>Ga0268264_10000015_pt1 | contig 508501 bp, 430 predicted proteins | sample KBSSwiS32_FD_190357 | JGI IMG/M metagenome (GOLD analysis project Ga0268264, IMG submission 190357) | Switchgrass rhizosphere microbial communities from Kellogg Biological Station, Michigan, USA - KBS Switchgrass S3-2 (SPAdes) (version 2) | ecosystem: Host-associated > Plants > Roots >...
TCCGATCTGGCTTTGTCGCTTGGCATCGCGAAAGGCGCGTTGAATGCTGCGCTGCAATACTCCAAAGAAAGACATCAATTCGACCAGCCCATCTCTAATTTCCAGGGCATTTCTTTTAAACTGGCGGATATGGCCACTGAGATCGCCGCTGCAGAGCTATTGACCCTGCAGGCTGCCTACCGGAAGAACAAACATCTTCCGATGACCAAGGAAGCTGCCATGGCTAAGTATTTTGCCAGCGAGGTAGCTGTCCGAGCTTCCACGGAAGCTGTCCAGATTTTTGGCGGCTATGGCTATACAAAGGACTTCCCGGTGGAAAAATTCTATCGGGACAGCAAGCTTTGTACGATCGGGGAAGGTACTTCCGAGATCCAGAAGCTGGTGATCGCCAGGGAAGTGCTGAAGTAGCTCAGGACGCTGAAGCAGCTCAGGGCATGAAGTCGTCTTCCGGCTTCGTACTGTATTTATCGAAAAGCTTATCGATGGCGCCGGCGAAGATGGGGAATTTTTCCTTCGAGAAATCTTTGATCACTTCAATGGCCTTGTAGGCTTGTTCTTCCGTAAGCCCGATGGCTTTCATCTTGTCGATCAATTCCTGCATAAGTGGAGATTAAAAGAGCTACGGCCTGCATGCGCAGGCCGTAGGTATGCTAAGCGACTTTTAGTAAATTCATCTTGCTCTTGTCAAACTTCTTCCGGGCGTATTCCAGGTCGAGATGGAACTTGGTTTCTTTGGCGGAAGGAAGCTCGAACATGGCGTCGGTGAGGATGCTTTCGCAGATGCTGCGCAGTCCGCGGGCTCCCAGCTTGAATTCGATGGCTTTATCCACCATGAAATCCAGTACGTCCAGATCGAAGGACAGCTGGATCCCTTCCAGATCAAACAGTTTCTTATATTGGCGGATGAGGGAGTTCTTAGGCTCTGTCAGGATGGAGCGCAGCGTGGTCTTGTCCAGCGGGTCCAGGTGCGTGACCACGGGCAGGCGGCCCAGCAGCTCGGGGATCAGGCCAAAGGATTTCAGGTCGGGCGCATTGACGTATTGCAGCAGGTTCTTCTTAGCCTGCTCCTGCTGTTCCTTGTTGACGTTGAAACCGATGGCATTTGTATTGATCCTTCTTGCGATGATCTTGTCGACGCCGTCGAAGGCGCCGCCGCAGATGAAAAGGATATTCTGGGTGTTGATCTTGATCAGCTTCTGTTCCGGGTGTTTTCTTCCACCCTGGGGGGGCACGAGCACATCGGTACCTTCCAGCAGCTTCAGCAGGCCTTGCTGTACGCCTTCTCCGCTGACATCCCGGGTGATGGAGGGATTATCTCCTTTGCGGGCGATCTTGTCGATCTCATCGATATAAACGATGCCTCTTTCGGCGGCTGTTACATCATAGTTGCACACCTGCAGCAGCCGGGTGAGAATGCTTTCCACGTCTTCGCCCACATAGCCTGCTTCGGTAAATACCGTTGCATCGACGATGGCGAAAGGCACGTTCAGCAGCTTGGCGATGGTCTTGGCCAGCAGGGTCTTGCCCGTGCCGGTCTCGCCTACCATGATGATATTGCTTTTCTCGATCTCTACTTCATTCTCCACTACTTTCTGCTGTAAGCGCTTGTAGTGATTGTATACGGCAACCGACAATACCTTTTTGGCATCGTCCTGGCCGATGACATACTCATCAAGGATGCGCTTGATCTCGATAGGCTTCTTGACGGTGAGCTTGAAAGTGCCGCCGCCCGGAGTATCCTCCCGGATCATCAGCTCCTGTTGAATGATCTCCTGCGCGTGCTCCACACAATTCTCACAAATGTGCCCTTCCTGGCCTGCGATGAGGATCTTTACTTCGTCCCTGTTGCGTCCACAGAAGGAACAATGTAAGGTGTTTTTTGCCATGATTCTATTTATTCAGATTGACTACAAAGGTACCCAACTTATTGGATTATGCCAGCATGTGGGAAAAAAGACCGCCTCTGCTAAAGAGAAGGCGGTCTTTCGAATAAGTGATTATCAATCAGTTGCTAATGCTAAATTTTGTCAATAACCTGATCTACAATGCCATAGTCGATAGCCTCTTTGGCATCCATCCAGTAATCCCTGTCAAAATCCTTTAGCACCTGCTCCAGCTTTTTTCCGCAATTCTCTGCCAGGATGCGGGCGCTGATCTCTTTCACGCGTTTGGTTTGTTTGGCCGTGATCTCCAGGTCAATGCTTACACCTTGCATGTATCCTCCCAGGCTGGGCTGGTGGATCATGATCTCGGAATGCGGATAGACGAACCTGCGGCCTTTTACACCGCCGCTGAGCAGGATGGAGCCCATGGAAGCGGCCAGTCCCATACACACAGTACTTACGGGGCTCTTCAACAGCTTCATGGTATCATAGATCACCATACCGGAGGTGACTACGCCGCCGGGGCTGTTGATAAAAAATTTGATCTCTTCTCCGGGCTTGTCGGCATCCAGCAGGCGCAGCTTTGTCACTACTTCCCGGGCGCTTTTGTCATCCACTGCTCCCCATAACTCCACGCTCCTGTTCTCGAAGAAATATTTCTCCATTTTCTTTGCCAGCATCCCGAGCTCGGGACCTTTGTCCTCTTTGGGTTCCTTCTCATCGGGCTCGTCGTCCATGCGGGTCGTTCTCAGCAGATGATATTTTGAATAATTCATTATGATGTAGATTTAAAAGTTGAGATAATTTGATGGTCTAGTCTTTCTTTTCCTTGCGGGGGTTGAGCAGGAGCACTTCGTCTACCAGGCCATATTCTTTGGCTTCGATGGCTGTGAGCCAGTAGTCGCGATCGCTGTCCTTTTCCACCTGTTTTGCCGTCTTGCCTGTGTGGTAGGCAGTGATCTCGTATAATTCCTTTCTCAGCTTCTTGATCTCATTGACCGTGATCTCGATGTCCGAAGCCTGTCCGCCGATGGCGCCGCTGGGCTGGTGCATCATGACGCGGCTGTGTTTGAGGGCCGTACGTTTGCCTTTTGTTCCGGCGCACATCAGCACCTGACCCATGGAAGCCGCCATGCCGATGCAGATGGTAGATACATCGGGGGTGACATATTGCATGGTGTCATAAACGCCCAGGCCGGAGTAAACGCTGCCGCCGGGACAATTGATATACATCTGGATATCGCGATGGCGGTCTGTGCTGTCCAGGAACAGCAATTGGGCGGTGACGATATTGGCCACTTCGTCGTTGATGGGGTATCCCAGGAAGATGATGCGGTCCATCATCAACCGGCTGTATACGTCCATGACGGCGACGTTCATCGGGCGCTCTTCAATAATGTTGGGGGTGAGATTGGTGACAACGTGTTTGTTATAGTCGTTCAGTGTATTACTGGAAATTCCATGGTGTTTTACAGCATACTTCTCGAATTCATTTACTGGATTCATAGTTATTTTTTTCAATGATTTAATGCCAATGCTTGCGTAAGGACGTTTAAGTTCCTTTCAAATCTCCGTCCAAACTTTCAAACTGCCAAAAAACTGACAGACTAGCAGTTGAGCCCCAATCAGGGGGCACAAAATAGCCCATTCTGTCGAAAAAAATGCCGTTCAGGCCAAAAAGATGACGTGTCAGAGGGGCGGATGAGGGCTAATGCAAAACCCCCGGGTCTACTGACCCGGGGGTTTTGCCGTTTATTTTGGGACTGCTAGTGATGATGGTGCTGGTGCTCTTCCTGCATGTGCTGGAATTCATCCCGGCTGATGACCTTTTCGGTCGGGTTGATCTGTGTAGCGGCCCATCCGAAGACCTTGTCGGTCTGGATACGATGGACCGTGTCTTCCACGAATTTCCGGTCCTGCATCATGCGGTTGACATAATCCGCGATCCAGGGCTGTTCTTCGGCGCCGGCCTGCATGCCCATATAGCCAAACAGCTGCTGTTTTGCGAAGTCACGGATATCGTCGGGGCCTACTTCGATGTTATTCTCCCGTACGACCTTGTCTACGATGAGGGTCCATTTCAGCTGATTCACGAAAGAGGGAAATTCCTCTTCAACTTCCGCCTGGGATTTGGGCTTTTCGCCGCCTGTCTGCATCCAGCGTTTGAGGAAGGCTTCCGGGAATTCAATTTTTGTATTGTCCAGCAGGACATGGTAGAGGGTATGCTGCAACTGGTTGAAGGATTGGCCGTCCCAGTGGGCCTGGATCTCGTCGCGGACATTGTTCCTGTATTCCTCTTCTGTTTTAATGTCTTTGCCGGGAGCTGCCGCCTTGAAGAATTCTTCGTTGAGGTCGGCTTTTTCCACCAGTCCTACCTTCGTGATCGTAGCGCGGAAATATTTTTCTGCGGCGGTGGGGTCATCCTTGGGCAGGCCCAGATCGTTGAGCACCCATTCCCTTTCCTTTTCGTCCAGGGCGGCGGAGAGCTGCAGGACGAGGGAATCATCCTTTTTCAGCCCGATCCATTTGGGGCGGGTGGCTTCGTTGAAATATTTCACCAGTAAGGAGTTGTCCTTGGTGATGCCGCCTTCGAGGGGCTGGCCGCCGGGGTCTGTTTCTGTGAAATTGAGGTTGAGGACGTTCTCGTCGCCCGCTACGGCTTCGGGCTCCGTCATTTTGCCATTGCGGGTACGCTGACGGTCGACCTCTTCGTCGATCATGGCGGGGGTAACTTCCACTTTATAGCGGGTGAGGGAGGCTGTGCCCAGGTCTGCCAGGCTGAAGGCGGGCTTTAGCCCTACTTCGAAGGCGAAGGCGTAGTCGTCCGGTTTGGACATATCTATCTGGCGGGCGTCATTTTCCGGTAAGGGCAATGGCTGAGCAAAGATCTCCAGCTTCTCATTGGTCATATAGGTCGTCAGCTCTTTTTCCACTGTCTTTAGTACCTCGTCGGTAAAGACGGAGCTGCCATACATCTTTTTGATAAGGCCTGAAGGCACCATCCCCTTGCGAAATCCGGGAATATTGGCCTGCTTGCCATAGTTCTTCAAGGCTTTTTCGAAAGACGGCAGGTAGTCGCCCTTCGCTACGTTGACGGTGATCTTATCCGTCAGGAGGCCTATATTCTCCCTGGTTACTGTAGCCATAATATTATATATTAATTTAAATCGGGGGGCAAAGGTACGGCATTTTGGTGGATTTTCCGTCAGATCAGTCTTAACTCAGTAGCCATCCGGATCAGGGCGGGGGCATTGCCGACCCCGAATTTCTGCATGAGATTACGGCGGTGGGTTTCTACTGTAAAAGGGCTGAGGAACAGCTGCCCGGCTATTTCGGTACTGGTATTCCCCGCCGCTATCATTTTCAGGATCTCTTTCTCCCTGCGGGTGAGACGGGGTATACCGGCTGCGGGCTCCTTGTCCGGCAGGCGGGCCAGGATGGCCTGTACATCCTGGCTCAGGACGAGCTTTCCTGCCAGGGCATCCCGGATGCACTGGGCGAGCTCGGCTCCGGAAGCATTTTTCAGCAGGTAGCCTGCCGCGCCCTCCTGTAGAAGCCGGGTAATGATGCCCCGTTCGCTGTGGTTGCTGATAATGATGATCCTTGTCCCGGGATACTGTTTTGCGATCGCTGCGCACAGCTCCATCCCATTTGCATCGGGCAGATTGATATCAAGCAGGAGGATATCCACCGGATGCTGCGCCAGGAAGGCGAGTCCCTCTGCTCCATGGGTGAAGCATCCTGCAATGTTCAGCCCTTCGATGTTTCGCAGCAGGGAGGTAAAGCCTTCCAGCACCACGGGATGGTCATCGATGATGACGACGGATATTGTTCTATTCATGTACATAGACTTCTATGTTTATGGTTGTTCCTTCGCCGGGCTGGGAGTGGATCTCCATCTTCCCTTTCAGGAAATTCACCCTGTTGCGTATATTGGAAAGGCCGATGCCATTGCCTTCTGTCGCTTCCGGCTGAAATCCACTGCCATCATCCTCCACGGAGATAAAGAACATATTCTGATTCTGGCTGCATTGGACGAGAATAGCCCCGGCCCCGGCATGGCGGATGGCATTGGTGAGCAGCTCCTGGATAATACGATAGATGGCCGCCTGTTCGGGCGCGGAGATGTTCCTGCTGATCCCATAGCCCTGGAACTCGACCTGCAGGGAAGGGGTGGCCATGGAAGCGCAGAGCTCTTTCAGCGCAGGCTCCAAACCAAACTGTAACAGGGTTTCAGGCATCATATCCCGGGCGATGCGACGCAGCTCGTGAACGGATTGATCCAGCTGTGAGATGACTTTATAGAGCTCCATATCGGATTTGATTGTTTCTTCTTTTTCGGCAAATGCCGACAGCTTCATTTTTACGCCGGCCAGCATGCCGCCGAGTCCATCATGCAGATCGCGTGCGAGCCGGTTCCGTTCCTGCTCCTGGCCTTTCAGGATGGCATTGAATACGGTCAACTGCTGCTCCTGCTCGAGGTCTTTCAGCTGCCGCCGGTGCGCCTCCTCCTGCTGCCGGACCAGCCTTCGCTTATTACGATACAGCAGGAACATCGATAGCGACAACAAAAGGAGGATGAGGATGCCGCTGAGCAGGAGATAGTTCATCAGCCTGTGATGCTGCAGGACGAGCTGCTGCTGCCGGGTCTGACTTTGCAGCGTAACGATCTCCCTCTCTTTTTTTTCCGACGTGAATTTCGACTCCAGGGCACTGATCTTTACCCTGGTACTGTCCTCATTCAAACTGTCGGACAGCCGGCTGTATTCCGACAGCCAGCGATAGGCCGCCTGCGAATGGCCGGTCTTTTCTTCCATGGCAGCGAGGTTCTTCAGCATCGAGAGCTTATTGGCTGTGATGGGGAAGCCTGCCGTCTTGTCCTTTAGTTCGTAAAGGGTTTTCCTGGCTTTCACAAATTCTTTGTTCTCCGAATAGATCTTGTACTTGCCCATCAGCAGATTGAGGGAAGGGTATAGCTGCTGCCAGCGGGCGGCCAGGGCCAGCCCTTTGTCATAGTTGTCCAGGGCTTTTTGGGTGTCTTTCGTATAATAAAAGTACATGCCCCTGACCGTATAATAGAGGACCCATTCACGGCTGTCCCTGTTGCGCGAAAGGATGGCCAGTGCCTTATCCAGATAGGGTAACGACGCCTCGTATTTTTCCTGGAAAAGCAATGTTTGTGCCGCATAGCTATAGCATCCGGCCAGCTCTTCATAGCCTATATTATCCCCGAACTGGCGGATCGTCCTGTTATAGTATTCCAGCGCCTTGTCATACTGACCGTAATTCATCAGCACCAGGCCAATGTCTTTGTAGGTCAGCGCAAGGGTGACGGAATCGCGGGCTTTTTCCAGCAAGGGGGCCGTTCTGTTCAGCATGATGTCCAGGAACTGCCTGCTGTCATCCTTCCGTTGACAAATGGCGCCGTAATTATGCCAGATACGCGCCCGGTATCTCAGGCCACGGTAAGAGCTGTCGTTATGCAGGAGGCGTTCCGCGGTCATCAGCTCCTGTTCGGCTTTGGGAAGGTTGTAATATTCCATGTATACATTCCCCACATAAAAGTGAGAAAGGGCGGTGCGGAAATTATCCTTTATCCGGGCGGCGGCTTCTCCCGACTGCCGGGCGTAGTTCATGGCTTTTGCGGAATCCTTATACAGCCAGTAATTGGACAGGCGCTGCAGGGCGTCGATCCGTGCCGTATCGGTGGGGACTGTGCGCAATACGTTATCCAAACTGTCCAATTGGCGGTCCGCATCGATGGGCCGTTGGGCGGAGGATGGTATACCGGTGAGCAATAAGCCGGTGAAAATAATAAAGGACCATCTTCGTTTAGGAAAGATCATTCCTAAAACTAAATTAAACGGCGCATCCTGTATTCCATAAAATGAAAGGTTTTTGCAGGAATGGAAAAAATACCTGAAAACAGGTAGAAAATTTTCACTGTTTGACAGTATTGTTGAAGACCCTGAAATTTTATTTCTTCGCAGGAAATATATACACGAAAAAACAACCAAAATGAAAAAACATTGCGCTCTTTTCTTATCCATTGCACTCTCTTTTGTTTTTGCTCAGCAGGCCTCTGCACAGAAGGGTTCGTCCTATGAGAACGCGGTCGGCATGCGTGTCGAGTTCGGGAGCAAGTATGGCACCTGGGCAGGTCTGTCCGGCAAGCATTTCTTTAACGAGAATGTTGCCGGTGAGATGATGATCCTGTTCGGGGATCACGTGACGCTGCTGGAACCGGAATTACAGTACCATGGTGATATAGCGAACGCAGATGGTTTGAAATGGGTGCTTGGTTTCGGTCCGGGTTTTGCTTTTGGCAACGGCACATCGGATGTGTTGCTGCGCCCGCTGGCGGGTCTTGACTATAAGATCGCGGATGTTCCCATCAATTTCACGTTTGACTGGAGGCCGGCCTTTGTGCTGACGCATGACACTGACTTCAATGCGGCGCGTTTTGGCCTTGCCGTTCGATATGCTTTCTAAAGCTAAAAGGAAGGGTGAATTTGCTAAAATCAGCTAATATTCGCTAAAAACGAGAAAATTTTAAACGAATTCACCTATTTCCTTGAAATAAGCTCCCGTTAATCACAATTTAATTTGATAATTATTTCCGGCGGGTAATTTTGTTGCATGCTGATAAGGACCCTACTACTTATCTGTGCAACCGTATTGATCAATGGTCGTTTGGCAGCGCAGAGACCCTCCGGCAACGGAGGTGTTATCACCGGAAATGTATTGGAGGAAGCAGGCGGCAAGGCTGTTGCCGCAGCAACGGTAGAGCTGCTCTGCCCGGCCGAGCCTGGAAGAGGCCGGTCGACCGTCACGAATGCCAATGGCGAGTTTTTATTTTCCAACCTGGACATGGGGATCTACCAGCTGAAGATCTCCAGTGTGGGATTCAATACACTGTCCATCGACAGCATCCGGCTACGCCCGGACAGGAATGATTTCAGCCTGAATGACCTCAGGCTGGCGGCCAGGACCACGGAGATGACGGCGGCGGTGGTGTATGCGGAAAAACCGCTGCTCCAGAGCAGGAATGGCAATATTACCTTCAATGCGGCCGAGTCTCCGCTCAGCGCGGGCTCCAGCGCCAACGAACTGCTGAAGAATGTGCCGTTGGTCAGCACGGACGCCGACGGTAACCTCACCGTGCGGGGCAAGCAACCCAAGGTCCTCATCGATGAAAAGCCGGTCAATCTCAATGCCCGCCAATTGCAGGATTTCCTGGATGCGCTGCCGGGGAATATGATCGAGCGTATCGAAGTGATGACCAATCCGCCTCCACAATATGCCAATGAAGAAGGAGGAGTGATCAATATCGTCACCCGGAAAGGGAAGATCGGCATTGGCGGCAGGTTCAGCGTGTACGGCGGTACCAGGGGGGAGGCCGGAGCGGGCTTTAACGGCAACTACCGCGACAAGCGGCTGGTGGTCAATCTCAGCGGGGGCATAGGATACAATGAATTCGCCGGAGACGGTTGGTCAAAGCGGGAAAACATCTATCCTGATTCCACGAATTCCTTACATACGACGAATAACTATACCAACAGGAATACCCGGCCCAATGGAAGGCTGAGCGTGGATTACGACCTGGATAAGAACGATTTCGTCAATGTCGTTGCGCAGATCAACAACAATGACTTTCACAACCGCAATTTCACAGAGTATACGAATATCAACGGAGCGGGCAATGTATACCAGATCAGCGACCGGAACAAGCTCAGCAAGGGGCATAATGTCAATCCGAATGTGAGCTTTACTTACCGGCACAAGGGGAATGATCCGGGTGAGGACTTTCAGGTCATCGCATCGTACGATTATTCATCCAACCTGATCCGCCGGGATTTTTATCAGCCTTATTTTTACCCGGACCACACGCCTACCGGGGTTGACTCCACGCAGGCGCAGGACAATAACAGCTGGATAAAAGGATACAATATCCGGGCGGACTATAACAAGCCGCTCGTCGGGCAGAAAACGTTCCTGTACCTGGGCTCATTTTACAATTACAGCGGCAACCTGGTAGATGTGTCGACAAGATTTTTGAACAAGGCGGATAGCGCCTGGGTCACCAGCGATCTGCTGAGCAGCCATCTCCGTTTTACACAAACGATCACGGATTTCAAGGGTTCGCTGCGGCAGGTGTTTGGCAGCGGATTCTCGCTTACGGCGGGTACGGCTCTTGAAAGGACGGGCGTCGCCTTCGATCTTTATTCGCTGAAAAAAGATACGGCTAACCATTACTGGAACTGGCTGCCGTTTGCGAATTTCAATAAGACATGGGAAAGCCAATGGAGCGTTACGCTGGTGTACAGGCGGACCATCCGCCGGCCGGGGATCGGCGAGCTCAACCCCAGCGTGGATTATTCCGATCCTTATAACATCAGATTTGGCAATCCCGGACTGCAGGCTTCCACGGCGCATAATTTTGATCTTTACCTGGGGAAGAACAGCGACAAATTCTATCTTAACTATGGGCTGGGCTTTAATAAGGTCCAGGATATCTTCAGCCAGATACAGACCCTGCTGCCTGATGGGGTGACCCAAACTACTTTTCAGAATATCAGCCATCGGGATGAGTATTCCACCAGCACCTGGGCGGGCTATACTTTTTCCCGGCAGTTCCGGGTGAACCTGGGGGCAAGCTTCAATTACAATGTGTACAGTGACTACGATCATGTCACCAGGAACTACCATGACGGAGGCTCGCTGTATTCCAATTTCAATCTTACGTATACGCCTACGCGACTATGGAATATCACAGGCAGCTGTCTGCTGAACCGGTATGCCAATCCGCAGGGCGCTTCTTCCAGCTATGTCAGCATGAACATGGGGATCCAGCGCAAATTTTTTGACCGGAGGTTTATCGTGACGCTGAATATCACCGATCCTTTTGTGCAGCAGCACAGTCTCAGTCACACGTATGGGACGGACTTCAACCTGGAAAGCTATGGTTCCACGCAGAGCCGTAATTTCCGGCTGACCCTGAGCTATGACCTGCATCGTGTCATCGATGCGGGGAGGAACAAACTGCTGAGGGCCGGGCATCAGGCTTCATAATTTGGGTTTTACCAGCAACATGGGCGCTATGGAGCAGATGGTCATGATCACCAGGCAGGTGAGACTGATCTGTGTGGCTGTGGTATCGGCCGGGGCGGTCCGGAGACAGAGTCCCACCAGGGAGAGCCCGATGCCGGAACCCATGGAATAGGTGGCCGACTGCAGGCCCGCAGCTATTCCCTGCCGTGCGGAAGGGACGTCCGTCAGCGAGAGGATGGTAAGGGAAGGGTATGCGATGGAGATGCAGAAACTGTTGACGAGGAACAGCGCTACCAGGAACCAGGGCAGCTGGCGGGTTTCGACACCGGCCAGCAGGAGCAGCAGCCCCGCCGCCAGGCATATCATTGCCAGGAGGGCCACTTCCGCTACTTTCATCCGGACGTAGAGCCGGGGCAGCAAAAATTTCGATACCAGCGCTGACCCGATGCTGTAAGGGAACATGACGAGCCCGATGGCCTTTACGTCCCAGTGCATCACTTCAAACAGGCTGAGCGTACAGAGAAAAATAAAGCTGAGAAAGCTGATCCCCAGGATAAGGGAGGCGCCCAGGGCCCGGTAGCCGGCGCCGCTGGGAAAAATATCTTTCGCAAAAAAAGGCTGGGGGTGTTTGCGGTCGAACCGCAGCAGGATGACGCCGGAGATGACGGCTGCCGTCAGCAGGGGCAGCACGCTCCAGCCCAGGGTATTCAATTCATGTATGCAAAAGCAGAGGAGCAGCAGGGTGACTGTCAGCCAGCAGGCCGTCAGCAGATGGACGGGGGCGGCATTGTTCATTTTCCCGCCCGGGATCAGGTAGCAGCCTGCTGCCAGTACGGGGAGGATCACCGGAACGTTGATGCCAAAGATCCAATGCCAGTCATAGAAAGCGGCGATCATGCCTCCCAGCGCCAGTCCGCCGGCAAAGCCTACGGCAGCAAAGGCGCCGAAGATGCCCATGGCCGTCTGGCGGGGCCGGCCTTCTTCGAAATGGCGGCCTATGAGCGAGATGGCGCCCGGTATGGCCAGCGCCGCGCCGGTGCCCTGGGCTCCACGGGCTACCAGCAGCGGGATGATATGATGACTGAAAAGGGCCAGTGCGGAAGCGCTTGCAAAGAGCAGCATGCCAAAGAGAAAAATGCGTTTGCTGCCGGCGTAGTCCGACAGACGGCCGCCCAGCAGGAGGAAGCCGCCGAAGGTCAGCAGATAGAGGGTTTGTACCCATTGGGCTGCAGCGATGGAGATGTGCAGGTCGCCGGCGATCACGGGCAGGGCGAGGTTGACGATGGAGACATCGAAGGCTTCGAAGAAGATGGCGGAGCAGGCCAGCCAGAGGATGGTGCGGTGACGGCCGGCGAAACGGGCCTGCATTGTGGTGGCCCGAGCAGGTGGTTGAGCCGGCGTTGGGAGGAGCTGATCGGATGGTGTTGGTTGACCGGATGCCAGTGTCATATGGAAGGCTTGAAAGGTGCTTAAAATGATCAATAGCCGTATAAAATTAAAGGGAAGTGGCAAATGTCTTTTCCAGATCGTAAATTTGTTACAAATGCTATTTATTGGGTGTTCAGAAATGTCATTTGTTATTTTTTAATTGCTTTTTATCATGAAAACAGAACGAAGCATCGCCGGCGGACTTGAGCTGGATGCGGTGGATATCCAGATCCTGAACCTGCTGCAGGTGGACGGAAAATTATCGGTCCGTGAGCTGGCGCGGAAGATCGGGCTGTCGACAACGCCGATCCACGAACGGCTGCGGCGGCTGGAGTCGTCCGGGATCATCGATCATTATGCGGCGGTGCTGAATACGAATCACCTGGGGCAGTTCATTATATTCTTCGTGTATATTACGCTGAAGGAGCATGGGACGAGGCAGGGAGGATTGTTCATCGAAAGCATCAGGTCATTTCCGGAGGTGGTGGAGTTCCATGTCATCGGCGGGGAGCATGACATGATGATCAAGGTGATCGTGCCGGATATGGTGTCTTACAGGAGGTTCTTTGTGGAGAAGCTGGGGGAGGTGCCGAATGTGGCAAGGCTGCAGAGTGTGATCGTGCTGGATACGTTGAAGCGGGAGAGCAGGATACCGTTGTGAGGGGTCTTACGGATAACAGTAAGCGCTACGCCTGCACGGTCAGCGAATTGTACCTGAGTTAGCCTGGCCGCTTTTCTTTTGGCTTTAACGAAGGAGGCGAGTGTTCTCATTATATGCTTTTGGATATAATATGGTCAGATTAAGGACAAATAATTATATGTAAAAAGGTATAAAATGTTTAAATTCATTAAAAGTATATGTAATTACATATACTTTTATTTTGTATGACATCATGGACAAAAACAGGGAGAATCGAATTTTTGTCAGGTAGGTTGGAATGCAGATATATTCAACAAAACAGAAACGGCTATCACATTTTGCGTGAATAGCCGTTTAATAGTGCGGGCGATAGGGGTCGAACCTACATGGATTGCTCCGCTAGATCCTAAGTCTAGTGCGTCTGCCAATTTCGCCACGCCCGCAGGACTTTTATGGTTCCCTGCCTGTCAGCCGGGCCGGATAAGGCGTGCGAAGGTACGGCTTTTTTTTTGTAAATTCGTTAGGTATGGAAATGGAAACCGTTGCTGCGACGCCGAAATATAATTTGACAGAAGAACAGGAGAAGAAGCTGATCCTCAGGGAATACCGTGCCTTATTGCGGGCCCTCAAGCCTAAATTGAAAACGGGTGACAAGGAATTGCTCCGCACTGCCTTTGAAATGGCGGCGGATGCCCACAAGACTATGCGGCGCAAAAGCGGGGAACCTTATATCCTGCATCCCCTGGCCGTGGCGCGTATCTGTTCCGAAGAGATCGGGCTGGGCGTCCGCAGCACTATCTGCGCCCTGCTGCATGATACGGTGGAAGATACTGACATCACTTTAGAGGACATTGAAAGGGAGTTCAGCGGGGAGATCGCCCGGATCGTGGACGGCCTGACCAAGATCTCCAACGTCGTGGATGTCAATGCTTCCCGGCAGGCGGAGAACTTCAAAAAGATCCTTCTTACGTTGACCGATGATCCCCGGGTGATCCTTATCAAGCTGGCGGACCGGCTGCACAATATGCGGACCCTGGACAGCATGAAAAGGGAAAAGCAATTGAAGATCGCCTCCGAGACGGTGTATATATATGCTCCCCTGGCCCATCGCATGGGGCTTTACAATATCAAGACGGAGCTGGAAGACCTGGCGATGAAATACCTTGAGCCGGAGGAGTACCGGGAGATCGCCCGGAAGCTGTCGGAGACCAAGCGGGAGCGTTCCCGTTACATCAACGAATTCATCAAGCCGCTGAAAGACAAGCTGGACAAAGCGGAAAGCTTTGATTTCGATATTTACGGCCGTCCCAAGAGCATTCACTCCATCTGGAATAAGATGCGGAAGAAAGGGGTGGCTTTTGAGGAAGTATATGACCTGTTCGCCATCAGGGTCATCCTGAACTCTCCGCCGGAAAAAGAAAAGGAGGATTGCTGGAAGGTGTATTCGATGATCACGGATGAATACAACCCTTCTCCCGAGCGTCTGCGGGACTGGCTGAGCAATCCCAAATCCAATGGGTATGAAGCGCTGCATACGACTGTGATGGGCCCCCAGGGGAAATGGGTGGAGGTGCAGATCCGTTCCAAGCGGATGAACGAGATCGCGGAAAAAGGGCTGGCCGCACACTGGAAATATAAAGAGGGGGCCGCCGATGAAAGCCGTTTTGACAAATGGTTCCAGCAGATCAGGGAAGTATTGAATACACAGGATAACGATTCCATCGACTTCCTCCAGGACTTCAAGACGAGCTTCCTGGCGGAGGAGATCTATGTCTATACGCCGAAAGGGGATGTGAAAATGCTGCCGGTGGGATCCACAGCGCTGGACTTCGCCTTTGCCATCCACAGCGCCATCGGCGTGCAATGCATCGGCGCCAAGGTCAATCACAAGCTGGTGCCGCTGAGCCACAAGCTGCGCAGCGGCGACCAGGTGGAGATCATCACCTCCAGCAAGCAAAAACCTAATGAGGACTGGCTGGGCATTGTGGTGACGGCGAAAGCCAAGAGCAAGATCAAGGATGCATTAAAAGAGGAAAAAAGAAAGATAGCCGACGAAGGAAAATATGTTGTCCAGCGCAAGCTGGAAAATTTCGGGGCCGGGTACAACCAGCATAATATCGATGTGCTGACAGCCTTTTACAAGCTGAACTCTTCTTTGGATTTCTTTTACCAGGTGTCGGTGCGCAATATCGACCTGAAGGAGCTGAAGGAATTCCAGCTGCTGGGTGACAGGCTGGAGCCCCCCAGGCCGCCGAAGCCGCAGCTGCTGGATGTCAAGCCAGGCGATCTCCACGCGCCGGCTGTTCCGCGAAAGGACACGGAGCTGATCATTTTCGGAGAAAGCAGCGACCGGATCGTGTACACCCTGGCCAACTGCTGTAAGCCTATCCCGGGCGATGACGTGTTCGGGTTCGTATCGGTGGGCAAAGGGCTTACCATCCATCGTACCAACTGTCCCAATGCCGCCAAGCTGATGGCCAGCTACGGGCACCGGGTGGTGAAGACCAAGTGGGCTAAGAATAAAGAGATCTCGTTCCTCACCGGTGTGCGGATCGTGGGCATGGATGACGTAGGCGTCGTCAATAAGATCACCAATCTCATCTCCGGGGAATTGCGGATCAACATCAGCGCTATGACCATCGAGGCAAAGGAAGGATTGTTCGAAGGCAATATCAAGGTCTACGTCCATGATAAGGAAGAGCTGGAGGAACTGGTGCAGCGGCTGATGCAGCTGAGCGGCATCCATTCCGTCGTCCGATTTGACACTGAATCCGCCTGACCTGCGCTGCTGATCTGCTAAACATGATGAGATGGCTTGCCGGGACATGGCTTCCACAAATTCCTTTTTGACAGTACGTGTTTTACCGTACTTTTGCCGCCTCATTAATGGGCCCCGGGCTTATGGGCCAAGGTCCACCATTTTGAATCACAAACCAGCAAATTGCAACATTCATGGTTGATGTAATCTTAGGCCTCCAGTGGGGGGATGAAGGCAAGGGAAAGATAGTGGACTATTTCGCTCCTCGTTATGATCTGATCGCCCGTTTCCAGGGAGGTCCTAATGCCGGACATACGTTGTACGTTAAAGACAAGAAGATCGTTCTGCACCAGATACCTTCCGGGATCTTTCATGAAAAGACCGTCAACCTCATCGGCAATGGCGTGGTGCTGGACCCGGTGACCCTTAAAAGGGAGTGCGAGTCGGTGGCGGCCTTTGGCGTGGACTACCGCAAGAACCTGTATATCGCACAGCGGACGCACCTGATATTGCCCACCCATCGTGCGCTGGACAAGGCTTCCGAAGTTTCAAAAGGGCAGGAAAAGATCGGCTCGACGTTGAAAGGCATTGGTCCGGCTTATATGGATAAGACGGGGCGTAACGGTCTCCGGGTAGGTGATCTGCTGGACAAAAGCTTTACGACACAATACATCAAGCTGCGGCTGAAGCACCAGCGGCTGCTGGACGGCCTCAACTTCCATGAGGACATATCCGCGTGGGAAGAGGAGTTCTTCGAGGCCCTGGAGTTCATGCGGCAATTCAAGATCGTCAACGGGGAATACTTCATCAATGATAAGATCAGCCAGGGCAAAAGCGTCCTGGCGGAAGGTGCGCAAGGCAGCATGCTGGACGTGGATTTCGGCACTTTCCCCTTCGTTACCTCCTCCAATACCATTTCTGCAGGCGTCTGCACGGGACTGGGCATCGCCCCGCAGAAGATCAGGGACGTCATCGGCGTCAGCAAGGCTTACTGCACCCGGGTCGGCAGCGGCCCTTTCCCTACCGAGCTGGAAGACGCCACGGGAGAGGAGCTGCGGAAGGTGGGCAGCGAATTCGGCGCTACGACCGGCAGGCCCCGACGCTGCGGATGGATCGACGGGGTCGCCCTGAAATTCGCCTGTATGATCAATGGCGTCACAAAGATCGTCATGACCAAGGCGGATGTCCTGGACGGCTTCGGAGAGCTGAAGATATGCACAGCCTACAAGGTGGGCGGAGAGACCACCAGCGAGATACCCTTCCAAATGAATCGATTACAGATCGAGCCCGTTCTGGAGTCCCTACCGGGCTGGAAATCAGACATTACTTCTTTGAAAAAATATGATACCTTGCCTGAGAAGATGAAAGAATATGTTCAATACATCAATAAATACCTGGGAGTAAAAATTGCGTATATATCCAACGGACCGGGTAGGGATCAGTTGATAGAAATTTAAAAAAAATTAGTTGTCAAAAAATTTGGCGAATTAAAAACTTAGCCGAAAATTTACACACACAATCTTATTGGACTATGGCACCAAAATCTGATAAGGAGGGAAAGGGTTCAAAGAAATCCGCGCCTCAGACACCAAAGGAAACTCCGGAAAAAGCATCTCCGAAATCCAAGAAACCAGTGGATGACGATGAGGATGACGACGACGATGCAGATACGGATACCCCTAAGGCATCCTCCGGCAAATCTGCTAAGACTTCTTCAAAAAGCAAGAAGGAAGACGATGATGACGATGATGAAGATTATGGCGAAGATGAAGTTGACGAATGGGAGAAAGTAGAAGAGGAAGAAGAGTGGGATCCCGACTTCGATGAATTCGACATTCCCAAATCAAAAACGAAAAAGGCCACAGGCGGCAATACTTCCAAAAAAACAGGGAAAGGCGGCGAAGAAGACGACCTGGGCCTGGATGACGACTTCAAGGACCTGGACCTTTTCGGGGAACGCGGGTTTGACGAAGAAGAGGATGATTTCTAACGGGCATGCAACCACGCACCTTCGTTTCATTTCTTATCTCCGATCTACAGCGTATAAAAATGCAGATGTTGAACTGGGCTTCCCGGTTCAACATCTCTGTTTTTTTGGACAACCAGGATTACCATCTTCCTCTTCATAGCTTCGACGGTCTTCTTGCTGCGGGTGCGGTGGACTTTGTCCGGGCTTCCGCGGGCCATGCTTTTGAAGATCTCCGGCAATTTGCGGGCCGGCATCATGACTGGCTGTTCGGGCATTTCGGGTACGGCCTCGTTAAGGAGACGGAGCCATTCGGTCCGTCAAAGCAGGCAGCCAATCCCGTAGGGTTTCCCGATCTGTTTTTTTTTATCCCTGAAATTATTGTTGAGCTAAAGGGGGACAAGCTGCGTATCGGCAGCCTGCGGCAGGACCATGCGGAGATCCTGGAGGAGATACTCGCTGCGCCGGGAGAGGAGGTTGGCGGGCAGCGAGGGGCGGACAAGGCCGGCCCGGTGCTCCAGGCTGCTTTTTCCCGGGAGGAATACCTCGATACGGTCCGGACCCTCCGGGAGCACATTCTCCGGGGCGATTGTTATGAGATCAATTTCTGCCAGGAATTCTATGGCCAGCCGACGGATGTGGATCCGTTGCGGACCTGGGGGTTGTTGTCCAAGGCCTCGCCGAATCCCTTCGCTGCGTTCTACCGGCTGGAGGATAAATACCTGCTTTGCGCCAGCCCGGAAAGATACCTCCGGAAAGAGGGCAATACGCTTATTTCGCAGCCTATCAAGGGCACGGCGCCACGGGTGCAGGATGATCCCGGAGCGGACCGGGCGGCCAGGGCGGGATTGGCGGCCAGCGCCAAGGACCGCAGCGAGAATGTCATGGTGGTCGACCTCGTACGCAATGACCTTTCCAAGATCTGCCTTCCGGGCTCCGTGCGTGTACGGGAGCTTTTTGGCATCTATGGCTTCCCCCAGGTTTATCAGTTGACCAGTACCATTGAAGGGGAGATGGCCCCGGGAATCGACTTTATAGCTGCCATACAGGCCACTTTCCCCATGGGGTCCATGACGGGGGCGCCCAAAAGAAAGGTCGTGGAGCTGATCGACCGGTATGAAAGGACTTCGAGGGGGCTGTTTTCCGGGGCCCTGGGGTATGTCACGCCCGAGGGTGATTTCGATTTCAATGTGATCATCAGGAGCCTGTTCTATGATAAGGCCAGCCATTACCTGTCTTACCAGGTGGGGTCGGGTATTACTTTTTACAGCGATCCGGAGCAGGAATATGAAGAATGCCTGGTGAAGGCGGAGGGAATAAAGAAAGCGCTAGGTCTTGCAACCTAGCGCCTTTCGTAATTTATTAAGTGTTGGTCCTGACGGACCAGGGAAGGTTGGGTTAGACTTTAACTATGGCCCTTCGGGCAGAACGCCTGTGGCGTTCTTAGGGCGTTCAATTGGCCGCTGCTATACGGTCGCTGCTGCTGTTCAGCAGCTGCTGGACGGATTCGTTGAGAATTTCGTATTTACTGGCTGCAAATGAGGCCATCTTATCGGCCGGCAATTTCAGCTCATAGGTGTTATTGTTGCTGGCCATCACCTTGTCGAAGTTCGGGTTATACCGGGAAAATTCGGCCATATCCATAAGGATATAGCGGGCGATGACGCTGCCGCAATACTTGCCGGAAATGGCTACTGTCTCGGTATTGCCAAGCTCTTCCGGGGTCAGTTTCCGGCTGGATGCGTAGATGGAGGAGCCGGGCAGCTGCTCCACGGCTTCCGCGCGGGTGAGGGTAGTGATGCTACCTTGTCCGTCGAAAGTATATTGCGTTCCAATGAACTTCTTTACGTGGATGCGGGATTCGGTGGGCAGATGATACTGCAGCTCCCAGAAATTCCGGCTTCCGCTGCGGCGGATGGCATGATAGACATTGGCGGTGCCTCCGTTGTAAGCGGCGATCACCAGCAGCCAGTCACCCAGTTCATTGTACAGGTCACGCAGGTAGAGGGCGGCAGCGCGGGTGCTCTTGTAATAGTTCTTCCGCTCGTCAACGTTCCTATTGACCTTGAGGCCCAGGTCGCGGGCGGTCTGGGGCATCAACTGCCAGGGCCCTACGGCCCCTACTTTGGAGCGGGCTGTACGTTTCAGATTGGACTCGATGACGGCCAGGTATTTCAGCTCCTTGGGCAGGCCATACTGGGTCAATATATTCTCTATCAGGTTGAAATAAGTCCTGCCATTGGCACGGACCTCCTGCAGCTCGTCCCAGTTATCCTTAATGTAATCCTGGACAAAGCTGAGGGCTTTGGGGTTTAACCGCACGCCATTGCTGCTGCCTACAGAAGTGGCCAGGAACAGCTCTCTGTAGAGATCATTTTGGGAATTAGAATTGGCAACGGTGGAAATTTCAGAAATTTTTCCTGCAACCCGCTCAGTATCAATGGCATTTCTGCCTGCGGGGTTTGAGATGCCGGCGTTACCGGATACATCTGCGAAAGTAGGGTACATCCATCCTGAACAAATAACCATGACGGTGATGCCCAACAATAAAAGTCTTTTGTTGTTCATGTCCAACGCTTTAAAGATGGTAAACGACCAAATATCGGTGCTTACAATCTTTCATAGGACCGGAATACGGGAGATTGCAGCTTTAAGCTATCAACCAAAAACGGATTAGAAGAAGGGCCGAAGGCCAGCTTTCGGATTTTGGGTGAACTTGATGATCGCTTTACGATCTCTCAGTCACATAGAGTAGGATTTTCGTAGGACTTATATTGTTGCATTATCAGATGCGAGAACTGCAACAAAGATAACTCTTTAAAACGAGAAGTCATAGCCTGCATACCAAAAGGCATGCCATTTGTGTGGGTAAAAAGGGGGATGGAAATACCGGGAATTCCGACCAGATTGGCATAAACTGTATAGATATCAGCGAGATACATCGCAATAGGGTCGTCCATCTTCTCTCCGATGGTAAAAGCGGTAGTTGGGGAAGTGGGGAGGACAATTATATCGAAATCTTTGAAGATCAATTCAGTACGGTCGACCAGCATTTTTCTCACCTGCTGGGCCTTGGTGAAGTAGGCGTCGTAGTAGCCTGCACTCAACACAAAGGTTCCCAATAAGATGCGCCGTTTGACCTCTCTTCCGAAGCCTTCGGAGCGGGAACGCTTGTAAAATTCTGTTAATTCAAGCTGGGTATCGTGGGCCCTGTAGCCATATTTCACCCCATCAAACCGGGCCAGGTTGGAGGAAGCTTCGGCGGTCGTGAGCACGTAATAGGCCGGGACGATATAGTCCAGGAGATCGAAGTCTACAGCCTTCACTGTATGACCGTCGCTCCGGAGCTGGTCGAGGCAATCCAGCAGGGTATCCCTGATCTCGGGGTCCAGGCCCGGATGCGTGAGGGCTTCTTTAAAATAAGCAATGCGGTATTTTGGGGTAGAGGGGGTGTCGAGGTTTGAAAAGGTCTCTGTTCTATCTGTCGCTACGGTGCTGTCGAAGTCGTCTTCTCCGGCAATGACATCGAGTATGGCTGCGACATCCGGTACGGTGTTGCCGAAGATCCCGATCTGGTCGAAAGAAGAAGCATAAGCAATGAGTCCATAGCGGGACACCCTGCCATAGGTGGGTTTTAGTCCGAGGATACCGCAGAAATCGGCCGGCTGTCTTACAGAGCCACCGGTGTCACTGCCCAGGCTGGCCATACAAAGACCCGCCTGAACGGCTACTGCAGAGCCGCCTGAAGATCCGCCGGGGACTTTTGTGAGGTCACGGGCATTCAGCACTTTTCCATAAGCGGAATTCTCATTGGTGGAACCCATGGCGAACTCATCACAATTGAGATGTCCGATAAGGATGGCTTCTTCCTGCAGGAGCTTTTCCACTGCCGTGGCGTGATAGATGGAGGTGAAATTTTGGAGGATGCGGGAAGCGGCTGTCAGCGGATGGTCTTTATAGGCGAGGACGTCTTTCAGACCGATGACTACGCCGTGGAGGGCGCCGGTGGTTTCCCCTGCCCGTCTTTTTGCATCCAGGCTGCGGGCTTTTTCCAGCGCTTCGTCCCCGTATACCTGGATATAGGCGTTGAGGTGTTTACCGGCTGCGATCCGGTCAAGATAATACCTCACTGCGTCTTCGCAGGAGCATAACCCTTCCGATAAGGCTTTATGATAGTCTTGTATTGAGTGAAATGTAAACAACAGCGCAGCGATGAAAAAGGATTAGTGCTGGGTAGTAGAGGTACCAGCGCCTGCGGCCTTGGTATCCTTCTCGCTCATTCCTTCTTCCAGCTCCTTTTTTACATTGCTCTTGGCATCGTTGAACTCGCGAATCCCGCGACCCAGGCCACGCATGAACTCGGGGATCTTGCGACCGCCGAACAGCACCAGCACCGCCAGGATGATCAGGAACCACTCACTTCCACCAGGCATTGAAATCAGAAAATTGGTAAACATAATCAAAGACTTTAGGTATACTTTAAGTATAGAACGACAAAGTTAACTCTTTATGAAATGATAACTACTTTTTGGGAGGATATTTAACAAAAAGAGCCCGTATGCTGCCCGGCTGCCGGGAAGGTCAAAAAAAGGCCGATCCCTGCGGAACCGGCCTTTTTTTCAATATGTTGAGGCTTATTTAGCAGCCACGGCCATTCTCTTTTCCTTGATACGGGCGCTTTTACCGCTCCTGGTACGCTGGAAGTAGAGTTTTGCGCGACGTACGCGACCGACCTTATGCAGCTCGATGGACTCGATGTTGGGGGAAAACAGGGGGAAGGTCCTTTCTACACCCACGCCGTCGGAGATCTTCCGAACCGTGAAAGTCGCGGTATGGCCCGTTCCCTGGCGCTTGATCACATCTCCCTTGAATCCCTGGATACGCTCCTTGTTACCTTCAATAATTTTATAGTTGACAGTGATATTATCACCGGCTTTGAACTTCGGGAACTCTATTTTTCCTGTCAGTTGCTCGTGTACAAAAGCTACAGCAGCGTTCATAACTCAATTTTTTAAGGATGGCAAAAGTAGGCATAATTCCGGAATCGTCCAAAATTATATCTATTCAAATTAATTTATCTGGCCACGTTGACCGCGCGTTTTTCCCGGATGACGGTGACCTTGATCTGGCCGGGATAGGTCATTTCGGTCTGGATCTTCTGGGCTATTTCGAAGCTCAGCTTATCGCTGTCCAGGTCGGTGACCTTGTCGGCTTCGACGATGACCCGCAGTTCGCGACCGGCCTGGATGGCGTAGGCTTTTTCCACTCCCTGGTAGGCCAGGGCGAGGTTTTCCAGGTCTTTTATGCGCTGCAGGTATTGCTGCATGATCTCGCGGCGGGCGCCGGGACGGGCGCCGCTGATGGCGTCACAGGCCTGTATGATGGGGGCGATGACGTATTGCATTTCCACCTCATCGTGGTGCGCTCCGATGGCGTTGATCACGGCGGGGTTCTCCCCGTATTTTTCGGCCAGCTTCATCCCCAGGAGGGCGTGGCTCAGCTCTGTTTCTTCGTCGGGCACCTTACCGATGTCATGCAGCAGGCCGGCGCGTTTGGCCAGCTTGGGGTTCATCCCCAGCTCAGCGGCCATGATCCCGCAGAGGTTGGCCACTTCGCGGCTGTGCATTAACAGGTTCTGTCCATACGAGCTACGGAACCGCATCTTACCTACGATCCGGACCAGCTCTTTATGCAGGCCATGGATGCCCAGCTCGATGACGGTGCGCTCCCCTATCTCCATTACCTGCTCTTCGATCTGCTTGCGTGTCTTTTCCACGATCTCCTCGATACGGGCCGGGTGGATACGCCCGTCGGTGACCAGGCGCTGCAGTGACAGGCGTGCGATCTCGCGGCGGAGGGGGTCGAAGGAGGACAGGACGATGGCTTCGGGAGTGTCGTCCACGATCAGGTCGACACCAGTGGCGGCCTCGATGGCGCGGATATTACGACCTTCGCGGCCGATGATCTGGCCTTTGATCTCATCGCTTTCCAGGTTGAACACGGTGATGGAGTTCTCGATGGCCTGCTCGGCTGCCGTTCGCTGAATGCTCTGGATAATGATCTTCCGGGCTTCCTTGTTTGCCTTTTGCTTGGCGTCGTCGATGATCTCCTGCTGGATGGCCAGGGCGCGTGTCTGTGCCTCTGCGCGGAGGCTTTCTATCAGCTGCGTCCTCGCCTCTTCGGCTGTCAGGGCGGCGATCTTCTCCAGGCGGCGGATATGCTCTTCCTGGTGTTTTTCCAGCTCGGTCCGCTTAAGGTTCACCACCTCGATCTGGCGGTTCAGGTTCTCCTTTATGACGTCATTGTCCTTGGCCTGCTTGTCCAGTGTTTCCAACTTCTGGTTGAGGCTTTGTTCCTTCTGACGGATGCGGGTCTCTCCGTCATTCAGCTTCCTGTTACGCTCCAGTACCTCTTTATCATGCTCTGCCTTTAATTGAACGAATTTCTCTTTGGCTTCCAGTAATTTCTCCTTTTTCAGGTTTTCTGCAGTGCTCTGGGCATCGGAGACGATCTTTTTGGCTTGGGACTGGGCGTCGTCTATCTTTTGCTGCGTGTTTTTAGCAAAGAGGAACTTGCCCGCAACAATTCCCACTACTAATGCGATAATTCCCGCTATGACGGTATATAACATTGAATCTTAAATTTAAAATGTTCACAATCATATATTTCTTATTCAGGTTCATGATTGTATGAAAATGTGTTAGTTGGCGAAGATAGGGAAAACGGGTTAAAATAGCCAGTATTAGCGTCACAAGGCACGGTCCAGCTGCTGCTCCATCCGGCTAAGGGTTTCCAGCAGGGAGGGGCTCAGCGTCGACTGCCCTCCGGAAGCGGTCTCGGTGGCGTACGAGAGCAGGACCATGGCGATGTAGTCCTGCATATCCTTACCGGCAAACTCGGTTTTGAAGGCAAGGATCTTGTCATTGATGGACTTTAAGGTCTTGCGGACCAGCTCTTCATCCCCGGGAGCGATCCTGATCCGGTAGCTGCGGTCACCTATTACAACATTTATTGGTATCAATTCTTGCATACATCAAATACTTGTTTTAAATTTATCCACACCTTTTACACAGAGGCCCCGATTTGAGCGAAGGTAGTTCCATTTTTTATCATCCTCATTCATTCATACCTAATAAAAACAAACTTTTGCTCACCAATACCCTATCTAAAAACTACGAAAGCCATGTTCTTAAAAATCAAATCGCCCGTGTTTATTGACAGGCTGACCTTTATGGTCGACCAACCTCAAAAATGCCTCCTGAAAGCAGTGCTGAAAGATGATACAGGCATCGTCTGCGGAGCCATGGAGACGGAAATGGAAAAAGACCAGCTGGAGCTTTACTGGGGCGGCCTGAACGACCTCCCTTATGGAGTGTATACGCTGGAGGTCTCGCAAGGCACGGATGAAATGAAGATGCGTCTGGTCAAGCGGGTTTGAAGGACACTATTCGCCCAGAAGCGCAATGCACCGGTCGATCTCCCGGATGTACTGACTAAGCCGTTTTTCCAATACAGCCTTTTCCGCGAGAGGCATCTCCCCTTTTTTTGCTTTCAGGATCTCCACCTGCTGTCTTAACTGCTCTACTTGTTCCGTCCTGTTGCCTTCGGACCGCCGAAGCTGTTGAAGCTCGTCTTTGAGCTTGTTATTTTCTTTCAATAAGGTTTCCCGCTGCCGGAGGACCTGCTGCAGCTTGTCATGGATGCGTTGTACCTGTAGTTCGAGTTCGTCCATATGTTAGCTATGCGTCAGGCGCATGGAGCATATTGGTTGATGTATGGTCATTAGCTTTGGGGTTCGATCAGCAAGCTTTGGGCCAGTTGTGGCTGCTATTTGCGGATCTCGGCCTGCAATTCTTTCTCCAGCACGTCCATGATACGGCCTATCATCCCATCGATCTCCTTGTCTGTCAGGGTCTTCTCCTCATCCAGGAACGTGAAGCTGACGGCCAGGGATTTTTTATCTTTCCCCAGCTTTTCACTTTGAAAGATATCGAAAAGCTTTATTTCCTGCAGCTTTCCGACCCTGGCGGTCTGGATGGCCTTTTCCACTTTTTCAAAAGTGAGGGAGCTTTCCACTATCATAGCCAGGTCCCTTTGGACGGGCAGTTGTTTTGGCAATTCTCTGAATTCCACGTCCCTGCCGGATGTCAGGGCCAGCAGCTTCTGCCAGTGGATGTCGGCGAAATAAAGGTCCTGCCTGCAATCGAACTGTTTGAGGACGGAGGGGCTGACCATTCCTGCTTCCACAATGATCTCTCCTTTTACGGAGACGGACAGGCCTGCAGGCAGTCTGGGGGATTGCATCGGCTCCCAGGCGGGCAGGTCGAGCCCCACCAACTGGAAGATCCTTTGGCAGAGGCTCTTTATATAGTAGAAGTCTGCGTTCGGTCCTTTTCCTTTCCAGCCGTCTTCATGCAGCTGCCCGGTGATCCACAGGGCCAGGCGCTGCTCCTCCGAATATTGGCCGACACCGCTGGTGTGGTAGGTCTTACCGAATTCGAAGAATTGCAGGCTGGTATTTTTCCGGTTGAGATTATGCGCTACGGATTCCAGCCCTGTCTCCAGCAGGGAGGGCCGCATGATATTCAGCTCTGCGCTGAGATTGTTGACCATTTTGACCACGGTCTCCAGCTCTTCCTGGGTATAGTAGGCGCTGTTGGTAATGGAGTTGGTGAGGATCTCGTTAAACCCTTGTCCTACGAGAAAGGCGGATACGGCTGATTTCCAGGCTGCGGCGCTCCTGTCTTTTTCCACGGAAGGAGAGATGGTAATGCTGGAGGGTATGGCAATGTTGTCCAGGCCGTCTATCCGCATGATCTCTTCCACCAGGTCAGCCGGGAGGCTGACGTCGGGCTTGTGCCAGGGGACGTCCACATGGATGGCGTCGATCCCTTCCTTGATGATCCCGAAGCCCAGGCTCAGCAAGATGTTCTTAACGGTGTCGGGGTGATAGTTCTTCCCGCTGAGCTTCTTCAGATAGTGGTGTTTCAGGATCACCTGCGTCTTGTTCCTGGGATCGGGATAGACGTCCACTATTTCGGACGCGATCTCGCCTCCTGCCAGCTCTTTGATGAGCAGGGCGGCCCGTTTCAGCGCGCTGACGGTGCCTGAAATATCCATTCCTTTTTCAAAATGGGTAGCTGCGTCCGTCCGCAATCCATGCCGGAAGGAGGACTTGCGTATATCGGTAGGATTGAACCAGGCGCTTTCCAGGAAGATGTCCTTCGTGTCGTCCTTTACACCGCTGCTGAAGCCTCCGAAAACCCCGGCTATGCACATGGGTTCTTTTGCATTGGCGATCATCAGGTCTTCTGAAGACAGTTTGCGCTCCTTTTCATCCAGGGTGATGAACGGGGTGCCTTCGGGGAAATTCTTTACGATGACCTTATTGCCTTCGATGGCGTGCAGGTTGAAAGCATGGAGGGGCTGTCCCATTTCATGCAATACGTAGTTGGTGATGTCGACGATGTTATTGATAGCCCGGATGCCGATGGCCTTCAGCCTGTCCTGCATCCATTGAGGAGACGCCTTGATGGTAATGCCTTTGATGCTGACGCCGGAATACCGCTCGCAGCCACGGGTATTCTCGATGCTGACGGCAATGGGCAGGCTGTTATTGTCTGTCCTGAAAGCATTCACGGACGGCTGTTTTACCCTGTATTCCTTATTCTCATGCAGGCTGAGCCAGGCGCAGACGTCCCGGGCTACTCCCAGGTGGCTCATAGCGTCCATATGGTTGGGGGTGAGTCCGATCTCTATGACATGGTCGGTATACGGATGGAACCAGTCAGCCGCCTTCATCCCTGTTTTGGCATTGGGGGGCAATACCAGGATGCCTGCATGGCTTTCTCCCAGGCCGATCTCATCTTCGGCGCAGATCATCCCATGGCTTTCCTCTCCCCTGATCTTAGCGACCTTCATGGTGAGGGGGTCTCCCTTGACAGGGTAGATGGTGGCGCCGACGGGGGCTACGACGACTTTTTGACCTGCGGCCACATTCGGCGCGCCGCAGACGATGGAAAGGGGTACGGGGTCGCCGATATTTACTTTTGTAAGCCTTAATTTATCGGCATTCGGGTGCGGCGCCGCTTCCAGCACCTCCCCGATGATCAAACCTTTCAGGCTGCCTTTCACGGATTCGTATTTTTCCAGGCTTTCCACTTCCAGTCCCACGGAGGTAAGGATCCTGGACAGTTTTTCGGGATCGATCTTCACCGGAAGGTATTCTGAGAGCCAGTTATAGCTGATGGTCATGATTATTTTCTATTGGAGGGCAAAGATAGCGGTTTTACCTGCGTGGGACTTCGGCCGGGTGATGGAAATATTTCGTTGATAATTACGTTCTTAAGACAAATAAGGGGGAGATTTGCGCTGTTGCGGGTAGGAAGTGGTAATCAAATGTTAATACTTTTGGGGTCGCTTTACCTAGCATAGATCATGCAGTCTTATACTATGTAGTACTCCTTAAAAATCTGGTTTATGAAAAAGCACCTGTACATTTTTACGATCCTGGGATTGGTGGGTTTGACCGCTTGTGGTCCCACCTATGTGGTTCAGCGGCCTGCACCTCCTCCGCCTTCGGCGCAGCCTATGCCGCCGCCTCCGCCGCCTCCGGCCCCGGAACCCGAGCCGGAAGCTTCCTATCAGTCTTTTTATGATGATCTGAGCCCTTACGGGCAATGGATAGACGATCCCAATTACGGATATGTCTGGTTACCGGATGTCGGTCCCGATTTCAAACCCTATGCTACCAATGGTCATTGGGTATATACGGAAGACGGCTGGACCTGGGCTTCCGATTATCCGTGGGGATGGGCTGCCTTCCACTATGGCCGCTGGTTCTTTGCCGATGGCTATGGCTGGATGTGGGTGCCTGGCAATGAGTGGGCGCCTGCCTGGGTGACCTGGAGGAACAGCGACGAATATTATGGCTGGGCTCCCATGGAGCCGGGGATCAGCTTTGGCATGTCCTATGGCGGCGGTTACGCCCCTCCGCCCCACTATTGGTGCTTTGTCCCGCACCAGTATGTCGGAAGTCCCCAGATCCGCAGCTATTATGTCAGTGAGACGAGGAACGTGACGATCATCAATCGTACCACGATCATCAACAATACGACGATCATCAATAACAATGCTCCTACCCGGAGTGTGAACTATGGCCGCGGTCCCGATCCGAATGAAGTAGGAAGGTATTCAGGCTATAATATCAGGCCCATGCCTATCCGGACTGCCAACAGGCCCGGACAGCAGCTGAGCAACAATGGGATGGTGATCTATCGTCCCCGGATAAACGAAGGCCCCCGGAATAATGCCGGCAATTACGGCTCTTCCCGTCCGGCCCCTACCCGGGTGAACAATATGAATAATGTCCGGCCGGTGAATACGACGGTCTATGGCAACAGGCCTCCTGCCAGCAATGGCTATCCCAACAGGGATAACAGGCCTGTGACGGGGCGCCCCGTGTCGGGGTTCCCGAACCAGCCGTCGCAGCCTGTGCAGCAGCCATCGCAGCCCGTGGTGCAGCCATCGCAGCCCGTGCAGCAGCCGGTGAATCCGCCGGCAAGCCGTCCCGGAAGGCCTTGGGGAAGGCCTGTACAACAGCCGTCGCAACCTGCTCAACAGCCATCGCAGCCCGTACAGCAGCCATCGCAGCCTGTACAGCAGCCGTCGCAGCCTGTGCAGCAGCCGGTGAATCCGCCGGGAAGCCGTCCCGGCAGGCCCTGGAACAGCAGGCCTGTACAACAGCCATGGCGGCCGGCACAGCAGCCTGGTCAACCTGCGCAGCAACCATCGCAGCCGGCACAACAGCCTGCTCAGCCCGTACAGCAGCCGTCGCAGCCTGCCAGCCAGCCTGTGACGAGACCCACGAGGCCCGCGGTGCAACCGGCGAATCAGCCTGTGCAGCAGCAACCGGCCCCGCGTCAGATGACGCCCAGGCCTACACCACCGCCAGTGCAGGCCCCTGCGGTACAACCGCGGCCCGTAACCCGTACCGTTACCCCTCCTCCGCCCCCCAAACCGGAGCAGGACAAGCAAAATACAAGACCTGTCAGACAATAGCCCTGGTCCAAATTGGTGTCCCCAGCGTGTTTCACCGCCGCTGGGGATCTTTTTTTATGCACGAAAACCCGCCAAACCGCATTCTGGTGTTTCAGGCTCCCGGCAAAATATTTAGCCTTAAATCTTTGTGCACAGGAGGTGTGAATTTAAAACGGGAAATAGCTGAAAACTTTTTTAAATTGTGGATAGCTCGTGGGTTAGTGTGCATAACCGGGGGTTTTGTGTGGATAGCAAGGTGGATTTCGGTAGGAAAAATATAGAAAAAGAAAAAGTTTTTTCGACGGGTTTTTGAGTTCTATATTCGCCCTCCTGACTCAAAGGGGTAACATTCTGTTCATCTTGCCATAACAATTTATTAATACAATCGAGGCTGGAACACTAACCCAATGAGCCCGGTCCCCTGGACGGGATGATGGTGTCCGACAAACGGGTGTGCAGCGATAAAGTAACCCATTTGCCGGACACGTCTGAAGGATTGTCCTTCGGACACCGAACCTTGGGTTCGTTTTTGGGCTGGACACCCTATTTTTTAATTTTTTGGACGGTTTATCAATGGATCTTACTAACCTTAATCTCAACAAGGACCGCAGCAAATTCAGGCGCAAGCCTACTGTGGACCTCAGCACCATGGTTTATGGTAAAATACCTCCTCAGGCCAAGGAACTGGAGGAGGCTGTGCTGGGCGCCATTATGCTGGAAAAAAGTGCTTTCGATACTGTCGTGGAGATCTTAAAGCCCGAATGCTTTTACCTGGAGGGGCATCAACGCATTTACAAGGCCATGCAGTCCCTGGCCCAGAAAAGCCAGCCCATCGATATCCTTACCGTGGTGGAAGAGCTGAAGGTCCGGGAGGACCTGGAGGTGGTAGGCGGTCCTTATTATGTGACGAAGCTGACCAATTCGGTGGTGTCTTCCGCCAATATAGAAACGCACTCCCGTATTGTCCTGCAGAAGTTCATCCAGCGGGAGCTGATCCGTATCAGCGGGGAGATCATCGGAGACGCCTATGAGGACAGCACCGATGTATTCGACTTGCTGGATGACGCGGAGAGCAAGCTCTTCGAGATCACCAATAATCACCTTCGAAAGAATTTCGACAGCATTGACAGCGTCCTGGTCAAAACGATCCAGCGGATCGAAGAGATGCGCAATAAAAAGGATGAGATCTCCGGCGTGCCCAGTGGATTTAACAGCCTGGATAAGATAACCTATGGCTGGCAACCGACGGACCTTATCATCCTGGCTGCCCGTCCTGCCGTGGGTAAAACGGCTTTCGCCCTTAACCTGGCACGTAATGCCGCCCTGAATAACATCAGGCCTACTCCCGTTGCTTTCTTCAGTCTTGAAATGAGCTCTGCCCAGCTGGTGCAGCGTATCCTCAGCGCCGAGAGCGAGATCTTTATGGAAAAGATATCCCGCGGCCGCCTGGAAGACCATGAGATGAAGCAACTGTACAAGAAAGGGATCGACAGGCTGGCAAAAGCCCCTATTTTCATCGATGACACCCCGGCGCTCAATATCTTCGAACTGCGCGCCAAGTGCCGCCGTCTGAAGAACAAACATAATATCGGCTTTATCATCATCGACTACCTGCAGCTGATGAGCGGGGGCGGGGATAATAAAGGCAATCGTGAACAGGAGATCAGCCAGATCTCCCGTGCGCTGAAGGGCCTGGCAAAAGAGCTCCAGGTGCCTATCATCGCCCTGTCCCAGCTGAGCCGTGCCGTTGAGTCGCGCAAGGAAGGGGAGAAGATCCCCCAACTGAGCGATCTGCGTGAATCGGGCGCTATCGAACAGGATGCCGACATGGTGATGTTCCTGTACCGGCCTGAATACTACGGCATCACTGCCAATGAAATGGGAGAAAGCAATAAGGGGGAGACGCATGTGAAGATCGCCAAGCACCGTAACGGCTCCCTGGATACCGTCAAGCTGAGAGCGCTGCTCCATATACAAAAGTTCACCGAGTACGAGGGAGATGATTTTGGGGGTATGGGCATGCCTTCCGGCGGCAGCTGGAAGCCTGTTCAGGATGACGATGGCGGTGGCGCCAAGCTGTACATCCAGGCGGGCAGCCGGATGAAGGACCTGCCCATCGATGAGGATGATGTGCCTTTTTAACTGCCAGCTTTGAGCTGCAAGCTATGAGCTTTGAGCCAGGCCTGGCTTTTTAAATTTGTCTGAGGTTCGCTAATCAAATAGCAATAAACAGCTCCTTTCGAGGGGCTTTTATTTTGCCCTGACCATCACGCTTCCGGATACATAATCATGAATGGCCCTTTTTTCGTGATTGGAATTGATCGTCAGGAACGAGATCCAGCCCAAACAGGTCTTGAGCGCATACCGGACAATAGCCTGTAAAATATTGATGCGTTTGGAGGCGCCAGGATAATTCCTTACCCGGATATTTTTTAAATATTGTCCCAGCGTGCAGCCCAGTACGGTGCATAGTGGCTCATACAAGGCCCAGAGGCCAAAAAAAAGCGCGATCCTGATCCAGTCAGGAGGGTTCTCATATTTTTCCAGCAGGGCTGCGAAAATGAACATCATCACAATCAGGAGCACGAGGTCGATGAACGTAGATTGTACCCGGTCAAGCAGTAAGGGATACTCTTCGGTTTGAAGGTCTTCTTCAGACAACAGGTCTTCTTGCGGCAGGGGTGGTTGTTGCATAGTACAAACAAAATAAACAGTAAATACGGATAATACAAGCTGCGGGGCCTGTAACTTTACCGGACAAGCACCACCGATGGCATTACCCTTTTTTTACCTATCTGCGTATCATCCCGGCGATGTTGAAATAACACTGGACGAAGACAATTCCCGTCATGTGGTCCAGGTGCTGCGGATGCAGAAAGGCCAGCAGCTGCAGCTCACGGACGGCCGCGGATGGCTGCTGACGGCGGCTGTCCTGGACGACCATAAGAAGAAATGCGTAGTCAGGGTAGATGCTTCGGCTTTCCAGCCGGAGCGGGCGAGGAAGGTGACGGTAGGTATGTCTTTGCTGAAGAATGCATCCCGTTTTGAGTGGTTCCTGGAGAAGGCGACGGAGATCGGGGTGACGGGCATTGTCCCGCTGTTGTGCGAAAGGACGGAGAAACAGCATTTCCGCCAGGACAGGATGCAAAATATCCTGGTAAGCGCGATGCTGCAATCACAGCAGACCTGGCTGCCTGCGCTGCGGACGCCTGTCCCCGTGACGCAGGTGATCCGGGAAGGTTTCGGGGAAGAAGGTTTTATTGCACATTGCGCAGAGACGGAACGTTCATCGCTGTCGGCGGCGGCGCGTGCTTCGGCTGCAGCTTCGCAGCTGATCCTCATCGGGCCGGAGGGGGATTTTACCGGGAATGAGATTGAAATGGCGCTGGGCAGTGGTTTCCTGCCTGTTACGCTGGGTGAGACCCGCCTGAGGACGGAGACGGCGGGGGTGGTGGCTGCAACCCTTATGTGTATACGCTGATAGTGTTATTTCTGCTGGTATTTCCAGTTCCTGGACTTGCCTTCGTTCAGCCATTCAATGGTGGTGGCTATCCGTTTTTCGCGTGTGGCGTCTGTCTTTGCTTCCGTGATCCATTCGATGTAATCCCGCCGGTGAGAAGGTGCAAATGCTTCAAATGTTGCCAATGCCTTTTTATTCTTTTTCAGGGCGGACATCAATGCTTCGGGTATGGGTAATTCTTTTTTGGGGGTTGCCTTGGGTTTGGTTTTTTTGATGCCTTTTTCGTTGAGCTCCGCGGCCTCGCGGATATAGGCGATCATGATCTTGTCCGAAGGCAGATCTTTTTTGGAGGTAAGCCGGTCCAGGTGTCCCATTGCGTTCTTATCCTTGATCTGCAGGATGCCCTCCGGATCTTTCAGCAGCGAAGCGTTCCATAGCCCGAAGGCGCAATGCTCCTTAAAGGCCGCCATGTTACAGAGAATGCTGCCATTGTTCTGGAAAAAAGGCATGCCCCATTTGATCGTTTCCTCTACGCCGGGCCAGGCTTTGTGCACCAGCTTGCGGATATGGTCGAGGATGGGGCGTGCAAAATCAGCCGATCTGAGGATGTACGCGTCGATGCGGGCATCGGTGACGGTGGTGGTTTTAGTGTTTGTCATTTGGCTTTATCGTTTTCTTTTTATAGCGTGTATTCAACAGCTCGACCCCGAAGGCAAAGGCCATGGAGAAGTAGATATAGCCTTTATCGATATGCGCATGGTGGATGGGCTCCAGCCCTTCGAAGAAAAGACTGAACCCTACCATCAGGAGGAAAGCGAGCGCAAGGATCTTGAGGGTCGGCCGCCGGTTGATGAAATCGGCGATCTTCTGTGAAAAGAAGAACATGATGATCATGGCGATGATGACGGCAGTGATCATGACGGGCACCTGGCGGGCCAATCCCACGGCTGTGATGATACTATCAAAAGAGAAGACAGTGTCCACCAGAACGATCTGGCTGACGATGGCGCCGAAAGACATGGCAGGCTTGGCGGCTGCCTCCAGCTCATGCCCGTCCCCTTCCAGCTTTTCATGAATTTCCTTCACTGTCTTATATAAGAGGAAGAGGCCGCCTGCCAGCATGACGAGATTGCGTATGCTGAACCCATAGCCAAACACGGAGAAAAGTTCCTTGCTGCCATTGGTCACCAGCCATCCCAGTCCCAGCAGGAGGAGGCTTCTGATAAGGATACCGGCGATCATCCAGATGCGGCGGGCCCTCAGCTGTTTGTCCCGTTCCAGCCTGCCGATGAGGATGGATACAAAAATAACGTTATCGATGCCCAGTACGATCTCCAACAGTGAAAGGGTCAACAGACTAATAAGCGAATCAATACTAAAGAGGGGAGCCATAAGTGTGTGTTCGTTAAGATCATTTAGAGGCCGTAAAAATAAGACTTTCATCCGTACATAATGTCCCGGTTTCGCGCAAAAAAAAGGGCACCGTCCTTCGACGATGCCTGTTGTAATTTCATAGAAAAGGGCTGTTAGGAAAGCCTGACGATCCATCACCGCCTGTGAGGGTTTAGGGGTTTGGTGGTGACGCCGTCATTATGGTATAGCTCAATGTTGAGAGTTGTTACGGGGTCATTATTTCAAGTTTAGGGTTGTGGCGCAAATAACGGCTAAGCGAATGAAAAAAGTGCTTTCTATGCGTATGAATTGATACTCGTGTCGATTTGAGACATAAGTGTGTCGATTACGGCAATAAGTGTGTCAGCGTTCCAATTTCCTGCAGATACGGCCCACGATAAAGGGCCCTTCATAGATAAAACCGGTCCATACCTGCACCAGGGACCCGCCGGCTTCTATTTTCTCCAGGCCGTCCTCACCTGTGAAGATCCCGCCGGATGCGATGAGGGGGAGGGTTCCTCCCGTCTTTTTATGTATGTAACGGACTACTTCAGTCGATCTTTCTTTTAAGGGGGCGCCGCTTAATCCGCCGGCGCCGATGGCTTCCAGGCGGCCGGGAGAGGTGATCAGCTTGTTCCGGGCGATAGTGGTATTGGCGGCCACGAGTCCATCCAGCCTGATCTCCATGGCCAGGTCCACCACGTCGTCTATCTGCGGCCAGGAAAGGTCAGGTGCGATCTTCAGCAGCAGGGGCTTTGGCGGGATACGATGGGCAGCGGCCAGCTCGAGGTTCAGCGACTGCAAACGGGTGAGGATATTGCGAAGGGCGTCCTTTTCCTGCAGCGCACGTAAGCCGGGCGTATTGGGCGAGCTGACGTTGACCACGAAATAATCCACCTGCCCGAAGAGTTCCCGGAAGCAGATGATATAATCTTTCCAGGCTTCTTCATTGGGTGTGACCTTGTTCTTTCCGATGTTGCCACCGATGATGAGGGGGAGGCGCCGGCTGCTGCCGGACCGGGGAGTGTTGTTCTCCCGCCATTGTTTTAACCGCTGTGCGATGACCTGTACCCCTTCGTTATTAAAGCCCATCCGGTTTATCAATGCCTGGTCCTGGGGCAGGCGGAATAACCTGGGTTTTTCGTTACCGTCCTGGGGCAATGGCGTGACCGTTCCTATCTCGACGAATCCGAAGCCCAGGGCATCCAGTTCCCGGAGGTACCTGGCGTTCTTGTCAAATCCGGCTCCAAGCCCGACGGGGTTGCGGAAGGTGAGGCCGAGCAGGCTGCGTTGGAGGGAGGTGACGGAGGGGGAAGGTGCGGACGAAGGGGGTGCCGGGGTTTCGTCAGGCCGGCAGGCCCAGGTCACCAGCTGCCTGGACCAGCGCCAACGGCAGAGTCCTTTTAATATGTTCATGCTGAAATAGTGGACCTCTTCAGTAGGGAACAGGAACAAGATATTTCGGAAAAACTTATACATGCCGCGAAGATAAAATGGTCTGATCGAATCCCTTCCGGATTTAACGGTAAAATCTTATCTTTGATAGAGACAGTTGCATAAACAACTAACGAAAGCCAACATTCATTATGCAGGAAGCATATATTATCGCCGGCTACCGTTCGGCAGTAGGTAAATCCAAGAGAGGGAAACTCCGATTTTACAGGCCGGATGACATGGCCATCGATGTGATAAAAGGGTTATTGGCATCTGTACCCCAGCTGGATCCCAAGCGGGTGGACGATGTCATCGTAGGTAATGCCGTGCCTGAGGCCGAGCAGGGGCTGCAGGTAGGGCGGATCATTGCCGCCCGGGCCGTGGGCATACATGCCCCCGGCGTCACGGTGAACCGGTATTGCGCCAGCGGCCTGGAGACCATTGCCATCGCCACTGCCAAGATCCGCACCGGCATGGCCGATTGTATCATCGCCGGTGGAACGGAGAGTATGAGCATGGTGCCCACTGCAGGATGGAAAACCGTGCCTGCCTATTCCATTGCTTCCGAAGATCCCGATTATTATCTGAATATGGGCTTGACGGCCGAGGCTGTGGCCAGGGAGTTCAAGGTCAGCCGTGAGGACCAGGACCAATTCGCCTACCAGTCGCATCAGAAGGCCATCAAGGCCATTGAGAACGGTCATTTCAAGGAAGGGATCCTGCCGCTGCAGGTGGAGGAGATCTATGTGGATGAAAAGGGCAAAAAGCAAAAAAGGAGCTTTACAGTTGATACGGATGAAGGTCCGAGGGCGGACACTTCCCTGGAAGCGTTGGCCAAATTGAAGCCTGTCTTCGCGGCCGGCGGCTGCATCACGGCCGGCAACTCTTCCCAGACCAGCGACGGCGCCGCCTTTGTCGTCGTCATGGGTGAGAAGATGATGAAGGAGCTGGGCCTGCAGCCCATTGCCCGGCTTGTGGCCTGCGCCAGCGCCGGGGTACATCCCCGCATCATGGGTATTGGGCCCGTGGAAGCGGTGCCCAAAGTGTTGAAACAGGCCGGTATGAACCTGGGACAGATAGACCTTGTAGAGCTGAACGAGGCTTTTGCGTCCCAGTCCCTGGCAGTGATACGCCAGCTGGGCATAGATCCGGCAATCGTCAACGTCAATGGAGGCGCAATTGCCCTGGGGCATCCGCTGGGTTGTTCCGGCTGCAAGCTGACCATCCAGCTTATCCACGACATGAAAAGGCTAAAAAAGAAATACGGCATCGTTACTGCATGTGTCGGGGGCGGGCAGGGGATTGCCGGGGTGATCGAGCATCTGAATTAGTCCACTGAATTGTCATATTATGTCCCATCGTATTGCGTCCTTTTACTACAGGACGGATAGGGGTCACTTTCTAAATTAAAAGAGGAGTGACCCGTCATATTTTCACGGTGTCATATCATAAATAGTTTTAACTTGCTTTCTCGTTAAACGCTTACTGGTCAAAGGCATTTTAAACGCAGACAATCTTTTCCCTAAAAAAGGAATCCATTAATTATACAATGATTCGAGTATTCATTACTGATGATCATGAAATGTACCTGGAAGGATTGGCCCTATTGCTGGGCAAGCAGGAAGGCATAGAAGTCGTCGGGACCGCCCAATCCGGAAAGGATCTGCTATCGCGCCTTAAGGATATACAAACGGACATTTTATTGCTGGACGTCTATCTTCCGGACATAGGCGAAGAGGAGCTGCTGCAAAGCATCCGGGCAAGCCGCCAGGACCTGAAGATCATTTATCTCACGCTGCTGCGCGGCACCCGTTATATTCATAAGCTTACCCGTCACAATATCCAGGGATATGTGCTGAAGAATGCCTCGCTCGATGAGCTGCTGACAGCCCTGCAGACCGTACAGAACGGCAGCAGCTACTTCAGCAAGGATATCAACATCGGGGACAGGGACGAAGATTTCCGAAACACCATTACCATCGAGGACAAGCAGATAGATGAGATACTTTCCCGGCGTGAGCTGGAAGTGCTTAAGCTTATCTGCCGGGAATACAGCAATGCAGAGATAGCCGATAAGCTTTTTTTGAGCGTGAGCACGGTGGAGACACATCGCAAGAACCTCATTGCCAAGCTGGGCGTGAATAATACTGTCGGCCTTGTAAAATTTGCCCTCCGGAATAAGCTGATCGACTAATGCTATGACCATGCGGGCGCACTGAAGGACCACAAGCTGAGACCACTAAAGAATTTCCTGTATCCGCGGAAGATGATTATCGAAAAGTAAAGCCAACTACATCAGTGAAGCGGTCATTGCCTCTTTTCTTACTGCTTATTATCTATTCAGCGTTGTCTGCACAGCCGGATACGGCCGGTATTATCAAAGCATATGAAAAGGGTATAAACTTTACGGAAGCGCAGGTGGATTCCATCAGGTATTATGCGGAGTTCATCGATCTTGCCGTCCAGAAGACCGGCTATTCAAAAGGCAAGGTCATGGCGCTGCGCCTGCACGGGTTCTATTATGAAAATAAAGCGGATTACAAACGGGCCATCGACTATTATCTCCAGACCCTGGACGAGGCAAGAAAGATCGGCGAGATCAAGTATCAGATCAATGCCCTGACGGACCTGGCCGTCATGTATACGGAAATGAAGCAGCCGCAGAAGGCAAAAGATGTCTACCTGGAATGCGTGGCCCTGAACAAGAAAAGAGGCGACGCCGGCTCTCTGGTCACCAGCTATATCAATCTGGCGCCCCTGTATAACCACCTGGGCCTCTACGACAGTGCGCTCGTTTTCCTGCAGGAAGGGCTGCGGATCGGCAAGCCCCTTGAAGAACAAGGGAAGGAAGACCTGTCCAACCTGTATAACAACCTGGGGCAGACCTATTATTTCCTGAAGAACTACGATAAGGCCATCGAATATTTCGCGGGCAATTACAGGCATCACCTGGCGGCCCGGGGTCTCGCCGGCAAGGCGATACAATGGTTTGACGTCCTTAACCTGGCAGACGCCTATACCCAGAAGAGCATGCTGGATTCGGCGGGCAAATATGCCGCGCTTGCCCTGAGCCTGGCCGAGCAGCTGAATGCGAAGGGCAAACAATCGGATACTTACCAGATCCTCTCCAAACTGGCCCAGCGCGGGGGTGACTATAAGAAGGCCTATGAATATCAGTCCAAATGGTATGAGCTGGATACGGCCATTGTGAATGGGGAGACCTATAAGGCCATTGCCGAGCTGGAAAAGAAATATGAAGCCCGGCAGCGTGAGAACGAGATGCTGCTGCTACAAGGGGAAATAACCCAGCAGAAGTTCCATACCCGTATCATGGTCATCATGAGCATCAGCCTGCTGTTGATAGCCATCCTGGCGGCCCTGGCCTTTATCATCAAAAGAAAGGTCAACCGGAAGCTGCAGGCTACCAATGACCTGGTCACGCGGCAGAATGAACGGCTCTCGGAATTAAACTTCGAAAAGAACTCTTTGATCAGCATTGTATCGCATGACCTGAGCACTCCCTTTGCGAGCATCGGCATGTGGGCCCAGCTGCTGCAGGTGGATGCCAGCAACCTTACGGCGGAGCAGAAGAAAGCGCTCAGCCGCATCGAGCAGGCTACTGCCTATGGCGAAAAGCTGATCCGTCATATCCTCGACGTGGAGAAGGTCCAGACCAACCAGCACAAACTGCAGCTGGAGAACCTGGATCTGCGGATCTTTTCAGAATCCGTCATCGATACTTTCCAGCCGGCGGCGGATAAAAAAAATATCCAGCTGCACCTGGAATGCCCTGAAAAAAGTTTGTATTTCCTCAGCGACCGGCAATTGTTAAGCCGGATGCTGGAAAACCTGCTGTCCAACGCCATCAAGTATACGAACCATGGGAAAAATGTCTGGATGAGCGTCAGCGATGAAAAGGATGCCATCAGCATCAAGGTGCGGGATGAAGGGGTGGGCATCGAAAAAGAAGAGCTGCCCCACCTGTTCTCGAAATACAGCAAGATATCTTCTCAGACCACGCAAGGAGAGCCCTCTACCGGATTGGGCCTTTCCATCGTGAAGCGGATCTGTGAAGAGCTGAACGGCAAGATCCACTGTGAGAGCTGCCCCGGCGAAGGCTCTATCTTCACCGTCGTCCTGAAAAAATGACCAGGCCGGTCATTACCATCTGATTAACATATTTTAATGTCGAAAATTAGGCGGACGTCGCGGGCTGGCCTAAATTTGAAACATTGTAGCAAAAAATGATGGTCCCGCTCATGAATCGATCCTTATATTTTCTCCCGCTGCTCTTTCTATTGCTTATTCTCGTTGCTTTTGTACCCGGCACGGGGAGTCTTACCGGGAGGATCACCGACCAGCATGGCGCCCCGCTGGCGAGCGCAACGATCTATATCCCTGATCTTAAGCTGGGCGTAATTACGGACACGGCCGGCTACTATAAATTCTCTTCGCTTCCTTCGGGAAAGTACCTTATCGAAGTCCATTCCATTGGTTTCAAAACTTTCACAAGGACGGTGACCATCAGCGGGCCCGTGGTGCAGGACTTTTCGCTTTCCGATGAATATGTGGAAGAGAGCCCTGTCGTGGTGACGGGTCTTTCGAAGGCAACGCAGATCAAAAGAAGCCCTGTGCCTATCGTAGCCATCAATCATGATTATCTCATATCCAACCTGAGCACGAACGCTATCGATGCTATTTCCAGGATCCCGGGTATCAGGGCTGTCACTACGGGTCCCAATGTTTCCAAGCCTTTTATCCGGGGCCTGGGCTATAACCGGATCCTTACGTTGTATGACGGCATCCGTCAGGAGGGCCAGCAATGGGGGGATGAGCATGGCATCGAGGTGGACCAGTATGGTGTGGAGAGAGTGGAAGTGATCAAGGGGCCGGCCAGTCTCAGCTATGGCTCGGATGCGCTGGCGGGTGTCGTCAACCTCATTCCCACGCAGCCGGCTCCGGAGGGAAAGATCCGGGGTGATATCACGCTGGACTATCAAACGAATAACAAATACCTGGGGGGCTCCGGCAGCCTGGGCGGCACAAAGAACGGCCTGGAGTGGATGGCCCGGATCTCGCATAAGCAGGCGGTGGATTATAAGAATAAGATCGATGGCCGTGTCTTCGGCACTGCGTTCAGGGAGACGGACGCGAGCGCCTCCCTGGGGCTTCACCGCAAGTGGGGCTATTCGCACCTGGACTTCGTGCTGTATGACGACCTGCAGGAGATCCCTGATGGCAGCAGGGACAGCGCTACGGGGCGATTTACCCGCCAGATCACGGATGCGGACACGGTGCGGCAGATCGTTTCGGATGCGGACCTGGGCAGCTATCGTATTGAAAAGCTGCACCAGCATGTACAGCACTATCGCGTTTATTCCGGCAACAGCTTTACATTGGGAGATGCGGGCAGGCTGCAGGTGAACCTGGGATTCCAGCGCAGCGTCCGCAGGGAATATAGTCATCCTGTCGCTTACACCACGCCGGGGCTTTACCTGCAGCTGACCAGCAGTACTTATGATGTAAAATATTTTCTGCCGGAATTCGATAACTGGAACCTGACGGTGGGCCTGAACGGTATGTACCAGCAGAACAACAGCACCAGCGGGACCGAATTCGTTATCCCTTCCTACCACCAGGTGGACATGGGGCCCTTCCTGCTGGCCAAGCGCAGCTTCGAAAAGCTGGATATTTCCGGAGGGCTGCGTTTCGACACCCGCCGGTTCACCAATTCATCGTTGTACACCGCCACGGACCCGGCCACGGGCTTTGACCGGCCTGTCTACGGCGCCGACACGGCCGGCACGGACCTCCAGTTCACTGCGTATAAGAAAACTTTCACCGGCTGGTCCGGCAGCCTGGGCGCCACCTACAACTTCTCGGAGCATTTGGCCGTCAAGGCCAATATCGCACGGGGCTTCCGCGCTCCCAATATCGCGGAGATCTCGGCCAATGGGGTACATCCGGGCACCAATATCTACCAGCTGGGCAACCCGGACTTCAAGCCTGAATTCAGCCTGCAGGAAGACCTGGGCCTCGTTTATTCGTCACGGTATGTAGTGGCCAGTCTCGACCTGTTCAATAATTTCATCTCCAACTATATCTATAACCAGAAGCTGCAGGGGGCAAACGGTTCCGACTCCATGGATATAACGGGGAAGAACACCTATTTTCAATTCGTCGCTTCCCGTGCAAGGCTGTACGGCGGCGAGGTGAGCGTGGACTTCCATCCCATCAAGGCCCTGCACTTCGAGAACAGCCTTTCCATCGTCTACGGCAACAATAAAGGCGTGAAAGGAAAAGCACTGAATGACAGCGCCAGGTATTTGCCCTATATCCCTCCGACGCATGGGATCTCTGAATTGAGGTACGAGTTTGCTTCCAGGACTTCTCACCTGGTACATGCGTTTGTGAAGCTGCAGATGGAATATTATGCGGCGCAGAACAGGGCTTTCCTGGCTTACAATACGGAGACGCCTACGGCGGGCTATACCCTCTTTAACGCAGGAGTGGGGGGCAGCTTTACCAATAAGAAAGGGAAGACGATCGTCAATGTATATCTCAATGGGGACAATCTTTTCGATAAGGCGTATTATGACCATCTCAGCCGATTGAAATACTTCCTTTACGCTTCGACAGACACCAATCCCAGCCATGGGATCTATAATATGGGGCGCAATATCAGCCTGAAATTGAACTTTCCGCTGGATCTCAGCCCGGTGCGGAAGGAAGATAATGCAGGTGCGGGAGGGCTGTAGTGGAATTCTACAAAATAATATTGCATTTTCGGCGTTATTTATTTACTAACCCGATGTCATAAACAAAAAGCCATTCACCGGCGGGTGGGTGGCTTTTAACTTTTGGACGGTCCATTCAGTTCTTGTTATCGTCTCCCTGGTAGTATTCGTCCGTCTTGTAATCGAAGCTTTTTACGGGTGTGTTCTTATAATTGGGATCGTAGGTGACGAAAAAATACAGGTAGATCACCCTGCTGATGCGCATCAGCCAGGGTTGGAGGCCTACGAGCAGGAAGGCATTGACCCCCATCCACCAGAAGAAGCGATTGTCTTCCGTGGACATGCCTATCAGTACCCACCATGCGACGAAGGTAGCTACGGACAGCGCAAAAGAAAGTGCGTAGCTGACGTAGCCTGTGCCGTACCAGAAGCCTACTTCCAATTCGAAAGGCTGTCCGCATTCCGGGCAGGTCTTTGGCATCTTCATGGTCTGTCGAAGTTTCCAGGGGTTGGGCTGGCTGAACATATGACCCCGGCGGCAGCGGGGGCATTTCATGGTGAACATGCTCCAGAAATATCCGGGCTTTTCTTGTGCAGGCATGGTGCAAAGGTACGGCTAATGCGGGAATGGATTTATTCAGCGTTCCTTTATTGTCCGCCACAGGGACTGCCAGTCTCCTCCATTATATACCCGGGTGATGCCGGCTGTCCGCAGGTCGATGACCACGCCGCCTTCCTGCAAAGCCTGGCGGACAGTGGTATTCCCGCCTGCGAGACCAAAAATGTCAGATAACCAGCTCATGATTTATGGGATTGCGAACGAACCGGAGGTTCGTTGTCCGAAGGACAGTTATTAAATGTGTCCGGAAAACGGGTTACATTTTTTCAGGGACCCGTTTTTCCGGACCTAAGGCGGTGCAATTTAATATATTTCAGAAAAGTGAGATGACCGATCTGAATGGCAATGACGAAGCCGTTGAAGCCGTCCAGGAAGCCTGCCCGGAGAAAGTAGCTGGTGAGGAAGGCCCAGAATGGATTGATGACGACCTTGAACCAGCTGACCTTTTTCCCTCTTTCAAACAACAGCTGTGCGGAAAGGCGGCTGTACTTATTGTTCTTATCTGCATGATCGTCGAAATTCGAATAGGTATAGTGGAGAAGGTCGCCTGTGAGCAGGCCGATACGGGCATCCTTCTCCGGAACGAGGGATTCATGGACAATGTCAAGGCTCCAGGCGCTTTTTTTCCTGTTAGCCATGCGGAGCTTCCTGTCGGGGTACCAGCTGCCATGGCGGATCCATTGTCCGCAATAGTTGTTCAGCCGGTTCATCAGGTATCCGTCCTGGGGGAAGCCCTGGTTCTTCTCCCGGAGGATGCTGCTGCAGAGCTCTTCGCTGAGGAGCTCATCTGCGTCCAGGAACAGGATATGATCGTGACTGGCCAGGATGGCGGCGGCATTCTTCTGTGACCCATAGCCCGTGAAGGCGCGCTGGTGCAGCCGGCCCCCCAGCTCCCGAACGATCTCCGCCGTCTTATCCGTGGAAAAGGAATCCAGTACGACGATCTCATCGGCAACGGACATCACCGACTGCATACATCGTTCGATATTCTTTTCCTCGTTGTAAGATATAATTACGACGGATAGGGGTGTCATGAAGCTTTTATTGTTGCATATTTTCTTTCTCCTATCTGTTGCCGCCACATGGCGTAATAAAGACCTTTTTCCTCCAGCAGCTCCACATGGGCGCCGGTCTCCACCACCTCCCCTTTTTCCAAAACATAGATCCTGTCGGCATGCATGATGGTAGATAAACGATGTGCGATGAGAATTGTTATCTGGTCACCCCTGGAAGAAATATCCCGGATGGTCCGGGTGATCTCTTCCTCTGTCAGCGAGTCGAGAGCGGAAGTAGCTTCATCGAAGATCAGCAGCTTGGGCTTTCTCAGCAGGGCCCGTGCAATGGAGAGGCGTTGTTTTTCTCCGCCGGACAGTTTGAGGCCGCCCTCGCCAATCATGGTATCGATGCCTTTTTCGGCGCGGAGCAGCAGATTTGTGCAGCTGGCCTTATCCAGGGCTTCCAGCAGGTCCTGTTCGGTGGCTGCGGGGTTGACGAAGAGCAGGTTTTCTTTAATGGTGCCGGCGAACAGCTGTGTATCCTGGGTGACGAAGCCTATTTGTTTACGAAGGTCGTCAAAGTCGATGGCGTTCTCGTCCATTCCATTGTAAAGGATATTCCCTTCTTTGGGTCTGTACAGGCCCACCAGCAGCTTCATCAATGTGCTTTTGCCACTGCCTGAGGGACCCACAAAGGCCAGGGTCTCGCCGAACTTTGCATCGAAGCTGATGTGGTCGATGGCGTTGTGGTGGGCGGTGGGGTGTCTGAAGACGACGTCCCGGAAGACCAGGGTCCTGATGGGGCCCAGGTGGCGGGGTTCCGTGGGCGGCAGCTCCGGCTTCTTCTGCATCAGGTTGTGGAAGTTGATCAGCGAGGCTTCGGCTTCACGATAGGAAAGAATGATATTGCCCAGTTCCTGGAGGGGGCCGAAAATAAAGAAGGAATAGAACACCATGGTCAATACTTCGCCCGGGGTCAATCTTCCTTTAAAGACGAGCCAGAAAAGGACGAACATGATACATTGACGGAGGAAGTTGACAAAAGTGCCTTGTACGAAGCTGAGGGCCCGGATGCTTTTTACTTTGCGGAGCTCCAGTCCCAGGATCTTGAATGTATTGTTATTGAGGCGGGTGACCTCCTGTTCTCTCAGACCGAGGCTTTTCACCAGCTCGATATTGCGGAGGGATTCGGTAGTGCTGCCGGCCAGGGCATTGGTCTCCGCGACGATGGTCTTCTGGATCCGCTTGATCTTTCTGCTTAGCAGGCTGGTCAGCACCGCCAGCAGGATCATGCCGACAACATAGATAGGCATGATGGACCAATGGAGCGTGAAAGAATAGATCGAGATGAAGACAATGCCTACGACGATGCCGAAGAGTACATTGATAAAGGAGATGATAAATTTTTCCGTGTCGGTACGTACTTTAGACAAGGTGGAGAGCGTTTCGCCGCTGCGCTGGTCCTCGAACTCGCTGAAGGGAAGGGACATGGAATGGCTGAGGCCGTCGGTAAAGATGGTGGCCCCGAATTTCTGGACGATGACATTGCCGAAATAATCCTGGAAGGCCTTGGCGATCCGGGAGACCATGGCCACGCCGATGAGGATGCCCAGGTATTTCAGGACGCCCCAGACGAATTCTGCCTGCGTGCGGTCGCCCGTTTTATGAAAGACCTTGTTATGGGTGACGGGATCGACGGTGACGGTACCTGTTTCGAAAGGATGAACAGCGAACTTGTCCAGTGCTTTACCAAAGAAATAGGGGTCCAGCATGGAAAAGGTCTGATTGATAGCTGCCAGCGAAAGGGCGAGCAGCACCAGCCACCGGTAAGGCTTGAGATAGGTTAACAGAATTTTCATATAATTACCTGAAAGATATTTATTATTTATAATAACTCATAAAGGTACGATTCTCACTATACTAACACGTTATTGCCGGTATGGTTTAGAAGTGTATTTTTGTGCAAAATCGGCCTTACAGGCCATCCAATGAATCGGCCAGGTCAAAATGGATTTTGACCTGGTAAGATCCATCCGATCATTGGAAATTAATAACAACGGATGAAAGCACTCCTCTTACTGGATTTTACAGGAAAGGTATTTCTTCAAAAGGAGAAGATACTTTACTGGCTGCTGTCGGCCTTCTTCGTCTCCTTGTTCCTTCCCGAGATGCCGGTGATCAACAATACCTTCATCATCGCGGTGGTCCTGCATTCCTTCTTCTACAATACGTTGGCGGAGAAGGGACAGTTGCTGCGGAAAAGAGCGGAGATCATCTGTATGCTCCTTTTCTATGGGCTGCATATCGTCAGTGCTTTTCTTTCCGTGAACCGGGATGAGGCCATGATCATGCTGGTGAGGCGTCTGCCGCTGCTGATCTTTCCGCTCTGCATCGGGCTGTTATATATCCGCGAGGAACTGAAGGACCGGATCCTCCTGTCCTATTGTTTCTTTACGACGGTGGCGGCAGTGGTCTGCCTGCTCTTCGCCTATTATCAATATAAGCAATCGGGGGATGCGGGCTATCTCTTTTCCGACAATCTTACCAGGGCCATCGGAAGGGAGTCGGTATACATCGGGATGGTGGTGAACCTGGCTTTGTTCACGTATGTCTATCTTCTTCAAAAGCAGTCCTTTGCCATCGAATATAAAGGGCTGGTCTATCTCAGCATTGCTTTTTTGCTGGTATTCCATTATATGCTCGCCAGCCATATCGCCATGATCACGCTGTATTCGGGCTTTATGGTCTTTGCGGCCTGGTATGGGCTGAAGAAGAAACAGTATGTGAAGGCGGGGATACTGGTGGCCGTATTGCTGACGGCGGCCTTTCTGCTGTTGAAATTCTTTCCCAGGCCCTTTGCAAGCTTCAAGGAGCTCAGCCATACGAACTATGTTTACAGCAATCCCGGGACGACGCTTGACCAGCCTTATGCGGCGGGTGGATGGAATGCCACGAATACGCGGCTGGCCGTATGGCACTGCGGCTGGCAGCTGGCAAAAGGGCATCTGTTCACCGGTGTGCCCCTGGGAGACAAACAGGACAAGCTGGTGGAGGTCTACAAGCAACGACAGTTCAGCTACGCTGCTGAATCCAGGAGGAATATGCATAATACCTATCTCGATGTGCTGTGTAACCTGGGCATCGTGGGGCTGTGCATCTTTTTGCTGGGTTACCTGGTCTTTCCCCTGGCCGGCTGCTACAAGGGCAGGGACGGGCTGGGGATATTCATCATCCTTTCTTTTGCTATTGCGATGGTTCCCGAGACCTGGCTGGACAGGAGCGTCGGGTGTATCATGCTGGGTTTCTTCTTCAGTCTGGTCAGTGCGTGGAGACGCTGATGTCCATTGGTTTATAAATTTTAGGATAAGCATATGACGGAACAAGTCGATAAGGAAGGATTCGAGACCCTGAATACATTGTCCGCCGCAGATAATTTTAATCACTGGATGTTTGATACGATCCGGCCCTTTATAAAAGGAAAGATCTTCGAGGCTGGCAGCGGCATCGGCAATATCTCCGGTCAGCTGCTGAATATGGGCCAGCCGGTGACGCTCAGTGATTTTTCTCTTCCTTACAGAAAGCTGCTCGCCGGAAAGTTCGGGAAGCACCCGCATCTCACGGAAATCCTGGACATGGACCTCGAGGACGAGCTGTTCGACGAAAAGTTCGCTGCTTATTTCGGCACATTCGATACCGTGGTCGCTCTCAATGTCATCGAACATGTGAAAGCGGATGAATATGCTGTCTCAAATTGTAAGAAACTGTTAAAAGAAGGTGGGCACTTCATTGCGTTGGTGCCAGCTTATCAGCTCTTATACAATCGATTCGACAAAGAATTGGGGCATCATCGCCGATATTCCAAAAAGTCGATGCAACGCTTAGTATCCCCTCACTTGTCTATACTGCAATGCCAATATTTTAACCTGGCAGGGATCCTGGGCTGGTTTGTTTCAGGTTCGATATTAAAGAACAGAACGATACCGGCAGCTCAGATGGATGTGTTCAATGCGTTGGTGCCGGTGTTCAGAGTTTTGGACAGCGCGGTATTTCATCGGGTGGGCCTATCGGTTTGGCTGGTGGCGGTGAGGAAATAATAAGTAACTTTGCGGACTCTAAATCAAAATAATATCCATAAAAGGCTAAAGCCGGCCTCAATTGCGCGAAGCTTCTCTTCCTTGAGGTCGTTCAGCGAGAAGAAGGATTTTGCTGGTTGGGATCCCTATGACGGACTGAACAGCAGGCTGTTCCAGTCGCTGCCGCTGGTCAGGGATTCCCGCTTTTGCCGGCTGGCATGGATACAATTCTTTAAAAAAAGTCCTATCAATTTCCGGCGTATTGCCGGCGTGCCTGAACAGCACAACGCCAAGGGACTAGGCCTTTTCCTTACAGGTTATGCGCAACTTTACCGGGCTGACCCACGGCCCGAGTATAAGGAGCACGTCTATTACCTGGCTGATAAAATATTGACGATCAGCTCTAAAGGGTATTCAGGTTATTGCTGGGGCTATAATTTCGACTGGCAGGCAAGGGCGTTCTTTCAACCGAAATGGACCCCAACGGTGGTGGCTACATCGTTTGTGTCGGATGCCCTGCTTACGGCCTATGATGTCGTGCCGGAGCAGCGATGGCTGGATGCGGCCGTTTCCAGCACCCAGTTTGTCCTGAAGGACCTTAACAGGACATATGATGAAAGCAATGGGAGCTATTCCTTCTCCTATTCGCCGCTTGACAAGACCCGGGTTTTTAACGCTTCTTTGCTTGGCGGCAGGCTGTTGGGCAGGGTGTTTGCCTATACGAAGGAGGATGTTTTACGCCAGGAAGCCCGGAAAGTCATGCAGTATGCGTGCAACCATCAGCGTCCTGACGGGGCATGGACCTATGGTACGCTGCCTTTTCATCAATGGGTAGATAATTTTCATACGGGCTTTAACCTGGAATGTCTCCACCAATACCAGCAATATACGGGTGACAGCAGCTTCCAGCCCTTTATAGAGAAAGGATTCAGGTATTACCTGGATAATTTCTTCACCGAAGACGGTATTTCTAAATATTATGATAAAGAGATATATCCGGTGGACATACATTCACCCGCGCAGCTGATCGCAACCTTATATAAACTTAACCGTATAGAGGAGCATCGGGACCTGGTAGAAAAGGTGCTGAATTGGACAATTAACAATATGCAAAGCCGTAAGGGATACTTTTTTTATCAAAAAAAACGTTTTCTCAGCAGCCATATCTGTTATATGCGTTGGGCGCAGGCTTGGATGTTCTATGCTTTAACCTATTATTTTATATCCTTAAATACCAAAGAATGGACGAACGAGTTGTAGTATTAGGCACACCGATAGATAATCTGAACATGACGGAAACGATTAGTCGTATCTCGGGAGCTATTCGCGGTCACAGGCATCTGCACCATACGGTAGTGAATGCGGGTAAGATCGTCAACATGCAGAGGGATGCTCAATTGAGGGAGAGTGTGGTGAATGCTGATATTATCAATGCGGATGGACAAGGGGTGGTATGGGCGTCCCGGATCCTGGGCAAGCCACTGAAAGAAAGGGTGGCGGGGATCGACCTGATGGAAGAGCTGGTGAGGCTGGCCTACCTGGACGGCTATAAAGTATTTTTCCTGGGCGCCAAAGAGGACATCGTCAGGAGCGTAGTAGAGCATTACTCCGACATATATTCGCCCGAGATCATTGCCGGCTATCGCAACGGCTACTTCAGGAAAGAGGACGAACCGGGGATTGCGCAGCAGATAGCCGACTCGGGAGCCAATATTCTCTTCGTGGCTATTTCTTCTCCAACAAAAGAGAACTTTCTCTTCCAGCAGCGTGATACGCTGAAGCAGGTGAATTTCATCATGGGCGTAGGAGGAAGCTTCGATGTGGTGAGCGGCCTGGTGAAAAGGGCGCCGCTGTGGATGCAGCGGGCGGGGCTGGAATGGCTATATCGTGTTTACCAGGAGCCCCGGAGGATGTTTATGCGGTACCTGGTAGGTAATGCCCGCTTTATCTCCCTGGTGATCAAGCATAAGTTCAGGCCACGCGCGGCCGCGGCCGCGGCGCCCGCTGTAACATTCCGGCCGGCCCGGGCTGCTTACCACAGATCCATCAGGTAGGCGGCGCTGTTATATGCTTCGAATGTTCTGAGGATACGTCCTCTCTGCTGCAATTCCTTTACCATAGTGCGTTCTTCTCCCCGGGAGCCATCGAAAGGATATACGTGTGAGAACAAGATCCACACATGTCCTTTAACATCCCGTAATTCCTTCGCATAGCCTGACCAGTCGTCGAGGTGTGATTGTCCATACAGGGCAGTTGTATTTGAGAATGCCACCCTGCCTGTCTCCTTGTAGTAATTAAAAGCGTGTTTACCGCCGTAATAGATATACGTGGATTCGCCGGGCCGGACATACCGGTTCATACTGGCGATGACCGGTCTTATCTCCTCATTATTCATAGGCAGCTGCCGGAAAAGCTTCAGGGAGAAGGCCGCTATGCACAGACCTGAAAGGGTCAGTGCATAGGCAGGTGTCCTGGTTACAAGTTTTGCCAGTCCATAAAGTCCGCCTGCGAGAACGATGATGTACAATGGCAGCTGATAGAGGATCAGCCGAAGGTCGAAGGGGTACATTTTCAGGGCGGATAGCAGCAGGTGAAGGGCTATGGGCGTGACGCAGAGGTAGAGGAGCCGGTAGTGCTTAGTCATTAGCAGGTACAGCAGGCCGCCTGTGTACAAAAGGATCGTAAACGCCTCGAGTCCGGCAATGCCCGGCAACAGCTCGTAAAAGACCTGGTGGATCCTTGACCCGATCCAATGCCGCCCTGTGGCGCCCAGGGGGTTGGCCGGCATGAATGACTCACGCCAATATTCTTTCATTTGCTTTGCGGTCGGATGATGCCAGATGAACAATTTGTAATTGACGGCGAAGGAGGCTGCCCATAGGGGTAGCGCCGTAAATACGGCGATCCTGTCCTTCCTTTGGCGGAGGGCCTTGTACAGGAGCCATGTCCCGGCGGTACAGAGCGGGATCACGGCAATGTTGGAAATGAAGATCGCCACTGTTCCGGTCAGCGACAGGAGCAGCAGCCTGTGCCGTTGTACAAAAGCATTTTCGGAAAAGGCGGCGAGATAGATGGCCAGCAAGACGGTGAGATCGGTGGCATATTGCTTGACCTCGGAAGCGTAATAGATGAATTTTGGAGTGATGCCCAGCAGGCAGCAGGCGACGAGCGCGATGTATTTGTTCTTTGTCAGGGCCCGGCAGGCATAGTAGATCAATACAAGGGACAGGATGGAGCAAACAAGGGGAAAGAGCCGGAGCGCCATTTCGGAATTTCCGAATATACGGGTGATGGATCTTTCTATTAACAGGAAAAGAATGGGGGCTACCTGGCTATGGTCCAATGGCTGGAGGAGCCCGGTGAAACTCCTTTCTATGATATTCAGGGAGAGCATGGCCTCGTCGAGCCACAGGCTGCGATCGTGCAGGAACTGGCAGATAACGATAGCTGCAAGGAGCAGAAGGATAAGTCTGGTGATAGTGGACCAGGAGGGGATGACAAAGCGTTTCCGGGCGCTGTCCTCACTTGCCGTAGAGGGGTCCTGCCTGGCGTATAAGGCGTAAAAGAACATGAAGTAATTCAATCCCTGCTGTCTTTCCAAAAGGGATTCTGTCAGGAATATCAGGCAGGTGATCATGATGAAGGCAAGGTAGGAGGTGCGGTCGGCCGTGTTCCGAAAAGGCGCCCACAGCATACCCAGGAACAGCAGCATGCCGGGTATCCCATAAATGGTGAGGTATTCGAGGAACTGGTCGTGTGCATTGTAGTTGTGTAATGCCAGGTCCTGAAAATCGGCCGCCAGGTAAGCCTCGTGCCTGATGTGTTTGATATCGCCTTCAGTCGTACCCCAGGGGAGATGATCCCTGACGATGCCCAGGTGCGTCTCCCATTTTGCCATGCGCATGGTGAGGACATTCCGTTCCTCGTAATGATCCGTGATCTTCAGGTCCCGGTGCTTCAGCAGCTCGATCTTCTCGATCTTCAGCGGGTTGAAGTACATAAAGGCGGCTGCGCAGCCCAGCAGCAGACATACAAGGCCTATGCGGGTGGCGGGGCCGATGCCCGACCGGCGGAGGAAGATCATGGAGCAGTAGAGGAGGATGGCGATACAGGCGATAATAGCAGTGATGGAATTCAGCAGGAAGAGGGAGATGGTCAGGACAAGGAAGACCAGGGCGGGTAGGACCAGGGAGGATAGTTTTTTTTGCCGCAGACCGTCCCCATAATGCCGGAGAAGGATAAAGATGCCTTGTACGGCGGACATGGCTACCACGGTGGGGTGCCAGTCATTGAATACCCGGGTAAGGCCGTAGGAGCTGAACTTGCTATAGGGGGCTTCTCCGAGGACCACGGAATGCTGATGGCTGAAGGTCTCGTCAAATAAAGCATAGGCCAGGGCAGCGATGAGGGACAGACAGACGGAGAAGAGGAAATATCTTTCCGCCCGTCTTACCAGGGCCCGGTCCACGGACTGATAAGCGCCCAGCACCAGTGGATACAGCAGAAAAGGAAGCTTGGTGGACAAAGTACTTAGCGCTTCGCCTTTATCATGGGAGAAGCAAGCTTGTAAGACCACGTACAGATAGAGTGCGGCGGGAAAAAAGAACGCGGGCTGTTTGAACGCGGACGGCTGCCAGAGCCAGTCCTTCTGACATAAGCGACAAATAGCCAGAACGATCAGCAATGGCAATGTAAGGAAATAAAAGCCGGAGGGAATGCTGAGGGCCATGCCCAGTATGGCGAAATCCGCGATCTTTTTAAAAGGAGGCCGAGTGGTAGTGTTGGTCATTAATAATTTAAAGGCTTTGAGGGAGACCGGTCCTGAGACTGTCCAGGATCTTAAACGTCGCCGCGGTCGTTTGTCGTATAGACTCGAAATCTATCGGCATCGGACTGCCTGTGGACACTGCTTGTAAGAATGCCTGGACCTCCTCTTTATGCCCCTTTCCCTGCAAATTAAGGTTCTTTACCTTATTATGCTGATGCAACTCCCCTTTTTTGAAATCGTGAATGATCCCCACTTTTCCGTCGCCAAAAACTTCCACCTTCTCTTTCGGCAGGGATTTATCGCCCCCTGCGGTATAGGTCAGCGTGCCTACGGACCCGTCTTTGAAATGGATGATAATACAAATATTGTCTTCGTTGGTGAGCTTGTCGTTGTCGCCGTTGATGCAGGCGGCGTAGACCTTTACGGGTAAGCTCCCGGTGAAATACTGCATCAGGTCGATGAAATGGCAGGCCTCGCCTATGATCCGTCCTCCGCCTGTCGCCGGGTCCTGGATCCAGTGTTCTTTGGGAATGAATCCTGCATTCACTCTATAGTTGATGACCAGGGGCTGGGCTGGCTGGCCAAAGGCTGCTTTTAATGCTTTTGCGACGGGAGAAAAACGCCTGTTGAACCCGATCATGAGTCGTCCACCGTGCTGTCCGATCTGCCGGCTGATGGCTTCGAGCTCTTCCGGATGGAGGGCCAGCGGCTTTTCTACGAATACGTTTTTGCCGGTCTGCAGGGACCTCAGCACGTACTCCGCGTGTGTATTGTGGGGGGTGGCGATAAAGACAGTATTGATCTGTCCGTCCGAGAAAACATCCTGGCTATCGGAGGAGGCGTTGGCAAAAGAGAATTTCTCGGCTACGTTCTTTGCCGTGATGCCCCTGGAGGTTACGACTGTCGTCAGCGCGGCGCCCCAGGTTTTTATATGCGGGATCAGGTAGTTCTGGGCAAAGCTGCCGGCCCCGATGACGCCGGCATGGATACCTCCTGTTGCGGCGGAAGAAGCTTGCCTTAGGCGGATGCTGGAAGCGGGCGGGGTGGTACCGGGGGTGTACTTAAGCAGGATGCCGCTGTGGGGCTCCTTTACTTTCCCCAGCACAATGTCATAAGCGGCATCTGCCTTGTCTATATCAAAAACATGGCTGATCAGTCGTTTGACGTTGACCTTGCCCTGCGCGATGAGATCGAGGAAGGCCTCCATGTTCCGCTGCTCGGTCCATCTCACATAGTCATAAGGGTAGTCCTGGCCGTGCTCTTCATAGGAGGGGTCATAGCGGCCGGGGCCATAGGAGCAGGACATGCGCAGGTCCAGCTCTTTGCGGTAGTAATGCGGGTCCCTGGGTACCTCCATCCGTACGGCGCCTACGACGATCACTCTTCCCTTTTTCCTGGCGATCTCGCCGGCCAGCTCGATGGGGTCGTTGGAATCCGAAGCGGCTGTAATGATAATGCTGTCGAAGCCATGTCCGTGAGTAAAGGCGGTGAGCCTGGCCGTTAGATCGGGGTCATTGCGGTGAAGGCTTGCGTCGGCGCCCAGCTCACCGGCGAGTTCGAGCAGCTTGTCCGAGATGTCGATCGCTGCAACGCGGCATCCGTTGGCTTTGAGCAATTGGCAGGTGATCTGTCCCAGCAGTCCCAGGCCGATGACAGCGACCTTTTCGCCCAGCCGGGGGTCTGCCTGTCGCACGCCCTGCAGGGCGATGGCGCCCAGTGTGGTAAAACTGGCTTCCTCAAAACTGACATTGCCGGGAATTTTGGCGACGAGATTGCGGGGAACGCTGACGATCTCGGCGTGAGAAGCGTAGTCCTGTCCGGCACAGGCCACCCTGTCGCCCGGCTGAAAAGATCCGTCATTGTCCAGATAGGCCATCACCTCTCCTGCGGTGCTATATCCCAATGCTTTCAGGGTGTCCAGCTTGGTCCTCACTTTTTCCAATGTCGCCTTCAGGCCTTCTCTTTTTATATTTTGCAGGACCTGGGCTACCAGGTCGGGTCTTTGCCTTGCCTTTCCCAGGAGGTTTGCCTTGGCTACCTTCACGGTGCTGCGCTCTGTGCCTGCGCTGATCAGCGAATAATGATTGGCTACCAGCACCATCCCGTCTGCAAGAGAAGGGGGAGGCACTTCATCCACAAAAAGTTCGCCCGTCTTAAAATTCTGTATAACCTGTTTCATTTAGTAGCTTTTATCCATAAATGCCATCCATATTTATGCGCGAGCGTTCGTTTGAATGCTGCGGGCATGAGATGCTGGAGGCCCAGCAAATGCCGTTCGTTCAGGAAATGAACGGAAGTCGAAAAAGAATGAAAGGCGCTGAACAGCTGTCGGGCCGTGCGTTTGGACCAGACGGAAGAATAGACATTATCGGGTCCGTCGGTACTGCGGTGCAGGAAATTTTTCATCCTGAAATAGCTGAGGCCTTCATTTTTCAGATGGTGTTTATGCCGGTTGATCCTTTCGGGACTTTCTCCTGTCATTTTTGACACGAGCCTGTCCAGGAAGGGCAGTGCGGTCAGCGCCATCAGGCCTGTTCTGCGGAGGAGGCCGATGCTGATGTAATAGTTGAACGACTTTTTGTAATACAGCATGATCACTGCCTGGCCGCCGGGCTTCAGGACGCGGTGGATCTCTGCTACGATGGCTCCGATCCTGGGCGAATGATGGATGACGCCATGGGAATAGACGATGTCGAAGCTGTTGTCCTCATAGGGGATCTTTTCGGCATTGGCGACGGTGACCTCCTCGTAGGGTTTTTCGAAGAGGTGGAACCTTTCCTTCACGCGCCGTACGGACTCTTCGGTGAGGTCGATGCCGTAATATACGGCGCCGCGGTTGATCAGCTGCATGGAGTCCGCGCCTTGTCCGAGACCGATCTCCAGGGTCTTTTTGCCTTTGAAGTCGATGGCGTCCAATTCCCGGAGGATATGGCCTTCGGTCCTATAGCGGAAATCGTCATATTGGGTATAGAACGATTTGTCCTTCTGGTAATCAATAAAATTGCTGCCGACAGGATTTTCATTCCAGAATTTCCTGATATCCGCAGTGTCTTTATTCTCTTGCATGTAAGGTTGTAATGTGGATTTATCCTGGCTGCAAAGTTAGCGCCTTCCTGGTTAATTATACCCTAATTATGGACGTCTCCGTCCAAATAGGCCCGGCACCACAGCTCGACTGTCAGGAGCTGATAGATCCGGTAAGCATTGTCTTCGATGCCCCGGCGGTCGTCCGTGATGAGCTTTTGGATGGCGGCATAGTGAAAGATGCCTCTTTTTTCCACGGCTTCCCGGGAGAGGAGCTGGTCGACCATGTTTTTCAGCGGGCCGCTGATCCAGGACCGGATGGGGGCTCCGAAGGAGGCTTTGGGTCGATAGATGATCTTATGGGGCAGCCAGCGTTCGGCGGCTTTTTTAAGGATGTATTTTGATTGACCTTTCCTGTATTTCAGGCTGCCGTCGATGGACATGGCCGTTTCCACGAGCTTTTTGTCGATGAAAGGCACCCTGACCTCCACGGAGGCGGCCATGGAAGCCCTGTCGGTGTAGGTAAGGTTCAGGCCGACCATGAAGAGGTGGATGTCGGTATTGCACATTTGATTAATAACATCTTCCTCGTAATGTTCATTGAAAAAATGGGCGTGCTCCTGCCGCAGGCGGGTATAGTCTGCTTCGATGTCTTTGCGGAACAGGGCTCGCAGCTCCCGCCGGTCATAGTAGGAATAGCTTCTCATGTATGCTTCTTCCACGGGCAGGCCGGCGAAGGATAGAAAGCGTTTAGCCCATCGGGTGAGGCGGATGCCTTTGCCGCCGGCTTTTACGGGCAGGGCCCCGACGATGGCGCCAATGGCCTTGCGGACGGCCCGGGGGAGGCGCTGGTAGCGGGCTGCCAGGAGGGTTGCTTTCTGGCGGCGGTAGCCGAAGAAGATCTCGTCGGCGCCCATGCCGGATAACAGGACCTTGACGCCTTTGTCGCGGGCTGCCTTGCAGATGAGATATGTATTGATCGCTGCGGGATCGCCGATGGGCTCGTCCAGTGTGTATACGATACGCGGCAGGTCCTTGACGATATCGGCGTTGAGCATGATCTCGTGGTGATCGAACCCGAACTGCTGCGCCAGTTCCCTGGCATACCGCTCGTCTTCCGGCATCTGCTCTACTTTTTTGTCTGCTGCGTCCGTGGCGATGGTGTAAGTGGAGAGTTGGGGATTGACCTCTTTTGCGATGACGGAGATGAGGGAGGAATCCAATCCTCCGCTGAGAAAGCTGCTGACGGGGACATCGGCGACCATGTGGCGGTGGATCGACTCGCTGAGGGATTGCTGCACCAGCGCGATGGTTTCTGCTTCGTCTCTCTGGATGATGGTGGCTTCGGGCTGCCACCAGCGGGTGAGGGTTGGTGTAAGCGGGAGGGCCCCTGCGTTCATTTCCATGTAATGGCCGGGCGGCAGCTTGTAGCAGCCGGCGAACATCGTTTCATTGCCGGGTACCCATAGATAGTTCATGGCGGCCACGAGGGCGAAGGTATTCAGGGTCTTATCGAATCCGGGGACACGGACAAGGGTTTTCAGTTCGGAGGCGAAGGCCAGTCCTCCGCCTGCCAGGGTGTAGAAGAGGGGCTTGATGCCGAAGTGGTCCCTGGCGAAAAAAAGTTTGCGGGTCTGTCTGTCATAGACTACGAAAGCAAACATGCCGATGAGGGAATCGAGGCACCGGGGGCCTTCCAGCCTGTAGAGCTCCAGGAGGACTTCGGTATCGGAGGTGGTCCTGAATTGAATGTGGGGCGCCTGCCGGACGATCTTTTCTTTCAGCTCCTGGTAATTATAGATCTCGCCGTTGAACACCATTGCCAGCCCGTCCTTGACAAAGGGCTGGTCCGACCTTTCGTGGAGATCGATGATGGACAGCCGCTGCTGTGTGAAGATGACATTTTCTTCCTGCCAGGCGTGTGCACTGTCAGGGCCCCGGTGGGATTGCAGGCGACCTGCTATCTCTATCAGCTTTTCAGCATCCGGCATATTTATAAATCCTGCAATTCCACACATAATTGATGGTTTGGCGACGTCATCCGGTGGTTACCGGATGCTGTCCAATATTTTCAGCATATCCTGCTCAAAGCGAGGTAACGTAAATTTCTTCATAAATCTTTCGCGTGCCGCGGTTCCCATGGCGATCCTTTTTGCCGGGTCTTCCAGCAGCAGGAGGATCTTGTCCGCAAGGGCGGACGTGTCCCGCTGGTCTATCAATAAGCCGGATACGCCGTCTTCGATCACATCCGGGATGCCGCCTTCCCTTGTGGTGATAATGGGTAGTCCCCATTGCATGGCTTCCAGCAGCACCAGGCCAAAGGTCTCATTGGGATAATAAGTGGGGAAGACGAGGAGCTCGGCCTGCCGCAGCTCTTCCCATTTTTCTTCCTTATAGCGGGGGCCGCAGACGGTAATGAGGCCGGTCAGATTTTTTTGCCGGATATGGTCGTTGAGCTCATCGATGCTGACGTCGTAGGGTTTTCCGACCAGCCGCAGGTGAAAATTCCGATTGGTTGCCGCCACTTTTTCCAGGGCATCGATGAGGTCTATGATCCCTTTGCTCCGGACATAGTTTGATAGGAACAGGAGTTTCACCGGGCCGGGGTTGGGGGTTCTTTCGATGGCTGTTGGCAATTCCACGGGGATCCCATAGGGCAGGATAAATTTTTTATTATAGGTCATGCCTTCCAGGTCGGTGGTCAGCAGCTCTGAGAGCAGTATGACATGTGTATTTGAGAACACGCGCCGGGCCACCCGCCGGAATAAGCCGCTTTTCCCCGCTCCGGCTGCAATCCCTTTGCCATGCAGGTGGAACAGGAGCTTACCGCCCAACAGCCTGATCAGGCTGACGTATGCGGCGTCCCTGTAGAAGGCAAACCCGCTGGGGCTGAAAGTAAAATAGACGAGGTCGGGACGGTGCCGGATGAGGGCGGAGAATATTTTGAAAAAGAGCCATATGCTGTCGAAGATCTTGGCGGTGGACATATGGCCTATCTTCTCGATGTTCCTGGAGGTGGTGATATCGATGATCTTTAGCCGGTAGTGTTCATTGATCAGGGCGCTGTTGACAAAGTTCTGGTTCATGAGGGATGCTCCATGAACGGGCGGGGGCAGGTGCACGATACATAAAAGTGATCTTTTCATGAGGTTGCTTTTTGATCCTGCGTGGCGAAGGTACAGGCATTGATCAATGTGGTTGCGGCCGTCTCATGCGTAAAGCGTTGCGCGAATGTACTGGCTTTGGAAGAAAATGCCGTCCATTTTTTCTCATCGGAAAGGAGGTCCAGGCATTTTTCGGTCCAGGCTTCTTCCTGCAGCGGTGTGATATATCCATTCTCACCGTCTTTGATCAGCTCCTCCGCGCAGCCTGCATAAGGGGTCAGCAGCACGGGTGTGCCTGCCGCTGCCGCTTCGTTGGCGACAACACCCCAGGCGTCATATTCCGTGGGGAACAGGAAAAGCCTGGAGCTGGCGTAATGTGCCGGAAGCTCTTCCTGCCGGGCATAGCCGCCGTAGTCGAAATGGATGCCGGCTTCTTTCAGCGCGGTGAACATGGTGTCCTTTAGCGGCCCGTCTCCCAACAGCAGGACTTTGAGATATTTCTTTTTCGCTGCGAGGAGGGCTGCCACCTTTATAAAAAAAAGGGGGTTCTTTCTTTCTGTGAACTGGCCGGAGAAGAGCAGGTCGTATTTCCTGTCCTGAAAGGACCGGGTATTACTGAACAGCTCATTGGTGATGGTGTAGTGACTTAAAAAGATGCTTTCCGGGCGCAGGCCATAGGTCTGATAGTATGCCTTGCCTTTTTCGCTGCAGGCGAGGAAGGCGGCGCTGCGTTTGTATACGACCTTGCGGATGATCTTATGTGCCGGGGAAAGATGCGGCTCCGACAGGGCCCAGGCGTCTGAGATAGGGATATGTTTTGCGCCATGGAGCCGGCAGTAAAGGAAGGCATACAGCATGGTGGGATTGAATCCGCCGGTGATGACGACGTCCGGCTTGTATGCCTTTAGCTGTCCGAACACCGACCAGTTGTTGTGGACGAAGGTAGTCCCATCCTTTTTGGTGTATGTCTTTCCTTCCAGGAATACATGCTGGAATTCCATGGGAGGGATATTCCATTTCCGGTTGGGCTCTATCGGGGTGCAGAAAAAGACCTTAAAGTCTTTTTGCAGACGTCGATGGATGATGTTCCAGCCCGGCACCCGGTATGGTGCGGGCATATTAGTTACCAGCGCTACCCTCATGGTCTTCTTTTTCGATTCTGTTGATGCTGCCCAGCGCAAAAAGCTGCGCCATCAGGCTGAAAGTAAATATAGTCGTTTCCTCGAAGAACCAGGCGGCCAGCAGGAGCAGGAAGAAAGCCAGCGAAAAGATCTCCTTTCGGCGGATGAAGTGGGCGAGGTAAATGCCTGCCATATAGAGCAGCAGGATCAGCCCGATGACGCCGGCGGACAGTATGGTGGTGAGGTAAGCGTTCTCAGTAAGGCTGGAGGCTGCAATGTTGATATTGGGAACGCGTCGTTTCACTGTCAGGTAGTGATCGACATTGTTGTTGTAGATGAAATGCTGCCAACCTCCATGCCTGATGGTAACCATGACGGCTTTTATCAATTTGTCTCTACCTGTGCCGGAGGCGCTGAAGAGACGACGATTGGCCATCATGGCTGCGGCAAAATCCGCGTTGCCGGCCAGGTAGCTGCTGTCCGAGGCAAGCGTGCTGTCCCGGGCGAGCATTTCTCTACGGAGCTGTTCGATCACCCTGGGGTCCATGCGGAAGGCGGCCTGCCGGGAGAGCAGGGTAAGCAGTAAAAAAAGACCGATATACATGGATGGCAATATCAGGAGCGCAGGCAATTTGCGCCAGCGTTTGAACGTGATGATGGAGAGATAGGCTCCGCTCATGCCAATGTACAAGCGGCTTTTTATAAATAAGAAAACGAGGGTGAGGGCACAGATCGCCACGATGAGGAAGATCTTCAGCCCGCGGGACGACGGGAACCTGATGGTCGAGAGTAGGGTCTCACAGAGATAGATGAAGATGGCGAATACGAGAATGCACAGGGCATTATGCGATTCCAGGATGAACTTATACCTTAAAGAGCCGTCGTACATCATCAGGTAGAACCAGGGGTAGAAAATGCCGGCGAACAGGACCAGGGCATACAGCGAAAGGAAGACTGCCAGCCGCCTGTCCGTCGTTCCTATGCCTGCGGTAAATTTTTCCAGGAAGATCCAGAACAGGGCGATGGAGAAAATGACCCGCAGCACTTCGGCCCTGCGTGTGATCACGAGCAGGGGCACCAGGATCAGCAGGGTGATGATCGTTGATCTTTTTTTAAGCAGGGGCCGCACATTCAGCAATATGAAAAGAATGCTGGCCAGGGGAGAGATCTTCTTCAGGATGCCTGCCCAGTCGGATATTACTTTTGTGACGATCGCAATGTTGAGGTCAGCTGACTTGTGCAGCTTGTTGAGCATCTGTCTCACAGGTGTAAGGTTGATTTATGTATTAAGATCCTTATGCTGTTGTTGTTTCCAGTCTTTTAATTCTTTTATCAATATTGTCCTGAAAGCGATGAAGCCTGCTATACAACCCAGGAACTCGAGGACATTCCGGATGATCAGCACGGGCATCAGCCCATACCGGGGCACCATCACGAGCAGGACGATTATATTTACTGCAGCGAGGGTCAGCTGGACCTGGAAGACCAGCCTGTCTTTTCCCAGGACGATAAGCCCGTCGCTGATGAAAATGTTGTTCAATGCCGTAAAGAAGGGCAGGAAGGCCAGCATGCGCATGCAGAGGATCATCTGCTGAAAATAATCGCCGTACACCAGCCGGATGATCCAGGGCGCGAAGGCCAGGATGAGGATCCCCACCACAAGGGTGCTGCCTGCCATCAGCAGGAAATAGCCTTTAAAGTCTTTTTTATAGCGGGGCTTGTCCCTGGCCCAGGCGTTGGACAGTTTGGGAAAGAATACCTGGCGGATAGGGAAAATGGCCATGACCTGGAAGGCGATGATCAGCTTTAGCGCCGCCGAATAGCTGCCCAGGATGGAAGATGGCAGAAAGAACCCCAGCAGGACGGCGGAAAGGTTGAGGGTGATCTGGGCGATGATGCCGCTGGTGAGGAAAATATACAATCCTTTTTTCAACGCCAGCCGGACGATGCGCCAGGGCTTCCAGCGAATGTGCAGGTGAAAGGTCCTGGCGGCTGCGAAGAAGCTGATGACGCCGATAAGGATATAGCTAAGCGAGTAATTCAGGTTGACCCACTGATAATCGTCTCTCCGGCGGATGGTGATGAACAGGAGCCCTGTGGACAGGGCTTTGATAAGAAAGTTCATCACGGCCAGGGACCGTACTTTTCCCAATCCCTGGAAGATATAGGGCGGATAGAAATAGTGACCGAAGACGATGAGATAGGTGAGGATAAAGAGGAGATTGTAGAAGCGGTCGGGCCAGATCAGGGTCATGAGGCAGAATAGCAGGGTGGCAGCGGCCAGCAGCCAGGTCTTTGCGGTGAAGATGGTGCTGAAGAGGCTGTTTATTTTCACCGGATTGTCCATCGTTCTGCTGAAGCTTCTTGTGCCTGTTACATGAAATTCGTAATTGACGATGGTGATCAGATAAAGTACTATATAAGTGGCGAATTCCGTTCTTCCGAACAGGTCGACGCCGATGGTCCTGATGAGATGGGTGGTGGCCAGGAATGGAAAGAGATAATTGGCCGCCTGGATAATGCCCACCCAGAAAACGTCCAGCCTTGTCTGCCTGTCAATGGCTTTCAGGTGGGAAAATGAGGAAGAGACATGACCTAAGAGTTTTTGCATCCACAGATAAGTTTAGACAATTCACATGGCGTCATCGTGCGGACATACAATTAAAATCACATTAAAAACTTAGCAACTGCCTGGCAGATCCTTTCGGCAGCCTTGCCATCCCAAAGTTCGGGAATACTTCCCTTTTTAACGTTTCCGTCGAGTACTTCGGAAATGATCCGGTCTGCATTCGACATATCTGTTCCGGCCAGGTAATTTGTTCCTATTTTGACGGTGATGGGCCGCTCGGTATTGTCGCGCAAAGTTACGCAGGGAATTCCGAGATACGTACTTTCTTCCTGTATGCCTCCGCTGTCCGTGATGATGAGCCTTGCATTTTTAACGAGGCATAAAAAGTCGATATACCCGATGGGCTCCGTCAGGATCAGCTCCGGCGAGACTTCTTTTTCAAGACCGAAGGACCTGATATTGCTTCTTGTCCTGGGATGTACGGGGAACAGGACCTTTCTTCCCTGTGCGTATTTATTCAGCAGGCGCAGTATGCCTGACAGGCTCTCCGGCGTGTCTACATTGGAGGGCCGGTGGATGGTGGCGACGATATAGCCTGACTTTGACAGTTCCAGCTGCTGGAGGATACCGGATGCGTCGATCAGGGATTGATTGCGCACGAGGCTATCGATCATCACGTTCCCGGTGAAGAAGATCTTGCCGGCATCAACGCCTTCTTTTTTTAGATTGTCGAGGCCGCTCTGCTCGGTGACGAAAAGAAGATCTGAAATGGCGTCGGTGAGGATCCTGTTGATCTCTTCCGGCATTTGCCTGTCAAAGCTCCGCAGTCCTGCTTCCACGTGGGCTACGGGGATATGCATTTTTTTTGCCACCAGGCTGCAGGCAATGGTGGAGTTGACATCGCCGGCGACGATCACGAGGTCGGGCTTTTCTTCCAGCAGGATCTTTTCGAATGCCACCATGACGCCGGCTGTTTGAACGGCGTGAGAGCCGGAGCCGATGCCCAGGTAATAATCCGGTGTGGGCAGGCCCAGTTCATCGAAAAAGATCTTCGACATTTTTTCGTCATAGTGCTGACCGGTGTGGCATATCAAATGGCGCACTTTATCCTTATATTTCAAAAATTCGAAATGGATCGGCGCGATCTTCATGAAGTTTGGGCGGGCTCCTACGACAGAAATTACCGTTTGCATATTGGTCCGCAAATTAGCGAAATAGATATCAGGTCATGCGGAATGAAAGGCGTTTATTTTTTAAAATCCGTTATGAAAGCAGGCAAAATATGCCCTGGATGCGGGTTTCAGGGAAATTTCACATTGCTTCCGATACTAAAAAATAGGGTCGGACGTTTGAGCAATGGCCTTTATATTGAAAGTGATGCAACTATTTTGGAATGAATAATGTCAATTTATAATCTGTCCGGAGCTTATTACAACAGGGAATCATAAACTGAAAAACACATTCATGGTCGGAAGAGAACAGGAAGGCAAGATGATAAAGACGACAGCGTTCAAGCGTGAAGAAGGGATGACACTGAGGCGTTATCTTCTGGAGCGGAATAGTTATTTTATTGTTAAACGTTGTTTTGATATCCTGTTCTCACTGGTGGTGATTGTTTTTATACTGAGCTGGCTGTTGCCGTTGCTGGCGCTCGTGATCAGGGTGGATTCCAGGGGGCCTGTCTTTTTTATTCAGAAGAGAGTAGGGTTCCTGGGGCGTAGCTTTTATTGTATCAAGCTGCGGACAATGTGTGTCAATCCTGAAGCAAACACGCTTCAGGCGCGGGAGAACGATCCCCGGGTGACTAAGTTCGGGCGGTTCCTCCGCAAGTCCAACCTGGATGAATTGCCGCAGTTCCTCAATGTGTTAGCAGGACACATGAGCGTTATAGGTCCCAGGCCGCACATGCATGAGGACTGCCGCGTCTTTTCGCAGGTGGTAGCGGCTTACAAGTTCAGGAATATCCTCAGGCCTGGTATCACCGGGCTGGCCCAGATAAAGGGCTATCGCGGGCCGACAGACAGTTTTGATAAGGTCTTCAAGCGGTACCAATGGGATGCATTCTATATAAGAAACGCCGGCTTTTCGCTGGATATGCGCATTATCCGTGAAACGATCGTGCAAACGCTGGGATACCTGAAACCATCCCGGTCTGTCCTGGAAGTAGAAGCCCGTCATCCTGCTCTTTCATCCCTTTAGTTCTGTTTTTACGGGCGGACGGATCACAGATCCTTAAAATTTCATTAAATAATACGTTAATGCAACGTTTACAGGCAGGTAAGTGTCATATGTGGTAGTTATTGATTTACACGATTGTAAGCCTGGTTTTACCCAAAAACAATTCTATAACCAGTAAGTGGTACCAGAATTGCGGTATAAATTTGTTTCCTTTGCGCGAAATATGGAATTCAATTTGTTGAGTACTCTGATTACCTGAGCCGCAAGTGGAAAAAACCAATCCTTATCGACATGCGTAGCACAATCGTTGAATCGAAGATGAATTACCCGAAGAACTGGCAGGATGATGAACAATTGCAGATCCGCGAACATTTTAATAGCAAGTACCCCTATCTTGTTTATAAAAGGAGTATGGACATTCTTACGTCCCTGCTGATGATCGTATTGGTTTTCCCCTGGTTATTTCCCCTGTTGATCCTCCTGATCAAATTGGATTCCAGGGGCCCGGCCTTCTTTAAACAAAAGAGGGTAGGCTTTCTGGGCAAGACCTTCTGGTGTTATAAGTTCCGCACGATGTATGTGAATGATACGGCCGATACGCGCCAGGCTGTTCGTAATGATCCCCGGGTCACCCGGCTGGGCAGGTTTCTGCGCAATACCTGTCTTGACGAGCTGCCCCAGTTCATCAACGTGTTGCTGGGACACATGAGCGTCGTTGGTCCCAGGCCGCATATGCTGAAGGACTCCCGCGAATTTTCATCACAAGTTGCCAATTATAAGTTCCGCTATCTTTCCCGTCCTGGTATCACCGGTCTCTCACAGGTGAGGGGCTATCGAGGCCCGGCTACCAGCTTTCAAAGCATTTTCCGCCGTTATCAATGGGATGCATATTATGTACGCAATGTGAGCTTTATCCTGGACCTCCGGATCATGGCGGAAACAGGGGCGCTGATGATCAAGTCGGTGCTGAATAAGAACAAGCCGGTGCCGGTAGGCAAGAGCGTGTTCGAGCGTGGCACGATGACGGCAGCGAAGAAGATCGCCTAGGCGTTTGGAGGTTTGAACAGCGGTAGTTAGTTTTAAGAACTATGAGGGTATTCATACTGACGATCATTTCCGTGTTGACCATAGCGTTGGTGCTTGGTCTCGGCTATTACAGGGCCTGGTTCGTTGACAAGCCCCTGTATTACTGGAGGGCCTTTGTTAAAGAGAGCCGGTCTTCGGCGGGTCCCGAGCAGATCCGTAAAGCCCGTTATGGGATAGCTTATACCACAAGTATGAAAGTGAAAGAGGAACTGGCAAAACGAAATGCCACAAACCCTGTCATACTCTTTGAACCCAATAGCTATTACCGTGACTCGCTGCACATGGACCTGCGTGTACCCGAGCCGGCGGTCTTTTATTATTACACGGGACTAAGGGAGGTATGGATGAATTCGCCGGGCGTCGAAAAAGCCAACTATTTTGTACGGGTGAATAAAGCAGGTGTGAAGCTGGAACCCATCAGGTCACCCCGGCAATTGCAGGAAATCCTGGACCGTTATCGGAAATTCATGCCTATATTGTAGCCTCCATCTCCCATGACTCTTTTTTTATTGATCTGTTGTCACTTCTTTTCGGGATACGGATTATTGGACCTTTTCAATATCCGGCAGAAGCCGTTTGTCATGTTGCCGCTGGCGCTGTTGTCAGGTATTGCTGTTGCCTCCTTTGTGCCTTTCCTCCTCCAATTAACGTATTGCCCTCTTTATCCGGCAACGGTATTCGGCGCCCTGGGCCTTAGCTGCCTGCTGTTGAATATGCGCCGCCTGGCGCGCGGTTATGGGAAATGGCCGCGCATCGGCAGGAACATGGTACCGCGTATACGTATACGCCTGTACGAGCTGCCCTTTATCCTCATCCTGAGTTTCCTTGTCTTTGTCAGTGTGTGGAAATGCTTTTATCAGCCACCTGTTTCCCGTGATGCGCTTTCCGGGCCGGAAGCGATCGCAGAATACGCTGTCAGAGAGCATACATTGATCAATTCTTTTTTTACGGCAGAGCTCTCTACCACCAATAATCAATTCAAATCCCCATTCCTGATCAGCCTGCAGGTGATCTATAAAATGGCGGGCTATCCATTTGGGCAGATATGGCTGAGCATTGTTTTCATAAGCTATACCCTGCTGTTCTACCAGGTGCTGAAAACTACCTTACACCCCATTCTGGCCGGATTGCTTTTATTATTGATGACAGCGACCCCGGAGATCTATGCTTACACCTTCATGATCCTTTATGATTACAGTAACATGGTGTTCCTTTTCCTGAGCCTGTACTTTTTGATCGACAGTTTTGAAAATAAGCGCAGCTCGTATTTTTATTTCGCCGCGCTGCTGATGGGGATTGCTACCTATATACGGAGCGAAACCCTGGTGCTGGCCGTTCTTTTTACACCCATTCTCTGGCTTAGGCTGCGCCGGGAGAGACAGTCGCCTGTAACGATGGTTTGGACCACCGGGGTATTTATACTGCCAGCTGTGCTGAGCTATTATTTGATCGTCAAACTATATATTAACTATTATCTGCCCGTACATTATGATATATCTGCGCTGGTAAACCCCCATCCTTTCAACCTGCGGCCTTTATTCAGACTATATGGGGAGATCTTCAAAGAGTTAATCGTCAGCGCGTATGGTGTCCAATTATGGGGTTATATCATGTTCCTGTGGGCTGGCATTTTTTTGGCTGACCTGGTGATCCTGCGCCGCTTTACAACGCCGGCCCGCAATTGGCTGTATGCCATCGGAGTAGTTTTTGCCGGCCTGGGCCTGCTGGGATTCCTGCTGCCCCTGTTCGATATTTTTAACACTACCAAAAGGGGGTTGTTCAAGATCGTTCCGCTCATGGTGATGTACATGGCCAACAGTCAGCTGCTGATCCGGCTATCAGCCCGCATCAGTCAATGGGAAAGGCCGGAATGATAAGATGAAAAATACCATTGAAGCCCTCAAAAGCGCAATGGCGGCCTTTGGGGCTTCTGTAACTTTGCGGCAGGGTGTCATTAAAGCCCTTTGTTATGTGTGCCAATAAAGACAGCCATCGGCCGGGACTGATCGGGAGCGTCCTTAGCAATAAATGTCCCCGTTGCCGCAGGGGCGAACTGTTCGTCTACCGGAATCCATATGATCTCAGGAGGATGATGAAGATGCCGGAGCATTGCCCGGTATGCGGGCAGCCTTTTGAAATAGAGGTGGGGTTCTACTATGGGACGGGTTTTGTGAGCTATGCGCTGGCGGTGCTGGTCTCGGTGATCAGTTTTGCCGCCTGGAAATTGACGTTGGGTATGTCGCTGGAGGACAACCGGCTGTTCTGGTGGCTGGGGGTGAATGCTATTTTGCTGCTGGCGCTGCAGCCTGTGCTCATGCGGCTGTCGAGGGCCATATGGATCTATTTCTTTGTGTGGTATGACCCTGCGTGGATGGAGGGGCCGCCAGGTGCGCCGGAGCGGATGAATGAGGAGCTGAAGAATGATTGGTGAGGGTTGGGGTTGATATGATTGAGGGGGTCAGGCTCCCCACCCTTCCTTATCCAGGCACCTGTATTGAATGGCTTCGGCCATATGCTCCGGCAGGATGTTGTCTTCGCCGGCGAGGTCTGCGATGGTCCGCGCTACTTTGAGGATGCGGTCGTAGGCCCGGGCGGATAAGTGGAGGCGGTTCATGGCATTTCTTAAGAGGGTTTCTCCGGCGGGGTCGATGCGGCAGGATTCCTTTATCATTTTGCTGCTCATGTGCGCATTGGTGACCTGTTTATTGTAACGCCGGATCTGCGCTTCCCGTGCTTTTATTACGCGTGTACGGATGGTGGATGAAGTTTCCCCGCCGTTCTCCGCAGAGAGCTCCGCATAGGGTACGGGGACCACTTCCACGTGCAGGTCGATGCGATCCAGGAGCGGGCCGGATATTTTGTTGAGGTATTTCTGTACGGCGCCGGGGTAACAATTACATTCTTTATCGGGGTGATTATAGTAGCCGCAGGGGCATACTCGCGTTACCTTGTTCCCGATTAACCACTACCGTACGGAAACCGTTGGGGGATAAGTACTTAGCGAATCCGGTCACGGTGGGGCAGAAAATCAGGAACCGGAGGTTGGAAATGCGGCTATTGCAGAAAGACGTGGCGGAGATGATAGGGGTAACGGAGGCCGCTATTAGCATCTGGGAGACAGACACGGCAAAACCAGAAGTCTGTCACTACCCTAAAATAGCCCTCTTCCTAGGATACCTCCCGTATGAGGGCGAGACTACCAGCTTGGGTGGGAAGCTCCTCTATTACCAGCACATGAAGGGAATGACTCAAAAGGAACTGGCAGATGAGCTGGGGATAAATCCGTCAACATTGTACCATTTTGGAACGGGGAAGCATGTGCCGTCACCTAAAGTCCGCATGAAGTTAGAATCGATCCTCTCAATAATTAATGAACTGGGGAAACTGCCTAAAAATTGTTTGAAGTTTAAATAAGCACTAATGATTTTTTAAGGAGAGAATAAGTAACTTATTCTCTCCTTTTGCATTTCTATTTAGTTTTTCGTGCAAGACCTCATTTTTTTAAATAACCAATACAAATAATACGTTGATTAATTTATTAATATGTATGAGCTGTTAACTTTTATAGACGAACCGCTAAATATTATATACTAACCTCTGATATTTATAGATAACTTTTTTAAAATAATCAATTAAATTTCTTATTTTTAAACAGTCTCTAAAATTATACAATTGATTATCAGAGTATTAACTAATTTTAAAATACCTCTTTATGGGTATTTTTTATGAAATTAAATTTGCGTATGGTAACTAAAACCTTCAAAACGAAATTGAAAGCATTGTAAAAATTTCTATCCAAATTTCCATATCAGCCAATATCCTTTTAAATCCCGCATCGCAATTAATATGGATTACTCGTTGCCTACTATTACTAATTATGCTAAAATAAAGGAAATGAAGAGGGGTGTTATGCCCTCTTCATATCAGCTATTAATGCTGACGATCATCTTGAGATGAAGACTTCACTGCTTGCTGTTTTAATGATTCTTATTCCTAGTAAGAATCAGAAAAATAACGGCAACCTTTAGTGAGTACTCGTCCCATGCCGATGGTGGTACTTTCAGTACCATCAAAACGACAAGCAGGAGAAGAGTTAGATGCGTTAGAACCGCTGGCTCTCTCTTGCTTTTTTTGTTTTGGTTAGACATAAAAAATTACACAATCATTTACCTCGTAATCTATTAGATATAAATGCGTTGAGCGAAAGTGTGTGTAAAATTCAAAGAGCAAATTATTCTTGGTCATGGCATATAATAATCCATGCCAACAATGGCTTGATATTGGAATTTTAGACAGTTTGTAAAAGGAATGGTAGGCAAAAAATAGAGAATCAAGAAGGTGTCATCTCATGTAGAAATAGGAAAGGTCGATCTCTAGTATAAATTTACAAAAAAGACTCACATGTTTTGATTTACGTTAAAGAATGTTGGTTAATTTATAAAAAATTAGAAATTATCTAAAAATCATACCTCCCACCCTTCTTGCCAAATACATTTGTTTTTTTTACATACGTGAGATTAAAAAGACTAAACCATTTATATATAAGGAATTAAGGGTCAAACCCTTTTAATTTAATGCTGCGACCAACTTGCAATTCATCGAATTTTTATTTCGCCCTGAAGCATTGCAGCCTTCTAATGTGATTTTACAGTATGATATGACAATTTTGTCTGTACGAGAAAAGCCCGACATAAGTCGGACTTAAACTGTAACTATTAAATTCCTTCTTGGCCTGGTGCACCCCCTTCAGCTTTTTGCCTTTCCGCTCTATCGGGGGAATAGTTCAGGATATAATCAACCGCTCGTTGTGCCTGAGTACTTGCAGATACAATAAGCGCCTTATCCCCCATCAGCATCCCCGTCCAACTTTCAAGGTATACAAGGTCAAATTTCGCATCAGCGTGCCCCAGGCCACAATGAGAACATAAATAACAAGCCCCCAATTCTGCAATGATTGATTCCAAACTATACGGATCAGAGCCAAATTCCAACATTCCTGCAATGGTAGGTCGATTGAGACGTGACGCATGGCCGGTGCTATGGATAAGCTGCTGGAATAAGGCTCGATAATATGCGGCGGGGATAGCGCATGTTTTCTGGCCAAACATATTCACAATGTCTGTACCTGGATCATAGAAGGCCCGTTGCTTCCGGTGTTTAATCGGTGGACACGATGCCATCTGCTGTACTACTGCCTCGGCACAGGTAAGGGGATCTCTTTCCTGGATAACGGAATTGGGGATAAGGGAGGAGGGAATACCGGTACATTGGGCGATGTTGAAGACTTTGTAATAGCGGAGGAGGGGAATCTGTTTGCCTGCTTCGTCGGTTGTGTATTTCTTGGAATAAACAACAACATGCCCTTGTTCACCCCGTTTGACCGACCCACCCACTGATTTTAGCTGATCCCAGGAAAGAAACAGATTATGCTCATACTTGGTAGAAAGCAGAAGCCAGACATTAATGCCCCGATATGGCTGATTACTTAAAAGGTTTCGTGGCGGTTTTCGATCAGGCCACGAACGGTGCCAGGGGATACTACCTTGCTGCAAGAAGGATATGATCTGGTTGGTAACAATTGAATACACGTCAATGTTCTTTGGTGTCTCTGTTGTTGAGGATGTCATACTGAGGTTTTAAATTGTGAAGGAATGTTTATACTCAGCATAAACCCGGTATCACCCTTTTGTCAGAACGAAAAATTTGTACGTACAGCAAATGATGGGGATACCCGAAAAAAATAAACAGGGCATGACAGCCCTGTTTACATCGCTCTTCTATCTCTCTCGAAACATCTTTTGGGAATGGATTTTACCTACTTCGACTGCATCAAATAGTTTGAAGTAATATTTGTATTTGTTTCTCATTTCTTTTTTATAGCAGTAGATTAGTTCTGGATATTGAGCTATTAGTTCCTGCATTATTTCTTTTTTTGTTTTAGGTTCTTTATAGAACGCGCGTATCGTTTTGGGAGAATAGATGAAAAGTGTAATGTTATTTTTGTTGAAATGCTCTTTAAGCGATTCAATAAGTTCTTTTGTTTGTGATGATAATTGAGTTTCATAAGGTACTGATAAAGCTATATTTTTAATGGTATACCGTTCGCACAACGAGTGGAGGCTTGCAAGAATCAATTCTTTTTTTTGGGAAGTCCAAACTCCCAATCTCGTTTGGATATGATAGTCTACGAGCTGGTTTCCTGAGATAATTGCCAATCCAAGCATCCGCGCACTGACACTAAGGCCAAGTATTATTTTTTCCATACTTTTAGTGCCGTTTACCTTTTAAAACACCCTTAGTTTGCACATAATAGTTGTAACACGCTGCTCTATTCGTCCGAATTTCATTATCTGGCTTTTCTAATACATTTTTTAGTTGCTCTCGCAACGACCATTCTTCATAGAGGCGAATATACGACAGGTGCATTGCAATTGATTTCTGATCGTCTAAGGCATCTGCAAATTCCTGGGCAAGTTTCTTTTCTTCGTATGTATAGCTTGTCATTGTGGATAAAGGGTGTGAATAACCTATTAAATTAGCTACACGTTCGTTCGTTTATTTATATAATCGTTCGTACGTTTTACTGTTTATTCAATTAGAAATTCACCTCCCATTTTAAAGGACTGATAAAGGCCCCTCTTTTGGAGGTCTTAATTAAAGGACTGAGATAAACTTAGGCAATAGAAAAGAACATGCACGCGCGTGTACGTTCTTAACTATTGACCCACACTAAAGCCTTGACTATTGTTTCATAGATAAAATGTTTGTTTACTACTAACTGGCTCTTGCTGAGCTAACAGATCAGCTTCTTTAGCTGCTATCTCTTTCGAGATATTTTGCCAAAGCTCAACGTACAATTCACTCGGAAGTGTTTTGTAAATACGGCACAATTGGAATAGGTGCATAAGACCTGGAAATAACATTCCTTTCTCCCAACGTGAGATAAGGCTTGCATCTTTTAACTCCAGTAGGGTAGCAACTTCTATTTGCGAAAGGCAAAAAATCCGCCTGAACCTTTTTAATCTGTTTGGACATCGACTGTTATCCATTTCAGAATATTATCAATTCCTTCATTGATATGTCAGAAGGAAAAAGGAGGAGTAATTTGACTGTACTGAGGATAACTAAAAGAAAACCCCTCAATTGAGGGGCTATTAATTAGAATAAACCTAACTGAGTTGCATTGTCTTTTTTCCGTTCACTAAATGGTGTTGAATCCAAGATAATGGAATCGGAGTGTTTCTTCATTTCTTCACGTTCAAATGAGTTTCTATTTAGATGCCACAATCGAGATTTCTCTTTTTCCTCTATTTTGAATATGCCCAATGGCAAGAAGGAAATACGATAGGAAATTACAAAATCATCCGGAGACAAAGCATTTGCGCACATAACCTCGCTATTCCACACCCCATTGAAAAAAAGATTCAGGGCCGTCATCTTTACGCAGGTCCGGTCAATATCAATGCCGTAGTATTCATCTCCAGGGCCCAATGTTCTATGAGTAGCCAGGAGCATCCTGCCAGATCCGCATGTCGGATCAATGATTCTTAGCGGTCTGTCCGTTGGTGCATTTTCATCCTCTTTCCGATCTGTGGTGGTAATAGAAGCCATAAACTGACAGACAGGGTATGGCGTAAAGTATTGCCCATTCCTCCCATTGGAAATATGCTGTTCAAAGAAACTGCCTAACACATCGTTGCCTAATGAATCATCAAACCGCTCCTCCATCTCGGTACCCAGATAGGCGAATGCTTTAGGAAACTCAAACCGAAGATCCGATTCTTTGTACTTATCAATCGTTGCCATGTATTCATCTTCATACCAGGACTTCTTCGTATGAAGGTTTTGCGTACATGCAGCAATTGACATAGTAAGAAAATCATCGAAGACAGTAAAAATAGAGAATCGGTGACTAATGGTTAATAACGACTCTGCGAATTTACTTTTTGAAGGTGCAAGGGAAGTGCTCTCTGCTTTTTGTTTAGATGCCATGATACTTTTATCCGTATTGTGACAATCTGGAGGCGTGGTTGTAAGGAGGATTTATTTGCTAATAATGCAAACTATCTATATAACAAGGATGCGTACTTATAAAGCAACAGAACAAGAATTAGGTTAAAATAAATGCATAGATTTGCTACACTATAATTATCGCTTAGGAAAGCGATTTTCATTCTTAGAATAGTTAGGTTAATTGGCTTGTTAGTGCAAAATGATTATTTATTTACTAAAACAATAGCTGCTATATGGGTCATATTATTGCCGAAATAACAATTCAAAACTTTAAATCCATAATTTCTGAGACTTTTCAATTGTCTGATTTTACTCCATTAATTGGATATAATAATGCTGGTAAATCAAACATTCTAAGTGCGATTAAATGGCTTTTACGAAAGAGCAGTTTAGGAAGTGAATGTTTTAATCAACAAAACTCTCCTGTGGTCGTAGAAGGGAAAGTACAAGGGATTAACCAAAATATTTTGCAACATCTAACCGCACCTCAGCGTGCAAGTATTCAGCCCTATATAAATAATGGAGAATTACGAATAAAGCGCGTTCAAAATGTTCCCGGAGATACAGCCGCAAATATTAGGCTATATGTTTTTAATATTAATGCAGTAGCGCCTGCTGATCCATGGACTCCCAATCCCAATGGAATTGACAACGCGCTGAATCTTCTATTTCCAGAGCCAATTCAAATTGGTGCAATGGAAAATGCCGAGGATGATGTAAGCAAATCTAAAACCACTTCGACTATTGGTAAACTTTTAGGTGAGATTATTGGGCCAATTGAAACTCAATATGGAGCACAAGTAACTACTGCACTTAATGGATTAAAGGATTTACTTGATGCCGAAGGGCAAAATAGGGCACCAGAATTGGTCCAGTTTGATACGGATGTAAACCAAAAGATTGATAGTTTTTTCCCAGATGTAAATATTAAACTACATGTACCCACTCCTGAGTTAAAGGAAGTATTTAATAAGGGAACTATTAAAGTATATGAACAACAATCACCTAATGGTAGAGATGTTGCTTCTCTTGGTCATGGTGCACAACGTTCTATACAGATGGCCTTAGTTCGGCACCTTGCCGAACTAAAACGAGCTAACCAGAACCACACAACTACAACTTTACTTTTGATTGATGAACCAGAGTTATATCTACACCCCCAGGCAATTGAAATAATACGTGACGCGCTGAAGTTTCTTTCAACTCAGGGGTATCAGGTTATATTTTCTACTCATTCAGGGATGATGCTGACTTATGAAGATGTTAGCAACGCGGTTTTAATTAGAAAAAATAACCAGCAGGGCACTTTTAAAAGAAGAACATTAAAGGCAGCAATACCCCAAATAGAAAATGATGCCCCTAGTCAGCTTCGACTGATGTTTTCTTTAAGTAACCCGCATATTCTCTTTTCGGAAAAAGTAATTTTGACCGAAGGAACGACAGAGCAACGAATCTTGCCTAATATTGTTGAAAAGATCTCGGGCAAGACGTTAGGGCTTCATAAATTTGCCTTAGTTAAGCAAGGTGGGGTCGGTAGTACCAGGAAATCAATGCTTGTTTTAGGAGTGATGGATTTGCCAAATAAAGCTATTGTTGACCTTGATTATGTTTTTAAAAATGCTGTTTCAGATCAATTCCTTCAGGCTAATGATTCTGACTTAGCCAGTTGCAATCAATTGATGGGGCAGATAGCTGGGCCAAATGGGATAGTTCTTGATGCTGCGGGATGGCCAATAAATAACGGAAGCTCAATGTCCGCATCATCCGCCATTTCTTTGTTGTCGTCACAAGCCCAAGTTCAACCGAATATTTCGGCATTACACACTAAGCTCCTTGCACATAATATTTGGGTTTGGAAAAAAGGCGCAATTGAACATCATTTAGGATTACAGGGTAAGGGTGAACATATATGGGCAACTTTTATCAATACACTTAACACAACGCCTTTGGCGATAGCAATTCCTGATCTACCTGAAATAACTGCATGCGTAACTTGGCTAATCAATTAGCTTAGGAACAAACTGCATGTATAGCAATAACTTCTATCTTACAAACTTCGATATATTTAATAAAATGTATAAGATAGTGTAAGTACAGTTTATTTAGGTGAAGAATAATTTACTTTATTTAATAAGGATTTGATCTGTTGCAATGAAACACTTGGAAAAGGAAACACACTCTCCCAGCTAATAGTTCGTAAGCTGTCTCTCCAAGCGAGCATTTCAAATAGTACTATCTCTGTTAGGGGACTTGATCCTTTTGTCATATGGTTTTTTTGCTGTTCGTAGGCGTTATTAAGCTTAGGGATCCAATCGAGTAAATATTCGGCAGCCAAATTGTATTTGGGCTTTATTTCATAACCATTTTGTGTAAAGTTCGTAAATAATTGAGAGAACAATAATCTCTTTTCGTCAGTCGTAGCAACTTTATATATTTCTCGTGACCAAAAGGCAAGTGAGTGAATAAGCAATTTCAATTCTTGGTATTCATCACTTTGGTCTGATACCTTTTTAAGAGCTGATTCAAGTGATATTTCTTCTAACTCACACTCTGCAATCTTTCTTTTGCAATACTCAATCGGAACCTCTCGGCTGATTGTCGCTTCAAAATATTTATCCTTTTTCTCTCTTACACCCTTGAGCATGCCATTTAATCTTTGGATTTCAGTCTCACTTAAAGCAACCTGTTCTTTATTTTCTTCTATAATGATTTCTTCAATCCATTTAAGAACCTCTTCATTCTTAGGGGCCATTTTTTCAAACACTTCATCTATTTGAGCCTCTACCTCTTTCTCTTTGATATAAGTCTTCTTTGGACAATTACGCGATTTTATGTGATTATTGCAATGCCCATACCAGTTTCCTTTTTGAATTTCCCAACTGACCACACCTCCGCATCCTTCACAAGAAATCTTGCTTTTGAAAAGTGAATTGTGTTTGGTAAAAACAATGGATTTGCCTCTCCTTTTGATAACAGATTGCACCTTGTTGAATAAATCCTTATCAATTAGGGGCTCATGTTTTGCTGGGCGTACTTCTCCCTTCCATCGCATGTAGCCATAATAAAAAGGATCGTTTAGTAATTCATAAATCCTGCTTTGTAAGACCCTCATTCCATTTCGTGATCTCATTCCTCTAGCAAACATTTCATCTTCAAGCCTAACCATTGAATAGTTCCCTGTTGCGTATAACTCAAACATTTGTTTGATATAGGCCGCAGGTATCTCATCAATTATATGTATTTTATGACCTTTTTCTCCAATTGTTTTATACCCAGGTGGAGGCTTTTGAGGGAACCATCCTTGAGCAATTTTCTCCTTTTGTCCTTTTCTAACTTCTTCTGACAGATTATTTGTATAGAATCTAGCGACTGCGACTTTCATATCCCAAACTAGATTTTCATGGGCTCTTGTATTTTGAGATACAATAAAGTTCTCTTTTACAAAATGAACTTCATGACCTATGTCTTCCTGAACCCAATCGCTAATAGTAGCAGCGTCTTTTAAATTTCTGGTTAAACGATCAATTTTTTCACATATTAGTATTTCGATATTTTTTTTTGACACAAAGTTGAGTATTTCTAAAAATTTCTTTCGTACTACTTTGCCACTTGCCGATTCAGATATTCTATATACTTTCAATACAGAGAAATTATTTTTAGCAGCATATTCTCCCAGCAGCTTTTCCTGAGCGTCTAAAGAATAGCCTGTATCCTCTTGTTCTTTAGAAGAAACTCTGCAAATTATTACAGCTTTTGGAGTATTTGACTTCATGGTTATTAGGGTTATGTATCATGAATTATACCACATAATAAAATAACTAGTGCTGAATATTATCCGGAAATCCGGGTAAGGTTTTCCCTTCAATTCTATGGCGCTTATGGATTTTATAAAGTGTCAGATAGTAATTAGCTACTCCGGTGGCAATTTCTTTTATCTCACTTTCTGAGTACTTATCAAAACCTTCCAAGTCTTTGTGAAGCTCTTTAAATCTATTTATCTGTTCCTGCCTGAGTTGCATATTATCTTAACTCCATTCAGTATTACAATTTGAAATGTTTTGGATAAGAATGAATAAGAATGATTTTTTTGACGTATTTGCAAGCCTAGCCCCCTTACAGATGAACATCCCAAAATATACAATGCGGTCATATGAATGACCGCACACCAATTGGAATTACAAACTGGAGAAATAATAAGCAGCAGTTTTGCATTAAAGATGCAGACCGGCTTGGACATATTTATGCTATCGGAAAAACTGGCGTTGGAAAATCCACACTATTACTTAATATGGCTATCTCTGATATTCAAAATGGCAAGGGCCTCTGCATCATAGATCCGCATGGAGATATAGCCGAAGCCATATTGAACCATATACCAAAAGAAAGAGTAGACGATGTTATCTACTTCAACCCCAAAGATATTGACCACCCTATTGCCTTTAACCCGCTCAAAGGGATTCACCCCAACCATCACCACCTGGTTGCCTCTGGACTTATTTCCACATTCAAAAAGATCTGGGCCGATTCCTGGGGGCCACGCTTGGAGTATATTCTTCGATTTGCCCTGCTTACCTTACTTGAATACCCCGATGCCACCTTATTGGACATTCAGCCTCTCTTAACCGACATGTACTTCCGGAATAAGGTACTTGAGCATGTAACTAACCAACATACCCTAGCATTTTGGAGAAATGAGTTTGATAAATACCCGCCATCATTGAGATCCGAGGCCATTACGCCAATACTTAATAAGACAGGGGTATTTCTCACTAGTATTCCGCTCCGTAATATTGTCGGACAGAAAACACGGGGATTCAGAATGCAATCCGTAATGGATGAAGGTAAGATTCTCATTGCCAATTTATCCAAAGGGGAGATAGGGGAAGACAGTTCCTCCCTATTAGGGAGTATATTAGTTACCTCCATTCAACTGGCGGCACTATTCCGCTCCAATCAGCCAGAAGAAAAACGAATCCCTTTTTATCTCTATGTTGATGAGATGCATAGTTTTATATCATTATCCTTCATTGACATTCTGGCAGAGGCTAGAAAATACAAGCTCTCGCTATTCCTCACCCACCAATATATTGACCAGATACATGAAAAGATACGGTCTGCCATTTTTGGGAATGTGGGAACCATTATCTCATTCCGCATCGGCGCCCAGGATGCCGAGCACTTGGCTAAAGAATTTCACCCCGTCTTTAACCAGGATGATTTGATTAACTTACCTAGATATTCTATGTATCTCAAATTGATGATTGACGGGGCAACATCCCAGCCGTTTAGTGCAACCAGCCTACCACCTCCAATTCCGGGAATTTCATTAAAGGGAGAAATTATTGAGCGTTCCCGAAAGAAATATGGGAAGGACAGGGGGATGGTTGAGAAAAGCATATTTGGGAAACATCTGCAATTTGGGGAGGGAGATCAGCCCATGGGTTTATTTGATTAGCTATGATATAATTGCGAAATTGCAGTCCTTTTTAGTTCAAAGGGTAATTAAAACGTTACAATTAATTCACGCGTAACAACTTATAATATATGGATTTAACAGGCAAAGGTGTTGATTTAATTGGTCTATCAAAAATAAATGTATTGCTTGGTAAAAATGGCAGCGGGAAAAGCAGCTTATTAAAAAGAGTTGAACAAGGGTATACGGGGAATGGCGTAAAAGAGATTAATTATATAACACCAGAAAGGGGGGGATTTTTAAACTACGATACTGGTGTTGAAAATAGTAGGCAAAATAACCCTGGATCAATAAGAAGTCAGAAGAGAAACAACCAATGGTCACAGTTTAAGAATAATTCTGTTAGCCAGTATCGGCTACTTGAGATTGTTACTTTGCGAGAAATTGAAGCAAATCATCACCTAAGACAGAATTTGGCATACTCATTCGATTCTATAATCGGAAAAATCAATAGCCTTCTCACAAATATTAAAATAACTCGTTCTCAAAGAGGAGATTTCGAGATATTTACAAAGGCCGGAACTAAGATAGACACTGGATCTATCAGTAGTGGTGAGTCTGAATTGATTTCACTTGCGATTGAGTGCCTGGTTTTTGAAAAAACTTGCGACCCGGCTGAACCCAATTTGTTATTACTCGATGAGCCGGATGTTCATCTGCATCCCGATCTGCAAGCAAATTTTATTTCTTTTTTAATTGACCTTGTTAGTTCAAATCGGTTTAGTGTAGTTATTGCTACCCACAGTACGGCAATACTAGGGGCCCTTTTAGATTTCCCTGATGCGAGAGTAGCAATTTTGGCCAATGGGAGTACGTCAGCGACCTTTAAGCCGATTAATGAAATGTATCGAAGTATTTTGCCAATATTTGGAGCACATCCTCTCTCAAACCTTTTTAATCAATCGCCAATTTTTCTTGTAGAAGGAGAAGATGAAATCAGGATCTTTCAACAGGCAATTCGCACTTCTCAAGGTAGATTAAAGCTATATCCTTGTTCTGTAGATGGTGTAGGCAATATGCCCGCTTATGAAGCTTCAGTAATAGAAATGGTAAATGGCGTGTATGATAATGCAAAAGCGTTCTCATTAAGGGATAGGGACGGTGGTACTGAGCAAATTAATGATACACCACCACTCGTTCGCTTTAAATTATCCTGTAGGGCAATAGAAAATCTTATTTTAGCCGATGAAGTATTATCTACATTGGGCATTGATTGGCCATTGTTGCAAATTGAGATTGAAAGATGGCTACAAGCATTTCCTACACACCCTAAATTTCCAGTTATGTCCGCCTTTCAGGCGGGTGGTTATGCTAGAAAGGAATTTGACTTAAAGGAAATTAGAAATATATTAATTGGATTGACAAGTTACACTAAGCCCTGGGAAATAGCTGTTGGTCAAACTATTGGCAAGCTAATTAATAATGCAATTCCCAAGGATTTTGCTGTAAATAAGCTTTGTAACTATTTAGGGCAAAAACTTACAGATCAAATTAAACCTTGAAGTAACAGGAGCAGCAATTCATTGGGAAGTTAAGAGAGTGTAACTACTTCCTACATATCACTTTTTCTTGGGTTTCTTCTTTGGAGCTTTCTTGTCCAGGAGATATTGAACATGGATTATATCAACAACGGCCTTCTCATCAACCCCGAGCAGCTCTGCAATAACATAGGCATCCTCAAAAGTAAACAGTTTCGGATTATCAATCATCCTATTTAATCGCTGAGGGCCGGTGCCCATCGCTTTAGCCAAGGGCGTTTTCTTTATGATTACCAAGAGCTCCGCCAGGGATTTCATGTCACCTGATAAAATTAGTTTTTTTGCAGTACTGAAAGGCGGCTCGTTAATCATCCTGCAAAGAAAGGAGCCATATCTTAAACATATACTAATGATAAACGAATTAGCTATAGTATATGTATGATTCATACATAGTAAATACATGAATCATATATTTTGCAGACATTAAGATATTTTCTACTTTCAATCTCAGTAAGAAAGTAAGGCATGATTAGAGCCCCCAGGCATTAGTACTGGGGTTTTTAAAAATATGTAACTTAGCGACCTTCATATAAAGTCATTGAAGCAATTCGCTTTGAGTCTCGTTAACTGAAATGTTGGAACTTTCAAAGGAACGGAGGCAATAAGTGGATAGCTCACGTCTACGGGCGTGGGCTCTCTTTTTATTCGTTCCAAGGGCCTCCAACAGCCTCAGTTACGATAGATTGAGACCCATGCCCATTTTTTATGCACTAATATGAACGAAGACTTGCTTATACTCGACTATCTAAGACAACAAAAGCTCCAGGGCATACGATTCCTGTACAGCCGATACTCCGACAGCCTGGAGATGATTGCTTACTATTTCCTGGGGGATAAAACGGAGGCTAAATACTTGGTTGGGGAGGTTGTCTGGGGTTTGTGGCTGCATCATGGATTTGTTGATGCCCAGCCACCATTGCGAAAATTCCTGTATACAGAGATAAAGAAAGCCTGTCATGAGGCCCTGAAACAGACGGCATAGCCATGCCGTTTCCTGTAGCATACTACAATCTATTGCCGTGGCTTCCACAGAGGCCATTGCCATTGTCTAACCAAAACGTCACACAAATGAAAAAAGCGTTCTTGTTTTCCGCCATCGGCGCAATCTTTCTCTTTGGAAGCTGTAAAAAGCACAGTAGTGACCCAGCTCCTTCCTCAACTGCATCTCAGTGGACATTTGATGGGGCAACCCATACGACATCAACTGCAGGCTATGAATCAAACAGCAACGAGCTCTTTGCCAGTGATACTGCAGGAAACTTTGTCCGGGTGTTGTTTAGCTCGTTGGATAAGCCCTCGTCAAGCAAGCACCTGGTTGTTCTCGACTACTCGGCATCATTCACTAATGCCAACCAGTGTATGCTTCAAGTCGGCAATCTCTACAGTTCAAATCCCATCCAGCCGTTGTCCACCGGAAAAGCAGGAGACAGTGTGTTCCTTTCCGTATCGTATTCAGGAAAGCTTACTGCCTCATTTTCTAATATCTCAGTATCGGATGGAACAACCACTAAGACGGTATCTGGTAAACTCATAGAGCAATGACGACATACATGTTTTATAAAGTTGGTTTTATGAATAATAGAAGCATCCTGCCGGTTGGTGTATCTACACCTACCCTGAATAGGATGAGGTTTCATGAGCCCTCAATCATTATTGAGGCGTTGAGTTAGGGCTCACCCCTGGCGTGTTCTTGGGAAAGGATAAGCATAGAATACGTCTGGGAATGATTAGTATTCGCAACATTTCGATTTGGTAAACCGCCTCTGGGGAAGGGGCGGTTTTTTGCATGCGCTGAAATTAATTGATTTATAAGTACCTAAATACTTCAAGTTCAATTAATGGATAATCAGCATAGTATAATTTTATGGTTTTTTTTCGTAATGAAAATTTTGTAGTTCGTCATTTTAATTACAGAAAATACCAGACTTGATGTGCCCGTAATGAAAATGTAAATACCTTTAGACCGCTTTCCGCGGGCAGAATATGGGAATACATAAAAGCACATACTATGCCCGCTTCACAAGAAACACCCACCCCTCCCCATAAGCCAGATGAAAAGATGGAATTTAGGTTTTTGGGGTTTAAGATTATCGTTAGTAATCCTACGTCAAAGTCGATAATCATATTGGTCATAGCATTCGTGTCTATTATCACATTCGTGGTTGTGCTCCGGAGTAGATAACGCAGCTGCTAAGGCAAAACAAAGCCCTAGTGAGTCGAAGATGGACAGCTTACATCACCAACATTGTTTTAACTCCGCCCGCCACAATGGATCTCAATTTCGTCGGTTGTCCCATCCGGTTTTGTTTTCTTACGCCGGAAGAAGAAAATGAATTTAGGTTTCAGGGCATGTACAAACCTTGCAAGCCCATCCCAGAACCTGGATCGTTTATCCGGTAATTGATAAATGTCCTGTTTATCAACTGAGATATGTTCAGGCAAGCCGTTTCCCTTACCTTTAATGAGATCATTTGACATTTTTGATCTGTTTAAGGATGATTAATATAGGGGTAAAGAGCAGCCACTCTTGCCCCTATTTTGTTTCATAAGGTAGTTGCTCAATGTCTCGGATTATCTTAGACATAGAGGGACAGGCATAAAATGCATCAGCAGGGTTACTAAAAGGGAGGCTTAATGATCACAGTAGCTGATTAGTTGGCAAATGGTTGGAATTTGGCAACAAACGGGCTGGCAAAGCAAACAATCAGTCGTTTTAACTAGTGTACGGATTATGTCACGCTGTTAAGGAGCAGCGATGTTGCCAACAGTTAGATAATGGTAAGAATGGGCTTCTTGGTTTTTCGTGAGGATATTAAAACATCGATAACAAAGGTACTGATATTATTAAACCGTCAAAAAAATTCTCTTCTTTTTGGACTAATTATTCGATAATTTTCAACAAGTCTAAGTATTCGGAAAGAAGCGCAAAGAAACACTCATGCCCAAAAAAAGTATGGTCGTGGTCGTTATAAGAATGAAAATAATTTTTAAGTACCCATTCTCGTTACCTGGACTGCGGTAATGCTATCAAAGAACTCTTCATTCGATTTCCTATTTTTACCCTGCTGCAGTGGTGCAACAACCATCACCTGCTTTATATAGAAATACACGGAGAGGGGTCGAACCTCCATCCCTCACTTAGACTGTGAGATTTTATCCATTAAACTACCGTGCTCTTTAGCCAGTAAAGTCCTCTCTCCTCCAGCCAGAAGTTTGGAGGCTTTACCTTTTAAAGGACTTCAATATTATGCATAGCACTCCTGCCTGATACTTCAGGTATTGATAACAGGCATAGGTTTACCATCTCCATTGCTGGGCTAATCGTACAAGGATGTTAGGTCGGGAAGCTGTAAGGTCCAAACTCAGAGTCGATCAAAAAAATGACAGTAGCGTATTAGGAACGTTTGGCTGGAAAGAGGGGTACAGATGTTTTGCTACTGTAATTTGTTAGATAATAACGTAAAGGTAAAAGCGTTTTTTTAATAAAAAAGATATTGCTGTTTACAATTTGCGGAATAAGCGTAAGACTGTACTAAAAAAACCAACTAAAGCAGATGAAATAGTAGAACAAACACTACAGCCAACGGATCAGGGTATGCGATATACCAACCAACTTGTTACTACCATTGCCGATTGCTTTAAATTAAAGCCCTGATAATTAAATTCAAATCCTCACGTCCTTACTTAGAGATCAAAATCTTCGTAATTTTTTTAGATCATATTGTGTTTTTTGTGAATGAGTTTACTTCGAAATGACAGCTAAAAATGCTAAAATCTATTTTTTTACTTAGATCCGGCAATAGAACACTAGCATTTTACCCTGAAAAAAGACCAATCAGGTCAAAGCCACGCTAAATTGCTTCTGAGGTGGATGCCAACATCGTCACTGTTATGAGCTAAACTTGCAGTATTAGGCAGCACCATTGAACATTTATATACTCTGCTATACCACCTCGTAAAAGTTTTTGCCAGTCTGTATATCGTGCCGTATCCCAAACGGTGAGATACCAGAGTATCCTGCCGGCTGAGTCATCGCCATACCTGGCACTTGCCTTTCCAATCCACAAAGGGGGTTTCTAACTGGCTGCAGTTGCATTTCCTTGCCTTTAACTGTACCGACATTTCCTGTATTCAATCTATTTGTGGTTGTCCCATACGCAACAACCACAGCTTGATCTAGGTCATCCAATACTGGCTCATGGAGAGCGCCCTTTGCCGGACTTCAAAAGATCCAGCCACTTGATTCCCGTCAATTTTTTGAGAATGCCTGTGGGGATCGCCCATTTTTGTAAAACATATATCAGGCCAAACAAAATGGCAGCTGTTACCAACATGATTACAAGCCTGAACCACAACGGCTCATTGGTAAACGTGAATTTACCAATGATGGAATGATAACTTGAAGGCTCCTTTTTATCTGACATGATTATTGAGTTTTACGTTTGCCATATCCACAGAGCACGTACCCCATGACCATGAAGGCATGGACACGGTGGATTTTTACGCAGTAGGCACTGAAATGCCCTCTGTGTCAGGTTGTACCTGGCGGACGGGTTTAATGGCTATGGTGCCTGATCAGTTGGCAAATAGCTAAAACTTGCAACTTTGGAGTGGTGGTAACACTCTCATATTAAAATGAGACAGGATCAGTGTGCCTGGTGGCACTGTTGCGTAAGGTATCAAGACCAGTAGAAAGACGCTTAGTGACGGCCTATTAAGTAAAAGTATAAATATTTTGAAATCACCATGCAATTAGTGCATTCTTTTTCTTTTTTCGTCAGAGATTAATTGACATTGGATTCATTAAAAGACGGCCCGACTTTTTGTTCCTCTGGGTGTTGTCTGGAATAGGGTTCTACCATTGCAGTGAGATCTTTCTCAGATGAAGGGAAAGAATATCCGATGTATGTAATTCCGAGAATCGAAGCCATCTAACACTTTATTGTCGTTATTAGAAACTATTCAAGCGTAACCCCGGTTTACCTCACGCGATTTGATTTTACCTTACATGGGTCCGATGAATGTTCTCTAAAACTTAAAAAACGCTAGGAATCATAAAAACGTTATCGGACCTTTGGTCCGCGTTTGCGGAAATAGTGGAGCTACTAAAAAAGCGCATACTATGTCCAGTTCATCCCAAGCCCCCAATTCTACAAGACCTCCCCAAAAGCCAAAACGGAAAATAGAAATTAATTTCAGAAAGGGGATATTTAAATTCCAGGATGCTTCACCAATAGAAATAATCATCCTGATTATTATTCTATTATTTTTCCTTGTGATCGTATTCCATTTGCCACATATCGTGTTGTCAGAGCGAATTTTAACCTGGCTTACATAGTCGTCCTCAGTATGTGTTTTATGTCTGTTCTCAGGTTAAATCAGATAATGGTTTCTGACATCATCAGCGCGAAATTGCCGAGCCCGTGAACATTTCATAGTTTAACATAAAAAACTATAAACAACGGGGTGGTAAGGTTCTGAACGAAGGCTGCCTAGTGGCATGATGATTATACTTGTTTGATTATCATAAATGTATCTCGTAGTAGCCACAATGAAAATTTCGACTAGATATCCTAGACAACCTATTTGTCTCATCTTTTTCTTTCGTTTGATGCCCAAGACATTGCTACGGATACTTTTGTCAAGTTCACTTAACTCGCTTTAAATATAGGAAATTGGATTTTTTTTTGGAGCCAATAAAAAATGGAATATCTTTCTATTGCAAGTATAAGAAGAGGATAAGGGAAGCGCATATAAATCGCAAGCCAAACCCAGTTCAACAGAAACGACCTAATACTGCTGATAAACCAAAAAGGAAAATTGAAATAACCCTATGAAGGCAACATTCATATTTCATGACGTTTCCACGACAGATGAAATCATCGTAATCATACTAAATAGAAAATTGTGCTTAAGAGATTCAAGAATGATATTTACGGTATTATAGAAGAATCTGGTATTGATCCTAAAAGGTTTAAACTATATGAAGATAAGGAAGAAGGAAGTGCTACAAGTATATTGGATTTAATAGACTCACCTTTAACATTTTATTTTATTAATTCAGATACAAGTTGGATTGATTTTAATGCTTCATATATCCGTTTCTTACCTAACTATCCCTTTTATCCTTTGGAGCGTCAAAATAGTTACATAAGTTTTGATGACTGTAAAGAGATATTTAAATCTTGGTTGAAAAATGATGTTGAACCTTATATTGAAGATAATGATAGGGATGACAGATGGAGTGAATTTCAATTCGAAACAAATATTTACGCCTTGACCCGGATAGAGTTTGGGAATTCTTCAAATTTTAGCAGTACTGAAATGGCGCAAGTCAAAATTGCAATTGATAATTTAAAAACATTAATGATTGAACATTTTAATCCAACGATTCAGGAATTAGAATTCATAAATAATCGCTTGGATTATTTATCCGAAGCAACAACTAGATTAGGAAAATTTGATTGGTCAAATACTTTTGTATCAATTTTGATTTCAATCGCAATAAATATGTGTTTTGATACTGAAACCGGGAAATTGTTTTTTAATTTAATTAAACAAGTGTTTGGTTCTTTCGAAAATTTCTTATCTAACTAAGTCTACGGCGAACGTGCCTTATAAGTTGTAAATTTAGTAAATGGTACAGCGATGAGGAAGTTGAGGTTATCTTCTTTTTGACTTAATTTCTATTAAATATTTTGTCTCAATGATTAGCGCAGCAAAAATCACTGAACTAACTGTGAAATTCGTAGAAGGAAATATAACTCTGCGAGAGCAAAGTATACTTGATGAGTGGCTCGATAGCAACGGTGAAAATAGGATACGTTTCGAGGAAAGAATCAACGTCGCGAACTTAGAAAAAGCGATAGATCTCTTTAACCGCATCCAAGAAGGATCAGAAGGCATTAATTTTGAAGATACAATCTTAAAAGAATATTTGAAAGAGGGAAAACCCTCAGAACTTGAGACTCCCAGGATCATAACAGATATTAAGGCTATTAGTAGTTCTCTACTTGAAATTGTAAAAAAAGATCTTAAACATATACATAGCCTAAGTGACCGCGATTTCGAAATCCTCATGGCAGAATTTTTTGACAAGAAGGGTTATGATGTTACATTAACACCCTCAACAAGAGATGGGGGAAAGGATTTGATACTTCTTGATAAGAAAGAATTTGGAAATCATATATTTTTTGTTGAATGCAAGAGATATGCCTTAGAAAATCCTGTCGGAGTTGGTGTAATCCGGTCACTATATGGAGCAGTAGTGGGTAAAGCCACAGCAGGAATAGTTGCAACAACTTCTGTTTTTTCTCGGCCTGCTATAGAATTTACCCAGACCATTCAGCATCAGATGTCTTTAATGGATTATGAAAAAATATGCGAATTAATTCGAAGGTTAGATAATAAATAATAATAAGTCTGACGACGTTCCTGAGGCTGTTTTTAAACTAACTTCAAAAGGTGAAGAATTGCTACACATCTAATGCTAAATCGTTTTACTTGCCTTGGCCTATTTTCTTTAATATTTATTTTTCTTTTATTCTTACCTTCACTTAATTCCTCCTATTAGCTAAGACAACCCTATTTAGGTACTCCTTAAATTTTGGTAATTAAAACCATTCCTCCTAGAATGGATTTTAATCTATGTAGAGTCAAAGAATTTCTTTTCCCTTACATGATGGCTAAGCCAAAGGGAACTTAGTTTCAATTCTTTGCAATTCAAAAAACTTTTATTGAATGACCCAATGGTCATGCCTATTCGTGTATTCCTGGAATCCATGTTTTAGGTAGGGTTGTATATAATGCAATCCATGATGGGAATAAAAAGGCTAAGAAGTCTTAACTCTTAGCCCAATTACTCAATTTCTAAAATGTGAAAAATGAGCATTGTTCCTAGAGATACTACATCATCCACGCCACCAGAAAAACCAAAGTCCTCCAATAAGCCAGAGGAAAAGATTGAGATTAAGTTTTTAGGATTTAGACTTCTGATTATTAATCCAACTTCAAAAGGATTTCATATACTTTTGTCAGTTTTGCTCTTTTTTATAATAATTGTATTGCTATTTGCCTTATTGCGGTCGTAGTAGGAGGAAAATGGAAACTTTCTGAATGTGTGCTTTATAAATTTGCCAACTGGCTTTTCTCAATCGAAATCAGGAAAAAGGTCGCTCTCAGCATCATAAACAAGAACCACATCTGGCCAGTACAGATTTTCTGAATAGGACTTGGATAAGCTACTCATCTGATACAATAGATTAAATGCTGCACCATTGCTTGTAATGTAATGAGCTTTAGCAATTGGTATTAGAAAAGGTCTGTCTCTTGCTCATCATTTTTACTCGTTTCTATTATTCTATTGTCGATTGCATACATGACGGAATGTCCGAAATTTAAAGCGGCTTCAATAAATAAAGCAACTTTGCGTGACCCAAACGACTGAGTTCCAAGAAAGCCTTTTTGTACCAAATCGACAAAGGTTTGTGTCCCAATGTATCTTTTTCCAAGGGTATGATATCCTAACTGACGCCCCCCATTGGGGCCAATTGTGGAACTGTGGTTTAAAAGAAAATTCCATTGATTAAGTGGTATATATGCACCCGGGGCAATGGTCGTTTCATTCGCTTTAAATTGCAATTTTTTGCAGAGCTTGAAAAATATTGGGCAATCCGAGAAGCGGTAATCCTCCAAGGAGGTCCCTTTTTCATTTTTTTGGAGTAACGTGTAGATCTTCTGCATACGAGACAGTTCTTCCTTATGAGATTTTTGCTTGGGATTAAAATATAGGCGATTACTGTCACCTTTATCCATCATCTTATATTGAACCAATGTGAAAGCCTCATATTTGCGATGAAAATAAATCAAATCAACTCCAGTAGCTTTTTCGAGTGGTTTACGATTAGCGTTTATGATTGTTAGTTTTTCTTTGTCTTCGTTTTCAAACTCGACAACTCCTGCGATGGCAGTTGAAACAGCCCTCCAGCCAGGCAAGGTATGTAAGTCATGACTAATAATATCATCCTCATACGCCTGATATTCACTTAATCCACTTAAAAATGAAGTTCCTAGTTTCCCTTCTTGCAATTGCCAAGTTTGCAAAATATCCGAACGATCAATTCCAAATATATCTAAGGATAATCCCAATGCATCTTTCTCTGAAGCGATATCACTATTCCTTGGCCCTCTTAAATAAGTATATTTGCTATCTAACTGTGAAATTAGCTTTTTGATTTCTCTTTTTTTATCTGGACATATTTTCAACAATGCTTTTAGAAGGGCTTCTCCGGTCTTTAAGGGAACTTTTCGATAACCGTCGGAAAAGTATTTTGCAACAACTTTTCGATTTTGTTTTGGCACGGCGGCTATGATCTGAGCAAGGCGAACCCTTGGAAGGTCAACGACCTGCATGCCTTTAATTCGTATCTGATTTGTAGCAACTCTTTGTCCTTTCTTAAGTAGGCAAATATGGGTTACTATGAGACGTTCATCAGTTGAATAATCTTGAGCCAAGCACAATAAACCCAAAGAAAGGGGTGCGATTTCACTAGGGGCATTATCCGTTACTGTAGTGAACTGGCGTGACTGTGCTATCCTCTCAATAATAGCCATTGATAGAGAATCGCGAAAAATGGAAAGTGTGGCATTAATGGAATGGGGCATTTGGTTTTCTTTGAAATTTTAAATGATAATTCAATCTTATTGTGCTAAAGTCAAGTTCAATAAAAGCACTTACTCTAGCATTAAAAATACCAAATAAACGGTATCTATGCCTATTGGTCCACTAACGTATCCTGCATTAGAGAGCTTGGCAATTTGGCCTTGAATGCTGTAAATCGGCAAGTAAAGTCAATACTGACTGATCGTCCAATAAGATATAGACCGTAGAAGATGCGGTCGCCGCGTACTCCCACCGGAACCATAAGGATGCACGGTTTTAACTATGCGGTTGGGTGAAAACACTTTTTTAGCATATACACACGATATGGGTGTTTTCACTAATGTCGTTTCACTTAAGCAAAAAAAGGGTGTTTTAACGGGGTAGAGACTCATGGGAGAAACAGGGGGCAGCTTTTTTGCGAGCAGGGCTATAAATGCCCGTCCTCCTATAGACAATAATAACCATGCAATGGGTAAGTGAAGCGCCTTGTTTTAGCCAATAGTATGGGTTAAAACACCCATATTGTTTAGTTAAGGCAAAAAAGGGTGTTTAAACGGTGTGTGGAAATAAAGTGTGTTGTAAATTCAGGTGGATAAGAAGGGCTATCTATTCTTAGGAAGCCAACGAAGGACGACCTGCTTAAAATGTCGAATCAACTAAGCTATCATGGCAAAGATAACGGCTAGTTCAAGAGCCGTTCCAAAAACAGCCGGGAAGGGACTTTCATCCCTAATCGGGTGCTTCTGTTTTGTCATTTGTTGCCCAGTATATAAGGATGTGTAAGAAGGTTTTGCATCGGGCCTTGTAGCCATTTCCATTGGCCGAGTTATTTTAAAATCAATTTGCCATGAGCATAAATCAATTTCTTGACTCAAAGCTTTTTCTATTAATTGCTGGCTTTGTACTGACAACCTTTACGGGTGGCATTCTGACCTATTATTTTCAAAAAAGAAGCTGGAACAGGCAAACATATGTAGATCTTTATAGAAAGAAATATGATGATGGCGTAAAATTTCTCGATGAACTATCCGAACTTATTGGGAAACGGTTATTTTTTCTTCAAAAATTCCTTTGGGCAATCGCAGACAAAGACAAGGACAGGGTTACCAAGTTTGAGAAAGATTACTTTGAAATAGTTAATTTATGGAATGTAAATTATTATAAAAACAGAAATAAGATCCGATTGCTTATTAATGAACATATGGCCAATTATTTCCTTGATTATGATGACGATCAAAAATTGGACAGCCCCCAAAGCTTGCATTATAAGTTTGTCATCACCCACCGCAAGGTCATGAAGGCTAAAAGCGACGATTCAGGAATAGCCGAAGCTTCAGAAAGTGTACAGAAATTAAATTGGAAGTGTTCGGTATTTTTAGAAAAGATCACTACCGAATTTACCGTCAAGGCTCAAAGACTTGAATTATTAGATATTCAAGAACTAAAGGATAATATCAGAAAAGAGCCCTAGAACAGCATAAAAATTGTCAAAAAAGAGAAATGACCTCGTCATTGCTGGTCCAAGTCGTTAGTTCTCAAAAATACAGTTAACCTATAGCTATCGCCGGCACCTTTGGAAACCTCGTTTTTCATTTTGCGGGTGTTAAGGTGAAAATAGCATGGGAGAAAAGGGCACGTCTCTATAACCTTAATTTAGGGGGCAATAGGTTAGGTGAATAGCCCCAAAAAGTTAGTTTGGCGAGTAGTCCTCAATTAATGGTAAGATGCTGCGTAGTGCAGAAATGGTGGACTAACGAATTACCATCGTTGAATCCTTGCAAAATTTTCATTCTGGCATATGAAAATATTTGTATATTGTAGTATCAGATGAAGGAAAATATCATAGCCATAATAATTAATATTATCTCCCAAGCTCTCTGGGAACTGGGTGCCTACCTTGTTATGGTATTTAAAAAAAATCTTTTATTAAAATAACCATTAAACCTTATCCTAAGTAATGAGCTGATTTTTAGGTTCATATGTTGGGTAGGAGTTTATGTCGGAATTTCCAAATGTTTTTTCTTGGCTACGTTAGATGGCTAGTTCAAATGCAGTAATAAGGTCTCTCTCCAGCACCCATCGGCAAGACCTACGCCAGACCGGTGCAAGTAGTACAAGGAATATTTTGTCTTTTTAATGGTCTTGTAATACATGCACCGCCTTCGGTTGCTTCGCAAGTCTGTCATAGCTCTTGCGCTCAGGGTGCCTCCGTTCGGGGAGCTTCTGTGTCCTGCACTACCCCCACAGTCACCCAGTGCATCTTTGCACCTTTTCTTTATCATTTCTTTATCCCAGGGGGTAAGCAGTCCACCCGCTCCCAATATCTGTCCGCCACCTGCCGTGCCGTCCTGCCCTTGTCTGTTTGATTTGGCTTCCACTTCGTTCCAGCCGAACACTAAGGTCTCACGGAGGTTAGCGAGAAAGGCTGCTATCGCAGCGCTCTTTCTCGCAGGCAGAACGGCGTGGCGGTGGTGGCGGGCGCTTACCACATCCAGTCGTACCTCCTTCCTGTGGTTTCGCTGCCACAATACAGGCCGGTAGAATAATCAGGGAGCAGTGGGGATAGCCACCAGGGGAGAATATATCAGCAACTTAACGATATCGTTCATACAAGCAGACACTATGTTAATGACCGAAAAAGACTAGAAGCGAGTTCCAAAAGAAAATACGCTACGAAAGAAACTAATTTTATTTTTGTAGGAAACACCTAAATCTTAGATTATGAGACTAAAACTATCTCCCGAAGTAATTATTTACGTAAGTTTTGGCCCTGGTGAAACAGAATGCTCAATTATTATTGAAGACAAGGAGCAGAAACATGTAATTAGCATGGGAAGGGAAGAATTGGCTCGTCTTGCTTATACATTAAATACAGTTTCACATATTGACATAAACAAAAGTACCTCAGGGATGTTCATAAATGAACCAAGGTCTGGTAAACCTATTCCCGCTGATTTTTCTGCTTCTGTTCTCTTACCAAGCATCCCATTCGAACATGAATACGACAAACCCAAAGCTGAAGTTGAAATTTATATCCCGGATGCCCATGTTAGTTTACGTGATAGCGAAAATATAACAAATGCATGCGGCGAATTTATGGAAGCTCTCGGATATGAATTGGAAACGGAAGATGAACCCATATATCATTCTTTTTGGAAGAAATTAAAATTTGTCTTTACTAAGCAAGCCTCACCTGAGGAAATTGATAAACTTTTCAACACAGGAAAGCGCGCTCTTCAATTAAAACAAGTTGAACTTCCAACGGCAGAGCAAACGGAAAAACTCGCTAATGCCTCAGCCAAGATGGTAGAAGCACTGGACAAATTTGAAGAAGGAATTGCCAGGCTTGGGGCAGTATTAGTTTTAAAAAAGAAAGTTAATGGAGAAACAAGATTGATAATCCAACAACTTAGCCAGGAGCTTATACAAATCCTTGATGAAAAACCTCAACTTTTGAAAAGCCTACAAACAGTATATGAACTTGTGACGGGAGATATTAAAGCCAATAAAGGGATATTAGATACTCCGCAGGAAATAAACGTTGTCCAACCGGACGAACTAGCCTAATCCTTTTTGCAAGCAAATATGCAACCGCCTCGGATGAGCAGCAGAACAATACCAAACGGTTAGTACCTCGTTGGTTCATCCAGACGGAATAAATACCCATTACGTGTGCTTCATGGGAAAATCCAATGGGTATTTATTCCGTCTGGACGCATTAGCGATGCACAACATTATGGTGTAGACAAAATACCGTGTTTTTCACGTTGCTTACATCATCTTTCTCTTGTACTTTACCGGCTATTGCTATTTGGTCATTGTGGAGTTGAACATTCTCTGTTTTTTTGGGAGCAATTTTTCTGGTAATATAGACTAAGTAATTATTTGATCTTCAATATTTTGTGAGATTAACTATTTCGATATTGCAATTCTCTTAAAAAACGCATACATTTATATTTTAGCCATATGAGTGGAATATTAAAGAATATTTTTTCAAAGAGAAGTATTCCTGTCACTTTTATTGTAGTAGGTATTCTTGCTTTTTTATATGGCACTTGGGGTACATTTGAGAATCCCCTTTGGAAAGATACCTGGAAGGGTATTGGAGGAACTGTATTGGCGAGTGGTGTATTTGCCTCTATTTTGAAATTAATGCAAATACAAGGAGTTTTTAAAGAAGAACTTGAAAAACTCATATTTGAACCGAAATTTTTAGGAATAAGAAAGGATATTCCAGTTTATTGGGAAAAGATCTCCCAAGAGCTCTTTAAAAATAAGTTTCCTAGTATAAGTACGCAAATTCTTGAAGATATTAAGGGAACGTATTTGCCTACAAATCAAATGATTTATTATGATGAAGTAGATCACTATTATAATATTGAACTTGTTAATGATGAAGTAACTTGCAAGTCAACGAATTCGATGGTTATTACTGGTGCTAATAAAAATGAAGAAGTGATATACGAGTTTTCAAACAAAATCCAATTGGGAGAGAATCAATCAGCTTCTTATAGGAAGAACTTTATTAAGGTAAATGGCACGGTTATCGCGGACAACCATCAGAAGGGAGGAGTTGTAGAGCTTTTCGAAAAGAAAGAAACAGCAACGGCAGAGTATATCTCTACAACCTACAAACTTGTTTTAAAGGGTGCCGAAAGATACAATATTGATAAGGAAGAGGTAAAAAAATACAAAATACAGGATAATCCGTTAGTTCAATATAAAGCAGCAAAATTAACCAATAAATTAAAAGTAGATATTAGTTATAGCGAAAACTTAACAATAGAATTTCTAAAAATTGGAACATTGAACACGTTTGTCGAAAGACAAAAAGAAAACAATTTTGTTAAACTTCATTATAGTGGTATCATATATCCTGAGCAGGGATATGTTATTCAAATTAATAAAAAACAAATTGTATGATTATTGATATTAATAAGGGATAGGGTAAAATAGATGTCCCTAAGGTTAAGAGATTTTAAAGCATAAATCACTTTGATAGATTTATGCTTTTTTATTTCTGTGACTTACAATGTCCTTCTGCTAAAATGCCTACAATCGCATGATTTGGAAAATACCGTGTTTTTCACGTTGTTTTTGTCAGTATTTCTCCTCTACTTTACGCCGCTATTGACCCCTCTTACACCCTCCCTCGCATAACCCCAAAAACTATTGCTATGCTAATCACACTCAACGACATCAGCATCTGGTGGACAAGACTGCAAAGTTATTTATTCTCGGGCTTCGATCATAACGTTTCCTGGCCTATGGTTATTGGAGCTCTTGTTGTCGTCTTCCTGGTCATTAGTATCTTCTTCATTATCTTCTTCAACCGATTCAAAGATGGCCGAAATGCCACTGGCCATTGGAGCCACCACTTTGCCGACCTGCAAATGTCCTCACAGGAGTTTTACACTCAAATCAAGGAGATTATTACCGGAATGAACGAACCGCACATAAAGACCAAAAGTGTCATCTACTCCGAAGGCGGTTTCATCACTGCTAACCGAACCTATTTACGGGTATCACGGGGCGATATCCTCTTTGATATATGCGCGGCCCCGTTTGGCACTGGCTTCTTCATCTCCTGGTGGCAAGCTGATAAGGGGTTTTTAAAGCGGTTTCTGTTGGCACTGCCGTTTATAGGGAGACTCATGGAACGAGCCTTTTACCCCCACACCTACTATCATGTGGATAGCCGAGAGATGTTCCAAGCCACAATCCATGAAATCCTATTAACCACCATTGATGCCCTCATTATTGAAAAAGGCCTACGCGGATTAACCGAGCTTGAACGCACACCCACGAGAGGAAAACTACAACCGCGTGCAGTCGTTATCTGAGCAACTGACATCAGCCTTCTATGACTGGGAACAGCGCATACGCGGACATATCGTATTTTCAGGCCCCATAGACCTGGAGCCTGATTTTGTCCCGTTCACCTTTCACATTCCCGAGCGGAAAGCCATCATTGACGATGGGAGGCGACCTTCAATAGTCAGCAGCATCGTTGATGGCTTCAAAAGCATCTTTTCTCAACCGGCCCAACCAGAGCCGGTTGAGGAGACTGCTATAGAGGCATTTCCCTATGTAATCGAGCATCCGTTTAAGGCCTTGTCCATTGCTTTTCCGAAAGGATCTGCAATCTCCGTATATGATGCGGAGAATTTTCTTTTGATGCTTGCCTCATGCCGGCATCCCGTCTCCTTTGAGATAATCGCCCAACATCACAAAATCACCGTGCAGTATGTGTGCAGTGAACCTGATATCCCACACCTGAAGAATCAACTGAAAGCCTACTTTCCTCTTGCCGTGATATCCGAGGAAGAAGATGCCCTGATAGATATGCTTTTTGATGTGATGGCAATTACTGATTTTGGCCTGGCTGAAGAAGGTATGCGCCCCCTTGCAGTTTCCAAGAGCTTTGACCCAGACCCGTATATCTCATTGTTCGGGGTACTGGAAAATCTCTCCGAAGGACAAAGCGGAGGGGTGCAGATACTGTTTAAGGGCTGTGTCAACCCCTGGTCTGGAAGCCTCCTTCGCTCTGTTACCGCCGCAGACGGCAAGTCCTTTTTTGAGGATGCGCCGGAGATGGTAGCGTATGCCGAGCAAAAGGTGTCTGCACCCTTGTTTGCTGCTGTCATACGGGTACTAGGATGCAGTGACGAGCCGTATGCAGCCGAGAGAATTGCGGAATCAATCGGGACGGCCCTATCTCATCTGTCCCGAAGCCCTGGCAATATGCTTGTTCCGCTTTCAAATGAGGGTTACGAGATACTGGAGCACCTCAAAGATGTTATCATACGCCAAACCCATCGCGTGGGTATGCTTCTCAACTCCTCTGAACTTGCAACCCTGGCACATTTTCCCTCTGGCTCTGTGTTCTCCCAGAAGCTCAAACGAGAAACAAAGAAGACAAAGAAAGCCCCGAGCATCTGCATCGGCAATACGCTTGTACTTGGTACCAATGTCCACCAGGACAAAGAGATAGAGGTGTCATTGCGTAATGCCCAACGCTTAAAGCATATGCATGTCATTGGGGCCACCGGCACCGGCAAGTCAACACTCCTCCTCTCTATGATTGTCCAGGATATACGCCAAGGAACAGGGATATGTGTATTAGACCCGCATGGAGATCTCATTGAAAGCATCCTTTCATATATTCCGGCAGAACGGATGCATGATGTTGTGGTTATCGACCCCGCCGATGAACACCACCCCGTGGGCTTCAATATTTTGTCCGCCCATACCGACCTCGAAAAGAATCAGTTATCCTCTGACCTCGTTGCTGCTTTCCGCAAACATTCGACCAGCTGGGGCGACCAAATGAATTCAGTCTTTGCCAATGCAGTGTTGGCATTTCTTGAAAGTAGTGTTGGAGGAACACTGGCAGACTTGCGGCGATTCCTGATTGAAAAGCCGTTCCGTGATACATTCCTAGAAACTGTAACCGACCCGAATACTATCTACTACTGGCGGCATGAGTATCCGCTTTTAAAATCCAGTTCCATCGGCTCTATCCTTACCCGTCTTGATAGCTTTCTGCGGCCCAAGCTCATCCGCAATATGGTCTGCCAGAAAAAGAGCATAGACTTTGACACCCTGATGGATACGAACAAGATTATTCTGGTGAAGCTGTCCCAGGGGTTGATAGGCGAGGAGAACAGTTACTTGCTTGGCACTACCATCGTTTCTAAACTGCACCAGGGTGCAATGGCCCGACAAGCAAAAGCCAAGGAAGAACGCTCTGACTTTTTTGTCTACATAGATGAGTTCCAGCATTTTGTTACGCCCTCAATGGCTTCGATTTTGAGCGGTGCTCGCAAATATCATCTTGGGCTAGTCCTTGCTCACCAGGACTTGGCCCAATTGCAAAAAGAAGATACCGAGCTTGCAAGTTCTGTATTAGCCAATGCCGGTACCCGTATTTGTTTTCGGGTAGGTGATGCTGATGCAAAAAAGCTGGAACAAGGTTTCTCATTTTTCGAAGCGGCAGACTTGCAGAACCTCCTCACCGGCGAAGCTATTATGCGCGTCGAAAAGCCTGAGTTTGATTTTTCGCTCAACACAGTTCCACTCCCACCCTCCGAAATACCAGCCTTAGTCAAAGACCACATTATCGCCGCCTCCCGAAAGAAGTACGGCACCCCCAAAGAGATAGTTGAGGCAGCACTAGCCGAAGCAATCCAGGCAACTCCAAGCGGTGAATCACCCATTCAAGGGAAAGTGGGAGGTACAGGCATTTCCGTTATCAAACCCAGGGAACCAGAACCGAAACCGACACTCCAGTATCAAAAGGAAGAACCGGCCCGAAAAGAAGTAACTGAAAGCCCAGCCGTCCAAGAATTTGTAGAGAAAGCGGAAGAACGCCAGCATGTTATGCTTGCGAATCGAATAAAGAAGATGGCGGAGGATAGAGGGTTTATAGCAACCATTGAGGCCCCCACGCCTGACGGCTCTGGCTTTGTTGATGTGAGCATTATCGGCAATAATCGGAAAATTGCCTGTGAGGTGTCTGTCACCACCACTCCGACCTGGGAACTGCACAATGTATCCAAATGTTTTGCTGCCGGATATGATACGGTAATCGTATGCGCCCCCGATACCAAGCACAGGGAAAAGATACGCCACGCCATTGTGGAGCATATCCCCGAAGCACTGCGAGGGCAGGTCTTTGTCTTTGACCCCGATGCCTTATTCAAATATCTCAATGAGCAAATTGCCGAGAGTAGACAGACGGAAAAAATTGTAAAAGGGAGACGGGTAAAAACAAATTATACCGTGCAGTCGGATATCGAAGCGAAGCAGAAAGAGGAGGCGATAAAGCGGATACTGCGGAAAGGGGGATAGGTTGTCCACAAAAATTGCCACCAGCGCAATTCCCCCCACCTTATAACCCCCTCCGCACTTTGAAACAATAGAAGAAATGAACCTGTAACCAGGTCTTTCTTCACCTTCAAAATTCAATAATGGAAACTACAAAGACGGTTGGTCTCTGGATACGGGTTAGCACCGATATGCAGGGAGACTCTGCCGAACATCACGAACTCAGAGCCAATGCATACGCCCAATCAAAAGGATGGACTATAGCAGCCACGTATGTACTAAAGGCGGTATCTGGCAAAGTAGTCATGGAGCACCCCGAAACCAAGCGGATGCTCAAAGACATTGCAAGCGGTCACATTACCGGCCTCATTTTCTCCAAACTTGCCAGACTTGCCCGCTCCACCAAGCAGCTCATCGAATTTGCAGACATATTTAGAGAGCACGGCGCTGACCTCATATCCCTCCAAGAATCTATTGACACGAGCAGCCCTGCCGGTCGTCTTTTCTTTACGGTTATCGCAGCTCTCGCCCAATTTGAACGGGAAGAAATTGCTGACCGTGTGTCCGCCTCTGTCCCCGTGAGGGCTAAAATGGGAAAACCACTCGGTGGGGCAGCTCCCTATGGCTATCGCTGGAACAAAGAGGGTAAGAAGCTGGAAATCAACGAGGCGGAAGCACCCATTCGAAAGCTCATGTATGAGCTATTCCTCAAATTCCGACGAATTAAGACGACAGCACGGGAATTAAACAAGCGCGGGTACCTGACCCGATCCGGTGTTCTTTTCTCAGGTACTACCGTCCATCGACTCCTCCGTGATCCAATCGCCAAAGGACTGCGCCGAGCCAACTATACCAAAAGCAGTGGCAATAAAAAGCACTGGGATCTCAAATCCTCCGATGAATGGGTATTCCATGAATGTCCTGCCCTCATTTCCGAAGCCGTCTGGGAAGAATGCAACAATGTCCTCGACAGCCAGTACAAAAAGAGGGAACAGCCTGGGCGCAGAAGCCGGTACCTCCTGGGGGGAATGGTCACCTGCACCTGCTCGAAGAAAATGCATGTCTACCACGCTACTCCTGTCTATTCCTGCAAAGGGTGTCGAAATAAGATTGCCGCTGCTGACCTCGATGAAATTTATTATGGTGAGCTACAAACCTTTCTTGTGAGGAATAACGACAACACCAGTTTCAATGCCGAAGTCTTTACCTTGTTGGAAGAAAAGAGCGCCCTCCTGAACGTCAACCAAACTGAAGTCGATACTATGGCCAAAGAGATGCAGGAATTAGTCACCATGCGCACCAAGCGGGAACTGTCTCCCGAAGACTTCGCACGCTACTACGCCCCCCTCAAAGAGCGCCATGATGTCCTTGTAAACACAATAGCAGAACTGTCGGGATTGGTTGACGTACTCCGAATCCAACACCTATCCTCTGATGAGGTTATCCGAAGGTCAAAAGACCTCTATACCCGTTGGCCGGAACTACCCTTTGATGAAAAGCGGGCCATAGTAGAGTTAATAACCGAAAGCATTATCGTTGGAATTGAGGATATTACCATTACCTATTCCCACCTCCCCACACCCCACCTCCCCACAAATCCGGGAACAAGGTCACACGTTGACAGGGGTTCATGGCCGCCATCAGCATGAAGCTGGCGGGGAAATCGACGGACATCTTTGCCCGGCTGACGGTGACCCTTCCATCTTCCATCGGCTGCCGCATGACTTCCAGTACTGACCGGTTGAATTCGGGCAGCTCATCCAGGAACAGGACGCCATTATGGGCCAGGGAGATCTCGCCGGGCTGGGGTATGCTGCCGCCGCCGACGAGGGCATTGGCGGATACGGTGTGGTGGGGGCTGCGGAAGGGCCGTTGGGTGATGAGTGCGCTGTGTTCCGGCAGCTTGCCGGCTACGCTGTGGATCCTGGTCGTCTCCATCGCTTCCTGGAGGCTGAGGGGCGGCAGAATGGTGGGCAGCCGTTTGGCCAGCATGGTCTTGCCTGCGCCAGGCGCCCCGATGAGCAGCACGTTATGGCTGCCGGCTGCCGCGATCTCCAATGCCCGTTTGATATAGTCCTGTCCTTTGACATCGCTGAAGTCCATCTCGTCCGGTCTGCCGGCGGCCGGCGCCCGCTGGGGATAGGAGATGGCTGCGGGATCAGGGACTTCCCCGGCATATCCGTCACGAAAGAATGCTATGACCTCACGGAGATGGCTAAATGAAAATGTATCCAGCTCTTTTACGATGGACGCTTCCCGGACATTTTGCCGGGGGATGATCAGGCCTTTGAAACCCTCCTTCCTGGCCTGTATGGCGATGGGCAGCGCGCCTTTGATGGAATGGATGCTGCCGCCCAGGCCCAGCTCTCCCATGATGACATAGTCCTGTAATTGCTGCCGGATGCCCGGCAGCTGGTCTGTTGCGGCCAGGACGCCCAGGGCGATAGGAAGGTCGAAGGCGGCGCCTGATTTACGGATGCCCGCGGGGGCAAGGTTTACGATCAGTTTGGTGCGGGGCATGTAGTAGCCATTGGTCTTGATGGCACTCTCTACTCTCTGTATGCTTTCTTTTACGGCATTGTCGGGGAGGCCGACGATGAATGTATGCAGGCCTTCGGTCACGTTGACCTCGACGGTGATCGTGATCGCCTCTACTCCATACACGGCACTTCCAAAAGTCTTCACCAGCATGACGACAGGGATAAGTTTAGCTGGCGAAGCTAGAAATTACTTCAATGCAAAAAGCAAAAAGATGGGTGAGGTTCCACGAGATGTTCCACGAATTACAGGCGTTCCAGCATTTCGACGACCTTCTCTCTTTTGAGGATCAGATAGCCAATGCGGTCATTGCTGATGCCCTCCTTCAACTGGTAGCTGAACTCCAGCTGATCGTCCCTGACGTCCGTCTCGAAGTAGCGGAAGGAGATATTCGGATATTGCTTCAGCTCATCACCTATCTCGTACAGGTGAGTGGAAAGAATGAACAGGGACTGTTGGATCTTTATCAGGCCTTTGATGACGGCGGCTGAGCATTTCATGGCATCCTGGACATTGGTGCCTTTGAAAAGCTCGTCTATCAGCACCAGCCATTTCTTTTTACCGCTGATCTTGATCAGAGTGTCCCGGATACGCTGGACCTCGTTGAAGAAATAGCTTTCTCCTTTGGAGATGTTGTCGACTACATTGATATTGCTGAGGATGCCGTCGAAAAGACTGAGCCGCATTTCTTTTGCGGGCACGCCCATGCCCAGGTGGGCGAGGAATACGGATACGCCTACGGCCCGGATAAAGGTGCTTTTGCCGGCCATATTCGCGCCTGTCAGGAAGAGGAAATTGGCGGCTTTGCCCAGCTGTACATCATAGGAGACGGGTGTGGGCAATAAAAGATGATAGAGTGCGCTGACTTCCAGATAGGGGTCATCGTTGTTGGTGAAAGAGGGAAAAGACAAATGGTGTTTCCGGACGGCCATGGCCATGGAATACCAGGCATCCAGGCGGCTGTAAATTTCGATCAGGCCCTGCATCGGGGTCTTGAACCGCTCCCGGATGTGATAACCATAATGGATGACCTGCATGGCATTCAGCCTGGCGCCCGGTGCATGCTTAGCCAGGGATTGGATGACGTCATGGTCCAGCAGGCGCCGGCCTCTTTCCAGGAGCGTGGCCAGCATGGGAGGACTGTCCGGTGTATGCAGCAATGCGATCAGCTGGGTCATGCCGCGCACGAAATCCGCGAAATGACCGATGGAATAGCGGACCAGGGAATAATCGGGGGCATGGAAGATCTTATAGGCCAGGGCGCCGGGCAGGTTGTGGGACTGGGGCAGCGTATCGATGGCCGTCTCATAGAATCGTTCCATCACCATCACGGTGCCGTTGCTGATGGACAGGGGCCATTCATCCGCCTTTGCCAGGATGAGGGAGATGATCTGCTGGGTTTCCAGGATCGGGCCCAGGGTGCCGAACGGTTTGCTGAAGTATTCCAGCAGTTGATCACGGCCGCCCTGGGTGCGGGTGAGGTCCAGCTTATGAAAGATGGAAAATTCTTCTTCCTGGCTGAAAAGGGAAAGGTCCGAATATGTCGTATTATCAATTTCCATAAAATTCTTATAGATCAAAAGCCAATCGATGTCCCCATTGAGATTCATCAAAGGCTTGATTTCCATAAACCAGGTGGCCATTTACGAAAGTATGGGTGACGGTGGCCGGGAAGCGGAACCCTTCGAGAGGGCTCCACCCGCATTTATACAGGATATTCTTTTTTTCCACCACGGAGGGCTGCTGCAGATCGACGATGACCAGATCGCCCCAGTACCCTTCCCGGATATAGCCCCGTTCCGCGATCCGGAAGCATTGGGCCACGGCATGGCTCATCTTCTCCACCACCTTCTCCAGGCTGATCCTTCCCTCCTGTACATAATGCAGCATCAGCAGGAGCGAATGCTGTACCAGGGGAAGTCCCGCGTGGGCCTTTTCGTAACCGTCTCCATTGCCCGTCAAGGGGGAGAGCGCCAGGCTGCCATCTTCCAGGCGGACCCATCCTTTTTCTTCCAGGGTATGGGGTGCATGATCGGTGGCGATCAGGTCCAGGCGGTCGTCCAGCAGGGCTTTCCATAAGGCTTCGCGGTTGTGGGGCGCCTTGATGGCGGGATTGCATTTGATCCGGTTGCCTAGCGTCGCATAATCATCACTGGTAAAATGTAAATGGTGAACGCAGACTTCGGAGGTGATCCTTTTTTCCTCCAGGGGGAGTAAGTTACTGAAAAGCTGCATCTCTTTTTCGGTGGACAGATGGAATACATGTAGCCGGGTGCCGTATTTCTTGGCGAATTGTATGGCGGTGAGCGAGGACTCGAAACAGGCTTCTTCATTCCTGATCCGGGGATGGTCGGCGGCTGTGAGCGGCCGCTGCTCCTTTTTAATGTTCTCCAGGTTCTGCTTAATGATCTTTTCATCCTCGCAGTGAGTGGCGATGAGCACTTCGCTCTCCCGGAACAGTTTGTCCAGGGTGAGATAATTATCCACCAGCAGATTGCCCGTAGAGGCCCCCATGAAGATCTTGATGCCGCAGACCTCCTTTTTTTTCCCGTTGGTGCGCAGCGCTTCTTCCGCGTTGTCGTTGGAGGTGCCCATGTAAAAAGAGTAGTTGGCCAGCGAGCTCCGGGCTCCGATGGCATATTTATCCTCCAGTAATTCCTGCGTAAAGACAGGGGGCAGGGTATTGGGCATTTCCATGAAAGAGGTGACGCCGCCGGCTACGGCAGCCTTCGCTTCTGTATAGATGTTAGCCTTATGGGTTAGTCCCGGCTCACGGAAATGCACCTGATCGTCAATGACCCCGGGCAATAAATGCCTGCCTTCTCCGTTGATCTCGGTAACAGCGAGGTCCGTTGAGATGCCCTTTGCTATTTTTTCGATCCGGCCGTTCTTTAGTAATAAATCTGCGGTAATGATCTTACCTTCGTTGACTATGGATATATTCCTGATCAGGTAATTATGCATAACAAAAAATGATGTCCCTTTATATTCTATGCAATTTATAAAAACCACTGCAAGACTGCTGATAATTCTGGGAATGCCTGTTTTTTCCTATGCCCAATCCACCTTTCTGCCACAGGGCTCCAAATTCGAACATTTCCTGGACAGGATGGAGATCCTGCAGCAGCGGGATGCAGAGCTGAACATCACTACGGATAAGCCTATCAGCCGCCGCAGCGCCGTCCGTATCTCAGAGCTGGCGGACAGCATGTATAAATTCTATCCTTACGACGACATCTATCATATTTCCAAAGTGGACAGGCAGAACCTGCAATCCTTATTATTGAACAATGCGGAATGGGTTACGGGCAGCAAGGACAGCTTTCAAAGCAAAAAGCCCTGGTGGAATACTTTTTACAAGGACAAGGCGAACTTTTTCCAGGTGAATGAAAAGGATTTTTTCCTGGTGGTCAACCCTGTCATCCAGCAGGTGCAGTCCTATGAAACGGGCAATAAGGCCCGGGTCTTCCTCAATTCCAAGGGGCTTACACTCCGGGGGCTTATCGCGGGGAAGCTGGGTTTCTCCGCCTATCTAACAGATAACCAGGAACGGGGTCCGCAATATGTAATGGACAGGGTAGCCCAATTTCAGGCTGTGCCGGGAGCGGGCTATTACAAGACCTTCAAGCAAACGGGCGTGGATTATTATGACAACCGGGCTTCCATCTATTTCAATGCGTGGAAGTATGTGGATTTCCAGTTCGGGTACGATAAAAATTTTATCGGGAATGGCTACCGCAGCCTGTTCCTCAGTGATTTCACGGCCCCCTACCTTTTCCTGAAATTCAATGTCCGCGTCTGGAAGCTGAACTACCAGAATATCTATATGGAGCTGGTGACGCAGCATCTGCCGGGAGATTATCAATATCCCAAGAAATACGCCACCATTCACCACCTCACCGTGAATGCCACTCCCTGGCTGAACGTAGGCCTCTTTGAAAATATCACTTTCAGCCGGCCGGACCATTATGAATTCTCGTATCTCAATCCCGTGATCTTCCTGCCGTCTGCCCAGCAGCAGAACGGGAGCCCTGACAAGAGTACGGTGGGGCTGGATTTCAAGGCCAATATCGGTCATGTGACCCAGGTCTACGGGCAGCTGCTCTTCAACGAATTTGTCCTGAAGGAGATCCGTCATTATTCCAATGGATGGTGGGGCAATAAGCAGGGGCTGCAATTAGGCTTCAAATATATCGATGTCTTCAATGTGAAGAACCTGGATCTGCGGCTGGAGACCAATGTGGTCAGGCCTTTTACCTATCAGCATGGGGATTCCGTCACGGAATATTCTCATTATAACCAGCCGCTGGCCCATCCTTTGGGGGCCAATTTCGCTGAGTTCCTTGCGATCGTACATTATCAGCCATCCTATAAGTGGACGATGGAGGGGAAGATCATCTACTACAAACAAGGGCTGGACTCTGCCGGGATCAATTTCGGCAGCAATATCTTCGAGAGCTACCTTACGCGTCCGCGGGATTATGGATTCAGCATCGGGTCCGGGGTGCCGGCAAAATGTTTTAATATCTCCGGCTACGTGTCCTATGAGTGGAAGGAGAATCTTTCTTTCGACCTGTCCGTGCAGTACAGGAATTATTCCGTCGACGATCCCACCCATACTTATCATAGCAACAGCGCCACGCTCTTTAGTGCGGGGGTACGCCTCAACATGTTCCGGCGGCAGTATGATTATTAGCCGGGCTCCGGCCATGAAGGGGACCTACATGGCCAGCAATACGGCTACATAATGGCTAAGCGCAGCGGCCAGCACGAATACATGCCAAACGGCATGGGTGTAGGCATATTTGTCCCAGAGATAGAAACATGCGCCAATGGAATACAGCACGGCTCCTATGATAATAAACACGAGCACTGATGCGGGCAGATGATCAAAGAATCTCCGTCCTCCCGCCACCATTATCCATCCCATGGCCAGGTAGATGATGGTGGAGACGATCTCGTATCTTCCCGTAGAAAAGATCTTGAAAATAGTACCCGCCGCCGTCAGGGACCAGAGCACTATCAGGAGGCTGGTGCCGAAGGCATTGTTCATGTATACCAGCAGAAAAGGCGTATAGGTACCCGATATGAAGAAGAAGATGCTGATATGATCCAGGATCTTGAATGTCCGCCTTACGGCCGGCTCCTGGGCCAGATGGAAGATGGTGGATACGGTAAAGGTCATCAGAAAACAAAGGCCATAGATACCCGACCCGATGATGCCGGGGGTATTGCCATGAGCGGTGGCGATGCCGGTGAGGACGGGTAATCCGGCTACACCCAAAAGAATGCCTGCACCATGAATGAGGGCATTGACGATCTCCTGTTTACGGGTGTAGCTCTCCATCAGCCTTCGAAGATAATGGAGAATATGATCTGCCTGGTTTTGATCTTATCGATGACATTGGAGTACTGCAGGTTGGGGTCCCGGCTGTGGACATTTTTGATACCCTGGCTGAACTTCAGCTCCGGCGAGAGGATAAATACGGGCATATAGATCTGGAAGCCGATGCCGGCTTCCACGCTGAGGTCGGAGGAGCTGAGCTTTACCAGGTTCTCCGCTTTCCGGGCGGAAGAATTGGAAGCGAGGTCATACCGGTAGTTGATCCCTCCCATCATATAGACCCTGAAATTCCCGATCCGGTCCGAGAGGAATTTTACCTGTGCGGGAAAGCCCAGCAGCAGGGATTGGATCTGCTTGGTGGTGATCTTTTCCTCGCCGTCGGGCGGGTAATTAACATGATAGGAGAGGCTGTTGCTGCTGAAGATAAACTCCGGGAAGGCAAAGCGAAATTCCAGGTGGTTGGCCAGGTGAAAGGTGAACATGCCGGAAACGCCGAAACCGCCGCTGTTGACGGGATTGACATACAATACACTGTCGCTGGCCAGGAAGGTCGGATGGGCATTGACCTGAAGGTGTGAGTTGTCGTAGAGGAAACCGATGCCCAGATAGTACCTTTTACTGTCATGGTCCGGTAGATTCAGATAATCCCTTAATTGAGCGGAAGTCCGGCCTCCCGTCATCATCAACCCTATCAGCAATATCACGGAAAGGATGCCCTTCTTGGTCATAAACACATTCAAATTCATAAATATCTTAAAATCAGTGAATTATAATCCTGTTCTTTATATGACTACGGCCTGAAGGTAAATATTGTCAATAGGCATGAATTGGGTAGGTAAAAATAACGGTAAAGGGGCCACAAAATTGCGGCTTTGCCGGCTAATAAGGGGATTTTAGGGAGTTATTAACGGGGCGGGTGCATTTGACAAGGGGAATGGTTTTTCGCCCGTATAGATGGAACAGATGCCCAGGCTAAGCCTGCGGAGACGGGTATTGGCGTATCCGTTTGCCCCCAGGATCCGGATCAGCTCTTTGCCTTCGGGGAAGGCTTTGACGGAATCGTTGAGGTATTGGTAGGCTTCGCCGCTGTGGGAGACCATTTTCCCGATGCGGGGGGCGACGATGTTGAGATAGAGGTTATACAGCTGCCGGACGCCGGGGGTCCTGGGGTGAGAGAATTCCAGGATCACCAGCCTTCCGCCGGGCTTCAGGACCCGCAGCATTTCTTTCAGGCCTTTTTCCAGGTTCTCAAAATTCCGGACGCCAAAGGCTACGGTGATGGCGTCGAAGCTGTTGTCGGGCTGCTGGATATTCTCGCTGTCGCCTTCCTGCAGGACGATCTTTTCCAGGAGCTGCAACCTGGCGATCTTTTGGCGGCCTATCTCCAGCATGCCTGTGGAAATATCGATGCCGGTGATCTTTTCGGGGGAAAGGTACCGGGTCATGAAGATGGCCATGTCGGCTGTTCCTGTAGCTACGTCGAGGATCTGGCGGGGCTGCAGGGCGGAAAGTTCGCGGATGGCGCGTCGCCGCCAGTAGATGTCGATCCCGCCGGAGAGGAAGCGATTGAGGAAGTCATAGCGGAAAGCGATCCTGTCGAACATAGCGGCTATCTGCTGCTTTTTTCCCAGCTCCGAGTCCTTGAAGGGGACGACCTTATCGTGCGTGTACTCTGCCATAAGGCGGCAAAGTTACGTAACTTGCCTGCTCAACGAATATTTATGATCATTCGCACAGCCACTTACGTCATCAGCAGTCCGGATCATACAAAGAGCCCGGCGCCCGACCGGCCCGAATATGCTTTTATCGGAAGAAGCAATGTGGGGAAGTCCTCCCTGATCAATATGCTTACCGGCAATGAAAAGCTGGCCAAGACCTCCGGCACTCCCGGCAAGACGCAGCTGATCAACCATTTCAATATCAATGACGAATGGTATATCGTGGATCTCCCCGGCTACGGCTTTGCAAAGGTTGCGCAGTCGGACCGGAGAAGGTGGGAGCAGATGATCGAGAACTACCTGCGTAAGCGGGAGAACCTGGAGACGGTGTTCGTGCTCATCGACGCCCGGCATAGCCCTCAGAAGCTTGACCTTGAGTTTTTAGACCGGCTGCGGAAATGGAATATCCCTTTCTGCCTGGTGTTCACCAAGTCGGATAAGGAAAACCAACGCGTTGTCAGCAAGAATGTGAAGGACTTCCTGGAAAAGATGCGTGCAACCTGGCAGTTCCTTCCCCAGCACTTCGTCACCAGCGCTGTCAAGAAAATGGGGCGGGATAAGATCCTTGGCCTGATCGAAGAAATGAATGGGGAGTTCAATGCCGAATAAATACCAAAATCATTTTTTTGGCCAGGCTTTAACAAATATATTTGCTGCGTAATACATTTCTCCTCCTATTTCTGACCTGTTTACGACCGCTAACTTTTAAAAAACGCTACTACCCCTTCCCGGAGTTATTTCGTTTGCCATTATGCTAAACCCTAATGCTGATGTTTTGTGCTATTAACCTTTTGGGTTGATACAAGGGATCTTTTTGCCTGACTGATCAAAATAATTAGCTGCGCCATATGGATACTGAGTAACTGTTTTGCTTTTTATTATTTGTTTTTAAAACATCATCACATGAGAAAATTTCTAACACTGGCAACGGTGCTGGCATTGTATTCGATGCTGGCCCTGGCCCAAGACGCCATTACCGGCAAGGTAAGCGACCAGGCGGGACAACCTGTCCCGTTTGTATCCATCAGAATTAAGGGTAGTAAGACAGGCGGCAGCGCAGATGCGAATGGCGCCTTTTCCATTCATGCCCGTCAGGGGGATGTGCTGATCCTTTCGGGGGCCGGTATGCAGACAACGGAGTTCCGTATCGAGAATGCCGCATCGGTGAATATCCGGATGAACCGTAACGATGCGAGCATGACGGAGGTGGTGGTAACAGCGCTGGGGATCACGAGGAATAAGAACAGTCTTCCTTATGCTGCGCAAACGATCAGCTCCGATGAGGTCACGAAAACAAGAAATTCCAATTTCGTGGATGGTCTGTCGGGAAAGGTGGCAGGCCTGCAGATCTCCCAGACCAATACAATGGGTGGTTCTACGAACATCGTATTGCGGGGCAACAAATCCATTACCCAATCCAACCAGGCGTTGTTCGTTGTGGACGGCGTTCCTTTTGACAACACGTCCACCGCCAGCTATACCAGCGAGGACATTAACCAGCGGGCGGGCACCGGCGGGTATGACTATGGCAGCAATTCGGCCGATATCAACCCGGATGACATAGAGACGGTCACGGTGCTGAAAGGGGCGGCTGCTTCCGCGTTGTACGGATCCAGGGCTTCCAATGGCGTCATCCTGATCACCACGAAGAAAGGCAAGCGTGGGCTGGGCGTCACCGTCAACGGCGGTGTGACGGTGGGGGAGATAGATAAGAGCACATTTCCCAAGTACCAGCATGAATACGGGGCGAACTATGGAGCCGGCGCTTATGACCCTACAGACCCGGCAAATCCTTATCCGCATGGCTATGGTTCGCCGGACGGCAACTTCCTCTATGCGCCCGTGTTTGGAAGCAGCACGCCGCAGCTGGTGGTGCCGACGACGGAGGATGCCTCCTACGGCGCGAGGTTCGATCCCAACCTGATGGTGTACCAGTGGGATGCATTCGTCAATTATCCGGGCAATGCCAATTATGGCAAGGCCACACCCTGGGTTGCTGCAAAGAACGGCCCCGAAACTTTTTTTACCAAGGCAGTGTCCTACAATACCAGTGTGTATATCGACGGCGGCGGCGACAAGGGCTCTTTTAAGCTGGGCTATACGAGGGCCAGCGACGGCGGCGTCATGCCCAATAGCCGGATCAACAAGAATCTGTTGAACTTCGGCGCCACGTATAATCTGACCCCTACCCTGACGGCCGGCGGTACGGTGAACTATTCGGGTGTGGCCGGACTGGGCCGGTATGGTACGGGATACGGGGGTGACAACCTCATGAGCAGCTTCCGCGAGTGGATGGAGACGAATGTGGATTACAAGGAGCAGAAGCAGGCCTACTTCGCCAGCGGCGGGAAGAATATCACCTGGAATATGAAGGACCCGATCAACGGCAATATCAATCCCATCTATTGGGACAACCCATACTTCATCCGATATCAGAACTATGAGCAGGACCACAGGGACCGGTATTACGGCAATGTATACATGAACTACAAGCCCGCACCCTGGCTGAACCTGCTGGGTAGGGTGTCCATGGACTTTTACAATTCACTGCAGGAGGAGCGGGATGCCATCGGCACGGTGAATGTTCCGTTCTATTCCCGTAACGATGTAAGCTACAGAGAGACCAATTTCGACTTTCTGGCTACTGTAGACAAGAATATCAGCAGTGACTTCAACTTTAAAGCATTGCTGGGCGCCAACCTGCGAAAGGATTATACTTCCACCAAGCTCTCTTCGACGAACGGGGGGCTGGTGCAAGCGGGCTTTTATGCCTTGTCCAATTCGGTGAACCCCATCAAGGCGCCACTTGAAGAGCTGCTGGAAAAGGAGGTGGGCGGTGTGTTTGCGGGGGCCACGCTTACCTATAAGGAGATGCTGACCCTGGATGCGACGGTGCGGCGGGATGTGGCTTCCACCTTACCGAAGGGGAACAATGCCTATACTTATCCGGCCGTATCTGCGAGCTGGAGCTTTTCGAAATTCCTGCAGGACCTGACCTGGCTGTCTTCCGGCAAGATCCGGGTGAACTATGCGGAGGTGGGTAATGACGCTCCGTATCACAGCATCATCAATACTTACGTGATCAACACTCCTTTTGACGGAAGTCCTTTGTTCTCTATGCCTACAGTGGACAATAATGCGCACCTGGTGCCGGAGCGTACCCGCAGCTATGAAGGGGGGCTGGAGCTGGCCTTCCTGAACAACCGCATCGGCCTGGATGCAACGTATTTTCATTCCAGGACCTTCAACCTGATCACGAGGGTAGGTGTTTCGGGCGCAACGGGCTTTCAGACACGCTATGTGAATGTGGGCACGATCCAGAACAACGGTGTAGAATTGTCGCTGAACCTGGTGCCTGTAAAAACGAGGGATTTCACCTGGAACCTGGCCGTCAACTGGAGCAAGATCAATAATAAGGTGCTGTCCCTTTATAACAATCAAAGCAACCTGCTGATGCAATCCTTCCAGGGCGGTGTGTCGGTCAACGCGACCGTGGGGCAGCCTTACGGGACCATCCAGGGCAATGACTTCCATTATGTCAACGGCAAGCGATTGGTGGATTCCACGGGCTATTATGTCTTTGGCGACGAGACGACGGATATCATCGGCAATGCAACGCCGAAGTGGACGGGAGGCATCAGCAACAGCTTCCGCTACAAAAACCTGGCCCTGAGCTTCCTGATCGATATGCGACACGGCGGTGATCTTTTCTCGCTGGATACTTACTATGGACTGGCGACGGGTATTTACCCCGAGACGGCAGGCAATAATGACCTGGGCAAGCCTTCCCGTAATTCGCTCGACAATGGCGGGGGCGTCATACTGCCCGGCGTTACCGAGGATGGGAAGTCCAACACCGTGCGGGTGGACAACAGCGGCACGGGCTATGGTCTTTTCGGGTACGTATCCAATCCCGCCAAAGCATTCGTCTATGACGCCAGCTTTGTGAAGCTGCGTGAGGTGGCTATCACGTACGCTCTGCCACAGCATTTCATCGGAAAGACAAAGTTCATTAAAGGAATTGATCTTTCATTGATCGGCAGGAATCTCTGGATCATCCATAAGAACCTGCCTTATGCAGATCCGGAAGATGGATTAGGCGCCGGCAATTTCCAGGGATACCAGAGCGGCTCTTTTCCCAGTGTAAGAACGGTGGGTGCAAATGTTAAATTAAAATTCTAAATCAGCAGTCATGAAAAAGATCACCATATTGACCCTGGCGTCCGCCTTGCTGCTGGGTGCCTGTAAAAAGAATCTAACGGACCTGAACATCGATACGAAGCATCCTGTCAATGCTCCTTCGCATGCATTGTTCACCAATGCCGAAAAGTATATGACGGACTGGCTCACCACGACCAGCGTGACGTATAATATCACGGACCAGATAGCGCAGTACTGGACCGAAACGACCTACACGGATGAAAGTAATTATAACCTGGGCAACAGGGATATCCCCCTGAATTTCTGGAACAAGCTGTACAATGACGCCCTGAATAACCTCGAGCAGGCGAAGAAGCTGATACCCACCGACGTGGCGGATGCCGCCCAGGCGAAGAATGAGCTGGAAATGGCGGATATCCTGCAGGTCTTCACCTGGTATTACCTGGTAAATACTTATGGCAATATTCCGTATACGCAGGCGCTCAATATAGATAAGTATCCATTTCCGCAGTATGACGACGCGAAGACGATCTATATGGACCTGCTGACGCGTTTGGACAGCAGCATTGCGGGGCTGAATACGGGCGCGTCCGGCTTTGGCGCGGACGATATCCTCTATGGCGGGGATGTGCCTTCCTGGCAGAAGTTCGCCAACTCCCTGAAGCTGAAAATGGCGATGTTGATCGCGGATACCGATCCGGCTACCGCCCGGACGAAAGTGAATGAGGCGGTGGCGGCGGGTGTATTTACTTCGAATGCCGACAATGCGCTGTTCCGCTATACCGGCGTTACGCCCAACGCGAACCCGATATGGGTGGATGTCATTCAAAGCAACCGGAATGACTATGTTATTGCCAGCACATTGCTGGATGCCATGGTGACGCTGAACGATCCGAGGCGCTCAAAATATTATACGAACGAGTCCAGCGGAGCGGATATCGGCGGCACGGTGGGCGACAACAATACCTGGAACAACTACTCGAATATCTATTGGGGCGTTGTAAAGGGTACGGTCGTGGACCCGGGGGCCCCATCGGACCTGCTGGATTATTCCGAAGTATCTTTCCTGCTGGCGGAGGCTGTGGAAAGGGGCTTTATCGCGGGTAGTGCGGAGACCTATTATAATGATGCGGTGACGGCATCCATCGAATACCGGGGCGGCACCGCCTCGGATGCCAGCACTTACCTGGCCCAGCCGAAAGTGGCTTATGCGACGGCTCCGGGTGGAGCAGGCGCGGGGGCTATCGGCGCAACGGGCGTCAATACTTCGAGCGTTCACTGGAAGCAGGCTATCGGGATGCAGAAGTACCTGGCCCTATACTTGCGCGGCCTGGATGCGTGGACGGAGATCAGACGATTGTATTATCCGGCCATGGCCATACCTACGAATGCCAAGACTGCCTTCCCGTGGCGGTATACGTACCCGTCCAATGAGCAGACGGCCAATGGGGATGCTTACAAGGCGGCTGCCACGGCCCTGGGTGGAAATGGGGACAAAGTGACGACGAAATTATTCTGGATGCAATAGTATGCATATGTAAGCGGCCGTCCGACAAGTGTCGGACGGCCGCTTTTTTATTTTTTTTATGGGAGACAATTCCTTGAGCCGTGATTGGGTCACGACTGTCAGAGAAGAAAATCAGTCGAAGAGACGACGCGTCAGTTCACTACCTTATTTGCGCAGCTGCTGCTGGCAAATGCCTCAGGTTTTGCTTTGAAGGCAAAGCCCATACCCAGTATGTAGCCCATTGCTTCCTTCAATGCATCATTGCTCTTGAAATGTGGGTTCGTGTTGATGTCGGCATGTACTTCCATGTCTACATCGTACTTTGAGAAGAGGTTGCATAGTTCGTACGCAATCTCGATGCTTTTGGCAACTTCCACCAGCATACGTTCTTTGATCGTGTACTGATGCCGGGTCTTCTCATTGTGAATGAACATGAAACCTCCATGGCCTTCACGCAGGAAAACGATTACCGTAGCAAATTCCGTTTCAAGGCCTTTTACCTGGGAGTCGGTGCCAATGCATACTTTCAGACGATAGCCCTTTTCGGTCTCACGTCTGATCGCGTTTTCAACAGCTTCGATGATGGGCAGTTCGATCGGGTCGCCATTAAACTTTCGCCATAGCATATTAAAAAGGATTTTCCGAATTTAATGAAAAACCTGCTATTATCAAAATCGTATGTAGGTTATTGTAGTGTTAAGTTCCGGAGGGATAGGGTCGTGCAGGTGTGCGGGAGGGGTTGTATAGGTGTGTGGATGGCTTAGTATTGTCCTGTGCTGAGCAAGACCAGGGTGCAGGCGGCCATGGGTTGGATGCCGTTGGCTTTGGCCAGCTTTTCCAGCTCGGGGTTTTCGGCGCCGGGGTTAAAGATGATGCGTTTGGGATGCAACGAAAGGATGTAATCGTAGTACTGCTGTTGTGTTCCTGGGTTCAAATATAAGGTGACGGTATCTACGTCCGGGTACGCTATTTGTTCGGTGTCCAGGTCTACGTCGGCGACTTTACCCTTTCGTTTGGCGATGGCGACTACGGGATGGCCTTTGCTGCGGAGGCGGTTGACGGCGAGGTAACTGTAGCGTTGGGGATTATCGGAAGCCCCGAGCACGAGTGTCTTTTTCATTTGAGCAGGCATAGGCATAATAAGGCGGATCTTTGGTCCGTCATTGAAATATAACAATTATCCCTGGCACCTTGTTTGGATGACCTGTAAAATATTGGTTTGGATGTCTTTCATGATGAGACCGGCCCACCAGCTGGCATAAAAGTTAAAAGTTGTCTTTAGGGTGAAATGGCTGTACAGGTGCAGCCGGTAGTAGTTATCACCCAGACGTTCCAGCCGGTAAGTGCCATCCAGCACGTCGAAATAGTCTCCGCCGATGACCACATGCTTATCCATGGTCGTGGACGGGATCTTATAAGGGTCGGCTTTTATACTGAAATGCATTTTTTTCTGTGGAATGTATTCTTTGACGACCTCTTCGAAGATCAATCCTTTACTGAATATTGCCTGTCGGCTGCCTCCTACGCCGGCATAGTCCAATTCGGCGCGGATAGGCCGGGGAAATCCCAGCCAGCTGGTAAGTGTGCCATGGTCCTGTTGCCGGCTGATGGCCCGGACGCGTACCACATTGTTCCAGATGGTATCTGCGCCCGCGTGGATATCGATGAAGGTGTATGCTTCATAGCGGGCAGGGAGGGCGGGAATAAAGTGTTCAATGGAAGACAGCAGGAACGGCAGGCAAAGTACCAGGCTGACCCGGAGCTTTTCCGAGGGGTGATCCCGCCGGTGTCTGAAATAGCCTGCTGTCAGGCCTCCCAGGGAGGCAAAGGCCAGGAAGATGGGCAGGATCATCAGCCAGCAGGCCCAGCCTTCGATGGCGAGCATCAGGGTGAGCATCAGGAATACAAAAATGGGCATCCAGGGAGCGAAGACCCGGAATAGTAATTTTTTTGTCTTTTCTTTTTCAGAAAGCAGGATGGTGAGATAGCCGACGCCGAAGGGGACGCCCATGAAGAAGCTGAGAGACATTACGGTTGCAAAGCTGTGGAGGATGTCGATGTCGAAGACCAGGCGCAGGATCAGCGCGTAGATAACGGGGATCGATAATACGATCAGCCAGGTTTTTAGTTTCGGGTTCAACATCGGGGATTAAAGTACTTCAAAATAAATGATATTTTTTACGGGGGATCTTTTCGATAACGGCGTTCATTGCGTCCCGGATGTCGGGATAGCGGAATACAAAGCCTGCATCCTGCAATTTGGCGGGCAGCACCCAGCGGCTTTTCAGGATCAGTTCGGTCTCGGTGCCGATGAGCAGTGCTCCAACCTTCAACATCCAGGTAAAAGCGGGCAACCCGATGCGGTGGCCTGTGGCTTTGCGGAGGCTTCGCATGAATTGGTCATTGCTGACGGGTTTTGGGGAACAGACATTGTACGTGCCTTCCATTTTGGGGCGTTGGTAGAGCCATCGTACGGCCCGGCAGAGATCTTCGATATGCACCCAGCTGTACATCTGCCGGCCGCTGCCTTGCCTTCCACCCAGCCCGAATTTCAGCAAGTTGAGGTAGGGGACGATCAGGCCGCCGGGGCCTAAGGTGATGGCCATACGCAATGCTATCTTGCGGGTGAAGGGCGTCCGCTGCTCATCGAAGACCTGCTCCCATTTTTTGCATACCTGTGCGGAGAAGTCATCGTGCATTTCGCCGGTGTATTCATCCTGGGGGCGATCTTCCGCATGCCTGTAGATGGTGGCGGAGGCGGCATTGATCCAGACCTTGGGAGGAACGACGGCATCCCGTATGGCGAGGCCGATGGCGCGTGTGCTGTCGGTACGGCTGTCGAAGATCTCCTGTTTGTTTTTTCGGGTATAGCGGCAGTTGACGCTTTTACCTGCCAGGTTGATCACCAGGTCGCACCCATCGATGGCGGCTGCCCAATGTTTTTCCAGGCGGAGGCCATCCCAGCGGAGGTATCGAATGTTATGTCCGTCTGCGGTTGGGGGGCTGGACGGGATGTGGCGGCCGAGGATCACCACTTCATTGTCTTTGCCGAAAAAGGCAGCCAGGGCCTGGCCGATGAAGCCGGTTCCGCCTGCTATGACTATCTTTTTATTTTTCATCAGATGTGCTTTTATTTGGAAGTATTATTTACCCGGATATAATCTCTTTTCCACCAGGGCCTTTTTGCGCAGCTTGAAGAACACCAGCATATTGAAGAAATGCATACCGCCCAGGATCAGGATGATGGCCCCCACTTTTACGCTGAGCTCTTCCACCAGCGCCCTTGTGTCGGCAATTCTATCTGTGATGGTCAGCGTATAGACGGCATAGCCGATGTTCACCAGATAGAAGCCTACGAGGAGAAGATTGTTCACGGCATTTGCCAGTTCCTGGTTCCCATGGAAAATATCAATGAGAAAGACCTTTCCATTACGGAATAAGGTACGGGCTACCCAGATAGTGAGTGTGAGCGTGAGCAGTAAGTAAATACTGTAGCTGATGAGGATGTAAGACATAAAAAACAGTTTTTGAGGTGATATATTTTGGTTTAAGTTTTTGAACTTTCAATAAACATTGAAAGAACTTGCCTTAAGAAAAGCCGCATCGCGGCTGTAGTGCTAGTTCAATCTCTCTTTCCGCCGAACAGCTTCATCAGGCTGCCGAGGAACCAGTGTTCATCGGCCCGGATCATCGTGTCCAGGGTCCTGTCGGCCTGGTCGCTGAACTTGCGGATATTGTTGATCGTATCCGTGAAGGTCTTAACGGCCTTGTCCCGTTTGTCTCCTTCCACCTCGCTCAGCTCTTTTAGTACGGGGATCATCAGGTCCAGCTCCCGCTTCTTCCGTTCCTTCACGATCTGGCGGGCTACTTTCCAGATATCCTTTTCGGCGGTGAAGAATTCTTTTCGTTCTCCGGGTACGATGACCTTCTGAACGAGTCCCCAATCGATGAGCTCACGGACATTCATGTTGGCGTTGCCACGGCTGATGCTCAATCCCTCCATCACTTCATCCGCGCTGAGGGGGTCGGGGCTTATCAGCAGCAGGGCATGGATCTGGGCCATGGTCCGATTGATCCCCCAATTGGTGCCAAACCTTCCCCAGTCGGCAATGAATTTCGCTTTTGCTTCTGCCAGCTGCATCCGTATTCTTTTTAGTTAAATCCTCCGGATGTAAACCATTCGCACATCCCGTTACGATATAAAGGTAAACAAGGTTTCTGAACTTTCAAAAGTTTTTGAAAGTTATTTTTGCCGGGGTATATGATCAATACGGCGGGCAGCTGTTCTTTTTATCTTCCTTATCGCCGAAACCGCTGCCGGGCCGGATCACCAGCGCGAGGTAGAGGCCTCCGTTGGCCATCCTGTTCTTCGAGACGATGGTGGCGAGATTGTGGAAGCCCAGGAGCAGGGGGCCGGCCTTGGCGGCGCCGCCGATCCAGAACTTACCGTCCGTGGTGATGTTGATGGGCATATAGAGGCCCAGCTTTTTTGTCTCCCATCGCGGAGTGAGGGTCAGCAGGCTGAGGTCCTTGACGACCAATCTTTTTGCGTCGCTCTTCCAGGGCATATTCAAAGAGAGGTTGGCATTGACGGAAAAATTATTTTGTATGGGCCTGTCCACATTGATGACGAGTCTTGTGGGATTCCAGATCTTGAAGTTGCCGCCCAATTGGGTGATGTTACCCACGATGGTGGCGAGGCTGTCATTGAAATTGGCCAGGCTGCCTGTCGAGTCGAATTTTCTGTTGAGGTCGACATCGGAGACATCGGATCGGGGCTGGCTGGCGGCCCGGCTTTGGGAGCCGTACCTGTAAACATTCTGGCCGACATCCAGCAAGGCTACGCCGATCTTCCATTCATAGTCATGCCATGCTTCCGTCTTTTCGGCGTTGTTGATCACGGCCTGCCGCTTGATCCAATACTCCAGGCCGAAGTCGATGGATGCGCCTGGCCGGCTGTTGCCGAAGAGATCTTTCAGGTTCTGCGAGGTGCTGTGATCGTCCTTCCACCTGTCGTAGTTGCTGGAATAGCCATACCTGGCGCTGCCGGCCTTCATAAAATAGATGGTCTCGTTCCCGGAGACCCTGCGGTCTACTGTCGCGTCATTGAGCTGGGCGAATGCGCCGGAGACACCCCGCATAGCCTTTAGGGTTATACCTGCGTTGAGCCGCATGGCTTCGTCATCTATGAGGGTTCGGCTGTAGGTGGCAAAAAGCTCCAGCCAGCTGCTGGTGGTCATGCTCCCGTTGTAGACAGTGCCTTCGTTGATGGCGAAGAACTGGTTCATATCCTGGAGTGAATCGCTGTAATTGCCACGCCCTGTGCGGACGGCCCCGTATCCCCTGAAGTTGGCTCCGAAGGCGATGGCTTGTTTTTTGTCAAGCGCTATGCGGGCATTCAATAGGTGGATGTTGAAATCGAAAGCGATAAAACGTTTAAAGTTGCCTGTTTTCCACTTATACCCGATGGTATCGCCAGTCGACAGCAGGGACCAGTTATGAAGGACAACGGCGTTGGTGGAATTTTTCACCTGGGTGGAAAACACTGTTATATCCCAGGGATAGGGGGTGCTGAGGATGGAGGCGGGATTATTGGCAACGCCGAGGCTGCCTGCAAAGGGAGAGCCTTCGATGGCATGATAGTTTTGCGCATGGCTGATGGCCGGAAAGATCAGCCCCAATATTAGTCCATAAACTACGGATCTCATGTAAATTAGGTTAAGTGCGACGACGGGTGCGGACGAGCCCCCATTCTGATCAAAAAGGTTGCCCATGGGTCTGCCGGATCAAAAATGACACCAATTTAGGAAATGGTTTCAAGGAATGAATTAATAGATTGGTACGTTTTTCACTTCCGAACCAGCGTTGGAGCTGCCGCCCCACCCATATGCGCCGGCCGAACTCGCGGTTCCACTGGTCCTCATATTGCTGTTCCATCTCATGCCGGGCGATCTGGCCTTTTAAGAAGGCGTCGATGCTGCGGAATGCCATCTTGCTGCCGTGCAGCGCCATGCTCATGCCGTTCCCGGACAAGGGCGGGATCATTCCGGCGCTGTCACCCACGAACAGGATATGGTTCTCTACCCTGGCCCTTCGTTCAAAGCTGATCTGCGAGATCGTCAACGGGGCTTCGAATAGCTTCACTGCTGAAGAAAAGATGGCGGAAAGATAGGGATTTTGCCAAAGGATATTTTTTTCCAGGTCGGGAATAGAATTGCCGTTCGCTTGCAGGTTGGCTGCGGTGGTCATATAGCAAAGGCAATAGCGTCCGTCTTCGACCCTGGAAATGCCGCAATAGCCATCCCTGAAATTATGCAGCCCGATAAGGTCTGCGGGAAGATCGGTCTGCAGGTGGTATTTCACCCCGATGTAATTGTTGAGCTTGTCGGACCTTTTCCGGGTGAAAGGCCGTTTCCATTTGATATCCAGGTTGCTGCGCTTGCCTGCTGTAACGCAGGCGATCCTGGCCTGACAGGAGGCGGCTGCCGTATGGATCTGAAAAGCAGACCGTTGAAAAACGATGTCTGTGACCCTGGTGTCTTCCATCACGACCACGCCGCAGTCACGGGCGATGGCTGCCAGCGCGGCATCGATCTTATAGCGGCTGATGCCGAATCCGCCCAGGGGCAATTCCTGCTCGATGGACTCGCCATCCGGCGCGGAGACCAGGACCCTTTTTATCACCGGTAGTCCCCAGTCGCTGAGCGGAAGGCCCAGCTCTTCCAGGAAATTCCAGCTTTCAAGGCTTATATATTCTCCGCAGACCTTATGAAAAGGATAGTGATCTTTTTCGAACAGCACCACGGCATAGCCTGCTTTGGCCATCTGTATGGATAGCGCCAGGCCGGCCAGTCCTCCGCCCGCAATGGCCATGTCGTATGAATTGGAACTATTCAATTAAAAATCTTTTGCTTATCAACCATCGGAATGCCCACTTCCATTGGATCCTGGGACCGTCGATACCTGCACGGCGGAGCAGTTCATGCCATTCCCCGCGGGTGAAGCCTCTCAATACGGAAAGAGGGGCGTCATTCTTCACCAAATAGGATCCGGAGAACCATTTCGTCAGCCATCGAATGGACTGATAGGCCAGATAATGCCGGTGCAGGTCATTGATAAACCATCCGGCTTCCGCATTCGCCTCCATCCATTGCAACTGGAACACCAGCTCTTCGTCCGTAAAATGGTGGCAGAACAGGGAAGAGAAAATAATATCCGGCTTCTCACTGGCGAAAGCCACCTGGCGATAATCGGACGCTATCCATCTTGCTTCACCGTCCCGCCATCTTTCCTTTGCCACTTCTATGCAGTGGGCATTGTGGTCGATACCGGTGACGCGTACACGTATATGCTTCCGGCGGCACCAGCGCACCAGCGCGCGCAGGTTGTCTCCTCCTCCGCACCCGATCTCACAAATGCTTACATCCTTTCTCCCGTGGAGCAACAGCCGCAATCCGCTGACACTGATGGCATGACCGCCCAGCCATGTGTTGATGACATCCAGCTCAAACATATTCCGCCGGATATCCCCGAAAGGAATATCATCCCTGTCCAGCAATTCTTTCTGATAACTTCTCTTCGACAGATCTATGATCATTCGATAATGGGATAACAACGTTGAACAAAATACGAAGGATAAATGGATCGACCGTTAAAAGTCCGTTAAGATTAGCGCGTACTTGCGATAAAGCTTTCCATCGTAAGCCCGGGTCCGAACGCGGCTCCGAATACGACATTCGGTTTACCATAATCGAAAGACGACAGCATACGCTCCAATACGAATAAGATAGTGGCGGAAGACATGTTGCCATATTCTTTCAGGACCTGGAAGGAGGTGTCCAGGTGACCGTTGGTGAAATGCAGGCTTTTATGAATGGACTCCAGGATCTTCTTTCCTCCGGGATGGATGCACCAGTGGCCCACGGCCTCCCGCCGGATATGGTGTTTTTCAAGCGCATGGCTTACCAGGCCGGCAAAGTCTTCCTCCACCAGGTCCGGGACATAGCTGGTGAGTCCCATCTGAAATCCTGTGGAAGACAGCTGCCAGGACATGTCCATCTTTCCTTTGGAAATGATCTCCGAATAGAAACCGTCCATATGGATACCATTTGCCGGATGCTCGTCCCGGGTCACGAGGGCCGCGGCCGAGCCATCTGAAAATAAAAGGCTGGACAAAAGGTTGTTCATGGTAGGTTCCCGCTGGAAATGCAGGGTACATAGTTCCGTACACACGACCAGTATCTTCGCGGCTGCGTCGCTGTTGCACAGCGCATCCGCCAGCTTCAGGGCATGGATAGCCGCATAGCAGCCCATGAAATTGACCGAGGTACGAAAAACGGTTTTGGGCAAACCCAATGATGCGACGATCTCCAGGTCAAGGCCGGGGGCGCTCATGCCGGTGCAGCTCACGGTAATGAGGTGAGTGACCTCCTGCGGATCGAGTCTGCCCTCCAGGCATTTCCGGATGGCTTCCAGGGAGAGGGGCGCCGCATGCTGCTCGTAGCACTGCATCCTTGCTTCCAGGGAGGGGAAGGGCTCCAGGTTTTCGGTGGCCGGGTAAAACTTCCATTCCCGGGCGGGCCTGGTATAATCGCTGATGACGGAATACCTGGTATCTATGCCGCTCTGATGATAAAGGAATTGAAGCTTTCTGTTCCCTGCGTCATTCATCGCATAGATCCGCTGCATAAAAGAGAGGATCTCCTGCTGCCTGTGTGCATGGGCCGGGACTGCTGTACCAATAGAGACTATTTTACTCAAAATAAAAGGAGGTTTAAACTACTATATACGGATCAGATGCCTGCCAAGATTATGCCACCACCAGTCACCCCATGATCAATACGGCGATAAAACCGGCATTGGTGCATAGGGAAGCCAGCAGGTTCATACGCATTGTATTGGTAAAATCAGCCTGTCCCGGGTCTTTCCATACTTTCACGGCCCATATAAAAAAGTAAACGAGGATAGGCAGCATGCAGGTTGCCAGCACATAAAATTCTGTTATCTGTAAGGTAAGAAAAAAATAATAAGCCATCAGGAGCATGGCCAGCGTGTAGATCGATGCTGTAAAGATAAAGCTTCCCCGCAGCCCCACCAGCATACTGATCGTTCTGACGCCATCTTTCCTGTCGGCCTCATGCTGATAGATCTGTGTGAGGGGATAAAACCCTCCGATGAGCAGAGAACTGATGACCATCGCTTCCAGGGGGACTTCGAGGGTCCTTTGCGCATGACTTCCATGATATACGAGGAAAAATACCAATGCGCCCTGACAGATGATGACGGTGAGATAGCCGATGACGGGCAGCCGTTTCAGCCGTATGCGCCGGTAGCTATAAGCCCTGGAAGCAAGAATATAGATAGCCAGTCCCGTGATGAAGGCAGGACTGATCAGGATGCCGAGCAGGAGGGCCAGGAGGTCCATGGCGACTGTGATGCGGAAGAGCTGGCGGGTGGGGGCGGGAGGATGTTCCAGACCGCCGATGGGACTGGTGTCCCTGTCCATATAGCTGTTGTACCCGTTGCTGGCGGGGTAGACCAGCACATGCAGGATAAAAAAGATCAGCAGTGCACGGGGCCAATCCTTTTCCACTACCTGGCTGAGGGCGAACCAATACACGGGCATGAGGAAAAAGGAGAAAGGGATGCGCAGTAATTGTAAGGTGCTTTTGTTCATAAACTAATTTCCATATGTTCCCATCCCCTGGCAATCACAGTCCTTTTCTACGGTGACTTTCAGCAAGGCGGCGAAATGCCTGTAGAATCCTATTCTTTCGTGTCTTGCGTCTTTGGCTGCGGTGGTCTCTGTCTTACATTCGACGCCTCCGTTGATGATATTGATGGTCATGCCGAAACCCGGTGTACGTCGTGCCGCCTGGTCGGCGGCGGACGGCTGCCATTTGCCGCAGATCACATCGTGGCAGGAAGGTTTTGGCGATTGGGCCTTCATCCAGAACCAGAGGGCCGTCCTGAATGCCACCACGCCATTCTTACTTACCATCCCGGGATCTGTAAGCAAGGGCAGGTTCAGCTCCTCGCCTGCCAGCCCGTAGTTATAGGCATAGGTCAGCTGCAGCGGTCCTCTACCGTAATATGATTTGCCTGCCACCGGCTTATAGGGGCTGGTTCCACCTGTGTTGTACTGCGTACAATGACCGTCCAGGCAGGCCTGTTCGTCCGTATAGTATAGCCCCCATACGTAAGGGCCTCCCTTTGCACCGGACCAGCCATTTGTCGTTTCATGCGCGGCATGGGCGAAAAAGGCGGTCAATTCCCGCAGCCGCGTTTCTCTTGTCCCTTCTCCTGCGAAGGCGGGGAAGGTTGCGGCGGCCTTGATGAGGGCTTCGTAGGTATAGATCGGGTTGTGATGAGGGAATAACTGCTCGTACTGCTGGCGGGTGAGCAGGGATGCGAGGCCTTCTCCCGCAGGCGGCTGGCTGTCGCCGAATGGCGTCAGGGACAGCAGGAGGATGAAGGAAAGGCAGTGGAAAGACATGGGTTCAAGTTAGCACAAAAAAAGAAACCGGCGATCGCCGGTTTCTTTTTAAGATATTACCATTTCTCGTCCCCTTCGCTCTGGTTGAGCTTCAGGTTGGCGAGAAAATTCTTCTGTTCTTCTGCCGAGCGGATTGGCTGCTGCGGTTCCCGTTTGACCGGCTCGCGCTGCTGCGGTTCCCGTTTTGGTTCGCGTTTATTGAGATCCGGCTGCTGGGGTTCTCTTTTTGGCTCACGTTTGTTGAGATCCGATTGCTGGGGCTCCCGTCTTGCTTCGCGTTTGGCGGGGTCCAGCGGTTGGGGGTCTCTTTTGACCGGGCGCCTGGAGGGGTCCGGCTGCTGCGGTGCTTTTCTTATTTCGCGTTGGGCAGGATCCGGCTGCTGCTCGCTGCTCTTTTGCACGGGCTGCTGGGGCTGGCTTTCCAGCGCCTCGAGCTCTGCGAGGGAAGAGACGGCGCCTTTGCGGATGACGTCCTGTCCGGGTCTTTGCGGCCTGCCGTTGCGTTGGGCGGGTGCGCCATTGCCGCGACCGTCCCGGCGACCGCTGTTCGAGCGATCGTTATTCATGCGGCCATTGTTCCCATTACCATTGTTTTGACGGCCTCTGCCGTTGCGGCTGCCTGCTTCCTGAACGGGCGCTTCAAGCGTCCGGGCAACTGCATAATTGCCCAGCGGATGCGGATGATCTTCCACTACCGGCACTTTCAGACCGATGAGCTTTTCGATGTCGCGAAGGAATTCTTTTTCTTCAGCGTCGCAGAAAGATAAGGCGATGCCGCTGGCGCCTGCACGGCCTGTTCTGCCGATGCGATGCACATAGGTCTCCGGTACATTGGGTAATTCGAAATTGATGACGTGTGTCAGCTCGTCGATGTCGATGCCCCTGGCGGCAATATCCGTGGCTACGAGGATCCTTGTCTGACGGGTCTTGAAATTCAGGAGCGCACGCTGGCGGGCATTCTGCGATTTGTTACCGTGAATGGCTTCGGCACGGATACCCGCGCGGGCGAGTCCCTGGGCGACCTTGTCCGCGCCGTGTTTGGTGCGGGTGAAGACCAGCGCCGTGGTGATCGGCTGCGTCTTCAGTATATGCAATAATAAAGACCGTTTGTCTTTCTTATCTACAAAATACATGGATTGCTGGATGGTTTCCGCGGTGGAAGAGACCGGAGTCACTTCTACTTTGGACGGATTGACCAGGATCGAGGATGAAAGCTTTTGGATCTCCGGTGGCATGGTGGCGGAAAAGAACAGGGACTGCCTTTTCTGGGGCAGCCGGGCGATGATCTTTTTCACGTCGTGCACGAAACCCATGTCCAGCATCCTGTCTGCTTCATCCAGTACGAAGAAGGCGATGTCCTTTAAATTGATATACCGCTGGTCCATCAGGTCCAGCAGGCGGCCGGGTGTGGCCACGAGGATATCGATCCCTCTGCGGAGCGCCTGTACCTGGGATTGTTGGGGAACACCGCCAAAAATTACCAGGTGCTCCATCCCTGTATGCCTGCCATAGGCGGCAAAGCTGTCCCCGATCTGGATGGCCAGTTCGCGGGTGGGGGTAAGGATCAATGCTTTTATAGGACGCTGTGCCCGCAGGCCAGTGTCCTGTTTGACGCCGGCAGCATCCTCGCAGAGGAGCTGCAGCATGGGGATGGCAAAAGCTGCTGTCTTGCCGGTGCCTGTCTGGGCGCAGCCCAGGAGGTCTTTTCGGTCAAGGATGATTGGTATAGCTTGTGCCTGGATAGGGGTGGGTGTAGTATAGCCCTCCTCCTGTACAGCCTTTAATAAAGGCTCTATGAGCTTTAAATCTTGAAAAGACAATTGAAAAACATTTAAATTGAAAAAAGGACCTGTCTACTCATCAATATCCTTCAGGAGTTTACACGAAGGTTGTCACGAAAGCTGATAGAAAGGAATAATAACGCATGCAAAGGTAAGCATTTCATTTGGGATGACCTAATTTGGCGGGTTTATGGTCTTCCGGGGCGATTTTTTAACTTTTTCTAAAATACATAATAAAAAAATTTTGTGGTCTAAAAAGGCCGCATTATATTTGTTCTGTCAACGGCTAAGGACAGAGAAAACAACCTCCTGGTTAGGGCTTTTAAGGTTGGTCCGGGCCGTAAAAATAGAGAGATTCGCAAGGCAGGTGATTCAAGCCTGCCCACTCTGGATGCCCAGATCAATTCCTGATTTAAAATAATTAAGACTTTTAAAGTTTGGTTGGAATAGCAAGGACACAGTTCTGAAGGGCCGGTGTTTTCACACGTGCGCCTTAAAGGATAAGGTTTAAAAAAGGGAGCTCATTTCTATGGGCTCCCTCTATGTTTTTGGGGGATTGTTTATGTGGATGTTTTAAGTCCTCGAAGGCTTGATCAAGCCCTGCCAGCTATAGCATCATCCTAAGCGGCTCTTCCAGCAATGTTTTCAACGTCTGGAGGAATGCCGATCCTGTAGCTCCGTCTACCACGCGGTGGTCGCAGCTGAGGGTCAGCTTCATGACATTTCCCGGGACGATGGCGCCATTCTTTACCACGGGCACTTGTTGTATAGCGCTTACGGCCAGGATACATGCGTCAGGCGGATTGATGATCGCGGTGAACTCGTCCACGCCGAACATACCCATGTTGGAAATGGTGAAAGTGCTGCCTTCCCATTCGGAGGGCTGCAGCTTCTTCGCCTTGGCTCTTTGTGCGAGGTCCTTTACTTCTGTGGCTATCTGTGACAATGATTTGGTGTCGGCAAACCGTACCACGGGGACCAGCAGCCCGTCTTCGACGGCCACCGCCACGCCGATGTTGACGTGATGGTTGACCCGGATCTTATCTCCCTGCCAGCTGCTGTTGACGGCGGGATGCTGTTTCAGTGCGACGGACGTGGCTTTCAGCACGAGGTCGTTGAAAGATATTTTAACGGGGGAAACTTCGTTCAGCTTTGCCCGGCTTTCCACTGCCTTGTCCATATCGATGGCCATAGTGACGTAGAAGTGGGGAGCGGAGAATTTGCTTTCCGCCAGGCGTTTGGCGATGGCTTTACGCATTTGCGATACGGGCACTTCGTCGAAGCTTACCTGGCCGAGCGGAGCGGCGGGAACGGCGGTTTTGGCGGTTGCGGCAGCCGGTTGGGATGTCTGTGCTGCGGGAGCTGCGGCTTTGCCAGGAACGAAGCTGTCAACGTCCTTCTTTACGATGCGGCCGTTGTCGCCGCTGCCGGCGATCTGGGTGATATCGATGCCTTTTTCGGCTGCGACCTTTTTGGCCAGGGGAGAGGCTTTAATGCGGCCGTCCGCACTGACGGACATCCCTCCTGAAGCGGGCACTGCTCCGTTGGCGGCAGGGGCTGTGGCCTGGGCGGCTGTGCCGGCGGCTTGTGCCGTTCCGGCTGCGACAGGCGCTGCAACCCCTTTATTTTTGGCGAATGCGACGATCTTTTGCAGGTCTACCTTCGATTCATCACCGATGACGGCCAGCAGATCGTTCACGGCGATCTTTTCTCCTTTCTGGGCGCCTATATGTAATAATTTTCCGTCCTTATAGCTTTCCAGCTCCATCGTGGCCTTATCGGTCTCGATGTCGGCGAGCACTTCCCCTTTTTTAACGGTGTCCCCTACTTTCTTATGCCAGTCGGCGATCACGCCTTCGGTCATGGTATCGCTGAGGCGGGGCATGAGGATGACGCCTTCCAGCTTCGAGATGTCTTCTCCCTGTGCGGCAGGAGCCGCGGTGGCCGCGGGGGCGCTTGTAGGTGCGGTGGCTTGCGTTTGAGCAGGAGCCGGGGCGGCTTTCTGATCAGCGGCAGCCGCGGGAGCAGGCGCTGCCGCTCCTCCGCCCTTGACGAGGGAAGAAATATCTTCGCCGGGTGCGCCGATGATGGCCAGCAATTCATTCACCTGTACCTTACCTCCTTTATCCGTGCCGACATATAGAAGTGTACCATCTTTATAACTTTCCAGGTCCATGGTGGCCTTGTCCGTCTCTACCTCAGCCAAAAGATCCCCTTTCTTAACGGGATCCCCTACTTTCTTATGCCAGGCGGCAATTACCCCTTCGGTCATCGTATCACTTAATCGGGGCATCAATATAACTTCAGCCATATCGCAGTCTTAAAATTTGAGCCGTGAAATTACGGAAAAATTGAACAGCTTCAAGCGGCCTTTACGTTGCCGGTGCGCTTCAATACTCCCCAATGCTGCAATTCGCCTTTCAGCGCCCGCCGGACGGCCCTGAATAACACCGACCAGGTCAGCCAGCGCCAGATCAGGCGCTGGGGTATCAGCCAGACCAGCTTCGTCAGCCGCTCCTTCTCAAAGCTGAAGGCCAGCAAGGCCACCAGCAGGTCCACCAGCATGAACACCAGGTAATAGCCTGCGATCTTGGACGCATTTCCCGTCAGGAGTCCCACGAGCATAAAGAAATCCGCCAGGGGTATCACAAAGGGTATGATATATTGAAAGATGAGGATATTTGGCAATGCCACCCATCCCAGCCACCTGTATCTCCAGTTGAGCAGGGCGTCCCTGTTCTTCCAGAAGGTCTGCATGACCCCATAGCTCCAGCGGAATCGTTGTTTCAGGAACATCTTCAGGGTCTCCGGGGCTTCCGTCATGGCGATCGCCCGGTTGTCATTCTCGATGACATAACCACGGCGGAGGATCCGCACGGTGAGGTCACAGTCTTCGGCCAGCGTGTCGGTGGTAAAGCCTCCAGCTTCTTCGATGGCCTTTTTACGGAAAGCCCCGATGGCGCCCGGCACCACCGTTATGGCATTGAGCCAGGCGAAAGCTTTTCTATCGAAGTTCTGGCTGCTGATGTATTCGATGGATTGCCACCGGGTGAGGAGGTTGACCTCATTGCCCACTTTCACATTGCCTGCGACGGCGCCCACGACGCCGAGCCCGGACATGCCTTCTTCAGTGACGAGCCGGTGCTCCTTTACGCTCCTGCCCCTGCGCTCGCCAAAATGTTCCATCAGGCGTGAGACGGCGTCTTTCTTAAGCTTTGTGTCCGCATCGATGCAGATGACATAATCGGCTGTGGATTGAGCAATCCCGAAGTTCAGGGCAGACGCCTTGCCGCCATTGGATTTATACAGCACCCTTACCTGGGAATTGCCCGCAAAGGCGGCGCTTACCCGCTCATAGGTATTATCGATACTGCCGTCGTCTATGAATATGATCTCGAAATTGGGATAGTCCCCCAGGAGCAGGCTTTCCACCGAGCCCACGGCATTTATTTCTTCGTTATAGGCGGGTACGATGATGCTCACGAGGGGCGCATCTTTTCCATCGGGTGACCAGAAGGGCGCCATGGCATTTTTCTTTTCCTTGATGAATTCCCGGGTGGCGATGAATGCCATGAGAAGGACCCTGCCCACCGACAGGATCATGAATACGACGAAAAGAGAGAAGAGGATATGCCCGCTCCAATAGCCCAGCTCGGCAAAATAGTAATTGATCTGCAACAGGAAATAACCGCTGCTTTTTGGTACGGGCGGCATCATCTCATCCTTTGTTTTGCCCAATATATCGGCTACCGTGGTGAACTTGAATTTTCTTTTCTGGAAATATTCGATGACTTTGGGAAGGGCCTCTACAGTGGCGCTTCGGTCATCGCCGCCCGCATCATGCAATAGTATGATGTTACCGCTGAGCCCGGAGGCTGTCATGTCATTTTTCCGCCGGACGATCCTGTCAAATATACTGTCCGCGGGGGTGCCGGGCTCCCAGTCCAGGGGATCGATGGACTCTCCGATATCCAGGTAATTCTTTGTACGGGCAATGGCCACCGGGATCAATTCCTCCCATTTTTCGGGTTCGAAATCCGCATTGTAAGGCGCCCTGAACATGATGGTGGAATGACCTGTTATACATTCTATCAGCAGGCGGGTGGATTCCATTTCGAGGATGGCCCTTCGCTGGCTGACCTTGGCAATATTGGGATGTGTGAAAGTGTGATTGCCTATCTCATGACCTTCCTTGAAGATCCGCTTTACGATGGGAATATTATTTTCCGCATTGATCCCTACGATGAAGAAGGTGGCGGGCACATGGTATTTCGACAGTATATCCAGGATCCTGGGCGTATAGTTGGGGTCCGGACCGTCATCGAAGGTCAGCACCAGCTTCATGGAATCATCGGTACCATATTTCCGGGCGACGAAGCGGGACGGCAGGGTATCATAGGACTCTTCGCTGATGAGCATCTCGCCGGTGTTGACTTCCGGGGTGATCCGGCCATTGGTAGGCGTCGCGATGATATCCAGGATCTCCCCCGAGCCTTCATAGTCCACGAAGTCTGCATTGGCCATGGCATCGACCTTACTGAACTCGGAGAAGTTGAAATGGCCCATGGCAGTTTTCTGCATGTCCTTGTCATAAAAATACCAGACCCGGGGATCTTCGTCCCCCAATCTCCAGACGGCGGTGCCTGCGATACCATATTCCGTGGCAAAACGCAACGCGTTGAAAATGGTCGCCGCATCCGTGAACTGCACCTGGTGCCGGACGCTGTCGTCATCCTCGTATTCGTAATGAAGGTTGTAGGAGTCATTGTCAAAATCGATCTTGGCGTCATTGTCCTTGGCTGCAAACAGGGCCTGCTGGTAGCTGACGGTCCTTGCCGAGACCTCCTTGCCCATTTTCCAGTCGTACCCGTAGGCGGCCAGGCAGAGTATCAGCTTCTGCATGGGGATCTTTTTGACGGCGTCGTCCACGGCGCCTTCGATCCAACGCTGGTGGGATACGGGCCCGGGGCCTGTATTGTCCGAATACTGATCGTAAGCCATCAAAAACACATAGTCATTGTATTTAGACAGCTCTTTGAAGTTGTAATCCTCGTTGAAGGGAATTACGTCCTGGGTCACCAGAAAGTGTTTGGCATGGAGCTGGGTGTACAGGTCGCGCTGAAACTGCACCAGGGGCTCGTTCTTTTTCTCCTGCAGCTCTTCAAAATCCACATTCACGCCCACGAAGTCGTTCTTCTCCAGTATTTTGATCACATCGTTGATCAGCCGCTGTTTTTTCGCGGGGTCGTTGATGATCCTGTGGACGGCATCGCCCCGGAAAACCTCCTTGTAGTTATTGGACAGGATGGGCATGATCTTTACGCCTGAGGCCTTCATGACCTTCCAGGCCCGGTCGTCAATGGTGGTGAACACCGTGTCCGCAGTCGGGTCTATGAAGATCCATTCGGGGATGACGAGGTTGATCTTGGAAATATATTCCTGCAGGGATAAAAAGCTTTGGGCGTCCCAATCTACGTAGAAGGCGGCCCGTATCCCTGACGGAAATTTGGTGAAGGAACGGAAGCTGGTATCCACCCGGAAGTTCTGTAAGATGGATGATTTGTCGGAATCTCTCCTGGACTGGCCGGGAAAAGCTCCTGAGCGGTAGGGCACCTTTTCGTTGATGTATTTGCGGAATCCGCCATATTGTTTGAGCAGATTATTATCCTTGTTCAGGAGCCGGTTAGTATCCAGCACTTTCTTGTAAAGCTGACTTTGTTCCTTGATCCTGGGCAGATCGGGCGTATAACCCCGGTTCACAGCGATGGAAAAAATGACTACACCCAATATGAGGAGTAAAAGGATCAGCCTTCCTCCCCATTTCCACCGCTGCCAACGGCCGGGGGAACTTGTCTGAAATATCTGCCGCCTGGAATGAGTCGCATTGCCTGTCATAGATAAGTTAAGTATTGGCAAAATTCCCGCCAACCGGGTATATATCAAAAATCCGGTATTTTATTTAACTGGGATTTAAGAAGCCTCAATAGTCCAGCTCCAGCTTGAGACGATCCTTCAGCTCTTTCACCAGGGGATATTGCCCGACTATCTGCAAGAATTGTTCCCGTGTGTTCATCGGTCTTTCCACGGGCTCGTCCGAGCCGGGTCTTTCCTCCACGATCACGGTGAAAGAGACGGCCCTGTTGGCGAATTCTTTTTGCAGGAATTCCGATAAGGTCCGTTTTTCACTTTCAATGAATCGCTGTTCGAGGTTATTGGCGGTGACGGCTGTGAAGGATTGGGCATCTATGATCCTTAGCTCGGCCAACTCCAGGCTTTGTACGGCCGGGTTCTTGTTCTCGCGCAGCTGCTGTGCGTAGGCTGCCCAGGCTTTTGCCAGGGTGGCAGGCTCCAGCGGCAGGGCTTCGGAACCATTGCTTTGCTGACGGGAGGTGAATTGCTGCCTGATCTTTGACAGTGATCCCAGTGAAGCGCTTCCGGCTGTCTTTACGGCAGTGTCGACCAGTAATTTGGCGCCTTGCGGGGGGGCCGCCGTCGACGCGGCGGTATTGACGGGTGTCCTTTGGACCGCTTCGGACAGGATACCTTTTTGTTGGGTTTCGACGGGCCTTTCCGAAGCTTTTGCAGGGGGCCGGGTGTCCGGAGCAGCTGTTTCGTTTGTCGCCGCCGGGCTTGTCCGGGCGCCGGCCTTTGGACTCACCGGTTCCATAGACGGGATGTTCCGGAAGGACACCGGTCTTACTGTGTCAAGGACTTTTTTTTTGCCGGCACCAGGCTCGCCCGTCATCTGAATGGCCTGTCCCAGGTAGGCCAGCTTGATCAGGGCCAGCTCCACATGCAGCCGTTTGTTCCGCGCCGCCTTGTAATTGATCTCGGCTTCATTCAATACGTTCAATGCGCTGATGAGCCAGGCGGTATCCGCTCCTTTGCCGGCGGCAATGTATTTGTCCCGGAAACTTTCCACCACTTCCAGCAGGGCGGCCACCTTCTCGTCCTTACAGACCAGGAGGTTCCGGATGAATTCGGCCAGGCCGTTGATCACCAGGTCTCCTTCGAAGCCTTTCCTGTTGATGTCGTCATATATGAGAAGGGCGTCAGACAGCTGCTGCTGCTGCATGGCTTCCAGAAGCTTGAAATAATAATCCGCATCCAGGATATTCAGGTGCTCCAGCGTATTCCGGTAGCTGAGCGCTCCATTGGTAAAGCTGACGATCTTATCCAGTATGCTGAGGGCGTCGCGCATACAGCCTTCGCTCTTTTGGGCGATGACCTGCAAGGCGGCTTTTTCGGCTGTTATCTCTTCCTTATCGCATATTTCCTGCAAGTGCTCTACGGTATCGATGGTGGTGATCCGCTTGAAATCGAAGATCTGGCACCTGGAGAGGATAGTGGGCAGGATCTTATGCTTTTCGGTGGTTGCCAGGATAAAAATGGCGTAGGGAGGGGGCTCTTCCAGGGTCTTGAGGAATGCATTGAAAGCCGAAGAGCTGAGCATGTGCACCTCATCGATGATATAGACCTTGTACCTGCCTGCCTGTGGCGCAAACCGCACCTGCTCCACCAGTGTCCGGATATCGTCCACGGAGTTGTTGCTGGCGGCATCCAGCTCGTGGATGTTCAGCGAAGTGCCTTCGTTGAAGGAGACGCAGGAGTGGCATTTATTACAGGCTTCGCCGCTGGGGTCCGGGGTTTCGCAATTGATGGTCTTCGCCAGAATGCGGGCACAGGTGGTCTTCCCAACCCCCCTGGGACCACAAAACAGGAAAGCATGTGCTAATTGATTGTTTTTGATGGCGTTCTTGAGGGTAGTGGTGATATGTGACTGCCCCACCACCGTAGAAAAATCCTGGGGCCTGTACTTTCTTGCCGAGACAATAAATTTATCCATGGGTATAGCTCCTATAGCAAACCTACCACAAATCCCGGTGCAGGCAATGACCTCCTTTGCCCCGGCGGAAAATTTTTTAAAAAAAGCGGTTCCAAAATTTGGTTTATTTACACTGTTAAGTATATTTGTGCTGTTAATATTTTATTTATGGGAATTGCAGAGAGAAAAGAAAAGCAGAAGATAGAGATCCGTAAGCGGATCCTGGAGGCCTCGATGCAGCTGTTTGTCGAAGAGGGGTTTAGCAATGTGTCCATCCGCCGTATAGCGGACATCATCGAATATAGTCCTACTACGATCTACCTCTATTTCAAAGATAAGGATGAGATCTTTTTCAACCTGCATGAGATCGGCTTTCAGAAGATGGTGGAGATGAACAGGGAACTGGACGACATCCAGAACCCATTGTTACGTCTCCGCAAGATGGGGGAGAACTATATCCGGTTTGGCATGGAGAACCCGGAGTACTATGATCTGATGTTCATCCAGCGGGAACCGATGAAGAAACTGACGGAGATGGGATGTGAATGGGAGAATGGGGATGCGGCGCTTACCCGGCTGAGGGATACATTGATAGAAGCCATGGAGAAGGGGTATATCGCCCAAACGGATCCGACTGTGCTCAGTCTTTCTATCTGGAGCATGGTGCATGGATTGGTATCCCTGGCGACGCGGGAGCGACTGGAAAAGCTGGTGCCGGAGAAAGAGATGATCCTGCCGGTCATCATGCAGTCGCTCGACTGGCTGGTCAAAGCGCTGGATATTTCAGGCAAGGCTGCTTTGTAGCATCCTGTGTTTTGCCCTGTGTGCCCGAAAGGGTTTTTTTTACGCTCTATTACTTAACATCGTTAATAAAATTCACAATACAAATAAGTTGAACATGGCACCAAAATTAATCTCACTCGGCTTTGGGTTGCTGTTGGCCCTCGGGGTTTTTGCACAGGATGGAGGGCGGGCTGGTCAAGGGACTTCCAACGTGCTGGAAGGCTATATCCGCTATGGACTGGACAGCAACCTGGTGCTGCGCCAGCGGGGCTTCGATCTGCAAAAGGCCCTGATCGATCTGAAAAGGGCGCAGTCGCTTTTTTATCCCCAGGCCGGCTTTAGCTCCCAGTACACGGTGGCGCATGGCGGCCGCAGCCAGGATATACCGGTGGGTGATCTGCTGAATGGCGTTTATTCCACGCTTAACCAGCTCACTGCCTCCAATAAGTTCCCGCAGGTGGGCAACCAGACTATCCAGTTCCTGCCTAACGATTACCATGATACGAAGGTGGAGGTGACCCTGCCAATTATCAATACGGACCTCCGGCACAACCGGGAGGTCAGCAGCGAGACGATCAATGCCCGGCGGGCCGACCTGGATGTTTACCGGCGGGAGCTGGTACAGCAGATCCGCCAGGCGTATTACCAGTTTCTCCAGGGGGGCAAGGCCGTGGAGATCTATACCAATGCATTGGGGCTGGTGAAAGAGAACCGGAGGGTGAGCGAGAAATTCGTGGAGAACAGGATGGCCACGAAAGAGATCGTGCTGCGTGCGCAGGCGCAGGTGAGCCAGGTGGAATCTTCGCTCATCGAGGCAAAGAATAAAGTACGCAACGCGCGGGCTTATTTTAACTTTTTACTCAACAGGCCGCTGGATGCAGATGTACAGACGGATGAAGCGCTTTTTTCCTTGCAGACGGACACGGCGGGATCGTTGGCGGGTGGTCGTCTGCCGGTGACGGTTGCTGATGCGGCCGCGCTCCGTCTTTCTCCGGGCGTGCCGACGGGCCGTGAAGAGCTGGCCAGGCTGGGCAGCATGCAGCGGATACTGGCTTCCAATCTTCGATACAGCCGCAATTATCTCGTGCCCAAGCTCAGCGCCTTTTATGATGTGGGGTTCCAGGGATTCGGGTTCCGCTTCAACAGCGATCAGTTCTATCAACTGGCCGGGGTGCAGCTGGTGTGGCCACTTTTCAAGGCGAATGATAATAAATACAAGGTCCGTCAGTCGGAGATCGATGTCAAGGCTGTCGGCGAGCAATACCGGGAGCTGACGCAGCAATTGACACTGCAGGTACAGACGAGCGCCAACGATTATTATTCGGCTGTGGAAGCGTTGCAGTCCCTTACGGATGAAGTAGTTTCTGCCCGTGAGACTTATCGGTTGGCGGAACGCCGGTTCAAGGAAGGTAATGCCATCCAGATCGAGCTGATCGATGCGCGTACCCAGATGACGAGCGCGGAGCTACGGTATTCACTGGCCTGTCTCACCGTGCTGGACCGGGCCGCCGACCTGGAAAGGGTGAATGCCACCTACAAATTCTGATTGCAATAATATTTCGAATAAGCAACTATAAACTAAAAATCATGAACGCTAATCTATTCCGGAGTCTCCGTTTTCCCCTTGCGGCAATCCTTGCTTTTGCCCTGGTGAAATGCGGTGATAACAAGGCTGCCACTACCGGCCAAAAAACAGGAGAGGAACCCATCCTGGTAAAGCTGCAACCCATCACCGTAGGAAACTATAGCCGTACGCTGCAGTATTCGGGGCTGATCGCCTCCAATGCGGAAGCCCGTCTGTCATTCAAGATAGGCGGCATCGTCTCCAGGATCTATGTGAAGGAAGGGGATCATGTTGCCCAGGGTCAGCTGCTGGCGACGCTTGATCCGACGGAGATCGACGCGCAGGTGCAGCAGGCTTCGCAGAACCTGGAAAAATCGAAAAGGGATGAGGGCCGGATCAGCAATCTGTACCGGGATACGGTGGCTTCCCTGGAGCAGCTGCAAAATAGCCATACGCAGGTGAGCGTGGCTACGGAAGCCTTGCGTATCGCCCGCTTCAACCAGCAATATGCGCAGATCCATGCTCCCTCCGCGGGCGCCATCCTGCAGAAATTCATGAATGAAGGGGAGCTGGCCACTGCCGGGAACGCGGTTTTTCTTTTTAACGGCACGACCGCTGCCGATTGGGTGGTCCGTTTTGGCGTATCGGACCGCGATTGGGTGGTGTTGAAAAAAGGCGACAAAGCGACGGTCTATATCGAAGCCTATCCTGGCGTAACCTTCACCGGCACGATCACTAAAATGGCGGAGGGTGCAGATCCGTCGAATGGCACCTACCCTATCGAGGTGACGGTGTCGGCGGGCGGTCACAAACTGGCCCCGGGGTTGTTCTGCAATCTGACTTTGCAGCCTTCGTCCCGCCAGCCGCTGACCATCATTCCCATCGAGGCGCTGGTGGAAGGCGACGGCAAAACAGGATTCGTTTATACATTGAATGCAGATCGCCGTACGGTGAAGAAGCATCCTATACGGATCGCCTTTTTGTCCAAGGATAAAGTGGCTGTGAGCGAAGGTCTGGATAGCGTGGACCAGGTGATCACCGAAGGTGTAGGCTATCTGACGGCCGCCTCCGTAGTGAAAGTTGCTAATGATACCATCTCAAAATAACTTCTTATGCGAATTACGGATTTTTCAGTTAAGAACTACCAGTTCACCCTCATCGTTTTCGTGATGCTGGCAGCCATTGGCGTAAACTCTCTGCTGAACATGCCCCGGGGAGAGGACCCGGATATAAAAGCGCCCCAGTTCTCCGCCATTGTCATCTACCCGGGCACCAGCCCCAAGGATATGGAAGAGCTGGTGGTGGATCCCATCGAAAAAAGGATCAATGAAATGGATGATATCAAGCGCATCCGCAGCCAGATAGATGATGGTCTTGCCGTCATACAGATCGAATTCAAGTACGAGATGGACCCGGATAAGAAATACCAGGACGTGGTCCGTGAGCTGGACGCCATCCGGCCGGAGCTTCCCACTGACATCCAGAGCATCAAGGTGCAGAAGTTCACACCTTCGGATGTCAATATCCTGCAGGTGGCGCTTGTCAGCGAGACGACACCTTACAAGGACCTGGAAGAATGGAGTAAAAAGTTGAAAGAAAGGCTGGAGAAGATCAAGACCCTCAAGAACGTGGATAACTGGGCTTTCCCGAAGCAGCAGGTCCGTGTGTCTTTGAACCTGGAGAAGCTGGCGCAAAATAAGATCCCGTTGAATGTCCTGCTGCGGGCCATGCAAAGCGAGAACGTGAATATACCCGGGGGCAGCATCGAAATGGGCGCACGTAAGTTCAATATAAAAACGAGCGGTGATTATAAGAACGTGGAAGAGATCCGGAACACCATTGTCAGCAGCGCCGGCGGCAGGATCATCTATGTCAGGGACCTGGCGGAGGTGGACTTTAATTACGAGGAGCAGCAGTACATCGGCAGGCTCAATGGCAAGCGGGCTGTCTTCGTCACTGCCAGCCGCAAATCGGGCACGAATATTTTTGCCGTGGAGAAGGAGATGGAGCCTGTGCTGGAAAAGTTCCGGAAAGAGTTACCGCCTTCGATCGTGTTTGAGAAAAGCTTTAACAATGCGGAGAGCGTACATACGCGCCTCGGTCATTTTACGGTGGACTTTGTCATTGCTATCTTTTTGGTACTGCTGACCTTGCTGCCATTGGGGCCCCGGGCTTCTATCGTGGTGATGATCTCCATTCCCCTGTCCCTGGCGATCGGATTGTTCCTGCTGGATCTTTTTCATATCACCATCAATCAGCTGAGCATCGTCGGTATGGTGGTGGCCCTCGGGCTGCTGGTAGATGACAGCATCGTGGTGGTGGAAAATATCGAACGTTATCTGCGGATGGGCTATGGGAAGAAAGAAGCCGCCATGGCGGCCACGCGGCAGATCGGGCTGGCCGTCCTGGGCTGTACCGCAACGCTGATCTTTGCCTTTCTGCCCCTGATGTTCCTGCCGGAAGGCGCGGGGGATTTTATCCGCAGCCTCCCTGCCGCCGTGGTCACTACGGTGCTGGCCTCCCTGTTCGTATCGTTAACCATCGTGCCATTTCTTTCCAGCCGGATCCTCAGCGGGCATGAGCACCCGGAGGGAAATTTCTTTTTGCGCGGCCTGAAAAAGTTTATCAACGGGTCCTATCGCCGGCTGCTGCATGCCGCCATTGCCCGGCCTGTGCTTACCTTGCTGGTGGCCCTGGCGATCTTCATAGGGTGTCTCTTTTTGGTGCCGGTGGTGGGATTCAGCGTATTTCCCGCCTCGGAAAAGCCAATGTTCCTCGTCAATATCGAGACGCCGCTGGGCGCCAGCCTGCCGGCGACGGATTCCGTGGCCCGGTGGGTGGAGCAGGAGATCAACCATGTCCCGGACCTGAAGAACTACACTTCCAATGTGGGCAGGGGTAATCCGCGGATCTATTACAATGTCATTCCACAGAACGAAGTGAGCAACTACGCGCAGCTGTTCATTCAACTGAAGGAGACGCCACCCGTAAAAAAGAAGCAGCTGATCGACGCGCTGCGAAAAAAGTTCAAAGGCTATCCGGGCGCCCGCATCGAAGTGAAGGACTTCGAGCAAGGTCCGCCGATAGAGGCGCCCATTGCCATCCGGCTCTTCTCCGAAGACCTGGACACCTTGCGATCACTGGCATTCCGCGTGGAAGACCTGCTGAAGCGGACGCCTGGTACGCTGTATGTGAAGAACGAGCTTACGACGTTGAAGACGGATATCAAGGTGAAGGTCAATAAAGACAAGGCCGGTATATTAGGAGTTCCCGTCAATGAGATCGACCGGACCGTCCGGCTGGCCGTTGCCGGACTTGACATCGGAAAGTTCAGAAAGGAGAATGGGGATGATTATAACATCAATGTTTGCCTGCCCCGGGCGCAGCGGCAGTCTTTGGACGCATTGGATAAAGTGTATGTCAGCGCTTATAACGGGACTTCCATTCCCCTTAGCCAGCTGGCCGACGTCCAGTTCCAGAGCAGTCCTACCAGCATTCATCATTATGATAAGGACAGGTATACCACGGTGACGGCTTTTGTACAGAATGGCTTTAATACGACGCGTGTGACGGATGACGTGCTTGGACAGCTGAATAAGATGGCTTTTCCCAAGGGCGCTTTTTACAAGGCGGCGGGAGAAGTGGAGAGCAAGGAAGAGAGTTTTGGCGGTCTGGGTACGATCATCCTGATCACGGTGTTTGGCATCCTGGGGATCCTTATTTTGGAATTCAAGACATTCCGGGGGACGCTGATCGTGCTGTCCGTGGTGCCGCTGGGGATCATCGGCGCCGTGCTGGCCCTGCTGATCTCGGGCAATACGTTCTCTTTTGTGGCGGTGATCGGGATCATTGCGCTGGTGGGTATCGAAGTGAAGAATTCCATCCTGCTGGTGGATTATACAGATCAGCTGCGGAAGCGTGGGATGGGGCTGGACGAGGCGATCCAGGAGGCGGGGGAGACGCGGTTTGTGCCGATCATACTTACGACCCTGACGGCCATTGGGGGATTGATCCCGCTGGTGGCGGAGAACAATCCGTTGTATTCGCCGCTGGCGTTGGTGATCATTGGCGGGTTGCTGAGCTCGACGGTGCTGACGAGAGTGGTGACGCCTGTGTTGTATAAGCTGCTGGCGCCGAGGGTGGAGGTGACTGCGGGGAGAGACGCGGGCGATGCCAATAGTGGTCTTGCCTGACCGAACTCGACATGAGGTCACAAATTGTGACCTCATGTCGGCAGGAAGATAGATCTATCTTTGTATCCTATGTCAATGCAACAGTTGGAGGAAGATGGGTTTTGTCTCCTCGAAGATGTTTATTCGGATCAGGAGATTCAGCATATTTTAGAAAGGATCAGAAGTGCGGACGGGGCTGGTCCAAATTTCCGGCGGACGGGCGATCTTTTTGCCATCAGGAAATTTTTGCAGACGGTGGAGGACGTCGAAGGATCGATCTTTACTACCGGGTTGCAATCGTTGATCGATTCTTTCGGTCCGGGCTATTTCCCGGTGAAATCCATCTATTTCGACAAGCCGGGCGGGTCCAATTGGTTTGTTGCATATCACCAGGATCTGACGATTGCTGTTGATAGGAGGAGAGCGTTTCCAGGGTTCAGTTGCTGGACGGTGAAGGAGGATCAATTTGCCGTTCAGCCTCCGGTGGATGTGCTTGAGAATATTTTTACGGTTCGCATTCATTTGGATGATACGGATGAGCAAAATGGGGCTTTGAAAGTGATCGCTGGTTCGCATAGGAAGGGAATTGTCAGGCCGGAGGAGATGGATCGTGCTGTTGAGCGCGAGGTGGTGTGCAGGATTAAAAGAGGGGGTGTGATGATCATGAAGCCATTGCTGCTGCATGCATCGGGGAGGACTGTTGATGCAAGGAACAGGAGGGTTATCCATATTGAGTTCAGTAATCTTGATTTGCCGGACGGAATGGAATGGGCTGAAAGGGTCTAAGGTCACAATTTGTGACCTTAGAGGGTTCAGGGAAGGGAAATGATCGGGTTCGGATCACCTCCTCCTGAACCCGGAAAATGGATATCCGAACGGGTATAAAGGGCATCCTTACCGGTGAAGGATGCCCTTCCTTTTCTGTAACTTCCATGAAAACTCCTCATGCGCTCCTTCTACCTGCTTATGCTGTTGTCTCTCTGCCTGGCGCTGCCCGGCCAATCCCAGCCCGGGCCGTCGTCGCCGGCGCCCGGTGCGGGCGTCTCCGCCAGGACGGATGACTTTTCTTCACTGCCTGTGCTTGCGTGGAAGTTTTCCGCGAGACAACCATTTTTTGCCTCGCCAGTTATCGATGACGGTAAAGTCTATGCGGGCAACAACGACAGCACACTGTATTGCCTGGACATCAGCTCCGGCGGGCTGGTATGGAAGTTCGCCACGAAAGGACCGGTGAGATCAGGCGTCTGCGTGGATAAGGACCGATTGTTCCTGATCGGCGGGGACAGTGGTGTTTATTGCCTGAACAAAGGGAGCGGCCGGGTGAATTGGGTCTTCAGGACGGGCGGGGAGCGGATGTATGACCAATATGATTATTATCAATCCACGCCTGTGATCAGGGGAGATACGCTTTTCTTTGGTTCCGGTGACGGAAATGTATATGCGTTGAATAGCAGGAATGGGATGCTTATCTGGAAGTTCCGCACAGGCAATGTCGTTCACGGGAAACCGGCGCTGTACAATGGGCGTCTGTTCGTCGGATCTTTTGACGGGTGTACGTATGCGCTGAACACCAGCGACGGCAGCGTGGTATGGAAACTGAGATCGCTGGGGCAACGTTTCTTTCCGAAAGGGGAAATGCAATTCTCTCCGGTGGTAGCAGGCGGCCTTGTGTTCATCGGCAGCCGGGATTTCAACCTGTATGCTATCGACGCGGAAAAGGGTTATTGTCACTGGAACAGGCAGTATCCACGGGGATGGGCGCCTGTCATTACTACTACGCACCATGATTCGGCTGTGCTGGTGGGCACATCGGATGATAAGGTGCTGGTGCTGCTCAGGGCGGAGGACGGCAGGGAGATCTGGCGCGCAGATGTGAAATTCAATGTTTTTGGGTCCAGCGCTTTGACGGCGGGCATGTGTTATACGGCTACGCTGATGGGGAAGGTATTTGGCATCGACCTGCGGACGGGCGCCATTGTATGGAATTTCAGCACGGATAAATACAGGGAGAACAGATTGCAATACTTCAAGGCGGATGATACTTACCGGGACGACATTTATTCCATCATCCATTCACAGGAAGAATACCTGGCGTTCCTGAATAAAATTGGCGCGGTGTATAGTTCGCCGGCGGCGGATGGAACACATATTGTTTTCACCAGTACGGAAGGGACGGTGTATTGTTTGAAGAAGGGCTGATCTATCCGCTGTTTTGGGCTTTGCTGCACTATGCCGACAGCATGGGATGCCGTTTGAACGCTTTTCCCCTGTCAAAAAGGTAGCGGTAGGTCACGAGTTTCCTGCTTATAAAGGTATCTCCCAGTGTTTTGGCAATATTGACCATCTTGGGGTTGAAATCCCCGATCCATTGCATTTCATAATGGGTATAGTCCGATCCGGGCTGGATCACTTTGGCGGCTTCGGCAATGATAAAGGCATCGACCCCTTTTGCCTGGAATTCGGGGATGGTGGCGAAGACCAGCCCGGTGAAATGGTGGCAGGCGCCGCGGAACTGCAGCCAGAGGAACTGCAGCTTCTGGAGGAGACCGAATTTGCCGTTGAAATGCTTGAAATACTGGTTCAGGTCGGGAATATTGATAAAAAAGGCGATCGGCTTATCATTGTGGTAGGCGAACCATACGATCTTCTCATCCATGAGGGGTTTCATTTTTTTGAACAAGGCCATCACCTGCTCCTTTTTCATCTCTTTTAGCCCCCCGTGGCCGGCATATGCTCCATTATAAATGGCGACAAAGTCATCCGCATATTTCTCCAGCCGTCCTTTTTCGATCATCCGGGCGCTGTAGGCGGGATCGGAGGCGAGAACGGCATGGCGCTGTACGATCTTGGGGCTCACCGGCTTTTTGGGGTCCAGGCCAAAGCACAGCTGGTAAAAGAACGGCTTAAAGCCATAGCTTTCAAACAATTGCTGATAATAGGGCGGATTGAAGTTCATCCCATAGGAGGGTTCGCTAAAGCCCTCGATGACACAGCCCCACCATTTGTCCCGCTCGCCGAAATTAATGGGTCCATCCATGGCTTCCATGCCTTTTTGGGTCAGCCAATGCCGGGCCACGTCCAGGAGCATGTCCGCGGCCTGCTGATCATTGATGCAGTCGAAAAAGCCTATTCCCCCCACCGGGACATCATCCCCTTTGTTCTTATAGCGTTTGTTCACAAAGGCGGCAATCCGGCCGATGAGGCGGCCATCGTCGTCTTTCAGCACCCACCGGGTGCATTCCCCATGCCGGAAGGCTTTATTCCTGGCGGGGTCGAAAACCTCACGGATCTCGTCGTCGATGGGGCGGATATAGCCCGGGACCGTTCGGTTCAGCGTTACATTCACCTGTATGAAATCCTTTTCGAGCGAGGGGGTGTTAACAGAAAGTAATTGCATAATTGGAGGGCAAATTTAACCCTTCGGACCCAACTTTGTGTGCAGATAAACTTCAAACAGTTTTTTGGACTTTCCCTGCTGGCCCTTACCTTTGCAGCCAAAATTAAAACCCTGTTTAATATATGGCTAGTACCGGTAAGATCAAGCAAATCATCGGCGCTGTAATCGATGTGCAGTTTGAAGGGAAACTCCCCGAAATTTATAATGCCCTGGAACTGAACCGTCCCACAGGCGAAAAATTAGTGCTGGAAGTTCAGCAGCACCTGGGAGAGGACAGCGTACGTTGTATTGCCATGGATGGTACGGAAGGGTTGGTTCGCGGCCTGCCTGTTACGGATACCGGCGCGGCTATCGCCATGCCGATCGGTGAGGGTATCAAGGGACGCCTGTTCAACGTGACGGGTGATCCTATCGACGGACTCCCCGCAGTTACGAAGGTGAATGGCCGTCCGATCCACAGCAAGCCCCCTGCCTTCGAGAACCTGAGCACGAGCACGGAGATATTATTTACGGGTATCAAGGTAATCGACCTGATCGAGCCTTATGCAAAGGGTGGTAAGATCGGTCTGTTCGGTGGTGCGGGTGTAGGTAAAACGGTGCTTATCCAGGAGCTGATCAATAATATCGCTAAAGCATATTCGGGCTTATCCGTATTTGCCGGTGTGGGCGAACGCACCCGTGAAGGGAATGACCTGATGCGTGAAATGATCGAAGCGGGCATCATGAAATATGGCGACGACTTCAAGCATAGCATGGAGCATGGCGGATGGGACCTGAGCAAGGTGAACATGACGGAGCTGGCCGAATCCAAGGCGACCTTCGTGTTCGGACAGATGAACGAACCTCCCGGCGCCCGCGCCCGTGTGGCCCTCAGCGGTCTGACTATCGCGGAATACTATCGTGATGGAGACGGAAAAGGACAGGGACGTGATATCCTTTTCTTCGTGGATAATATCTTCCGGTTTACCCAGGCTGGTTCTGAAGTGTCCGCCCTGTTAGGCCGTATGCCTTCCGCGGTGGGTTATCAGCCGACGCTGGCGACGGAAATGGGTCTCATGCAGGAAAGGATCACTTCTACCAAGAATGGTTCCATCACCTCGGTACAGGCCGTTTATGTGCCTGCGGATGACTTGACCGACCCGGCCCCTGCCACGACCTTCGCCCACCTGGATGCCACGACGGTACTTAGCCGTAAGATCGCCGACCTTGGTATTTACCCGGCGGTGGATCCCCTGGATTCCACTTCCCGTATCCTTACGCCATTGATCGTCGGGGATGCTCACTACAATTGCGCCAACAGGGTTAAGCTGATCCTGCAACGTTATAAGGAATTACAGGATATCATTGCGATCCTGGGTCTGGATGAATTGAGCGACGAAGATAAGATGACGGTGGCCCGTGCACGTAAGGTGCAGCGCTTCCTGTCCCAGCCTTTCCATGTGGCTGAGCAGTTCACGGGCCTGAAAGGGGTGCTGGTTCCCATCGACGAGACCATCCGTGGCTTCAACATGATCATGGACGGCGAAGTGGATGATTATCCGGAAGCGGCATTCAACCTGGTCGGAAACATCGATGACGCGATCGAAAAAGGCAAGAAGCTGCTGGCGCAGGCGCAGGGCTAAGCGACGAAGTTCACAAACGAAAAGTAGGAACAAGGACAAATATTAACTGATGAATCTCGAAATATTAACACCCGAAAAGAAGCTGTTCAGCGGCGACGTATATGGCGTACAATTACCCGGTGTGACAGGACTGTTCGAAGTACTGGAGAAGCATGCTCCGCTGGTAAGTGCGTTGAAAGCAGGCAGGGTGAAAGTATTGAAGGATAAGAACAATCACCTCGCTTTTTATACGATCCAAAGCGGCTTCGTGGAAGTCATTAATAATAAAGTGACCGTCTTAGTGGAAGGCGCGGTGCCTGTTGAGACAAAATAAGTTCCATCGTCTTTTACGGTCCAGAACCCAAAGAAAAAAATGTTAGTTTCTCCCTCCGGTTTTTGCTGGAGGGATTTTTTATGTTCCGAAGGCCGAGCACAGCGAGGCCGTCCGAAGGACAATAGGTTAGCGTCTAACTAAACCCCGGGCCGTGGGCCCGGCTAATCAAACGAAATAGAATTTAATCCATTTTTAACGACTGTTAGCCCTCTGTTAAAGAGCATTTGCCCCTTAAACCAGGGCATTTTTTTTGTGTCGATATTGCCGGTAATGAAACCTATCACATTAAAATACAGCACCATTATGAAAAAGACGGGATGGTTAACAGGGGTAGCGCTGCTGACAATCATTGGTTTTGGAAGCTGCAAGAAAGACCCGCTGAATAACCTTACTAACGATGAGTCGCGTATCTACATTACGAATTACGATACGACTGCCAATTTCTCCAGTTACAAAACATTCAGTATCACAGATTCGGCAGACGTCATCCAGGACAACCAGCTTTACGGCAGGGAACGCTCTGCTTTTGACTCCACTGTCATTGCAGCCATTGGCAGCAGCCTGCAGCAGCGGGGCTATCAGCAGGTGGGAAGAGAGACCTCGCCTGACCTGGCGGTGGCAGTCTCCAGGGTGTACAATACATCCACGGGGGTCTTCAGCTATGGGGATTACTGGGATTACTATGGCGGGTATTGGGACCCCTATTACTGGGGATATGGGGGCTATGGATATTATCCGCCTTATTATGCAGTAGGTGTTTATTCTATTCAGAGCGGCGGATTGGAGATCGACCTGCTGGACCTGAAGAATGCAGCTGCGCACGGCAATAAGATCACTGCAGTATGGACGGGGCTGGCCAGGGGCGAGCAGGTATTCCGTGCGGCTAACGCCGTAACGGAAGTACAGGCATTGTTCGATCAGTCAGCCTATCTCAAACATTAATCATTATCGCATAAACAATAAGGAGGTGTAAAATGCGTACTTTATTGCAATATGGAGGGGTAGCGGCTATCGTGCTGTTATTGGCTTGCCCGGGACTTCATGCACAGAATCAATTGCAGGTGAACCTGGGATATAATGTCAATATTCCCACCGGCTCTTTCAAGGATTTTGTTTCCCATCCGGCCTATAAAGGTTTTAATGCGGGCCTGGCCTATCCTGTCAACGATCAGCTGAGCCTTGGTCTCAGTTTGGGTTACAATGACTATTATCAAAAATACCCGCGGCAGACATATGACGACGGGAAAGGCAATACGGTCTCGGCTGTGGTTAGTAATTCCGTGCAGCAAATACCGCTGCTGCTGACGGCCAACTATACATTGGTGAAAAAAGGATTTATCCGTCCGTATGTAGGGGCGGGCGCAGGTGTGAATTTTGTCACGTTTGATCAGTACCTGGGTGAATTTGACGATCCGCATTCCGCGGCTAAATGGGCGTTGAAAGGGGAGGCGGGCTTTTATATCCCATTGAGCAGCTATTCATCGACGGCCATCAAGATCGGCGGCAGCTATAATTATATGCCCTATAACAGCGATGGGGTGAAGAACCTGGATACGTGGGGGATCGAGGCGGGGATAAGGTTTTCTATGCACTAAGGATATTTGTTGATCCATACTCTTTCGGCCGCTCCTTATGGGGCGGCTTTTTGCTGCCTTAATTAAGCTGTGGATCTGTCGGAAAATTGATCATGATCTCATAATCCCCACCGAGATGGCGGAGTGCGTCCTTCCATATTTCGTCCGGCTTTTTATGGAAGACGAGCTTGCGACTGGCCTGTACCGTAAGCCAGGATTTTTCTTTCAGCTCATCGGCCAGCTGGCCGCTGCCCCAGCCGGAATATCCGATGTAGAAGCGGATCCTGGAGACATCTATCTCTCCTGCCCGGATCAGATCGATGGCCGTCTCGAAGCTGCCGCCCCAGAATACGCCGTCGATGATCTCATAGCCTCCGCTGATCTTGTCCGGATACTGGTGCAGGAAATGGATGGTGTCCATCTGCACGGGTCCTCCCAAATAAACGGGGAGCCTCAGGTCGTCAAGACCGCTGACCAGCTCATTAAGGGTGTAATCGTAATTCTTATTCAGGACAAATCCAAAGCTTCCCTCGTCCTGGTGTTCGCAAAGGAACACGACGGTCCTCTTGAAATTCGGATCTTTGAGGAAGGGATCTGCGATCAACAATATGCCTGGTGCCGGGCTCTCCATATAATCTAAATTAAGTAAATCTGTGACATAACAAAATGCGATTATTCTCAGGTGGGAGAATCCGGGGACAGTGGCTGGAAATGGGTGGAAGAGGCTTCCGGGGACGAGGGGAGGCGGATTTTAGCCTGAAATCCCTTTTCTTTGTGAAACCTTCGTTAAATACCCGTTCCGGCACGGCTCAGAAGTGGGTAGCCCTTTGACCTTTGAATAACTTTACTGTTGTTAGTTGTTGCACCAAAATAATATGGATTGAAAAAAATTTTTCCCATCATTTTTATTCTGATCACGCTGTCCCTCATCGGCATTATCTATATCCAGATCAACTGGATCGTAACGATGGTGGAAAGCAGGCAGTCGTTGCTGAAGCACAAGCTGATCCTGGCCATGAATGATGTCGGCCACCAACTGGTGGAACAGCGGGGTTCCTCGTCCAGCCTCAAGTCGCTGAGGCTGAGGCCGGGCCTCACCTGGAGCCCTTCGGATCAGTTCATGAGGGAGCTTATGCGCCCTCCTACCATCGCGGAGAAGTTCACACAGGAAGACATCCAGGATAGATTGCGAAAATCCCTCAATATCCAGGGATTAAAGGACACCAAGTTTGAATTTTCCATCTCCGCGGACCTGGGCGCTACCCGGTTCTCTTTTCGTCCCCCGGATATCCGGTCGCCGAATTTCCTGAAAGAGCTGGAGGATACGACGAATAATTTTGCCGCTTATTACCCGCTGCAGGCGCCGGAAAACCTGGGGGCGGCCGGTGTGCTGCCTGACGAGCTGCTGGTGGTGGTCATCCCGGATTTCCGGAATATCGTGCTAAAGCAAATGCGGCTGATGATCGGGGGCGCCATTTTCTTTACACTGGTGATCATAGCGGCTTTTTATGTGACGGTGAATGCCTTGCTGCGGCAAAAGAAGCTCAGCGAGATCAAGAATGACTTTATCAACAACATGACACACGAGTTCAAAACGCCGCTGGCGACCATCTCCCTGGCCGTCGATGCGCTGAAGAACGAAAAAGTGATCCAGGACAGGCAGAAATCGGACTATTTCACGGGGATCATCAAAGAGGAGAACCGTCGCATGAACAAGCAGGTGGAGACGATCCTGCAGGCCTCGCTGCTGGACAGGCAGGAGCAGCAGCTAAACCTGGCGCCCATCCATGCCCATAACATCATACAGGAGGCCATGGAAAACTTCCAGCTCCAGCTGGACGGAAAGGGGGGGAGGTCGGAAGTGCAGCTGAATGCGAAGAATGATCTGATAGACGCCGACGAGGTCCATTTTACGAACCTGATATCGAACCTCATCGACAATGCCATTAAATATTCGAAGGAAAATCTTTTTATCCGCATTACTACGCACAGCACTTCCAGGAGCCTGGTCATCCGCATCGAGGACAATGGCATCGGCATGAGCAAAGAGACGCAGCGGCGCATTTTTGAGAAATTCTACCGGGCGCATACGGGCAACCTTCATAATGTGAAAGGCTTTGGCCTGGGGCTCAGCTATGTCAAGACGATCGTGGAGGCCCATCGGGGAAAGATCAAGGTAGATAGCGTGGTAGGGAAGGGTACGACATTCACGCTGGAGTTTCCGTTGAAGGAAGATTGACCAGAAATTGATCGGGATGAGCGAATTACGGGTGAGGAAGGGGTAGCAGAAGACAGCCATCTCCATAGCTGAGAAAGCGGAAGTCGTGTCCCAGCGCGTAATCGTATACTTTTCTCCAATCCTCGCCGATGAGGGAAGCAACCAGCAACAATAAGGTGGATTCGGGCTGATGGAAATTGGTGATGAGCCCTCCTGCGATCCTCCACCGGTAGCCCGGCGTGATCAACAGCTGCGTCCGGGTGATCAGCTGTGAAAGCTGGTGTTCCTGCATCCATTTCAATAAGGCTGTCAGCGCTGCCGCCGCATCTGCCTCCGGGGCGGATGGATCATAGGCGTCCCATTGCTGCACCGCAAGGTCGTCAGGCGCCAGGGCGGGGTGCAGCATGGTTTTTATTCCCAGCCAATACAGGCTTTCGATGGTGCGGGCGGAGGTGGTGCCGACGGGTATGATCGGATGGTGGAGGTTTTCAAGTAATGACCGGATCGTGTCTTTTGTCACGGCGAACCATTCCACATGCATGGTGTGATCGGACAGGGTGGGTGCTTTCACCGGCAGGAAAGTGCCTGCTCCGACATGCAGCGTGACAAATGTCTGCCGGATATCTTTCGCGGCCAGTGTTTCGAAAACATGTTCTGTAAAATGCAGCCCGGCTGTGGGTGCGGCTACAGACCCGTCATGCCGGGCATAGATGGTTTGATATCTTTCGGCATCGGAGGTCTCGGGAGCCCGGCGGATGTAGGGAGGAAGGGGGATGAGCCCTGCCAGGTGCAGGAGCGCTGAAAAGCTGAGGTCCGCAGGCTGCCAGGAGAGCTCGATCAAAAAGGCGTCGTCCTGCCTGCTGAGATAGCGTGCTTCGAGGGTGACTGTTGAAAGAGAGGTGCGGAGGACCTGGCCTGCCTTCCATTTGGAAGCGCCCCCGATGAGACATTTCCAGCGCACTTTGCCCGTCTCGGCCATCGCCGCCGCAATGCCGCCGTATTCCTCCGGTGGCTCCAGGCAGAATAATTCGATCTGTCCTCCTGTGGGCTTGCGGAACAAGATCCTTGCTTCCACCACTTTGGTATTATTAAACACGAGCAGCGAGCGGGAGGGGAGATATTCCACGATATGGCGATAAATATCCTCACTGATCCTTCCTTGCCTGTAGATCAATAGTTTGCTGGCGTCTCTTTCGGCCAGTGGATAATGTGCGATCAATTCCGCAGGCAGGGCGTAGGTATAGTCGGCAATGGAGATATCTTTGGGATCCATGGGCTGGGGCGGCTAACTGCCGCCGGAGTTATCTGGCAAAATTATTGAACTTTTGGTAAACCTATGCCTAACACTAACCTTCCCACCCCCGACCATGCTACGAGCCGGCAATTGGAACAGGCTGCCGCATCCAATCACACAGCGCTGTTTTGTCAGAATGCCCTTGCACGGGGTGGAGAGGTGGCGCAGAGGGACGGAATGATCTATACCTATGATGGGCCGGACCATCAGTCGATGATCGCCTTCCCTTCACTGGACGAAGGTTCAGCCGATGGCCGGCTGGACGAGATGGTGGCCTGGTATGCTTCCCGCCCAAACAAGGGGATCGGGTGCTGGAGCCTTGACCCGCCGCGGCCGATGGACCTGGGGAACAGGCTGAAGGCAAAGGGTTTCCAGGATGGCTGGCGTCCCTGCTGGATGGCGCTGGATCTGGCGGAGATGCACGAGGATCATGCATCCCCCAGGGGTTTGCGGATCATCATGGATAATGAGATGTCATTGGAGGCGGTGAAGGGCTTGCCTTACGCGGGCCGCGATGGGGCCATTGCTGCGGAGCTGCTGCGTTCGCATCCGGAGCTGGTGCGGAGGTTCGTTGCCTTATTAAAAGGAAGAATTGTGGGACATAGCGCTGTATTCCTCCCTACCGGAATACCCGGGGCTGCGGGGATCTATAACGTAGCGGTGATACCACCGGCAAGGCAGCAGGGAATTGGCAAAGCGCTGGTAGCGGCCGCTTGCCTGCTGGGAAAAGAGAAGGGGTACCGGTACGCCGTATTGAACGCCACTGGCCGGCAGATGTATGAGCAGACAGGGTTTCGGCATGTCGGCGATGGGTTCACCTGGTGGTGGTTTCCGCAAGCGGGGGCATAAGGGAAGAGGTTCTGATATGTTAGCGAAGCTTCAGCGGTACCACCAGTTTCAGACCGCTCCATTGCCCGCTGACCGCACAGACCTTGACGTCGACCAGTCCGTTCCTGAGGGCATAATCGCGGATCAGATCCTCATTGAGATCAGTGACGATGCCCGAGCTTTTTTTATACCAGGATACCCAGATGACGATGGATGTGTTCTTACTCCAGGCGGGTTTCAATGCCGTCATTCCTTTCACGAAATCTTTATACGAAGCGGCAAACAGATGCACCCAGTCAGGGATCGCTTCCGGCGGGCAAAGCTGGGGAGAGATGTCCGCATCCAGCAATTGAAAATAATCGTCCGGAGGTGTTATCAGCCTTAGTTTCAGTCCCTCTTTCAGACCCAGTTTCTTCAATAATGGAGTGCCGGAATAACCTGTCATTATAAATAATCGATTTGCATTATTAACATTAAAAACTCGCTTATCAACAGGTTATCCACCATAATTCACACTCATTGCACATACCCGGTGGCCACATAAACTTCCAAACTATCGCTCAACGGCTCTGCATCAAGGTAATACACTGCTGTGGAAAAATTAAATTTTTCAAATTCCTCAATCCTGGTGGGAAAAAGTGTTATTTTGTGTTAGTTTTAGTATAATTTGATTCAATCCTTCATAAATGGTTGGTTTTCTGGGCGAATACGAAGCTACGCTGGACTCAAAAGGTCGCTTCTTGCTCCCGGTCGGCTTCAAAAAGCAGATGCCGGAAGAAGGGGCCGCGCAGTTCGTTGTGAACAGAGGGTTTGAAAAATGTCTAAGCCTCTATCCCATGAAAAGCTGGGAACCCATTTTCGCCAGGATAAGCCAACTGAATGATTTTGACCCCGAAGTTCGGCAATTCAGGAGATATTTCCTGAATGGCGCCACGATGGCTGAACTGGATTCCGCGGGAAGGTTGCTGATCCCGCAAAACCTGAAAGAGCATGCCGGCCTTGAGAAAGACATTGTGCTGGTGGCTGCCGTTGACAAAATTGAAATCTGGGATAAAAGTAAGTACCATCAGTTCTTTGAATCTTTTTCACCGGAAGCATTCAGCAGCCTGGCTAAGCAGGTGATGAACCCGGGAGGGCTCGCGCAGTGATGAGTCCGGAGCACAGCGGCTATCATGTGCCCGTGCTTTACCACGAGGCGCTGGATGGGCTGGAGATACGGCCGGAAGGCATTTATGTCGACTGTACGTTTGGTGGTGGCGGTCATTCCAGGGGTATCCTGGAGCGATTGGGTCCGCAAGGCAGATTGTATGCTTTTGACCAGGACAATGACGCCCGGCAAAACCTGCCCGACGACGCGCGGATCACCTTCCTGCCCCATAATTTCCGCCATGTGGCCCGGATGCTCCGTCTGCACAATGTCACGCAGGTCCATGGGATACTGGCCGACCTGGGTGTCAGCAGTCACCAGTTCGATCAGCCGGAACGTGGTTTTTCCACCCGGTATACGGGCGACCTGGATATGCGGATGGACCAGCGGCAGGCACTGACCGCATCCGAGATCGTCAATACGTACTCCGAGCAGCAGCTGCATAAGCTCTTCGAACAATACGGAGAGGTCACCAATGCAAAAACGCTTGCCCGGACCATCGTAGACCTTCGACGGTCCATCCCGCTGAAGACCATTGCGAATTTTAAGACCGCTCTCAACAGCGTGGTGAAAGGGAATCCCAATAAATACTTTGCCCAGGTGTTTCAGGCCTTACGTATCGAAGTCAACGATGAGTTGGGAGCTTTAAAAGAATTGCTGCAGCAAATGCCCGCCCTGCTTCTGCCCGGGGGCCGCGCAGCTGTGATCACCTTCCATTCGCTGGAAGATCGTATCGTCAAGAATTTTTTTAAGAGAGGTTCTTTTGAAGATGAAGACCTTTCCGACCCTTACGGGCAATCCAAGGCAGACCCCCTCCTGAAAGTCATTACCCGCAAGCCGATAGCACCCGGTGAAAAAGAGTTAAAACAAAATCCAAGGGCCCGCAGCGCAAAGCTACGTATAGCCGAACACGTGTAACCCGGGGTAAACAAAGACGCAACAAAAATGAAAGATAAGGATCAACACATACCAGAGCATGATGCGGAACCCGAAGAGGTCCATGCAGCGGCGAAAGCTTCTGCCCGGGCTGCGGTGAAGCACCGCTGGAAGCCGACGTTGAGCTATCGCTGGATCATGAAGAACATCACGTTCTTCCTTTTCCTGGCGGCACTCGCGGTGGTCTATATCTACAACGGCCATTATGCCGACAAGATCGTCCGGGATATCAACCGGACCAACAAAGAGCTGAAAGAACTACAATACGAATATAAAACCTTGAAAAGCGAAGTGATGTTTCGCAGCAAACAAAGCGAACTTGCCAAAGCCGTCGAACCTTTCGGACTGAAAGAGCTGACACAGCCGCCCGTCGTTTTGATTGACTCGACCACCACCGCCAGCAACTGACATGGAAGTCAAACGCGACATATTGTGGAGAGTATACTTGTGCTTCATCGGCATCACGGCGCTTTGCCTGGTGGTGCTGGGTAAGGCATTCTACATCCAGCGCGTTCAGGGTGCTTACTGGAGAAGCCTCAGCGACAGCCTGCACCAGAAGTTCATCGAGCTGGACGCTGAAAGAGGTACTGTCTACAGCGAAGACAGCAGTATGCTGAGCACGTCCATTCCCAATTTCAATATCTACATTGATTTTGGCGCGGATGGTCTCCGTGAAAAGAACGGCAAGCGCTTCACCGAGAACCTGGATTCGCTGTCCCTTTGTCTTGCGGGCCTGTTTGGAGATCAGTCGTCACTGGCGTATAAAAAGGACCTGCAGCGTGGCTATCGCACAATGGACCGCTATTACCTGCTGCATTCCAACCTCAGCTTTGACGAATATAAAAAGCTAAGAAGTTTCCCGCTGGTCCGCCAGGGCAGGAACAAGAGTGGATTTATCGCGGAGGTAAATAATAAAAGATTGAATCCGTTCGGCCTGCTGGCCAATCGTACCATTGGCCTTGCAAGGGCGAATGCCCAGAACGTTGGGCTGGAGCGTACCTATGACACGCTGCTGAAAGGACAGGTAGGTAAAAGGCTGGTGCGCTATATTGCCGGCGGCACCTATATCCCTGTCGAAGGATATGAGATCGAGTCGGAGAACGGCAAGGACATCGTCACGACGCTGGACGTGAATATCCAGGATATTGCTGAGAATGCGCTGCTGAAAGGGATGTTGGACAACGAGGCGGAGCATGGCACCTGCATCGTGATGGAAGTCGCCACGGGGAAGGTGAAGGCCATCGCCAACCTGGGCCGCCAATCCGACGGCACGTACTGGGAAGACCTCAACTATGCCATCCGCGCTACGGAACCCGGTTCTACTTTCAAGCTGGCTACGATGCTCACCCTGCTGGAAGACCATAAGATCAGGCTGTCGGACAATATCGACCTGGAAGGGGGCGTCTGGAAAGTCGCAAGGCGCACGGTGTATGATTCGGAGCCGCACGAGAACAAGACGTTCACTGTGAAGCAGGCTTTCGAGATCAGCTCCAATGTGGGTATGGCGAAGCTGGCCTGGGCAAATTATGCGGGTAATCCGAATGCATTTGTAGATCATCTGAAGAAATTAAAGTTCAACCAGCTGACGGGTATCGACCTGGTAGGAGAGACCACGCCAATTGTAAAAAATCCCAAGTCCAGAACCTGGAGCGCTACCACATTGCCCTGGATGGCTTTTGGCTACGAGGTGCTGGTAAGCCCCCTGCAGACGCTGACCCTTTACAATGCGGTGGCCAATAACGGCCGGATGATGAAGCCTTACCTGGTCAGCGCTATCCAGGAGGCAGGCATCACTGTCAGGGAGAACGCTCCTGAGACGATGATCGAAAAGATCTGCAGCGACGCCACACTGGCGCAATTGAAAGAATGCCTGAACGGGGTAGTTACCGAGGGGACTGGCAAGGACCTGTTCAAAGGCTCCTTTTATAAGGTGGCAGGAAAGACGGGCACGGCGCTGGTGGCGAATGGCAATCGCGGTTATGCGGACCATATTTACCAGTCCTCCTTTGCGGGCTTTTTCCCTGCCGACCATCCGAAATATTCCTGCATCGTGGTGATCAAGAATAAACCCTTTGCGAAAAAATATTATGGCGCCGCTGTTGCGGGACCTGTCTTCAAAGAATTAGCCGACAAGCTGATGAGCTCCGAATCCGGCCCTATGGAAGCGACAATTCATCCGATCACCAGGGACAGCGCTCAATTTTTTTACGCAGGCTCCACCCACGACATGCAGCAGGTGATACATACGCTGGGTGTGGGATACACGGACTCTGCGGGTAAAAATGAATGGGCCCGTCTCTATGCCGCCAACTATCAACCCGTACTGAACAAGGAGGTCGTTGCCAGGCAAACCATGCCCGACGTAAAAGGTATGGGACTGAAAGACGCCCTTTATTTACTGGAAAGCATGGATCTCAAAGTGGCGGCAAAAGGGAGGGGAAAGGTCAGGATGCAGAGCATCCAGCCCGGATCAGCCCTCAGGAAGAATGAGCCGGTAATGATACAGTTAGACTAATAATTGAATATCGCATAAGCAATGGCGAATCTGCAGGACATATTATACAAGGTAAGCATCCGCTCGGTCCATGGGGACCTGGTCAGGGAAGTACATGACTTGCAGATCGACTCCAGGAAAGCGGGTCCGGGTTCGCTCTTCATCGCACAGAAGGGTACGCATACGGACAGCCACCAGTACATTCCGCAGGTGACGGCAGCGGGCGCCGCGGTAGTGATCTGCGAAGAGCTTCCTGCGCTGCTGGCGGATGATGTGACCTATGTACAGGTGGAGAACAGCGCCGGCGCCGCGGGTTATATCGCCCATAATTTTTATGGCCATCCTTCCGAGCGGCTGAGGCTTGTGGGGGTGACGGGCACGAATGGCAAGACGACCATCGCTACCTTATTATATAAGCTGTTCTCGGCCCTGGGGTATAAATGCGGTCTGCTGAGCACGGTGCAGAATCATATTGGCGACCGGATCGTGGAGGCTACGCACACCACTCCGGATCCCATCCAGCTGAACAGCCTGCTGAAAGACATGGTGGAAGAGGGATGTACGTATGCGTTCATGGAGACCAGCAGCCATGCCATCCACCAGCAGCGGATAGCGGGCCTCCAATTCGCGGGGGGAATATTCAGCAACATCACGCATGACCACCTGGATTATCATAAGACATTTGACGAGTATATCCGGGTGAAAAAGTCGTTTTTCGACTCCCTGCCTTCGAGCAGCTTTGCCATCAGCAATGCCGACGACAAGCGAGGGACGGTGATGCTGCAGAACACCAATGCAAAAAAATATTTCTATAGCCTTAAGACCGTTGCTGACTTTAAAGGAAAGATACTGGAGAATAACCTTACCGGCCTGGTCATGACCGTCAATGACCAGGAGGTACATTTCCGGCTGATCGGAGAGTTCAATGCTTACAACCTGCTGGCTGTCTATGGCGCGGCCACCTGCCTGGGCGAAGAGAAGGCGGAGATCCTGCGTTGTCTCAGCGTGCTAAGCGGCGCTGAAGGGAGATTTGATTATATCATCTCTCCGAAAGAACGGATCGTTGGTGTTGTGGACTATGCCCATACGCCCGACGCGCTCGTCAATGTGCTGGCCACCATTCAGAAGCTGCGGAAAGGACATGAGCAGATCATCACGGTGGTGGGCTGCGGAGGCGACAGGGACAAGACGAAGCGACCGCTGATGGCTGCCGCTGCCTGCGAGTATAGCGATAAGGCCATCTTCACTTCGGACAATCCCAGGAGTGAAGACCCCGAGCAGATCCTGCTGGATATGGAGGAGGGGCTGAATACGGCGGCGAAGCGAAAGTATAGCAAGATCGCGGACAGGAAGGAGGCGATCCGGATGGCTATCAACCTGGCCAGACCGGAGGACATTGTGCTCATTGCGGGGAAAGGTCATGAGAAGTACCAGGAGATCAAGGGGGTGAAATATCCCTTTGACGACAAACAGATCCTGCTGGAAATGTTTGAGCTGCTGGAGAAGTAGCATGCTTTACGAATAGGTAGATGAAAATATTGATCAACTAATAAGAGATGCTGTATCATCTGTTTGAATGGCTAAAAAATGGCGGCATCAAGGTGCCGGGCAGCGCCCTGTTCCAATTCATCACGTTCCGGGTGCTGCTGGCCGTCCTGTTCTCGCTGATCATCAGTCTGATCTTTGGGAAACGCCTCATCAACTACCTGCTTAAAAAGCAGGTTGGCGAGACGGTGCGCGACCTGGGCCTGGAAGGACAGCAGAAGAAGGCGGGTACGCCTACCATGGGTGGCTTTATCATTATCCTGGCGATCCTGGTGCCTACCCTGCTGCTGGCTGACCTGAATAAAGCGTACATACGGCTGATGCTTTTCAGCACGGTGTGGCTGGGACTGATCGGCTTTATAGACGATTATCTGAAGCTAAGAGCCAAACGCATAGCAAAAGAGCAGGGTATTCCGTATAAGAAAGGTGATAAGGATGGTCTGGCGGGCTGGTTTAAGATCCTGGGGCAGGTGGTATTGGGCATCGTGGTAGGCGCGACCCTTTACTTTAACACCAATACGACGGTGTATCGCGAGTATGTAGGACAGACGCTGCCGACCGATACGACGGGATTCAAGGTCGTGCAATTGGGGAAGGAGAAGAAGATCTTCGTACCGGCAAAAGAGCCGATCACCTCCATTCCTTTTGTAAAGAACCATGAATTCAATTATTCCAAGCTGCTGCCGCCGGCATTGAGAGGGTTGACCTGGATCCTTTATATCCTTGTCGTCATCTTTATCATAACCGCGGTGTCGAATGGGGCTAACCTCACGGATGGGCTTGACGGGCTGGCCACGGGGACCAGCGCCATCATCGGGGGTTGCCTGGGCATCTTCGCCTATGCCAGCGGCAATATCCGGTTTGCAGAATACCTGAATATCATGTATATCCCAAACCTGGGCGAGCTGTCCATCTTTATCGGGGCCCTGATCGGCGCTTGTATCGGGTTTCTCTGGTACAATGCTTTCCCGGCGCAGGTCTTCATGGGGGATACGGGCAGCCTTACCCTGGGAGGCATCATCGCGGCGCTCGCCATCATCGTCAGGAAGGAATGGCTGATACCGATATTCTGCGCTGTATTCCTGGTGGAGGTCCTCAGCGTCAGCATCCAGGTGACCTATTTTAAATACACGAAGAAAAAATACGGTGAAGGGAGGAGGGTCTTTTTAATGAGCCCGCTGCACCATCACTACCAGAAACTTGGATACCATGAAAGTAAGATCGTGACAAGGTTCTGGATCGTAACGATACTGTGCGTGGCGTTTGCCATAGCTACTTTGAAGATCAGATAACTTAGTATGAAAAACCGATCCCTGGAACCATTGTAAAGAATGGGACCCGATGTTAACCGAATGAAGAACTAAGAAATTGTGGTGCAGTAATGTTCATACTCGTGAAGAACCCCTAATCCGCCCTTAACTGAGAACGAACTGGAGGATCCATGCAACAACGTTTAGTCATACTGGGCGGTGGCGAGAGTGGTGTCGGCGCGGCAATACTGGCTTCGAAGGAGGGATATGATGTATTTCTTTCGGATGGCGGCCCTTTGAAAGATGCCTACAGGCAGGAGCTGTTACAGCTGGGGATCGCTTTCGAGGAAGGCGGGCATACGGAGGAGAAGGTGCTGCGTGCGGACGAGGTCCTGAAGAGCCCGGGCATACCGGACAAGAACGAGCTGGTAAAGCAGGTGCGGGCCCGGGGTATACCGGTGATCAGTGAGATCGAGCTGGCCTACCGGCACAAGGGGAAGAGCAGGATCATTGGCATTACGGGCAGCAATGGAAAGACGACCACGACGTCCATGATCTACCATATCTGCCGGCATGGAGGTCTGGATTGCGCCCTGGTAGGCAACATCGGTTATTCGTTCGCCCGGCAGGTGGCGGAAGATCCTAAGGAATGGTATGTAGCGGAGATCAGCAGCTTTCAACTGGACGACATCGTCACTTTCCGACCCGACGTCGCCGTCCTTACCAATATCACTGAAGACCACCTGGATCGTTACGAATACAAGTTCGATAACTACATCCGAAGCAAGTTCCGTATCACTATGAACCAAACCGGGGACGATCATTTTATTTATAACGATGACGACCCTGTGATAAAAGCGTATTTAGACCGGAATCCCATTCATTCTAACCCATTACCATTTACTATGCAACACGAGACCAACAAAGGAGGATTTATCAACAAGGGACAAATGAACATCGAAACAGGCAACGAGAAATGGCAAATGAGTATCTATGATTTTGCATTGAAGGGCATTCACAATCAATATAATACTATGGCAGCAGGTATCGCGTCGGCCACCGTCGGCATCCGCAAGCAAAAGATCCGTGAGGCGATACAGAGCTTCGAAGCGCTGGAACATCGCATGGAGTTTGTCAGCACGGTGAGAGGGGTGGAGTTCATCAATGACTCCAAGGCTACCAATGTCAACAGTACCTGGTATGCGCTGGAAAGCATGGATAAGCCTACCATCCTCATCCTGGGGGGCGTGGACAAGGGCAACGACTATGGCCTGATCAGGGACCTGGTAAAGGAGAAGGTGAAAGCCATTGTTTGCATGGGTGTCGACAACCGGAAGATCCATGAAGCTTTCCAGAACGACGTGGCCCTGATGGTCAACACGGCCAGCGCCGAAGAGGCTGTGAAAGCCGCCTTCCATTTTGCCACCAAAGGGGACGCAGTGCTGCTGAGCCCGGCCTGCGCCAGCTTCGATCTGTTCAAGAACTATGAGGACAGGGGCCGTCAATTCAAGGAAGCGGTGAGGGATCTATGACGAGCTGCCGGCCTGCAGGCCGGAGGGCATAAAATTATTGGATTAAATGAGCAATACGACGACGATAGAAAGAACTCCCTTCGGGAGTCTGCGATCCAGGACCAGGGGCGACAAGGTCATCTGGACCACGGTGGTGCTGCTGGCAGTAGTGTCTCTCCTTGTCGTGTACAGCTCCACCGGCTTGCTGGCGTATAAGATGTACAAAGGCAATACGGAAATATACCTTTTCAAGCAGTTTGCTTTTATAATGGTGGGCGTCATGGTGATCTATTTTGCCCACCAGGTGAATTACACGATCTATTCGAAGGTGGCCAAGATCCTGTTCCTGTTATCCATACCTCTGCTGATCTACACATTGTTCTTTGGCGTCAAGCTGAATGAAGGAAGCCGCTGGATCCGGCTGCCCATCATCAACATGACCTTCCAGACCTCTGACCTTGCCAAGCTGTCCCTCTTCATGTACCTCAGCCGCCTGCTGAGCAAAAAGCAGGACGTGATAAAGGACTTTAAGAAAGGGTTCCTGCCCGTGATCGCACCTGTCGCTGTAGTATGCGTGCTGATCGCGCCGGCGAATTTATCCACGGCGCTGCTGATCGGGGCCACGAGCCTGATGCTCCTGTTCATCGGGAGGGTCAAGGCTAAGCATCTGCTGCTGACGATCTGTTTTGCCATGATCCCTGTGGTGATCCTGGTGATGGCGGCGGTCATCCGGCACAAGGCGGATGATGGTGTGGTAGAAAAGCCAAAGGCTGAGGGGAAGGGGCGTCTTACTGTCCGGGTTGGCACCTGGGTCAGCAGGGTGGAGGCATTCATGTATGGAGGGAAGGAAGATAATGATGACAACAACTACCAGGTGAACCAGGCTAAGATCGCCATTGCAAAGGGCGGCATCCTGGGACTTGGACCGGGGAACAGCCAGCAACGTAATTTCCTGCCCCATCCTTATTCCGACTTTATCTATGCTATTATCATTGAGGAGTATGGGCTGATAGGCGGGGCTTTCATCGTATTCATTTACCTGGTATTCCTTTTAAGGAGCATTCGCATCTTCCGGAGATGTCCTTTTGCCTTCGGGGCATTCCTGGCGTTGGGCCTGAGTTTTACCCTGGTGATCCAGGCATTGGCGAATATGGCGGTGAATGTCAACCTCTTTCCCGTCACGGGTGTGACCCTGCCGCTGGTGAGCATGGGGGGCAGCTCGTTCCTGTTCACCTGTCTGGCCATCGGCATCATCCTGAGCGTGGCGCGCAATGTGGAGAAGGAAGCACTGGAAGGGAAGGACAATAAAGAGGGGGCAGCAGCATGAGCAGGAAGATCATCATAGCGGGCGGAGGTACGGGGGGGCATATATTCCCGGCCATTGCCATCGCAGGGGCTTTGAAGAAACAAGACCCGGGAATTGAGCTGCTCTTCGTGGGAGCGAAGGGAAAGATGGAGATGGAGAAGGTGCCGCAGGCGGGCTATAATATAGAAGGGATCGATATCGCGGGCCTGAACAGAAGCTCTTTGATAAAAAATATCGGGTTGCCTTTTAAGCTGGTGAAGAGCTTTTTCCAGGTGAGGGGGATTATCCGCCGATTTATGCCGGATGCGGTGGTGGGCGTAGGCGGCTATTCCAGCTTTCCTGTGCTGCGTGCCGCGCAGTCAAAAGGCATCCCCACTTTTATTCATGAATCGAACTCATTTGCCGGCAAGGCGAACCAATGGCTGGGGAAGAAGGCGACGGCCATTTTTGTGGCCGGTGACGGGATGGAAAAGTTCTTTCCGGCGGAGAAGATAAAGATCACGGGCAATCCTGTACGGGCTAACCTGACGGGTAGTGCTGTGGACAGGGCGACGGCCATCCGGTCTTTCGGATTGGATCCGGGCAAGCCGACGCTATTGTGTACGGGCGGCAGCCTGGGCGCGAAAGGGATCAACGAGGCGATTGCCGCGCACCTGGAGGAGTTTGCGGTGGATGGCATCCAGCTGATCTGGCAGACGGGAAAGCCTTTTGCGCAGCAGGCGGCGGCGCTCTGCAGCGGTAAGCCGAATATCTGGACAGGCGATTTTATCACGAAGATGGAATATGCCTTTTCCGCCGGAGATGCGGTGATATCGAGATCGGGCGCTATGTCCATTGCCGAGCTCTGTGTGGCGGGTAAGGCGGTGATCTTCGTACCCTTCCCCTTTGCGGCGGAGGATCATCAGACAGTGAATGCGCAGCGTCTCGTCGACAAGGGAGCGGGCCTCCTGGTGAAGGACAGCGAAGCAAAGGGGAAATTAGCAGCGACGGCTATTGGATTGCTGAAGGATGAAGCGAGGCGGCGGGAGCTGGAAGAGAACATCCGCAAGCTGGCGGTGACCAATGCGGATGAGGTGATAGCGGGAGAAATATTGAAACAATGCTCGAACTAAAAGACATAAAGAAGATCTATTTCATCGGCATCGGCGGCATTGGTATGAGCGCACTCGCAAGATACTTCCGGTTCCATGGTGCGGACGTCAGCGGGTACGATAAAACGGCTACCGCGCTTACCCGGCAGCTGGAAAATGAAGGAATACCCGTCCACTATGAGGACGATCCGGGGCAGGCGCCCAAAGATGCGGATGTGGTGGTGTATACGCCGGCCGTACCGAAGGATCACCAGGAGCTGCTGTATTATCAGCAGCATGGATATCCAGTTCTGAAGCGGAGCGATGTGCTGGGTGTGATCACCAACAGCTCTTTTAATATTTGTGTAGCGGGGACGCATGGCAAGACGACGATTACGACAATGGTCGCCCATTTGCTGCGGCACAGCGGCTATGGCTGTAACGCTTTCCTGGGAGGCATTGCCGTCAACTACAACAGCAATTTCTGGAGTGACAAACGCAATGTGTGTGTGGTGGAGGCGGATGAGTATGACCGTAGCTTTTTGAAGCTCAGCCCTGATATTGCGGTGATCACGGCCATGGATGCCGACCATTTGGATATCTATGGTACGGCGGCTGCGGTGGAGGAGGCTTTTATAGATTTTTCGGGGAAGATCAAGCAGGGCGGGACGTTGATCAGTAAATGGGGGTTGGCGCGGTCCGGTGATCTGAAAGGTGATAGAAAGCTGACGTATGGATTGGCTGCGGGTGGACCGGACTTTTATCCGGCGGATGTCACGATGCACGACGGCAGCTACCGGTTCCGGGTTGTCAGCAAGGATTGGGTGCTGGATGATGTAGTGCTCAACATGGGTGGCTTGCACAATGTGGAGAATGTTACGGCGGCCATTGCGGTGGCCCATCAGCTGGGGATAGCGGACGATAAGATACGGGCGGCGGTGGAAGCTTTCAGGGGCGTGAAAAGAAGGTTCGAGTATATGCTCCGGAAAGGCGGGACCGTGTTCATCGACGATTATGCGCATCATCCCGAGGAGCTGAGGGCGTTGATCAGCGGGGCGAAAGGGCTTTTCCCGGGAAAGAAGTGCCTGGTGATCTTTCAGCCGCACCTGTTCACGCGGACGAGGGATTTTGTGGATGGGTTTGCGGAGAGCCTGGACCTGGCGGATGAAGTGCTGTTATTACCCATCTATCCGGCAAGGGAATTGCCTATCGAAGGGGTCACCAGCCGGATGATCGCAGATAAGATGACAAAGGGCAAGGCGGTGCTGATGGATAAAAAGGAATTATTGGATACGATACAAAATAGAAAGGTAGAATTAGTGATCACGGCAGGGGCAGGAGATATCGATGCGCTGGTAGGGCCGATAAGGGAGATCTTGGACAAGAAGTAAAAAGGTAATAGGAACTGACCGTGCACGGGATTTATCTACCCGGACACTTTTGTACCCGTCTGACGATCCGGTTGGTCGTCGGGCGGGTCTCAAAGGATGCTGTGGCGGAGGATAAGGAAGCGGAGTATAATTATTATTAAATGGCTGTCAAAATAAATATCAGGAAGGTCTTTTTCATCGCGTTGTGGTGCACCGTGGGCGCCGGCGTGCTGGTGTTATTGGTGGCGGCCATCGGTTACAGGAATAACAAGGTCTGCAAGGGATACAGGATCGATATTGCAGGTGGGGCGGGCGCCCTGTTCATCGACAAGAAGCAGGTATTGGACCTGCTGGCAAGCGCGGGCGCCGGAAAAGTGCAGAACAAACCAACCGCCAGCTTTGACCTTCGCCGGATGGAGACGGTGCTGGAGAAAAATGTCTGGATAAAAGATGCGCAATTGTTCTTTGATAACACCGGGATCCTGCGGGTGAATGTCACCGAGCGGGAGCCCATCGCCAGGGTCTTTACCAAAGAGGGGAATAGCTTTTATATTGACAGCAGCGGGGTGCAATTACCGTTGTCCGATAAGCTGACGACCAAGCTGCCTGTGTTCACGGGTTACCCTGCTCCCAAGATCAGGAACCGTGGAGACGACAGCCTGCTGACCGTGCAGATCCGTCAGCTGAGCGCGTTCATCCGCAGCGACTCGTTCTGGATGGCGCAGATCGCGCAGCTGGATATTACCCCGGAAAAGAATTTCGAGCTGGTCCCTACCATTGGGAACCATCTCATCGGGTTTGGCGACGGCAGCGATTACCAGGCGAAATTCCACCGCTTGTTCGTTTTTTATAAACAAGTGATGAGCCAGACAGGCTTTGATAAATATTCCCGGGTGGATATCGCCTATGCGGGGCAGGTGATCGGTACGAGAAAGGGCAGTGAAGGCAGCCGCCAGGATTCGATACAGGGGATGAGGAATATCCGGGAGATGATCCATGCGGCGCAGCAGTTGCAGACCGATACGATCCATCAGCGGGATATGCGTCCTTTGGAAAGACCTGTTCTGACGGAGCAGACGCTGACCAATTACGATCTGATCCCTGCGGGAGGAGATAGTGCGCATGGAGGGACGGGGGACCGGACCAGGAGTGGAACAGGAGGAGGAGGGGCGCAGCCCAGACCGAGAGCGATCATGCCAAACAATAAACCCCATAGATAAACCCATTAACTATTCTCAAACAACTGAAAAAAATAAACTAAACTATGAATCTTGAGCAACCAATAATTGTCGGGCTCGATATTGGAACGACAAAGATCGCTGCCATAGCGGGTCGTAAGAACGAGTACGGCAAACTGGAGATACTGGGCTTTGGCCGCGCCAACTCCAATGGGGTCAAGCACGGACAGGTGCTGAATATAGACGAGACGATCAAGGCTATCCAGATGGCCCTGGATAATTGCTATGCATCCAACCCTAACCTGGAGATCTCGGAGGTATATGTAGGCATTGCCGGACATCATATCAAGAGCCTTCAGACGAGGGGCGACATCGTCCGGCAGAATACGGATGACGAGATCACCCGCCGGGAGATCGACCAGCTGATAGCCGATCAGTATAAGACCTACATTCCCGCGGGCGACCAGATCATCGATGTGATCCCGCAGGAATTTACTGTCGACAATTTTCAGAACATCCCAAACCCCATTGGATATGGCGGTGTGAAGGTGGGGGCCAATTTCCATATCATTACGGGCGACAAGAACGCCATCCGTAATATCAACCGTGCCGTGGAGAAGAGCAATCTCCTTACAAAGGACCTTGTCCTTCAACCGCTGGCTTCCGCTGCCGCGGTGATGGGGCAGGAGGACCTGGAAGCGGGTGTCGCCATTGTGGACATCGGCGGCGGAACTACGGACCTGGCCGTTTTTTACGAAGGCATCCTGAAACACACGGCCGTGATCCCTTTCGGGGGCGAGAACATCACCAATGATATCAAGACGGGCCTGGGTGTATTGAAGACACAGGCCGAACAGATGAAGGTGCAGTTCGGCTCCGCCCTTTCCAACGAGGCGAAGGCCAATGCTTTTATCACCATACCTGGTCTTCGCGGCATGCCTGCCAAAGAGATCAGCGTGAAGAACCTGGCCAATATCATACAGGCGCGGATGAGCGAGATCATGGATTTCGTCACGTATCATCTGAAGCAGGTGGGTCTCGATAACAGGGCGCTCAATGGCGGCATCGTTATGACGGGCGGGGGATCGCAGCTGCGGCATCTCATTCAGCTGACGGAATATGTGACGGGGCTGAATGCCCGTATCGGGTATCCGACGGAGCACCTGGCGGCGGGGCATATCGAAGAGCTGGCCAAGCCTACTTATTCCACCTGTATCGGACTTATTCTGAAAGGCTACAGCGATTACGAGCACAACCGCAAACAATTCGATAAGGGTTTCCGGAGGATGGAAGTTCCGGATAACCTGCGGAAAGCGGGTGTACAGGAGGAAGAAGAAGAGGTCCGGACGGCGCAGGACCGGGAGCTGCTGCAGCAGGAGAAGGTCCGCAACAGGAAAGGGATGAAAGATTTCTGGGGCAAATTCAAGGACGGCATCATCGATCTCTTCAAGGAAGAGGAAGATCACGCGCTATAGCGGCCGGCCCAGGGTGTCATCGGCACGGGCCAGTCAATTGTAATGTAATTTTTGTTTTTTGTAGTAAACACTTATAGTTATGATCCATTTTGATCTACCGAAAGAAAAATCATCCATCATCAAAGTCATTGGTGTGGGTGGTGGTGGCAGCAATGCTGTGAATCATATGTTCAGCCAGAACATAGAGGGAGTGAATTTCATCATTTGTAACACGGATGCCCAGGCTATCGCCACGAGCAAGGTTCCCAATAAAGTGCAGCTAGGACCTCACCTGACGCAGGGGTTGGGTGCGGGCGCGAACCCGGACATCGGTAGACAGGCGACGGAAGAGAGTCTGGAGGAGATCAAAAATATCCTCGAAGTAAATACCAAGATGGCCTTTATCACGGCCGGGATGGGCGGTGGTACCGGGACAGGCGGAGCCCCCATCATCTCGAAGATCTGTAAAGACCTTGGTATCCTCACGGTGGGGATCATAACCACACCTTTCTCCTATGAGGGGAAGAAGCGGCAGCTGCAGGCTGAAGAAGGCATCCGGGTGATGAAGCAGTACGTGGATACCCTGCTGGTCATCAGCAACGACAAGCTGCGCCATCAATTTGGCAACCTGAAGATGAAGGAAGCATTTGCCAAGGCGGACAACGTGCTGGCTACGGCAGCTAAATGTATCACGGATGTGATCAACAGCACCGGCCAGATCAATGTCGACTTTGCGGACGTTTGTACTGTGATGCGCAATGGCGGCGTAGCGATATTAGGCAGCGCAGCGACAAAAGGCGAGAACCGTGCGCAGAAGGCGATCGAAGAGGCGCTGAGCTCTCCCCTGCTCAATGACAACGATATCCGTGGCGCCAAATGGATCCTGATCAACATCAATTCCGCCGAGGGCGAGCATGAGTTCACCATGGATGAAGTAGAGATCATCCAGAACTACCTGCTCAGCCAGGCCGGGGAGCATACAGATGTGATCATGGGTCTTGGCTATGACAATACGCTGGGCGCGAGCCTTGGTATTACCCTGATCGCCACCGGCTTTGAGCACAGAGACCCTTTTACGAAGGCAGCTGATGCAAAACCTGCTCCTAAGAAAGAAGATAAGATCGTAATGACCCTTGGCCAGCCCGAAGCAGCGCAAAAAACTGAAACGAGGCCTGTCCTTACCACTGTAAAGGAACCGTCAGTAGAGGAGCAACCTGTGCACGCTCCTCTACCTGATGCCCTTCTCCCGAAGCTGGTGGATATGACGCCGGAGGAGCCTGTGCAGTTAGTGGAGCCCATCCGGGAGGAAGAGAGCATCTGGAAGGGAGAGACGGTGTCCAATGTGGACAAGCCAGTGGAAAAAAATGAAGATACCACCAGAATAGAATGGGTACTTTCGCCTGAACCGGCACCCGCTCCAAAGGAAAATATTAAGGTGCAGCACACAGCAGGCACCGCAAAAAGTTCTCCGTCGTCTGCAGCGTCCGGAGGATACCTTGCAAGGCCATCCAATATCTATGCAGAAGAGCCACGAGCAGACAGACAATCCAACCCCTCATCGGCGGCCGAAGGTTTTCCGAAGGCTATGCCGGAACACACCACACCTTTAAAGGAACCTATCCGGAACACGACTGTACCAGATCCGTCAAAAGAAGATGAAAACGCTCCCGAAATGCAACTCGTGTTCAGAGATAACAGTCCAGCGGCGGATGAGCCTGGGGCCTACCAAACTCACTCGCTTTCGGTGCCGAACTCACCCGCAGAGGAGCCTGCAGCGCAGGACGATACGGATGATCCCAAACGCAGGGCAGCAGAACGGATCAACAAGTTGCGCAACTTGTCGTTCAACATCAATGCTGCCGATCCGAATAATGAGTTTGAAACTGTGCCGGCGTACATCCGCCGTAATTTAGAGCTGTACAACACCATCTCCAATGTGGAGAATTTCTACAGTAATTATGAAGTAAAGACGGATGAGAATAACAATACGGAGATCAGTACGATCAATACTTTCCTGGATGGGAAGCGGCCGGATTGATAATTGGGTTACAATTCATTCATCATAGTTTGTTTTTAGTTGTTTTATTCCCCCTGGTTCTCCGGGGGGATTTTTATGTCCCGGAGGCCGAGCACAGCGAGGCCGTCCGAAGGACAATAGGTAAGAGTCTAAATAAACCCGGGCCGCCAGGCCCGGTAGACAATCTATGTGGTGACTAAATATCCAGTGTATTTATGCAGCGCCTGACGGCGGGAGATCGGTTAGCGGACCTGGCGGTCCGCGAGTGGTTAGACGCTAAACCATTGCCCTTCGGGCAGGACGCCTGTGGCGTCCTTTGTTTGCGTACCTTTGACGGATAAACGAGACCACACATGTCTACCATTCTAATCACAGGCGGAACGGGTACGATCGGCACCGCGCTCAGCCGGATGCTGGTAGAAAAAGGCCACCAGGTTATTCTACTTTCGCGTAGTGGCTCCCGGCCTGGTGATCCTGCCATCCCGTCCATCAGCAGGGCCCGCTGGGACCCTTACAAGGAGATCATCGATCCCGAAGCCGTCCGTGCGGCAGACTTCATCATCCACCTGGCAGGGGCGGGAGTGGCTGATAAGCGGTGGACGGTCCGCCGGAAGAAGGAGCTCGTCGAAAGCCGTACGCGCAGCAGTGCTTTGCTGGTAAAGGCATTGAAGGAAGTCCCCAATAAAGTGCAGGCGGTGATCAGCGCCTCGGGCATCGGCTGGTATGGCCCCGATCCTGTTATTCCCAATCCCCGGCCCTTTGTGGAGACTGATCCCGTGGACGAGGATTTTCTCGGCGAGACCTGCCGACTATGGGAGGGATCCATTACACCTGTAACATCGATGGGTAAACGATTGACGATCTTCCGCATCGGACCTGTCCTCAGTGACAAGGGCGGCGCCCTGGCGGAATTCCGGCGGCCTGTAAAGCTGGGTGTGGCGGCTATCCTGGGCAGCGGCAAGCAGGTGATGAGCTGGATACATGTGGATGATCTTTGCCGTCTGTTCCTGCAGGCGGTGGAGGATAAAACAATGGAGGGTGTATACAATGCAGTGGCTCCGCAGCCGGTGGATAACAGGACATTGACGGTGGAGCTGGCCAGGCGGGTGAAAGGCAGGTACTATGTGCCTGTCTATGTGCCTTCTTTCCTGCTGAAGATCGTGGTGGGAGAGCTAAGTGTTGAAGTGTTGAAAAGCGCTACGGTCAGCGCTGTAAAGGTGCGGCAGACGGGGTTTCAGTTCCTGTACCCGTCCATTCAAAGTGCATTGGACAATTTGTCGGGGCCCGCCAGGGGGGCCGGGAGCGCGACGCCATAAGTTTATCAATGAGCGGTGCGTCAGAGATCGCTTTTCAGAAAACGTCTTACCGTCAAGCCTCCGTACAGCAAGAGATAGAGGAAGGCTACGATCAGCAGGGACGGAATGAGGTGCTCCCATTGCGGCGTGTCGCGCGACAGGAGGGATTTGGCATAAGGGAAGGGAATAAGCCTGTCGGCTACTTCCTCGGGCAGATAATTCGCTCCCTGGATGTTATACCTGCCGCGCATGATGCCAACGATGATCTGTTCCACCAGCATATAGATGAGGAAGATGCCGATGGATAGTCCGGCCCGTTTGATCAGCATGCTAAGCAGGAATGCGATCATGGAATAGGAGAGCATTTCAATAAAATAGAATAAGATAAACCGGCTGTTCTGCATCACGGATATGCCGGCCTGCACTTTATTACCGATGTACCCGAAGCCCAGGATGGTGAGCAGGACGATGAGCGTGCTTAGCGCGGACAGCAATACGATCTCGAATAGCTTGACGCTGATGAATTGTTGTCTGCTCCATCCGTCGATGACATTCTGCCGGTGGGTCTTAAAAGTAAATTCATTGGTGGTGAGGGTAATGATGAGCAGGGCGGGGATGATGAAGAGCAGGCTGGAGTTCCAGGTCACCGTCTGCCAGACATCCGGGAAAGCGAAAGGGCTGCCCAGGATCATCTGCGCTCCCTTTGACTTTGGGAAGCTGTTGTCCATGAGATCATACAGCATATAACTGATACCCGGGATACTGACAATGGTGATAGCCAGCAGGATCCAGAACGTACGATAGTTCTTTACCTTCATCCATTCCACTTTGAGCAAAGAGAGCATATAGATTATTTTGTCAGTTCCATGAATTTCGATTCCAGGCTTTTTTTGCGCAGCTGCAGGTGATTCAAAACCACGCCTTGCTGAAAGCAATGCCGGTTGATCTCAGACAGGGACATCGTTCCATTTTCAAAGAAGAGCTGCAGATGTCCTTCCTGCTCTTTCAGGTGCCGGACGCCGGATAGCCCGGATAAGGCAGACCGCAGCTGCTGCAGGCCGCCGCCATCTGTTCCCAGCTCGACAAAATCCTCATTGGTCAATACTTCATTGACATTGCCGGCCATCAGCAGCTGTCCTTTCTGAAGGATGGCCACATGGGTACAAACCTTTTCCACCTCGTCGAGGAGGTGGCTGGCCAGTATGATGGTCTTGCCTTCTTTGGAAAGATCGCGGATCAGCTCCCTTATCTGGGCGATGCCGACGGGGTCCAGGCCGTTGGTGGGCTCGTCAAACACCAGTACGGAGGGATTGCCCAGCAGGGCGGAGGCAATGGCCAGGCGCTGCTTCATGCCCAGGGAATACGTATTGAATTTAGAGTCTTTTCTGTCGGCAAGCTTTACCATTTGCAGCACGCGGAGTATATCATCTTTTCCTCTTCCTTTTATGGCGGCGGCAACCTGCAGGTTCTTTTCTCCCGACAGGTAGTGGTAAAAATTGGGTGTCTCCAGCAATGTCCCGATCTGCTGCCGGTGTTTTTCGGAAGGCGGCTCGCCGAACCAGGAGTAGCTGCCGCTGCCCGCCTTCAGCACATCCATGACAACACCCAGTAAAGTGGTCTTGCCGCTGCCGTTGGGGCCGAGCACTCCGAATACGGATCCCGGCGGCACATCGAAGGACACCTGGTGCAAAGCCCGGATCGGGCCGTATGATTTTGAAACGGACTGAATGGAGAGGATGCTGCTCACGATGATAGGTTATAGCCAGGTAAGATAGCTATTCCATTCAACTTTCCAAATGCTTCTGATGATATAAGGATGAAAACTCCCCAAGAACGGAAAAAGAGCGCTGATCAAAGGTCAGGCGGGAGAGCTTCAAAGCCTGGATGTCGGCGTCCAGCACTTTCCGGGTAAAGGGATTCAAGGTTCCGCCTTTGGCGCCGGCAGGCGCGGCAGGGTCATACTGGAAGGCCGGATCGCATAGGGTTCCCCGGGGATACATGATGCCCGGCTGGCCCTGGCCCCGGAGATCCAATACTTTTGGGTGATCCAGGCCGATCGTATGCCCATATTCGTGAGCGGCGGTGGTGGAAAGGTTTTGAAGGTTCGCCCGTTTGAAATAGCCCGTGTTCGAGCCCAGGCCGTCCACAAAAGAAATATCATGTAAGGAATATTCTTCTATCCGGAAATAATTGAGACGGGGATTGGTATTGTGCCAGACGGTCGCGGGCGCGAGATCGGGCGCATAGATGCCTTCGATCTCGAACTGCACTTCATACCATTCCTTCCGGATCTTCACCTGCGCCTTTGGTTCGTTCCAGTGCAAGGCTATCTCGTCCGCCACCCGGACGGATAATTGCTGATCGGCGGCGTCTCCGTAAAAATAGAAAGTACTGCGTATGACAAGCCGGTGGTTTGAGGTATACAATTCAGCTTCGCCCATGATCTTGGTTTCATTTTCACTATCCTGGCCAGGTAAGGAACTAGTTCAATAGTTCTGCCAGCTTCTTCTCCAGCTCTTCCCCTCTCAATCCCCTGGCGATGATCTTTCCATCCTTGTCCAGCAGGTAGTTCGTGGGGATGCCTTTCACTCCATAAAGTTCGGCTACGCTGTTCTGCCAGCCTTTGAGGTCCGAGACATGTGTCCAGTCCAGCGAATCTTTTTTAATAGCTGCCAGCCATTTCTCCTTGCTGTCATCCAGCGAGACGCCCAGGATGGCAAAGCCTTTGGCATGGTATGTCTTGTAGACTTTTACTACATTGGGGTTTTCTGCCCTGCAGGGACCGCACCAGCTGGCCCAGAAATCCACCAGTACATATTGTCCTTTAAAGGAGGCCAGAGAGACGGGCTTGCCATTGGCATCATTTTGCGTGAAGGCGGGAGCAGGCTTACCAATGTCCGTCAGCTCGGCGGCATCGAGGGTTACCTTGATCTGTTTGCCAAAATAAGAAGTCTGTATGGCGGGATCCAATGCTTTGTAGAGGCTGTCGAGCGCGGCTACTTCGGGATTGTAGCTATAGTTGGCATAGATGGAATAAGCGGTGACATAGCTGGCGGGGTGGGTGGCCGCATAGTCCTTTACATATTGCAGCTTTTTTTTATCCAGCTCGCCGGAAGCTTTTTCCACACTGTCCATCGTCTGCTTGTTGTTATTCATTCTGGCCGTCTTATAAATGGCCGAAAGCTTTTCATCCACGGCGTCGAAATCGTGCTGGCCCTCATTGAACTGCAGGAACTCATCCTGGACGGGCGCCCCCTTGATGATGGCTTTGTCGATCGAATCTTTTGTGCCTGTGAGGGTCAGCTCCCCGCTTTGCAGGAAGAATCCCAGCCGCCATTCCTTCCTGTTATTAGCGCCGGGGATGCCCAGGAGACAGAATTCAGGTGCGGGGGAAAAGCCTGTAATGACAAAGCTGCCGTCTTTGACCTTTGCCGAATCGATCTTATTTTGCGTTTGACGATGATAGATCCAGACCCAGCCGGTGGTCATCCCTTTTATTTTTCCTTTAAGGGTATAGGCGGAATCCGCGGGGTTGGGTGTTGCCGCCTGTGACCGGGTGCTGTAGCAAGCCAGCAGCATGCAGGTGATGTAGAGTATCTTGCGCATGCCGGCAATTTACATTAATTTCTCACGGGCTTTCCGCCTTTCAACACGCTCTGTATCCGTTCCAATGTTTTTTTCTCGCCGCAGAGACTGAGGAAGGCTTGCCGTTCCAGGTCCAGGATATATTGCTCGGACACGGGGGTGGGCTCGCTGAGATCGCCGCCGCACATGACATAGGCCAGCTTTTTGGCTACCAGCACATCATGGTCGGTGGCGTAGTTGCCCCGCCACATGCCGTTGATGCCGGCATAGAGGGCGCCCAGGGCGGATCGGCCCAGGACCTTTATGTCGCTGCGGACGATGGGCTGGACATATCCATCGTCAAATAATCCGATGACGGACTGTTTCGCTTCGGCGATCCTGCGGCCCTGGTTAAGACTGACGAGGTCCCTGCCCTTACGCAGGATCCCCAGTTCGTAGGCTTCAAAGGCGGACGTGGATACTTTAGCCGTGGCGATATTGAAGAAGCGATTTTTTAATGTTATGGTCTCGGGTTCGTCCTCGTGCATTTCGTCGGCCGCCCGGAGGGTGAACTCTTTGGTGCCGCCGCCGCCGGGTATCAGCCCTACGCCCAGCTCTACCAGCCCGATGTAGGACTCGGCAGCAGGCACCACGCGGTCTGCATGCAGGCTGAGCTCGCAAGCGCCGCCGAGGGTGAGCCCATGCGGGGCCACTACCACCGGCACCGCCGAATAGCGGGCCCGCATCATCGTGGACTGGAACTGGCGGATGGCCATATCCAGCTCGTCATAATCCTGCTCGATGGCCAGCATGAAGATCAGCCCGACATTGGCGCCGGCGCTGAAATTGGGTCCTTCTCCCGCGATGACCAGCCCTTTATATTTCTCTTCGGCCAGGGCGATGCTCTTCTGGATACCTTCCAGCACCTCACCCCCGATGCTGCCCATTTTTGTATACCATTCCAGGCCCAGCACGGAGTCACCCAGATGGTATGTCCTGCAGGCGCTGTTCTTCCACACGGTCTCGCCCTGGAAGTTGCGCATCACCAGGAAGGCTTCGCCGCCGGGGAGGGGCTTATAGGATGTAGAAGGTATATCATAATACAGGCGCCGGCCTTGCTGGACCTTGTAAAAGGCGTTGGCTCCGGATGCCAGCATCTCGTCAACCCAGGGGGCTACGGCATAGCCGGCCTCTTTCATCTTTTTCACTGTGCTTTCTACTCCCAGGGCATCCCAGCTTTCGAAGGCACCGATCTCCCAGCCAAAGCCCGCCATCATTGCATCGTCGACACGATAGATCTCATCTGAAATTTCGGGGATGCGGTGGGAGATATAGGAAAAGAGTCCGTAATGGAAATGGCGATAGAATTCACCGGCCTTGTCGGCGCCCTGTACCAGGCCTTTCAGCCGGGTCTTCAGGTCGTCGATGGGTTTGGCCGCCTCCAGCGAAGCGAACTTAGGTTTCTGGCGGGGGGCGTATTCCAGCGTTTTCAGATCGAGGGTCAGGATCTCTTTTTCGCCGCCGGCCCCTTTTGTCTTTTTGAAAAAGCCCTGGCCTGTCTTATCTCCGAGCCATTTATTGGCTACTATTTTGTCCAGCCAGGCGGGTGTGGTAAAGGCGGCCTTCTGCTCGTCCTGCGGGCAGTTGTCCGCCACTCCTTTCGCCACTTTCACGAGCGTGTCGATCCCTACGACATCGGCGGTCCGGAAAGTCGCCGACTTGGGCCGGCCGATGACCGGTCCTGTCAATGCGTCCACTTCATCGATCGTCAGCCCCAGCCTTTCCACCAGCCCGAAGATGGCCATGATGCCATAGACGCCGATGCGATTGGCGATAAAGGCGGGGGTGTCCTTTGCCAGCACGGTGGTCTTGCCCAAATAGAGGTCCCCGTAATGCATGAGGAAGTCTGTGACGGCAGGGTCTGTATCGGGAGTGGGAATGATCTCCAGCAACCGCAGGTAGCGGGGGGGATTGAAGAAATGGGTCCCGCAGAAATGTCGTTTAAAGTCCTCGCTGCGGCCTTCGGTCATCATGTGGATGGGGATGCCGGAGGTATTGGATGTGATGAGGGTTCCCGGCTTGCGGTATTTCTCCACTTCGGTGAACACCTGCTGTTTGATGTCCAGGCGTTCCACCACTACCTCAATGATCCAGTCATAGCCGGCGATGTCCTTCATATTGTCGGTGAAGTTGCCTGTCTTTATTTTTTTTATGACGTCCTTCGTGTATATGGGCGAGGGATTGGATTTGATGGCGGCGGCCAGGGCTTCATTGACAATGCGGTTCCTGACTGCCGGATGGTCAAGGGTGAGCTTTTTTGCCGATTCGGCTTCGGTGGGTGCCGTGGGGGCTATGTCCAGCAGCAGGGTTTGGACACCGATGCCTGCAAAGTGACAGGCGATCCTTGATCCCATTACACCACTTCCTAACACTGCTACTTTTTTTATGATCCGGTTCATATGGTTTGAAATTAGTTAGTTAAACAACTATCTGGATTAAAGGTAACAAAAAAAACGATAAAAAAAAGGAGGCCACCGGCCTCCTTTTTTTAAGTAAATATGGTGAAAATATCAGAGGATCTTGCTCAGGCGATCGATCTCGTAATCTTCGGCCTTGCTGGATTGCTGGAAGCGTACATGCATCTGGTCCTGCATAAGCTTTTTGGGTTGAGCGTCGCCGGTGATATAACTGACGGTGAGGTAAACCCCTTTTTCGATGATCAATTTATTACCGCAGATATCCGTCATGTAAACTTTTTCCTGGTTCTCGAATGAACCGGAGCATTGGTATTTGCTTTTGATGGAGTTTACCAGGATATCATTGGTCTTTTCCGTAAAGGAAAGGAAGCTCAGCTGGGAATAGTAAAAGATGCCCTGGATAAAATGGAATTGGATCAGCACTTTCTGGCGCAGCAGCTTAGTGCGGTAGAAAAGTATCTTATGGTCCCTGAAGTCATTGATGTCTTTCAATTGGAAGGAGGGCATGCCTGTTTTCCAAATGACCTTTCTCGGAGATGCTCCGAACTGTATATCCTGTGGTGCGATGATGGTGTTAGTGAAATAAGGGGCAAGATGTTCCTGGGACAACATCTGGTGAGCAAAATCCAGATAATACTGATTGATAAAACTCCTGTAAAAGCTCTCCCGCTCCTGGTAAAAGTTGTTGTAGCGGTTATACGGCAGGATCTTGTATTGAAGGTTCGGTTTCATAACACATCAAGGGTTGTGCTGATATTAGATTTTTTAATTTTTCTTCGTGCAAGCCTGAAAGGTTGGATCCGCCGGGGAAATAACTGTTTTTTTAACAGGGCTCCTTAATAAGACGATCTAAGCTATTCCAGGTTGTCGATTGAAAAGGTCGTTTCACCTACTACAACGGATTTACGTGATCCTAAGTATGGAATTTAAAAGAAGTAGGGGATAATACTTATTTTTTTGTCCTTTTAATCGCTACAGTTGTTATTTTTCAATAATACATTGAACAAGGATGACGTCCTTAAGACAGCCGGCGCAGTTGCCCTGGATGGTGCAGCTGTCTCCTATCTGGAAATCGGGCTGGCGGCTGTTGTAGAGCGTATCGAGGGTACAGCTGACAAATTCGGGGAGAGCGGGGCCTCCTCCCAGCAGGACGGTGATCCCGGCTTTATTCTTTTTCATCTTTCGCACGACCCCTCTGACGGAGAGGATCCTGTAAAGATATTGATGATTGAATGAGGCTTCGTCTTTATCGCAGAGGCCGATCAGGTCGCCTGCAAGGACGGGAATCGAGGCTTTGGTGGATACGGTGGGCGAAGTGCCAGGGCGGGGGTAGAAATATTCATATATGAAAAAGCCTGCAATGAGGCTGAGGAGCACTATGCCGCCTAGTTTTACTCGTTTCTCCATGGGGGTTGGGGTATCCTTGTCCCTATATACGGAGAAAACCGGAGTTAGGATTTAATTGCCAGCCATTCTCAGCTCACGCCGGATCCTGGCTCGATGGTGTCTCCGGGGCTGACAAAATGAAGCTTTCCGCTCTTGTCTTCGGCCATCAGGATCATCCCGTTGCTTTCGATGCCTTTCATCTTCCTGGGCGCCAGATTGACTACCACGACTACTTGTCTGCCGATGATGTCCGCGGGGTTAAAATGCAGGGCGATGCCGGAGACGATGGTCCTTTGTTCGGCGCCTATGTCCACGAGCAGCTTTAGGAGCTTGTCGGCCTTTGCCACTTTTTCCGCCTGCAGGATGGTGCCAACCTTCAGGTCCAGTCTGGCGAAGTCGTCATAGACGATGGTTGGCTTAGGGGCGGCGGCGGCGGCTTCTGCGTTGGCGGAAGAGGATGGGGTTGTCATGGGTTTGGCGGTTTGTGACCCGGTGGTATCAGGTGTGCCGGGGTCATCGGCGGATTGTGCTGCCAGTGCGGCTTTTGAGGCCCGGAGCTTGTCGACCTGGGCTTTTACTTCCTCGTCCTCGATCTTCCGGAAGAGCAGTTCCGGCGCCCGGAGGCTGTACCCCACGCTCAGCAGGTTGAGCTTGCCGGCATTTTCCCAGTCGAGCATCTTCTCCACTACCTTCATCATGTGCAGCATTTTCTTTGCCGTGAATGGGAGGAAGGGATTGATCAGGATGGCCAGGTTGGCTGTGATCTGCAGGCAGATATGCAGGCAGTTATCTATCAGCTGTTGATTCTCCGGGGTTTCGGCCAGGGTCCGCGCCACGATCCAGGGCTCTTTTTTCTGCATGTATTTGTTGGCGAGATCGGACAGCATGATAACCTCGAACTGTGCTTCCCGGAAGCGGTAAGCTTCCAGCAGCTGTTCCACTTTTGTTTTTGTCGTACCGATAGCTGTCATCATCTCCTGGTCTGTCGTGTCCAGGTTTTTATGCAGGGGGGGGACCTTCCCGTTGCAGAGCTTATGCATCAATACAAAAGTGCGGTTGACGAAGTTACCGAACTTGGCTACCAGCTCGCTGTTATTGGCATCCTGGAAACCTTTCCAGATGAATTCGCTGTCCTTTGTTTCGGGAGCGATGAGGGTCAGATAATAGCGCAGGCTGTCCGCCATCTGGGGGCCGCCATTGTCCTTATTGATGAAGTCGTCGATATAGTCCTGCATGTCCAGCTTCCAGCCCCGGCTGGTGCTCATTTTTTCCCCTTCCAGGTTCATGAACTCGTTGGCGGGGACATTTTCAGGAAGGATATTGCCATGCAATTGAAGCATGATGGGGAAGATGATGCAGTGGAATACGATATTGTCCTTGCCGATGAAGTGCACGAGCTTCGTATCCTTATCATACCAGTACGGCTTCCAGTCCCTGCCGGTGTCCAGGCTCCATTGGCGGGTGGCGCTGATATAGCCGATGGGCGCGTCGAACCAGACGTACAATACTTTCCCTTCCGCATCGGGCAGGGGCACTTTTATACCCCAGTCCAGGTCCCTTGTGACGGCCCTGGATTGAAGCCCTTCGTCGATCCAGCTCTTGCACTGGCCGACGACAGTGGACCGCCAATCGTCCTTATGTTCCTTCAGGATCCATTCCCGGAGGAAAGGCTCGTGCTTACCCAGGGGCAGGTACCAGTGTTTGGTGCTTTTCTTCACCAGGGGCTTGCCGCTGAGGGTACTATGAGGATTGATCAGCATTTCGGGACTCAGGGTGCTTCCGCAATTCTCACACTGATCGCCATAGGCCCGCTGGTAGCCGCAGACGGGGCAGGTGCCCATGATATAGCGGTCTGCGAGGAAGGTCTTTGCCTCCTCGTCGTAGTATTGTTCGCTGTCCTTTACTTCCAGTTCGCCACGATCATTCAGGTAGGTGAAGAATTCCTGCGAGGTCTCATGGTGAATGGGCTCGCTGGTCCTGTGATAAATATCGAAAGAGATGCCCAGGTCGGCAAAGTTCTGTTTGATCAGCGCATGGTATTTGTCGATGATGGCCCGGGGAGAGGTGCCTTCCTTCATGGCCTGGATGGGGATGGCTGTTCCATGCTCGTCGCTGCCGCAGATAAATGCCACGTCGCGTTTCTGCGCCCTTAAATATCGTACGTATATATCTGCGGGAAGATAGGCCCCTGCCAGATGGCCGATGTGTTTCAGCCCGTTGGCATAAGGTAATGCTGCCGTGATCAGGTATCTTTTTGGTTGATCCATTCGTTGGTCCTATTTGATAGGACGGCAAATTTACGAATTTCCAGGGTCAGACCAATGTGCTCATTCCTGCAGGTTGAATTCCACCGAGGCATTGCGTTTATAGTCGGTAGAGAGGAAAAGCTCATAGGTCTTCCCGTGGATGGTGACTTCCATCAGGGCTGTATTGGGCGGCAGTTTGCCCAGGTTCTCGGCGAAGAGCACCAGCTTGTTCACCGGAAGGCTTTTATCGATGGGAATAAAGAGCGTTTTTGCTTCGGCGGAGAGCTTTACATGCGCCACCACCAATTGGTTGTTGAGGTACAGGCTGACGGAGTCACCGTCGATCTCGCCATTGTCGTACAGGTCTACCCGGATGGAGTCGGTACCATGGGGTGCGGGGATATGGGCGGCCACGACGGAGGACCGGCCCAGAAAAGCGTCGTTCTGCTGCTGCTGTACGGAGTCTTTTTTCTTGTGGGAAGGGAGGACCACCGGAATGAAGGGCGGGATCTTCTTCTCCAGGCGGATGGACAGATCGGGGTATTTATCCCTGGTGCGCTTATCGGGATTGCGCCAGTGCCCTTCCAGGAAGTCCTTATGCCCTATTCGCCGGAGATAAAGGACATAGAATCCGCCCGGGGGACGTCCGATGAACCTTTCATCGTCCGCCGGGTCTTTCGCTCCTTCGGGCCGGCCGCTGCCGGCACTGTCCTCCCGGATGGTGAGGATGGAGTCCTTGCCGTAATAACGGCCGCTGAGGATGAAGTGCCTGATATAATGGGATTCCGGAAAATACCAGTGCAGGACGCCTCCGAAAGAAGAATCGCCTGATGCGATGTTGAGCACCAGTTTCTGTCTTCCGTCCGTGAAAACGATGTCGCCGGTCCATTGGCCCGTGAGATCCTGCGCCGTCGCTGCATATCCATACCCACTTCCCCACAATAAGATCGCCAATAACCAACGCATGTATCTGTTTCTAATGTTTTTTAAGCCGGCAAGATATGAGCAAATTTAAGATGATCCGAAAAAAGTTTGGTTAACTTCGGCATTATGAACCGCAAGCATTTTCTCTCCTCCGTTCTTACTGCAGGCGCCGCCATTCCTGCATGGAGCGCAGGCATCACAGGCGCAAAGGCTGGTCCACTGCCCCGCATCCCCTCCTATCTTGTTCCGGGCGATGTCATCGGCATCACCTGCCCTGCGGGTTTTATTACGCTGAAAGAGATCGAGCCTGCCATGCAGCAGATAGAGAGCTGGGGATTTAAAATAAAGGTGGGCGCTACAGTTGGCAAAAGGGATTTCAGCTTTGGTGGTACAGACGGGGAAAGAGCGGCCGATCTTCAGCAAATGCTGGATGACCCGTCCCTGAAAGCCATCCTCTGCGCACGCGGGGGCTATGGTGCTGTCCGCATCGTCGACCAGCTGGACTTCAGCGGTCTTTCCACTAACCCCAAATGGGTGATCGGATTCAGCGACATCACGGTCCTGCTCTGCCATATCCATCGCAACCTGAACATGGCTTCCATTCATTCCAAGATGTGCAACAGCTTCCCGGATGACTGGAGCAAGGCGGAGCCGGTGCAGGTGGCTTCCATCCTTTCGATCCGGCAGGCGCTTACGGGTGTTCCCATGCAGTATCCAACCGCGGCACATGAAAAGAACAGGACGGGTGTTGCGGAAGGCATACTGGTGGGCGGCAACCTGAAGACCATTGAAACGCTTTCGGGCAGCCGCTCCGACATGGACACTACGGGTAAAATATTATTCGTGGAAGATACGGGCGAATATCTCTACAGCATCGATCGCATGTTCTGGCACCTGGAGCGTACGGGCAAGCTGGCTGGTCTGCAGGGCCTGGTGGTGGGAGGTTTTAAGGTAAAGCCCGATGATCCCGGTGAAGAGTTCGGCCGTACGCTGTACGACATTGTACAGGAAAGGGTCAGGCCTTATCATTTTCCTGTAGCATTTGATTTTCCCGTGGGCCATCAAAAGAATAATTTCGCTTTGAAATGTGGGATGCCTCATCGGCTGACGGTAACGGCCGACAAGGTGATCCTGGAGGATATACATTCATGACAGTCATGCCCCCCTACTTAGCGCCCGGCGATACTATCGCCCTTGTCTGTCCGGCAGGCTATATGGCGCCGGAGAAACTGCAGAGCTGTATCGACACGCTGCGTGCCTGGGGGTATGAAGTGCGTGCCGGGGCTACCATCGCCAGTCATTCGGAGAATTATTTTTCCGGCACCGACGAGGAAAGGCTGGCCGACCTGCAGGAGGCGCTGGACGACCCTTCCGTCAAAGCCATTCTTTGCGGCCGTGGCGGCTATGGGCTGACCCGTATCGTCGACAGGATAGATTTTTCTCATTTTATAAAGTATCCGAAATGGATCATCGGTTTTAGTGACGTCACTATCCTGCATGCACATATCCACGCCAACTTTAAGATCGCCACACTGCATGCCCCTATGGCCGGGGCATTCAATGACGGGGGGGCGGAGAGCGTGTTTGTGGCGTCATTGCGTGATGCGCTGGAAGGGAAGAAGGCAAAGTATATCTGTGATGTTCATCCGCTGAACAGGAAGGGAGAGGCGGTGGGAACGCTGGTGGGCGGTAATCTTTCCCTGTTGGCGCACCTGGCGGGGACCGTATCGGATGTGAAGACGAAAGGAAAGATCCTTTTCCTGGAAGATGTGGGCGAGTACCTGTATAACATCGACCGGATGCTCCGGCAACTGAAACGCAATGGCAGGCTGGACAGGCTGGCGGGACTCATCATCGGAGGCTTTACGGATATGAAGGATACGACCCGTCCTTTCGGACAGTCTGTCTATGAGATCATTTATGATGTGGTGAAGGAATATGATTATCCTTTGGCCTTTGGGTTTCCGGTTAGCCATGGCGGAGAGAACTATGCGCTGAAAGTGGGGGTGGGGTATAAGCTGAAGGTGGGGAAGCACAAAGTGACACTTGAGGAATAAGGTTTGATGGCTTCTCTTTTTATGGCCTGATGATTGCAGACTGTACGACGAACGCAGCGAAGGCAACTTCGTCATTCTTAATCTACCATCTACTATCATGAAAAGAACTGTTCAATTCAGCCTAAGTATTGTTGCAAGTATCTTACTATTAACGAGTTGTGTATCGAATAAGAAGTTCAAAGCTTCTCAAAGCGCTTTGGAGTCCGCAAGGAATGACAGCGCCCGGCTGGCTGCTAAGGTCGCCGACCAGGAGGCCGCGATTGGGCAATTAAAGCAACAGGTTGGGGACCTGACCACCAAGGTGAATGACCTTACCAACCAGGCGGGACAGTTGTCCAGCGACGTGGCTAATAAGAGTTCGCAGCTGGGGAAGAGCCAACAGGAGTTGGCTGAGCAGCAGCGCAAGCTGGAGCAGCTGCAGGCGTTGATGGATCAGCAGAAGAAGGCTACGCAGGCCATCCGCAAAAAAATGAGCGATGCGCTGGTGGGCTTCAACTCCAATGAGCTGACGGTGGCTATCAAGAACGGGAAAGTGTATGTCAGCTTGCAGGAGAACTTATTATTCCCTTCCGGCAGCGCGGTAGTTAATCCCAAAGGTAAAGAAGCCCTGGGCAAGCTGGCGGAGGTATTGAATAATAACCCCGAAATTACGGTGAACATCGAAGGGCACACGGACTCCGTCCCCATCCGCACGCGGTTTAAAGACAATTGGGACCTGAGCACGGCCCGTGCGACGGCGATCGTACGCATACTTACCATCGATTATAAAGTAGACCCTGTAAGGGTCGAGGCTTCCGGTCATAGTCAATTCGATCCTGTACAGACCAACAGCACGCCTGAGGGGAGGGCGCTGAACAGGCGGACCGAGATCATCCTGTCACCCAAGCTGGACGAACTTTTCAAATTATTAGAGGGCAATACTACGGACAACTAAGAACACGTGACGGACACGTAAGGCAAAAGGGCCCGGGTACTACCCGGGCCCTTTGTATGATGAGCCTTAACCAATCTTTGCATTATTGTTTGACGATCTTGAACTTCTTAAACTCCCTGCTCTCCGGCACCAGGTAATAGATGCCTGACGGATAGGCGCTGAGATCCCAGGCCAGCGTATTTGATCCCATCTGCAGGTGCACCATCCTGCATTGAAGCATATGAGCCGCCTGGTCATACACGCTGATGGGCACATCCTGCTCGCGTGGGCTGGTGATCAACAGCAGCACCTGATCGTGAGAAGGGGTGGGATAGGCCTGCGCTTTTTCAGCGGATAGATCGGGCGCTTTCTTCGTCGCCATGGTGCTTTGCCGTTCCGTAACAGGCAGAATAGGGTCATTGTCGACACTGCCCAGGGTCAGCCGGTTAAAATGATCGATGCCATCCAATTGCACCCAATGGCGGATGGTGTCAAAGCCGCTTCTTCCGGCATCGGACCAGGCGGCCATAAGATCGGAGCCCTTCCATACGTCCAGCCAGGCGGCGGTGTTGGTACCGAGCTCTCTGTCCAGATAGTGAATGCGGGCGCTGGCATTCATCCCGCCATTGGAGGCAGGGGTAATGGAAAACCAGCGGGCGATGCCTGTGCCGCCTGTGAGCGTGGTTTGCGGATCAAAATACCGTACGATCCTGGTACTGCCCAGGTTGGTATTGGCGGTAATTTCAATTCCGATGTTGCCGGGGTTGACAGCCTGGGGTGCAAACAGCTTGCTGGTAACGGTGACTGACCCTGTTCCCGGACTGATGTCTTCGATAGGGGAAATGTCGCTTTCACCTACGATCTGGCCTGCACCTGCCAGGCTGACCTCATGTCCATTCAGCATGAGCTGCCCTGCTTCCATATTCAGGTTGCCTGTAACCGTCAGATCCTGCTGCAGAAATACGCCCGACACGGGGTCGGTATGCAGCGTCAGATGGTTGAAAGAGGTGACGGTGCTGCCCATGATGCTGTTGGTCAGTGCGCCTATTGCTCCGATGAACCGGACATTGCTGCTGCCGGCAATAAAGTCCCCGTCATTGTTAAAGGCTATATTGCTCATGACGAGCTGTGGCTGTCCATTCATGACCAGGTAACTTCCCGGGGTGATGTGCAGCTGTGCCGGGCCCTGCGCGGATAGCCATAAAGGTAATTGCAGCAAGGGCAGGTTTGCCAGTAATAAGGCGATATGCCGGTAAGTTCTTGTTCTCATAATCTGACTGCTCCCCCCGGGGCTTTTGTGTTCAATTTATTTTCCAGCCCGATGAGCCGCTGTTCCAACCGGTGATTTTCTTTTTTCAGCTGCTCGATCTGCTGCTGTTGTTCCTGGACGGCTTTTACCAGGGGCACGACAAAAGACTCGTAGCTGAGGCTGTAATGTTCCTGCGGTGTCCCGGGCCGGATGAGGCCGCTGAAATTATATCCGGAAGCCTGTGCGGCCTGTTCCACTTCCTGGGCGATGAAGCCGCTGCGCCGGATGAGGGAGGCTTCCTTATAGGCGGCTTGCTGGACGTGCATGGTCTGCGCATTTCCGGTGGGACCTGTCGTACCGGCCATTGTATTTTCAAAACGTTCGACATCGAAATGATAGGTCACGGGCCGCAGCTGCCGGATAAAATCCAGGCCTTTTACGTCTTCCTGCACATCGAACTTGAACCTGCCGTCGGACGGCGTGGTGAAAGGCACCTGTCCTTCGATGACTGTCACGGCGCTGTTGCCGATGCGTACTTTATTGGAGGCGTTGACGACGGCGCCGGCCCCGATGGCTGTAGCGTTGGTAAGTCCCCTGCCGCTGACATCGGCCGCATAGCCGAGGCCGGTGTTATAAGTCCCTGTATAATTGTATTCCAGGGCCCACTCCCCCAGGGCCGTATTATAGGCGCCGGTGGTGGTCTGGAACAGGGTGCCGGCACCGATGGCGGTGTTATAGCTGCCGGTGGTGTCATACAACAGGGCCAGCTGGCCCATCGCAGTATTGTCGTTGCATCGATAGGCAAAGGACAGCGCATTGGCGCCTACGACGGTATTGTCCTGACCTTTCCTGAGCGATTGCATGGCGCGGCTGCCAATGGCCGTATTGGCCGTATCGCTATAGCCGGCCGGAAGACCTACTAAATAACCCCAGAAAGTATTACTACTGCGGGGATCGATCAGGCCGGACAACGCGTTGTTCACCTTTACCTTAAAAGGGATATTATTCACCGGGCCGATGAAACTATTGCTGTCGGCGGTGTTCCCATTCATGCTCCAGCCTGACGCGCCTGGGCTGAGTGACTGCCAGCCTGTGCCCGTATTGTACCAAAAGGCGCTGGTGGTGGTGTCATAGACCAGCAGGCCCCTGGTGTTGGGGATGGCCAGGCGGGCCGTGCTGCTCATCCGGGGGATCAACAAACCCTTGCTGGAAGACTGGACGTCCAGCATGGCATTGGGGTCGGGAGGCGACCCATCCGCATTGATGGCCACGTTCTGCGAAAAGGCAGGATGAATGAACAACACGATCAGGAGCACCGGGAAAAAAAGATCTTTCCTAAGCATAGATTATGATATTTATGGGTTAAAAAAATGATTGATCACTTCTGCACGTCCAGCATGGCATTGGGGCTAATAAGATCCCGGCAGATCAATGTGCAAAAGGAAATATTTAAAAGCAGTATTTATAATGCCATTTATTTAACGGCGGTATTATGATCCACCGCATCATAGATTGTTTATTCACCGCGCCGATGTTCTCCGGATCTGCAGGATGACCATGGTGCCGGCGGGCTGGCCATCCGTCTCAAAGAGGTCGGTGATGTCGACGAAGGATGACTCCGGCCCGCGGTTGTGCTCTTTTATCCGCCTGCCCGTGATCTCCATTCCTTTGGGTGTATTTTCCCGGGCTGTAATGGCTGCCTGCCGGCGTCCGATGCCGTTGTCCACGACCCTTACGACCAGCCATTCGTCTTTTATGTCCACCTGGACATCCAGCTTTCGCTGGCCTTCTTTGCGGCTTAGGCCGTGCCATAATGCATTTTCCACAAAAGGCTGGAGGATCAGGGGTGGCAGCCATTCCTCGCTGGCGGCGATGGCCGGATCGACCAGGATCCGGTACTGCAGGCTTACATTCAGCCGCAGCCGCTCCAGCTGAATATATAGCTCCAGGGCTTCCAGCTCCTCTTGCAGGGTGATGATATTCTGCTCCGAATGATCCAATACCTTGCGTAAAAGGCGGCCGAACTTGCCAATGTATGCGGAAGCCTCGTGGGCCTTCTTGTCCAGCACCAGGGCCTGGATGGAGTTGAGCGCATTGTAGATGAAATGGGGGTTCATCCGCGAACGCAGGGCTTTCAGCTCCAGCTCCTGCAGCTGCTGACTGATCAATGCCTTTCGCTGCACCTGCCGGATACGCACATGGAAGATCGCTGCCACCAGCATGACCAGCAAGGCCAGCGCCAGCAAACGCAGCCATATGCTTTCCCACCAGGGACGTTGAATGCGAAAGGTAAATTCGGCAGGCGGCCCCCAGTCAGTGTCGGATTTGCGCGCCCTCACCTTGAAATGATAGGTGCCCGGCGGCAGCTTAACAAAGGAGACGGAGCTGTTAGGGCTGGACATACTCCATCCACTGTCGATGCCTTCCAGCTGATGAGCATATTCTATCCCCGAGACGCCGGTGAAGCAGGGCGCTTTATAGGAAATGGAAAGCGTGTTCAGGTGATAAGGCAGCACGGCGTGGCGAGGTAATTGCTGATAACCATACAGGCTATCGGCCCATTCCCGCCATTGTGTCGGCCGCAGGTTCAGCTGAATATCCTCCAGCGCAGTAGCTGGAGGTGTATTGTCGAATTGTACGGTTTGCGGATCAAACCTGTAAATGCTGTTCAAAAAGCACATCCAGACAGCTCCGTCCTTTCCCGTCAACAGCCGTGCCTGTATCCACTGATTGTATGAAATGCCCATCTCTTCGCTGAGGCGGTGGATGACGACGGGCGTACCGCTGCCGCTTTCAATGACGACGAGTCCCGCACTGGTGATGGCCCAGAGACGACCCTGACGATCCATTGTCAATGCCTGGACTGCGTCATTGGGCAGACCATCCCGGGTCGTAAGCCTCAGCTCCTGCACGGGATCGCCCTGGTTGTCCCAATGGATCCTGATGAGCCCGCCGTTGTAGGCGAGCCAGAATCTCCCGGAAGGTTCTGTACAGAAGGACACTGCCCTGCATGAACCGGCAATGCCCATTCTTGCCGTTATGTTATGTACCCTTTTCCTGTTGTCGATCCGGAAGAACTCGTTGTTTGCCGTGTATACCAACAGGCTGCCATCATTGAAGGCATGGATGGCCCGCGGCTTGTCGATGACGGTCCCTTTCTCACCGCGGAATACCTGTATCCCATGTTCGTCCCCATACGCCAACGAGTCGGAGCAGAGGTATATTTTTTTGTCGGATTTATTGAACGCAATGCCCCAACAGAAGTCCCCATTGATATGCGTCAGGCCCGACAGATCCTTTAGCATGTTGTTCTCCAGCAGACAGAGTTTTTTCTTTCTTGTGACCAGCCAGGTCCGGTCCTGCGCATCCCGGGCAGAGAAATCCACCAGGTCGTCCTCTGTCCCTGAGGGACTGTGCGGCAGGCGAGCCAGGGGTTTGCTGCTGAACCGTCCCTGCCTGTATTCCACAAGACCGGCCTGTGTACAGGCTACCACGGTGGAGTCTATGTTCAGGAGGTTCCTCGTATTGCTTAACATGGGATAATGCCGGTGGTCGAAGAGGGCGTAATTCACTTCCCGGATCTTCATTAATCCATCGAAGCAGGCGGCCCAAATATTTTTTTCCCGGTCCTCATACAGGCTGGACAAAAGGTTAAATGCGATGGAAATAGTGTCGGAGATCACAGTGGTGCTGGCTTTCCGGGATATCAGCAGCCCATCTTGTCCTGTGTTGATCCAAAAACGATCCCGGCTGTCGTGGAAATAGCCCCGCATCTCCTTATTTTCCAGGGCATGTTGAAATAAGGGTACGGCGGTATCTCCACTTTTCAGGTGTAACAGCCGATCCGGCAGGCTCAGGTAAAGTTCATCTCCGATGGCCGACAAACTACCATAATGATGACGGCTGGGGTATGGCTTGCCAATGACCTTGTAAGCGCCATTACTATCACGGTGCACCACCAGGTCGCCGTAATTGATATAAAGGTCCTTGCCCATTACCACCATGTTCCTGCAATCGTGATCCTCGAATCCGGGGTACAGCCGTTGTTTGTTCCAGGATCCGCCGTCCAGCCTGTAAACGCCTTTGTCCGTTAAAGCCAGGAGCCCATGGTCCCTGAATTCCCTGATGTCATATACATATGAGATCGCCTGGTGATCATCCGCCGGATAATGGACACAGGCCCCGCCCCTGATCCCGGCGATGCCCTTCCGGGTACCTATCCATATTCTCCCGAGATGATCTTCATAAATAACATCCACGGAAAGATTGGGCAGGCCTGCCGCATAGCCATAGTTCGTAAACGTTTTGCCGTCAAACCGGCTGAGGCCATTGTAGGTACCTATCCATAAAAATCCCTGGCTGTCCTGCAGCGTGCGCAGGACGTAAGAGTCGGCCAGGCCGTCGTTGGCAGTGTATTTTTGGATATAAAAATGCTGGGCTGTAGCGTCGCAAGCCATGGCGGCAGTCAGCATCAGCAGGAGACATTTGTATATCAGCCATCGGGATGGCAAGGTCACCCTTTGAAAAGATTAAGAAAACCTGCTTTGTTGCGTCTTGCGACCTCGATCTCCCGGCCATTGCTCATAATGACATTACCTCCCTCCCCTTTGCGATAGCGGTCGATCTGCTGTAAGTTGATGAGAAATGATTTGTGGGTACGGAAAAAGTTCCTGTCAGCCAGCATGTCCTCATAGGCTCTTAAGGTATGACTGGAAGTAAGCTTCTGTCCATTCAGCAAAAAGATCTCTGTGTAGTTGCCCTGCCCCTGGCAGTAGATGATGTCATTCGTGCTGACGAACAACAGCCCTTCGGGTGTCGGTACGGCTATCTTGTCGATGAACTTCCGTTCGCCGCTGATCTGCTGACGGAGCAGCTTCAATTGAAGGGAGGTATGGGATTGCCGGAAGTGTAGTTTGTCAAGGGCTTTCCGGGTGGCCGATTCCAGCTCCAGGGGATCGATGGGCTTGACGAGATAGTCGATGGCGCTGTAACGGAAGGCTTTGACGGCAAATTCATGATAGGCGGTGGTGAAGATGACCTCCAGGTCATTATCCGGCAGGCTATCCAGCAGATCGAAGCCTGTCCCGCCATTCATCTGAACGTCCAGGAAGATCAGCCGGGGGTGATGTTCCTGAATACCGGCTATCGCCTCATCCACTGTCGCTGCCTCTCCCGAAATTCTTATATCGCCAAAATAATGGTGGAGCATTTTGATAAGGACCTGCCGGCTCTGATATTCATCATCAACAATGAATACGCTGGTTGTATGCTTCGGTTTCATATGATAAGGGTTCTAAATGTATATCGCTGTTATCTTCTGTCAAAATTAGAGAATCTTATCTGAGAATTCAAGTCTGCAGGCGGATTGCATATGTCGATCCGATTATATATTTTTGAGCACCTAGAAAAAAAACTACAAAACTTTATCAATCCCTGAACATGACTTCTAAACGCTTATTCTTACGAGCGATGATCGCCGGCCTTTTTTGTGTGGTTGTATTTGCTTCCTGTCATCACAGCGGTTCTTCCGACGGAGGCAGTCCCGTGAATAATTCTTATCTGGCGTTGGCCAGTACTGTTTCTCAGGGATCGATGATCAATGACTCTTTCAGCTATGACGATCAACACCGGATAGCCCGTTTTGTCCAGTATGCGACGGATGGCACGCACAGCGGAGTTATTACGATCGACTTTACCTTTTCGGGCGGAAATGCTTTGCCTGCCGGCTATACCTATACCATGAACACCGATGCTCCGAAGTCTCACGTGCTGGCGTATGATGGACAGGGCAGGATCATAAAAGACACCAGTCTCAGCGGAGATCATTTTGTAACGTATTATACTTATTCCGGAAATTATATCATCAACACGATCCTGTTCGATGGAACTTACAACGATGCCCAGATCGATTCGCTGAAAGTTACGGACGGTAATATAACGGGTACGAAAGTCTGGGGTGCGGACCAGGGGACCTGGGAGAAGCAGGGTGATGTCACACTGGCGCATGTGACGGCCGCCAATCCCGGGTATAAGGAGCCGGTGGCGAATGCGATAGGGCCCCTGCTGTATGTGCTGTCCGTTTATAACTACGGAGGATACAATGATTTTATCTCGAAGGCATTGACAAACAAGATCTCCGGTGAGGCGGACGGTTTGCCACCCGGGGGATTCAATTATTCGGTGAGTGTGGATGCTTCCGCCAGGGTAAGCTCGATGTCCCTCACCGGGGTGGGGGTCCCTGCGGGCTCGAAGACGGTGTTCACTTATTATTAACGGGGATGGCCGTGATCTTTTTGGCTGTTTGCTTATGATCGATGAGGATGCCGCTGACCTGGCCGTTCTCGCGTAGGAATTGAAGATCGCTGTGGTCGTCGTATAAGAAGAAATCGTCCGGCGAAGTGAAATGAAGCTGCCACTGATCGAATTTGACATCGAGGAACAATCTGCCATCCCGCTGCAGGATGCGCACGGTGTCTCCTCCGACGATATACCGGCCTGCATAATCTTCCAATGCTGCAGGAGGGTCGATCTCTTTTTTGGTCACGGGTGTGTAGAAGCCTTCCCATTTATAAACAGTGGCCACGCTGTTGATGATCTCATCCATTATGGCGCCATTGTCTGAATTCACCATCACCACTACACCCCTGCCGCCATGGAGGCTGCCGAAATATTGTGACCGGAAACCCTCGTTGGCGCCGCCGTGGGAGAAATATTTCTCAGGCCCTCTTTGCTGGATGAATACGCCCAGCGCCGCGCTGCTGTCGATATAGGGTGTGAGCCTTATCCTTGTCATGGCCGGCGACAGCACGCCTGGTTTTCCTTCCAGGGATAGCTGGGTGGCGATGATGTAGCGGCAGAGGTCGGTGGGGTTTGTCCAGAGCCCGGCAGCAGCCTGTTCAGGATAAATATGATACCTGCCATGGATGGCGGCGCCGTTGTTCTTATATCCAGTGGCTAACAGGGTCCTTTTGCCGGGGCCGGGTGGCTGGGTGTAGAAGCTGGCAGTCATGCCCAGGGGCTGCAGGATGCTGTCGCGCATATACCGGTCATAAGGCAGGCCTGTGATATTCATTACCACCAGCTGGGAGAGTGTAATGCCTCCGCCGGAGTATTGTGAACGCAGGCCCGGCTCGAACATAGAATATACGCGGGGGCTGTTGGCGGGCCGCCGGCCGTCGAGGATCTGCTCGATGGAGGGGATGCTGTCTTTTATATCGTACCCCGGAAAGCCGTGGACTGAAAGACCGGCTGTATGGCTAAGGAGGTGAGCCATCGTTATCTTTTTACCTTTTGTCAGGCTGTTGTAGGTGAGTTTCCAGTGTTTAAGATATCGATTGACGTCGGTGTAGAGGTCAAGCTTTCCGTCCTGTGCGAGCTTGAGGACTCCTTCGCCGTTGAGGGATTTGCTGATGCTGGCTGCCTGGAAAAGCGTCGCCGTGGTGACGGGCCGGCCCTCGCTGCTGTCCGCCCATCCATAGCCTTTGGCCCATTCGATCTTATAGTCATTGATCACAGCGATGCTCACACCTTTCAGGTGATAATGGACCATGCGTTCGGCGAGGGTCCAGGTATGATCATGCTGGGACTGGACCCAGCCGGAAAGATGGGTCTCTACTTCGCGGATCCTTTGCAGCACCTCTTTGGATTGGGGAAAAACGGCGCCGGTCAGCACGAAGAGGAGGAAAAGCAAAAGAGGGGGCTTTTTTTTCATATGGGGGCTATTCATACAATTTACTTATTCTCAGGGAGACCGAAGAATAATATGTGACAGGGGGCGATCAGTTGGCCCTTCCCTGTTCTTCATCCGCACCATTGTCATGTCGCTTTTTGCGGGCGCCGGACTCTTTGCCAAACCGATAGCTGAAGGCCAGGCCTACACGGCGCGAATCCTGTACATAAGTATGGAAGGCGGCAGCATAGGGGATATCGGTCGTCTGGTCATGCGTATTTTGCGAAAGGAAGAGATCATCGAGCGTCAGCCGCAGACTGGCTTTATCATTCCATATGTTCTTCTGGACGGCTGTGTTGACATAGCACATGGCGCCCATCAGGTTCTGGGCGGAAATGAACCTGCTTCTATAGGCCACAGACAATTCCGCGCTCCACCCTTTTTTGAAACGGAACTGGTTAAGCACGTCGAGTGTGCCGACCAGGGCGTTTTTGTTTAGGTAGACCGAATTGATCGTGCTTTTATTGACGAGCTGGCCCATGCGGCTGTTGAAGTTAAAGTTCCACCATTTTGCCGGGGCCAGGGACAGGTTGGCGACGAGGAACAGGATATGACCATTTGCTATATTGCCCGGCCGGGTGATGAAGAGGTCGCCTTCCGTCGTCGTGGTGGAGAAAATGATGTCGGTCACGTGATCGTAGTGCGCGCCGAGGGTAAGGTATTGTTTGTAGCGATAGGAAAGCTCGATATGGTAATTGTAGCAAGGATCCAGGTAAGGGTTGCCGGCACTGTAGGAATATTTATCCCTGTAGACGAGGAAGGGGTTCAGCTGCTGGTAGCCGGGACGGTTGATCCTTCTGCCATAGCGGAACACGAGCATATGACTGCCGGCGCTGTCCAGCTTGTAAGTGAAAAAGGCGGTCGGGAACAGGCTGGTGTAGTTCCTGGAGAATGCGGAGTCCTTCAGGGCGCCGTTGCCTGGCTGGCGGCCTTCCGAATGGGTATTCTCCATTCTCAGCCCTATTTGGGCGGTGAGCTTTTTCCATTCCTTGCCGGCGGTGGCGTAGGCCGCGGCGATATTTTCTTTATAAGTGAACCGGTCGGCCTGCGCTGCATCGGGCAGCAGGAAATCACCGGAGATGTCATTATAATTATTAGCGATATCGGTGTTGACATAGCTGTATTTGGCGCCTGCTTCCACTTTGGCGTGTCCTTTTAATGGATGGCTGTAGTCCGCCTTGGCGGTATAGATATGGATATCAGACAGGCTTGCGTAACGGAAATCCAGCTTACTGGCAGGTGTCCCATCGGGCAGCTGGACGTAGTTGGGCGAATATTTGTTCCCGTCGGAGGTATAGTTGATGTAATCGAGGTCGACGTCTATTTCCCTGCCTGTCGTACCAAACCGGTGCTGAAGATTCAGGTTGGCGCCGATGCTTTTCCAATGGGAGGCGCCGGAGGTTGCTCCCTTCCCGATGGAGTCCAGCTGCATATTGCTGTTGTAGCTATTGCTGGTGTAGTCCAGCCGGTCATGCGATGGGCGGGTGTTGCCGGTGAGGACGAAGCCGTAGGTAGTGGCTGCAGAGGCGGCGAAGTCCATACCCAGCTTTCCGTTCCAGGCGTTGCTGGAAGACTTGTAGTGGTTGTCGAGGAAGACGGCATTGTTCAGTGAGCCGTTGTGGTTGTAGAAGAAGCGCTGGTAGGTATCGTCGTTGTATGTTTTGTAGCGGCTATAGCCCAGGTTGGCGAAGAGAGTGAGCTTCTTATTATGGTAATTGAGATTGAGCGCATCATTGCTCCGGCCGTATACGCCCTGGTTATAGCCGGCGGAGAGACTGCCGGTGAGTCCGGCGGTCCTGTTCTTTTTGAGGCGGATGTTGATGACCGTTGCGCCTGAAGCGTCATACCTGGCAGGGGGATTGGTCATCAGCTCTATTTTGTCCAGGACGCCTGCGGGTACGGAACGCAGATACGCGGCCAGGTCGGCGGCGGAGAGATAAGTAGGTCTGCCGTCTATGAGCACAGATGTGCCGCTGCCATTGAGGCTGATGTTCCCATCCGTGCCAACCGTCACGCCGGGCGATCTCGCCAGAACATCCAGGGCATTGCTGCCGGCATTGCCGATCATGGCGTCTACATTGATAACGGTCTTGTCCAGCTGCTCCTCCACCAGGGCTTTCTTTGCCGTCACCGCCACGGCTGTGAGGTTCTTGTTGTTTGACCGTTGCAGGATGATCACCGGCAGGCGGATGGCGGAGTGCTGGTCGTCGATGGTCAGGGGGATGCTGGTGTATTTTTTATAGCCGAGGCTTGTCGCCACGAGGAGGTAAGTGCCGTTGCCGAGCTTTCTAAATTCGAATTTCCCCTGGTCGTCGGAGACGGCGCCTTTGACGGGCGCGGAGTCGGCGGCGTGCAAGAGGGTGATGGAGGCAGCGGGGATCGGGAGGCTACCTGCATCGTTGAGGGTGCCGGTGATCTTTTTAGGGACCTGCTGGGCAGCCGATGGGATGGCGAGGGCCAGTAGCAGTGTCAGGAGCAGAAGGGGACTCTTTTTGGGATAAAGCATAAGATAAAGATACATAAATGTCTGATGTATTAAAGAGAATTCAAAATATTTTGCTGAGATGCGGGAAGCTGGAACTTTTTTTCAATGGGAAGGACGGTGGCCGGTGCAATGCGGCGTGGCTGGTGTATCAGACGCAAATCCGGATGGAAGGTTGCAAGAAAAACCGGGTTTCCGGGAGAAAAGTGATGGAATGGACGAATTATGTGACGGAAAGACTAAAATAAAAGCGGGAGTTTTTTCTGATCGGTTTAGTTGATTAATTTTACCTTTACATAGATTTAATCTATGACGTTCATACAACTGGAATATATCGCAGCCATCGACACCTATCGTCATTTTGCGACAGCCGCCGCCCATTGTTTTGTCACGCAGCCCACGCTGAGCATGCAGGTGCAGAAGCTCGAGGAGGAGCTGGGGATCAAGATCTTCGACAGGAGCAAGCAGCCTGTGCTGCCCACGGAGGCCGGTCGGGAACTGATCGAGCAGGCCCGGAAGATCCTGGCCGAGAAGGACATCATCCAGGAGATCGTGCAGGCCAGGAAGGGCGTGCTGACGGGGGAGTTGCGCATCGGCATCATCCCTACCCTGGCGCCTTACCTGCTGCCTTTATTTGTGCAGGGCTTTACAGCAAAATATCCTCAGATCAAGCTGGTAGTGAATGAGATGACCACAGAGACGCTGGTGACCCGTCTCCGGGAAGGGCGCATCGATGTGGGCATCCTGGTCACCCCTCTCCAGGAGAATGGCATCCGCGAGCATGTGCTGTTCTACGAGGAACTGCTGGTCTATGTCTCCCGGAAGAACGCGGCCTATAAAAAGACGTATATGCTGGCCCAGGACATCGATCCTAATAAGCTATGGCTGCTGGAGGAGGGGCATTGTTTCCGCAGCCAGATCGTTCGTCTCTGCGAACTCCGGAAGGCCAGCAGGGAAGGCAGCCATTTCGACTATGAGGCAGGCAGCCTGGAGACCCTGCGGCGGATGGTGGAGCTGAATGACGGCATCACGATCCTCCCGGAACTGGCGGCAATGGACCTGACCAAAAAGCAGACGCAGCTGGTCCGTCATTTCAAACGTCCTGCTCCCATGCGGGAAGTGAGCCTGGTGGTTCACCGGGATTTTGTAAAGCAGCGCCTTGTACAGGCGTTGAAGGAAGCGATCGTGCAGTCCATACCGGAAAAAGTGCGGCAGAATAAAAACCAGCATGTGGTGCCCATCTGACCGGGGCGTTGCCTATTTCTCCAATGCTTCTCCCAATTTTTGATTGAATTCCGGATGATCATGCAGATCATTATGCCCGGCCCCCTCGATGGTAATAAATTCATCCCCCGGCTTGAGAAGCGGCTTCAGCCGCGACGCGTTGCCGTATGACACCACCCAATCGCCTGTGCCATGAAAGATGGTGATGGGCGCCGTGACGGCCGGGAGATACTCATTTGTGGGGAACCGGTAGTGCAGCATGCTTCCCACCGGATAAAGGAATAAATAGTGCCGGGCCATCGATGTCACGCTGTAATAGGGACATTCCAGGATCAGCCGGCGGCAATCCCGTATGGATGCCAGCTGTGCGGCGATGCCTGTTCCCAGGCTTTTACCATAGAGGATGATCTGGCCCGGGGACCAGCGGCTGCGGGCGAGCTTGTATACGGAAAGTGCGTAGGCATACAGGGCTTTCTCATTGAGCTTTCCCGTGCTTTTGCCGAACCCGGGGTAATCCAGCATCCAGACTTCATAGCCCTTGGCCGTAAAGTCGGCGGCATAGGGGGCATAACGGGTTACGTTCTGCCTGTTCCCGTGGAAATACAGCACAACCCCTTTTGGCGTGTCGGCGCCTGCCGGCTTGAATTGAACGACGTTGAGGCTGGTCTCCTTGTTATAGGGCAGGTTGACTTCCGAATAGGGCTGCGTGAAATGATAGTTCGTCTTTCTGTCGACGGGCTCGGGGTGAAAGAGGAGCTTGTCCTGGAGGTAATAGGCAGCGATGCCGATGATGGAATACAGCAGGATCAGGACTTTTGCCCAGCGGAAGATCTTTTTCTTCGTCATTAGGGTGCAAGCTAATAAAAAGGGAGCTATTCTCTCAGGATGTCGCGGATGAAGTTGTGGTACTCGGGGAAAGTGTTGAGGTTGTTATGTCCGCCGCCATGGATGCGGATGAGGGTGATCCTGGTGGGATTGAGCTTTTGGAGGCGCTCGCTATGCCTTATGGGTATGAGCCAGTCCCGGGTGCCGTGGAGGATGTAAGTGTGGCAGCGTACGCGGGGGAGCCAGAGGTCGGTGCGCAGGTGATACCTGAGCACATATCGCACGGGCAGTACGGGGATGAACCGTTCCACTACTTTCCTGAAATTGTAGTACGGGCTGTCCAGGATCAGGTAACGGGGATCATTGTCCGCGGCGATCTTGGCCGCGAAGCCGCTGCCAATGCTGCGTCCGTACAGGAGAAGGCAGTTGGCCGGGCATTGTTTCAGCAGCGTGTCATAGACGAACTGGATATCTCCCAGCATGGCTGCCTCGCCCCGGCGGCCCGTGCTTTTGCCGAAGCCGCGGTAGTCCACCAGGACGACGTCATAGTTCAGCCGGTAAAAATCCCGTGCGTATTTCGCCCATCCCTTGATGCTGCGGGTATTGCCGTGGAGATAAAGGATCAGCCCTGCGGGGTTGGGACGATAAAAATGCAGCCCGTTGATGCGTACCCCTTCGGAGACATCGAAGAAGAGCTCCTTGAATGGGATGTCATACTTGTACAGGAAATCGGCCGGCAGCTTTTCCGGCTTGAAGATGAGCTTGTCCTGTATGAAATAGGCAACGACAAGCAGGACGATGGCGCCCAGGACAATGTATATGAGGTCGGTCAGGAGCATCTGACCGCAATATAAGCAGATGGGGCCTATTCCGTCTCTATTCTCTTCAGGTTGAAATTCGGCACCGGCGATACTACCAGGGGGAATTTTTCAATCGTCACATTGGACGGGTCGAGGCCAAACCCGCGCTCTTCCGACAAGCTGATCTCTTTCAGCCAGAAATACAGCTTCATCACCACGCGTTCGAAAAAAGGCAGTTCATTATCCTGGCTCAGGTATTTTTCCATGACGATGAACTGGAAATCGCCCACGACGTTGTTCCGTTCCAGCGACTCATAACGGCTGGTGATATTCACCTCCTTGTTATTCACCAGGTCCTCTACCACTTTGCGGAACATGAGGTTGATCTTGGGCTCTATCCGGAAACCGAGGCGGAACTCCACCCGTATGATGTCGTTCGGGATAATATGGTCCACCGAATACTCTGCCGTATAGGGGTCATCGAGGGTGTCCACGTGGACGAACCAGTAAATGTCGCTCCGTTTGGGCTTTTTATTCAGGATGGAGTATATGATCTTGTGCTCTATTTCCTTGGGGTTGTTGGCGCTGGTCATGTACACGAGGTGGGTCGCGTATTTGGGGATACCCCGGTCGTTGCTCAGCTCCTGGATCTGGGGGATATAGTGTTCCATCCGTACGAACTCCACATACCTGTTCTTGATCTTCCGGGCCCTGAACCAGACATACATGACGGCGAAGAGCGCTCCTCCCACGATGAGGGTGACATAGCCGCCGTGCTTGAACTTATCCAGGTTGGCAGCGAGAAAGCTCAGCTCGATGCTGAGGTAGACGGCCAGGTAAAGATAGATGAACGGGCTGCTTGTTCGCCGGGAGACCAGGTAATTGGCAAAGAGGATGGAAGTGGCCAGCATACAGAGGGTAATGGCCAGACCGTAAGCGGCGTCCATATTGGAGGTGCTCCGGAAATACAGGGTGATGCCGCAGCACCCGATGAAGAGCATGAAGTTGATAGCGGGTATATAGGACTGTCCCCTCTCTTCCGTGGGGTAGTTGATGCGCAGCTTGGGCCACAGGTTCAGGCGCATGCTCTCGCTGATCAGGGTGAAGGACCCGGTGATCAGGGCCTGGCTGGCAATGATGGCGGCTGCCGTGGCGATGATGATACCCGGTACGACGAACCATCCGGGCATGATGTTGTAAAAGGGATTGCCCAGGTTCGTGTCGAATATCCGGCCTCTGTAATTGGCCAGGAGCCAGGCGCCCTGCCCCAGATAGTTCAATATGAGGCAGGTCTTTACATAGATCCAGGAGATCCGGATATTGCTTTTCCCGCAATGGCCGAGGTCGGAATACAGCGCTTCGGCCCCGGTGGTACAGAGGAAGACGGCGCCCAGGATCCAGAAGCCCTTGGGATAGGTGGTCAGCAGCTCGATGGCATAGTGGGGACTCAGGGCCTTGAAGATGCCCAGGTCATCCACCAGATGGCTGCTGCCGAGCACGGCCAGCATGCTGAACCAGACGGCCATGATGGGGCCGAACAGCTTGCCGATGGACTCGGTACCAAATTGCTGAAGGAAGAAGAGGACTACCAGGATGCCCAGCACAATGATCACGATGGTTGTCTGGTCTATATAACGGAATGCCGGCAGCTGCCGCAAACCTTCGATGGAGGCGGTGACGGAGATGGGCGGCGTGATCATCCCATCGGCCAGCAGGGCTGCGCCCCCTATCATCGCGGGCAGCACGAGCCATCTTTTCTGGCGGCGGACCAGGGCATACAGGGAGAAGATGCCGCCTTCCCCGTTGTTGTCCGCCTTAAGTGTCAGCCAGACATATTTGACGGTGGTTTGGAGCGTAAGGGTCCAGATGATGCAGGAAAGAGCGCCCAGAATGAGCTTCTCTTCGATGATCCTTCCGTGAATAATAGCATTCAAAACGTAAAGGGGAGAAGTTCCGATGTCGCCGTAAATGATACCTAATGCAATAACGAGGTTTGCAAAACTTAATTTGTTGATCTGTTGGCTCACGAGTGAGGAAGTCTGTTAATAAATAAGGCCGGAAGATTCCGGCACAGGGGCAAAAGTACAGTGAAATAAACAAAACGTGTGTAGCATTTTTTTCAGCCTCAGAATTTTATAAAATCTTAATATTTTTAATCCGGAATTAACAGTCCTGAAGGCGTGGATCAAGGTTTTAACGCCTACCAAGCAAACTTTTGGCTATCTTACAAATGGTTTTAACATACCTTTTACGAATTAGATCCGTATTATCTTTAATGCGGAAACCATCAATTATGAACAGAATCCTGGCATCCTTATTAATGTTGTCGGCTTTGCTTGCCCCCCGCCCGACATCGGCCCAACAGATCATCTATTCAGATCCCGAACGGGAGGACAACCGGCGCACGAACTTCGAGATCATTGGCAAGATCAATGGTAACTTCCTGATTTTCAAGAATAACAACTCAAATAACGCCATTTGCATCTACGATGGGAATATGAAGCTCGTCCAAAGAGTGCCCCTGGCATTCATGCCGGATAAATATATCAATGTAGACTTCGTAGCCTACCCGGACTACTTTTACATGATCTATGAGCACCAGCACAAGAGCATCGTTCACTGCATGGCCATCAAGATGGACGGAATGGCCAAGCCGATGGGGGAGCCCATAGAGCTGGATACCACCCAGATCGGCTTTGCGGCCAATAACAAGATCTACACGACCATTGCCAGCGAGAACAAGCAAAAGATCATGGTGTTCAAGATCAACAGCAAGAACAACAAGAACTTCCGTTTTACTACGCTGCTGTACGACGCCCAGCTGAACGTCCTTGACAAGCACAGGATGTATCTGCCCATGGAAGAGCGCAATGAGCTGTTCACTGATTTCCTGCTGGACAATGAAGGCGAGCTGGTCTTCGGAAAATACCTGCGCAGCGGCAGCAATGACTATATCTCCCGGGTAACGCTTGTCACCAAGGACGTAGAGGCGGACAGCTTTTCGGTGAAGGACATCGGTTCGGCCGACAGGATCCTGGATGAGATCAAGATGAAAGTGGACAATACCAATCGCCGATTTATCCTCACGGGCTTCTATTACAAGCAGAAAAGAGGCAATATCGAGGGGCTCTACACGGTGGTTTGGGACAAGGGGACCAATACCCGGCTGAAAGAGACGGTGGCCATCTTCAATGATGAGCTGCGGGCCCTGGCAAAAAGCTCGGACGCCAACCTGAAAATGGCCTTCAATGACTTTTTCATCAAGAACATCATCGTCAAGAGAGACGGCGGCTTCCTGCTGATCAGCGAATCGATGTACACCACTTCCCGGGGGAATATGTTCAATCGCTGGGACTATATGTATAATCCGGCTTTTGGCCCCGGCTTCTACTCGCCCTATTATTACAGTCCTTACTATAATCCCTGGAACAGGAATTACGGCAACTACGCCACCCGCTTCCATGCGGAGAACATCATGATCATTGCATTCGACAAGGAAGGCAGCATCCAGTGGAGCAATATCATTCCCAAGAGCCAGTTCGACGACGAGACGGAGAACCTCATCTCCTATGAGATGATGAACACGGGCGGCGAGCTGCATTTCCTCTTCAACCAGTACGAGCGCCGGAATATGCTTTTAAATGACCAAAGTATTTCCCCTGAGGGCAAGATTACGCGTTATCCTACGTTAAAGAACCTGGATAAGGGATATGACTTCATGCCCCGGTATGGTAAACAAGTCAGCAGCTGGGAAACGATCATCCCCTGTCTTTACAGAAATTACCTGTGTTTCGCGAAAGTCAATTTCTAAAAAAAAGATCCGGTGATCGGTATATTCAGACAAAAGAACCCGGGCAATGCCCTGATATTATTGGTGTATGCCCTGGTGCTGAAATTCTCTCTCTTTATCCACCCGGTGGCGCCGGCCTTGCATCCCGAGGACAATTACCTGTACAGGGTGATCCTCCGGGGGCTGGATAAGGTATTCGGTCATACCCCCCTGATATATTCGATCCTCTCCTTCCTCATCCTGCTCTCGCAGGCCATCCTGTTCAACCGCATATGCAATTACAATAAGCTTTTGCCGAAGCCGAATTTCCTTCCGGGCATGTCTTATATCCTTATCACCTCCCTTTTGCCGGATTGGGGACATTTTTCGGCTCCGCTGCTGATCAACTCGATCATGATCTGGATCTACTACAGGATGATAGACCTGTACAACAGTCACCGGCCCCTGTCCTCTATTTTTGGCATCGGCATCTGGACGGGCGTGGTCTCACTGTTATATATACCGGCCATGGCCTTTCTCCTGCTGGTGCTGTTCGGGCTGATCACGATGCGGCCTTTTCGTATCAGGGAATGGTTGGTGGGACTGCTGGGCTTCACCTGTCCTTATTATTTTCTTTTTCTGGTGCTGTATCTCACGAGCCACTGGGAATGGGAGAAAGTGGTGCCTCATATCGTGTTTACTTTACCGGCCATGCCTACTTCCATCTGGACGACCCTGGGCATGTTCTGGTTAGTGGTTCCTTTTATCGCCGGCGGTTATTTTGCGCAGAAAAACCTGAGCAAGATGCTGATCCAGATCCGGAAAAGCTGGAGCCTGCTGCTGCTGTACCTGGTGGTGGCCGTCGTCATTATCCTCATCAACCGGGCCGACTCCTACGAGAATTGGATCGTCATGGCCGTGCCGTTCGCCGGCTTCCATGCAGCGGCCTATTACTATCCGCAGCGCACGACGGTTCCCCTCATACTACATTGGTTGATAGTTGCTTATATTATTGCGTTCAATTATTTTTTTTAGCTTTGAGCTGTGAGCGATGAGCTGCGAGCCTGTTTTCGTATCTTTGAGGGATCAAAAAATCATCCACTCATGAAGTTTGGCGTAGTCGTTTTCCCGGGTTCCAATTGCGATCGTGACATGCAGGATGCCTTGCAATATGACCTGGGGCAGGAAGTCATTATGCTGTGGCATAAGGACACCGATCTCAGCATGTTCAGCTCCGGGGACTGTATCGTTCTACCCGGCGGATTCTCCTATGGCGATTATCTGCGCTGCGGGGCGATTGCCAGGTTCAGCCCCATCATGCAGAGCGTGATCCGCTTTGCGGGGGAAGGCGGGAAGGTACTGGGTGTCTGCAACGGCTTCCAGATCCTCTGCGAGTCTCACCTGCTGCCGGGGGCCCTGCTGCGGAATGCCAATCAGCAATTCATCAGCAGGAATGTTTATCTCCGGGGTGAAGGCGACCAGGGCAAGCCGCTGATGATCCCCATTGCCCATGGAGAGGGAAGGTACTATGCCGACGAAAAGACGCTGGACGAACTGGAAGCGAATGAACAGGTGATCTACCGCTATGCTGATGCAGCCGGTGAGATCAATGCGGCCGGAAACCCTAATGGTTCCCTGCGCAATATTGCGGGCATCCGTAATAAGGCGGGCAACGTATTTGGTATGATGCCGCACCCGGAGCGGGCCTGCTCCGAAGCGTTGGGCAATATTGACGGCAAGTCGATCCTGCATGCTTTGTTCATTGATAAGAAGCAGCCGTCTGTCCGCAAGCAGGCGGGGCTGGTCAATATTTAGCCTTTTTGTAACATTTGGAAGCTGAACTTTAGGCCCTGATCTTAATCAGAATACGGAATCAACCCCATAATTATCATGCAACTTATTAAGAAAATGACATTTTGCGGCCTGGCCCTACTGACAGGAACCTTGGCCATGGCCCAATCCAGCAAGCAGGTGAACTGGGCATATTCTGCAAAGAAAATAGCGGACAAGACCTATGAAGTCCATATGACGGCGACAGTGGGAGGGGATTATCACATTTATTCCCAGAACCCTGGTGGGGAGGGTCCGATCGCGACCAGCTTTAAGTTTACAAAGAACCCGTTGATTGTTCCGAATGGCAAGGTAAAAGAGGTCGGCAAGGTGGTGAAGAAATTTGAAAGCGCCTGGGGCCATGATGTGCTGTATTATGAAAAGACGGTGGATTTCGTCATGACGGTCAAAACGAAGAGCAATGTGAAGACCAGCCTGGCGGGCACGGTGGAGTTCATGGTATGTAATGAGCATGAGTGTTTGCCACCGGCGGATGTAGATATAAAAGTTAATATTGGCGGGTGACCGGCTGTCTGTCGGCTACACGACGAAAAAGATAATTAAAAAACGAGTTCTTTGAACTCGTTTCGTTTTTAAGGCTCTTTTTACCCCTATTTTGAAGATCATGCGATATAGATTTTTACTTTTTGTTCTTTTCAGTGTGGTGCTGCAGGCAGTCCGGGCGCAGGATACGGGCGCCGTTGTGAAATGGACGTTTTCAGCCGTGAAGGATGGAGGCGTCAACACCCTCGTGCTGCATGGCAAAATAAAAGACGGCTGGCATCTGTATTCCACGACCATGAAGGATGACCTGCCCAATTCGAGGGTGACACTGGACAGCTCTGCCAGGGCGTCTATCGATAAGATCGAAGAGAAAGGGCAGCTGGATGTCAGGAAGGAGCCGTTGTTTGATAATGCAGAGACGCGCAGCTTTGAGAAGGATGTGCAGCTGCTGGTGCATCTCAGGCCGGGGGCATCGGACCTGAAAGGTGTTGTGACCTATATGGCCATTTATAAAGATTCTGTGGTAGGGCCTGTGGAGGTGCCTTTCCGGTATGTTGCCACGCCTTCAGGCGAGCTGGCGGCTAAATCCACCGATCTGCAGGAGTCCACGGCCGGCGCTAACGATCTGAAAAAGGGTTCTATCAAGCTGGATAGCCCGGTGAATAAATGCGGGGGGACGGGCACAGAGAACAGCAAGTCGACGGGATTGCTAGGTATCTTTTTCCTGGGTATACTGGGAGGATTGGTCGGTCTTATCATGCCATGCACCTTTCCGATGATCCCGCTGACCGTAGCATTTTTTACCAAGCGGGCTCCTTCCCGCAAACGTGGGATTACGAATGCCTTCCTTTATGGATTCTTCATTTTCCTGATCTATGTGCTGGTGAGTGCGCCTTTCTATTTTTTGCCCAGCAGTGAATCCGGCTTCCTGAATAATATCGCCACCAATGTTTGGGTAAACCTGCTCTACACCGTTATTTTCCTGGCATTTGCCCTTTCGTTCTTTGGGCTTTTTGAGATCACCCTGCCTAGCAGCATCTCGAATTCAGTGGACGCGAAATCCGACCTTGGCAGTATCGGTGGCATCTTCTTTATGGCACTTACGCTTGTCATCGTCTCCTTTTCCTGTACTGGCCCGTTGTTGGGGTCGTTGATCATCAGCTCGTTTGATCCTCTGAGCGGAGGTCCTGTTCAATTGACTGTTGCCCTGGCGGGTTTTGGCTTTGCGCTGGGATTGCCATTTGCGCTTTTTGCGCTTTTTCCCCGCTGGCTGGAGTCCCTGCCCCGTTCGGGGAGCTGGATGACGACTGTGAAGATCGTATTCGGATTTATCGAGCTGGGATTTGCCCTCAAATATTTTTCCAATGCTGATCTTGTTTCCCATTGGGGTATCCTGAAAAGAGAGACATTTTTTGCTGCCTGGATCCTGATAAGTCTTAACCTGGGACTTTTTCTGCTGGGGCTGATCAATTTCGGAAAAGGAAAGCCGGCTAAATTGACCAGCACCAGAAAAGTGTTCGGATGGCTTTTTATTGCCCTGGCAGCTTATCTTCTGCCTGGAGTGACCAATACCCAGTATGCCAACATCTCGCTGGTCAGCGGTTTTCCACCCCCGTTGACCTATAGTTGGTACAATGCTGAAAAGGCCGATCATAAAGGTGTCGAACCTGCGGTGATCAATGACTACGAGAAAGCACTTCAGGTAGCGAAGGCCGAGCATAAACCCATACTGATCGATTTCACGGGCTGGGCCTGCGTAAATTGCCGGAAGATGGAGGAGAATGTCTGGCCTAAGCCGGAAGTGAAGGATCTGATAAAGAAGAATTTCATCCTGGTGTCCCTGTATGTGGATGATAAGAAAAATTTACCGGACGACCAGCAATTCCTGTTCACTACTAATGATGGCAGTAAGAAGAAGATCATCACAGTGGGTGATAAATTCGCCACGCTGCAGTCGGAGAATTTTAAAAATGCTTCGCAGCCGCTGTATGTAGTCATCAGCCCTGATGAGAAATTAATGACCTACCCTGTCGGGTACACGCCCAGCGTAAAAGAATATGCGGAATGGCTGCAGTGCGGGCTGGATGCTTTTCATAAGAACTAACGGCGCCGGGTCGCAGTACCGGTGTTATCAAATAAAAGAGGCCCGTCGATCGACGGGCCTCTTTGTAATTAGGCGTCATTCTGTCCCGGCCTTCCGACAGGTACTAAGGGCAAGTGCTCATCTGCGTCAGATGGAGGGCCAGAATGACAATATCTTTTGCTGGAGCTGTGCTCTGCCTTGGCGACAAAAAAAGAGTCCCTGCTCTAACGAGCAGGAACTCAAATTATTTTTTTTTAATCGATCTTTTCACACATTGAAGTTAGCGGTTCTGTCCGTTCCCCGTTGTCTTTCTTAGTTAAAGATTATTAAAAAAATCGTCATTCCAAAATTATCCCGCACTGAAAGGAGATACTAACTTTCCCGATGTTCCTCCCTGGTGCTGAATCCGTACATTTTCGAAATGACTACCATCTTTTTCATTCCAAATATACTTTTTAGTAAAATTGGATTTTATAATGCGATTTTTTTCTCAGTCATCATCTTGCGCAGGTTGATAAGACCGTAACGCATACGCCCAAGGGCGGTGTTGATGCTGCAGTTGGTGAGCGCGGCGATCTCCTTAAAGCTCAGGTCCGCGTAGTGACGGAGGATAATAACCTCCCGTTGATCTTCGGGCAACAGATCCAGCATCTGCCTTACCCGGTCATGACTCTGGCGTTTCATCATCTTGGTGTCAGCGCCTTCTTCCGTGAAGTGCAGCACCTCAAAGATATCGCGGTCATCGCTGGTCTTGATGGCGGGCGTACGCTTTACCTTGCGGAAATGATCCACGCAAAGGTTGTGCGCAATACGCATTGCCCAGGGAAGGAACTTGCCTTCTTCTGTGTAACGGCCACCACGAATTGTGTCGATGATCTTGATAAGAACGTCCTGGAAAATATCCTCGGCAAGATATTTGTCCTTAACCAGGAAAAGAATGGAAGTGTACAGCTTGTCCTTATGCCTGACGATTAACGCCTCTAAGGCATACAGGTCTCCATCACGAAATTGATGGATAAGCTCATGGTCGGTTTTTTTGCGTAGCAATGTCATAAACTTCTACGGGTTTTTGAAGGTGATAGGATATATATTTGGATTTTAAAGATGGTTCGGCTTTTCTATGTAGAAGTCTTCAATCTATAGGCGAAAGTGGTTTTAAAAATTTTAACTAAAAGTAATTCACATTTTTTATCCCAGTGTGCACAAATTCTTATTGTGTGAATCGGGTTTAAAGATATACATTTTTTGGAAAAAACAACATTCCGGGAAATATTTTGTTAATTAATTCATTGTAACGCGCACAAAACAATAAGGTAAGTACTTATTTTGTCCTATCGACCCCTCCAATCTCGTGGAATGGTTATTTTTTCCATCGTTTTTATTGTTTTCGGCCTTCGTACGGGCTTCCAGGCACAGGGGACCGGGCTGCAAGTCTTTGCCTACGGCGGGTTGCTCACCGTTGACAAATTTGGGGCCAGAGAAAATTTTTGGAGAAGGGCCGGGCTAAGTCGGGCGGCAAAGAGCCGGAGACTGGCTTCAGGGGATAGGATCCGAGTCGTTGTAAGGGTAAAGCTGGCTCAAATTTTTAGTAACATTGATCGTTAGTGCACAAAATTGTAGTAGGTTTGTTATAAGTATATATATGGCTATATCGGGTAAAGTACAGCAGAAAAAAGAAAAATTGACACATCAGCCTCCACAGCCGTCACAGACCGACGCAATATTTATAAAAGGGGCGAGGGTCCATAATCTCAAAAATATCGACGTTTCCATTCCCAGGGGAAAGTTCGTGGTAGTCACGGGTGTGTCCGGGTCGGGTAAATCATCCCTTACCATCGACACTTTATTCGCGGAAGGGCAGCGTCGCTATGCGGAAAGCCTTAGCGCCTACGCCCGGCAATTCATGGCCCGCATGAATAAGCCGGATGTGGACTATATCAAAGGGCTATGCCCGGCCATCGCCATCGAGCAGAAGGTGATCACCCGGACGCCCCGGTCCACGGTGGGCAGCATGACGGAAATATATGATTATCTCCGCCTGCTCTTTGCCCGGGCGGGTAAGACCTATTCTCCTGTTTCAGGCGCATTGGTGAAAAAAGACGACACGGCCGACGTGGTGGAAGCCATCGCTGCCTTGCCGCATAACGACAGGGTACTGATCCTTACACCATTCCGGCAAAGCAAGAACCGCAATTCCCGGGAAGAGCTTAATATCCTGCTGCAAAAAGGATTTTCCAGGATCTATCTTTCTTCCCTGCCTGTTCCTACCCTCTCGGATTCCACGGTGATCGCAGGCAGCGATCTGCCGCCTGGTGAAACATTGCGGATCGAAGACCTGCTGGAGCTGGATGAGAAGGCATTGAAGAACAGGCTTTCCACCTTAAATATAGCCGCTGAACCGGCGCTTCCTGCCGTACCTGCCACCAAAGGCAAGGGGGCAAAAGCTTCGGCAGCCGTGAAGGCTAAGGGTAAAACGCCTGCTGCGGCGAGTCCCGCTGCGCCAGGCATTTATGTGCTCATCGACAGGCTGGTGGTCAAAGATTTCGATGAGGACGACCGCCACCGGATGGCCGATTCCGTCGGTACTGCCTTTTACGAAGGGGAAGGCGAAATGCAGCTGGAGATCAATGGCCAGCGGAGAATGCTTTTTTCCAACCGCTTTGAGATGGATGGCATCCAATTCGAAGAGCCTGTGCCTAATTTATTTTCCTTTAACAACCCTTTTGGCGCCTGCCCCACCTGTGAAGGATTCAGCCAGGTGCTGGGGATCGATGCCGACCTGGTCATCCCTGATAAAAGGCTCAGCGTCTATGAAGGCGCGGTAGCACCCTGGAAAGGGGAGAAGCTTGTCTGGTGGAAAGACCAGTTTGTCAAAGCCGCCAAAAAATTCGATTTCCCTATTCACAAACCTGTCATCGACCTGACCAAAGCGCAGTATAAGACATTGTGGGAAGGGAATGAGCATGTGCAAGGCATCAATGATTTCTTCGACGAAGTTGAGAAGAACTTATATAAGGTGCAGTACCGGGTGCTGCTTTCCCGCTACCGCGGACGGACATTGTGCCCGGACTGTAACGGTTATCGCCTGCGTAAAGAGGCGCTGTATATAAAGATCGGCGGCAAGCATCTGGGCGAATTATGTGAGATGCCGGTGAAGGACCTAATCAAATGGTTCGATCAGCTGCAGCTGGATATCCATGACCAGCAGATAGCCAAAAGAGTGCTGATCGAAATACGCCACAGGCTGGATACCTTACTGGACGTGGGTTTGGGCTATCTCACCCTGGACCGGCTGGCCAACTCACTCAGCGGCGGCGAAAGCCAGCGCATACAGCTGACCCGCAGCCTGGGCAGCAACCTGACCAATTCTCTTTATATACTGGACGAACCTTCCATCGGACTGCATTCCAGGGATACCCAAAAGCTGATACGTGTGCTGAAGGAGCTTCGCGACCTGGGTAACACGGTGGTGGTGGTGGAGCACGATGAGATGATGATGCGTGAGGCGGACTATATCATCGACATGGGGCCTCTAGCCAGCCACCTGGGCGGAGAGGTTGTTGCTTCCGGAAATTATGCTGAGCTGATCGCCGACAAGGACAGCCTGACCGGCAAATACCTGAAAGGCGAGCTGACCATCGCGCCTCCCGCGAATCTGCGGAAATGGAAAAGGTCCATCACGGTGGAAGGTGCCCGTCAGCACAACCTGCAGGACATCACCGTGGAATTCCCGCTGGACACGTTGTGTGTCGTCAGCGGCGTCAGCGGCAGCGGCAAGACCACCCTGGTAAAGCAGATCCTGTATCCTGCCCTTCAGAAAATAAAAGGCGAGCCTGCCGACAAGGTGGGGCTGCACAAGGCAGTGAAAGGCGATATCGACTACTTGTCCCAGATAGAGCTGGTGGATCAGAACCCCATCGGTAAATCATCCCGGAGCAACCCTGTCACCTATATCAAGGCATATGACGAGATCCGTGACCTGTATTCGAAACAACCCCTGAGTAAAATGCGGGGCTTCCAGCCCAAACATTTCTCCTTCAATGTGGACGGCGGACGCTGCGACACCTGTAAAGGAGAAGGGGAGCAGATCGTGGAGATGCAGTTCCTGGCGGATGTGCACCTCACCTGCGAGGTATGCGGAGGCAAACGATTCAAGGAAGAAGTGCTGGAAGTCACCTATAAGGAAAAGAATATCTACCAGGTGCTGGAACTGAGCGTCGACGAGTCGCTGGAGTTCTTTAAAGATGAGAAGGATATCCTGCAGAAAATAAAGCCGCTCAGCGACGTGGGGCTTGGCTATGTGAAATTAGGTCAGTCCTCCGATACTCTCTCTGGTGGAGAGGCGCAGCGTGTGAAGCTGGCTTCCTTCCTTGGTAAGGGCCGGGCGCAGGGGCATATCCTGTTCATTTTCGATGAGCCGACTACCGGTCTTCATTTTCATGACATAAAAAAGTTACTGGCTTCTTTTAATGCGCTGATCGACCAGGGGCATTCCATCCTGGTGGTCGAGCATAATACGGATGTGATCCGCAGCGCCGATTGGATCATCGACCTGGGGCCTGAGGCCGGAGACGGCGGGGGGAGCCTTGTCTATGCAGGTGTGCCTGCGGGGTTGAAGAAAGTGAAGGATAGCTATACGGGCAGGTTCCTGTAAAGCTTCCTATAGGCACCTGGTCTAATACCATGAAGTTTTTTCATTGAAGATGATACGGTTGTAAAACGGATCGATCACCGTCATTTCCAGAGTACCGGGATCCCATTCCACGCGCTCCAGCCCGGGGCGGTTGTACGTATATTTTTTTTCGATCAGCCGCCGGTGGTATGCTTCCAGCCCTTTGAAGCCCTCGATGGTGAAACGCCCTCCGGGCGAGCATTCCCCGTGATGCTCCGAAAGGTCGAATACGAGGTCCTGTATGGCTACGCGCATATAGAAGGGGGTATTGTCGGGCCGGTGCTCAAATACGACGGTGCATCCAAGCCAGTCAATGTAAAATTCGATGGTCTTAGCATAGTCGAAGACGCGGAAGACGGGTATTGCCCTTGCCATGGTAGTTGTGTTTAGGTGATCAAAGGTCCGGGGTTACGGGCAGAAATTATTTTACAATCGTTAAATACCGTTCCTTGTGTGGCGAGCCCTGATCCGGCTGAGGGACACCTGGGTGATGCCCAGGTAGGAAGCGATGTATTGCAGGGGCACGCGCCGGACGATCTCCGGTTTATTTTTCAGCAGGTCTTCATAGCGTTGTTGGGGACTGTCCTTGAGGAAGGTGAAAAAATGCCGCATGAACTCCGACTGTCTTTCCACCACTTTATCCAGGATGAGATTGTATACGGGTGCATCCTGGCGGATCTTTTCCAGGTCGGCAGCGCCTATCCAGTAGATCCGGCTGGGTTCCAGGGTTTCGACGCTGAAAAGGCCGGGCGCTTTTTTCCGGATGCTTTCGGAAGCGTAGATCACGTCTCCTTCGAAGAAGAAATGGAAACAGATGTCTTTATCTCCGTGGTTGAACCAGGCGCGGGCGGCGCCTTGTTTGATGAGGTATATTTTTTGGGGGATGTCTCCTTCGCGGAAAAGCAAGCTGCGGGCAGGGAGGTCTGTTAAATGCCAGAGGTGTTTATATTTTTCCCAGGGGGAGGTCATGCGTTTAATGGCCTTTAAGGTAACAAAAAAAAATCGGTCCGCCGGGCGTTCATTGGGGAACGATACGCCCGGGGACCGAAAAGGGTAAGTCATACTGATCCGTTCTTTACTTCAAATCCTTCCCCCTGCCATTATATCCTGTCTTTACAATTACATCCGCACTATATCTTCCATTCATTATCTAATTCCATGCTGTTGGTCTGATCCGATCCGCGGTCAAAACCGCTATTCCATTATTTCCATCCGCCGCCGAGCGACTTATACAGTCCTACGACAGCATCCAACTGGTCTCTTTTAAGGCTGGCCAGCTCCAGCTCACTTTGCAGCACATTACTTTGTGCGGTGATCACTTCCAGGTAGGTAGCCAGGCCGTTGCGGAAAAGCATGTTGGCATTGCTCGTTGCCTGCTGCAGTGTATTGACGCGGGAAGCTACGATGACCTGCTGTTCTTTCAGCTTCTCGATCCGTCCCAGCGCATCGGATACTTCACCGACGGCGGTCAGCACCGACTGGCGGAACTGGATCACTGACTTTTCCCTGTCTATCTTTGCCAGCTCATACTGGGTACGCAGCTCGCGGCGCCTGAACAGGGGTTCCGTGAGGCCGCCGCCGACAGTGCCGAAAAGGCTGGCGGGGATATTGAACCAGTTGCTGGCTTTGAAGCTGTTGAGGCCTCCCTGGGCCGTGATGGTAAGGGAAGGGTAGAGGCTGGCTTTGGCGATCCCTACATTCGCATTGGCGATGGTGAGGGCCAGCTCATTGCTCCTTACATCAGGGCGGCGGTTGACCATGGCTGTTGGTACGCCGGCAGAGAGCTCGTCCCGCACGGGGATTTGCGCCAGTGTCGTATTGCGTGTGATGCGGGCGGGAAGCTGACCGGCGATGATGCTCAGGGCATTCTCCTGTAAAAGCACCTCCTGTTCCAGCTGGGGCACGAGGGCTGCGGCGACCTTTTCCTGGGCTTCCGCCTGCTGTACGGCCAGCGCTGTCACCTGACCTGCGTTGTATTGCAGGCGGATGATCTGCAGGGTGCTGTCGTTCAGCGACACGTTCCTGTGGGCGATGGCCAGCTGCTCGTCCAGCATCAGCAGGTTGTAATATCCCTGGGATACGCTGGCTACGATGTTGGTCTGTACGGCTTTGCGGGCTTCTTCCGTCTGGAGGTAGCTGGCGAGTGCCAGGGACTGCCGGCTACGGATCTTTCCCCAGATGTCGGCTTCCCAGGAGAGGCCCACATTGGCGGAATAGTCTTCGATATGTTTTTGCTTCAGGAACGAGCTCAGGGAGATCCCGTTGAGGCTATTGTCCGAAGGACGGGTGGTATTGGCCGTTACATTCAGGTTCACTTCCGGCAGGTAGCCCAGTTTGGATTGCCTCAAGGTCAGCCTGGAGGATTCGATGTTCTTCAGGGCCAGCTGCATGTCGTAGTTCTTTACAATGGCGCTGTCGATCAGCTGTTGTAAGGTCGCGTCTGCAAAGAGGTCCTTCCAGGGCAGTGCAGCGATGCCGGCGCTGTCCGCAGCTGCGGTTGCAGCGGTCGTACGTGCTGTCTGACTGAAGTCGGCGGGCACATCGGGCTGCGGTGTAGCAGTGTCTTTTGACACTTTACAAGCTCCCAACCCTATAATTAGGGCAAAAGCTGTCGATTTTATAATTGATGATGTCATATTATTATAATTGTTTTGCCTGTTCTGAACTTAATCTGCCAATGACGGGGTATGCACGTGTTTTTTTCCAAAGAATCTTTCCTGCAGGTGCTGGAAGATGATGAACAGCACCGGTACGATAAAGACACCGAGGATTACCCCTGTCAGCATCCCGCCGACCGCGCCGGTACCAATGCTGCGGTTGCCCAGCGCCGCGGCGCCCTGCGCCCGCATCAGCGGCATCAGCCCTACGATAAAGGCGAAAGAGGTCATCAGAATGGGACGGAGACGAAGCCGGGCCGCTTCCGACGCTGCAGCCCACAGATCCATGCCCGCGTGTCTTCTTTGAACGGCATATTCAGTGATCAGGATCGCGTTCTTGGCCAGCAAACCTACCAGCATGATAAGGCTCACCTGGACATAGATATTGTTGTCGATACCAAAGATCTGCAAAAAAGCGAATACTCCAAATACTCCGGCCGGAATGGATAATACTACCGCAAAGGGCAGGATATAGCTTTCATACTGTGCCGCCAGCAGGAAATAGATGAATACCAGGCTCAGGATAAAAATAAAGATGATCTGCGAACCCGCCGCCTTCTCTTCCCGGGTAATTCCGGTAAACTCATAACCCCAACCCTTCGGCAACACCTGGGCAGCCGTTTCTTCAACGGCTTTGATCGCATCCCCGGTGCTGTATCCCGGCTTGGGAACCCCATTGATGGTTGCCGAATTGTATAGGTTATTATGGCTCACCGTTTCCGGCCCATATACCTTTCTTAACGTGATCAGCTGATTGACCGGCACCATCTGACCAAGGTTGTTCTTGACATAGATGCCCGTCAACGATGCTTCATCGTTCCGGTAAGGGATATCGGCCTGCGCCATCACCCGGTAATATTTACCAAACCGGTTGAAATCACTGACAAAACTACTACCATAGTAGATCTGCATCGTCTGCATCAGGTCCGCGACGGATACACCCATCTGTTTGGCCTTGTTATTGTCCACATCCATCATGTATTGAGGATTGCCGGAGGAAAAAGTGGTAAGGGCATAGGCTATTTCCTTGCGTTGCATCAGCGCCCCGATAAAAGCGCCGGACATAGCGCCCAACCGGTCCATCGACCCGTTGGTCTGATCCTGCAGCGCGAACTCGAATCCGGCTACGTTACCAAAACCCTGTATGGTCGGGAAAGTAAAGAAGAAGGCATGTGCATCTTTCACCTGGTTGGCGACCTGCATCGTTAACATCCCACTGAGGGTATTGATGTCTTTCACCGGCCCCCGCTGGTCGGTCGGTTTCATCCGCACGAAACCCGCACCATAGGGGGAGGCATTCGCATTCGTAATGAAGTTCAAACCCTCTACATTATATCTTCTGTCGGTGACAGGAGAGGCCTTGATGATACTGTCGATCTCCGCAATAGCCTTGTGCGTCTTGTCCAGGCTGCTGCCGGGAGGTGTATTTACGGCATACAAAATGAAGCCCTGGTCCTCTGTCGGGATAAACCCGCTGGGCGTCCGTTGCATCATACCGTAAGCGCTGCCGGCAAGGATAAGCAGCGCAGCGATCGTGATCCATTTGTTGCGGAACAGGAACTTCAGACTGCCCACATATCTATCCGTCATAGTTTTGAAACCCGCGTTGAACCCGGCAAAGAAACGGGCGCCAAATCCTTTCCTCTTCCCATGTTCGTCAACAGCATGTACATCCTTCAGGAAGATGGCGCATAGCGCAGGGCTCAGCGTCAAGGCATTGACGGCCGATATAAAAATGGCAATAGCCAGCGTGTATCCGAATTGGCGGTAGAACACACCCGTCGGTCCCTTCATAAAGCCCACCGGGATGAACACCGCTGCCATCACCAGCGTGATCGATATAATGGCGCCGGAGATCTCACTCATCGCTTTTAGCGTGGCTTCCTTCACCGGCAAATTCGTAGTCTCCATCTTTGCGTGCACGGCTTCCACCACCACAATAGCGTCATCCACCACGATACCGATCGCCAGCACCAGGGCGAACAACGTCAGCAGGTTGATGGTAAACCCAAACACCTGCAGGAAGAAGAAGGTACCTACAATAGCCACAGGCACGGCAATGGCGGGGATCAGTGTGGATCGGAAGTCCTGCAGGAAGATGAACACCACGATAAACACCAGGATAAAGGCCTCTACCAGCGTATGTTTCACCTGCTCGATCGAAGCATCCAGGAATTCCTTGGAATTGTACATGATCGTGGCGTGCAAACCCTTGGGCAGTTGCTGTGAAAACCGGTCCAGCAGTTTCTCGGCTTGCGTAAGGATGTCATTGGCATTGGAGCCGGACAGCTGCTGGATCGCGATACCCGTAGTAGGATGGCCGTTCAGCGTACTGTTCGAAGAGTAGGTATAAGAGCCGAATTCCACCCGGGCCACATCCCCCAACCGGACCACGGAGCCGTCGCTGTTGGACTTGACGATGATATTCTCATAGTCTTCGTTCTTGTTCAGCTTCCCCTTGTACTTCAACACGTATTCATATACTTCCTTGCTGCTTTGACCGAGACGGCCGGGAGCCGCTTCAAGGCTTTGATCCTTGATAGCGCTGGTCACTTCGACAGGGGAAAGATTATTCGCTGCCAGCCGGTCCGGCTTCAGCCAGATGCGCATGGAATAATCCTTGGTGCCGAAAGGCTGGGCATCCGCGACGCCAGGTATGCGCTGGATCTTCGGGATCAGGTTGATCTTCGCGTAGTTCTGCAAAAAAGTCTCATCATAGCTGCTGTCGGTTGAATAAAGACCGATGAACATGATGATGCTGTTCTGGTTTTTTTGCGTGGAGATACCCGCCTGGATAACTTCTGCGGGTATCTGGCTCGTGGCCTTGGACACGCGGTTCTGTACGTTCACCGCTGCAATATCGGGGTTAGTACCCTGTTTGAAGAAGACCGTCAGCAACATGCTTCCGTCATTGCTGGAGTTGGAGGTCATATACGTCATACCCTCCACGCCATTGATGGCTTCTTCCAGCGGAGTAGCGACGCTGCGCGCAACAACTTCGGAGTTGGCGCCGGGATAAGTGGCCTGCACCTGTACGCTGGGCGGCGCAATATCCGGGAAAAGGGAGATGGGTAACGTAAATATGGATAACCCACCCAGTATGAGTAAAATTATAGACACGACCGTTGATAGCACCGGTCTTTCGATGAATCTCTTTAGCATAAAATAAATCTGTTTGTTTGTATTTCAATCCTGTCTAATCGCCCTTTCGACGATTGCTCGTCTCACACTACTTTCTTGTATACACATTAAAAGGGCATCGCCTTATTAACGCTGTCTGCTGACATCAGTTGAGGGGCTATCAGTGCACCATCCTGCAGACGATCCATGCCGGCGAACACGATCTTATCTCCTGCCTGGACACCCTTATCTACCAAATAATAGTTGGTTGTTTTTCCAACAATGTGCAACTGCTTGCCGACGACCTTATTGCTGTCGCCAACTGCGAACACAAAGATCTTATCCTGTAATTCGTAAGTGGATGTCTGGGGCACGGACAAAGTAGCGGCGGTGCTGCCCTGGGGTATGCGCACTTTACCTGTAATGCCGGAGCGTAACATACCCGCTGCATTTGGGAATGAGGCGCGGAAGGTGATCGCTCCGATGCTCTTATCAAACTGACCTTCCATCAGTTCGATCTTGCCTTTATAAGTATAGATGCTCTTATCGGCGAGCTGAAGTTCCACAGGCGGTAATCCCTTGATCTTTTCGTTGATTGTTTTGCCGGGAACCTGGTTGGTAAATTTTAAAAAATCGCTCTCGCTCATTCCAAAATAAGCGTAGACTTCCTTCACATCCGATACAACCGTCAGCGCCTGGGCTTCGCCCTTACCTACCAGGGCGCCTACTTTAAATGGGATGCGGCCGATAAATCCGCTGACGGGAGCCTTGACCAGCGTATAGCCGAGGTTGATACCGGCATTGTTACCGGCGGCCTCTGCCTGGGTCACCTGTGCCTTGGCGGCATCATAAGCGGCCTGGGCGGCCTTTAGCTGCACATCGGATATAACCTTATTGTCTACCAGTGGCTGGAGACGGTTGACCTCGATGGAGGCTTTTTCCAGGTTGGCCTTGGCGGCCTGCACATTTGCACTGGCATTATTCACCTCTTCGCCGTAAGGACGGTCGTTGATCTTGAAAAGGGGCTGGCCGGCATTGACAAAGGCACCTTCCTCTACAAAGATCTTATCGAGGTACCCACTGACCTGGGGGCGGATCTCGACATTGGTCTTGCCTTCCACAGTAGCCGAGAACTCCTGGTAGGTCGTCGCGGAACTGGGGCTTATCGGCAGGACGGGTAAGGAAGGCGGCGGCGGCGGCGCCTGGCTGCCTTCAACGGAGGAGCAGCCGGACATAATGGCGGCTGCGACGATGACAAATGCGGGGAAGAAAATTAAACTTCTCATAACGTTATTAAATTGTTTAATGATGTTAACTTAGAATCATAAAAAAATTGACCGTCTCTAAATAATTTACCACTGTTAAATGGACAGGGTAAAAAAAAGCCCTATTTCAAATGGAGCAAGCATTACTGGTCCCGGCAGGTGGCCGATGACCGGATCCTTCGGTTGGGTTTGATCTCTCTCACCGGCGTCAACAGACAAGAGATAGATTTGTTTACTGTCCTTAGTTTTTCAAGGTTCGGGTGATACCTGTGATGGCATCTTTCAGGATCTGGCGGTTTATCTCGTCCGATGCGCCTTTCCGGACGATGTTGATGGACACCAGGCCGTGAACAATGGACCAGTAGGTATAGTATTTCGTACATACCCGGTCGTCTTCTGCATCGCTGATACCCATCAGCTGCATGATCGGCTTTGTAGCGATGCCATAGGGGGTGGATTCCAGCGGGAGGAGGTCTTCCATTACACAACAGTTGACCTGTACGCCAAACATGAGCTGGTAATATTCTTTCTCTTCGAAGGCAAAGTTCCAGTAGGCGAGCCAGATGGCGTCCAGCTGTTCCTCCGGCGTCGCATAGTTGTCACGCGCTTCTTTCATTCGTTCGCCCAGGAGGAGATAGCCTTTTTTTGTCAGCTCCAGGAGAATGCCCTCTTTATTGGCATAGTACTCGTAGATCATGGGGGCTGTGTACTCGATCTTCTCAGCAATTTTGCGCATGCTCAGTGCCTGCCAGCCTTCTTCCTTCACGATCTCGTGAGCCGCGTTGATGATATTGACCTTCGTATTTTCTTTCAGCCTGTGTATGCGTTCCTTGCTCCCCATTTAGTGTGATGTTTTACTATCGTAAATAATTTAACACCGTTAGACAAAATTAGAATTAAATTACAAATCACCAAAGATTTTTTTGAAATTTTGGGAAGCAGGTTGTTAGGATGTTGATTATCAGCGCAATCTGTCGGCGCTTTTCACCAGCTTGTCGTCCTTCATGATACCCCGGACGGCGAGGATGAGGAAGATGGGGATGACGAATGACAGGACTGCCGTCAGGTCGTATTTACCTTCTACGAAGCCCTGGCTTTCCTTAAAGTAGAGAAAGATATTGAGGAGGGAGAGGACGATGAGCCCGATGTCGATCCAGATCTGTCGTCTCCTGTTCTTATAATTGAAGATATTGATAAGGGCGGCGGCCGTGATGATAACGGTGACGAGCAGGATCAGCACGCTGCTGGTGGCGGTCACGCTGGTAAATCTGTGGCCTGTGACGTCGACGGCCTTATTGCCGCTGTAAAAAGAAAATTTAAATGTCAGGGCAGCGCAGATGGCAGCCAGCAATGTCCAGACCGATTGTATTCTTTGGAGCATAACAGCTTTTTTAGCGTGATCTATCCTAACTCTGGGTACAGCGGGAATTGTTTCATGAAGCTGTTGACATCGCCTTTCAGGCTGGCCAGCACGGCTTCATTGTCTGCATTCATCAGGGCTTTATCGATCATTTCCACTACAGTGGCCATATGGGATTCCTTCATGCCGCGACTGGTGATAGCGGGTACGCCTACGCGGATGCCGGAAGTGACAAAGGCGCTCTTGTCGTCGAAGGGGACCATGTTCTTATTGACGGTGATCTCTGCCTTACCCAGGGTGATCTCGCCTTTCTTGCCGCTGATGTTCTTGTTGCGCAGGTCGATCAGCAGGAGGTGGTTGTCGGTACCGCCGCTGACGATGTCATATCCTTTTTCCACGAAGACCTTCGACATGGCCTGGGCGTTAGCGATGATCTGTTTGGCGTAGGTGGTGAATCCGTCGGAGAGGATCTCGCCAAAAGCAACGGCTTTGGCGGCGATGACGTGTTCCAGCGGTCCGCCCTGTGTGCCGGGGAATACCGCCATATCGAGGAGATTGCTCATGGGGCGGATATTGCCTTTTACATCCTTTGATCCGAAGGGGTTGTCGAAATCCTTTTTCATGAGGATGATGCCGCCGCGGGGGCCTCTCAATGTCTTATGGGTGGTGGAGGTAACGAAGTGGCAATGGTCGAAAGGGCTGTTGAGCAGGCCTTTAGCGATAAGGCCGGCAGGGTGGGCCATATCGCACATGACGAAAGCGCCCACTTCGTCTGCTATCTTCCGGATGCGTGCGTAGTCCCAGTCACGGCTGTAGGCAGAGGCGCCGCAGATGATGACCTTGGGCTTTTCGGCGCGGGCTACTTTTTCCATCTGATCGTAGTCTACGCGGCCGTCCGCTTTTTTTACGCCATAGAATACGGGACGATATAATTTACCGGAAAAATTCACGGGTGAGCCATGCGTGAGGTGACCGCCCATGCTGAGGTCCAGGCCCAGGATGGTATCACCGGGCTGCAGGATGGCCAGCAACAGTGCGGCATTCGCCTGTGCGCCACTGTGTGGCTGTACGTTGGCATAATCGCAATTAAAGATCTTTTTCAGCCTGTCGATCGCCTCCTGTTCCACCTGGTCTACGATCTCGCAGCCGCCATAGTACCTTCTGCCGGGATAACCCTCTGCATATTTATTGGTAAGCACCGTGCCCATGGCCTGCATTACCTGCAGGGAGGTGAAGTTTTCCGAGGCTATCAATTCTATGCCATGACGTTGACGTTCCAGCTCTTTCTGAATCAGGTCGAAAATGAAGGTGTCTTTTTGCATGGCGCAAATTTATGCCAACTAACTGAAAATTCACTATTTTCACACGCGTTTAGGAAGGAAATTCCGGCCGGGCCGGTATCGGTACGGCTAATAAAGACAGAAGAAAACACATTTGATGAAAGCGATCATTCCAGTAGCCGGGGCGGGCACCAAATTACGGCCGCACACTTATACACAACCAAAGGCGCTGATCCCTCTCGCTGGCAAGACCATACTGTCCATTATCGTCGATCAGCTCCTGGAGGCGGGCATCAACGAATTCATCTTTATAGTAGGGTACCTGGGGGAAAAGATCCAGGACTTCGTCAAGCAGAAATATCCCGATCTCAACGCCCATTTTGTGCATCAGAACGAACGCCATGGGATCGGTCATGCTGTGCTGCTGACCAGGACCATCGTTGGCGAAGACGAGATCTTCATCGTGCTGGGCGACACCATTTGCGAGTATGACGTAAAGGAGGTGTTGAACAAGCCGGGCTCTTTGCTGGGTGTAAAGCGGGTGGACGATCCCCGTAATTTCGGGGTGGCTGAGCTGGAGGATGACGGCAGTATCGAGCGGGTGGTGGAGAAGCCGCAGATCCCCAAGTCGAATATGGCGCTGGTGGGCATTTATCGCATTCGCGAGTCGGCCAGCCTGTTCAACTGCCTGGAGAATAATATACGGAACCAGCTGACGAGCTATGGGGAATACAATCTTACGGATGCCATAGAATGTATGATCCGCAGCGGGGTGCAGTTCCAGTCGTTCCGGGTGCAGAACTGGTTCGACTGCGGCAAGAAGGAGACCCTGCTGGAATCCAATGCCAAGCTGCTGAAGAAGTTCGGCGGGACCATTGCTCCTGACCACCAGTTTGAGAATACCATTATCATACAGCCGGTGAGCATCGCTCCCGGCTGTGATATCCGCAACTCGATCGTAGGGCCCAATGTCGCCATCGGGGAGAAGACGCGGGTAAACTACTCTATTATTAAAGACTCCATCATCGGCAGCTTTGCCGACCTGTATGATATTGTGCTTACGCATTCCCTGATCGGGAGTGACACGGAGGTCAAGGGCGAGTCGCGCAGCCTGAATATCGGGGATAATACGGAGATCGATTTAGGAGAGAGTTAAGGGGAAACAGGTATTATCGACCGCAATTTGCTGAAATCCCAAAAAACATTTAAATTTAGGGAGGTCTGCCAATCTAATGACTTATCTATGAGAAAACATAAAAAATGGTTACTGCTGCTGCTGATCTTCCCCCTCACGCTGTGTGTCAAAGCGAATACCGGCAATGGAAAGATCGAAGGGGTCCTTCATGGCTATGTGACGGACGCTGTTACTAAGAAGCCGTTGCCCGGGGTGATCGTCTCGGCGCTGGTGCCGGGCACGAATAGCTCCCGGGAAGTGACGACAGATGCGGATGGGTATTATCGTTTCGCCCAGCTGCCGGCGGCGCAGGTGACCGTACAATTCGATAAAAAGGGGTATCAATCCTGCAAGCGCCCGAATATCACCGTAAAAGAAAAGACTTCCGTAAAATTGAGTGTTGAGTTCCTGCCTGAGGCATTGGGCTCCGATTCGGACAACTCCGAGTATCCGCTGCTGCGCCTCATGCAAGCGTCTTAGTAAACTACGCTCATAGATAAAAAATAAACAGGACTGTGATCAGTCCCGTTTTTTCTACTACACATGAGGCTTAAGATCTATGTTGATGTTTAGCCTTCTGCTGTTGTGAGATGCCCGTCCCTCTTTTTTCCATACCCCTGCTGCCTACTGCCACTGTCTCCCGTTGTTCCGGTGAGACTCCATTGCTTTCTCCACTTCCCTGCGCACGCTCGGGATCTCGCTTTGTACCGCCTCCACCACTCTTCTCACCTCCTCGCGTATGCGGTAATCATCTATTTTTCCGGAGACGTCCTCGTTGATCTCGTCCCTCAGGTCATCCATTTCTGTTTTCAGCTCATGCAGCTCGTTCCATATATCCTCATCGATCTTCATGTCTTTCAGTTCCTGGAGTGCGTCCTCGTCGATCTCCACGCTGTTGAGCGCTGACAGCACATCCAGGTTTTCCAGCACTTCCAGGTCTTTCAGGGCTTCCAGGCTTTTCCAGGCGTCCACGTTCTTCAGCACATCGGCCTCTATCCTGGCATTCAGCCCTTTCAGATCGTCCAGGTTAAACCGGATGTCCATGTCGTCCGGCATTTCGACAGCGGCGTTCCATTCGCCCGGCTCTTCCTCATCGATGCGGAGGTCCAGCTCCCTGGCGACCCTACCCTCTTCTGCCTTGTGCCTGGGCTTTACCACCTTCTTATCCTGCCTGGGATGTCTGAAGGGGATGGTATCCACGAGGGGGCGGGTGGTGGATGTACGACCGTTGTCACCGGACCAGGCCAGCGTGGAGAAAGCCACGCCGACAATGGCTATGACAAGTATGACGCGATAGGTGCGGGGAAGGTTAACAGACATGGCGATTTAATTTTTGGTGACCCTACCAGGATTACGACAATCTTCGTAATAAAAGTACGTAACCTTTCGTAAAATGTTGCACCAGCGTCACAGTTTTTTAGCCACTCATCCTAATATCCCTGTGATGGGCTGTCAGGGCGAGGTGCGCTTCCATGGCCTGTTCTCCTTTTGCCAGCATTTCCTGCATTATGGCCGGGTCGAAGCTGAGACCATCCGGTCCTCCTCCCAGGGGAAGGTCGGGGCGAATGATATGCAGTCTCACCGGGGGGCGGTTGTAAAAGGGGTTATCCGTCATATTCGTATCGAACCAGTCGTCTATCATGGTAGCGGGTACGCCCTGGCGGCCCATTTTCTTTTTCACTGCCTCGATGTAGCGAAGTCCTTCATTATACAGGTTGGGCAAGATCCGGCGGTTGTCGGCCGCGTCGGCTATAAAGATGTCCAGGGTTTCCTGCAGGATGGAGAAGAGGTCCCGGTATTCCTTGTTCTCCTGGTTGGGCGCTTCGGGTGACTGCAGGAGGACATAGACGTCGGTGGCTCCGCTGGCGATGGCCATTTCGATACCGGCGTATTCGCGGTCGCCTGCATCGATATACTGGCGGACGGGCTCTTCCTGCGGCTGGATCCGGATGGGCGGCATCAGCACAGGCTGACAGGTGGAGGCCAGTAAGGTACGAAGGAACTGATCATAGTTCTCGAAGCACCGGTGCGCATACCGGGCTGCTACGGCGGGGTTATGCCGGGGGGAGAATACCGTCAGTGCGTGGGTCTGCAGGCACATGGTGTTGAAATAAAGCTCCTTGTCCGTACGGCATAGCCTGTCATACAGGCCATGGGTGTAGTAATGGTCCAGCAAGCCCCACAGCGGACCGGCATCGAGGATGGATGTCTCCTGGATCCTTTCGGACAGGGAGAATTTCCTGATGATGTCTTTATTATGTTTGGTTGTAAAGATCTCAACCAGCGGCTGCATGTCTTTCAGTGCGACAAAGGGAATGATCAGCGAGCCGGAACCTCCTCCTGAGAAGATATCGAAATCGAGATCGGGTCTGCATTCAAAGATCTTTTTTATAGCGCCAACGGCGAACGCCCCCCTGGAAATACCTCCATTGATGACCAGTGCTTGTTTACTCATGCGAATCGTTTTAAAAACAATGCCTTCGGGATACTCCCGCTTACGGTGTGCGTTGATTGCTGATAGCTAAAGGTGGGTCAATTTAATGACTATGCGCGGAGTGGAAAATACCATTTTAGTAGTACTCGCCTGTAAGGTATGGAGGGCGTGGGCTTTATGCTTTAAAAGCCCATTTCCACATCGTCTTCCAGGTGGGTTTTTTACCGTACATCAAGATCCCTGTGCGATAGATCTTGCCGGCCATCCAGACCGTGAAGATAAATCCGGCTACCAGCAGGGACATGGAGAGGGCCAGCTGCCACCAGGGTACGGTGCCCGGTACCCCGAATGGTATGCGCGCCATCATAACGATGGGAGAGCTGAAAGGGATAATGCTTGCCCAGACAGCCAGCTTGCCGCCCGGGTCCTGTACTGCGATGGTCATGATGAAAAAAGAGAATATGACGGGCATGGTGATGGGCAGCATCAGGGATTGCGCTTCCTGCACATCTTCATTGACGGCGCTGCCTACGGCGGCAAAGAGGGCTGAATAGAAAAGGTAGCCGCCGATGAAATAGAAAAGAAAGCAGACGAGGATCAGCCCCCAGTTAGGTGCGCTGAGAAAGCCGGTGATCTGCGAGACTTTTTGGGCTGTTCCGCTGACCTGTACAGCGGAGATATTTCCCATGGCATTGGCTTGCTGGAGCTGCTGGACCTCTTTCAGAACATCGTGTGGTATCAGCAGCTGAGCGACGAAGGTCAGTCCGAAGAGGAAGATGACCCAGAGCAGGAATTGGGTGAGGCCGACGGCGCCGATGCCCGTGATCTTTCCCATCATCAGCTGAAAAGGTTTTACGGAGCTTACGATGACCTCGGCGATGCGATTGGTTTTTTCTTCCATGACGCCGCGCATGACGGCAGCGCCGTAGATGAAGGTCAGCATATAAATAAGTATGCCGCTGACATATCCGACAGCGGTAGAGGCGCCCTGGCTGGAAGCTTTTGCCACTGTGCCGCGATCTTCGAAGCTATGCATCTTCGCGATGCCGGCGCTTTTGCGGATGGAATCCAGCCTGGCCCGGCTGATGCTGGTCTTTTCGTAGATCTGGTGATCCATGATGGCATTGTCGATCCTTTTTTCCAGATCGTCCGCGGCGGACAGTCCCAATTGCTTTTTATATTTCAGGCGATAGACGGTCTTCTGTCCTTCCGGCAGGACGGGGATGATCAGTACTGCCGTGCATCCTTTGTCCGCATAATTCAGGGTATCGATCCCCGGGGAGAAGTCGAAGGCAAGGGTGCTATCGGTCCTGAGATAGTTCTTAAAATAACCGTTGGCGTCAATTACGGCGATGCGGTACCGGCTTTTACCCTGGGATGCGATGATGACGGACCCTGCGATAAAGACGATGATCATAAGGGGTAAGAGGAAGGTGGAGAGGAGAAAGGTCTTATTTCGCACGCGGGTGATGTATTCTCTTTTCGTGATCAGCCAGATCTTGTTATGGGCGTTCTTACTCATAGCATTCGGTTAAGGTGTGACAGGTTGGAATTGGCGGGCGAGGGGTGTTCCTTCCACCAGCCGGATGAAAATATCGTTCAATGACGGGAGTATTTCCGTGAAGGCGTCGATATTCCGCCCTTCGTTGATGAAATGCGACAATACATCGTTGGACTTGTAACCATCCCGGATCTTTACGATGAGGTGGCTTTCTTTCCGGCCGACTATTTCGAAGGCGGCCGATGTTGTGAGCGCGGCTGCATCGGGGGCGTCGAGGCCGATGCTGAAAAGGTTTTCCTTGAATTGTTGTTTTACGCCGGCCACGCTGCCATCCAGGATCTTCCGGCCCTTGTTGACCAGGATGATGTGATCGCAGATCTCTTCCACCTGTTCCATGCGGTGGGTGCTGAAGATGATGGTGCTGCCTTTGCGGGCCAGGGCATAGATCTCGTCCTTGATGAGATTGGAGTTCACGGGATCCAGGCCGCTGAAGGGTTCATCCAGGATGATGAGGCGGGGTTCGTGCAATACGGTGGTGACGAATTGAAGTTTTTGTCCCATGCCTTTGCTGAGGTCCTCTACTTTTTTATTCCACCAGCTCTGCATTTCGAATTTGATGAACCATTCCCTCACCTTGGCGGTGGCTTCCTGTTTGCTGAGGCCTTTCAGCCGGGCCAGGTAGACGGCCTGCTCACCTATCTTCATCTTTTTGTACAGGCCCCGTTCTTCGGGCATATAACCGATGTGGGCGATGTCCTTCACCGGGTCGAAAGGTTTTCCTTCGAAGAGGATCTCGCCTTCGTCGGGGTAGAAGATGCCGGTGATCATACGGATCAGGGTGGTCTTGCCGGCGCCGTTGGGACCCAGCAGTCCGAAGATGGATCCTTTTTTCAGGCTGAAGCTGATGGCGTCCACTGCACGCTGTGAGGAGAAATATTTTTTCAGGTCTTTGACCAGCAGGATGTCCATGGTAATAAATTAATCGTTAGTCGCAAAATCCTTCCGGATTATTACAAAAAAATTATTAGGGTCCCGGAAGTTGTGTGTACGGATGTTTTATTGGAATTTCGGGAAAATTTTAAATATGAGGGTTCGTCGGCAAAAGCTACTATTTTTTTCCGTAATCGCCGGTGCATTACTGATAATATCTTTCAGCAGCTGGGGTTACCTTGTTCACCGGACGGTGGGCCAGCTGGCCATTTACCAGCTGCCGGCGCCCATGAAGGCCTTTTTCTGGAAGAACAGGGATTCCATTGTCAGCCAGTCGATCCGTCCGGATGTGCGCCGTAGTACGGACAAGGCGGAATTTCCCCGGCATTTCATCGACCTGGAAGCGTATGGCGATTCGGCCGGCTGGAAGATGCCCCATGAGGAGCAGGCGGCTATTCAACAGTATACGGCGGACACTTTGCATAAATATGGTTATGTACCGTATGTGGTGCTGTCGGTGGAAAGGCAGCTGACTGAAGCGTTCCGCAAGGGCGACAGGGACAGTATCCTTTTTTATGCCATCGATCTGAGCCATTACATCGGAGATGCCAATGTCCCTTTGCATACATCGTGGAACTATGACGGGCAGTTAAGCGGTCAAAAGGGCATCCATGCCTTATGGGAGAGCACTGTGCCGGATCAATTGATGGATGGCTATAGATTGAGGGACGGGCATAAGGCGCAGTATCTTTCCGATCCTGCGGCGGCGATCTGGGCGTCGGTGCGGCATGCGCATATGCAATTGCAGCAGCTCTTCGAGCAGGAACGGGAGGCTTCGAAGGAGATGCCGGACACGGCGAAGTACCGTATGGTGCATCGTTATGGCAAGGATATGAAGGTTTATACGGCGGCTTTTGCGAAAGTATATGGGGCCAGGCTGGGATCGATGGTCAATGATCAGCTGCTGCGGTCGGCTGACCAGATAGCGGATTTTTGGTATACAGCCTGGGTGGATGCAGGCCGGCCCGACCTGGATGGGCTGTTGTCCGCGCCGCTGACCGGGAAGGATAAGAAGGACTGCCGGAGAGAGACGAAGGCTTACCGAAAGGGACAGCTGATCGAAAAAAAGCTGCTGCTGGCGCGGCGTTATGAAGGTTGGGAATAATTATTGTTGATTATACGTTTATCGCGTCTGCCACTCTTTCACCATCCATGGCTGCACTGACAATGCCGCCGGCGTAGCCGGCGCCTTCTCCGCAGGGGTAGAGATTGCTTATTTCCGGATGCCGGAGTGTTTTTGCGTCACGGGGGATCCTGACGGGAGAGGAGGTCCTGGACTCGGTGGCGACCAGGACGGCTTCGTTGGTGAAGTAGCCTTTCATCTTTTGTCCGAAGAGGGGGAAGGCTTTCCGGAGGCTGTCATATATAAAGGAGGGGAGCACCTGTTTCATGGATGCCGAATGGATCCCCGGCACATAGGAGCAGCCGGGGAGGTCAGCGGATATTTTTCCTGCCACGAAGTCGGCCATGCGTTGAGCCGGCGCTACGAACCTGCCGCCGCCCTGTTGGAAGGCTTTACGTTCCACGCTTTGCTGAAAGTACATACCTGCCAGCGGGCCATGCTGCCGGAAGGGAGCGAGGTCTTTTTGTTCCACGCTGACGACGATACCGGAGTTAGCGTAAGGATTATTCCGTTTGGATGGAGACCACCCATTTACCACCAGTTCGTCAGCTGCTGTTGCGGCGGGTGCGATGATGCCTCCCGGGCACATGCAGAAGGAGAAGACGCCGCCATGGTCCACCTGTTGCACGAGGTTATAGCTGGCGGGCGGGAGGTAGGGGCTTTGGCTGTGGTATTGTATCCGATCGATCAGTTGCTGCGGGTGTTCGATACGGACGCCCAGTGCGAAAGGTTTGGCTTCGATGAGGATCTTCTTTTGATGGAGGAGCAAAAAAATATCCCGGGCCGAATGTCCTGTAGCGAGGATGAAGGCATCTGCTGTGAAGGAAGTGCTGTCGGAAGTGACAACGTGTTTTACACGATCTTTTTGTAGTACAAAATCTACAACTTTTTTTTCGAAAAGGAATAGTCCTCCGCAGTCGATGATTTGTTGCCGCATGGATTGGATGATCTGCGGAAGTTTGTTGGTGCCGATATGGGGGTGTGCGTCGATCAGGATATTTTCATCGGCGCCGAACTGGACGAGGAGGTTGAGGATGCGATTGATGTCACCACGTTTGTTGCTGCGGGTATACAATTTTCCATCGCTGTAGGTCCCTGCGCCGCCTTCGCCAAAACAATAGTTGCTTTCGGGGTTGATGATACCTTCTTTATTTAAAGATGCGAGGTCTCGTCTACGCGATCGGACATCTTTTCCTCTTTCCAGCAGAATTGGCTGGATACCTTTTTCGATGAGGCGGAATGCCGCGAATAAGCCGGCGGGTCCTGCGCCGATGATGACGACTTTTTTTTCTGCGTTGGATACATCGGGGAAATGCAGGGGAATTAATGATCTCTTTTGGTAAGGCTCTTCGACAAATACATGGATGGTGAGGATAATATGAGGCTGTTTGCTTCGGGCGTCGATCGATCGTTTCACGAGGTTGAAGCCGGAGATGGCCCCGATGGGGCAGCCGATGGCTTGCGCGGCATAATCCCGGATGGCTTCTTCGCTGGCGGCTTCCGAGGGAAGTAATTTTATCTGGAGGGTTTTTTGCATAGAGAAGTAGTGGGCCTAAAGCAGACAAAGGTAATGCAATTCACTCTGTCTGTTAGAGATACACTATACCCACTGACCTTGCCGATAATAAAATCAATCGGGCCGTTAAAAAAGTTTCGAAGAAAGTTTCGTAAATGCGCGGTAAAATGGGGCGTTTATTTTATAAAAAAAATTCCCGGATTGAAAAAGGCAATCAAATAATTTGTATCTTCAACTACTTCGTCAAAATAAACTCTACGTATATGAAGAAAGGTTCGTCTCCATCGAAGCTTATGCAATCCTTCTTCATACAAAGTAAGTTTAATCAATTCGGGCAGGGTCTGCTGCTGTACGCTGAATCTCACTACTGTCGTCTGTTGCTTCTTAAACGAGGTGTTACGTCTTAAAACCCTGTCGCGGGGATGTGAATAAGTCTTATAAAGGTGGTGTTGTAAAGATTAAGAGGTTCTCAAAAATGTAAGGATATTATCTTTAATCAGGAGTAATCATAATCAGGCTGGACATGAGTTTTGTTGAAAATAAAACGTAAAATTCTTGGTATGTTCATAACTGTATTCGAACCAAAAAAAAGAAGTGAATAAAAAATTTTTTATTTCATGAAAAGTTTTGATATTCGCCGCCCTGCAAAACTTCTTTAAAATCCGGTTCCAGTAAAAATTTTTCAAATTACAATTCTTAAATCGGCATAAAAATTGGTTACTGTACAAATGGCAAAGTCGTTCGAAAAAGTATGGAGCAATTGCTTGGAAATAATCAAGGACATTGTAGAGTGGCAGCATTATAAAACATGGTTCGAGCCGATCAAGCCTGTGGAGTTGAAGAGCAACATTTTGGTGATCCAGGTACCCAGTCAGTTTTTTTATGAATATTTAGAAGAACACTATGTAAATTTATTAGCGAAGACTTTACGGCGCATTTTAGGGAAGGACGCGATGTTGGAATATCGGATCATGGTAGACAGTGGAAATCATCAGAACAAACCCCTCACGATGGATGTGCCGGCACATGGCTACAAAACTTTTTCCAACAACGAAATGGATTTTCCACTTATCATAAACAATCCCGTCAAGAACCCCTTCGTCATCCCCGGGTTGAAGAAGATGCAGATCGATGCGCAGCTGAACCCTGTGTATACGTTTGATTCTTTTATCGAAGGGGATTGCAACCGGGTCGCCCGTCGTGCAGGCAAGACGGTGGCGGAGAAACCCGGCGCCAATTCTTTCAATCCGCTGGTTATATATGGAGGGGTTGGTTTGGGCAAGACGCACCTGGCGCAGGCCATCGGCAACGAGGTAAAGCGTCTTCATCAGAACAAGGTGGTCCTTTATGTCAGCTCCGAGAAGTTCATCAATCAATTCATGGATCATAGCCGCAACAATGCGATCAATGATTTCATTCATTTCTACCAGTTGGTGGATGTCCTTATTATAGATGACGTTCAGTTCTTCAATCGTGCGGAGAAATCGCAGGATGCCTTCTTTGCCATCTTCAATCATTTGCATCAGTCGGGCAAGCAGCTGATCCTTTCTTCGGACAAGCCGCCGAAGGACCTGGACGGTCTGCAGGAGAGACTGCTGAGCCGATTCCGCTGGGGTCTGAGTGCGGATCTGCAGGTACCTGATTATGAGACGCGTATCGATATCCTGGAAAGGAAGATGAAGAATGACGGGCTGGACATGCCCAAAGAGGTAGTAAAGTACTTAGCGTACAATATCAATAGTAATGTGCGGGAGCTGGAGGGGGCGCTGATATCACTTTTGGCACAATCTTCGCTCAATAAGAGGGAAATCGACCTCGAATTGGCCAAAAAAGTGCTCCGTAATTTCGTGAAAACTAGCAGTAAAGAGATCACTATCGAAACTATACAGCGTATGGTATGCGAATACTTCGATGTGTCGTACGATAAACTACTGCAGAAGACCCGTAAGCGCGAGATCGTGCAGGCGAGGCAGATCACTATGTACCTGGCGAAAGCATTTACGAAGAATTCTCTCAAGACGATTGGTGAACATTTTGGCGGTCGCGATCACACCACGGTGATCCATTCCTGCCAGACTGTAAAGGACCTGATGGATACTGACAGCCTATTCCGCGAGAATGTAATGGAGCTGCAGCAGAAGGTGCAGTTAGCTGCGATGTAAGTGTCCCATTTTTACCCCATCTGACCAGGATTGCCGTAATAAATTATTGTTCTATACCAACATGAGCCCGTTCTGGATTTCCAGGGCGGGTTTTTAGCTTCTTGTCGTTCGTGGTCGTGGGGTTTTGTCCGGATATGGGAATGGGGGATCCGTCTTCGGGACGCCGGCTGTATTCATGGTGCTGATGGGCGGGGCGGGCCGGTGGTTCGGCGACCTGGACAGGGGTGGCCGGAGGTGCCAGTGATTTTGGCCGGGGCTGCTGATGTGGAGCTGGATTTTGAGCTGCGACGGGCTGGCCGGAAGGGGTTTGGGTGATTGCCTGGCTTTGAGGGGGTTGTATATTGCGAGCGGCCAGGGTATTATAAAAAAGTGAGTGTCAATTTGGGTGCATAGCGAATTAATCTTTATTTTTGCCTCCCCTTCGAAGGAAGGTGGATAAAGTCCCCGGAGAGGTGCCTGAGTGGCCGAAAGGGCCGGTTTGCTAAACCGTTATACGAGCTTAAACTTGTATCGAGGGTTCGAATCCCTCCCTCTCCGCAGAGTAGATACTCAACCGAATCAAAAGCCTGCAAAACCTGGTGTTTTCAGGCTTTTTGCTTTGCAGGCACTGCCGGAAAGTTCCGTTTTGTCCCGTTTTCTCAGTGAGTAATTCATGAGTCGCAGATTGTCCGGCAAAATGACTCACTGGAAATCACTGAAACGGGCCACCACTGCGGATTCTGCATAGGTAACTTCTGTAAAGGGCGTATACAATTGCTAATTTTAAAACCATTAAAGCATTTGTGTATGAACTCGAAGAGCTTTGGGCTGCTTTTCTACCTCAAAAAGCCGAAAGGCTATGTCAACGGTGATCGCCCCATCTATCTAAGAATCACCGTCAACGGTATTGTAAAAGAATCATCTCTCCAAAGAACGTGGGACCCTGATCGATGGAATTCCGATAGCGGACGGGCAACCGGCACCAAGAACGATGCAAAAGCAATTAACGCTTATCTGGACACCTTGCAAGCTAAGGCCCATCAAGCCCGCCACCAGCTCATTTTGGATAGCAAGCCTGTCACTGCCGCCGCTGTCCGCAATCTTTTACAGGGCCGGGAAGGCGATGGAGAACGACCCCGAATGTTATTGGAGATATTCCAGCACCATAACGACCAGATCGCAGCCCTGATCGGCAAGGAATATGCGTCGGCCACACTCACCAGGTACAAAACAGCCCTGGGCCATATGCGGACCTATTTACAATGGAAATTTAAGACGGCCGACCTGGATATCCGAAAATTGGATTACGAGTTTATTTCCGAGTTTGAGTTCTGGTTCAAAAGCGTGAAAGGTTGCGACCACAATACCACTATGAAATACCTGGCCTGCTGTAAGAAGATTGTCTTGCGCTGCATCCGGAATGGCTGGTTATTGAGAGATCCTTTTATTGGCTTTAACATGGCTCTGAGGGAAGTAGATCGCGAAGCATTGACAGAAGACGAATTGCAGGTGATGGCTGGCAAAACCTTCGCAACAGACCGACTCGGTCAGGTACGGGATGCCTTCCTGTTCAGTTGTTACACCGGTTTGGCCTATGCAGATATCCACAAATTGAAACGTTCCGAGATCAGTTCGGGTATCGATGGAGAGAAGTGGATTTTTACCCGTCGACAGAAGACGGAATCGCCCACCCGTTTGCCTATTTTACCCGCCGGAATGCGCATCCTGGAGAAGTATGCTAACCATCCGATTTGTCTGACAAAAGACCGCGTATTGCCCGTCTTGAGTAATCAAAAAATGAATGCTTATCTAAAAGAAATTGCCGACTGTTGTGGTATCACCAAACGGCTGACTTTTCACATTGCCAGACATACTTTTGCGACCACCATTACCCTCGGCAATGGCGTGCCGATCGAGACCGTTTCAAAAATGCTTGGACATAAGAATCTGAAGACGACGCAGCACTACGCAAAGGTGCTAGATCGAAAGGTCAGCCAGGACATGCAATTACTAAAGGAAAAGTTGACTGGGAAGCCAGCTTTTAATATTGCTCCAGCGAGCGTACAAGTCTAATTCTCTTTCTTTTCCTCAGCAGCCCCAAAACATCAAATTTTAAAAGATTGCAGGCTCCTCGCGCAATCGGCCAGATGTACCGTTGTCGGACAACGGAATCTGGGCCAGGCGCTCCGAAGTCGCGCCTTGAAATTGAACAATAAAATTAAATGTATAGTGCCTGAGATATGCTGTGGAAAGAAAAATACAACTTTACTAAAGGCAGCTTTCTAGTCATTAAAAAAAACGTGTTTTTCACGTTTGTTACCATATAAACATATTTTATCTTGCACTTTTAATCAATTCAAATGCATAAGCTGTATGAAACAATTTACCATTATAGTTTTACTCTTTTTTTTTATTAATAGCTTAGTCGCTCAGACTGATTCATCGATAAATATTGACCGAATTTCAGACTGTTCTGTTTTTCTTTATCAACCAACCTCAGATACGAGCGGCGATACAGGAACCGGCACGATTGTTAATATGACTGGAAAATATTTCATTTTGACTGCGAGTCATGTAGCAAAGACATTGACAAATACGTCGAAAGTCGTTTTTCATTTACCAGGGGATAAGCCAGGAATAGTAGATTTGTCACAACTTACTGGCAATAATGCAAACTGGCAAATGCATCCAGTCGCTGATATAGCTATCCTTCAAATATTTCCTCCTAAGGGAGAATTATTAAAATGGGTTGACTCAATTGCATTTCCAATGAATCATATTCACAAGGGAGATCTTCCCTCGCGAGATTTTGAGTTTACATTCCTCGGCTATCCTTTTCTTGATCTACAACTTGAGCATTTTTCACCGTTGACATTTGAATCACATTTAGCAAGCGGATTAATGACGGGCATCCGGGCTGACACAAAAAAGAAATCTACTTTTTTTTATTTGGATAAGCCAAGCATTCAGGGATGTAGTGGATCTGGGGTATTTATATCTATAAAGAAATTGTCAATATATCAATCCGCTCAAAAAACATATTTAATTGGAATTATGCATGGAACTTATTCAGATAATACAGGAGGGAAATTGGCGGCAGTAACGCCGTTATCATATCTTAATAATTGGAATGTGAATGTTAAGTGAATGATCAGATCTGAAATGAAAACGTTAATCCGGTTTAATTAAAATCTTCTATTTTTGTGATGGCAACATAAAGTTACGCTCTTTACACCTATTCAGGAGTCAATTAGTCAAGGCATTGCAATAATTTGATTCACAAAATATTGGAGAGTGAGTTCGACGCCCTCCCTTAAAGGGATCAGCAGAGCTAATCCCTACTTTCGACACAGCCAAACAAACCGTAAAAAATGGGTAAAATACTATACAGATCGTATCCACGACTTTTCATCTTAGGCGTGACAAGTTTGGGGTCAATCTTTTTCGGGCTCCTTTCCTGGCTGACTTGGATAAATTACAATGGTAAATCGTTTTACATTTTGCTAATCCTTTCGTTCCTTTTTTCAATCTTTTCGATTTGGGCGTTTTATTTATTTATTACAATAAGGACGGTAAAAATATCAAGGGATTATATTCGATTCTCTTTTTTTGTCTTGCCCTTTCATCGCACCTACTTATTATCTAACATAAAAAGAATCTCACAAGAATCAAAAAATGTGGAAGTGAACAACAACTTCTTAAAACCCTTGACCTTTAAATATTTGATTACTGTATTTGAATTACCTGACAACAAGACTATAAAAGTGAATAGCATAGGCTTCCTTGACTATGAGGAATTAACAAGATGTTTCTATAAAATAACAAGAGGAAACGGTCAGTATATTCCCCGAAAAAGAAAATTTCTCCTTTATATCCTGGACAATTTTGAAGGAAGTGGACTTGTGATCCTGTCTATTATTTTAACAATCGGGCTGGCTTGGGCTTTAATAAACCGCTAATTAATAATTTGACGCAGAAAGATTGATACACTCCAAGTGATCTTTAACTGCAATGCACGGCTTCCAGCGTGTTAGATTCCATAAAAAACGAAACCCGGAAGTTTGACCAAAGTGAGGGACTTGAGCCCCCTGAAGATGGCCGAAGGCAATCCCTCTCTCTCCGCCAGGTCGGAGGCAACCCCCTTCCTCTCCGGAGATGATTAGCAAAAGCCCTTAAGCAATTGTATTTGAGGATTTCTTTTGTTAAAAATTTCGTTCTTTAATCTCCCGCTTTTTATTAATTGGCTAGTTACAAAATAAGTCTGTCTATAGCAGCTGAATAAGGAGTTTTCGAATAGAGTCTTTGTATTTATCATCTTGGATTTTGTTTCATATTTGGATCGGCCAGGAGTACAACAGCGAGGGGGCATTAAAAAATAATTTAATTCAATTGTTGGTTTGTTAAAAAAAAATTCACTTACTTCGTCTTACGTATTCTCTCTTATCCCTTGAAGTCCTTTCTTTTTCAACCCACTCTGATTAGTTAATAGTAACCCCTGTACACGTATGGGCCATGCCCTACGCAACACCCCTAAACCGGCTTCTCATGCAAGGACCCCGGAGCGCAATCCTATTGCTGCTCATCTGCATATCGCATTGCTGTCGTGCGCAGGATTTGCCTGACAAGGCCACTGTTATTACCAATTTCCCTTCCCGATTCTTCAGTAAAATAGAACACAGGATCACCAACCTGGACGAGCAGCTAACATGGCAAACGGAAAAATATTTGCAACGGATGGCCAGGCGTGAAGCCCGGCTGCAAAAGAAATTACACAAGGTCGATTCCAGCGCCGCCAAATCTCTTTTTGCCAGCTCCGCTAGTCAATATGCCGCCTTGTCTCAAAAACTGGCGAATGATACTGGCACCAGCAGTCTGCGGGTCAGTGGAGAATACCAGGCGTATACAGATTCCCTGCAAGGAATGTTGAAATTCCTGCAAACAAGGCCTGCCGGGTTGGACGTTGGTGCTCTCCATTTGCAAAGCTCACTTCGGCAATTACAAACTCTGCAGGCGAAGATGCAGGACGCCGAGCAGATCAAAGCCTTTGTCCGTCAGCGGAAACAGCAGATCTCCCAATACGTCCAGCAGCATGCCAATCTCTCCGGCCTTCTGGGCAAAGATTACCAGGGGATGAACCAGGAAATCTATTACTATTCCCAACAGGTGCGGCAGTACAAGGAAATGCTGAATGATCCGGATAAGCAGGAGAAACAGGCGCTGGCCTTGCTTCGTAAGCTGCCTGCTTTCCAGGTATTCATGAAACAAAATTCGCAATTGGCGGGCCTCTTCAATCTGCCGGGCAACTATTCTGATCCGGCCAGCCTTTCCGGCTTACAGACGCGTGACCAGGTGGCGGCGCTGATCCAGCAGCAGGTGTCAGCGGGCGGGGCAGGAGGGCAGGCAGCCCTGCAGTCAAATTTGCAAGCCGCCCAATCTCAACTCGACACCTACAAAAACAAGCTGAGCAAACTCGGCGGTGGCAGCAGCGATATGGATGTGCCGGACTTCAAACCTAATGGACAGAAAACAAAAACTTTCTGGCGGCGCCTGGAATATGGAACGAATTTCCAGACTGCCCGGAATAACTACTATTTCCCTACAGTGTCTGACTTCGGGCTATCGGTGGGCTATAAGCTCAGCGACCACAGTATTGTCGGATTGGGCGTCAGCTATAAGTTAGGATGGGGGAATGGAATTCAGCATATTGCCTTGACCAGTCAGGGGGTGGGCCTCAGGTCATTCGTCGAAATAAAGTTAAAAGGGAGCTTTTCGGCGACAGGAGGACTGGAATACAATCACACAAGGCCATTTGCCTCCTATCAGCAGCTGCGGCACTGGGATGAATGGACAGCAAGTGGCATTTTGGGCGTAAGCAAGACCGTGTCAATGAAAAGCCGGGTTTTCAAAAAAACGAAGGTTGCGCTGCTGTGGGATTTTCTCAGTTACCAGCAGGTGCCGAAGACGCAGGCTTTACTAATGAGGGTGGGGTATGACTTTTAATCTAACCAGATACTAATCAGGTAAAATATGTTGCGCATAATGAATAAAGTATTTCTTCTCATTTTAATGTTTGTATCAACTCAAGGGAAAACTTACTGCCAGCAGGACATTACATTAAGCAATGTCGTTCCTCCCTCGCCGGAGGCATCCGCCTTTGCCAAATATGGCACCTATCCTATTGGCACATATACGGGTAGACCTGACATTTCTATTCCTATTTATGAGATAAAGGCGGGCACGCTTTCAATGCCCATCTCTTTAAGTTATGATGCCACCGGCATCCGGGTTAACGATATGGCCACCTGGGTCGGCATGAATTGGTCATTAAATGCGGGAGGATTAATATCTCAAATGGTGGTCGGCCAGCCCGACATCAATACATCAACGGAATTGGTAGCTGTGCCACCACGCGCGAGTGATATTGTAGACAACACGACCTACCTGGATTACTTTCAATCATTGGTGGATCGTGATATGTCAGCACCTAAGGATCCGGACGCAGACCCCGATAAGTTCTTTTATTCGTTCAACGGAAGGAGCGGAAGCTTTGTTTTGGATCGAAGTAGAAATATATTGCAGATCCCGAAAACTTCTCTTAAAATTTCCTGGATTGGGGCACGGATTGCAATCATAGACGAGAATGGGGTTACATATGTGTTTGCTGATCTGGAGACCACGGAAACATATACTTACGGCTATGAAGGCAGTACTCCCGCACCGTCTAGCTCGGGTTCTCTTTATAAACAGCTAACTAGTGCCTATTATTTAAGTGAAATAATTTCCCCGGCCGGAGAACATATCTACTTTACCTATGAAAGCGGATTGACCGTTACCAGAGACGACATGTACAGCCAATCATATGGTTTTTATTGGGCTTCATCGGATAATTTAACTACAAATGCTCATAGATACAGGTGGAGCGGCGTACAAAGGAATGTAACGACACCCCGGCTAAGGACAATTACATTTCCAAACGGTAAAGTCGAGCTCTCACGTGTCGCCGACAGGCAGGATGACGCGGCGCTGACCTCTGCGTCGCGTTTGGACGAAATTACGGTGTATCAAAAGGATCAAAAGAATGGGACCACATTCACCAAGCTCAGGTCCTTTAAGTTGGTGCAGGGCTACTATTATAGCCCTGATACCTATGGCCAATATAGCGGTATTGGCAATCAAACAGTGGATAGATATAGGCTGCGGCTGGATGAGCTCAAGCTCAGGGATACTGCAGGGCAGGATGTCTCCAGCTATAAATTTATTTATAATAGCATGCAACTTCCTCCGAAAACCTCCTGCTCCCAGGATTGGTGGGGATATTATAACGGCAAGTACAATACGACGTTGGTTCCAACCACTACTATTCCGACAGCAGGAGGAGGTTCCACTACTGTCGGAGATGCTGACAGGAGTCCGGATGAGACCCATATGAAGGCGGGAATTCTTGAAAAGATCATTTATCCCACCGGTGGATATACTTCATTTGAAACAGAGACACATAAGTTATTGGAAGAATTTAGTAATGTAAATCAATCGTATTCGGGCACTGGGCTGGGACAAATAAGTGATAAACATGAGGTTGTAACTACATTCACAACACCATCGGCCGTCATTTCCGGATCTGGCTGGCTGAACATTACTATCTCCCCGTATAGCTACGCTGACCAGATGCCTTTCGTCAAGATAAAAAACATTGCGACAGGACAGGAACAAACGTTTACTGCCCCCGGCGGTGGTGCTGGTAATAGCACATGGTACAGTACAGGCGTTACATATGAATTTTCCAGCAACACGACGTATGAGCTTACTGGTTCCTGTTTTGTCAATCAGTCCAATGCCACCGCCAACATTACTGCTTCTTTTACCGCAACGATATACGATCCACATACGGTGCCTGTGGGGGGACTCCGCATTAAGAGTATCAAAAATTACAAAAGTGACAATACGTTGGCCTATGAAGAAAATTACCGATACGGGGAAAACGAGACCGGCGCTGGGGTATTTGTCGGGATATTAGGCAATGCCTATAATTACAGCAGAAGCCAGAAACTTTGTCGTGCCGGCGGCGACGTGTTATGTACCGAGTTTTATTACGATGCCAGTAAGGAAATATTTAATGGCGGGGCTTTATTTGATCAGGCGTTTGTACAAGGCAGTCCGGTCGTATATACAGATGTTGTAAAGTATTTCGGAAGCCCAACGAACAATAATGGTAAGACGGTGTACAACTATGGTACGGCTGAACAACAGTCGGTACAAACAAAGCCGCTGCCGGCGGGACAGTATTTGGCTAACAACCAGGGAATATTGATCATCAACGACACCTGGAAAAAAGGGCAACTTATCTATCAGAAGGATTACAGGCGCAATGATGATAGCACATACAGCCTGGTGCAGGAAAGCCAAAACGCCTATAATATCGTCTACACTGATACAGCCTATGGCCTTATTGCTCAGACAACATTCGACAGGATAAACTTTTGCACGATGTGCGCAAGACACCTTTCGGATTACAATTATGCCGAATACCCTGTTTATTCAGGGTATGTACAGCTGGCGCAAAATGTTAAAAATTTGTATGCCCAGGATGGGAATGGATATGTAAGCACCGTTACGAACTATACTTATGACCCAGGACACCCTGACTTTACTACCAAAACTATCAGTATCAATAGTAAGGGTGATTCGTTAGAGGCGACTAAAAAATACCCTTTCAATAAAACTGCGTTGCAGGTCACTGGAACTTTAACAGGCGCTGAATCAACCGCCATCGACAGCATGATCACCCGGAATATGATCTCGCCCGTAATGGAGGAGATCAATAAGACAGCCGGCGTGCAGACAACCCGAAGACGGCTGCAGTATGAATTTGTGAACGGTAGTATTATTGCACCGGTCAGCCTGAAATTTCAGACATATGCCAATCCTATTGAAACACGTTTACAATTTACCAGGTACGACGGTATTGGCAACGTCCTGGAACAGAGCAAAGCAGGGGATGTAAAACATGCTTATATCTGGGACTATGAAAACGCATATCCGACAGCAGAGGTGACAAACGCTGACACAGGATCCATTGCTTATACCAGCTTCGAGTCAAACGGAACGGGGCATTGGGTGCTGGGATCGTCCAACCGGGATACGGTGAATGGCATCACAGGGAACTGCTCTTATTTATTGAATAGTAGTATTTCCAAAACGGGACTGTCCAGTTCAGGCTCCTATTGGGTGTCTTACTGGACGCTTAACAATGCACCTTTTTCCATAACGGGAACCATAAGTGGCTATCCGACCAAGGGTAAAACGATCAATGGCTGGACGCTTTATGTGCACAAGATCACGGGACAAACGAGCTTTACCATCAATGGCAGCGGACACATCGACGAGTTGCGACTATATCCGGCGAATGCCCAGATGAAGTCGTTTACCTACGCGCCTTTGGTCGGTATGACCAGTGCCTGCGATGCCGGCAACCGGATCACTTATTATGAATACGACGGGATCCAGCGATTGAAGCGCATCCGCGACCAGGACATGAATATTATCAAAACATTTGACTATCAATACCAGGCGGCTTCGGGTTGCGGCAATAACTGCTACATCACCACCATGCAGACCCTGTCAGGAACCAATACCATCGGCTATCCTGTAGGCGTCTTCAATGTCCATGGTAAGTTGCTGGACACGGCGTCCACCCCGTCCCGATTTGTAACCTTATGGAATGCAGATACCGCCAATGCGCGGATCGGAACGCTCACGGTAGGTGGCGACCCCCTGCACTTCAATATGACATTGAATGCCGGCATGACCTTGCCTGCAGGCGTGACGGGCTGCCGCTACTACAAAGTGGACATGGCAAGCAACAAGTTTGACGGTGTACGCAACCCCAATGCTGCGTATGTAGATTTTGGCGATGGAACGGGAATGCGATTGCCTGGCAACGCCACCGATGTGGCTCCTACTCTCCCCGCCAATACGACTGTGTCCATTATTACCAGCGGTGAATATGCAACCAATATCCCGTACTATATTCATACCTATCCGAATCCGACGTTGAAGACAGTAACGTTCTATCACAATGATAGTGCCGGCACTTGTCACCTTGACAATGCTACGAGCCCTGCAGCCAGCATGCTTGCCCTGGTAAACCTACGCGGCAATTTACCTCAGAACCTGGCCATCTTTGGGAGCAGCTGTTACCAGGATGGTACTGTGAATACTGTGGCAGCGATCAGCAATTGGTCCAGCATTCATACTGTCCAGTACTTCAATCTTGTCAATGGAGATCAGCTTCATCCTAATAAGAATATGTCCTATGCGCAGGATTTTATGCAATACAACCCGGGCTTGAAGAAGATTGCGACCGCCTTGTCCTACTACAGGACAGGCTATCGGGATACCACATTTAAGATCAGCCGCCTCAAGAGTGATTGGAACACCTATTTCACAGAGCTGGAATTTTTGCAGATCAACGAGGATCACTGGAGTCATGAGGACCTTTCCGGCCTTAAGCATTTAAATTTCTTTAAGATAGAAGCCACCACCCAAAACCATCAAGACGACAGCAATAGTCCCCTGATACCGCTTGCTACCAGTGAGATTGACAATATTTTGAGCCAGATAGCAGCCGGAGCAGGGCAGAGCGTAACCAATGGTACCATCATCCTGGATGCAGGCGGAGGGACCAAAAGCCCCAGCAGCGATACAGCCGTGCAATTATTGCTCTCCAAAGGCTGGACTATTATTATCAATGGCGTCACCCAAACAAACCCTTAACAATTCACTCCATCATCCCATCAATATGCAATACATCAAGAAATTAGTAACCGTCCTCCTCCTGGTCGCCGCCTCTTGCAGCGAAGGCCTACAGGCTCAAACTTCCAGTTTCAACTTCACGGCGGCGGCTGTATCGGTCTCCGGATGGACGAACGTGTCGGGTGATCCTGCCGTTGCGATACGTACTGCGACTGATGCAGCTACCGGCATTAGTATAAGCTCTGTTTCCACGGGCAATTGGGCTGGGCTCAATAACGTGGCGGCGTACAACGGAGGAGGGATGACGACCGGCACATTTTTCCCTGCCAATGTCATGCGCAATCACTGGTTTCAATATGATGCCTCCCTGGCCAGCTACAATGCCGCCCTGCCCCAACTGATCATCAGCGGTCTGAATGTTGATAGCTTCTATACCGTGTCCATGACAGGCAGCTGGGGTGATCAATACTATGCCATGGATCCGACGCGCTATACAGTTGCAGGGGCGACGGTATACGGATATGCAGACGTAAACTTACGCTACAATACGGCCAATGGGGCCGTCTTCCATAATGTCGCGCCTAATTCCAGCGGGCAGATCAAGATATATGTCAATACAGTGTCCACCACAAACGTGGCCGGCATCAGCGGCCTGCAGATCACCCGTGGCTATACCGCGATTCCTACTCCCGTTGTTAGCCTGACCAGCCCTTCACCCAACGTCACACTGCCGGAGGATGCCAATATTACGATCTCGGCCGATGCATCAGAAACCGGGGGTACGATCACCCATGTGGAGTTCTACCGGGATACAGTCAAGATAGGCGACGATTCGACCGCCCCCTACAGCATGGTATGGGTGGCTTCCAACCCCGGCACCTATGCCTTGAAAGCACGTGCAATCGACGGGTCGGGCAATGCCGCTACTTCCACCATCACGGCTCACGTGGAATCGCTCAATGATTTCTGGTCCACCACCGGCAATATAGCTACCAATGCGGACACCTTTTTCTTGGGAACAGTGGATAGCAATGGGCTGGCGATGCGGACAAAGAATATCGAACGAATGAGGATCACCCCCACCGGCAACGTGGGCATCGGCACCAAAACCCCGTCTGCCCAGCTGCACACCACAGGCACCGTCCGGCTGGCAGGACTGACCAGTGACAGCACCCAGGACAGGGTGCTGGTCAGCGACACCTCCGGCAAGCTGTACTACCGGAGTGGAACAAACTTGTCCGGTCGCTGGAAATATGCCGGTGGTACGGGGACGGTATACGATTCAACAGATAACATCGGCATTGGCACTAGCAATACGCAAGGCTACAAACTGGCAGTCAACGGCACGGCCATCTTCACCAAGGTCAAGGTGAAGACAGCAGGCACTTGGCCGGATTATGTGTTTGAAAAGGGATACGCCTTGTCTGGGCTGGCCGAACTGGAACAGTATCTCATCGTTCACAAGCATCTGCCGGATATCATTCCCGCGGCGGAAGCCGAGCGGGATGGCATCGACGTAGCGGCTCAGCAGGCGGCTTTACTGAAAAAAGTGGAAGAGCTCACCCTCTACCTGATCGAAGAGAACAAACAGCTGAAGGAGCAGATGAAGCAGCAGTCCGCACAAAATGCCCGGATCGATGCCCTTGAAAAACTGATCCGGTCTAAAAAATAGGCTATCACTAACTTTTGACCTATGTCTTATAAGCAAGTTTCTATAGTGGGGATGATCGCCTGGATGACAGGAATATCGTTTACTTCCCTGGCGCAGGCTCCCTCCAACAAGCCCACTACGGCCACCCAGGTACCTGCTCCTTCGGGAACGGTGGCCACTACTCCTGCGGGCTATATTACGGGCGGGCAGTCTCCCAAGGTCAATTGGGTGAGGGAAAGGGTTGCCATGGGAAGGATAACGGATACGGCGACTTTTGCTGCCGCCGCTTACTTTGACGTGAAAGAGACGACCACCTATTTTGATGGATTGGGTCGGCCGTTGCAAACGGTAAACCGGCAGATAATGCCGGGAAGCAGTCCTGGTGATGTTGTCACGCCCGTGATCTATGACGCCTTTGGCCGTGAGACGTATAAATACCTGCCTTATGTGCAGACAGACGCTAATAGCAGCGACGGAGGGTTCAAGGTGGATCCGTTTAATGCACAAAAGGGGTTTTACGAGAATGTGTATCCTGCCGAGCAGCCGGCCTATGCAGGGGAGCAGGTGTTTTATTCTCAAACTCAGTATGAAGCGTCTCCACTGAACAGGCCATTGAAAAGCATGGCGCCCGGCAACAGCTGGGCGGGTAGCAATAAAGGTGTTTCACAGCAATACCTTGTCAATATTGCGACAGACAGCGTCGTAATTTGGAATATCACGGGCGATACTTTGACTTACACAGGTAATAATATTACCACCAATATCCCCACAAGTGCAGGATTTTACCCGGCCGGAGTATTGTTCAAAAATGTCACCATAGATGAGCAAGGGCATGCTATAGTGGAATACAAGGACAAGCAAGGGCAAGTAGTGATGAAAAAGGTACAGCTAGGTACGGTGGCGACGGACTACTCCGGGTATACTGGCTGGCTCAGCACCTATTATGTATATGATAACTTGAACAACCTGCGATTTGTCCTTTCACCCAAAGCCGTGACAATCGTATATGGCAATAGCTGGAACTTGAGCGCCGACACAACGACGATCAACGAGCTTTGTTTCCGGTATGAATACGACCAGCGCCAGCGCATGACGGCCAAAAAAGTTCCCGGTGCATCCTGGACTTATATGATCTATGATCAGCGAGACCGGTTGGTATTTACCCAGGATGGCAATCTGCGGGCAAAAGTACAATGGATGGCGACGTTATACGATGAATTGAACCGTGCAACAACCACCGGCATGATCACCTATAATGGGAATCCAAGCCAGCTGCAACAGTATGTGACTACCCATACGGGCACCGGCACCAGTGGTACGGTGACCGTCAATGGAACGACACCTTTTTCCCTCCCCCAGGATGTCAACCTCGTGGATCCGGCAGCCAATGGCGACTGGCGGGCGCTGAACATGATCACGCTGGACAATGGCTTTGAAACGCCCACTACCGTGGACTTTACCGCGGAGATCGTCACCGGCACTACCACCAGTAATGCGTTTACCAACGTCATACCTGTCCTGGATAATCCGTTACCGCCAGCTGCCAACTTTATTGCCTTGACGATGACCTTTTATGATGACTACGGCAATACCCAGGATAAACATTATACCGCATTTTACAACGGCTTTTTGGACGCCGGAACCAACCTGCACGCAGAGATGCTTCCTTCTGTAACTGGCCAGCAGGCAGTCCAGACCATCGGCCTGGCAACGGGCACCAAAGTGCGGGTGATCGAAGACCCTGCTGATCTCACAAAAGGTCAGTGGCTGGCTACCGTCAATTTTTACGATGATCGCGGCCGGGTGATACAGACCCAGAGTGACAATTACAGAGGGGCAACAGATAAGGTTACGAACCGCTATAATTTTACAGGACAGATCATTTCAAGCTTTTTCCATCATCAGAATCCGTCCGCCCTGACCAACAATAACACCCGCGTCAAGACCAACTTCAATTATGATCATGCGGGCAGACTGCTGGAGGTGTATAAAAGCATCAACGAGGCTGACTCTACCAAAAGACTGATTGCCCGAAACGATTACGATCAGCTAGGCCAATTGAAGCAAAAGCACCTGGGACAACTACCTGCGAATAGTAGCTTCCTGGAGACGCAAGACTACACCTACAATATTCGGGGCTGGCTGAAAGGGATCAATAAGGACTATACGAATAATGACAATAGCCATTCAGCAAACAACCGCTGGTTTGGGATGGAGCTAAGCTATGATTGGGGTTTTGGATCCAATCAACTAAATGGAAATATCGCGGGCAACAAATGGCGGAGCAAGGGAGATGGGCAACAAAGAGCCTATGGCTTTGGGTATGACGCTGTCAACAGGCTGATGTACGGAGACTTTAACCAATATGGCGGCAGCAGCTGGGACAAGACGGCGGGCATCGACTTCAGCACCATCATGGGCAATGGCGTGGACCCAAATACTGCCTACGATGAAAATGGGAACATACGAGCCATGTTGCAATCGGGATGGCAGCTGGGCGGCAGTCACCCAATTGACTCGCTGAGCTATACATACTACACCAATAGCAACAAGTTGAAAAATGTCATCGACGGCAGAAATGATGCACTGACAACGATGGGAGATTTCCGGACTTCCTCCCTGAGCCCCTACAATACCGGAAAAACCAATACAGCCATTGACTATGTATACGACATCAATGGCAACATGACCCGCGACCTCAACAAGGACATCGGCAGCCAGTCCACGGACGGCATTATCTACAACCACCTGAACCTGCCCTGGCAGGTGAAGGTGCGCAGTGCGACGGGCACCAAGGGGACGATCACTTATATCTATGATGCGGCGGGCAATAAGCTAAAGAAGACAACGGTGGATAGCGCCGGCAGCTTGCAGACGGTTACGACTTACATCGGACCATTCCAGTACCAAGGCAGGCGGGCTACAGGCGCGAATAACGGCGCCCCGGCTGACACTCTGCTATTGATCAACCAGGAAGAGGGCCGCATCAGGGTAGCCTCCGATACCACCGGCGGGCAGACGAAGACAGCATTTAAGTATGATTATTTTATCAAGGACCACCTCGGCAATATCCGGATGATGCTGACGGACGAGCAGCAAACCGACCGGTACCCGGCTGCCACCATGGAACCAGGCGCCGCGGCAACGGAAAATTTATTTTACAGCAAGGTAGATAATACCCGGACAGGTTTACCGCCGGGATACCCCTCCGATACGACAACAAATCCCAACAATTATGTAGCCAGGTTGAACGGCGGCACCGCCGGGCCTAAGATCGGTCCTGGCATGACCCTGAAGGTGATGGCTGGCGACCAGTTCAGTATCCGGGCCAGCAGCTGGTACCGGCTCAATGGCGCATCTCCGCAACCCCCCAACAACCCATTGCCGGACCTGCTGGCGGCGTTGATCAGTGGCATAGGAAGCCTCCCGGGTGGAGGGCATCCTTCCCCTGCAGTTTTGCAGGCCAATAGCACCCCGCTCAGCGATAATATCTCGGAGTTCCTGTCAGACATGGACCCTTCCATCAACAGCACCCGCCCTCAAGCCTTCGTAAATTGGGTACTGTTCGATGAACAATTCAACTATGTGGCGGAAAGCAGTGGTTTTGAGCAAGTAGGCAGTGACCAGGAGTTTAAGAAGCATGTACGGCTGAATTTACCTGTCACAAAGAATGGATATTTGTATATTTACCTTAGCAATGAGACGCCGAATGTCGATGTGTTCTTTGACAATTTGCAGGTGACGCACACGAGAGGGCCATTGCTGGAAGAGGAACATTATTATCCGTTTGGGTTGACGATGGCGGGGATTAGTGATAAGGCGGTGAAAGGAGGTTACATAGAGAATAAAGTCAGATATAATGGGAAAGAACTCCAGAGTAATGAATTCAATGATGGTTCTGGATTAGAAGAGTATGATTATGGAGCGAGGATGCAGGATCCCCAGTTGGGCGTTTGGCATAATATTGATCCGTTTGCCGATAAGAGTAGAAGATGGAGTTCCTATGTCTATGCCAATGACAATCCAATTAGATTAATTGATCCAGATGGGATGGCGCCAATAGAAAATGATCCACCTGGATATACAATAAAACAACTGATTAATTATGCGTCGAAGTCAAAGTATTTTTCAGAGTTATTGACAAAGACAGGTATTACCGAACAGAATTATCTAAATCAAATAAAGTTTGCCGATGAAAGCGAAAAATTTCCTGTATACACAAGCATCTCTGGTACTATATCAATTGATCCAAATGCAAATATGGAGGAAAACGCACTATCATTGACGCATGAGCTTACAAATTTAAGCCAAATAGACCAATTCAATAGTTACTTGCTTGACGTAACATTTGGTCAGATTACGCCTGACCAATATGCAGAAAATGTACTTACGCTAGAGTCAAATTCAATATTTAGTCAATTTAAAGTGGCTAAAGAGTTGGGAATAAAAAGTTTTGGCAATAAGGCTGACCCATTATCTAATAAGCAATTGAAGGCTTTTGAAAAAGGAAAAATTTCAGAAAGCAAACTGAAAAAAGATTTAAAAAGTAACCTTAAAAATTTTTACAACCCTCAAACCGGCGAGAATGGATATGATTTTTATAAGAGGAACGGAGAAAACATGAGGAATGAATTTTTAAAATCGCAGAAACTAGATGACGACTCAATTTCTCGTCCACCAATACACCCAGGTTCAATTGCGCCGCCATGGGTAAAACCTTTTGATCCCAGTAATTATCGACAGGATAAGTAATGATTCTAAATCGTAGGCCATGAAAACTGATTAATATTTTGGAAGGCATGCCTATTTTGAAAATAATTTAATGTAAAAAAACGATTATGAATGCGATCCGATTTACATTTGCTCTTCTTATATATGTAATAATTAGCCCCAATTCCTATTCTCAATCAGATTCCATAGAAAAGAATTATTTTATTAATGATTCAATTCACTATGATATTATTTACGTAAGTCATAATGTTCTATCTCCCAAAAGTGGCCATATATCAAAGCGTTATATCAGAATTTCTATGTCAAAACAGCACAGAGAGTATTTGGTAACAAGAGACACTGCTTTCTGGTTAAAACACTTATGCGACGAAAATTCAGATTGGGCAAGCAATTTGATATTATATTATTTATTTGATAAAGATGCATCAAAATTTATTATTTATGATAGAAGAAAGAAATGGTTAAAAATAAAGAAAGAGGATGTTGAATATTGGAAAAAATTCTTGTCATCTCGACAACGAGGACAATATCAATAGCGTCCAATATTTTAAAAAAGAAAATTTAAAAAGAATGATGCGGTGTGAAAACCATGTCGTCAATAATCAATTTTGATTCATTAAACTCCGCGAGGACATTCTGCGCAGAACTTTCTTCAATCAAGGCTTGTATACAAAGTGGCCAGAATTCATAGTGAGGGAAAAGTAAATCGATCGATCTGAGGCAGTAGTTCCAGCATTTCTTTATTCAATGAGAACATACCGGCTAAACTTATTGAAATAATAAAATAATGGAAAACAAAATAGATATTGCTATTGAATATATGAGCGAAAATCGGTCATTTAAAGTCGGAGACCTGAGACTTGGCGCAAATGACTTAAATGAGATTGAGGTGGCAGGTTGGTCCAATTATTTAGACCTAAAAAATATCACTAAGCAAATTGCGTTTAAAGAATTGCAAGAAATAAAAAGCATATTTTCAAAAATGCTTGAGGGGTCCGACAATTTAAAATCTTTTTTGATTGGGAAGAATATAAAGTATGTATTATATTATGATGATGCGGGCAAAGCATCAATTACCATTTGCACAGAGGAAAACGGAATTATAGTATGGAGAGGCCCAGTTCGTGATTAAAACCTATAACGGTAGTGTGCGGAGGTAATCCCTCACTCTCCGCAGATGCATTGGTGGAAGCACTCTCCGCCGAAGCGCCGGCGCTATCCCAGTTTAGCCCCTCAGGCACTGAATTGTCGCAGGTGATGATCCGTATGCCGGTAGACGAACTGACCGATCTCCTCACGGTTCATCTTGCCAAAGAACCAGTGTACAAAATGGCCGGCGGGAAAGTCGTCGTATTGCCTGATCAGGGTGATCCACTTCTCCTTTTCTTCTTCAAGCGATCCGACATCCCCCTCGACCAGGAATGGCATCGGCGTGCGGGAATTCTTTCTCAGTCCCGGCTGCTCATCTTTCAACAAGCCTTTTAGCGCTAATTTGCCGATAGCCCGTCCGAGCATTGATCGTTTCACGTCGACCTTGCCCTGGTAGTACGCTTCGCAAAGCGCGCAATGGCGGACCATCTGCGCCACCTTCATCTTTCCCCACAAAGGCTGGCTGTTCGGGTTGAGCGACCGGATCCGGGCGATGACCGCTTCTTTTGTTTGTTTGTCAAATATCGTTGGCATCGCGTCTATTTTGGGAGTTCCGTTAAAGAGAACCAGTTTCCGGAATCATCGGCAAATAGGGCTTCGTAGCCATAGAATTCTTTGGTGGGCGGCTTTTTGAAGACGACCCCTTTTTCTTTTAACTCCTCATACGTGGCAAGGAGATCCTTACAACCGAGCACGGCCGGTCCGAAACTGCCCCTCTTTATCAGTTGGGTCATCGCTTTGACGGCATCCTTGTCGAATATACCGCCTTCCGTTACCGGGAACAGGGTGATCTCCAGGTCGGGTTGTTCGGGTGGTGTAACGGTAAGCCAGCGGGTATCCTTGCTCATCGGGGCATCCGTGTGTACCTTAAAGCCGAGTTTGTTCACGTAGAAGTCGTAGGCGCTAGTCTGATCGAGGACATAGACGCACATGTGTGTCACTTTTGTTATCATTTGCGGAAGATTTCGAGGACAAAGATGATCTTTCACCGGCAGATCGACCTCTCCAAAATTGCTATTTTTCGGTGGATGCCACCACTCCCCCGGGTCCATGCGATACCATTTCCTCCATAAATCCGTGCGATTGGGCAAAACAGTTGGGGATGGCTACAAGGGGATTGGCCGTTATCTTCTCCGTTCGCAGCCGGTGACGGGTCTGGAAGTCGGAGGGGGTCATCCCGACGATCTTTTTAAAGGCGGCGGTAAAGGAGGTGGGGCTGTCAAAACCAACGAGGATGCTGACCTCGAGAATAGACTTATCCGCTGTCAGCAGGAGCCTGGCATGCTCAATCCGGACGCAGGCCAGGTAGTGATGCGGCGTCTTGCCATAGGCGGCCTTGAACAGTCTTATAAAGTGGTATTTTGAAAAACAGGCTTCATCGGAGGTATGGACAAGATCGATGTTTTCGGCATAGTAGTTATCCATGAACAGCTTGGCCTGCACTATGCGCTTGTAGAGATACATTTTTTTATACTGTTCCATATATCGGTACCACCTGGTTAAAGATAGTACATTATATTATGCCCGCCAACCAGGCCGGAATGCAAAGGATTGCTGACCGCACCCCGATCCATAAAAAGTGAGCATAATGGTGGAGAACAATAGATAAGAACCAAATATTGAAACTTGCGGTCATCAAGATAATCCATACGGCGGTGTGCGTGTTTTTTAAGATCAAATGCCCACTCACGTTGGTCGCCCGCAGGTATTCACATTCCACCCGGGATAACTTTGATATTTTTCTGCCCGCCTGGCTGGCAAGGTATAATAAACTAATCTATACTGTCATTTTCCTTTTCAGTATTGTCATCCTGATCTATCGCCTGGTGACCTAAACAATGGTCCAATATCGCGGCTAAGTCCCAAGCGAGTTCTCACATGGCTTGTCCTTTTCAAAACAATCCAGGTTATGCATGGTGACCTCGGCAATATTCTGCAAGGCTGTATCCGTTAAAAAAGCCTGGTGACTGGTGATAAGCACATTGGGGAACGTGATCAACCGGGCAATCGTATCATCCTGCAAAATCTCATCCGAGTGATCCTCGAAGAAAAGCCCTTTTTCTTCTTCATATACGTCTATTCCCAGGTACCCGATATGACCCGTTTTTAAGGCCGTAATTGCATCCCTGGTATTGATCAAACCACCCCGGCTGGTATTGATGAGCATGACCCCTTTTTTCATTTTTTCGATCCGCTCTTCATTAATAATATACTGGGTTTGCTTGTTTAAGGGGGCATGCAGTGAAATGATATCTGACCCGCTGCATATAGCATCGATGTCGGTGTAACTGACGCCATAATTTCCCGCCCAAGCCAGGTCCTGTATAACATCATAGGCCAATACCCGGCAACCAAAGCCATGCATGATCTGTGCCACTAATTTACCGATCTTCCCCAACCCGATGATGCCGACCGTTTTATTGTGCATATCGAAACCGGTTAATCCTTCCAATGAAAAATTCAGGTCCCGGATACGGTTGTGGGCCCTGACCAATTTCCTGTTCAGTGCCAACATCAGGGCAACGGTATGTTCCGCTACGGCGTAAGGCGAATATTCCGGCACACGGGCCAGTCTCATACCCAGGTCACCGGCGACCTTTATATCTACATGATTATACCCTGCGGAACGAAGGGCCAGGTACTTTGTTCCCTGATCGGCCAGTTTTTTCAACACTTCCCCAGAACCGTCATCATTTACAAAAATGCAGACTGCCTCATAGCCATGGGCAAGGGAGGCAGTGGTCAATGAGAGCGAGGGTTCCAGCAGCAGCAATTCATGCCTGCCGGCTGCTGCCTGCACCAGGTAATCCTTTTCAAATTTGTGTGTGCTAAATATGGCTGTCCTCATCGGAATGGTTTTGACAATGAGCTGATTCATTTTTGGTCCTAACGAATCTCAGCTTTTATTTCCTTTTTACATGCAAATATTGCAAATATGTTTTAGCTTACGGCTTAATAATTGCCTTTAGGAATAACATTTCTGAACGAAATCTGAAAGCTCTTTTAAAAGAAGAGTTGAAAGTAATTGATAAATCGAAGTTCGATACAGAAGAAAGAGAGTTTATTGCTGATTATTTCATCGAATTGTCAAGAATCGTTGATATCGATCTCTCAGATAGTCTCAACCGCTGGCTGTATGGTTCTGTTATGAGATCAGGAAATGAAAAGCGGTATGTGCAGTCAGACAATAAGTTGCTGTGCCAATCCGATGAGCAGCCCGTCGGCTGCGCGAAGGTAACAAAGCCGGTAAGAATTTTGATACTGAACCACTTCACCAACCAACTGGGCACCGTGCTTTTCTTTAAGCCTTACCACCACCTCATCAATGTCTTCAACGGTAAACATTGCGCGCAGGTAGCCCAGCGCATTTACCTGGGCTGCGCGATGATCTGAAACAACCGCCGGTCTGATAAATTGAGATAGCTCCAATCGACTGTGGCCATCGGGGGTGACCAACATGGCAATTTCCACGCTTTGATCGCCAAGGCCAGTAACACGACCTGCCCATTCACCTTCTACCATAGCTCTGCCTTCAAGCTTCAGGCCGAGCTCCTGGAAAAATGCAATGGTCTTATCGAGAGATTCAACAACTATCCCCACATTGTCCATCCTTAATAATTTGTTTTGCGCCATAAGCCTTTATTTCATTAAAGATAACAATATCCTTAAAGTTTATATCTTGTTTGGAGAAAGAATTCCCATTGTACCCTGCATACAAGTAAAAAGTTTTCTACAGCAATTTAAACGTAGGAATTGTAATAAGCTATTATAAACCTTTAAGATTCGAACTTGCGAAAACGAAAATTATTTTTTCAATGTAGCTGCCAATAATTCATCCAAATTCTTCATTTGCGCAGCATATCCTTCCTTGAAGCCCATTTCAATCATCTTCTCCAGGCGGGCAAGTGATTCATTGTAAATAGTAATACTGACTTTTGTCATTCCGTTTTGTTCACTGAAATTGAAGTCCCATTCAGAACCTGGCAATTCAGGGTTTTCATCTTTGTCTGCGAAAGCACTCGTCATTTTGAAATTGGTTTTCGGGGTAATGGATGTATATGTCTGAATTGACCAACGTTCCTGCCCTTCCGGGCTTACCATAGCATAAAATCTTCGCCCGCCAACCTGGAAATTCATAAATTTTGTTTTTGATGCAAAGGGTGCAGGCGCCCACCATTGATCAAGCAGTTCCTGCTTGGTATAAGCATCCCATACCCGCGAAAGGGGAGCAGCAAATTCTCTGTTTATGAATACCTTTTTTGCGGCTTTGTCTACGGTAAGATCAAATAGCAAGTCGTTTTTCATTTTTTCTGTTTTTTATCTGTTGATAATACTTTGTCAAGTTGATTGAACCGGATTTCCCAAAGTTGCCTGAATTGGGCTAACCAATGGTCCATCTCTTGCATCTTTTTGGGATTGAAGTGATAATAAATTTCTCTACCGGAAGGCTCAGGCTTAATCAATTCGCATTCCTGGAGTACTTTAATATGTTTGGATACTGCCTGCCGGCTCATATCAAATTTTTCCGCCATTGCATTGGGCGTTAATGCCTGAACTGCAATTAAAGTCAAAATTGCCCTGCGTGTCGGGTCCGCTATGGCCTGGAAGATATCATGTTTCACTTTTCAATATTTAATTACGCAACCCTAAGGTTGCGAATATACGTGCAACTTATGAGTTGCGCAAATTTAGCTGCAATTATTTTTCTAATCCTCTTCGTCCGTCGACTCCTTAACCCCGGTGGGATCAAAATAATATTCGTCGTTACTGCTATCGGTGAGGCTTTCATCGAGATCTCTGACGCTTTATTTCGTGCATTCACTAAAATATTCAAGAAATAAGAGAAACACAGGGAATAAAATCGTTGATTGACAATATGTTAGTTTCCAGGCACAGGTATTGTTACATCCGGGTTCATTCAACACTTAAAAAATTAAAAAATGAACAGCGAACAATTAATCGAATTAACCAAAGAGCTTATCTACCATGCCACGCATTTTGATCTGCCATACGTCAAAGAAGCTTATGCAGACAAATTACTTGTAGTCAACCTGGATGAGAAGGGAGTGGTAGATACCATGAACAAGGAACAGCTTGTCGCCTTTATTCAGCAAAACGTTGATTCAAATATCAAACCATTTTCCACTAAAACTGAATTCCACTACGCGGTATGCGATGAAAGCATGGGCATGGTGGTGATGACCCGCGAATTGGAATTCAACGGAAAATGGAGTAGAAAGTTCTTCACGGTGATCTGGGAATATCTATCCGGGAGATGGCAGATCGCCAAAGAGTCATCGGTAGTACGGAACTAAGAAATTACAGTTCCTATTTGGTAGAGTAATTTTATTGTAGTAGTCAATTAGCTCCATCTGCTCAATGAATTCCGCCTACTGCTCAGTCTCTCCCAGCCATCCTTCATTAAACATTATTTTGCATCGCTGGTACGCCGGCGCCTAAGCATCTATGAAGGAAAATTTTATCTGGAGGAAAACAATTGGATCTTTTGGCTGTCTCTTGCTGGCATTTACGGCTACCGCGCAAAGTAATCTTTGCCATTCTTCATTCGGCTGCACAGCGGCCAGTCAATCTAATGTGGTGATCAATCCTGTCGCGCCGGGGGCATGGAGCCAGCTTTATAACACCGGCGGATTTACCTGGGAAGCCTGGTTCAGGCTGAAAGCACCCGTGAAGAACGGCGCCATCATCGTCAGCGTGGAAGATGCCGTCATTTTCCAGGATATTTTCCTGGGTTTCGGCTGGGGAAGCATACCGAATGCCCTTAGCTTCCATGTAACAGACAACGGCGCCAACAATACGGTGGTTGCCGCCGAATCCCTGCAAACCTATACCCTTAATACCTGGTATCACGTTGCCGGCGTCTGCGATTACGCCAATGCAGCGTTAAGGCTTTATCTCAACGGCGTCCTGGTGGCTGTCCAGCCGCTGCCCGCCAGCCTGCTCGCCAACCGGCTTTACCAGGAGCATTCCGCCTTTATTGGAAATGCTTCTGCAAGCGCTTCCGGTTCGGATATGGACATCGATGAAGTACGGTTCTGGAATACGGCGCGTACCACAGCTGAGATCCAAAACAGCATGGCACAGTGCCTTACCCTGCCCCAGGCCGGGCTGGTGGCCTGGTTCAAAGCCGACGAAGCCGGGGCGCCTGTCGCTAAAAGCGCCGTCGATGGCAATTTCACGGCCACGCTTCAAAATGCCGCCTATAGCCCGCCGGCTCCCGTCGCGGATTGTTACACCATCGGGATCGGCAGCAATCCTGTGTCCTGCAAGACCATCGAATTCACCGGCACAGTGAGCAGCGGTATCACTATCCTGGACTGGTCATGGGATTTCGGAGACGGTAATACTGCTGACATGCAAAACGCAGCACATACCTATTCGGATTTCGGCAGCCGGCATGTAACCCTTACGCTGAAAGACAATGCCGGCTGTGGCGCCACGGCTGCCGCCGACATTGTGATAAACCCTTCTCATGTCAACGATGCAAAGAGCGTCTCCATCTGCCAGGGAGAAAGCTTCATGGGCCATACTGCCAGCGGGGTTTTTACCGCCACAGCTCCCTCGCCGGACGGCTGTGATACGCTACGCACCTTTACCCTGACGGTGAAAAACAAGCCTGATCTCGGCGCCGATAAGTCTGTAAATATTTGCCAGGGAAGCGCTGTTGCGCTGACATCCCTGTATGACATCACCAGCTATACTGATGTCAGGTGGAGTATTCCCGACCCTGGCCATGCGGTCGCGGGCAAGGACTCCCTGTTCGTATCGAATGCAGACGGCTGCAGCGACACCGCAGTGGTCGTTATCAAAGAAAATCCGACAGTCAACACGATCATAGACACTTCCCTCTGCACCGGAGGCAGCATCGAAGGATATACAATTCCCGGCTCCTATACCGACGTCTTTCATTCGGTGAATGGATGCGACTCCATACGTATTCTCAACATCAACGCCTGCGATATCTTTTTTCCAAATGCGTTTACACCTGACGGAGATGGAAAGAATGATCTGTTCAAAGCATTGAACGCCATCAACCTGCAAGGCTTCCGCCTGGTGATCTACAACCGGTGGGGACAGCTGGTATTCGAGACCAGGGACCCGTACAAGGGCTGGAACGGCGCTGTAAATGGAAAAGCCGCCGCTGTTGGGACCTATGTCTGGTATTGCGAATACACCAAAAGAGGCAGTTCCCGGCCCGGTAAATTGAAAGGGGCAATATTTCTCATCCGCTAGGCCCATTGACATTCCATGGGACTGCGGCCCGGGGCTGGCTAAATAAATTAATATGCAAAAAGGATCCTATAGACAAGGCAGCGTGACCAAGTCGAAATTCAGCGGTTTTTTGTGGGTGTTTTGTGTAGCCTGGGTATTGGCCGGTATTTTTCTTTGCTGTTTGTCCCTCGGGGATACAGTTGCAGACCTCGGTTTGCTGGCGTCGGGAGCAGGCAATCTCCTGATCATTGTATTCGTGGTGTGGCGCCTGGCCTGGCAGGTTTTGATCGACAGGGACGCCCGGACAATAACTTTCAGGAACCTGGTATCGAAAAAGGAAATAGTTTATCCCTTTTATGAATTGGATGGTTTTGTGCAGGTGTATGAATCCCGGAAGGGAGGGCGCAAGGTCAAGGTCGTTTACCTGGTGAAGGACAGAAAGTTTTGTAAGAAGCTTTCGGGCGCTTCATATTCCAATCTCGACGAGATGGAAGGCGCGCTTGCTTCGTTGAAATTTCTTGGCGTCCGGAAGCTCGGCCTGGCCCAAAGAATTGCCATTATCCGCAACCGTCCCGTGTTGTAAACCAGGTCATGAGATCTTACCAGGTGGTGATAATTGGTATTCTAAAATATCGGCAGGCTGGCAATCCAGCACTTTACAAATGGCTTCGAGCGTGCTAAACCGTATCGCTTTTGCTTTGCCGGTTTTGAGTATGGACAGATTGGATAATGTCAAACCCACTTTTTCTGAAAGTTCATTTAGAGACATTTTCCGTTTGGCCATCATCACATCAAGATTTACAATGATCGGCATAGCTTATACGGTTAATTCGTTTTCTGTTTGAATTTCAATTCCTCTCTTAAAGATCTGTGCAATTACATAAAGTGTAACACCCATAAACAACCACACATCAGCTCCGCCTAAGCCTAAATATTGTATATCGGGCATTTTCACCCCTTGCTTTACAAACCATTCTGCATACTTAACCCCCCACGAGGAAAACAAGCCTATCCCTAAAGCCAGATAAGATACATTAAAAATAAAACGCCCCATTTCCCTGCTGAAAGGCTGCGACATATCCAGCTTTTTATGGTGTAAAATTTTTACGATCAGGTAAAATATACATGCCTTCATGACTGCTGCAATGCTCATCAGCAATGTTTCTACAAAAAAATACCAGGGGTCGTATTTATAAAGGCCTGACAGATCAATTTTCTGCCAAAAATTGCGGGCGCCGATCGGATTGATCACCATGGTAAAAAAGGCATTGGATATAAAACCGCCTGCCTCAATACACACGCCAATGAATATTATCCATGACAGGATATACAATATTTTCAGGATCTGCCTGGTGCTGATTTTGATTTCCATAATTGTTCGTTTTTAAGAGAACAATGTAAAGGTAATAAATATTTATTGATAAACAATAAAATTTAATTGAATTTGGGCGAAAATGTTTTGAATATAGGCGTCAGCATGAACGGCGGGTTGAACTGGCATTTGAAGGTTATTTTCCGATAACCATTTAACGAACCAGCAATAATCGAAATTTAGTGGAAAATCCAGGATATTGAGTGTCCTGGTCAAAAATGAATAGTATGATTAAAAAAACCTTCAGATCCAAGTTAATCTTAGCAACCGGCATTCTTTTGTTGTTGGCCGGCAATATTGTTGCGCAAGATACCCGCCAAACGTCCAAAAAGAAATACGACGTCGCCGCATTTCTATATCCCGCCTATGCCAGCGGCGATCCTCGCCTGCGGCCGTTGTGGCCTTCCGGCATCGGTGAATGGGAAACGGTGACATCCATGCAGACCAGGTATCCCGGTCATTACTGGAACAGGAGGCCTGTATGGGGAACAGTAAATGAAGCGGATCCGGCGATCATGAACATGGAGATCAACGAAGCCACCAAACATGGGATAAATGTGTTCATTTTTGACTGGTACTGGTACGATGGGCGCCCTTTTATGGAAACTACGCTGGACAGCGGCTTCCTCAAAGCCGACAATGTCAATAAAATGAAATTTTACCTGATGTGGGCTAACCATGATGCGACAGATATCTGGGATACAAGATTGAATAAGTTTGATGATGGAAATGTGATCTGGGGGGGTAAAGTGAGCAGGGACGAATTTGAAAAGATCTGTAAACGCAATATCGAGAAGTATTTTAAGCTCCCGCAATATTACAGGATCGACGGAAGACCTGTATTTATGATCTACGATGTCCCCCAATTGATAGCAGGGCTGGGAGGGGTTGAGCAAACTGCCGCCGCCTTAAAATGGTTCAAGGAGGAGACAAAAAAGGCTGGTTTTCCGGGACTTGAGCTGCAACTGACGATGTGGTCGCAAAACGTTAACTATAGCGGCGTTGACGGCGGAAAGACGGGGAATCCAGAAAATGCATTCGTAAAAAAACTTGGTTTTACCAGCACTACGCATTACCAGTTCGCCCATTTTGTAAATGTGAATGATGACTACATGAATATTGCGGAGAAGGCGAAAAAGGAGTGGGCCCGCATCGACACCGCTTTTGAATTAACGTATTACCCTCATATCAGCATTGGATGGGATAACAGTCCACGAATAGGAAAAAGCGCGGTGGTGAGGAACAACACACCGGCGAATTTCGCCAAAGCGCTGCGAATGGCTAAAGCCTATATAGATGCCCATCCCCGCCAGGTTCCCCTGATAACGATCAACAGCTGGAATGAGTGGACGGAAACCAGTTATCTCGAGCCGGATAATATGTATGGGTATGGTTATCTCGATGCTGTAAAAAGTGTATTTGTGGACGAGTAATGTTCTGCCGAAAATAAAATTAAATCATGCCGCGGAAAAATCCCAGGACCTCCTTTTTGTACTTATCACCGATTGGAATCGTCTTTTTGTTTATTTCCAGGGCATTATTGTAAATTCCTGTGACAGCCTCCGTAGCAACGATAAAAGAGCGATGAACCCTTTTAAACTGCTCTTCTGCGAGGAGCTCCTCAATGGATTTCATGGTCATATGCCTGATATAAGAATGGTTGGCCGTGTAGAGCGTGACATAATCTTTCCGTGATTCGATGTATAGAATATCTCTGCAAAAAACCTTACTAAGCTTGCCATCCTTTTTTACCAGAAGAAACTTACCTTTTTCCAAAGTATCGGAGGAAGAGTCGTTCAGAAATTTCCTGATGCTTCGTTGGAATCTTTCGAACCCGAAAGGTTTTACCAGGTAATCTATGGCATCAAGGTCATAACTCTCGGCTGCGTATTCGGCGTAGGCCGTGGTAAATATGACTGCGGGTGGGTTTTTCAATGACCGGATCAACTGCAGGCCATTGATTACCGGCATCTGAATATCAAGAAAGAGGAGGTGAATAGTTTGTGTATGCAGCAATTGAAATGCAGCTATTGCATTTTCCGCCGACCCCTGCACTTTCAGTTCCGGAAAGGACTGCAGGTGTTTTTCAATAACCTTTCTGGCCAAAGGTTCATCATCTATGATCAGGCAGTTATACGTCATAAGAGCGTCAATGTTAAATTTACTTCAAACTGGTTGTTTGTCTGCTTTATCAGAATTGTATGTTTGTTCGGGTACAGCAGATCTAACCTTTTCCGCAGGTTTTCAAGACCGATCCCGGGTTTACCAGGGGGCGTATTTTGGCCATTGCTATTTCTTACCTCAAAAATAATTTCATTGTTTTCTATAAGCATCGCTGCCTCCATCCAGGGATTATTGAGGACATTCAGTCCGTGTTTAAAGCTGTTTTCCAATATGGGCATAAAAAGCAGCGGCGGAATATATATTCCTTTAGCATCTCCCTGTACAGTAATAGAAATTAAGCTGCTGTCTTCATGTCGGATGTTTTCCAGCTGTACGAAGTTTTGAAGGAATTCGATTTCCTTTTGAAGGGGAACCCTGTCTTCTTTGCCACTGTAAACGATGTAACGCATCAGCTGAGATAGTTTCTCCACCATCGGAGCGGTTTTTTCCGACTGGTATAAAGCTAAACTGTAAATATTGTTCAGGGTATTAAAAAAGAAATGCGGGTGCAGCTGCGCCTTCAGATAATTCAATTGGAGTTGAAGATGTTGCTCTTTTAATTGCCGGATGATATGCTCCGCTTCCCATCTGTTCAGGAAATATGCAAAACCGGTAAGGGCAAAGAGATTGATGGAAGTGAAATGCAGCGACTGGCGCGGAAAACGATAGTTTCTCCAGTTGATCATAGGGTATTTTCCCTGGGCGCCGGATAGAAAAGGAGCACTTCCTGCCAGCCAATCCGTCAAATGGAGATAGATGTCCAGGACCAGGATAAACAGCAGCACGGACAAAAGGAACCGGCCAAATCTCTTTTTAAATAACAGGGGTACCTGCCACCTGTAATAAAGATAATAAGGCAGCATCGTAACGGGTACGGTAATCAGGCGATATCTGAAAGTTTTCCAGGAGTTGCCGCCATCCAGCACAGATCGATATTGCCAGTCATTAGCCAATTGCAACAGGATGAAATAAAAAACAAAGAAACCTGCGACTGCCCAGGTGGTTCTTGATCGCTCCATGACGTTGAAATTAAATAAAAAAGGGTGTTTACGAAGATATGCTGTGATAATCATTCCCCATTTTAGACAAACACCCTTTTTTCTTAGACTAACCGGCATCGCAGGCATCTTGTCAAAAATAAAAGGGGCCCGGTCTAATTATTTTGTTGCAGGTATTGAAAGTGCTCATTTTGCAGTATCAATTTTCATTACCTGTGAACCTAAAACAATACGTCATGCACAAGACCATTATATTGATGGCCCTTTTTATCAGCAGTAATTTATTTGCGCAGAAGTACCAAAAAGATGCTCGCACGCCGGCGCAGAAAGAAGATCCCCACAATAGTTATCAGGCGGACCTTGTCAGTAGGACTGATTTGTTAAAAGCGCTGGAATTGGCGGGGGTACAGGTGTTTAAATTCCCGCTTGCTTCATTTGCGAAAGAATATAAACTATCGGTCAGGATTTATGAATATGTTAATGGGTGTCAAAGCAGTTCAAGGGATCTGTATGCTATTGGAAAGAACACCTATACGCACTTCAGGGATAGTAGTTCAATGGATACTCCTCGTGTTTTATCTATTGATTTTATTGATCAGCTAACATTTTTCTCAAGAAATGAAAATGACAGTTCGTTAAGTTTAGTAATAGCTACTTATGCGGGATCCGATAGGATAAGGATTTTCAAAAAGCAGACCCGGAAGTTTCAATATTACACCTGGCGCCGCTATAGTAAAACGGACTGGGTGCTCAACCAGGAGATCCCCCTTTTAGTATGGGCTTCTTCCTGGTATGACCAGAAAAATAATGTTGAACGATTTTGCGGGGTTGTTGACTTATCCCGCGATAAAAAAGAAACAAAGGAGCTGCTAAACTCTTCCCCCCATTACTATGTGATCAGCTACAAGGTATCTGATAAATAGTAAAAAATTGGTTTGCAATATTATAGGGGCTATTTTGGTTTAATGCCATTTTTCTCCGAGCCTTTTTGCTTCTTCTGCTGTGATGGGCATTACCGTGCCATGCCGTGGATGGAAGTCCATGCTTACCTTATCGTCTATTACCGTAAAATGCCGCATGTCCGTGGTCCTGGTAAACTGGTAGCGGCCGCTGGTGTACATATCATACATCAGGATATAGCCACTGCCATCGTTCAGCTTAAAGGTACCTGCGCCTTCCACCGGAGACGTTGTCTGCTGTACATAATCCGGGCTTTGCATTGCATAGCCGCCCGTGAGGTGGCGGGAAACGGCTATCTTTATACCGGGCAGGCGGTCTTCCGTTTTGAAGAAAAGATAATATTTTCCGTCTTTTTGAACAATATCCCCATCGATGCAGGCTGCATTGTCCGGGCTGAAAAAAAGCTGTTTGGGTGTTCCTTCCAGGCCTGTAAAATCTTTATTGGCGTACACATAGTAGATCTTATCCGGGGCATTGCCATGCTTCATGGAAAAGTAGATCATGTACTTGCCGGCTGAATCGTCGTAGATGGTTTGCGGCGCCCATACCCGCAACAAGCTATCCTGGCCCGGGTATTTTTTCTGGATGTTTACAGCCGAAGAGGTCCAGTTGATAAGGTCGGTGGATCTCATGAGCACCATGCCCCGGTTAGAGTCCCAGCCATTGGCCGACACCATATCCGTGGCCACCATGTAAAATGTTGTACCATAGATCCCCCGCAGGATATGCGGGTCGCGCACGCCTCCCGTTTCGCTGATGCCGTCCAGGTTGATCACCGGCTGACCCCCATTGATGGCCCGGTAGCGGAAGCCATCATTGCTAATAGCAAACCGGATCTGCTCTTCCTTTTTGTCGTTGCCCGTGAAGTATGCAAACAGGTAGGCCGTGTAATGGATGGAAAATCGTTTCGGGACTTTTTTTTGAGCGGCCAGCGGTTGCAGCAGCCCACAGCTGCAAAGCAGCAAAAGCGATAGGCTGCGCATATTATTTATGATATTCATATGTGCAATATAATTAAGGCGCTGGAAAGAGAAAATTGTATCTTGATCGCATGAAATTCTCGAAGACGGGGCAATTTTAGGTACCCCGGTTCCCTGAGCGGAAGATCATCCTTAGCGCCTGGTCCCTGGTTAAATAGGCCACCAGCCAGCTGTACAATGTTTTGACCTTGTTATTATAATTGACCAGGGATATGAGGTGAATGAACAACCATCCGAGCAGGCCTAAAAAGCCGCTGAGATGGAGCTTGTGCTTGAGCAGATCGGCCATGGCCTTATTGCGTCCGATGATGGCCATATCACCCCGGTCGAAATATTTAAATGGCTTCATAGGTCTTCCTTTCGCCATGGACAGGAAATTCCTGGCTAGTGTTTTTCCCTGCTGAATGGCAGGCTGCGCCAGCTGCGGGTGTCCTTTCGGATAGACGGGATCCGTCGCCTGTATGCTGATGTCGCCAATGGCCCAGACATTATCCAACCCTTTCACTTTGTTGTATACATCGGTGATCATCCTGTTACCAGCCCCGAGACTGGTGGCGGGAATACCTTCGAACGTATGCGCGGTGACACCGGCCGCCCAGATCAGGGTTGCAGCCCCGATCGACTCGCCATCGGAAAAGCTGACGATATTGTCTTCATAGCTGGTGACGCGTGTATTCAGTTTGATCTCGACGCCGAGCTTTGTCAGGATCTTAAAGGCTTCCTCATGGGTTTTATCACTCATAGGGGCCAGCAATACAGGGCTGCCGTCTGCAATGTGAATAGCACCTTCAGCACCTTTAAGTTCCGGGTAATCTTTTCCCATAATGTATTTTCTCATTTCGGCCAGCATACCCACCACTTCTACTCCTGTAGGACCACCTCCCGCAACCACCATGGTTAAGAGTTTCCTCCGCTCAGCAGGGTCTTTCTCAATAACAGCCTTTTCCATGGTTTTCATCAGCTCATTTCTCATGTACAATGCGTCATCGATCCCTTTCAGCGAAATAGCCTTTTCCCGAATGCGGTCGTTGCCAAAAAAATTCGTTTTGGTGCCGGCGGCAAAGACCAGGTGGTCGTAGGGAAGCTCGCCGTCGTTTAAGTGAATAGTTTTGTTGGCTGGATCAACGCGCAACAGCTCGGCCATCCGGAAATGGATGCCTTTATTTCTAAGTAGCTTGCGAAAAGGGTAGCTGATGCTTGACGGGTCGAGAAAGCTGGTGGCTACCTGGTAGAGCAGGGGCGTGAAATAATTGTAATTATTCTTGTCCACCAGGGTAACCTGATAATCCTTGTTCCTGAAAAGGCGCTGTACAAAGTTCAATCCCGCAAAACCACCGCCTACTACGATGATCTTTTTCCTGTTGTCAGATCCTTTAAAGTATTCCATGGTGAACGTTACAACCTGTCAACTTTATGGGTATGATCTTTATTTGATCCTTCGGTATTATCGCCCTTATAAAGAAAGACAAGATTATGGTAAAAATGCATCGATATTATTTTCCTGTCGAAATAAGTGGGTTTATAATCCGGCAGCAGAAACTCCTCGTAGTTCAGGCAATCGGTGGTGCTTTTTAAATAATTCAAAATCGTGCCGGGATTATCCAGCTTTTTGCTGTCTCCGCCAAACTCCGGCCAATAGGAGGTCTGCGTGTCTTCGACAACATAAACACCCCCATCCTTCAATAAAGGGAACAGGATCTTAAATGTTTCGATCATATGCTCGTTTATATGACTGCCGTCGTCGATGATGATATCCGGGGTCCCTATCTTTTCGATCACGCTGTGAAGGAATTCCTTATCAACCTGGCTGCCTTTAAAGATATTTATACGGCGCTCCTCCAGGGCAGACTTGTCGAAAATATCTATTGCGTTTATACTGCCAAACGGAAAGTATTTCTTCCACATCCGCAGGGAATTCCCTCCGGCTTTGGGGTCTTCATGGCCTCCTACCCCTATTTCCAGCAAAACAAGTTTTTTGTTCCTGAAGCGCTTAAAATGCTCATTATAATGAGGTGTGTAGAAATGCAGCCCCCACTTATCTGTTTTGTATATTTTCGCCAGTTCATTCAGGTTGTCTCTTTTTCCGAGCGAGCGCACATCTTTTGCCAGCGTGCTGAGACTTCTTATTTTCTCTTCCGTAAGCTTTGCTTTCAGGTATTCCTTAATTGGCATGTACATCATCCTCGTTTAAAGTGATAGGTTTTAATATAAATTAAAACAAAATGTATTAAAATTGAGGGACTCAACCGAATGCGAGGTTTCCTGAAGTACCTCCTTAACCAAAAACACCATAAAGTGGCCATATTGGACAGGGGATGAATTCCAATGTGGCAATTTTATCGAATAGTTTTATCCAATTCTCATACCAAATATCATTGAACCTATTGCTATTGGGGAGTAAAATTAAAACAATGGAGTAATTGCTGCTGGTGCAGCTGGTGTATTAATATTAATTTTAATATGTGTAAATAGTTCCCCACCGCTGTCAGTAAGATCAGGCGGGCTCGCAGATCCTCCCTCTGAGCGCTATTCCCGGTACAGCCAGACCCGCATCAGCGCAAGCAATTGTTCCATATTTACGGGCTTTGAAATATAATCCGACATGCCTGATTCCAGGCATTTTTCCCTATCGGCCTTCATTGCCTTTGCGGTCAGGGCGATGATCGGCAGCTTCCTGAACTTGTCCATTTTCCGGATCTCCCTGGTAGCTTCATACCCATCCATTTCGGGCATCATAACGTCCATGAGAATGATGTCTATGTCGGGATGTTCATCTAATAACCTGATGGCGGATGCTCCATTTTCAGCCGTAATACAACGCAGTTCGTCTTCCTCCAATGCATTGGTCAACGAGTAACTATTTCGCAGGTCGTCATCGACGATCAATACTTTCCTGTTCTTCAGCACTTCGTTCGATCCGTTGGACCTTCCGGCGATCTGCTGCTTTTCCCCGGGCAATTTTGATCCAGCGCGATGCAGGAAAAGAGCGACCTCATCCAGCAGGCGTTCTTTCGAGTTGGCTGTTTTCAGCACGATCGTGTCGGCCAGTTTGTTTAAGCGGGCAACTTCCGCCTTATCCAGGTCTTTTCCGGTGTAAACAATAATGGGTATTTTATTGAGCTTTTCGGTGGCTTTGATCTTTTCCAGCAAGTCAATGCCGCTGATATCCGGCAGGCCCAGGTCAATGATGATGCAATCGAATTTTTCTTTTTGCATCAATTCGTATGCGTCCCCTCCTGTATAAGCGGGAAATGATCTTATGTCCCCGTTGCCGATGAGTTCCCGGATAGCAATGTTCTCCTGCTCGTTGTCTTCGACGACCAGTAATTTTTTAAATTTTCGCCGGATGAATTCCTCGACCCGGGTGAAAGCGGCCCGCATCTCCGGTGCCGAGACCGGCTTCCTTATAAAATCAAAAGCGCCCAATGCGAGGCTTTCTTTTCTCCCGTCATATTCCGAGAATACCTGGACCGGAATATGTCTCAGGTCGGGACTGTTTTTCAATTGCCTGAGCACTTCATAGCCGTTCCGGGCGGGTAAATACAGATCAAGCGCGATGATATCCGGCTGGTAATACCTTGCCAGGCCAGGGCCCATGATGCCCTGGTGCACCAGTATACCTTTATAGTTCCTTTCCCTCAAAAAATCCAGGAGTAATTTTGCAAAATTTACATCTTCTTCAATGATAAGGACAGTCCTGTCATTTTCCTGCATGGCAGGCCTGTCATCCCCGGTGTTCGCTGCTGAATCAGCAACTGTTCCCTGTTCTTCCTGCACCAGGGAAGCATCCGTTCTCAGCGGTAGATAAAGGGTGAATGTACTTCCTTTCCCTTCTTCACTTTTCAATACCAGTTCCCCACCCAGCGCATGGGCCAGCTCCTCGCTGATGGAAAGCCCTAAGCCCGTGCCGCCGTATTTCCTTTTGGTTGAACCATCCGCCTGTTGAAAAGCCTGAAATATAATTTTCTGTTTGTCTTCCGGTATCCCGATCCCGGTATCTGTGACGGAGAAAGCCAGGCTGCCCGGAGCCGCCAGAACTATATTTACAGTGACTTTACCCCCCTTGCCTGTAAATTTGAAAGCATTTGAAAGAAGGTTCCGGAGGATCTGCCCCAGCCGCTGTTTATCAGTATAAAAGGGAAGGGTGAAGATCGTGTTTTGATGAATGATCTCAAAATCGATGGATCTGTTATTGGCAATTTCATTGAACATGGAACGAAGATTGTCTGAGATCTCGCTGATATTCACTTTTTCAATGTCCAATTCAATCCTTCCTGCCTCGACCTTTGAAAGATCCAATATCTCGTCAATGAGATTCAGCAGGTCCGTGCCCGAATTATGGATGTTTTGAGCGTATTCCTTTTCTTTATCGGGCGTCATTTTGTTCTTCTTCTCTGCCAGTAATTTGGCCAAAATGAGAATGCTGTTGAGCGGGGTTCGTAATTCATGTGACATATTGGCCAGGAACTGCGATTTGTATTTGCCGGCCAATACCAGTTCCCGGGCCTTTTCTTCCAGCTCTTCATTCGTTTGCTGCAATACTTCCTGCTGGGATTGTAGCTCTTCTGCCTGACGCCGGGTCTCTTCCAGGAGTTCTTTCAATTGTGTCCTTGATTGCGATGAGTTAAAAGCGATAGCGATATTTTCCGACATCAGGAGGAGCAGCTGTCTGTCAATATCCGAAAATGGATGGATGGACCCTATTTCAATCACACCTTTTACAAACCCCTCAAAAAGGAAAGGGTATACGATGATGTACTTCGGGGGAGCATTGCCAAGACCGGAATTGATCTTCACATAGTCATCCGGGACCTCGCTGAAGAGGATAGCTTTTTTCTCCAATGCGGCCTGCCCTACCAACCCTTCCCCGATCGTTATGATCCCGTCTCCCTGTTCCGCCCTGGTAAAAGCGTAACCGGCAACCCATTGGAGCTCATTGATCCCTTTTCTTATATAAATAGCGCCTATTTGTGCATTAAGGACCCGGGCAAGCTTATTGATGATGTCCTGCGCCAGCATTGGTACTTCCTGGATTCCCCTGAGTGTATCATTTATTTCCGAGATACCGGTGAGCAGATGGTTTTTGCCTTCCAATGCAACGGTGCGATCTGCCACCTTTTGCTCCAGGGTCTGGTTGAAATCATACAAGGCCTGGTTCTTTGCCTGGATCTGACTAAGCATGTAGTTGAAGGCATCGGTAAGCGAACCCAATTCATCTTTGCCCAGCTTTATGGCCCTTAGTGAGTAATCCCCCCGGTCAGAGATCACTTTAGCCGTCTCTGCCAAAGCAAGGATGGGCTTTGAAATACTTTTTTGGAGGATCCTGGAGAGCAGGAATGCCGATAGGATGCATATGGCTATCGCGAAAGCCACAACGATGCCATAAAGCCGGAATCGCTCATACATACCTCCCAGGTCGGATCTCAGGTATAAGGTGCCCAGCCGCCTGGACTCTTCCATAACGGGCTGAAACATTTCCAGGCTGGAATTTGCAAAACGATACCCTTCGGGTCCGGCCTTGGCCGGCAAGGTATTGATGGCAGAGCCGGAGGCATATCTGGAAAAAAGATCCCCGTTCTCATCATAAAGGCAGGCAGCCACAATATGTTGTTCGGCCTTCAGCGCGGCTAATATCTCTTTTGCGTCCTCATGGTTATCAAAGGCAAGGGCAGCCGTGCTATTGGTGGAAATTATTTTTCCGATCGTGGAGAGCTTCTCGACAGTCGTCTTCCGGAAAGTATAGAGCTCATAGGCAAAGAATGTTATGCAGGTGACGAACAACACTACCCCGCTGATGAGAAAAATGAATCTCATCAGCTTCTTTTGTATGGGTATGTCCCTGAAACGCATAGGTTAATTATTTTTAACCGGGTTAAAAATTTCAGCCAACCGGAGCAGCTTTGAACTAATCACCAGGTTGGCTTCCTTAGAGGGATCGAGATTGATCTGAAGCTGTATTTTGTTGTTCCTGGTAAAGAACCGGACCATTCCACCATGTCTTAAGAAATCGGGCGCATCACTTACCGTAAGAATGTTCCGTCCTTTTAAGCCTTCGACTACCTGTTCCACGTTGGTTCCCGGCAGGTTGATGAACAGGATATGGCAGGTCTTGATCTCTTCAACATTGTTGTAATGCTGAATGGTCATTGCGTGGCCGTTTGCTTTTTCACCGAGCACGGTCTCTTTCAGATAGGAGCCAAACGGGTCTTCTCCTAAAATGCCGATGACCAGGGGGGCCTGATCTGTAGGAAAAGAATTGGCGGGCCATTGAACAAACTGGGTAAAGTTGAAAAGGAAAACGGCTTTTACCTCGTATTCAGGGCTGGCCGGAGATTGAGCAGCCAAATGAAACGAGCAGTACGCCGTCAGGAGCGAGATATATAGACATCGGTACGTTGTGATCCTTACAATTGACATATGACCCTCCCGTAAAAGCTTCTTGGTATTTGCGAACGGCCGGTTTCAATATGATGGTCTTTCGCGAGATTTTGCCCGACCAGTGAGATTTCGAAACGTTTGTATTGCCATGCCAGGCGAACGTCAAAAGTAAAGTAGGCCGGGATACGGACGGTAAATGTCGAGCCTGGCAGCTGGTCTGCATAGCGGGCTACCAGGTCCAGCTGCAAATGACGGGGCAGGTTCATCATGGATTGAAGGAGGCATTGATGCCTTGGATCGATGCCTTCGAAGTCGACGCTTGCCGGCAGGACTTTCGGGCTGGTGGGCCAGATGTTCTTTGAAAAATAAGTGTATCCGCCACGCAGGCGCCACCATTCCGTTGCCTGGAAACTGCCGGATAATTCGAACCCCCATGATTCGGCACGCTGTGAGTTGGCCAATACCAGCGGGACGGTGGGGCTTGCATTCGAATCAATGCTCCGGATATCCTGATAGCGATTGTAAAAGGCAGCCAGTGACAAGGTGAGCCTGTCTACAGGCCGGACACGATAGCCCATTTCGTAGGCAATGACTTTTTCCGACTTGAATTTAATGATCCTCCTAATAAGGTCTGTGTCGAAACGGGTGGGCGTACGTACAGCACGGGACACGGCTGTCCAGATGGTCTGATGGCGATCCAGCATCCAGGTGATGCGTGCGCAGGGCTGTGTTTCAAAGCCTGAGTAAATGTTATGGAGGAATTTGCTGCCGATGGTCAGTTTCAGATAATTGGGAACAAATGTGATCTCGTCCTGGATAAATCCGCTGTACAGCGGCATACTCCGGCTCAGGGGAACAAGAGAGGCGGCTGATTGATCCTGCTGCAGCCTGTAACCTATGCCATAAAGTATATTATGCTGCCTGCCGGCTGAAAAACGGTGCTGGATATCTACATCATAGGTATTGATCCTGTAGGAGAAAGGGGTCGCGGAGTGGGGAGTCGTTCGCCAGGTGCGGTCGAAATATGCCTGTATCTTCAGGTCCGATGTTCCGGAAAAAAGGTGTGTAAACCGGGCCAGCACATTTTGGCCATTGGTAACCGTATGCTTTAACAGGCTGTCTTTATTTTCAACACCGCTGTACAGGTCGCCCTGTACGGTCAGGGTGTTTGTTCCTGAAGGATAATAATCCATTCGAAAACCTCCCTGTGTCATGTTCCATGCATCTTTGGCATTCACCCCGTTGGCAAATTCCGTATTTCGCTGGTCCAAACGCTGGCCGTAGACACGAAAAAAGAGGGTTGAGTCTACACGGGCGCCATACCGCACTTCGCCAAGGTCCTGTAAAAAAGTACCTGCGGCCCCGGACAGATACAAGCCCTGGGTTTCCTTTGCACTTTTGGTGATGATATTAATGACGCCATTCACGGCATTGGCGCCCCAAAGCGTTCCACCCGGGCCGCTGACCACTTCAATACGGTCCAGGTCCTGCAGCAGGGTGTTTTGCACGTCCCAGTATACACCGCCAAAAAGGGGGGAATAAATGGACCGGCCGTCGATCATTACGAGCAGTTTGTTAGCCAGCACCCCGCCTGCCGAAGGCAGGCCGTTGAACCCCCGGGAGGTAATCGCCCAGTCATGTGAGTTGGCCTGCTCCATCTGGAGATTGGAGGCCAGCCGTAAGGCGCCGGGAAGCCTTGTTACGCCTGACCGGTGAATATCTTCTCCTGTTATCACCTGGACGGCAGACGCGACTTCCGCCAATTTCTCGGGCCGCATGGAAATAGAGGTCACTTCAATGTTCATCAATTCTTCCAGGCTCATTTTTTTCAACCTGGAAGAGGATAATAAACTCTCCTGGCTTTGGGCGATAGCCCAATTCGACATGAGCGTAAGGCCGAGGGTTAAGGGCATCGTGAAAAAGGAGCGATTGTAACAGGCTCCTCTTTTAGTTAAGGAGGTACGCATATCAGAGGTTTTGGTGGAGCAGGGTATTCAGCCCATCAGGTACGGTGAAAAAAGAGATGGTTATAAGGCTCGGAAATGCTCCCGAGCCTTAACCGCAGACCTTCGGGGGTTTTTCACAGTAATCCTTTTCATGAATTATGTTCCGGGTAATAGGACCTTACCCCTTATAATTGCTTGTAAGAGACATGAATGACCGGAGTTTTAAGCGTCAAAGAAAATCAGCGCATTTTATCTGTACGGAGAATACAACAGATTCGTTAAAGGGTGTGAAATAAGACCTTTTGGGTCAAGAGCAGCGTCGTTACTTATTTACAGGTATAACAAATATATGGTATTTAGAAATTAATTACAAATCAATCATCAGAATATAAAGAGTTCCCTTAGTTCGCCGGAAGCCTGACTATATTGAACCAGAAATCCTCGATGCACGTAACCACCGCATCGAACGAGTCAAAACCGAACGGCTTATTCACGAAGCAATTTGCATGTAATTTGTAACATTGGATAATATCCCATTCTGCCTGGGAAGTAGTAAGTATGATCACGGGTATCACTTTCAATCTTTCGTCGCTTTTGAGGTCCGCTAATACTTCAGAGCCGCTCTTTGCCGGCAGATTGAGGTCCAGCAAGATCAGGTCGGGCGTATTGGTGCCGGCAAACCGGCCTTTTTTATAGAGGAAATCCAATGCCTCCTCGCCGTCAGTAGCCACCTGAACGTTGACGTCAAATCTGCTCTTTTCAAACGCTATCTGGGCCAGCAGGACATCACCGGGGTTGTCTTCAACAAGAAGGATATTGATCGGTTTCATTTACTGGAGGGTTTAAGGTGAAATAAAATGTTGTTCCTTTTCCGGGGGGCGATTCGAACCAGATCTTTCCGCCGTGTCTTTCTACGATCTTCTTGGCGATGGCAAGCCCAATACCTGTACCCTCATATCTTTCTTTGCCATGCAATTTTTTGAAGATGATAAATATCTTTTCCGAATATTGTTGATGGATGCCAATTCCATTATCTTCCACAGCAAACAGCCAGGATGTATTATTCTTGCTGGCGCTTATATTTATGACCGGCGTCACGTCCTTATTCCTGAATTTGATGGCATTGCCGATAAGATTCTGGAACAGCTGGAGCATTTGACCGGGGTCTGCAGCTAATACGGGCATATGCTCGAAATGGATGATCGCACCGCTTTCATTTACACTGGCTGCCAGGTTTTGCAAAGCGTCCCGTATGGTGCCGGCGATATCAACCTGCTCGATCAACCATTCCCTGTTCGTCCGGGAATAATTAAGCAGGTCGTTGATCAGGCGTTTCATGCGGGCGGCCCCTTCAACGGCATAATATATGTATTCATTGGCTTGTTCGTCCAGCTTATCCTGGTATCGCTGCTGCAACAGCTGCAGGAAGCTCCCCACCATGCGCAGCGGTTCCTGCAGGTCATGCGAGGCAAGGTAGGCAAACTCCTCCAGCTCCTTATTGGAACGTTCCAGTTCGCGGGCGTAGCTGGCCAATTTTTCTTCCTGGACCTTCTTTTCCCTGTGTTCCCGGGACTCTTTCAACGCTCTGTCGATCTTCGGCACTACCATGAACAATTTGTCCTTTAGCAGATAATCGGTCACACCGGCCTTGATCAGCTCCACTGCATTTTCATCACCGATGGTACCGGAGACGATAATGAATGGGGTATCGGGAGAGATCTCTTTCTTGATATAAAAGGCAGTAGCGCCGTCGAATTCCGGGAGGGCATAATCGGAGAGCACTATATCGGGCTTAAAATCCCTGAGTGCCTGCTCGAATCCTTTTCGTTCCTGCACGATCTCCGATGAATAATGCAGCCCGCCTTTTTTCAGTTCATATTGCAGCAATTCAATATCGTCCGGCTCGTGCTCCAGGATCAGAATTTTTACGGAATGGTTCGATGCAATGTCCATGGCTCATGTATGATTAATGCGGCAATTGATTCAACAGCAGCCAGTATGAACCCGTATCGCCTATGGTCTTTACATATAACCCGAATTCGACGGGCTTAACAATGTAACTATTTGCGCCAAGCTGATAGCTTCTAAGGATGTCCTTTTCCTGGTTGGACGAGGTCAGCAGCACTACCGGTATCAGGCTGGTCCGGGCATCCGACTTCACCTGCCTCAATACCTCAAAACCATCAATCTTTGGCATTTTCAGGTCCAGCAGGATCAGTTTGGGCAGTTCGTCGAGGGTCCGGCGGGAATAAATCCCTTTACAAAAGATAAAATCGATCGCTTCTTCACCATCCTTTAAGTGAACAAGAGAATTGTTGATGCCATTTTTCCTAAGCGCCCGGATGGCAAGGCTTGCGTCATCCGGGTTGTCTTCCACGAGAATGATATCAATGCTGTCCGCTGCCATGATTTATCTTGTTTTTTTCAGTTACCGGCTTTGGCAGGGAGAAGAAAAATGTCGCCCCTTCATTCGGGCGCCCTTCCGCCCATACCCTCCCTCCATGTTTTACTATGCTCCGCTGTACGATGGCCAGGCCGACACCGGTGCCTTCGAACTCATCATCACTGTGCAGGCGCTGAAATACGCCAAAGAGCTTATGGGCGTAGTCCATATTGAACCCTGTCCCATTGTCCCTGACAAAATAGATATATTTCTCATCATTCTCCGAAGCGCCGATGTCGATCTCCGGCGCTTCTTTTTTCCCGGAATATTTTATCGCATTTGCGACCAGGTTCACAAGGACCTGGTATAGCAGCACCGGATCCCCCTCCGCGGCGGGCAAAGATCCGATATGGATCCTGGCTTTGCCCCGATGGCTTTCGTCGAGGTCATCCAGGACCCGCTGCGCCAATTCTGTAATGTTCACCGGGAGCTTCATGACCTTTCGCCGGCCTAATCTTGAAAACTCCAGCAAGTTGTCGATCAGCACTCCCATCCTGTCGGCATTGCCCTGGATCTTCCCTAACAGGCGGCGCACTTCCTCATCTAATTGCGCCTGGTGATCTTCCAGTATGATGCGGGAATACCCGTTGATGCTCCTCAGCGGGGCGCGCAGATCGTGGGATACGGAATAGGAAAACGACTCCAATTCTTTATTTGTCGTCTCCAGCAGTGCTATATTCCCTTCAAGGTCGGCATTTAACTGTTTGATCTCCCGGTCAGCGTTCTTTTGCCGGGTGATATCCCTGGCATTGGCGAACCAAAGCCCGTTCTTATTCACGACATTCCAATTAAGCCACCTGATGGACTTGTCTTTGCTGTAGAACCGGACCTCGAAGGAAAATTTCTCCCGATTGGCATTGGACAGCCGTTGCACGGTGATGCGATCCTGCCGTTCCAGGTAGGACAGAACGGAGGTATTCCTCACCTCGTCCACTGTGTATCCCAGCATGGGATCCACTGCGTTGTTCACCTCTTCAAAATTCAATGTCCGGGCATCGATGATACAAATGAGGTCGGCCGAATTATTGATCAACAGGGCATATTTCTCAAGAATGAGGTTCTTCCGGATCAACTCTTTTTTCTGGAGATGCAGCTGGAGCAGCACGGATACTTTTGCCTCGGTCACCGCCGCGTCAAGGGGCTTATACAGGTAGTCCACTGCACCTTCTTCAAATCCTTTTATCATGAACCGGTGCTCTTTTTTTTCGGCGGAGGCAAATATGATGGGAATATCCCTGGTCCTCTTGTGGGATTTAAGGATCTGCGCCACCTCGAACCCATCCATATCAGGCATCTGGACATCCAGTATGATCAGGTCGATCTCTTTGTTCAAAACGATGGTTAGCGCTTCCTTCCCGTTGGTAGCCGGGATAATGTGCCTGCCGGGTTGGGACAATATCTGTTCAAGAGCGAAAATGTTATTCGCCTTGTCATCGACGATCAGGATATATGTTTCCTCTTTGTTATGCATGATCAGACCGTTGTTTAGACAGATCCAATAAAAGATCTTTAATTTCTGTGGTGGTAAGAATATGTTGCACGCTGCCCGTATCTATTGCTGCCCGGGGCATATCCGGGAAAAGCGAGGTTGCCGGGTCCTGTGCTATTGTCAATCCGCCCCGCTCCTTTACCGCCCGTATGCCCGCCGCCCCGTCACGGTTAGCGCCGGTGAGAATGATCCCTACCAATTTGCTCCTGTAGACCTCCGCAGCGGTCTCGAATAACAGGTCGATCGACGGCCTGCTGAAATTCACCGGCTCATCGCAGGTCAGTGAAAAAGAGCGATCCCTTTCAATAAGCAGATGGTAATCAGGAGGAGCGAAATACACTTTGCCGCCTTCTATCCTTTCTTTCTCGTCTGCCTGCCTGATGGTGATAACGCATTTGGCCTGCAATACTTCTTCCAGCAATGTCCGTTCGTTCTTCGACCTGTGTTGAATAACGATCAGCGGCACCGGATAATTCCCCGGCAACCCTTTCAGGATCTCTGAAAGCGCCACGAGGCCTCCCGCGGATACGCCGATCACAACTGCTTCATATTGCATATTCCCCCTCTCTTTTTTTAACCGGTCTTAATGAATATTCTTTCTTTCCTGTCTACTTCTTCAAAATTCTTCCTGCTTTCGGCAAAGATCAGCGATTCCTTATTGCCCAGCGCGAGGAACCCAAATGGACACAGGCTCTCATAGAAAAGATCAATTACCTTGTTCTGCAATTGCTGTTTGAAATAGATCAACACATTCCGGCAGCAAATCAGCTGAAATTCATTGAACGATCTGTCAACGGCCAGGTTGTGTACCGAGAAAACGATATTCTGCTTAATTGTCCTGTCCAACAGGGCGGCATCATATTGCGACACATAATAGTCGGAAAAAGAACGCTGACCGCCCGCCTTCATATAATTTGATGTATAGGTCTTCATCTTCTTTAAATGATATATGCCATCCTTTGCAGTCTGCAGCGCCTTTTGATTGATATCAGTGGCATAGATCACGGACCTTTCCAGCAGCCCATTCTCTTTGAGGAAGACCGCAATGGAATAAACTTCTTCTCCCGTGGAGCAGCCCGCTATCCATATTTTGATAAAAGGATAGGTGGCCAGCCGCTGAAGAACATTTTCATGCAGGCTTTTATAAAAGGAAGGGTCCCGGAACATTTCTGTCACGTTGACCGTTGCCTCCTGGACAAACTGCTCAAAAATATCCTCGTCTCTGAGGAGCGTCTTGCCAAGCGCCCTGATGGAGCCGAAGTTGTTGGCACTCATAAAATGGCGTATTCGTCTTCTTATGGATGCCTCTGCATATTCCGTGAAATCATATCCGTAAACAGAACGGATGGATTCGAGCAGTTCTTTTAATTCTTCGTTCTCTGTCGCTGGGATATTATTCATCCTATTGTGTATTACCGGTATAACCAAACTCTCATCAGGGATAGCAGCTGATCAACATTCACAGGCTTGGCAATATAATCCGACATGCCCGCCTCCAGGCATTTTTCCCTGTCCCCTTTCATGGCCTTTGCCGTGAGCGCGATGACGGGCAGTTTCGCGAATTTATCCATCTTCCTGATCTCCTGTGTAGCCTCATATCCGTCCATTTCAGGCATCATTACATCCATCAATACAATATCTGTATCGGGCTGTTCCTTCAACATGCTGAGAGCGGCCTTTCCGTTGTCTGCCGTAATGCAGCACAGCCCTTCTTCCTCCAATGCATTTGTCAATGAATAAATATTCCTCATGTCGTCGTCCACGATCAGCACTTTCCTGTTCTTCAGGACCTCATCGCTCCTGTGCAGCTTCCGGATGATCTGCTGTTTCTCCTTGGGCAAATTCGATTCCACGCGATGGAGGAACAGGATGGTCTCATCGAGCAGCCGCTCCCTGGAGTTTGCCGTTTTCAACACTACTGTATTGGCCAGCTTGTTCAGCCGGGCGGTTTCCTCTTTATTCAGGTCCTTCCCCGTATAGACAATGATGGGGACCTTGTTAAGCTCACTGTTGGCCTTGATCTTTTCCAGGAGCTCGATACCACTCATGTCCGGAAGGCCCAGGTCGATGATAACGCAATCGAATTTTTCCTTTTGCATTATTTCAATGGCTTCCATTCCTGCGTAAGCGGAGAATGATTTTACGTCCCCGTTGCCGATGAGCTCCCGGATGGCATTGTTCTGTTGCCTGTTGTCTTCCACGATCAGCAGTTTCTTCAATTTTTTCCGGATAAATTCTTCCATCTTATCGACTGCATCCTGCATAGCTGTTCTTGTAACCGGCTTTTTGATAAAATCGAAGGCGCCCAGCTCAAGACTTTCCTTTCTCCTGTCATATCCGGAGAATATCTGCACAGGGATGTGCCGCAGGGCGGGGTCGTTCTTCAGCTGCCGCAACACTTCGGAGCCATCCATCACCGGCAAATGCATGTCGAGAATAATGGTATCCGGGCGGTAATACCTTGCAAGGCTCAGGCCTGTATTTCCCTGATGCGCTATGATCCCCTTATAGTTCCTTTCCCTGAAAAAGTTCAGGAGTATATCCGCAAAGCGCACATCATCCTCGATGATGAGGACGACCCTGTCATTTTCCTGTATGGCATACCGGTCATCGATGACATGCTCCTTTGTGACTGCATCCTTTTGATGTTCTTCGGGCCGGGTGGCAGGCCTCCTGCTTACCGGCGTTGCTACAGGCGGAGGAGGTGCGGCTAAGGAAGCATCGTAAGCAAGAGGGAGAACAAGCGTGAATTTGCTCCCTTTTCCCTCCTCGCTTTGCAGGTAGATCTCGCCGCCTAATACATGCGCCAGCTCCCGGCTGATGGAAAGGCCCAGACCGGTGCCGCCGTACTTTCTCTTTGTCGAACCGTCAGCCTGCCGGAAAGCCTGGAAGATAATTTCCTGTTTGTTGGCCGGTATCCCGATACCGGTGTCTGAGACGGAAAAAGCGACGGCGTTATCCTGCATTTCCACCCGGAAGATCACCTTGCCATTTTTCCCTGTGAATTTAAAGGCATTCGATAGCAGGTTCCTCAAGATCTGCCCCAGCCGCTGACCATCCGTATGCAGTATGCCGGGAGCTTGCTCTTCGGCCCCGATGATCTCGAAATGGATGGATCTGCTGTTCGCTACTTCACTGAACATTGCGCGCATATTACCCACCATCTGGCGGATGTCTGTTTCGGCGACGTCCAGGTCGACCTTCCCTGATTCAATTTTGGAAAGATCCAGTATTTCATTGATAAGGTCCAGGAGGTCAGTGCCTGAGCTATGGATATTCTTCGCGTAAGTCACTTCCTTTTCACCCAGCACCTTGCTTTTGTTCTCCACCAGCAGCTGCGCCAGTATCAGGATGCTGTTGAGCGGGGTTCGCAGCTCATGTGACATATTGGCCAGGAATTCCGACTTGTATTTGCTGGTCAGCTCCAGTTCGCCGGCCTTACACTCCACTTCTATTTTTGTTGATTCCAGTTTCGCTTTCTGATCTTTCAGCAAATTGGCCGTTTCTTCCAGTTCTTCGTTGGTTTGCTGCAGCTCTTCCTGCTGCGTTCTCAGTTCGGCTTCCGATCTTTCCAGCAGTTCCGTCTTTTCGTGCAATTCTTCATTCGTTTGTTTCAGCTCCTCCTGCTGTGCCTCCAGTTCCTCTGCCTGGCGCTGCGTTTCTTCCAGGAGCTCCTTTGTCTTTTCCCTGGCCTGGGAAGAGGAGATGGCGACCGCGATACTGGCAGCTGCCACTTGCAGGTATTGTTGCTGGAACGGGGAGAAGCCATGGATGCTGCCCAGCTCGACAACGGCTATCACGGCCCCTTCAAAGATCACCGGCGCAGCGATGATATGCGCAGGCAGTACCTTCCCGAAGCTGGTGCTGATGTCGAAATGCCCGGCTGGGATATCGGCGACCAGGATGCTTCTTTTTTCCGCCGCACATTGTCCAACCAGTCCTTCCCCGATCCTGACTACAGGCAGGTCGTTCTTTTTGAAAGAAATGGCATAAGCGCCTGCCAGTTTCAGGTGCAAAGTATTCTCCTCGACTATGTAGATCGCCCCTCCCTGGGCGTTGAGCCAGGCTGCCAGGTGATTAATAATAGTTTGCGCCAATTCCGACAATTGCTTATTCCCCTGCATCCCCGTGGCCAGCTCACCGCTGCCCGCCAGGGCCCAGTTCTTTTGAGCGGACTCCTGTTCGGCCTTTTTAAGGGCTTTCAGGTTGTTGATGACAATGAAATAGACGGCGATCAGCACAATTGCGATCACTGCCAGCAGGGTGATGAAAATGAGGTTGAAATTTTGTGCGTCTTCCGTGGTCGCCTGTTTCCTTTGGGCCAGCAATGCCTGTTCTATATTCCTGGCATCCTCGATGGTGGCCCTGACCTCGTCCAGCAGCCGCCTGCCTTCCCCGGTGGCCACCTTTTCCTTCGCTTTCTCAAAACCTTCCGTTCGCCGTATCCGGATGCAGGCCGTCATGAACGCGGTAAGCGAGTCGGTGACCGTTTGGATATGCGCGAAGTTCTTTTGCTGGGCGGGATTGTCCTCTGTCAGCTCTTTTACCCGGGCAAGGGCTCCTGATACGCTGGCCATGGCGCGGTTGAATGGATCAAGGTAGGACTCATCGCCTGTGATGACATATCCCCGTTTGCGGGTTTCGGCATCGAGCTCATTGACCAATGTCTGTTCCAATGCGTTCAACACCTCATGGGTATGGTTCACCAGCCGGTTAGAGCTTATAAAATTTGCGCTGTTCCTGAAAGAAATAAAAGCCACAAGGAGGAGGATAAGCGAACAAATAATAAAGCCGGATAATATCTTTTTTTCCAAGGTTAGTTTCATATCAGACCATTGCTGCTGGGTGGGAATCAATAGGTTTCATAGCAATTCGTATTGTCGAATTGAAAACGATTCGCTACAAAATGAGCCGTGGCAGGATGGTTGAAAGGGTGGGCTATCGGATAATAGACAGGAGGGTAACCTAAATTACGAATTTTTAATATAAATAAAATAATTATATTCTTCTGCGAAGGGATACTTTTTAAGCTGTTCTAGGTGCTGCTGGTGACATCCATCCGTAATGCTTCTACCTGTCCGTAATATTTTTTATTTGGCTGTTGATCTCTGCCGTGCGAATTTTTTTTTATGAAAATAGCCGAAAAATTTGTTATCCACCAACACCGCACATATTTCCCGGGGAATGGTTTTTGCTTGGCTGGTCAAAAGGGATTAGAAACAGTTAAATAATGAAACAGTGAAAAAAGATGAACTGGAAGCGCTGCCTGCTTCAATGCTGAGGACAATGCTTATCGCTGAGATACAAAAGTTTATTCACGCACTAGGTTTAAAGTCGTCTCTACATAATCTGATGGAGGAAAGAGATCACATTAAGGTTCTGATACAGATCTTGTCCAGGAAAGAGGAGGTCGAATTTGATCAAATGATGGGAAGATATTTCCCCAATGCGGCAATAGGCCAGCGGGCCCTTGAATAGGAAATTAATTGTCGTTTTGACAAAACGTGGAAATCGTCTAAATTAGTCCTGGGATAAGGTTTAGGTTTAATGGCTATGGAACTGGTTACGGCAACCCGTCAGGACTGGCGGGTTTTTTTATTTTTCTGCTGCGATGGAATATTACCTGCACATGTGAACGAAGCCTCCCATGCTGATGGATCCGGACTGGGGAATTAATATATCTAGTTGACCGTTAGGACATTATATAGATAATCCGTTTTTGTTTCGGAAATCTTAGCAAACGTTTGCGTAAATAAACTGACGTACATATGAAAACGATTTCAGTTATTTTCGACAAGTTTGGGGAAGAGTAATTTAAACTCCAAAACGATTGCAATGCCACTACACATGACTCCCCCACAGGGCCATAGCTCCCTTTGTAAGCTAATGTTGTCTCTTTTTTTACTTACTGTCTCTTTGTACGCTGCCGCACAGGTGAGAACGGTCACCGGCGTGGTAAAGGACATGGCGGGCAATCCTTTGTCGGGGGTTTCGATCCTCGTACAGAAGACCAATACCGGGACCACCACGGATTCGGGCGGCCGTTATTCCATCAGGGTAGCTGCCGGCGCCACGCTTATCTTCTCCTCAGCCAATGGGGCCACTGCCAAGGTTACCGTGGGTGACAAGGCCGAGTATAATGTCATGCTGGAGCCGAAGGTCAGCGCGCTGAACGATGTGGTGGTCGTTGGCTATGGGCGCCAGCGGAAAGTGAACCTGGTGGGCGCCGTAGGTACGGTGAATGTGGACGAGAAGATGACGGGCCGCGCCATACCCAACATTTCGGTTGGTCTCAGCGGAATGATACCCGGTCTGACGGCTACCCAGTCCACCGGCATGGCGGGCAGGAACGGCGCCGCGCTCCTGATCCGGGGCCTGGGCACCCCCAACAACAGCAACCCGCTGATCGTTGTGGACGGCATACCCGACGTGGATATCAACAGGGTGAACGTGAATGACATCGAGACCGTCTCTGTCCTGAAAGACGCTGCTTCTGCCTCCGTGTACGGATCGAGGGCCGCCAACGGGGTGATCCTGATCACCACCCGCACAGGCAGGGGGATGAACAAAACACTGTTCAGCTTCAACGGCAGCGCTGCCCTGGAAAAACCGACCAAGGGCATCGACTTCCTGGCAAACTATCCACTGGCCCTGACGATCGAACAACGCCGGGCATCCGTCGGTACCCTGCCTGCCAACCAGGCGTTCAGGAACGGCACCATCGACCAATGGCTGGCCCTGGGAAAGATCGATCCGCTGCGCTATCCCAATACGGACTGGTGGGACATCATCATGCGGGATGGCAAGCTGCAGAACTACAATGTATCGGCTACGGGCGGCAGCGAAAAAGCCAATTTCTTCGCTTCGGTGGGTGTGAGAAATGAGAATGGCCTGCAGATCAACAACGATTACAAGCAATACAATGCCCGGTTCAATTTCGATTACAAGCTGAAGAGCAATATGAACACAGGGGTGAAGTTCAACGGCAACTGGTCTTACTTCACCTATGCCCTGGAAGAAGGTTTTACCGACTCCGCTGCCGGCAACACCGCCGGCCTGGACATGCAGTATGCCATCGCCGGCATTACTCCCTTCGATCCTGTCTCCGGGAAGTTTGGCGGCGTCATGGCGTATGGCGATGACCCCCAGGCTTACAATCCCTATCAGCTATATATCAACGGCGTCAACCACCAGAACAGGCAGGAGGTGAACGCCACCGCCTATTGGGACTGGACGCCCGTCAAGGGGCTTACGGCCGGGCTGGACTACAACCTGATCTATTACAACCAGTTCAACTCGAGCGCGCCTACGCCGGCCCAGGCATGGAACTTCCAGACGAATGCCTATGGCAGCCGTGTATATTTTGGCCCCAATGCCGCCGTCTCCAATACCAACCTCAACGGCTATAAGACATTGTTGAATGCCCGGCTGAACTACCATACGAATTTCGGGAGCGACCACGATCTCTCCGCCCTGCTCGTTTACAGCGAAGAATATTGGAACGACCGCTCGCTGGGAGCTTCCCGCAACGACCGCTTTGCGCCCGGTATCACGGAGATCGACGGTGCGCTGCCCAATGTGTATTCCAACAGCGGCGGCTCCAGTGCGGAAGGCCTACGGTCCTACATCAGCCGTGTCAACTACACTGCTTTTGGCAAATATATCCTGGAAGGCGACATGCGGGTGGATGGCTCCTCCAAATTCGTTCCGGGCCAGCGTTATGGCGTCTTCGGTTCCGGCGCAATCGGCTGGCGTTTTACGGAAGAACCTTTCCTCCGGCCTTTCCTGGACAAGTTCCTCAGCAGCGGCAAGCTCCGCGCCACTTACGGAACATTGGGTAACAACAGCGGCGTAGGCCGGTACGAACAGCAGACGACACTGTCAGCCAACAACTATATGGTCAACGGGGTCGGGGTCATCGGCCTTGTCAACGCCAAGCTGATCAACCAAAACCTGTCCTGGGAGTCCACCAGCGTGCTGAACCTTGGAATGGAGCTTGGGTTCTTCAACAGCAGGCTGACGGCTGAGGTGGACTACTACGACCGGCTGACAAAAGGCATCATCCAGAATGCGCAGCTGTCCAACCTGCTGACCGGCGCGTTCAACCCGCCGAACACGAATATCGGCAATATGCGCAACCGGGGTGTGGAGCTCACCGTGGGATGGAGGGACAGGATCGGCCAGGTGTCCTATGGCATCAGCGTCAACGGATCGTATAACAAGACGCGGCTGGAAAAGTGGAGCCAGCTACTGACCCGCGGCGCAACTTATACCGGCGCCAATAACGTCAACAGTAATGTCTTTCTCAATATGCCCTATAATTATGTATATACTTATATGGACTATGGCATTGCCCAGACCTGGGCCGATGTCTACAGTCATACGCCGCAGGGCATCCAACCAGGAGACCTGATCCGCCAGGACCTGAATGGGGATGGAAGGATCGATGAAAATGACCGGAAAGCCTTGCAGGCCACCCGTAACAGGCCAACCACCAGCTATACCCTGAACGCGTATGCTTCCTGGAAAGGCATCGACATCGCTATGCTATGGACGGGTACGGCAGGCCGTAAGGATTTCTGGATGAATGCTTTCAATAACACCAACTTCAGCGTCACACGCTATGCCGTCAACCAGCAGGATGTCACCAATCCCTGGTCCGTCGAGAACCGCAACGGCAGCTGGCCCCGACTTGGCGGCAACACCAATAATGCGAACACCGGCGCCCCCACCTCTTTCTGGCTGAAGGATATGAGCTATCTCCGGCTGAAGAACATACAGGTGGGCTATACTTTCCCCAAGCCATTGTTCAGGAGCCTGGGCGTCAGCAATTTCCGCATTGCAGGCTCGGCGGAGAACCTGCTGACGATGACCTCGTTCCCGGGACTCGACCCGGAAAAGGCCGGTAACAACAATAATATCTATCCCCTCAATAAAGCTTATTCAGTCGCAGTCCAGCTTGGTTTCTAAACTTGTCATTATTATGCAAAAGATACAACTCATTTATCCAGCATGCATTCCGGCGCTCCTCCTGTCCATGATACTGACCGTATCCTGCAGGAAAGGTTTGCTGGATCAAACGCCTACTACCAATCCTTCTCCTTCCACTTTCTGGAAGACGGAAGCGGACGCTACTTCGGCGCTCTACGGTCTCTACGCGGCAGCAAGGCCCTGTTTCGACCGGGACTATTATTTTGACGGCCAGTCCGAGTATTTCAGGTGCCGGGGCACCAGCGTTACCAACAACAACCTCAGGCTGGGGGATGCCTACCAGAGCACCAGCGCTGCCAACATGTTCGCGCCCAGCGGCTACGGACAGTACTTCGACAAGATGTATCAATATCTTTTCGGCGTCGTGGACCGCGCCAACTATGTCATCGACAATGTGACGAGGATGCAGGCTTCCGGCGGCCAGCTGGCTACTTCGAAAATACTCCAGACCATCCAGGGAGAGACGCGGATGCTGCGGGCGCTGGCTTATTTCAAGCTTATCTGCATGTGGGGCGATGTGCCTTATTATACCATTTCCCCCGCTACCAATGCGGATGTGGCCACACTGCCGCGTACGGCGATAGGAAAGGTGAAGGACTCCATCCTGGCCGACCTTACCTATGCGTTTAACAATATGCCGACGAAGACCTCCGACCTTGGGCGGACCTCAAAGGTCGCGGCCCTGGCACTGCGGGGAAAGGTGCAGCTGTATTGGGGCTCCTGGAATAAGAACGGCTGGCCGGAGCTGGACGGGTTTACGCCCAGCGCTTCCGAAGCGACCAATGCTTTTACCGCCGCCGCTGCGGACTTCAAGTCTGTCGCCAATGACTATGGCCTTACGCTTTACCTGAACGGCGATCCCGGACAGATCGATTCGCTGGGCAAGGCGGACGCATTACCCAATTATTTTACGCTGTTCACGCCAAAGGCCAACGTCAGTAACCCGGAAATGCTGCTGGTATTTACCCATGGCGGCACCGGCACCAGCCAGGGCGAGGAGCTGATGCGCGACTTCGCGGGCCGCTCCCACGAAGGCTCCCAATGCTGGGTCACTCCCCGTTATGAGCTGGCCGACAGGTACCAGTCATTGACCACGGGTGATTTCGTCGCACCCCTGATCCCGATGAACCCTACGGTCCCTGCCACAGGGAATGTTGCCAGGACCACTCCCGGATCAGCCGTAAACCCCAACAGTTACCGGGACCGTGACTATCGCATGAAGGCTACTATCCAGTGGGATTATGAGATGAGCATCGGCAGCGCGTCGCAGGTATCCACCGGTTTTGTCCCTTTTATCTATAAGACATGGGCCGGCAACGTCACTATCAACGGGGTGAACTATCTCACCTATAACACGGACGGATGTAACTCGGGCTATGTGTTCCGGAAGTTCGTGCGCAACTATGCCGGGCAGGGACGCAGCGACGGGGATTATGCCTGGCCCGTGATACGCCTGGCCGATGTTTACCTGATGTATGCCGAAGCAACCAACGAGATCGCCGGGCCGCAGGCGGATGCCATCGACCTGGTGAACAAAGTGCGTCACCGGGGCAACCTGCCGCCGCTGGCAGCGACGAAGACGGATAATTACCAGGATTTTTTCAATGCCATCGAGCAGGAGCGGATCGTGGAGCTCATAGGAGAGGGGCAGCGTTCCTTCGACCTTCGCCGCTGGCGGGCGATCGAAAGGGTATGGGGACCTCCCGGCAGCGCAGGACTGTGGCGCATCGATACCTGGGGCGCCCAGCAAACGCGCTATTTCCAGAATACTTCCGACCTGGAATATCACCAGGATTACATTTTCAAGATCCCGCAGTCGGAGCGTGACAAGAACTCGAACCTCACCCAGAATATACCCTGGAGATAACTTGAACCATTCAAAATTTAAGAAAATGAAATATATAACGATTGCATTGATAGTTCTGGCGGCAGCATGTACCTGGGCCGCCTGTAGCAAGAGCGTCCCCGTGGATGAGGACGGCCTGCTGATCACGACCCGGAAAGACTGCTATGTCAGCAGCTTCGAATTGCTGGGAACCGATTATGTCAGCGTCCGCGTCGGCGCCGCCACCATCGATACCACGGCCCAGACCGTGAAGGTCACGGTGCAGTTTGGCTCCGACCTTAAGCACCTCTATCCTCAATTCTCCCTTGCCCAGGATTGTAAGCTGAATCCCAAGATCACGGGCTTTGTGGACTTTTCCGATACGTTGAACCCTAAGAAATGGACCGTCATATCCGGCAACCGCCAGGTCAAAAAAGACTATAGCGTCATCGTCAGTGTTCAACACAGGTAACAAAAAAGATCTTTCATTCTAAAAGAAACAAGATGCAATACAGATCCAAATATATCGGAGGTGCTGCCATACTGCTGGGGGTGCTATCGCTTTTCACCGCCTCCTGCAAGAAAGAAGGGTATGCCCTTCCGACGGCCCCGGACAAGCTGCAGAACGAGGCCATTAAAAGAACGCTGGGACCGAATATAGTAGGACAGCCGATCGAATTTGCCTATGCCATGGCCATCCTGCCCAGTAAAGGGAAGCTGGTGTCCTGTACGGCGGAAGCCTCTATTGCGGGAGCCGCCGGCACCTACATGGACAATAGATCTTATTATACGGATCAGACCGGCACAGATGTCGGCGTCCCGGTGGGATCGCCTTCCGTCACCAGCGGCGCCACGACAACGGTGACCTACACGGTGGACACATCCGCGGCCACGCTCCGGTACTACTATGTGATCCCGGAAGAAGCCCGCGGCAAAACGGTGACCATTAAATTTACGGCCAGGAGCAGCGATGGCGAGACGATCTCTACTACCATGGGGCCCTATACCATTACCCGGATGGACATGCGGCTGAACATGAAGCTCTCCAATAAGAACATGATGTATATCTCCATCGGGGACAGTATGGTCTATGATTCAGCAGGCGCTGCCGCCCATGCCGGCAGCATCGACCTGGTCTACCTGTACCGGAACCTCACCACCAGCGCTTTCAACCATGCCCTGGTAGCTCCCGCAGCGGACACCACCTATCTGCCGGGCGTGGTCCTGCCCCCGGGTGTGAACAGGACCGCCAAGCTGCTGAAGGTATTCAACCTGCAGGATCACAATCTCGCACCCACCGAACAATACGGCGGTACTTTTATAGATGATATCGATTTCCAAAAGATCGACCTTACAGGCGACCCGAATTTCGCCATCAACCTCAAGCAGGGCGCCGGCGTATGGGTAGAGACGACCGACGGGAAATACCGGGCGTATATCTATTTCAATGCGGTGGCCAATGCGGGGACCGCCACCATCAGCATGAAACGATATGCCTTGAATAATGGGAAATAACTTTATTTTCCTGCTTGTGCTGGCAGGGACGATCGCCTGCTCACCGGCAAAAACAGCGGCGCAAAATTTTGTTCATCCCGGCATCGACCAGACATCGCAGGACCTGGCTTATATGAGGAAAAAGGTGCTGGCCGGGGAGCAGCCCTGGAAGGCGGCATTCGACAGGCTGAAGGCTTCGGCGGACACCGGCTTTATCGTGAAGGTGCATACGCACGTGCTCCGGGGACCTTACGGGCGGCCGAACATCGGCGGCGATGATCTGTCGAAATGCGCCAACATGGCGTATAACTATGCGCTGGTGTGGTATGTCACCCATGATAAAACTTACGCGGACAAGGCCATCGGGATACTGAACGCCTGGTCTCCTGTACTCCGCGACCTGGATTACAACGATGCCAAATTGCTGGCGGCCTGGACGGGCCATCTCCTTTGCAACGCGGCAGAGATCCTGCGGTACACCGGCGCCGGCTGGCAGCAAAAGGACATAGCGGCATTCAGCCATATGCTGATGACCGTATACTACCCGTTGATGCGCCCTTATTTTCCACAGGCCAACGGCAACTGGGACGGGGCCATCATCCACTCCCTGATAGCCATCGCCATATTCACTGACAGCCGTGCCTTGTATAACAATGCCATCGATCATTTCAAGCATGCGCCCGTGAATGGCAGCCTCTTCAAATACATCTATCCCAACGGACAATGCCAGGAAAGTCCCAGGGACCAGGGACATGTTCAACTGGGCATTGGGGAGTTTGCCGGGGCCGCGCAGGCGGCCTACACCCAGGGAACCGACCTGTTCTCCATTGCAGAGAGCCGCATTGCCCTGGGATTTGAGTATACGGCCCGTTTTCTTTTAGGAGATACACCTTATTGTTACTGTAATATTTCGCAGCGTGTAAAAGTGCTGCGGGATGACTATGAATATGTTTACCGGCACTATCGTGCGAAGGGCCTGGACCTGCCTTATACCAGGCGGGCCGCCGATTCTGTTCGGCCGAAAGCTTCACGCAGCGTGCTGACGGCGGTGCGTGCGCCCGTGGGTGGACCGGCGCCCAAAAACGCGACTTTGAAGGCCAGCGGCATTACCTATATCGCGGGTGCGGGAGCCACACCTGCACCCCACCCGGAAATCCCGGCCGATGCCCTGCTGGTTTCGCCGGGGCAATCCATTCAGCAGGCGCTGGATTCGGCCGCCACGACGCACAGCAAATGGGTGGTGGTTAAGGCGGGCCTCCATACTTTCTCCGTCACGTTGAAGATCCCTTCGGGGATAACGCTCATGGGTGAGGGCGCCGGCACTATGCTCATGCTGGACTCGGCTTCAGGCAGCAGGGAGGCCATGGTCAATGCCGATCCCGGTATGCATGATGTCACTATTCGTGACCTGGTGATCGAGGGTGGTCTCCGGACCATGCCGGGTTATGATCCGAATACATCCCGGTCCATAAAGGGCGGGTACAACCGGGGCGGCATTCTTTTCCGAAGCGACGGAGAGCGACGGATGCAGGGTATCAACCTTATCGATCTCACGGTCAGGAACGGGACCTATTCCGGTGTGTCCATCAGCGGCGCTACGAATGTCAACGTCGTCAGCTGTGATCTTTCCGAGAATGGCGCAGGTGTACCACCGGGGCCCAAGCTCAACCACAACCTCCTGCTGGCGCATTGCAGCAATGTACAGATCCGCGGCAGCAGGCTGGCGACCTCTCCCTTCGGCAGCGGGGTCTCCCTGGACCATTGCAGCGATGTATCCGTCACCCATTGCGAGATCGCGCGTAATGGCTATTACGGCGTCCTGCTTGCGGAATGTAAGCATGTTTCGGTGACAGGGAACCTCGTGGAGGCAAATGACCGCAGTGGCATGATGGCTGAATTTTTGTCCAGGGGGAATGAGTATATTGTCGTCAGCAGCAATCGTATCCAATATAACAACGGCTATGGGGTGGAAAGCTATGCCGCTGCGTTCAGCACGGTAGAAAACAATATCTATGAAGGGAATGGGAATGAGCCGGGCCAGGAGAAGATCAGCGCGGAGAAACGGCTGCTCATGGATAAGTGAGCAGATCACTACAATACTTGCTATATGACACCATCATTGAAGATCTTTACGGGCAGCCTGTTCCTTTTGTTCAGCCATTTGCTGATGGCCCAGACCGATTTTATCGGTGACCCTGCCCATTTTCCCGGACATCCCCGCATTTTACTGCTAAAGGGGGAAGAGGAGGTAGTTAAGCGTACCATTGGCGGAGATAAGGTCTGGGGTAAAATGCAGCAAGCGATCCTGGACGAGTCTGATCGCATCGTGAGCCTGCCGCCTGTAGAGCGGATCAAGATCGGCCGCCGGCTGCTGGATAAATCGAGAGAAGCCCTCAGGCGGCTGTTCTTTCTTTCGTATGCCTGCCGCACCACCCGCGATCTGAAGTATCTCCGGCGCGCGGAGAAAGAAATGCTGGCGATCGCCGCATTCAGTGACTGGAACCCGTCTCATTTCCTGGATGTGGCCGAAATGACGATGGCATTGTCCATCGGATATGATTGGTTGTATGATGACCTTTCGCCGGCATCCAGGTCGACAATAAAGCAAGCTATCATTGAGAAAGGGATCAAGCCATCCCTGGATCCCAAGAGCAATGGCAACTGGCTCAGGGCGGAGCATAACTGGAACCAGGTGTGTAATGCCGGTATGACCTATGGCGCGCTGGCGATCTATGAAGACGATCCGGCTTTGGCGAAGCAGGTGATCAACCGCGCCATTGAGAATGTCGTATATGCGATGAAGGACATGGGGCCCGACGGCAACTATCCCGAGGGCTATGGGTACTGGGGGTATGGCACCAGTTTCAATGTTCTGCTGATCAGTGCGCTGGACAAAGCATTCGGAAAGGATTTCGGGCTCAGTGCGCAGCCGGGGTTCCTGAAAACCGCCGCTTTCCTGGAGAACATGACGGGTCCTGCCAACAAGCCATTCAATTTTTCCGATGCCCATGGGAATGGCGGCATCGAGCCGGCCATGTTCTGGTTTGCCCAAAAGAATGCAGACCCTTCGCTCTTATGGGTGGAGCGCAGCCGCCTGTTGAATGAGGATCCCAAAAAGCATGTCAATGAACGTTTGCTGCCTGCCATGATGATCTGGGGCAAGGGCATCAGGATCGAAAATATCCGGCCGCCCAAGGCCACCATGTGGGTGGGCCGGGGTAAGAACCCCGTGGCGCTGATGCGTACTTCGTGGACGGATTCCGCAGCTATCTATGTGGGAATGAAAGGCGGCTCGGGCTCGTTGAATCATGCCCATATGGACGCCGGCTCCTTTGTCATGGATGCCGGGGGGGTAAGGTGGGCGCTGGACCTGGGCGCGCAGGATTACGAGTCGCTGGAATCCAAAGGCATGCAGATCTTCGGCAGGACGCAGGACGCCCAGCGCTGGACCATTTTCAGGTATGTCAACCAGGCCCATAATACCCTGACCATTAATGACCAGCACCAGCGCGTAGCGGGCTTTGCGCCCATCACCGGCGCTGCTTCGTCGAATGACTTTATGAATGCCGTCACGGATCTGTCGGAGGTCTATAAAGGCGCCGTGGCAAAGGCGCAAAGAGGTATCGCCATCGTCGACAGGCAGTGGGTGGTAGTAAGGGATGAGATCGAGACGGGCGATACGGCAGCCACCGTACGCTGGACGCTGGTCACCCCGGCCGCTGTAACAGTGACGGGTAATGGAAATGCGGTGCTTACACAAGGCGGACAGCGGCTCATTATGCGGGTAGACGCTCCGGGTGAAGTCGTGCTGCGCACCTGGCCTACCGATCCGCCGCCGAATAGCTATGACGCTCCCAATCCCGGCACCATCCGGACGGGGTTTGAACTGACCCTGCCGGCAAAGACTAAAACGGCCATTACGGTCTCGCTAATCCCGGAGAAAGCGGCTGCTACAGCCAATCAAAAGTTCGGGCCCTTGTCATCCTGGAAGCAGGATAATTTATTCAAATGAAGAAAGAAGGATCCCTGCAGCATTCCATACATGATCTTGCAAGAAAACTGCACCTGTCACCGGCGACGATCTCGCGTGTCCTGAACAATCGCCCGCATGTCCATAAGGAAACAAGGCGCAAGGTAATGGCGATGGTGGAAAAATTAGGGTATAAGCGCAATGCCATGGCTTCAGGGCTCAGGAGCAATAAAACGAATACGGTGGGATTAATTGTTCCGCGTATCTCCATGTTCTTCCATGCCGAGATCATCACCACGATCCAAAATGAGCTGCATGGACAAGGCTATAATCTCATCATTTGCCAGTCCAACGATTCCCTGGACATGGAAAAGGAGCTTGTCCGGACATTGTATGCGTCCCGTGTGGATGCTGTCATCGCCGCCTGTACATTATTTACCACCGATTTCAGTCATTTCGACCTGTTGACGCAGAACAATATCCCTGTCGTCTTTTACGATCGTGTGCCTGTGCAACCGTATCCGGCCTGCATCATAAAAGGGGACGATCTCAACGGCGGTTACCTGGCGGCGATGCATTTGCTGGAGCTGGGATGCCGGAGGATCGCCTGTATCTCGGGGCCGCTGAACTGCAACCTGTACATCGATCGTCTTGCAGGTTTCCAAAAGGCCATGCAGCAGTACGACGTACCGGTATCGGAAGGTCAGCTGTTCTACCATGAGCTGAGCGCTGAAAATGCAAGGAGGACCATGAAGCGATTGTTTTCGGAAAAGCCTTACCCGGATGGCATTTTTGCCGCCAATGATGTCAGTGCGCTGGAAGCGCTGCATTTTGCAAAAGAGGTTGGTGTACGGGTGCCTGATGAACTGAAGATCGTAGGCTATTCGAATGACCCGCGCTCTTCCATTGTTTCACCTTCCATGACAACGATCGAGCAGTTCCCGGCAAGCATCGGCAGGGTGATCGTGCATGAGCTGGCCGGGATATTGAAAGCGGACAAGGGCAAGATGGTGGCAGGCGGCACCGGCTTTTCCCAGATCATTACGGCTGTCGAATTGATCAAACGGAGGTCTACGTGTGGGTGAGGGGCTGAGCATCAACAAATTAGTGACTTTTTTCGGTAAATACGGTGCCGTACAACTACTAGTTCTCTTGGTGCTTTTGCTCTTGTGGGAAGGCATGCGGGGGACTACCTTTGCTCTATCCAATACCCATGTAAGAACTGCTTATCCTACTGAAGTAAACCGAATATCCTAGTGAAGTAAAACTGAATATCCTAGTGAAAATAAGCCCAATGTCCTTGTGAATTAACCGCATATCCAGAAAAACCATCCAATACTTTCCTACGAAAAACACTTTATCCAATTCTCTGAAAAACCTCCGAATTTTCCTGGAGGTTTTTTTTATTTTCCGATGATATAATGGACCTATCTGAATAATACACCCGCTCCTGCCGTTGGGTCATTTTCGTCGAAAGGCCGCCGATCTTCCCCTACCTTCCATCACCTCCAATGGAAGCACACCTGCGCATACACCCCCCATGGACCCGCTGGCAGAAAATGGCCTACCGGTTCTTCTTTATATTTCTCACGCTACAGGTCCTGACGGAGAATTTCCTGGGCAATCTATTTGGCAACACGTTGTTCGTGTGGCGGCTGGGAGAAAAGGTCTTTGTACCTCCATGTCTTTGGCTAAACGGCCATCTCTTTCACTTTAAGTACATTCCCCAGTCATGGACCACCTTTTCGGGAGCGCTGCATACCATCAGGGATATTGTTTACCTGGCATTGGCTTGTGCCGGCGCCGTCATATGGGCGACGCTGGACAGGAAGGCAAAGGATTATCACCGGCAGCTGGTGTGGTTCTCGAAATTTTTGGTGGCAGCGCTCTCCTGCATTATATATGCCTATGGCATTATGAAAGTATTTGCGGTGCAAATGGGGAAGCCATCGCCTGCTACATTGCGTACGGCGGTGGGGGATCTTAGCCCGTTCGAGCTGATATGGGCTGTTTACGGATATGGGACGCCCTACCAGGTATTCGGCGGGCTGATGGAGGTGACGGGGGCGGTCCTTATATTGTTCAGCCGGACGCGGGCTGTGGGTCTGCTGATCATAGCATCGGTGATGATGAATGTCATCCTGCTGAATTATACTTTCCAGATAGGGGTGCTGGTGACATCGTTTTATATATTACTGGTCACGCTGTTCCTGCTGGCTCCCTATATGGCGTCATTGGTGAAGCTCTTCTTTTTCCGGGAGAAAGTATCGCTGCTTCCCGTCCCTGGCCGGCCCGTAAGAACAGCGCGTTGGCTGAAAATCGCGGGTATGTTTTTCATCGTTGTATCATTTATGCTTAACACCTGGTTTGCCTATAGTGTTTATAACAGAAGAAAGCATAAGCCGGTGCCGGAGTGTAAGTTGATGCAAACACCACGCACTATTATAATATTCGATGATACTTCCGACAGTGAATAATAGTCTCCGCAAACGTTGCCGGTGTCGTTGCCGGAAATAAATCCATACTACGGTCACAGGCAGTGCTTCAATTCTTCTTACATTGTATCACTGCAATGAAAGAGGAAATTGTTCATAGCGCCCTCGATAATCTGAAAAAAGCCGCACCTGTGCGTGCCGCATGGAAAGCCACGAATAATAAGGAGATGGACGGAAGAATGGAGCTGCACATGATGAGCAGGAAAGTAGTGCTGCAGACCGTTGTAATAAAGGAAGTGGGTGATGATCAGCTGAACCAGATCTATAAGCTGGCGCATAAGCATGCTTCTTTCATCGTCATCGCGAAGAAGATCTCTCCGAAGATAAAAGAGATCTTAAGACAAATACATCAGGCTTATCTCGAAGAGAATGGCGACATTTTTCTTTATCAAAAGAATGCCTGTCTGCTTATTGACCGGCATTCAGACCCACCGCACTCGTTACCGGCATCGATTCCGGAAATAAAGTCATCGATACCCTTAAGCCTTAAAGAGAAAGTTTAGTAAGATTGTGTTGCTTATGATCTCTGTGCATACACCGGGCGGTGCATGCAACGGATTGCAATTAAAACTACAGCATATGAAAATTCTTCTTTCCCCATCTCGGGCAACTCATAATCTTTTTCCTCTTTCGTAAAAATTACAGTAACAATAACCAAAACTCAACAATCAATGAGCAACGAAATATTGAACGGCAAGCGCTACCTGGTGAGAAATGTCACGATGGTACTGCTTTTTCTCATTGCTTCGTTCCGGCTGTTTGCGCAGGATAAGCAGATCACCGGCAGGGTGGTCGCCAATGAAAATGACAGTTCGCTGGCAGGCGCATCTATAACTATTAAGGGAACGAACAGGAGTGTTGCTACCAATCCGGATGGGGGCTTTTCGCTGAATGCTCCTGCGAATGGGACGTTGGTGGTCACGGCAATCGGCTATACAAAACAGGAAGTGGCGATCAACGGCCGCAGCACGATCAACATCCGGCTGATAGTCGATCCAAAGCAATTGCAGCAGATCGTTGTGGTGGGGTATGGAACCCAGCGGCGCAAGGATGTCACCGGCGCCATTGCCAGCATATCCGCCGACCAGATAGCGAAAGTGCCTGTCACCACGCTGGACCAGGCTTTGCAGGGCAGGGCTCCCGGTGTTCAGATCACCAACAATGACGGTGCGCCGGGTGGCGGCGTTTCCGTGCAGATCAGGGGCGTAGGGACATTTGGATCGAATGATCCTCTCTACGTAGTGGATGGCTATCCCATCAGCGGCGGGATCAACACGATCAACCCCAGCGATATCGCCAGCATCGATGTACAGAAGGATGCTTCGGCAACGGCTATTTACGGCAACCGGGCATCCAATGGTGTTGTGATCATCACCACGAAGCGTGGCAGGAAGAATATGACGCAGGTGTCCATCGATGCCGAATCAGCGATCCAGTCCAGGCCCAAGACCTACAAGGTGCTGAATGCGCAGCAGTTCGGAAAGCTGGCCTTCGATCATGCAGCCCTGGACGGATATACCGCCCTTCCCAACTGGGCAAACGCAGATACACTGCATGAGGCCGACTGGCAGGATGCGGTCTACCGGACCGGGTTGAGGCAGAAATATAATATTGCCATCCGTGGCGGAAGCGATAAGACGCAAACGGCATTCTCCGCCGGTTATTTCGATCAAAAGGGAATTGTGCTGGGCTCAAGATTTAAACGCTTTAACCTGAGCGCGAACCTGGACTATCAGCCGCAGACTTGGTTGAGATCATCTACGAGCATCAAATACAGCCGGGGCGATGCCAAGACCTCGTTTGGGACAGGGGGACAAGGCGCCGCTGCAGGCGTCGGCTATTTGAGCAAATTGCCGCCTACCCTGGATGGGGGCAACCTGCTTACCAGCCAGATCAAGGACGGGAAGGGCAACTATGGTTTCTTTAATCCGAATAACCAGGCAGTGCGCAACTGGGGCAATGGCCCTGTGTACAACATCGAGACCCAGGACCAGAAGAACCTGACCAATTATTTCCTGGGTACCAGTTCCCTGGAGCTCACTATTCTCCCGGGACTGCGGGTGAAATCAACTTTTGGAGCCAATGTCAGCGATTATTCGGGCTACTATTTCACCCCGTCCGACGTGCGGGCATTGAACCAATATGGGACGGGCACGCAGACAACACTGAACTTTTATTCCCAGTCGGCAAACAATACTTTCGAGTGGCTGTGGGATAATACCATTTCCTTTACGCGTGCATTCGGAGACCATAGCATTGACTTTGTGGGTGGTTATTCATCGGGGAACAATACTTTCCGCCAGATCGGCGGGCAGGGCAATGACCTGAACAGCGACCAGCTGCGAGATCTGGGGGACCTTCCTTCCCTGACCAATTATTATGGCAACCAGCGGACGATCACGCTTATTTCACAGTTTGGCAGGCTGCAATACGGCTATAAGGACAAGTACCTTTTACAGGGCGTCATCAGAAGGGACGGATCGTCAAGGTTTGCCGAGGGGCGCCAGTATGGCATTTTCCCTTCCATTTCAGCAGGCTGGCGTATTAAGGAGGAAAGCTTTATGCAGAACGTTAGCTGGCTGAATGAGCTAAAGCTCAGGGGCAGCTATGGAGAGCTCGGCAACCAGCTGACCATTCCTCCTTTCCAGTACCTGGCGCTGTACACGTCAGGCCCCGGCGCTACCAACCAGGGCAATAATGGCTATCCATTCAATAAGACCTATCAACCGGGTCTTGTATTGGCCTTCTTACCCAATCCCGATCTGAAATGGGAGACCTCGAAGCAGACGGATATCGGTTTTGACGCAACGTTGCTGAATAACAGCGTGACCTTTACGGTGGACTACTACCGGAAAAAATCGCAGGACTTCCTATTGGTAATCCCGGTACCGGCTCAAACGGGCTTCACGTCCGCGAGCAGGAATGTGGGCAGCATCCTGAACCAGGGTGTCGAATTCAGCGCCACTTATGCGCATGCGGCGGGGGACTTCCATTATAACATCGGCTTCAATCTTACCACGGTGAGCAATAAGGTGCAGAGCCTTTCCGCCGGGCTTGACTATATCTATAATCTTTCCGACCTCGGCTTTTCCAATACCGGTTCCAATAACTGGCATACCTACAGCAAATCGCAGGTAGGCCGTTCCGTCGGGGAATTTTATGGATACAAGTCTGCCGGCATCTTCCAGTCGCAGAAAGAGATAGACGACCTGAATTCGGCGGCGGCAGCCAGGTATGGCCCAGGCATCTATTATCAGTCAACGACCGGCCCTTCAAAGAGTGCGACAGTCGGCGACCGTAAATACGTCGATGTAAACCATGACGGCAGGATCACGTCGGACTCCGACCAGGTAGCGCTGGGCAGCCCGGTTCCTAAGTTCTATGGAGGCGTGACCTTTGACGGATCGTATAAGAACTTTGATTTCAGCGTCTTCTTCTATGGCACGTACGGCAACAAGATCTATAATTTTCAGCAAAGAACGCTTGAAAGCTTTGGCACTTCGACGGGATCGGTGGGCATCGAGAACATCGGCACGGAATATTACAACAATGCCTGGACGGCCACCAACCATTCGAACCGGTATGCCAAGATCGACGCCAATGAGTTCAACGCCAATACGCGACCGTCGGATGTATACGTGGAGAACGGCAGCTACCTGCGGCTGCGAAACCTCACCATCGGCTACACCGTACCATTGAAGGTTTCCGGTGCTTTCACCCCGAAGATCAGGATCTATTTCACCGGGCAGAACCTGTTTACCATTACCAAATACTCGGGACTCGATCCTGAGATCGGTATTCCCCAGGGAACGGATGTCAACAATTCCACCAATACGAATGTGCGGAGCGTGACATCCGCCGGGGTCGACGTAGGTACTTATCCATCCTCCAAGTTCTATACATTAGGATTAAACGTGACGTTTTAATCAATACTACAAACACAAGCAATATGAGAAGCAAAAAATATTTATTATACGTTGCCCTGGGTTGTCTGCTGGTGCCGCTGGCCTGCTCCCGGACTTTTCTTGATCAGCATGATACATCGAATGCCAGTGAGGATGCATTATTCAAGAAACCTCAGGACGGCATCAGCCTGGTGAACGCCATCTATGACGGCTTCCAGCACGACAACCAGAGTTTTGTCCTGAAGGCGCTTTGGTACAATGCCAATTACTGCAGCCAGGACTTCTTCAACTGGGGAGCGGATGTCTCTTATAACACCTATCTGTTTCCAACAGACTTCGGATCAACCTCCCAATTCTGGAACCTTTCGTACCAGGGTATATCCCGGGCAAATTCCGCCATACCGATCATCGCCAAGATGCATGATAACAAAGTGATTGGTGATTCGCTGGCCAATTTCCTTACGGGGCAGACCTACTTCCTGAGAGGAGTGTTCTATTATTATCTGGCCTGCACATTCGGCGGTGTCCCGCTGGAATTGAATGTGGTGACGACTGGACTTCATCCCCGTGCCAGCCAGGATTCGGTGTTCCTGCAGGTGGCGTCTGACATGACTACTGCGGCTGGACTGCTACCCTGGCCCGAAGACCTTGATCCGTCAGACAAAGGCAGGGCCACCAGGGGCGCCGCATATGCCTATCTTGGCGCCGCACAGATGTGGCTGAAGAAATATTCCGATGCCTTGGCCAGCTTCAACCAGGTGATCCCACATTACCAATTGATGGCAAATTTTATGGACATCCATGAGTATGACCATCAGAACAACCAGGAGTCTATCTTTGAGCTGCAGTTCTCCCTGCCGGGAGGTGTCACGCCGGACTGGAGCTATAACAACAATGAAGTGACCTGGAACTCCTCATTCATGTGGCCCTGGGAAACCTCGAATTTCGGCTATACGTATGCCAATAAGAAATTGTACACTTCCTTCGAGGCGGGTGATCTGCGCAAGCCTGCGACGATCATCGGTCCGGACGACGCCATCGCCAGCCCCGGCATCGTGGCTATCGGGGGTATTAAGAACTATGCTCAGGTGAAGGCCGGCTTTGCAGGGACGCTATCCCTGCCCAAATCCCATTTCACGGGCACGGATGGCAAGATCATCAACACCTGCGGAAAGACCGGAGATCTCTGGACAGGCGACCAGCCGGGCCAGCTCAGGTCGGGATACTATGGCATGAAGTTCTGGCGCGATCCGAATGTCAGCGGTAATACGCCCAGCCCGTCGGATGGAAAGACGCATATCTTCGGGGATCAGAATGTCAATCTGCTGCGGCTGAGCGAAGTGCTGCTGGATAAGGCGGAATGCCAGTTCAAGGCAAACGACCAGGCAGGGGCCCTGGTAACGCTGCAGACCGTTCGGGACCGTGCCTGGGGTGGTCCGGCCCCTGCCTCCTCTTTCGGCCCCGATTTTATGCAGATCATGCTGCAGGAATACCGGCATGAGTTGACAGGAGATGTGTCCTTATGGTACGATCTGCGGAGAACGGGCCTGCACATCCAGTATATCAAAGATAATTTCGGGATCGATATACCATCGGGTCATGACCTGCTGCCCATTCCGCAGAGTGCGATCTCGACCAACCCGACATTGAAGCAGAACCCTAATTACTGATATTTTCAGTTTAGCTATAAAGTGAAGGCTTTGTAATTTTACAGAGCCTTCCTTTTTATCCAACGTATTTATGAAGCGACGCGCTCACTTGTATATGCTGCTGCCCATTGTACTGCTGGGCGCCTGTCAGGGGAAACATACTTTATTCGAAAGCATTTCTTCCTCCCATTCAGGGATCCATTTTAACAATGTCATCACCGAGACCGATTCCATCAACCCGATGGATGTGGTGAATATTTATAATGGTGGCGGCATCGGCATCGGGGACTTTAATAATGACGGGCTGCAGGATATTTACTTCGGCGGCAACCAGGTGGCGGGGAAACTCTACCTCAATAAGGGCAACTTCGTTTTCGAGGACATCACGGAAAAGGCGGGTGTGGAAGGGCTGGGCCGGTGGGCCAGGGGCATCTCCGTTGTCGATATCAATAATGACGGGCAGATGGATATCTACATTTGCAACACGATCCATAAAGACCCGCAGAGAAGACGGAATATATTGTATGTGAACCAGGGCATGGACAAGGAAGGGGTTCCCCATTTCAGGGATATGGCTGCTGAATATGGCCTGGATATGCATGGTCAGTCCACGATGGCCAGCTTTTTCGATTATGACAATGATGGGGACCTGGATATGTACCTTACGGTGAACGAGGCCTCCAACGGGGAGAAGTTCAGCACCTTCCTTCGACGCAATGACCTGAACACTGTCCCCAGTGTGGGGAAGCTGTATCGTAATGAGATGGACAGCGGCCTCCGGCATCCCGTATTCCATGATGTGTCGGATGCAGCAGGGATAAAATACGATGGCTTTGGGCATGCTGCCACGGTATGCGATATCAACAACGACGGCTGGAAGGATATCTATGTTTCGGACGATTTTTTGTCGAACAATATCCTTTATATCAATAATCATGACGGCACGTTCACCAACCGGCTGAAGGAGTATTTCAAGCATACTTCTTTCAATTCGATGGGCCAGGATGTGGTGGATATCAATAATGACGGGCTGCCGGATGTGATTGAGCTGGATATGAACCCGGAGGACAATTACCGCAAGAAAAAGATGCTGGCTTCGGATACCTATCTCACGTATCAGAATTTCGATACCTATGGTTATGAATACCAGTATGTGCGGAACACTTTACAGATCAACCAGGGGCCCAGGATAGGTGAGAATGATTCTGTCGGCATGCCTGCCTTCAGCGACATCGGATTTATGAGCGGCATATCCCAGACCGACTGGAGCTGGAGCCCGATGGTGATCGACCTGGATAATGACGGATTACGCGACCTTGTTGTCACCAACGGTTTTCCCCGGGATGTGTCGGATCATGATTTCATGGCCTACCGGGAAGAGCATAAGGGGATGGCCTCGAAAAAGGAGCTGTTGGGGCAGATCCCACAGGTGAAGCTGCATAATTATGCTTTTAAGAACAAGGGGGATCTTACTTTCAGCGATGAGACGGCGGGCTGGGGATTGATGCAGCCGACTTTTTCCAATGGCATAGCCTATGCGGACCTGGACAATGACGGGGCCCTCGACATGGTGATCAATAATATCAATGATGAAGCGCTGGTATACCGGAATACCATGCGGGACAAGGATACGGCGGGGACGCATTTCTTACAGCTGAGGTTCCTTGGCGGCAGAGAGAATGTAAACGGGCTGGGCGCCATCGCGGACATTTATTATGATCATGGGAAGCGGCAGACCTATGAGAACAATCCCTACCGGGGATATTTGTCCACCATGCAGGATGTGGCGCATTTCGGGCTGGGCCGGGTGAAGACAGTGGACTCCGTCGTTGTGCGGTGGAACAACGGCAAGCAGCAGGTGTTGAGGGATGTACAGGCGAACCAGGTGCTCATGGTGAGCCAGGTTGATGCCGCCGGACCTTATACATTGGAACAGCCGGCAGTTGCTTCTAATGCGCTGTTCAGGGAGATCACGCGGGAGGCGGGCGTATCTTACCGGCACCATGATTATGACTTTATCGATTTCGATATCCAGCATCTGCTGCCGCACAAGCTATCGGAGTATTGTCCTGCGCTGGCGGTGGCGGACATGGACGGCAACGGGCAGGACGATCTTGTCGTCGGCGGGAATGGCGTTTATGCGACGCGCGTGCTGCTGCAGCAGGCGGACGGCAGATTTGTCCAGCAGGATTCACTGCCGGGAACGATCTTCCATTCAAAGGTGGCGAAGGATGAGGGGATCCTGTTATTTGACGCCGATGGGGACGGGAAGCAGGACATCTACATCGCCAGCGGGGGCTATGAACTGGCTCCCGGCGATGAAGGCTACCGGGACCGGCTGTATATCAATGACGGCAAGGGCCATTTCAACCAGGATACGCTGGCATTGCCGCGGGATCATACCAGCAAGTTCTGTGTGCGGGCAATGGATTATAACCATGACGGGAAGCTGGACCTGTTCGTTTCGGGGCGGGTGGATCCCTGGAACTACCCGAGGCCTGTCAGCAGCTGTATCCTGAGGAATGACTCGGAGCATGGCAGGGCCAGGTTCACGGATGTGACGGAGGAAGTGGCGCCGGCGCTTAAGAACATCGGTATGATCTGTGACGCTTTGTTCACCGACTTCGATGGGGATGGGCAGACGGACCTTATCGTGCTGGGCGAGTGGATGCCCGTCACTTTTTTGCGGAATGTGGGCGGCAAGTTCAGTAATGTTACTGCGACCACCGGCGCCGGCGGGCTCAGCGGCTGGTGGAATTCGATAGCGGCGGGCGATTTCAGACATACAGGAAGAACGGATTATATCGTAGGTAATGTAGGGTTGAATACCTTGTACCAGGCCAGCGACGAATATCCCGTGTACATGACAGCCGGCGATCTTGACGGCAACGGCAGGACCGTGGGGGTGCCTTCCCTGTTCCTGCCTGACAGGAACGGTGTGAAAAAAGAGTACCCTGCTGCCGGTCGTGATGACATGACCCGTCAGATCAACAGCCTGAAAAGGCGTTTTTCCAATTACAGATCTTTTGCGGAGGCTACCCTGGACCAGGTGCTGACGCCGGAGCAAAGGAAGGGGGCCCTCCGGTTGAAAGCCAATATGCTGCGGTCCTGCTATCTGCGGAATGATGGCGGCGGGAAGTTCACCGCGATACCCCTCCCGAACGAGGCACAGGCATCTGCGATCAATGGGATGGTGGTCGATGACTTTGACGGCGATGGCAACCTGGATGTACTGATCAACGGCAATGATTTCGGGACCTCCATCGGCATCGGGCGGTATGACGCATTTAACGGACTCTTATTGAAGGGAGACGGGGCGGGAGGATTCAAGCCGCTGACCATGCAGCAAAGCGGCATTTGTATCCCGGGCAATGGCAGGGCGCTGGTAACCTTACGGGGGGCGAAGGGAGGCTGCCTGGTGGCCGCCAGTCAAAACAAGGGAGATCTCAAGCTGTTTGCCTTGAAAGGCCGGCGTAAAGCCGTCATTGCGCAGGCCGATGATGTAATTGCGATCGTAAGCTTCCGGGACGGCCGGCAGGAGAAGAAGGAATTGTATTATGGCAGCTCATTCCTATCCCAGTCGGCCCGCACCATCATGACCGGCGACGATGTAAAAAGCATAGAGATCATCAACGCAAAGGGAGCACATCGGACGGTGACACCGTAACTTTTGCTTTGCTTGATTCTCCGATGCGCAGTTCCACGGGCAGGACCTGCCGTTCATAGTCGGTAACGGGCCTTTTGGATTCAATCGATTTGATCAGTAACCGGGCGGACACCCTGCCCATCTGGATAGCAGGCTGCCGGATCACTGTCAGGGAAGGACAAAAAAGATCGGTGTTTTCCATGTTGCTGAAACCTGCCAGCGCAACAGTTCCCGGAATATTCAATTTCATATCACGGCAACACCTCATAGCGGCGATCGTCAATTTATCGGTGGAAGTAAAAATAGCATCCGGTGTATTGTCGCCATCGAACAGCTCCTGCATGACCGCCTCCACTTCATAGTAATCGGCGCCGTCATGCGGGCAAAATTTGATCAGTGACTCATCTGCCGCCATGTGGTGTTCCTCCAACGCTTTTTTATAGCCTTCCAGCCGCATCCCGGTGATGTACTGAAGAGGGGAGTCTCCGATGAAGGCGATCCTGCGGCACTGGTTCTTCAGCAGGTGATGGGCGCCTTTGAATCCCCCCAGTTTATTATCGATAAGCACTTTATGACCTGGAAGATCTTCGACGGTCCTGTCGAAGAAGACGATGGGAAGGCCGCGTTCCTGGAGGCTGGTGAAATGACAGAGGTCGGCAGTCTCCGGTGCGACAGAGATCAGGCAGCCGTCGATGGACCTGGAGGCCAGCATTCTTGTGATGCTCATTTCATTTTCGTAGCTGCCCAGGCTTTGCGTGATGATGACATTGTATCCATTTTCCCTGGCGACAGTCTCTATACCATTGATGATCTGTGAGAAAAAGCTACTGGCGATCTCGTGCACGATGACACCGATGGACCTGCTTCTTTTCGCTTTGAGGCTTACTGCGATGGGGTTGGGTGTGTAGTTGATCTTATTGGCATAGTCCAGGACCAGCCGTTTTGTCGACTCGCTGATGTCGTTGCAATCCCTCAGCGCCCTGCTTACTGTTGACGGCGAAAAGCCTAACGATCTTGCGATGTCTTTTATGGTGGCTGCTTCGAATCTCATTTTTATGGATTGTGTAGTTGAAATTGATCTATCCACCTATTCTTAAGCTAATTTAAGATTGTTCCTGTTCAAATAGTGCAGTCTGTTTAATTTTGGTCATGATCGGCTAAAAATGTATCAGGATTGCGCAATCGGGTGCATTAACATTGTGATAACGAAACGGACCGATGTAAGGACAGCGTTTATGAGAAACCGTGAGAGCAAAGGATCGGAGCTTTTTTTACCTGAATAAGAAAATCATGGGTTATGAAAAGGTTTTTATTGTTGTGGGGAATAGTATCAGGATCGATCTGTTACGGGCAGAAGATATCCAATGCGGACAGTATCCTGGTGCAGATGCGTTATGCAGCGAAGGAGGGCTTGCTGGACAAATATTATCCCCGCAATATCGATACCGTATACGGCGGCTATCTCAGTACTTTCAGCTATGATCTCAAGCCCGTGGGTCCGCAGGATAAGATGATCGTGACGCAGGCGCGGCATGTCTGGTCGACGGCAAAGGCGGCGATGTTCTACCATGACAGCAGCTATATCCCGCTATCGCGTCATGGTTTTTATTTTTTGCGGGATAAGATGTGGGATAGTACATTCGGCGGTTTTTATAATCTTGTCAGCCGGGAAGGGGTGGTGAAGAGCAGGATAAAGGAGGCGTATGGGAATGCTTTCGGGATCTATGCGCTATCGGCCTATTACGCATGTTCCGGGGATACGGCGGCGCTGAGCCTGGCGAAGCGGGCTTTCGGCTGGCTGGAACGGCACAGCCATGACTCCGTATACAAGGGTTATTTTCAGCACCTGGAGCGGGATGGGACGCCGGTGGTCCGAACGGCGGCGGTAGATAGCCGGGCAGAAACAGGCTATAAGGACCAGAACAGCTCCATCCATTTGCTGGAAGCATTTACGGAGCTGTACCAGGTATGGCCCGATCCGCTGGTGCGGACAAGATTGCAGGAGATGCTGACGCTGATCAGGGACAGGCTGGTGACGCCCGGGGGTTATCTGCAGCTATTCTTTAGCGTGGATTGGCGGCCTGTGAGCTACCGGGATTCATCGGAGCAGGCGATCCGCAGGCATAAGAACCTCGACCATGTTTCCTTCGGGCATGATGTGGAGACGGCATACCTGATGCAGGAGGCTTCGGAGGCGCTGGGACTGAAGCATGACAAGGCGACTTTAGCAGTGGGTAAAAGGATGGTGGATCATGCGCTGGTCAATGGCTGGGACAGTGTGCTGGGAGGGTTTTATGATGAAGGTTATTATTTCAGGGATAAGCCGGGCTGTACGATCATCAACAAGAGCAAGAACTGGTGGGCGCAGGCGGAGGGTCTCAATACGCTGCTGATCCTGTCTGTATTATATCCGGATGACCGGATGCGTTATGGAGAGCGGTTCGTTCAATTGTGGGGATATGTCCAGCAATACATGATCGATCATGAGCATGGGGATTGGTATGAGGAAGGGCTGGACAATGAGCCGCAGCGGAGGACAGCGCTGAAGGCGCATATCTGGAAGGCGACATACCATAATTTCAGGGCGCTGAGCAACTGTATACGCCGGCTGGAGGCGGCGCGGGCGCAGCGGTGAGGTTACCCGGGTGGATCACTCTGACCTCAAACTTTTTACCGGATTGGCCAATGCCGACTTTATTGCCTGGAAGCTCACCGTGATCAGCGCGATGACGATCGCCAGACCGCCGGCGGCTGCAAACATCCACCAGCTGAGGTGGATCCTGTAGGTGAAATTCCGCAGCCATCGATCCATGCCATACCAGGCCAGGGGAGATGCGATCAGGACGGCCAGCAGGGCCAGGCGGATGAATTCTCCGGACAGGAGCAAGGTGACATTGGTGATGGAGGCTCCCAGTACTTTGCGGATGCCGATCTCCCTGGTACGGCGCTCGGCGGAAAAGGCCGCCAGTCCGAAAAGTCCCAGGCAGGCGATGAGGATCGCAATGGATGTGGAGTAAATTACCAGGGTGGAAGTGCGTTCGTCTTTTTCATAGTTCCTTTGAAAATCCTGGTCGAGGAAGGAATATTCGAAGGGTGCGTTTGGGTTGACCTTCGTCCATGCTTTTTCGATGGCCGTCAGCGCCCGGGAATAACCGGTGGTTTGAAGAGCAATGATCGTGTAGTTATATTTATTGCCAAAGAAGCCATTGACCGACAATCCCAGCGGTCTTATGGGATTATGCAGGCTTTCAAAATTGAAATCTTTTACGACGCCTGTGACCTCCAGGTTGTGATAGGTCCCATGCCATTCATAGGTGACCCTTTTGCCGACGACTGTAGCCGGATCCAGGCCCAATTGTCTGACGGCGGTCTGGTTTAAGATGATATGGCTGGAGTCCACCGCGCTCTTCCTTGTGAAGGGGCGGCCATATAACAGCTGCAGACCCAGGGTCTCAAGATAATCATCTTCGATGCTTGCTGTGGTGACGTCTACATTATTGGCCGCTGATCTGCCCTCTGCATACAGCAGGACGTCGTTTATATTCCGGATGCCGGGGTAGGTGGATCCACTGGTGACGGAAGCAACGCCTGCTGTCCGTAATATTTCATTTTTTAACGCGGCATAATTCTTAGCTACGCTCTCACTCGTGATAGGCAGGATGAGCTGCTGGTCCTTTTTGAATCCCAGGTTTTGGTGTTTCAGATAATCCAGCTGGCTGCCGATGACGATGGCCCCCAGGATCAGCATTACGGAAATGGTGAACTGGAAAACGACCAGTCCTTTGCGGAGCGTGGTGGCCGACCAGCTGTTGAGGACCTTTCCTTTCAGCACTTTTACAGGTCTGAATGAAGACAGGTAAAAGGCGGGATAGAGGCCTGACAACAGTCCCGTCAGCAGCGCAAGGCCTGCGATCCATAATATGAGATGCGGGTTGGTTGATAAGGTAAGTTGTTTTTGTGTAAGCTGGTTGAACAGGGGTATTAAGGCCTGTGTCAGGAAGAGGGCTATCGCAAGTGCGATCAGGCATAGCAGGAAGGACTCGCCCAGGAACTGGTGAATAAGGGATGCTCTCCCTGCCCCGATGACTTTCCTCACACCAACTTCCCGCGCTCTTTTTTCCGAGCGGGCCGTGGAAAGGTTCATAAAATTGATGCAGGCGATGACCAGGATAAAGGCGGCTATTGATCCCATGATATAGAGATAGCGGATGTTGCCATTTGGCGCTATCTCATTGCCAATGGAAGAATGCAGGTAAATGTCCGGCATGTGCTGAATGAAGGAGCCTTTGGTCATGCCGGCTTTCTTCAGCTCCGGACCCTGGTGCCTGTCCATGAATGCAGCCAACCTTTTTTCAAATGCATGGGCATCGGTGCCCGGCTTTAATTTGACATAGGTATGGAAGATATTATTGGTGGCCCAACTGGTCCAATTTGGGATCCAGGCGCCGACGTCCGAGTTCCGCATGGAGAGGAAGAAATGTGCGGGGATATGTGATTTGTGGTTCTCTTTAAAGACGGCTTGTACAGTATATGTAAAATCGCCGAAGGGCAGACTGAGTTTCAGGGGTTTGCCGATGGGGTTGTCATTCCCGAATAGTTTGGCGGCGATGGATTCGGAGAGCACGAGACTATTGGGCTGACGCAGCGCTGTCTGCCCATTGCCGTAGGTGAAGTCATAGGTGAAGAGATCGAAGAAGGTGCTGTCGACATAGTAGCCATTGCTTTCAAAGAACTTTTTTGGGTTCTGCGGGTGCTGATATTGCAGCAGCACTTTGTCCATGTCAGGGAACTTCAACAGGCGGGTGACCTCCTGTACTTCCGGCATTTCAGCCTTCATGGTAAAGGCTACCGGGGCGGGCTGCGCCGACCAGTTCTCTCCGGTGCCTGTGATATAGGCCAGCCGGTAGGTCCTGTCTGCGTCCTTGTGATGTTTGTCATAGCTCAGCTCGTCGAAAATATAGAGCATGATCAGCAGGCAGACGGCCAGACCGGCTGCCAGGCCGAAGATATTGATGGCGGAGAACAGCTTGTTGCGGGACAGGTTCCTGAAAGCTATCTTCAAATAATTTTGCAGCATGATATTCAAATATGTTTATCTATTGTAAGTTAAATGGGCGAAACTGCCGGGTGAATTGTTGCCTACCCAGAGGCCCAGGCCGCCGTGCGTGGAGTTGCTGATCCTATTCACTTCAAGGGAAGGCTCCTGTGCATTATTGACATAGACCGAGACGTGGTATCCCTTCAAAACAATCTTTACGTGGAACCATTCGTCGGGGTCGGGAGCGTTGTCCACTGCATGTTCGTATTTGCCGGGAAACTGGTTGCGCAGCTTTTCCCAGTCATTGTCGGGCATGTTGATATATTGTACAGCATGGCTGCGTCGCAGCACTTCGTTGCTTTTGAAGTTGAAGGGCCTGAAATAAACGGCATCGTAAGTCGTGGGGTTCTGTATGTGAAAGGCCAATCCGACAAAGCTTTGCTGCATTTGATGGCTCCCTTTGATATCCAGCTCGATGACGCCGTCACCCAGGTCGGCACCCTTCAGGATCATCAGGCCGGGACCTGATGCTTCGTTAAGGCGGACGGAGTTTTTTTCCATGACTGTCGATGCCGTACGATTGACAAGCTCCCAGCGGCTAAGGGCATGCAGATCGGGGGAGATATGCTGGGCGTTTGATCCTGGCCGGATGCCGATCAATACCACCAGCAGGAAATACGTTTTGATGGCAAATTTCATGTATTGGAAGTGTGCGAAAACAATGCCAGTCGATTTTGCGGGTGGCAATCAATGTGTTATCGGGAAGATTTGGGCATGGGTGTTCGTTTTTGATACGAACAGCCTGTGTCATTAGCGGACAGCTCTGTATATTCGCGGCAATGGCAGATGCGCTCGTACAACTCAAACAGCTGGTGGATGCGGTATATCCCCTTTCCGGGGAAGACTGGGATGCTTTGTCTGCAATATGGTCCCCCTTTTCGGCCCGTCGGAAAGAGGTCATTACAACGGAAGGATCGGTGGAACGGTACCTTTATTTTGTGATGGAAGGCGTACAGCGCGTTTATTACTTCGATGACCAGGACAGGGAGGCAACCATCGTCTTCTCCTATCCTCCTTCCTTTGGCGGCGTCCTGGATTCCCTGCTTTTGCAGCAGCCTTCCCGTTATTTTTTTGAGACGCTGACACCTTCGGTGTTCTTACGGGCTGCATTTACAGACCTGGACAAGCTGATGCAGGCACGGCCGGGGATTGCTTTTATGGTGAGGAAAGGGGTCGTTCATGCATTGTCCGGACTGCTGGAAAGGCTGGCGGAGCTGCAATGCTATTCTGCGGAAGAGAAGTTCAACAAGGTGCTGCAAAGGAGCCCGCATATCTTTCAGCTCATCCCGCATAAGTACATCGCCAACTATCTTGGCATGGACGCGACCAATTTCAGCAAGCTGATCAATAAGCAAAAAAATTAGGAGTTCTTGGTTTTTACCAAGATCGGTCTTTGTGACGCGGGCTAGATTTGCTGTATAAAATAATTAGCTCATGACACCTGTTGATAAGGATCACTTATTGGATACGCTGGAAGCGCATGTGGATGTGCATATCCGCATGGCGGTTGCGGTCTGGCAGAATATGCCGGATGTCCTCTTGCTTCGGCCGGCCGCGGATGGTGGCTGGAGCATTGCGCAATGCCTGGAACATTTGAACCGGTATGGAAACTACTATCTTCCTCTCATCCGGCAAAAGCTGCACAGGCTGCTGCACGACCAGGTGGAGGGGGGCAAGTTCAAAAGCAGCTTTATAGGAGCTTACTTCACCCGGCTCATGGACCCGGATAAAGGCCGGAAGAAAATGAAGGCGTTCAAGGAATATGCGCCTGTGGCGGAGCTGGATGCCCATGCTGTCGTGGCCGAATTCATCCGGCAGCAGGAGCTTTTGCTGCTGTGTTTGCAGTTATCCCGCAAGGCCAACCTGAATAAGATCAGGATCCCGGTGTCTATTTTTAAATGGATCAGGCTGAAGCTCGGAGATGTGTTCCAGTTCCTCATCGCGCATAATGAGCGGCATCTGCGGCAGGCGAAAAGGAATTGCCCGGCGGACTGAGTCGCGGGCTCACTAAGAAAGTCAGTAGCGGGACAATTTTCAGGAAAAGGTCGTATTTTCCAAAGCGATGGTTAAGAAGACGTATACGGCCCGTTGCCTTTTGTTATTGGTAGTTTTTCAGTTGATGGCCGCACCGGGCCTGTTTGCGCAGAAAAAGAATGCCGGCTTTGAGCTGCACATCCGGCGGGCATCCAGTCCGATGGTCATCGATGGATTCCTGGATGAGGCGGCCTGGCAATCCGCTGATAAGGTAGGAGATTTTTTCATGGTAATGCCCATGGATCTGGACTGTGCCCATGTCCAGACAGCAGTGCGGATGACGTATGACGATCGCTACCTGTACCTGGCGGCGGAATGTTATAATGGTCTTCCCGGACCGGATATGGTGGAATCACTGCGGCGGGATTTTGCCTTTCTGAAGAATGACAATTTCATCTTTTTCATGGACACGTTCGAGGACCAGACCAATGGTTTCTCTTTCGGTACGAATGCTGCGGGGGGACAATGGGATGGGATGATGTATGAAGGCGGCAAGGTTGACCTCAGCTGGGACAATAAGTGGAACTCTGTGGTCAGGCGGAGTGAGGACCGATGGGTGCTGGAGATGGCCATTCCCTTTAAAACATTACGTTATAAGAAAGATGTCACCCGCTGGGGGATCAATTTCAGCCGCAACGATCTCAAGACAACGGAGAAGTCCTCGTGGGCCCCTGTACCGCGCCAGTTTCCCACCGCCTCTTTGGCTTACACCGGCGTATTGGTGTGGGATGCGCCGCCGCCGCCGCCCGGCGCGAATATTTCCGTCATTCCCTATGTATTGGGCGGAGGCACCAAGGATTATAGCACTCATAGGCCTGTGGCTTACCGGAAGGAGATAGGAGGGGACGTCAAGATAGCCGTGACCTCTTCGCTCAACCTGGACCTGACAGTGAACCCCGATTTTTCACAGGTGGATGTCGACAAGCAGGTGACCGACCTCAGCCGCTTTGAACTGTTCTATCCTGAGAAAAGGCAGTTCTTCCTGGAGAATGGCGATCATTTCACCAATTTCGGCTATCCGTCCATCAGGCCTTTTTTTTCCCGGCGGATCGGACTGGGCGCCCCGATCGAATGCGGGGGACGGCTCAGCGGCAAGCTGGACCGGAACTGGCGCATCGGCGTCATGGATATGCAGACCGGCTCGGTGGATTCCATCGGACTGCCCCAGCAGAATTTTTCGGTGGTAGCCTTACAACGTAAGATCTTTGCCCGCAGTAATATCGGCTTCCTGTTCATCAACAAGCAATCCTTGCATTACCAGCCGGGCAAGGATACGACGCATCCCTCCTATTCGCTGTACAATCGCAATATCGGGCTGGAATTCAACCTGGCTTCGGCTAATAACTTCTGGACGGGAAAGGCTTTACTGATAAAATCCTTTAGTCCCGGCCGTCGCGGAGACGATTATGTTCACGCCGGCAATTTACAATATGCCGACCGGCACTGGCTGATCGGGGGGCAGTATGAGTATACGGGCGGCAATTTCAATGCGGAGGTGGGGTATGTGCCCAGGCAGGGTTATTTCAAATATAATCCAACACTGTCTTATTTGTTCTTCCCCCGGGGCGGGACGGTGCTCAGCCATGGTCCGCAGGCGGTGTCCAATTACTATTACAATACGTCCTTCCACCATACGGATGACGAGACGACAGTGACCTGGCTGGCGACTTTCCGGAACAAAAGCACTTTGTCAGGCGTTGGGGTGCATGACTTTGTGGAGCTGCTGGCGCCTTTCGACCCTACAAATACCGGCAAGGCCTTTTTGCCGAAGGGCAGCCGGCACGACTGGAATAGTTTTGGGTTCGACTATGTCAGCAAGCCCCAGGCGCTTTTCACGTATGATGCCTCTTTCCGTTATGGCGGCTACTATGCGGATGGCAGGAAGCTGACGTTCAGCGGGGATGTAGGGTACAGGATCCAGCCGTATGTGAATATGACGCTGAGTTTTTCCTACAACCGGTTGTCGCTGCCTCAACCCTGGGGTGACCAGTATTTCTGGCTGGTGGGGCCCCGGATCGATGTGACGATGACCAATACGTTGTTCTTTACCACGTATATCCAGTACAACCAGCAGATCCACAATATGAACCTGAATACCCGGCTGCAATGGCGGTACAAGCCGGCTTCGGACTTGTTTTTGGTGTATACGGATAATTATTTTACCACGCCGTTCTCGGTCAGGAGCCGGGCGCTGGTGCTGAAGTTTAATTATTGGTGGAATTTGTGAGGGTTTCGGAGGGGTTTTGTTAGGTATTTAAGGGTTTGACTAGGTGGTTCGGTTTAAAATGTCTACATTTGCAACCCGTTGCCCGGGTGACCGGGCGGTACGGATCGGGAAGTAGCGCAGGCCGGTAGCGCACCTGGTTTGGGACCAGGGGGTCGCAGGTTCGAATCCTGTCTTCCCGACTTTTTAGGTTGATTTTTAATTTATTAAAAGCTGTTCGGACATATTTCGGACAGCTTTTTCATTTTTGCCAAGGTATGACAAGTTGGAAACATCCCTTGAAGAAAGAGCGATATTATCTTTTGTCGTATTTCAAAGTTCAGCTCCAGTTGTCGACTCAGTGATTTATCGGTTTAAGAAAGAATTATTTTGGAAACACATATTTACCAGAGTGTCTGAGAGCAACAACGCCGAAATTCCAAAAAGATCGGTAGATAAGAGAGATGATTCTTGCACTCTACATGGGATTTTTTTTATATATTTCCAAATAGAAATTGGTAAGATGCCCCAAATTCCCTAAAATCAAAGCCGTGAAAGGATCGCTGGCAGCCCTATGTAGTATTGGATTACTTTTTTCCTGGCTTCCTAAAATGCAAGCCCAAGGCAACCAGACCGTAATTAATGGTGCGACGACGGCCCCGGTTATTTTTCCCGGTGCTGGTTGCCCATATAATTGGACTAATAGTAATCCACTTATTGGCCTCGGTGCAGGTGGTTCAGGTAATATATCTGCTTTCACTGCGGTAAATACCGGAACTACTCCTATTACAGCCACCATTGCGGCCACGCCAGCAGTTACAGGGTTGGCGTATACGACGGACCAGCTTTCCAATGAAGTAAATGCGATTGATTTATCTACGAATAGTGTTGTAGCCACCATTCCAGTCGGGTCGTTCCCTACAGCATTAGTCATCGCTCCCGACGATAGCAAGGTCTATGTAACTAATGGAAGTTCCAACAACATTTCCGTCATAAGCACAGCTACCAATACTGTTATAGCTACTATACCGGTGGAGTCAGAGCCATGGAACCTGACTATCGCTCCAGACGGAAGCCGGGTATACGTTGGCAATTACAGAAGCGGTTCCATTTCGGTGATCAATACTGCAAGCAACACAGTGATAGCTACCTTTTCCGTTGAACAGTGGCCGGGTGGCATGGTGGTGAGCCCTGATGGCAGCTTGTTGTATCTGGCATCTGCCTATTCTAACAATGTTCAGGTAATCAATACTTCATCCTATGCTCTTGTCGCTACTATTCCGGTCGGAACAACGCCATGGGGAATAACTTTAAGCCCAGACGGCAGCAAACTGTATGTGGCAAACCAAACTCCCGGAAACGTATCAGTCATCAACACCGCGACCAAAACTGTCATTGCCACGATTGCCACCGGAAAGGGTTCAGGTTATTTGAGCATAAGTCCGGATGGCAGCAAGCTATATGTCGGCGTATTTTATGGTTCGAATGATGTTTGGGTAGTCAATACGGCGACAAATTCCGTGGTGGCCGACATAAATACAGGAACACCAGCTGGCGGAATTGCCCTTAGCCCGAGCGGCAGTCTTTTATTCGTGACCAATTGTAATACTACCGGTTTATCTGTCATCAATACGGTCAGCGACGTTTTAACCACGCCCATTTCAGTGCCGGTTAACTGCGGCGGGATTGCTCTTGATTTTGCCGTTGGTGCCGGCTGCAGCAGCACACCTATCATCTTCACCATCACGGTAAATCCCTCTCCGCAGATTACATTGGAGGGAGCCTTGATCGGGAATATTTCAGCCTGTGTAGGTACGGCATCCGTAGTCCCCGATATCGAGCAGTTCCAAATTGGGGGCAGTTATTTGACAGATGATATTTCCATAGTAGCCCCTGCCAACTTCGAGATATCGCTTGCCCCGGGCAGTGGATATAGTGGCAGCATAACACTCAATCAAACGGGAGGCGATGTTAACAATACGGTCGTTTATGTGAGGTCATCGGATAGGGCTCCCTCGGGTTCTATAGCAGGCAATATTGTACTCAGCTCCGCAGGAGCTATCAGTTTACAAGTGGCAGTCTCTGGCAGGGTCGATCCAGAGACAACACCTTTTGTCGAGATCAAGGCTTCTTCCATAGAGATCTGCACAGGCGCCCAGACCACATTCACCGCCACAACCACCAATGGCGGAAATGCACCCACCTATGAATGGCTGCTCAACGGCAACATTACCGGTACTAACAGTTCCAGCTTCGTTTCTTCTGCCCTTGTCGACGGCGATGTTATAAGCTGCATCCTGACAAGTAATGCCAACTGCGCTATTGGTAACGCGACAAGTAACAGCATCGCGATGCACGTATATTCCCATTCCCAGCCATCTGTTGGCATCGTTGCTTCGGCAAACCCAATTTGTGACGGCACACTCGTCACTTTTACCGCTATGCCAACCAATGGCGGGACAAATCCAATCTACCAATGGCTGCTCGATGGAAATAATACCGGCAATGGCAACAGCACATTTACGAGCTCTGCCTTAAAAAACGGCGATATCGTGGCCTGTGCAATCACGGCAAGCACGACATGTACCGATACTGTTTTCTCCAATTCTGTGACGATGGCTGTTCATCCATTGCCGACGATTATTTTTAACCCTGACACGATTGTCATATCTGCCAATGGCAGTGCTCAACTCACCCCACTTATTACGGGGCAGATCGTGCAATACCAATGGACCCCGGCCGACGGATTGAGCGCATCGGGCATTGCCGAACCGATCGCTAGTCCTTTGACGAGTGCTATGTATCAGTTATCCGTCGTCGATTACAATGGCTGCGTCGCAACGGGGAAAGCTGCTGTTGTGGTTAACCTTCCTCTGAAATTGCCAAGTGCTTTCACCCCTAATGGCGATGGTCACGACGACATCTTCCGTATTCCACCAGGTATTTATTTTAATTTACAAGAGTTAGACATATTTGACAGATTTGGTTCCAAAGTTTATACAACACGCGATATAGGCAAAGGATGGGATGGCACGTACAACGGCCAACTCGCACCGACGGGCACTTATGTTTATCTAGTAACGGGCAAGACATTGGCAGGCAAGCCGGTTATCTCAAAGGGCACCCTCATTTTGATTAGATGAGGTGAGGAGAAAAAGTGAGGTGGGTTCCACTTACTTTAAATTGCAGTATGGAATCCTTTATAAATTGGGTGCACTCATTTTGAATGCGGATATATAAAGATTAAGTACATCGCTCCGGATTTTAACATAGTCAGTTCCGCGTATTTGAATAGCGGCTATTTTCAGCCCCGGCGAAGATTTCCAGCTTTGCAATAAAGTTTCTTTCTAACCGCCATTATAGCTGCCGGTTTTAATGTCTATCAAATATGTAATTGGATCTTCTTGCTTAAAACGGTGTAAACTCCTTTTAAAAGAGCCGACCTCCAGCGAAATGTTGTCCACAAGAAAGATTGATCCAACTCCCAGAGGCAGGGTAATGGAGACATGCGCGCCTGCAGAGATGGCACCTATCGTTGCTGCCGCAACGGAAATAGCAGTGCCCGAATTGAATACAATTCGAAAAATAGATTCTTTTGTTTTTAATCCCCATTCTTTAGCACGAAATGGGAATAGGTGCATTTCATCGTCGTCTCCTGCAATGTTAAAGCTTGGGTGGCGGTGAAAAACCTGTACCTCGTTGGAGATAAATTTCTCTTCAGGGTGCAACTCAAATCCTGCATTTGTGTCCACTTCCAACATATATATCTTTATTCTATTTTTTCATAGGTAAGATTTATTTACTTTCCCATTTTAACCACATTCCACTCTCTTTTCAAAACCCGCTTCGACACATCCAATAGTTCTTGAATCTTATCATACAATTTATCTTCCAATTTATCGTTCAGATCTTCCTCGTGAATAATATCTCTGATCTCGTCCATTAGTTTGACAATCTCATTATGATCATTCTCATTAGGATTAAGGAATAACTCAATTTTGTGTTGCATTTGCGACAATTCCTTAAACTGCTCCCTGTAAGGCTCTTCCTCTTCAAAGTCGAGCAAAGAGATGACCTCCGCTTTGGCAATGAAGATACTGATAGCATCCCGGACATTATCAATCCATTTCTGGCGAAATTGCGTTACTCCAGAATTGGCAATCTGCCTCCTAGCAATGATATAACTCACCCACCCAATAGTGAGAGGAATGAGTATCTTTCCTCCCAAGTCAAGAACATATTCATACCATTTCATAGTGCCAAGGATTAGTTGTGCAGAAATTTGTAAATTAGAGTAGCTAATATCGGTAAAAACAAGCATATTTCTAATGGTCGACCTGCTGCAATTGAAACCAGGAAACTGGCTTACATATATACGCGAGAACCGTTACTGCACCTTTGTCTCATCGGGCGATTATACAATTGTGGCCGGGTTCAATGGTCAGTGGAATTGTTTTCCAGAAGATTTGACCTATGTTACGAATACTGTGCACGTGTTTTCGCTCGCTGGGTTTAAAATGAACGGAAACCAGTATTCAAAGACCACTGGGGAAGGGCAATTACTAACCATTTCCTATTCTGATTACGGACCATATCTGTGCATAAAAGATGGAGAGGCTATAAAAATTCCTCACGTGCACAGCCTTCAAAACGCCTATCTTTTCTTTACGGGCGAAGAATTGTCCTTAACCCTGTATGGTGCTCCTTCGTAATTTCCATCAGCAATTATCTTTCAATACTAACATTGCGAACTAAAGAGAGATGCCCATCACCAAAATGAGCCTGCTGCAGCATCGTCAAGGGGTACTTGTTGTAGAGCCTAGAAATTAAGCAATGCGAAATAGAAGAAGGTCTACTTTTTCACACGGCAATAATTAAAAATCGATGTTGACAACGTTTTATCAGATTCTTAAACTGCTACCTACTTTTTCTTTCCGCGGATTGCCTTCTGTTCTGCAAGGTATTGAACAAACTTTTCAATGTCCTTTTCTGTCAAATTATCATAGTAAGAAGAAAGTTCAGAATAGGATATTCCCAAGGCGTTAGCAATGGCGGTGCTAGTTGTTAAAGTGACATCCAATCTTCCAACGGAAATTTTCTGAATATGGGCCGGCTCCATCCCAGCCTCTTTCGCCAGTTTCCTAAAGCTGGTAAATGGACTTTTTTGTAAAGCCTTGTAAAGTGCGGCGGCATATCGAAATTTTATTCGGGCTTTGTCTTCTTTTCCTTGTGCTTTCATTGTATCCTGTAAAGTCAGGGATTTCGAAAAATAATTTGACGTAAATAAATACGTCAAATAGATTTTTTATGTATTTTTGAACTGGTATAATATTTTTTATAACCTTGCAGTCCTTCTAAAAGAGGACTTCGCTATAAGTCTCGTTCAGAAAACCGCGAATTTTCAAAAGGTCGAGATGATAGTGAAAGCCCATTCTATACATAATATAGGGTGGGCCTCTATCAGCTTATCGACCCGGGCTCTTCGCGGTGCCTCTGAACGGTAAGACGAGGCCCGCCCTTTATTATTTCCGCGCGTCCTCCCTTACTCTTGACTAGGTTAAACAGCATAAACCTCATTTTATGTCACATTACCTAGAACATCATCAGTTTTATAACCAGCCGATTCATTTATCAGAAGAGTTTCAGAAAAGCCCCAACGCTTTTTTAGAGCGTTTTTTCAGCGATTACCATTTATGTGATCTGCGCGGAATACTGGACGATATTTTTGAAACCTGCCTAACGACTGACAACCCACCTTTTAATGATCCAGAGAAAAGGGCGGACCTAATACTATTTCACAGGAATCTTGTGTGCCTTCTTGAGACGGCCTTATTGTTAAAGGATTTAAAAAACTAACATAATGTCAGAAGGCAAATCAAAAACGAATGCACAACTTATTGAAAAGGCACGGCGAAGGCAGAATAGACTTAACTCTATAAAAAACCAATTGGAATCAGGTAGCATGACCGATTTTGAACAGATGTTTGCAATTATTAGTGAGACGCGGCTAGCATCAGAGTTAGGCATATCTTTTTACACTTTCCGTATGAAATGGAAAGATCCCGGGGAATTCACCATCAATGAAATGATGCGCTTCGCAACCCTTTTGGGCGTAAAATATGAAATGGTCAGGGATTTTATTTGGAACTTAGTAAAAGGCAAAAGTAAAAGCAAGATTTTCCGGGAATGAATCGGGAGTTATTTTTTGTTTTCGTGTTCATTAACGGCTTTTTGCATGATTTCCTTCATTTTTTGCCTGCCGGGTTTATCCATCGATTTGTCCAGCCGGTCCCAGGCGTCCCTGTAAACCTCAAAATAATACCTTCGCTCCTGGACGGCCGACCAACTGCTGACATACTGTTTTCCCAGGGAAACTAAGAAAAAGGCTGCAGCCAGTCCAAAAGACCAGGGAATGAGTCGTCCGAAAACAATCTTGTAATAGCGGTCGGTATTTGTTTCCGGGAATAATACCAGACGGAACTGCCGGACGACTTTTTTGGGTTGGGCTTCCACAAGCCGATAAAATTCCAGAAAGTAATTTCCAGCAACTTTTTCTATGCGTGCTGTGTCTGCCGGCGGCGCTATAATTTGCAGCTGCTCCTGTTTTTTTTCAAAAGCAGATACCTTTTCCTTTAAAACCGTTACTTCCCCAGTCAACTCCAGAATGGCCTGGCTGTTATTTTTCAGTTCCTCCAGCACTTCAGTCAGTACTGTTTCAAGAATTTTCGGTTCCATAATAATTTTGTTTTATTTAATGATTAACGGGGGTGAGACTGCCCCTTCTTTTTCTTCCTTCTTCTCCATTCCTCTTCCTCAGCCCAGGGGTTCCGGCCACCCCCTGCCGGGCTAATTTCCGGCTTAAGCATTTCGTGAAGCACGTTGGATAATCCGTGGGCGATTTGACCACCGATGGCAAATCCAATGGTCTTTTCTTCCACAGGGATCGGGTGGTGGTGCAGAACCCGGGTAACAGTCTTACGGGCCATTTCTCTTTGCTGGGTTTTCTCCTTGGGCTGGGTGGACGACAATCTTTGCTTCTGCTCGTTTTGGGTCAGGACCTGTTCAATGGTTTGCAGGGAATAACCTACTTCGCTCCCTTTCGTCCGCACCATCTTATTATCCATAAAGGCTATCCCCCGGCCCTTGTCTACCAGGTATCCTTTGTTCCGCATCCTTTTCTCAAAATCCTGGTAGGTTCGGGCGCCTTGCAGTGTTTGTTTAATGTCCGCTTTCAACTGCTCTTTTCGTTGGTCCTGCCTGGGGATTTGCCGTTCCTTTGGAGACAAAAAACGACGGGGGCTGAGGACTTGCTTAAGATCATATTCCTTTTCCAGGCGGCGGCAAAGGGCTGCCATTCGCGCATAGCTATTACTGTCGCTGGCTACCTTTCCATCATACCCCACCCGGTTGCCGACGACATGGATATGGGGTTGCTTGGTGTCCTTGTGAAGGACGCAGATAAATTGATGGTCGTCCAGTCCAAATTCTTTGGCAGCTGCCCGGCCGATCTCACGCCATTGTTCAGTGGTCAGCTGGTCACCGGGAGCTGCCCTGATAGATAGATGCATGACGGGTTTTTCTACCCGCCTACTTAATTTCCCGACGTCCCTGAACTGTTCAGTCAGCTCCTGTTTGTCTCCAAAACAACGGTTGTATTCCAGGATTTCCGCACGGCCCTTATGCTGCAATCCTTCCTGTAAAGAAAGCTGCTCTTTCTGCTCGTCGGATAGCTTTCGTTTATCTTCCAGGCAATATGAAATGCAATGGTAAAAAGATGCGCCGGTTGTTACTTTTCCGATCATTGTAAATAGTTTTTAATGTCCCTGGTCAGCTGCTTGATGGCTGTCACTTCCTGCTGCAACGTGGCACGTTCAAGGGCGTTTAAAACATCGTTTTGATTTCGCTTTTTGGCGACCTGGTTCATGTTTGCGGCCAGGTGATTCAGGGTGCCGGTGAGCTGCAAAATTTCCTTCGGAAGGGCCTTATTTCTACTGTCAATTTTTCCGGTCAGTCCCATTTCTCGTAGATATTCCGACACGGAAAGACCGGTGGATCTCGCCCTGGCTTCAATGACCCGGCGCTCGATCAGGCTACACTTCACCCCTAACAGCTGATCCTTCTTTACAGCTTTGGGTGGCCTGCCGCCCTTCTTCTTAATATGGTCTTTGTGTCTTTCCAATGTCTTTGTCTTTCCGGTTTTCCGAATGCGATAGCATGAGGAATACCGCCCCCCTGAATGCGAAGCATGAAGGGGGCCAGCGTTTCGGTATAACCGAAACATAGCTGGCTACCTAAAATTCTAAAAGTGCGACGGGTGGCCGGCTCTCGGCGGTTATAAGCGTCTGCCCTGTCTTATCTGCTTCCTGGGATGCTGATCGTTATCTTGCAGCCAATCGTTCAAATCCTTGTGATGACCGTAAAAATCACTTCGGTCGATGTACCGATCGCTCCATTGCAGGGCCTTTACCGTGCATCTTTTACCGGCAGTATCATTGTCTAAAACCAGGTGAACTTGCTCGTATTTCTCCATCAGAGAACGGCTTTTTTCAAAGAATGCAAGGGAGTTCAGCACCAGGCAATTTGTCAGTGGGGCATGTAGATTTTGGTTGATCGTGGCAAAAGAAAGGAAGCTAAAAAATCCTTCAAAGACGGCGATCTGCTCGGTACGATTGTCAATAAATGAAATGTCTTTGGGTGAGCTGCTGCCTTTGAAAGTTGCATTCCGCAACTCAAACCCTCCCGACCGGTTGGGAAATCCCAGCGCCGTAATTTTTTTCCCATACAGTTCAAAATCCACCTGCCTGCAAAATCTATCAGCTACTTCCAAAGGTATTTTCCGATGGTTCAGGTATTGGAAAAGTGCATCGGACTCGATGGAAGTTTCGGAGAGTATTTTGATCCGGGATTTATCATTGGCCGGTTCCTTCTGTTGGGAGCTATCCAGTAAGGGAAATTGATGCTGGTGAAAAGAAGAATTGCCGCTCAATTTTTGTAAGAATTCGCTGACGGAGCACCTATAATATAATATCCCAAAATCGACCAGGTTCCCCCCCTGCCCTATACTGTGGTCGTACCATACATTGAACTTTTTATTCACCTTAAAAGAGGGTGTCTTCTCTTCATGCAACGGAGAGAGGTACCAATAGTCATTCCCCTGGATCTTCTGGGGTTGGTGTCCCAGCGCTGCGAGGTATTCTACAAGATCTTTTTCTTTAGCTTCCCGGCAGGAAATAATACGGTTGTTCATACTGTCTTTTTTTGATGATTTGATGAAACATACTTCCAATCAAATAGCTTTCTTTCGGTTAGGCTTTCATCTGGTTTTCATCGGACTTTCATCAGCTGTCATCAGCCGATTTTTTTGATGAATGTTTGATGACGATTTTGATGACCACATTTTTTTGTATCTCAGCTACTTATGCTCTTTTCATCAAAATCATCAAGATTATTAAGGGTCAGGACCTCTATTTTGGAGAGGGTATAAAACCTTCCTTTCTGGTTAAATTCATAGATCACTCCATCGGTACCGATACGGTATTGCAGATAGGCGTTGGAATTAGGGGAAGGCTGCAGTTTCCAGCCGTCCTGCAGCAAGCGACGGATCGCGGCGCTATCCTGCCCCCTCCACCCTTTTTTCACCAGCCAATCCTGGACATCGCTGATACAGAAATTGATTTCCTGGACGCCATCCCGGTTATCCAGCAGGAAAAGCAGGATCTGGGCCACTTCACCTTCCAGTTTGTTGCGGTGGTAGCGTTTCACCCGATGGAGAGCCGGGGTCGCAATTTGCTCCGGACGGAACCACATCCGGGAACTGGCCTGGGTGGTGAACGAGCGCTCCACCAGGTAGTGAATGAAGAAGGGGATCTCAGCCCGCAGCTCGGCTAACAGGCTCTTGTTATCCTGCTGCAAGGGTGGTAATCGCCTGATCCAATAGCGGATCTCGCCGGGATCGATCTGGATGAAATTATCTTCATTATTGCTGCACAGGACGAATTTGCCGAAGAACTCTATTTCCTGCCGGTCCTGCCCTTTTGCTTCGATCTTGTAATACCTGGAAGTGCTGAGGCTTTTGATCCTTTCGGAATCTTCCTTGCGATCCAGGAAAGTTTCATCGACACCAATCAACAGCTTATGTGCCCATTCCGCGTTGAAATTGCTCCGGAAGTCCTCATTGCTGTTAATGGTCATGCTGTCTCCGAAAATGGCCTTCAGGAAGTTCAGGAAGGTGGTTTTACCGGTATTGCGCTCGGTGCTGACCAGGCAGAGGATCGGCAACATTTGCGTCGGATGGAGTAGCAGGATCTTCAGGTAGTCCAGGCCCAGGTCCAACTGTTCCCCGAAAATATGGTTCAGGAACACCAGGATCAACTTCGGGTAGCCGGGCCGGGGCTCATGGGTGAAAGGATGGTAACTGTTATAAAACCGGCCGACCTCCCTTTTATAATCCAGGTGACCGGGAACAAAACAAAACCCATCATATTTAGGAATCGCTGAAAGAAAGGATTTTCCGTGATCCTGTCTAATGCATTCCACCGACCAGGCTTGCAGGCTTTCGGTGAACTTCCCCCCTACTAATGGCTTTCTAACGTGTTTGTAGTAGACTGTACCAATCCGGATATATTCGCTTGTAGACATAAGAATCCTTTTCCAGTTGTACCGGGTTAATTTCTTTTGAGGACATTGTGTTTCATGGAGGCGATAACTTCGGACCGTTTGAAGTAAACCCTTCCGTTTAGCCGGAGGTACGGTAATCCCTTCTTCATCCAGTCCGTCAGGGTAACTAAGGAAATACCCAATTCCGCGGCGATCTGCTGACGACTTAGAAGGGGTTCTTCCGGAGCCATTTTGGCCGGCTTTAAATCCGGATTTCGTAATTCTTCGCGAAGGGCTTCCCGTACCCATTTTTTAAAATCTTCTTCCTGTGGGAGAAAAACATTGGTCATAAAATTAAATTTTAGCCAAAGCTCCGGGGAATCGGTAAGGATAGCAATGAGGGATGAGGGAGGGATTTGACTGGATTTAATCTGCTTGGTTATAAATCGATTATGCATTGAGTTATCTGGGTGGCACAGCATAATTGCCGACCGTTCTCAATATTAGATATGATTAAGAAAGACTGCTCAATCGTTCTGGCCTTAGATATAGCTTACATGATTTTCCATTAATTTGCCTTCTCGTAATCAAGTGGACCGCTTAGTTTTAGTTATGAAAAGAAAGCGAAATACCCCTGCCAGAAGTAATCTTCCCGTCTATAGAGATCAGAGATTAGAGAACCTGCCGGGAGAAAGATGGGAAGATGTTCCCGGACTGGATGGATATTTCCAGGTCTCTACGCTGGGTCGTATAAAAAGACTGGAAAGAGAGGCGGTGTATCCAAATGGAAGCATCCGCATTTTCCCGGAGAAGATCATATTGCCACGCATTATAAGAACCTATAACAAATTTGTACGCGATTACAAGTACCAATTTTTTGCTTTTCTTAGGGTGGAAGGCCGAAAACACTATCTGCCTATCCGCCGACTGGTTTACTATTGCTTTGTAAAGCCGTTTGCGCTGGATGACATGTCGGTGTGTATTGTTTCTATTAAAGGAGATGGTCGGGATATTCGTCCGGATAATCTGGAAATGATCCCTCGCCCGGCTAGAACTAGGCGGGTCTTTGATCAGAAGCGTATGGCGAGTTCTTTTCGGGTCATCGGCAACCAAAAAGGGGTATTGGCTTCTCTAACTGTCACCCGGCGCATGGTCTCTCAGTATGATCAAAAAGGAAGAAAGGTCAAAACGTTTGCGAGTATTTCTGACGCCGCGCGCGCTATCGGGATAGGCCATTCCAGGATCAGCCATGTCGTCAACGAATTGGAACCCACAGCGGGCGGATTTTTCTGGCGATTTGGCAAAGAGAAAACCTTTAATGTCAGGGAGTTTCTTGCTAAACGTATGCGGGGTTATACGGAAAAGAGAGGTACCAAGGTTACCCAATACGACCTCAAAGGGAATCCTATTGCGTATTTCATATCATTGCAGGAGGCGGGAAAGGCGGTCAAGGGACATTGGACAGCGATATCTGCCGTAATAAGAGGAAAGCGTAAAACGGCATATGGATACCGATGGGGAAAAGGATACCACAATAGAAAAATAAAGCCTTTGCCGGCAAAATAATCAAGCGGGTACACTACATGAATTACTTAATCTTTGATATGCTGGTTAGCCCGCTTCTTATAAAAAGGGAAACTATATTTTTTTCTTTCAACCAATGTTAGGAGCGTCCAGATCAGCTAGGCATTTCAGGTACATTGTCTTTCTGGGATATTTCCATTAGCAAACCTTGTCGGTATAATGTGGGTAAAAGAAAGCTTAATGCAGCGCTCCTCAAGTAATTACCCTTCCAATTTTACAGGATGTGTTTAGCCCAGAGAAGACAAATCATTAAAATCAATAAAATTATTTTTGATTAGCCATATGATAACTAAAAAAATTTCCCTTACTTCGTCTTACATATTCTCTCTTATCCCTTGAATGTCCTTTCTATTCAACTTACTCTGATTAGTTTATAGTAACCCCCTAGACGTATGGGCCATGCCCTGCGTAACACCCCTAAACCGGCTTCTCATGCAAGGATCCCGGAGCGCAATCCTATTGCTGCTCATCTGCATATCTCATTCAGCTTATGCGCAGGCTCAGCCTGACAAGACGGTTGCTATCACAAATTTTCCTTCCCGATTCTTCAATAAAATAGAGCACAGAATCTCCAACCTGGACGATCAGCTTATTCACCAGACAAAAAAATATTTGGAACGCATGCGCAAGCGTGAGCAACGCATGTATGAGAAACTGTGCAAAAAAGATTCTGTGGCAGCGAATGCATTGTTTGCAGGGTCGATCGCACAATATGACGCGCTGGAAAAACAACTAACAAGTGACACCGGCGGTGCCAAGCTGCACCTGTCCGGGGAATACCAGCCTTATATGGATTCTTTGCAAGGCATGCTGAAATTCCTGAAAAATGACGGTGCCGCTGGCTCTCTTAAGCAATTAAAGGTGCTGCAAGCGAAAATGCAGGATGCCGATCAGATCAAAGAGTTTGTTCGTCAGCGGAAGCAGCAGATATCCCAATATGTTCAGCAACATGCCAACCTCTCCGGCCTTCTGGGAAAGGATTTCCAGGGCATGAATCGGAACGCATATTACTACGCTCAGCAGGTGCACGAGTACAGGCAGATACTGAATGATCCGGACAAGCTAGAGAAGAAGGCGCTGGTCTTGCTGAACAAATTGCCTGCCTTCCAGGCATTTATGAGTAAAAATTCGCAATTGGCGGGGCTGTTCAATTCTCCCTCAAATTCAAATTATGGCAACCCCGCCGCCCTGGCTGGTTTGCAAACCCGCGACCAAGTGGCGGTGCTGATCCAGCAGCAGGTGTCAGCGGGTGGAGCTGGTGGCGCAGCTGCCTTGCAGGCCAACCTGCAATCTGCACGGACACAACTGGATGGATATAAGGATAAGGTGACAAAGTTCGGCGGCGGCAGTGGCGATATTGATGCGCCGGATTTTAAACCCAACGATCAAAGGACAAAGACATTCTGGAAGCGATTGGAATATGGGGCGAATTTTCAGACGACCCGAAATAATTACTATTTCCCTACGGTGTCAGACTTCGGTCTCTCTGTCGGCTACAAATTGGGGGGGAAAGGCACCATAGCTGTCGGAGCAAGCTATAAGTTAGGCTGGGGCAATGGGATCCAGCATATTTCCTTTACCAGTCAGGGAGTAGGATTAAGGCCTTTTTTTCTGGATGTTAAGATCAAGGGTAGCTTTTCAGCATCGGGAGGATTAGAATACAATTATACGGCGGCCTTCCGCACTGTACAACAGCTGCGTAATTGGGACAGCTGGACAAAAAGTGGCCTCATTGGCTTCGCAAAAACAGTGTCGCTGAAGAGCCGGGTCTTCAAAAAGACGAAGGCAATGTTGCTGTGGGATTTCCTCAGCTATCAGCAGGTGCCGAAGACGCAGGCGGTGATATTTCGATTAGGCTACACACTCTAATGCATTTGAAATTTTCGCATATATGTTTAATCCAGGGATCAGATTACAATGGTTGACCTTACTGACGCTCTTGTCAGGATGGGGTATTTCAGCAAAGGCGCAGCAACTACAGAACACACTTGGTACAGTGAGTATATCTTCGCCAACTGCTGCTTCATTGGGCAAATTCGGTGACATACCGGTAAGTTATCACACGGGTGTGCCGGCTGTGGATATCCCAATTTATACAGTGAAGGCCGGATCCATTTCCTTACCCATCAGTCTTAGCTATCATGCTTCCGGCCTCAAGGTGATGGAGCCTGCGGGCTGGGTGGGTGCAGGCTGGTCGCTCAACGCAGGCGGCGTGATCACGCGGACTGTCATGGGGCAGCCGGATGAGAGTGGCACCATCAGCGGCAGCGAGACCAATGGACATTTCAGCCACAATGGATATAACAGTTATTTATATTCTGGATCTGTCCAGGACTGGAATGGATTTGCGGAGGGGAGAAAGGACGGTGAGCCGGACCTTTTCTTTTTCAATTTCGGAGGATATTCCGGCAAGTTTTATTTCCGCGATGATCGGACGCCCATTTTAGTGCCACAGCAGGATATACGGATAATACCCTCCTACAGCGGGGGACGGAGCATCGATTATTTTACGATCGTTACGCCGGATGGCACCCAATACGTTTTTGGCAATTCTCCCGGCGTAACCGGAGCGACTCCCATAGAGACCACCAACTGTTATTCCCGTAAGAATGGAGCCGTTGGCTCGCCGCCAGTCTCCAGTTGGTTTCTGAATAAGGTGGTTTCTGCTGATAATCAGTTTGCGATCAACTTAAGCTACCAGGCGGAGACCTATGGTTATTTTACTATTTCCATGTTCCCGGTGAATGGAACGAGCACCGGATCGGACGCGCTGGGTTATGACCTGGTAAAGAACATCATTCAAGGTGTGCGGTTAAGTCAAATCAGCTTTCCAAATGGCACTGTGACTTTCAATGCCGGGGCTGTTCGAACGGATCTTTCCGACAATGTGCAATCTATCAGTGATGGCGTCAATACCAGCGCTACTTCGCTGGACGCTATCCAGATAAGCGATGGTGGCGGATTTTGCAAAAAGTTCAATTTTTCTTATACTTATTTTTCAGGCGACAACACTGCGCTGCCGAACGACCTGGTATGGGGTGCGACGATCAATACTGACAAACAGCGGTTGCGGCTAAGCAGCGTGCAGGAAGTAACCTGTGACGGCGGCATACAGGTACCGCCTTACACATTCACCTATTACGGGGACGGAGGCGTCGTGCCACGTCGACTCGGTTTTGGCATAGATCATTGGGGGTATTACAATGGTCAAACAGGCAATACGGGCCTGATCCCCACCTTCACCGTCAACGGGAACTCTATTGCCGGGGCGAACCGGAGCGCGGCTTGGCCGGCGATGCTTTTGGGATCGCTTACGCGCATCGATTACCCAACGGGTGGATACAATACATTCGATTTCGAGTCCAACACAGGAATGGTCAGTACCACCCAGATCGTTCCCAAACAATTGGCTGCATTTGCTTTTCACGTTTTTGGTCAGGGCAGCATTCGTGATACATTGCCGTTTCAAACAACAGGCTATAATGTTAATCTTCATGTCTCTACCAACTGTAATTACGGCGCATGGTTAACGATCTATAACGCCAGCAACCAGATAGTTTATAACGTTCACCTCAGTAATACGCCAAATTCTCCGGATGACCCTCCGGTGGAGTATGACGATCCGATCCCAATCCTATCCGTACCGCCAACAGGTACATTCACTGCGATTGCTTATTTGGATATTGACCCTGCTAATGTCAGCCTTATCAGGGGAGGCGTGTCCATTCTACTGAATTCATCAGAGGAGTCAACGACCACTCAATCGACAATCCTGGGCGGGATAAGAATAAAAAGTATAACAAACGCCGCAGGATCAACAAGTGTCCCTGAAATAAAAAATTTCACCTATTCAGGCGCACTGTTGTACAGTCAGCCGACTTATGCGCAGCGGATCCGTAATGATCTTATCGCAAATGTAGGTTACTGGAATACCACCACCGGATATGGTTCCAACTTGATCCCGAATGGTTGTCCGTCTTCCGGAGACTATTTTAAATCCCCCGGCAGTATACGCCCCATGGCTTCTTTCGAGGGTAGTATCATGGGTTATCTGGCCGTGTCGGTTGCACAGACCGGAAACGGGAGAAGCGACTACAATTATTCCACTCCGAGCGGCGGGTATGGGCAGCTTTCAAATGTTGTTTCACACAACAACGTGGAGGCGGCCTGCTCCTCAAGTATCCCTAATTATCCGGCTGCACCTTTGCCTTATGATCCTATGAGAGGTCAATTAGCAAGTGAGCTCCATTTTAACGAAGCAGGCGTTTTGTTAAAGGATATATACTATAACCCGGTGTTCGACCAATCACCTGTATTAAGTGCGCCGGGCTTTATTGTAGCGTCAACTATGATCAATGGAGGAAGTCAGCTGCTGGGGACTTACTATACGCTGAATACTGCTCGAAAAGTAAGTATGCAAATGGTGCAACACGATTATGGCGCTAATGACGACCGTGTTACAAATACGACGACGACCTATTATGGCAGCGCCTTTCATAATCAGCCGACCAGACAGGTGACTGTTATCTCCACAGGAGATAGCATAGTGAAAAAAACCGCCTATGCCATGGATTTCCGGTTGTCTTCCTGCGATACGATATCTGATTGTTCTGCCACCTACAATACTTCTTGTACTTCCTGCCTATCAACATATAACTCAGCAATTACCAGCTGCGGCGGCAGCTCTACTTGTCTTACGAGCGCATATGCCGCCTACCAGCAGTGTCTTACCAATGCACGGACCAGTTATGTCAGCTGCCGGAATACGAATTACATGGGGCCCACCAATTCCTTTTCTACTTGTCATACTAACGCGGAAAACAATGCTGATGCGCTGCAAAAACCCATCCTGAAAATGCAGGATATAAATATGAATGCGCCCATAGAGGTCAGTGACTGGAAGAATGCCAACCTGCGTAATGCCAGCTTTGTCGCATACGAAGCGGCAACGAGCCCGGCTGGCTTCTCCTATCCGGGGAAGATGCACCAGCTAAACCTGCAGACTGTCTCAACGACTTTTACACCTGCCTCCGTCTCCGGGACTACGGTAGTTAAAGACAGCCGCTATCTGCAGGAAGCCACTTTTTCTTATATAAATGGGAACCCAGTGCAGACCACGGCGCATGATGGTGTACCCGTTTCCTATGTCTGGGATCACCTCAATACGCAGCCCATTGCAAAAGTGAGCAATGCCACGGTCGACCAGGTGGCCTACACCAGTTTCGAAGCTGATGGTTCCGGCGGTTGGACTGTTGGCAGCGGATCAAAACTTTCCGGCGGCATCACCGGAAGTAAGTATTATTCCCTTACGGGTAATATAACCAAGTCGGGCCTCGTCAGCAGTAATACTTACACTGTATCGTACTGGACTACGGGTAACAATACCCCGTTTACCATTTCAGGTAACCTTCAGGGCTATCCAGTAAAAGGGAAAACGATAGCAATTAACGGGATGGCCTGGACGTATTATCGACATAGGATTACCGGTCAAAGCACTATTTCAATTGGCGGATCTGGTAATATCGATGAGCTTCGACTCTATCCATCTTCAGCGCAAATGACCTCTTATACCTACCAGCCCCTGGTAGGTATGACCAGCCAGTGCGACATCGGTAACCGGGTGACTTATTACGAATACGATGGGCTACAACGCTTGAAGCGCATCCGGCACCAGGAGCAGAATATTATCAAAACATACGACTATCAATATCAGGCGCCTTCCGGATGTGGCAATAATTGCTACATCATCACGATGCAGACCCTTTCAGGAACAAATACCCTTGGCTACCCGGTAGGAGTCTTCAATGTCCATGGTAAGCTGCTGGACACTGCATCCACCTCACTCCGATTTGTAACCTTATGGAATGCCGACACCGCCAATGCCCGGATCGGAACGCTATCGGTAGGCGGGGATCCCCTGAATTTTAACATGACGCTGAACACTGGAATGAGCTTGCCTGCAGGCGTGACGGGCTGCCGCTACTACAAAGTAGACCTGGCAAGCAACAAGTTTGACGGTGTACGCAATCCCAATGGTGCGTATGTAGATTTTGGCGATGGAACGGGAATGCGATTGCCTGGGAACGCCACCGATGTAGCTCCTTCTCTCCCCGCCAATACGACGGTATCCATCATTGCCAGCGGTGAATACGCCACCAATATCCCGTACTATATTCATAGTTATCAGACTTCAACGTTGAAGACCGTGACATTCTATCATAATGATAGTGCCGGCACTTGTCACCTTGACAATGCTACGAGTCCTGCAGTCAGCATGCTTGCACTGGTAAACTTACGCGGCAATCTACCTCAAAACCTGGCCATCTTTGGGAGCAGTTGTTACCAGGATGGTACCGTGAATACGGTGGCAGCAATCAGCAATTGGTCCAGTATTCATTCTGTTCAGTATTTCAATCTTGTCAATGGAGATCAGCTTCATCCTAATAAAAATATGTCTTACGCGCAGGACTTTATGCAATTTAATCCGGGCTTGAAAAAGATCTCGACCGCGTTGTCTTACTATAGGACAGGCTATCGGGATACTACTTTCAGACTTAGCCGCTTGAAAAGTGATTGGAACACCTTTTTCAGCGAACTGGAATTTCTTCAGATCAACGAGGATCACTGGAACCATGAGGACCTTTCCGGGCTTAGGCATTTAAATTTTTTCAGGATTGAAGCCACCACCCAAAACCACCAGGACGACAGCAATAGTCCCCTTATACCACTTGATTCCACTGTCATGGATAATATTTTGAACCAGATAGCCGCCGGTGCAGGGCAAAGCGTAACCAATGGCACCATCGTCCTGGATGCAGGCGGAGGGACCAGAAGTAACAGCAGCTACCTTGCCGTGCAATCACTATTGTTAAAAGGCTGGACTATTATTATCAATGGCGTAACCCAAATAAACCCTTGACCATTCACTCCATCATCCCATCAATATGCAATACATCAAGAAATTAGTAACCGTCCTCCTCCTGGTGGGCGCTTCTGCCGGCGAAGGCCTGCAAGCTCAAACTTCCAGTTTCAACTTCACGGCGGCGGCTGTATCGGTCTCCGGATGGACTAACGTGTCGGGTGATCCTGCCGTTGCGACACGTACTGCGACTGATGCCGCTACCGGCATTAGTATAAGCTCTGTCTCCACGGGCAATTGGGCTGGGCTCAATAACGTGGCGGCGTACAACGGAGGAGGGATGACGACCGGCACATTTTTCCCTGCCAATGTCATGCGCAATCACTGGTTTCAATATGATGCGTCGCTTGCCAGCTACAATGCCGCCCTGCCCCAGTTGATCATTAGCGGTCTGAATGTCGATAGCTTCTATACCGTGTCCATGACAGGCAGCTGGGGTGATCAATACTACGCCATGGATCCGACGCGCTATACAGTCGCAGGAGCGACCGTCTATGGATATGCAGACATAAACCTTCGCTATAATACGGCCAATGGAGCCGTCTTCCACAATGTCGCGCCTAATTCCAGCGGGCAGATCAAGGTATATGTCAATACAGTGGCCACCACCAATGTGGCCGGCATCAGCGGTCTGCAGATCACCCGTGGCTATACAACGATTCCCACACCTGTGGTCAGCATGACCAGCCCTTCGCCCAATGTCACACTCCCGGAGGATGCCAATATCACGATCTCGGCCGATGCGTCGGAAGTCGGTGGGACTATCACACATGTGGAATTCTACCGGGATACAGTCAAGATAGGCGACGACTCGACCGCACCCTACAGCATGGTATGGGTGGCTTCCAATCCCGGCACCTATGCCTTGAAAGCACGTGCAATCGACGGGTCGGGCAACGCCGCTACTTCCACCATCACGGCTCACGTGGAATCGCTCAATGATTTCTGGTCCACCACCGGCAATATCGCCACCAATGCGGACACCTTTTTCTTGGGAACAGTGGATAGCAACGGGCTAGCGATGCGGACAAAGAATATCGAACGAATGAGGATTACCCCCACCGGCAACGTGGGCATCGGCACCAAAACCCCGTCTGCCCAGCTGCATACTACAGGCACCGTCCGGCTGGCAGGGCTAACCAATGACAGTACTCAGGACAGAGTGCTGGTCAGCGACACCTCCGGCAAGCTCTACTACCGGAGTGGAACGAATTTGTCCGGCCGCTGGAAATATGCCAATGGGACGGTATACGATTCAACAGATAACATCGGTATTGGCACCAGCAATACGCAAGGCTACAAGCTGGCGGTCAACGGCACGGCCATCTTCACGAAGGTCAAGGTGAAGACAGTAGGTACCTGGCCGGATTATGTGTTTGAAAAGGGATACGCCTTGCCCGGACTGGCAGAATTGGAACAGTATCTCATCGTCCATAAGCACCTGCCGGACATCATCCCGGCTGCGGAAGCGCAAAGGGATGGCATCGACGTAGCGGCTCAGCAGACAGCTTTGCTGAAAAAAGTGGAAGAGCTGACCCTCTACCTGATCGAAGAGAACAAACAGCTGAAGGAGCAGATGAAGGAGCTGTCTGCACAAAATGCCCGGCAGGAACAGCAACAGCAACAAATGCAGACCCTACAGCAGCAGATCGATGCCCTTGAAAAAATGATCCGGTCTAAAAAATAGGCTTTTACCAACTACTTTGACCTATGTCTCATAAACATTTTTCTGCAATAGGGATCGCCTGGCTGATCTCATACACTACGCTGGCGCAGGCGCCTCCCTCCAATAAGCCTACGACGGCAACCCAGGTACCTGCACCTTCGGGAACGGTGGCCACTACTCCTACGGGCTATATTACGGGCGGGCAGTCTCCCAAGGTCAATTGGGTAAGGGAACGGGATGCCATGGGAAGGATCACGGATACGACCACATTTGCAGCCGCCGCTTATGCCGACGTAAAGGAAACAAACCGGTTTTTCGACGGGCTAGGTCGACCGCTACAGGCAGTAGTCCGCCAGATCACACCCGGAAGCAGTCCCAATGACGTCGTGACCCCGGTGGTCTATGACCCGTTTGGCCGGGAGACCTTCAAATACCTGCAGTATGTACAGACAAGTGGCAACAACAATGATGGCGGCTTCAAGCAGGATCCGTTCAACTCACAAAAGGGTTTTTATCAGAACATTTATCCCTCGGAGCAACCAGCCTATACAGGGGAGCAGGTCTTTTATTCCCAAACTCAGTACGAGGCATCACCACTCAACAGGCCATTGAAAAGCATGGCACCGGGAAATAGTTGGGCGGGTAGCGGCAATGGTATTTCGCAACAATACCTCGTGAATGGGGCGGCCGATAGTGTTGTTATATGGAAAATAGCCAGTAGCGCGTTGACGTATGCTAACAATGACGTCACGACCAATATTCCCACAAGTGCCGGCTATTATGCGGCAGGAGAATTATACAAAAATGTCACCATCGATGAACAGGGACATGCTGTGATTGAATACAAGGATAAGGAAGGCCACGTTCTTTTGAAGAAAATGCAATCAGGCTCTATTGCAACTGATTTTTCAGGATATAGTGGCTGGCTTAGCACCTATTATGTCTATGATGACCTGGATAACCTGCGATTTGTCCTCTCGCCCAAGGCAGTGACCATCGCCTACAGCAATAGCTGGAACCTGGGCACGGACACAACGACTATCAGCGAACTTTGTTTCCGCTTTGAATACGACAGCCGCCGACACACGTCGGCTAAAAAAGTTCCCGGTGCAGCCTGGAACTATATGATCTATGATCAGCGCGACCGGCTGGTGTTTACTCAGGATGGCAATTTGAGGGCGAGGAATCAATGGATGGCGACTCTGTATGATGAATTGAACCGTGCCACTACCACCGGCATGATTACCTATACCGGGAATCCAAGCCAGCTTCAGCAGTATGTCACTACTCATACAGGCGCCGGCTCCCCTGGTACGGTGACCGTCAGCGGAACGACACCTTTTTCCCTCCCCCAGGATGTCAACCTGGTGGATCCGGCAGCCAATGGTGACTGGCGAGCGCTGAACACGATCACGCTGGATAATGGCTTTGAAACGCCGACTACCGTGGACTTTACCGCCGAAATCGTCACTGGCACTACCACCGGAAATGCTTTTACCAATATTATACCTGTCCTGGATAATCCGTTGCCGCCAACGGCCAACTTCATCGCCCTGACGATGACCTTTTATGACGACTACAGCAACACCCCGGACAAACAATATACCTCGTTTTACAATGCTTTTCTGGATGCCGGCGCCAACCAGCACGCGGAGCAGCCCCTTTCCCCGAGCGACCAGCAGACCGTTCAGACCATCGGTCTGGCAACGGGCACCAAAGTGCGGGTGATCGAAGACCCTGCAGATCTCAACCGAGGTCAGTGGCTGGCCACCGTCAATTTTTACGATGACCGCGCCCGGGTGATACAGACCCAGAGCGACAATTACAGAGGGGCAACTGATAAGGTTACGAACCGATATAATTTTACAGGGCAGATAATCTCCAGTTTCTTCCATCATCTCAACCCCGCCGCCTTGACCAACAACAATACCCGGATCAAGACCAACTTCAATTACGATCATGCGGGCAGATTACTGGAGGTGTATAAAAGTATCAATGAGGCTGACAGCACCAAAAGGCTGATCGTGCGAAAGGATTACGACCAGATGGGGCAGCTGAAGCAAAAGCACTTGGGACAACTACCTACGGATGGCAGCTTCCTGGAGACGCAGGACTACACCTACAATATCCGGGGCTGGCTGAAAGGGATCAATAAGGACTATACGAACAACGACAACAGCCATGGGGGTAACAGTCGCTGGTTCGGGATGGAGCTGAGCTACGACTGGGGATTTGGATTTAATCAGTTCAATGGGAATATTGGGGGCACAAAATGGCGCAGCAAAGGGGACGGACAACAGCGAGCTTATGGCTTTGGATATGATGCTACAAACAGACTGTTGTACGGAGATTTTAACCAATACAGCGGCAGTGGCTGGGACAAGACTGCGGGCATCGACTTCAGCACCGTGATGGGCAATGGCGTGGACCCGAATACTGCCTACGATGAAAATGGCAATATAAAAGCAATGCTGCAGTCGGGATGGCAGCTGGGGGGTAGCCATCCGATAGACTCACTGAGCTATACTTACTGTGCCAATAGCAATAAGCTGAAAAACGTCATTGACGGAAGGAACGATGCACAGACAACGATGGGAGATTTCAGGACATCCTCTCTTAGTCCCTATAATACCGGCAAAACCCCGGCAGCCGTGGATTATGTGTACGACTTCAATGGCAATATCACGCGCGATCTGAACAAGGACATCGGCAGCCAGTCCACGGACGGCATCATTTACAATCACCTGAACCTGCCCTGGCAGGTGAAAGTCCGCAGTGCCACGGGCACGAAGGGGACGATCACTTATATTTATGACGCGGCGGGCACTAAGATAAAGAAGACCACGGTGGACAGCGCCGGTAGTATGCAAACGGTCACTACCTATATTGGCCCATTCCAGTACCAGGGCAAGCGAGGAGCAGGCGCGAATGACGGCGCGCCGGCTGACACCCTGCAATTGATCAGCCAGGAGGAGGGGCGAATAAGGGTAGCTTCCGATACTGCAGGCGGTCATTGGAGCACAGCTTATAAGTATGATTATTTTATCAAGGACCACCTGGGCAATACCCGGATGATGCTGACGGATGAGCAGCAGACAGACCGCTATCCTGCCGCCACGATGGAAGTTGCAGACAGCGCCGTTCAGAATCTATACTATAGCAAGCTGGCCGATACCCGGGCCGACTTGCCTCCGGGCTATCCTACTGATACAACGACCAATCCCAATAACAAAGTTGTGCGGTTGAATGGCACTGCCGGGCAGCAAAAGTTAGGGCCTGGTATAACGCTGAAAGTCATGTCCGGCGACAAGTTCAGTATCCGGGCCAGCAGCTGGTACCGGCTGAATGGGGCAGTGCCAGGGTCACCTGCTAATCCTCTATCAGACCTGCTGGCAGCGTTGATCAGTGGTGTAGGTGCTCTCCCGGGTGGAGGCCATCCTTCTCCAGCGGTATTGCAGGCCAACAGCGCCCCACTTAGCGATAATATTACGCAGTTCCTGTCGGATACTGGGGCATCGATCAACAGTACGCGCCCACATGCCTTTCTTAATTGGGTGCTGTTCGATGAACAGTTTAATTATGTCTCTGAAAGCAGCGGCTTTGAGCAGGTGGGTGGCGACCAGGAGTTCAAAAAGCATGTGCGGCTGAATTTACCTGTGACAAAGAACGGATATTTGTATATTTACCTCAGTAATGAGACGCAGAATATCGATGTGTTCTTTGATAATTTGCAGGTGACGCATACAAGAGGGCCGCTGCTGGAGGAGGATCATTATTATCCGTTTGGGCTCACCATGGCCGGGATTTCCGACAAAGCACTAAAGGCTGGCTATGCGGACAACAAACACAGATATAATGGGAAGGAATTGCAGAACCAGGAGTTTAGTGATGGCAGTGGATTGGAGGAGTATGACTACGGGGCGAGGATGATGGATCCTCAACTTGGAGGTTGGCATAGTATAGACCCTTTAGCATTTAAATATACCGCTTACAGTCCGTATAACTACACTTTCAATAATCCGATAAGGTACATTGATCCTGACGGAATGTCCGCATTATATAATTGTGAAACATGTGGTCCATCAATTCAAGAGTATGAACAGAATCAAGACGAATTAGTAAGAGTCAAGTATTTGAGTGATGGACAAAAAATATGGACCGAGGAAATTTCTGAGGAAAAATATCAAGAGGCTACCAATGGTGGAACCACAAATGTAATAGGTGGCCCTGGCGGACCAAGTATTGGGATAATTTATTATAGTGCCGAAACTGTATGGGGGCAAGCAATGAAGAAAATGATACCGAATGCGATTGTCGCAGTTATGCCATCGGGACCAGATCAGGGAGGAATTAAAGATTTTCTAACTGCATTAAAAAAGATCAGTGATGCAAGTCCAAATGGAATCGGGTTTTTAGCGATATTCAGCCACGGAGGGTTAGCACATTCCAACGAAAATGGAATTTTCCCGAATGCCCATGTGGCGCCTAAGGCAGCGAATATTTATACGTCCGATTTAAATAAGGTCGCTGAACTTGTACAAAAAGGGGAAATTAAATTCTCCTCAAATGCGGCAATATATATGGGTGCATGTAACGGGGCCACATATTGGCACAATGGAAAGTCATTTGCAATGGAATTGTCACGCGCAACCGGTACAATAGTCATCGCGGCAGATAAAGCACATATGAATCCTTTTGACTACAGGAATGACAATAACACTAAGTTTTATCCTGATAAAGGAGGTACTTTGCTGTATAATTGGGCAAATTCTCCATTTGGGGACTTACAAGTACCGGTTGGAAGACAAATAATTGATGTCGCCGAAAAAGCCAAATCGTGGATTAAATAATCCTCTAATTACGCAGAAACAAAAAATAGAATGTATGAAAAAAGTAATAATATTATCGATTTTGTGGTTTTTTATGTCGAAAGACACCCTTGGTCAAAATGTCATTTCAATAGGCAAAAAAATAGAGCCTGACAAAATTGCTTATATTAAATTATTTGGCGCAATTAACGATACAATACCATGCGATCAAAGTAACACAAAGCTACTTTCAGTAGTCTATAATAACAAACTGTCATCTTGCTTTGAATATTTAAAAACCTTTGACAAAGCAAAGGCTTTAAAAATATTGAATCATTTAAAATCGGTAAAGACGTATGGAGGCTCCGATTTTGCGTGCTTTGACACCGATTATGCCTTAGTACTTTATGATGAAAAAGGAAATATAAAAGGGTATACCAATATTAGTTTTTTTTGCAACAAATTAATTCCAACTCCTGAAATACCAGAAAGAAATTACTACTCAACAAAAAAACTTCGTTTGGTTGGATTTTCGAAAAGCGGTCGACGTATTTTGTTGCAATTGTTGGGTATAAAAGAAACGGAGGCGGTTAGAAGTTTTCACGGCAATTGAATAATAATAGGATGCTCAATTGGATACGATTTTGACAGACACCAATGAATTATCTTCTTAAACTATTTATCCTTGCATGTTCTATTTTTTCACTTGTAGGTATTCTGATAATCATCAACAATGTACGACACGATCCTATACAGTTACCTTACAATTTAGCTCTTGAAGTAACTGGTTTTTTGTTTTGGTATCTTCAACCTATTCTCGGACTTATTTTAATATTCATATCTAAAAAAAGAAAAATAAAATATTGGGGAATATTTTTTTTCGCGTTATGGTTTTTCGCTTTTTTAACTTACATATTCAGACCTTAAAACTCCTGGCGGCTGTTCCGCTGCTTTACCTAGTGTGAGATCCGCTGGAAGAGGAGTGTGCGGGTTATGGCTCGGTAATATTGATAAGGTGATAGTAATGCTTTCCTGATTTTACCTTTGTCACGCGCACGAATGGTGTGTCTGTTATTGGCCCAAGAGCAAATTATCGACAATTTGCAAAACAACTCAGTGCAATATTTTCGATAATTGTTTTTATTTTATCATGTATGAATTCTGAAGCTCAACAATATAGAGTCGTATCTAATAGCGAGTGCTTGCAATATCTTCAGGTAAACGGAAAAAAAATGGAAGACTTTAATTGGGAATACTCAATTCCCAGCAATAGTGGCCTGGTTTTTACCCTTAGTAATGGCGAGTTCGTGATTATCCCGAGTCATTTGAAGCCAGATGTTCCCTGTATGATAATTAGTGATAAGAGTCAATTCTTAAAATTTATTGAACAGGATTTTTTTCCGATTGGAAATGAAAATATGACTTGGATGGAGCTTCATGCTCCAGAAATTAAAAAATTTGGATCGGGATTTATGTCCGAAGATACTAGTATTAATAGCGCCCTTGGAATTAAGGCTCCTTTTAGAGATTCTGAAGAAATTCAGTCGTCATTCGAGAAACTGCGTATGTATATACGTAGTACAATCGAAAACAAAAAGCAGGTGTCTGCGGCGGTTAATGCTTTTGGGCTGGCCGTGACAGAATACTTGATTACTGTAAAAAAATATGCATGGGAACTGCAAAAAAGGTACGAAACATATAATCCATATTATTACCCTGTAATTATCGTGGATGGCAAGAGAATCAATACTATTTCAAAGCTTTATATAGCACTTGATAGCCACAGTGAAGCTTCATACAGTCTATTTAGTAGATTTGTTTCTCTGTAAAGTCGGCAGTAGATCAAAGCAATTAGCTCAAGTTTGTGGGTTGTCGTAAGCTATTGAAAGAAAAATTTCTGCAGAGATTTGCTCAATTCCAGAAATGCAGGATCATCTGGTTTAAGGGAATTATTTACCTCATAGATGCGCCTTTCAATTGAATCAATCTTACGACCCTTGTATGGAGCAAAATGCAATCTCAAGATTTGGGCAATATCGTTCAGGTCCATAGCTGTAAAAAGAGGGTCGCCGACTTTGTTTTTACGGGTCGATTTTCCCGTTAAAGCTTTAAGGCACAAGAAAAGGGCAATTAGCTTATCCTTCATGCTCAGGTTGGTAAGTTGAATATTCCCAGTTTCATATTTATCTGCCAGATTCATTATTCTAGACTCGGTATTTTCAAGGATAGAATCCACTTTTGCCTGAAGGTCAACACTAATTCGATCAGCCAATTGATCAACGGATGGCTGGCTTGGAGTATCACTAGAGGACAATGTATTTTGTAATTCATTTTTGACGATGACTGTAAGGTCCTGCCGGATGAACTGATTATAGGATGTTATTTTTTGTTGTTCCTTCAAATCTGCTAATTCCTCGTCTGCCCAATCCAGGCAAATTTCGGTAATTGACCGCCTGCTTAAATTACTTCCTTTTTTAAATCCATTGATCCGATGCTGCAACTGCCGTTTCAAGAATAAGAGAAAATCACGCTTATCAGTATATAAGGAATAATTCGCTTCGATATACTTAATAGCATCCTGGGGTGTAACTAGCAAATAGGAATACACAATTTTTGGCAACAAGGAGTACATAGAAATTGGCAACAAGGAATGCAGAGTTTCTTTCCGATTCCGGGGCGTCCGGATAGGAAAAGACCATCTTCGCCGGTCTAAAATGGCCGGTAATTATGAATGCATACTTAACCAAGTTGATGATGTACCACGAAGTGCACAGAATGAGCCGGGAAGGATGCTCCGTCTCCAAGATCTGCAGAACGGTATTGCTGAATTGGCGTACTGTAAAGAGCTATCTGTCAATGGATGAGGGACAATATGAGCAGTTCCTGGCCAAGCAATCAGACCGGAATAAAGAGCTTCTGCTTTACGAGGGGTTCGTCAAATCAAGGCTGGAACAGTACCAGGACACGTCCGCTGCCCAGATGCACGACTGGCTGAAAGAACATTGCGAGGGTTTTCCGCCGGTATCGGCCAGGACGGTCTTCAATTTTGTTGCCTGGGTCCGCCAGCAGCACCATCTGCCTAAGATATGCCTGGTCCGGGAATACGAGATGGTAGAAGAAACGCCGTATGGAAAGCAGGCGCAGGTTGACTTTGGAGAATATACTCTCAGAGATAACCACGGCAAACGAGTAAAAGTCTTCTTCTTTACGATGGTGCTGTCCCGATCCCGCTACAAGTATATTTGGTTTACCACCCACTACTTTACGAGCGAATTATCCGTCCAGGCCCATGAAAGAGCGTTTGCGTTCTTTGAGGGCATTCCCGAGGAAGTCGTTTATGATCAGGACAAGGTTTTTATCGTCAGCGAGAACAAAGGAGATATTATCCTTACAGAAGGCTTCCGGGCTTATACCCGGGAAAGACCCTTCCGATTGCATTTTTGCCGCAAATCGGATCCGGAAAGCAAGGGTAAGATCGAGAATGTCGTGAAATACACCAAGCAGAACTTTTTATACAACCGGCCATTCTCCGACATCGATACCCTCAATCAGGAGGCACTGGCCTGGCTGCTACGTACAGCCAATCAACTACCGCATAACGGCACTAAAAAGGAGCCCTATGCGCAATGGAATATCGAAAAATCCTTCCTGCAGCCTTATACGGCTTGCCCTACCAAACCAGCCCTGGTCTTGTATACAATCCGAAAGGACAATACCATCTCCTGGAAAAGTAACTTTTATTCGCTGCCGTTAGGATCCTATAAGGGAAGAGGCAGCGAGGTAGCTGTTCAGGTAGAAAATAATCAACTCGTTTTATGTCATGCCGACGGCACGGAGATATGCCGCCACCTTATTGCTGCTGGCAGCGGACAGAAAGTGAAGAAGATTGACCATACGCGTGATAAAACAAGCGCCATTGCCGAAATGATGGAGCAGCTGTGCGCATTGCTGGATAACCCTGGAAAGGGTATGGAATTCTTCCGGCTCATCCGGCAGTCCAAGCCTCGCTACATCCGCGATCAGCTGCTGTTGTTCCGGAGTGTTGCCGAAAAAGCTGATCGGCTGATTATCACGGAAGCATTGGAGTATTGCTGCCAGAACAAGGTAAACAGTGCCGGCGACTTCCAGGCGGTCGTGGAGCAATACACACAGACCCGGCAAACGGAACAAGCGATGGGAAGAGTCTTGCAAATGAATCCACTCAGCGGCTCCCTGCCCGCCGAAGCGCTGATGCAGCCAGCCACCAGTGCTATAGCAGATTATGAAATTATTTTACAAATTAAATACCAATCATGACAGACAACAAAGAACTGATCGGGCAATACTGCCGCCAATTTAACATGAGCGGGATCCCCGCCAGTCTGGACCAACTATTGATGGATGCCGAAGCCGGTGCTATGGGATATCTCGACTATACCAGCAAGTTATTGGGAATAGAAGCGGCCTACCGCGAACAGAACGATGTCCGTAAAAGGCTCAAAGCGGCTCAGCTACCTGCATCAAGTGACTTAGGAGTCTACGATCACACGCAGGACAATGGGCTCCCTAAAGCCCGTTTAAATCAACTCAGGGAACTAACCTGGCTGGACCAGGTGTATAACATCATGCTGATGGGTCCCTCAGGAACAGGAAAGACGTTTCTCGCGGCAGGACTGTGTGCAGATGCGGTGAAAAAAAGATACAAAGCCTACTTCCGGACCATGGATGAGCTGATCAATATGCTCAAGATGAAAGATTTTACCAAAACTGCTAAGGCTGACTATAAGCGTCTATGCAGGGCCAGCCTAATTGTCATCGATGATATCATGTTGTTCCCCATCGAGAAAAGCCAGGCGGTCAATCTCTTTAATTTTATCAATCAGCTGTATGAAAAAACGTCTTTTATCATTACAACCAACAAAAAGCCGACGGAATGGGCTGTTATGCTCGATGATGAGGTATTAGCCACGGCTCTGTTGGATCGTTTCCTTTACCATTGTGAGATTATTAACTTGAGCGGGAAAAGCTATCGGTTGGAAAATCGGAAAACAATTTTTTGACGACAACTCCAGTAAATATACCTTTAGCAAACTCTGCACTCGTGTTGCCAATTTCTCTGCACTCCCGATTGCCAAAAACTCTGCATTGTTGTTTGCCGACTACACCTGGGGATTATATGCCCAAATCTTAAGGAAAATGCTGTTGTAATATAGGGCAGCATTTGGCAGTTTTGGAAAGTAAAGGACAAAATCATCTTTATAAGGGCCTATCTGGTACTGAAAGTAAGGTGTAAACTGACCCGGCTCATTGGAATAATTATTTATCTCGCCGAGGATCAACCCCGCATTCCGCAGGAACATCTTGTTCATCAGGTATTTTCTTAACATAGGATCAAGTCTTTTTAAGGCTTTCAAATAAAGCATTTTCCCCGTGGCTCTCATATTTCATGAGGGTCCGGATATCGGTGTGTTGGGTAATCTTCTGCACAACAGTAATAGGAACTCCCTTCTCCAGCATGATGGTAACGAAAGTCCTTCGGGCCATATGAGAGGACATGAACTCATATTTTGGCTGGCGGATCTGGACTTCTTTGACACCACTAAACCGGATAATTCGGACGGGATGATTCAGTCCTACAATTTCGCCAATATCTTTGAGATACTCATTAAATTTCTGATTGGAGATTACCGGTAAGGTATAGTTATATTTTTCGAGGATAGGCAAGGCATTTCGGATAAAGCCGGTGAAAGGGACAATGACCCTCTTCTTTACCTTGATGGACATAAAATCCCATTTTCTGCCATCAAAATCATCCCGGCTAAAGCGCATTATATCAGAAAATCGCTGGCCGGTAAAGCAACCGAAGCAGAACAGATCCCGGACCCTTTCCAGCCGTGGCTGGTCAGATAAGTCTTTATTAAGTAGTTGGAATACCTCATTCTCAGTCAACGCGACTATCTCGTTTTTGCTCTTTCTTTTGATTTGGGTCTTTATATTTGTAAAAGCTGCAGCATTTTGGTGATACCCGTTTTCATAGCACCACTGCAGAAAGGATTTAAGGGTCGCACAGTATTTGGCTATGGTATCATTGAAAAGACCCCGTTTGGGCTCATCCTCCGAAATAAAGGGATGTTTTTTGCTCACCAGGAACTTTTCGTACCGGTCAAAGAATGCCTGGTTAAAGCTGCTAAAGGTCAGGCTTTTCCCTTCTTTGGCCTGGAGGTCATCGAGGCTTTTAAATACAGTCTTATACTCCTTTAGTGTGCCAGCCGTAAGAACCTGCTGCTTTGTAGTTTCAAATTCTGCCTTTGCTCGTGCCAGCGAATCCCGTTTCACGGGAACGTTGCCGTTTATCTGGCTTTCCAGCAAATTGCGGATCTCCGCCTCATCCAGGAAGTCTCTTTCATCTTTCAGTTTGCTGTATTGCTTTAGCAGGCTATTGGCAATAGTATCGAGCTCGTTGTTAAGTTCCAGGCTGCCCCTGATAATCGTTTTATATTTCCCTTTGTTAAAATCCCATTGCTCCGGCAGGACCTTGATTGTGGTCCTGGCTTTGACCCGCTGCCCGCGTTCATAAGTGAAAAACAAGTAAAGGGTCGTTTGCTTGGTATTTAGGACGTTTTTGGGATAATGCTTCTTCAGCCGTTTGTATTCGGCGGTTATTTCCTTTAGCTCTTCTTTTGGTATGGAGTCAAGGAAAGGTTTGTCAAGATAGAAATTAACGAATGCCATAACCCAAAATTAGGAAATTATCGATTATATTCTCGGACAAAGTTCGGACAGATTTCTTGATATTTACCGAGATAAAAGAGGAAAGATATTTACCGGTAAATTTATAATAGCTTAATTATTAACTTAATATAAGTACAGATCAGGTAAACCAAATTAGAATAAGCTAATAGGTTCGAATCCTGTCTTCCCGACGAAACAAGATCAACACATGCCCCCGCGATAGCGGGGGTTTTGCGTTTTGAGCCAGACGCGTCGAGCTGGCTCGAAAGTGGATGGCGAAATAAGCAAAAAGCCCGAAGGGCTGTGTTGATCTTGTTTCAGGCCCCCCCTTTGAGGATCACCGAAGCCGATAGGCCGAAGGTAATCCTGTCTTCCCGACCATATTTATCTCTGTTTTGCAAGACCCGCTCTGGTAGCGGGTTTTTTGTGGTTCGAAGTTCCTCAATGAATAGCATCTGATCAGTTATTTAATTGATAGTCAAAGAAAGCTCGGTTCGAATCCAGTCTCTTCATAGACAGTTTGTTCATTTCACTGAACGTAGAAAATTCGGAATGTATATCACCGTCCCCTGGTCACCGCAAAAATAAAACTGCGTATCCCTTTTAGTAAAAACTATGTCTTTATCATAAGTCACTTCTAAAGTCTGGCTATCGCGCCATTTTGCTGAAATATGTTTCCCCTGTCCAATAAAATACAACACCGAGCCACCACCGTTGCCCCAAGATAGTAAAGAACCTGTCTGTACATAGGCCCCATTAGTAAAGTGCTCGCTTACAGTAAATGTCTTCTGCCCATCGGGTGCAGTTATGTTTATAAGTTCCCGATATGTGAATTCATATTTAGGTTTTGCTCTACGTTTTGGTTTTTCTTTTTCAGTCGAAAGGTGAAGAAGAAATTTATCAAGAGCTATTTTCCGCTTTTTCAAAGTCTTTTCGTCTGCTCCAAGGCTTTTCCAAACTTCCAGATCATTTTCAGTGTCTATAATTTCTTTTACCTGTTGAAAAATCTTGGGGTCAAGTGCTTTAGTCTCCCATTGAGCTAGCGCGAGTCCGAAAAGGCTATTATTTCTATCATCATGGTCATTAAACATTTCTGAAAAATCTTCTTGAATTTTTTTTGAAATGTCATTGGGATCGTTTCCCTGGTTGTACAAGTCGAAGAAGCTATTGTAAATATCTAAGAAGGCGTCATTGCCGTTAACCTTGGTGTCCCATGTACCCATGACGGTCTATTAGTTTATTAATTGGTGATTTGAATTTAAAATACAAGATATCACATTTATGTTTCTTCCTTTAAACTCCCTAACATTTTTTTAACTTTCTTGGCAACGGAACCAGAATGTCAAAAAAATATTTGAACCCCTCGTTTTCAAATTCCTAGAATTGCTAATCGTCTAAGATCAGAAAGAAAATGATTCGGGAATTGTCCTGTCTTCCCGACCATTTTTCACAATATTTTGCGAAACCCGCTCCCAGAGCGGTTTTTTTTGGTTCGAATGGGGTTCGATGTTGATTGCTAATTAAGCTATTCTATTGCTAATCAATGTTGGCATGGTTCAAGTCCTGTCAAGCCGTTTGTTAATAGTTGAACTGTTTATCCCTTTTTCGATCTTTAAATGTTGTTATTCAATGGTTCAAGTCCTTCCCCCAGCAGTATGATCTTATCAGTTTCTTTGTGTGTAAAACCTGGTTTTGCACGTATTACCCCTCTTGGTTCGCCAAACTCTACACTAGCACTGTCCAGGATAATTTTATTGGGGGGACAATAATGTAAGGTCATTTTCTTTCAGTTTTTCTAAATGTACACCCGTCAATTGGCATTTAGATATGTTGATGCCGACAAGGTATTTTTCATGAAGATTAAAATAAAAATTTATTTTTCAAAGTATTATGTTAGCCAATCGTCTTAAATCTAGAAGAAATAAGTAGTGATGTATAGAAAAGCATAGTGCAGGTATTCTGCGATCACCTATGAAGCGGGCGCCTTTACTTTAAAGAAGTATATTGACGATTTAGAGCATCTACGGAACGAACTTGGTAAGATAACCAAAACCCTACGCAGCCAGGCCAAAAAGGATTATAGCCTTCCTTACAAATGCCTGCTTTCCGTACCTGGAATAGGCTTTACCACTGCCATAGGCTTATTAGCCGAGATCGGGGATTTCAATCGTTTTAAGGATCCTGCCGAATTCTGCATCTATTGGTATCAAGAGTCGATCCATAGTTCAATTAAAAGTACGCCAACCAGTGCGCAGATGGAAAATTAACTTTTAGTCTTTAAATCAGTTTCAAACCTGTTCTGGGCTCTCGGCTCATATTAAACCATTATGCAAAGTGGGTAGCGATACATAATGGCTAACGACAATTCCACACGGAAATGATGTTGCGTTTACCATTTTCAGGTTTGTCTGTTTTTTGAAAATTGCCAATCCTTTACCCAATGCCACGGGATTTATGACTAAATGATATTCATCTATTAGGTCAGCATTTATCAGAGATGAAACAAGTGTTGCACCGCCATAAACAATAATGTCGCCGCTGTTTGAATTTTTCAATTTTTCAATCTCTGCTTTCAAATTTCCGTTGAGAACAGACAAATTATGCCAACCGCCCGGAATTTGAATATCCTTTGTCAATGTCTTGCTGGCTACAAATTTATTTGTATTAACTATGTGGCTGGCAAAGTCAAACCGTGTGTCTGTTGCGTCTTGTGCAGCCTGTTGCCAATGAGCATTAAATCCTTCCTGCGCCATTTGGCTGCTTATCAGAATATTGCTGACGGATTTGTTTAGGTTCGTATGATAGGTTTGCAGATCTTTATCCCAATTCCAATTTGGTCCCCAATTCCAAATCATCCAATCCGTTCCTCCATTTTCATCGGCTATATATCCGTCAATACTTATTTGTGTTTCAAGAATTAATTTGTTCATATTTTTCATGTTAAATGTAAGTATTATAAATCAATAAGAAACCGATCAACATTTGGTATTATTATTAGTACAATCCGTTTTCTATTAACCGTTTGTAAACGGTTCAAATGAACTAAATTTTCTTTTGCGGCTGATTCCTTTCATCGTCGCCCATAAAGGATGCAAGAACCACAACTGAGACTGCCATGATTGTGATCGCAAGAAAGGAAATTCGCAGGCTGGTGGCTTCTGCGATAAAGCCGATAGTAGGCGGACCTATCAAAAATCCCATAAAGCCCACCGAAGAAACTGCGGTTAAAGCTGTTCCAGGAGAGAGTGTTTTCGATTTTCCTGCTGCACTATAGACCATTGGCACAACCGAAGAAACACCAATGCCGATTAAAAAGAATCCTAATAATGCCGGCATCATTTCGGGAAATATTACAGATAGCAGCAGCCCGCTTGTTGTTAGTAACCCGCTTACCTGTAATATTCGCTTTAAGCCTATATGACCCGAAAGGTTATCAGCAAAGAATCGCATACCTGCCATTGCGATCATAAAGGTTGTATAGCCGATGCCGGTCAGTTGCTTGTCTACGTGTATCACTTTAGAAAAATAAACCCCGCTCCAGTCGAACATTGCGCCCTCCGCCATCATGGAACAAAAAGCTATAAACCCAAGTTTTATCAGCGATTTATCGGGCATTGCAAAAACCGGGCGCTTTTCTACGGCGATCTCGTCGTTCTTCACGATGTAAAAAGCACAAACAACATTTACAACAAGAAAAGTGGCACATATAAAAATAAAATGATGCAGGGGTAGTACGTTATGCCCTATCAGCCAGGTGCCAATACCTGCTCCTGCAAAGCCTGCCAAACTCCATAACCCGTGAAAAGTAGCCATTAGTCTTTTCTGATATAAACTTTCTACTGCAACCGCCTGTGTATTGATGGAAATATTCAGGATGTTTGCGAAAAAGCCAAAAGAAAATAACGACAGAACCAGATACAGAACGCTGGATGAGCTTCCAATTAAAACTAAGGACAAACTATAAAAAACCGCGGAAGAAATAGCAGCCTTTTTACTTCCGGCCTTCGCAATAAGCCAGCCCGCAAACGGTAGTGCAATGAAAAAGCCCATTGGCAGGGCAAACAAAACACTGCCAAGGGCGGCATCTGAAAGTTTGATACTTTCCTTTATTGTTGGAATACGGGCGGCCCAGCTGGCAAAACACAATCCATGCATAAAGAACATGGCACTTACGGCAAACCTGTTTGCGCGCCTGGATGCCTCTTTTAGCGTTTCGAGTTTGGGCGAAATTAAATCGCTCCTTTGTTTGCTTAAGAACCATTTACGCAATTGCGGATTGGTCCTTTTTACTTTGTCAATACGTGCAATCATTTGCTATATTTTGCAACTAAAATAGGAATTATTTCGTAAAAATTGCATTTTATGGCAATTTATTTCATTAGAAATCTTAAAAAATAGCATTTAAGAAGGTTATATTGCATAATATTGCAGAATATGTTGAAAGAAGAGCGATTTCAATTTATATTAAAGAAGCTTTCGGAAGACCAGAAAGTAACCTTAAAGACATTAAGCAAGCTGCTAAATGTTTCGGAGTATACTGTGAGAAGAGATTTGAAAGAACTTACTGACCATGGCCAGTTGAAAGCTGTTCGTGGTGGCGCCATTCCCCATTCTCCTACCCCACATCATTTCAGTGACCGGATGCATTATAAAACAGACGAGAAAAAAGTCATTGCAGAAAAAGCCGTTGGGTTATTGGATAACGGACAGGTGGTTGTGTTCGATGGTGGCACTACCGCTCTGGCGATCGCCTCCATTCTGCCACACGATCTTCGGATTACTGTTGTAACAAACAGTTTTCCCATTGTGAACGTACTTGAAGAACACCCGAACATTGAAGTATTGTTTACAGGGGGTAGATTGCTCAAAATAGCTTACACAGCCATCGGGCAGGATGCCATCCGTTTCTTTAACAAAGTGCGCGCAGACATTTATTTCATGGGGATATGCAGTATTGACCCTACGATCGGGGTAACAACAATCAATTACGAAGAAAGCGAAGTAAAAAAAGCAATTGTGGAAGTATCGAAACGGGTAATTGCATTAACGCCTGCCGAAAGAATAAACACGGCAGAAGCTTTTTTTATCTGTCCGCTTGAATCGGTTGATACCGTTATCACCGATGAAGAAGGTAAAGAACTTGCAGAGCAATATTTTAAAGATTCCGGAATTACGGTAATGTAAGAATGTTTTTCATTTTTGTATTTGACTTTATGGAAATGAACAGCAATAAGTTGTTCTTTTTGCGCATTACCTGTAATCAGCCGTTCCACGCTTCTCGACACTTTTTGGCATAGCCACGTCATCACTCCGACCGCAAGCTCTCCACTGGGTTTGCCCATGCCGATTTTATTGCCTGGAAACTTATGGTTGCCAGTGCAATTGACAATGCAGCGGCACCTGCGGCAATAAAACGTACCCTTGTTAAAGCCTGCCCATGTCATTATGGATAAGTTCAAGGTGGGACTTGACATGAGTTTGTTGCAAAGCAAATTGGACAACCGGGACGCGTCCCAGGCCCTCATAGCTGCTGTATAAGATGACCTTGCCGCCGGTAAAGCTGCTTGCCATACGTGGGCGGCTTTGCCGTTGCCGGGCGAAGCGTTTTTTAGAATTTATACAGAAAAGTTATAATATCAAAAACAAAAAATAAAATTTATTTTGAAAATTGAACAATGTTCATTTTCTTTGTGCTGAAATTGATTTTATGGGTACTACAGAAAGAAAAGCAAGAGAGAAGGAAGAACTGAAGGCGCTTATTTTAAAAGCTGCCCGTAGGTTGTTTGTAGAAAAAGGTATCGGACAAACAACTATCAGAAATATCGCTGATTCCATAGACTACAGCATCGGTACAGTATATGTTTATTTCAGGGATAAGAATGAAATACTCCATGCGCTGCACACACAGAGCTTCGTTGACCTCGGCGGCCAGTTGAAAGTATTATTTAACGTAAAAGACCCAATGGAGCGGCTAAAGGCAATGGGCAAAGTGTATATCAATTATGGCCTGGATAACCCGGATATGTACGATCTGATGTTTACTCTTAAAGCACCTATGGAGTTCCTGGAAACAATCCAAAAAGATGAGTGGGATGAAGGGAAAGCAAGCTTTGATTTGCTAAAGACTACGGTAGAACAGTGTATGGATGCAGGGCATTTTAAAGGGCATAAACTGGAACCGTTGTCTTTTCTGATATGGAGTTGTATGCATGGCATGTGCAGCCTGGAAATAGGTTCCCGTACGAAAAACGTGAATATTAAAAACCCTGAAAACATAGTAACAGATGCGTACGATGAGTTTTTAAAAATCATAATTAAGCTGTAATTTTTTTTGCTTTCGTATTGAACATTGTTCATTAAACATATATGGTTCACTAAAATAAAAATCATGAAAAAATTTCTCACATTTCTTTTACTGTTATTATGCGTTGGAAGCGCTTATGCACAAATACACCTGGAGCAGTATATCCGCACGGGTCTCAGCAGTAATGAAACAATCCGGCAGCAGCAATTTTTACTGGATAAAAGCCTGTGGGCTTTGAAGGAAGCCAAATCATTATTCTTGCCCCATGTTGAGCTTAATGGAACCTATACCCTTGCAGGCGGCGGACGCACCGTGGATATTCCGGCGGGAGATTTAATGAACCCCGTTTACAAAACGCTTAACCAATTGACAGGCACCAATAATTTTCCGCAAGTACAAAACCAAAGTGTACTGCTGAACCCCAATAATTTTTATGATGTAAAACTACATACAACTTATCCGGTCATAAATGCAGAAATAGCTTACAATAAAAAAATAAAGAAGCAGCAGTATGATTTGCAAAAGATAGAAGCAGACATCTACAAACGGGAGCTAGTAAAAGAAATCAAAGTTGCTTATTATAATTATTTACAGGCAACGACAGCCATCGGGATTTATGAAAATGCCCTTGCACTCGTAAAGGAAAATGAAAGAATAAACACTTCTCTTTTTAATAATCAAAAAGTAAACCGCACGGCAGTGGTAAGGAGCAATAATGAAGTAACAAAGATTACTGCGCAACTGAACACCGCCATGATAAACCGTGATAATGCCAGAGACTATTTTAATTTTTTAATCAACCAACCGCTGACCAATTCCATACTTATTGATTCAATAACTAATATTCCTGACCCACATGTTGGAGATGATACTGCTGTAAATAAAAGAGAAGAATTATTAAAGTTAAATACGGCAGCCGCAATCAATAAGAACCTTATTGGTCTTGCAAACTCTTATAAAATACCAAAACTAAATTCCTTTCTTGATTTAGGGTCGCAGGCTTTTGATTTTAAAGTAAATGACAAATCGCCTTATTATTTCTTCGGGATTTCACTTGGCTGGGATATTTTTTCAGGGGGAAAAAATAAATATAAAGCAAAACAGGTGGAGGCGGATGCTAAAGTGATTGCATCGCAGACAAGCAATACCGAACAGCAACTGAGATTACAGGTTAGCATGGCTGCCAATTCATTCAACACCGCGCTTATAAATTACAATGCCGCTGTTTCACAGGTAGCTTCTTCTGAAAAATATTATAATGATGAATTGCGGCTGTACAAAGAAGGCATTGCACTGTACATAGAACTGCTGGATGCACAAAACCAACTCGTATCTGCCCAACTTCAGGCAAATATTTCACGCTACGACACATTCATAAAACAGGCAGAAATAGAACGCGCCAATGCCAGTTTCATCATTCAATAAATAAAAAATCAAACTATTATGAAAAAAATACAATTACTCGGCCTTGCTGCAACAATATTGGTTTTATTCTCTTGCAAGGAGAAAGAGAAGGCAAAAAATTCATTGGGAGAAGCAGATGTTATCCCTGTAAAGATTTCTTCTTTATCTGCGTTAGGATTACCTAAAAAAATAAGTGCTACAGGTCTCGTAAGCACAGAAAATGAAGCTAAATATTCTTTCAAAATAGGCGGCGTAATTAGCCGTGTTTTTGTAGAAGAAGGTCAGTTCTTCCGAAAAGGTCAGTTGCTCGCCACACTCAATTCAACAGAAATTGCTGCCGGAGTAACGCAAGCCAGTTTAAATGTTGACAAGGCGCAGCGTGACTATGAACGGGCGGTTAATCTTTACAAAGACAGTGTTTATACATTAGAGCAGTTGCAAAATACCAAGACCGCCTTAGATATTGCACAAAAGGCAAAAGAGGCTGTTGCCTTTAATGAACGTTATTCAAAAATATATGCGGCATCTGATGGTTTTGTAAGTCAAAAAATCGCCAGCGAAGGAGAAGTAATCGGACCCGGCATGCCCGTGCTTGCTATTAACGAAACACAGAAAAATAATAACTACTTACTTAAAGTTGGCGTAACTGATCGGGAATGGGCAAGCATAAATCCCGGACAAACGGCAAAAGTAACACTGGATGGATATGCTGATAAAAAAATTGATGCTTATGTGTTTCGTAAGTCGCAGGCGGCAGATCCCACACTTGGCTCCTTTCAGATAGAATTGAAATTGAAATTAAACGACATCAAACCGGCGGTGGGAATGTTTGGCAAAGCGGAAATAGCTACCAATCAGGATGAAAATGTGAAGGTGATCCCATACGGTTCTCTGGTAGAAGCCGATGGCGATAAGGCATTCGTATTTATACCTGACGGAGCCAATAAGGTTAGAAAAATTTCAGTAACTATTTCAAGGGTTGACAATCAACAGGTTTATCTAAAAGATGGACTTGATGGAGTGGAAGAGATCGTGATCTCTAATAGTGCCTATCTCAACGAAAAATCTACAATAAAAATCATCCGTTAATACTAACAGATATGAAGATTACAAATTTTGCCGTTAAAAACTATCAGTTCACCCTCATTATATTCCTGCTGTTTGCTGTAGTTGGTGTGCTTACTTTGTTTACAATGCCCCGTTCGGAAGACCCAACTATACATCCGCCGGAATATCTCATAACTGTCATATACCCTGGCACAAGTCCTAAAGACATGGAGGAGCAAGTAGTAAAGCCCATTGAAAATAAAATTTACGGGCTGGAAAACATTAATAAATTGCTTACCACAATTGAAGACGGTGTGGCGGCAATTCAGGTGAAATTCAAATATGGCGTTAATATAGATAATAAATACCAGGAGATTTCTACAGAAATAAACGCGTTAAAAAACAGTGAGCTTCCTAAGGATATTTATCTTATCAAAACAGAAAAGATTTCTTCTTCCGATGTAAAAATTTTACAGGTTGCATTGGTTTCGGATAATGCCTCCGATAAATTGTTGAGAGATGAAGCCGACATACTAAAAACACGCCTGGAGAAAATAACAGACCTTAAAGAAGTCAAATATTCCGGAATGCCGGAACAGGAAATCCGTGTTGATGTGCAATTGGACAAACTGGCGCAACTGAAAATTCCGCTCAACGTAGTTGCAGGCAGTTTACAAAGTGAAGCGGCAGACATTCCTGGTGGAAGCATCAACCTGGATAGCAAGGTTTTTAATGTGAAGACCAGCGGCAAGCTTAAGAACGTTGAGGATGTTGCCAATACCGTCATCTACAATGCCAACGGAAAAATTATTTATTTGAAAGATGTGGCTGAAGTAAGTTATAGAAACGAAATGGTCAACCACATTACACGTGTAAACGGGCATCATTGTGTACTGGTTACGGCAGCAATGAAAGATGGTGTTAATATAACGCAAGTGCAGGGGGAATTTTATCCCGTATTGGATGAATTTTCTAAAGTATTGCCTGGTAACATCCAGCTCGTGAAAACTTTTGACCAGGCAACTATGGTCTCACAACGTTTGGGACATCTCGGATTTGATTTTGGTTTAGCAATTCTTTTAGTAGTCATTACCTTATTGCCTTTAGGATTTAGAGCATCACTCATTGTTATGATCTCTATTCCACTTTCTTTAGCATTAGGGCTTATAGCATTGAATTTATTTGGGTTTTCGTTGAACCAACTAAGTATTGTTGGTCTCGTTGTGGCATTGGGATTGTTAGTAGATGACAGTATTGTAGTTGTTGAAAATATAGAAAGATGGCTTAGAGAAGGACATTCACGAATGGATGCTGTTCTGAAAGGCACTAAACAAATAGGTGTAGCAGTTGTAGGATGTACAGCCACTTTGGTAATTGCGTTTTTGCCTCTTGCCTTCCTGCCGGATGCAGCCGGTGAATTTATGCGCAGCCTGCCTATGGCTGTTATCACCAGCGTGCTGGCATCAATGATCGTGGCTTTAACACTTGTTCCTTTCATGGGAAGCCGGATATTGAAAATGCATACACATGGAGAAGGCAATTTTTTCCTGAAGCAACTGCAAAAATTTCTCACCTACAGTTATCGCGGTATTATGCCACGAGCTTTAAAATATCCTAAAACAACCATTGGAATATCATTAATACTTAGTGCTCTCGCCTTTTTCTTATTTACAAAAACGGGATTCAAACTTTTTCCAACCTCTGAAAAGCCAATGTTTCTTATCAATATCAAATTGCCGCTGCAGGCTGATATTCCTGAAAGTGATCGTGTAACCAAGCTCGTAGAAGATGAATTGAAGCAACACAAAGAGATTGTGTATTATACAAGCAATGTAGGAAAAGGGAATCCGCAGATTTATTATAATGTACATCAACAGGACGTAAAGCCCGACTTTGCCCAGATTTTTGTACAGATGGATGATGAGGCAACTCCTGACTCTAAAGTAGAGTTAGTTAAACAGCTAAGAGAAAAGTTTAAAGATTTTCCTTATGCCAAAATTGAAGTGAAAGATTTTGAACAGGGACCCCCGATAGAAGCCAACATAGTTGTAAGGGTTTTTGGTGAAGACCCGGACACGCTGCGTAAGCTTTCCTTTAAAGTGGAGGATATTTTACGCAACAACCCAGGTACTGTTTATATCAATAACGAATTAAACACTTACAAGTCTGACGTTAAAATAGAAATAAACAAAGAAAAAGCCCGCACATTGGGCGTGCTTACAAGCGATGTTGATAAGGTAATTCGAATGGCGGTAGCAGGATTAACTGTTGGTGATTATATAGATGACAGAGGCGATGCCCGCAATGTTGTCCTGACTCTTCCCAAAGATAAATTTTCAAACCTTGATGCATTCAAAAATCTGTACGTAAACAACATACAAGGTGTTCCTGTATTGGTTAATCAGATTGCAACCATTGCATTTGAAACATCGCCTACGGCAATAAATCATTTTAATAAATCGCGTTTCGCAAAGGTTACCTCTCTAACCAAGGAAGGTGTATTAGCAAACGATGTACTAAAGGATATTGTTCCGCAACTGGACAAACTTAAAATGCCGCCTGGTTACTATTACAAGCTATCCGGTGAAGCGGAATCGGAAGGTGATACACTGGGTGGAAATTTTTTGTCAGTTATCCTGTTAAGTACATTCCTTTTTATTGGAGTTCTGTTACTGCAATTCAAAACGTTTAAAGGTATCATCATTGTACTATCTATTATTCCATTAGGAATTCTCGGAGGTGTGGTAATGCTATTGATCACCGGCCATCCGATGTCAATGGTTTCTATTATTGGTTTCATTGGTTTGTCCGGCATACAAGTCAAGAATTCGTTGTTACTCGTTGATTTCACCAACCAGTTGCGGGCTGAAGGATATAGCATAGACGATGCAATTAATAAAGCAGGAGAAACCCGTTTTTTACCGGTTGTGCTCACGTCCATAACGGCTATTTGCGGATTAATTCCTCTTGCCTGGAATCCCAATCCACTTATTGCTCCATTAGCGATTGTGTTGATTGGTGGATTAATCAGTTCAACCATTCTTTCAAGAATTGTAACGCCTGTAATGTATAAGCTTATACCACCTTCTATTGAGAGTAATTAATCATTCATAAAATCATAACAAAATGAAACAGTACATCTTAATTACCGGAGCATCATCCGGAATTGGTTACGAAATGGCTCAACAGCTTGCTGCTTTAAAATACAATTTAATACTCACTGCCCGCAGCGAAAATAAATTGGCAGCTATGCAGCAGGAATTAGCTTCCAAATATGGAATTACCGTGCAGTACATACCCAAAGACCTAAGCAAAACAGAGCAGGCTTCTCAGTTATATGATGATATCAAGAGAGCCAACTACCAGGTATCTCATTTGGTTAACAACGCAGGATTTGGCGACTATGGCAGTTTTTTGGAAACATCACTGGAAAAGGAGTTGAACATGATTGATCTCAACATAAGCAGCCTGGTTATTCTTTCCAAATTGTTTGCAAAAGATATGGTAGCCCGAAAGTCGGGTAGAATCATGAACGTGTCTTCAGTGATTGCCTATTTGCCTTTCCCTTACCAGTCGGTGTATTCAGCCACCAAGTCTTTTGTGTTAGCCTTTTCGCAAACCCTCGCTGCCGAACTGGAAGGTAGCGGCGTAGTGGTTACCACGCTTGCCCCTGGGGTTACAGAAACAGCATTTATTTCACCGGAAATGCGGGAAACCAATCTGCTGAAATCTAATAAGTCTACCCCCGTAAAGACAGTGGCTACTGAAGGAGTGAATCTTTTGTTACACGGAAAAGGAAAGAAAATCGTAGGCTTTAAAAACCGGTTTAATTCCATTTTAGCAGGCATACTGCCTGACTCTGTGATGATGAAAGTAAAGATGAAGCTGGCAAGTGCCAAGTGATGTGTTTGAAAATTGCGTTTTGAAACATGTGAATGGCATAAAATAAATTAGTAGCAGCAAGCAATTTGTAAATGAAATCATCATGAACACTTCAATACCTCGTATTCCTCCTCCTATTTATTTTCAAATAGGATTAATTGGGATGATGCTGCTCAGTTCAGTTGTTCCAATCGGACGTTGGTTCCCAATCATCTTTTTGTAAAACGAAAAAAATATCAAGACGAGAACCAATAAAACAAGAGGACTTGCTTTATTAGTTTTAGCTTTACTTTTTCCAGTAACAACATTTTAAAATATTAACAAAATGACAGATAACAAAAAGTTTGACGTAATCATAGTTGGCGGAAGCTATGCAGGACTTTCGGCAGCAATGGCTTTGGGACGAGCACTAAAAAACGTTTTAATCATTGACAGCGGTTTGCCTTGTAACCGACAAACACCTCATTCACATAACTTCATTACGCAAGACGGAGAAAAACCAAGCGTTATTGCGGAAAAAGCAAAAAAACAAGTGTTGAAATATGACACAGTAAAATTCTTAACTGACCTTGCCGTTAATGGAACGAAAACCGATAAAGGCTTTGAGATTTCAACTCAATCAGGAAAATTATTTTCAGCTAAAAAACTCGTTTTTGCAACAGGCTTAAAAGACATGATGCCAACCATTAGCGGATTTTCTGAATGTTGGGGAATTACAGTAATTCATTGTCCATATTGCCACGGATATGAAGTAAAGAATCAAAAAACAGGGATTTTAGCAAATGGAAATTCTGCATTTCATTTTGCTCAACTCATTCGAAACTGGACAAAGGATTTAACCATATTTACCAATGGGAAATCGGAATTGACACAAGAGCAAACCGATAAAATCAAAGGACACAATATTTCAATAGTTGAAAGGGAAATTACCTCATTGAAACACAAAAATGGAGTAGTTGAAGAAATAATTTTTGCAGACAATTCAACTTTTGAATTAAAAGCTATCTATTCAAGACCAACTTTTGAACAACATTGTAGAATCCCCGAATTATTGGGCTGTGAATTGACAGAACAAGGACTTATCAAGGTAGATACCTTTCAAAAAACAACAGTGGATAATATATTCGCTTGTGGGGACAATACCAATGCTTTGCGTGCTGTATCATATGCTATATCAACAGGGAGTATTGCAGGAGTAGTATTAAATAACGCAATGACAGAAGAAGAATTTTTAAGATGACAATAAAAGCTGTTATAACACGGGGCATTTTTGACGGATAACAACGCCGCTCGCCTTAAGAACTTCGAAGTCCCAGAGAGGTGGCGGACGGTTTAGAGACCCCGATCCTAAGCCCCACCCTTCGGGTGACCTCCTTCGGTATACTGTCTGATCAAACGATTCCAACCAAGTTGTAATGCTTGTCTAATTATTGTTTCTGAATCCTTTGGCATGATAATTTTTAAATTCAGATTGTCAACATTGGGAAATTCGATCCAATATGCATTAATGTCCGTCTGGAAATAAACTTCAATTATCCGCCCGTTAGCCCCTTCTTTTTGCGCTACGAATACATTATAGCCATCATTTGGTCCAACTAACCAACGATATTTTATGACATCAATCGAAATTGTCCTGGATTTCTTCTTTGGTGTCAAAATCATTCGGTGCGGAGACTTTTGACGGGATTCATAAGAGCTGCTTTGAGAGCTTGATAGCTGACGGTGGCGAGGGTGATCGAGAGGATACCGGCGCCGGCGGTGACGAAGATCCAAGGGGATATGGAGGTGTGAAGCGTGTAGTTTTGCAGCCACTTGCTCATGAAGAAATACGATAGCGGCATGGCGACCAGACAGGAGAGGATCACCAGCTTCAGGAAGTCGCCGGAGAGGAGCGCCCAGAGACCCGTCACACGGGCGCCAAGCACTTTGCGGACGCCAATTTCCTTGGTACGTTGTTCGGCGACGAAGGACGCGAGACCGAAAAGGCCGAGACAGGAAATAAGGATGGCCAGACCGGAGAACACCGTCGCGAGATTGCCGATCCGCGACTCCGTATTAAATTTCGTTTGAAACTCCTCATCAATGAAAGAATAGATAAAGGGGCTGGCCGGGTTGAACTGTTTGAAGACGGGTTCCATCGCGGCGAGGGCGGTGCGCACCGGCGTACCGGGTTTGATGCGGATCGTTAAGACAGCATGGCCACCTTCGCCCATGAAGATCGCGGGTTGCACCGGGTAATAGGGACTATTGCTGATCATGTTCTTCGCGACCCCGATGATGGTATAGGGCTTCCCCCAATGTTTGATGGTCTTGCCGATAGGATCTTTAAAACCGAGGATGCGGGCGCCCGTTTCGTTAACGATGGCGGCCGTGCTGTCGGTGAGGTGTGCGCGGGAGAAGTCACGTCCTTTGAGGATGTTCCAGCCGATGGTGGGTCCAAAATCGGCGTTAACGAAAATGTCGCGGAACGTGAGGGTTTTTGCTTCCTCACTCATTCCTTCCCATTCGAGCATATTATTCTGATAAAATCCGTTGAGGTTCATGGAGGAGTTGGCGATATTGGCGACCACGCCCGTGTTGAGCAGGCCTTTGCGAAGGGCTTCATAATGAGTGTCCAATTCATGCGTATTATTGGGAACGGTGATCAGTCCGGCCTGATCATAGCCCAGTGGTTGATCTTTGGCAAACTGGATCTGACGGAATACGACGATGGTGCCGATGATCAGGGCGAGCGAGATGGAGAATTGGGCCACGACGAGAACTTTTCGCGCCGTGCCGGCGCCTTTGCCGGTCTTGAACGCACCTTTCAAAACTTTTACCGGTCGGAAACTGGAGAGATAGAAAGCCGGGTAGCTGCCGGCCAGCAGACCGGTGACCCCTGCGCAGGTGAGTGAGGCGATCCAGAACAGTGGGGATGTCCAGGGGAAGCTCAATAATTTTCCGGATAAGTGACTGAACCAGGGGAGGGTCAGGGTGGTCAGGGCGATGGAGAGGATAAAGGAGAGGAAGGCGAGGAGGACGGATTCCCCGAGAAATTGGGCGATGAGATGACCCCGTAGCGAGCCGACCGCCTTGCGGATGCCCACTTCCTTCGCGCGTTTTTCGCTGCGGGCCGTGGCCAGGTTCATAAAATTGATGCAGGCCAGCAAGAGGATAAAGATCCCGATGATCCCGAGCATTCTGACGTAGACCATCCGGCCCTCGCCGACGGAGTTGGCCTCATCGTAATGCAGATACAGGCTTTTGAACGGCAGCGCCTTGTAGTTTTCGTACGAGTACTTCACATAGGGGCTGCAGATATTCTTGATGCGGGCCGTCGCCTGATCCGTGGTGACGTTACTGGCGAGAAGGGCAAAAATGCGGCAGCTATGGTTCTCGAAGTTGTTGATATTCCTGACCCAGCTGGTCTCCTCATTGGCCATCGAAATGAAAAAGTCATAGTCATGTAAGCTGCTGTTCGCGGGCTGATTGGCATAGACGCCCCCGACGGTGAACGGACGGCGATTTTCATATTTAAAGGGTTTCCCCACCGCATTCTCGGTGCCATAGAGCGCCATGGCCGTCGATCTTGAAATAAGGGCGGTGTTGGGGTCGCGCATGGATTCGGCGGTGCCGCTTAGGAAACGGTAGCCGAAAATGAGCGGGAAGGTATACTCCGCCGAGGTGCCTGTCTGGGCGATGCTTTTGTCGCCGTTCACCAGCAAATGTTGGCCGGCCCAAAGGGTCATCGCCGTTTGGGCGAAGACATCCTGATAGTTTCCTTTTTGCAGCCAGGGGTTGAGGGCCGGGGACACGGTAGTGCCTACATACGAGGGCGGCGTTTTCTCGCTGGTCTGGCCCTTTGGCCACTGATTTTGCATGATCTCCACGATGCGGTCGCCGTTTGGCATCCCCTGATCGACGGAAAGCTCGTCGACTGCCCAGATGCCGATGACCAGGGCGATCGCCATGCCGGTGGCGAGGCCGAAGATGTTGATAAAGGAGTAGCCGCGGTTCTTGCGGAGTTGGCGGAGGGCGATGAGGAGATGGTTTTTGAACATGCTCTTAGTTTTAGAATACAGCAGAACTGTAGCTAGAAAAGTACCTGTTTTTTTACATATTAATAATCAATTAATTGCGATTTATTTGATTTTATTAATTGTCCGGTTCCGCACACTCTATGTTCAGTTTTATACTTTTCTTCTTTTAGATATCCCACTTGTGTTGATTAAATGTAAGATCAAATAAAATTCGGATCATATCGACACAAGTAAAAATTGTTACGATGGAAAATCCTTTCGAAATTATATGATGAACGGAAATTCTATGGTTGAAGACAGTACAGGAAAAACTTTTCCGGATGGCGAGTTAACTTTTAGATATTTTTGACAAAAGAAAATGACACAAGCTGCAAATCCTTCCCTAGCATCTTGCCCTTGTAACAAGTTAATATTCAGCTTTACCAAATCGTTAAAAGTTGCACCACAGGCTTCAAGAGCAATTGTGAGGTTTAGCATGACCTGTTCAGTTTGATTTGACAGACTGCCTTTCCCAATGATTTTGTTGTTTATTGTTTCAACGTTATTTTTATTTGCGTAAATGAATGCGGAAGGAAAGTATACTCAAGTTCATTATTTTTGATCTCAACATATTTCTTTTCAGGTGCATATTCATTCTGTTTATCAAATGTGAACGCTTCCTGCAGTTCTTTGGCGGCAATAACGCTGATTTCGCCTTTGCCTGTAAACATTCCCGAAGTATTTGTAACATCGGTTGTAATGGCTTTATCTTTATGTCTGTTCACTACATTGATAAATACAGTATTGGTTTGCCTGGAATAGGTAGCGCTTACATCCAAATAAGGGATCCCTTTGTATTTTTCTGTATTAAAAGTGTCGCAGGACACATAAGCGTCTATTGCAGTTCCCAGGCAATTATTGGAGTATGCCTTAAAAATATAGAACAACGGTGATTTATATGTCCCCTTTTTGGCGTCGCTTGACAACAACGATGTAAGCAAGGTGAAATTTGACATTTTTACAACGTCGGCATGCCTTATAAACGAATTGAAGGATTGTGCCACTGGCAAAACGCTCATAAAATTCCGTCCAAATGCGCCCCACTCATCTACCGAAAGATAAATGGGATTCTTATATCCCTGCGTTTTGGATACTGCTTCAATTTCTCCGGCGGTAATTTTAATTCTGTCATCGAATATTTTCGCCCCCGATCCCATATGTGTGTAATAATCCGGGGAACTTTCCCAGTAGCTGTGTATGGATAGATAATTTATTTTATCTCCTATCCCGGTCAATATTTTTCGATTCCAATTGTCCCAGTCATTCTGGCTGTACCATGAAGAACCACAACCTACCAGTTCGATACTATTGTCAACTGCCCGCATTGCTTTGGCGGCTTCCCTTGCGACCTCTACATAATCATCTGCATTTTTATGACCCAATTCCCAGGGCTTTCCGTCTACTTCATTTCCAAGATCCCAGATTTTAACGTTGTATGGCGCCGGATGGCCATTTTTTGAACGCAGGTCTGAATAATAGGTGCCCTTGGGATAATTGCAATATTCCAACCAATATACAGCGTCCTGTATGTTCCCCAATCCAAGATTTACCGCAACCACATTCTCCGTATTCATAGAGTTGTTTAAGGCAAACCATTCATCTGTTCCCACCTGGTTGCTATCAATACCACCCCAGGCCATGTTGATACGTGCCGGACGTTTTTCTTTCGGTCCAATACCATCCTGCCAGTTATAGCCCATTAAAAAATTTCCGCCTGGCCATCTCATGTTGGTAACTTTTAATTCTTTCATTGCATTAATGAAATCTTTCCTGAAACCATTTTTGTCGGCCAGGGGGGAAGCCGGATCATACAGCGTTCCATAGAGGGTATTAAGTTTGGGTGAATCAGGTAGTCCCCTTCTTCCGCTGATTTGAATGGGCTCCATAAAAACCCCGTAAATTTTAGGGTCAATTTCACCAATGCTCCTCTCTGTATCGATTTTTATTTTTGCATTTTGTGCGTTAACAAACCAAGGGAAAAGGATAAGTAAGGAAAGCGATATTTGTTTCATAACTCTAAAATTTTTCTACCCCTTTTACGTTCATCCTTGTTGAAGTTATCCTATCTGTTGGCCCTGTCATGAAGAGCAACTTATTATTTTCCCCCGCAAAAACGTTATTGCTGCCGCCACCGGTGTTAATTGTAAGGATATTAGCGCCTTTTGGGTCAAAGACATTCACCCCTACACCACCGCTGACGTAAATATTTCCAAGTTCATCCATCGACATACCATCGCAGAAGTTCAGATTATTTACAAACGTTTTAATATTGGAGAGTGTCCCATTGGCATTAATATCAAAAACCTGAATTTTACCTGTACCATCATAAGTCCAATTGTTTACATACAGCTTTTTACCATCAGGAGTTCCTACAATGCCGTTTGGCCATGTGTCGGCATTCCATTCCGGCATAGTAGTTACCCTAACCAATTTGTGTTTGCCCGGAGCCAGGTAATACACATGACCACCTTTGCCAGTTGCAGCCTGTTCAGAGTGCGTAGGTTCCCAATTTTGTTTCCGTGGATCAGATACATCCCAATAATCTCTTGGAAATATGGGGTCGGTGATATAGATACCACCGGTACATGGGTTTATCCATACATCATTTGGACCATTTAATAGTTTGCCATTGTAATTATCCACCAGTACGGTATGGCTGCCATCTGGTCGTATTTTCCATACTTCCCCGTGCATATCGGCACAAGCAATGAGATTGCCCTCTCTGTCAAATTCCATTCCATTGGAGCGACCGGTGCCCTGTAAAAATAAAGTTACTTTACCGGTCCCTGCGTGCCATTTGTAAATTCTATCATTGGGCTGATCGGTAAAAAACACATTCCCGTGCTTATCGACAGCCGGGCCCTCCGTAAAACCAAAGCCCTTTTGAATGGTGTCTATTGTTCCATTTGTAAGACATTTGGGTGGTCTATGTTCGCTCACATGGCGTGCAAGGAGCTCAGCAGATGTATCCTGGACCGAATCCCTCATGTTTTTTTGGCAGGAATAAGATCCGAAGGAGCAGATTACTCCTAAGAGAAAGTAAAGTTTTGTTTTCATGACAAGCAATTTAAAGTTAGATGTATATATGGCGGGTCTGTAAAGGGAAAGCCTTCTTAGCGCTATTCAAAGTAAAACGGATTCTGACAAAAAAACTTCCAATATTCTTCAATGATGGATTTTGAACAAATCCGGTACCTGAAAGAATGTATCAGAAATAATGTTGGTACTTTTAACATAGTCAACAGTAATTCTTATGAGACATTTCATCTTTATGCTTGTTATAGTGCTTGTTGCTGCAGTTGCCGAAGCACAGCCTGCTGCTATTAATGTGAGCGAAGGGATACTACAAGGGACTTTTGAGAACGGCCTTACTGTCTATAAAGGCATTCCGTTTGCCGCACCTCCGGTTGGTGAATTGCGCTGGCGCCCGCCGCAGCCCGCTGCAAAATGGGATGGCGTCCGTCAGGCCAGTAAATTTGCCCCGGAACCAATGCAGGGGGGCAACCCTGTTTCTGGAAAAAGTGAAGATTGCCTGTACCTGAACGTTTGGACGCCAGCAAAGTCGCCGAATGAAAAAATTCCCGTACTTGTATGGATCTATGGCGGCGGTTTCAATTTTGGCGGCACTGCTGAACCGACTTACAACGGCGAAAAGCTGGCAAAAAAGGGTGTCGTGCTGGTAAGCATCGCCTATCGCGTCGGCCAGTTTGGTTTTTTGGTGCATCCTGAATTAAGTGCCGAAAGCCCGGCCCATGTCTCAGGGAACTATGGCCTGCTGGATATGATAGCGGCGCTTAAATGGATCAAAAGCAATATAGCGGCATTTGGGGGGGACTCCGGCAAAGTAACTATTTTCGGTGAGTCGGCAGGCGGTATCGCCGTTAGTATGTTATGTGCAAGTCCCCTGGCCAAAGGGTTGTTCGAAGGGGCCATCTCTCAAAGTGGCGGCTCATTTGGTCCCACACGTTTGACAACCTTTCCAGGTGAAAATATGAAAAGGCTGCATGACGCGGAGGCCGCTGGTGAAGCCTACGTTAAAGGAGCCGGGTTTTCGTCCATTGGCGATCTGCGAAAGGTAGATGCTGGTAAACTCCCGGCCGTGCGCGGACTCGCATGGCCAATTGTTGATGGCTGGGTGATACCTGACGACCAATATAAACTCTATGTAGCTGGAAAGTATAACGAAACACCGATACTGGTTGGCTACAACTCCGACGAGGGCGCCAGCTTTTCACCACCCAAAACGCCGGACGATTACATTGCTGCCGTAAAGAACCGATATGGGAAATTTGCAGATGACCTTATAAACGCTTATCCACCCGGCACAGGTACTGTTGCAAAAACCGCCCGTGATCTGTCCCGTGATGCGGCATTTGGCTGGCATACATGGAGCTGGGCGATGCTACAGTCAAACAAGGGCAAATCGAAGGTCTTTTATTATTATTTTGATCAGCACCCTGAATATCCTGTTGGTTCACCTCGTGCCGGCTTTGGATCGCCTCATGGACAGGAAGTCGCATACGTATTCGGCAATCTTGATACCTCAAGTCTACAAACAACTAAAACGGACCTGGCTATTTCGGATGCGATGAGTACCTATTGGACAAACTTTGCAAAGTATGGCGACCCGAATGGATCCGGAGAACCTAAATGGCCTGCGTTCAGCGCTGCTCATCCCGCGGTGATGTACTTCTCCCAAACCGCGCATACCGGTGCTGTTCCAGGAGCTGCGGGGCTAAAGGTATTGGATGCTTATTTCAAATGGAGGCTTTCGCCCGATGGCGAAACTGGTCTTAAATAAAGGTTGCATTGTGTCCTCCAGCTATTTTCTTCTGCTATTTTTCTTTTGGCTTGTCGGATACTCTTCCGTCACTCCACCACATCTTGATGCCTGAAAAATTCCCTTTGTCATCTTTTATAAACTCCACCTGGACATTCTCGTCCAGCACAAACCGGTTGCCGGCTATATGTTTCAGCTGGAATATCGCATTGCCCCTTTCGCGATTTTTACAATACAGGTCATGACCCAGTACGTAAAAATAAAGTCCCCCCTGATACATCCCTGTGAACGATGCGAGAAAGGATGTGTCCAAACTTTCTGTTCCCTGAATGGCGATTAGACTGTTCAATTGCCACTCTGCTTTCCGTGTATCGAGCTCCGTTTTGGCTTCCTTTACCTGCGTCATTAAAATGGCGCGCTCTGTGGTTTCCAAGGCTTTGCCCGAAGCAACAGGGATATCCGGTATAACGCCGGTGCCTTCCCAATCGGAATGTGTATAGGGATTTAAGGACCTGGCAAATGGAATGTCGGCTACATAGCCGAGCCCGATACTAAAGGGCCTTGTGGGGTGCGCTCCGCCGCCCGTTGTGTCGCCGACGATGATCGCGCGCCTGAGGCTCTGCATGCCATACGAAAAGTCTTCTGCGCCGGAAAAAGTGTTTTTGCTGGTCAAAATATAGACGGGCATTGATAAGGTCAGGCTGTCTGCTTCAGCCGGATCTGTCCAGAATTCGGCTTTCCTGTCCCGGGAGATAATATCATTCCAATGCATCTTTGCAGGAAAAAAATAGCTTGCTACCTGGCTAACCATGGCCGGACTGCCACCACCGTTGGTCCGCAGATCTATGATCAGGGCTTTTGTATGGGCGACAAAGCGAAATGCACCTGTAAAAGTTGGCCGGGCCTCCCGTAAAAAGCCGGTAAATCCATTAAACTGCACGTAACCGATGTTGCCCGGTAAGATCTCCACTTTAGTAAACGAGTAATTCCATTCCCGTATATTGATCAACGCCAGGGAATCATCGGCTCGTTGCCGCAGGGGAACATGTGTGGTATCCGATAATTGCCTCGCAAATCCAGGCGCATACCTCAAATGCAAATGGCCATCATGATGGGCCTTTTGCAGGTCCTGTTCGAGCCGCCGGGCCAGGTCCTGCGGGTCTTTGATTGCCGCATAGGCGCCTTTCTTATATTCCTGTTCCAGGGAGGCTGACATCTTCAGGGCCGTATCAGGGAAAATATAATTCCGGGATAAAGACTGCCGGAGGCTATCGATCAAAATGCGGGTGAAGGCAGGAGTAACCTGTAAATGTGCTTCTTCAGGTCTGCCTTGCGCCAGGGAGCTGTCAAGGTATGCACACTGCCAGACAAAGACCGAGCAAAGGGCTATCAGCTTGTTTTTCATACTTTGGTTTGTATTATGATGCCCGGATGAATTTATTGCATAAAATAACCTCGATATTTTTAAGCTGATAAGACCTAAAGTATATGTAAAATAGATTTAATATATTTTCTTATAAACCCGTACGTAATCGACAACGAATTTGTCCGGTAAGTCTGCCTTATTCAGTGGCCTCCCCAATGCAGCCAGAAGCCGGGCCAGATACCATTGACACTTGTAAGTTTTGCCGGTTTGACCTTCGGCGGACGAGCAGGACCATTCAGCGGGATGAATGCGGAGGGTATTGAGTTTTCATTGAAAAAAGTGGAAATAATTCATTTTCAAATCGGTAGATTCGCTAAAAAAGGGTGTAACATTTTTTCGGTCCAGTCGTCCAAGGACGGGGATGTCCCCATAAACCTACCGGTATGCTAAAAAATTATTTCAAAGTCGCGCTCCGCAGTCTTTGGAAAAGCAAGGGCTTTTCCGCCATCAACATCATCGGACTGGCGGCAGGTCTGGGAGTCTGCCTGCTTATCGTGCTTTATGTCGTCGATGAGCTGAGCTACGACAAATACAATGCAAAGGCTGAGCGGATCTACCGGCTAGATGCGGACATTTATTTCAACAATACCGGGTTTACGGCGGCGGTATCGCCAAAGCCCCTGGCCAAGGCGCTGAAGACCGATTATCCCCAGGTGGAGCAGATGGTGCGGACGAATTATACGAGGGATGTCATGGTGAAGAAGGACGGTAATTTTATCCAGGACCATCACCTCGTCTTTGCCGACTCTACTTTCTTCCAGGTCTTTACCTTGCCGATGGTAACCGGGAACCCGGCGACAGCATTGAACGAGCCGCATTCAATTGTCATCGACGAGAGCGCCGCAAAACGGTATTTCAACAGCACGGATGTTGTCGGCAGGACGCTGGAGCTGGAGAATAAGACTGTCTGTAAGGTGACGGGGGTGATCAGGGATGTGCCTCAGCAGTCGCATTTTCATTTTAGCTTTATCCGGCCATTGCATGACGGCTATAACAACAACGACGAGAATGACTGGCTGAGTAACAACTATATCAGCTATATCCTGGCGAAGCCCGGGGTCAGCAGGGATTTTCTCCAGGGCCGTGTCGACGCGACCGTCGATAACTACCTGAGCAAGCAACTGCAAGACCTGCTGCATACCTCCACGCAGGATATGAAAAAGCAGGGCAATTATTTCAAGTATCACCTCATGCCCTTGCTGGATATCCACCTGCATTCCAATAAGTCATACGAATTCGAGGCCAACGGCAATATCAACTACGTGACCATCTTTTCCTTTATCGCCGTGCTGATCCTGCTCATCGCCTGTGTCAATTTTATGAACCTGAGCACAGCGCGGAGCGCAAACCGTGCCAAGGAGGTGGGTATACGCAAGGTGGCCGGCAGTACCAGGGGGCATCTTATCGTGCAATTCCTGCTGGAATCCGTGCTGCTGAGCTTCTTTTCTCTTTTGCTGGCGCTGGGTATCGCCGTGCTGCTGCTGCCGATGTTCAATACCCTTGCGGGGAAGGAGCTGCATGCCGGAATGCTTTTCTCCGGAAGGTTCCTGCCGGTGCTGGTGGCCGTGGTGTTTTTGGTGGGTTGCATCGCCGGCAGCTATCCCGCCTTTTACCTGTCTGGCTTTCAGCCCATACAGGTACTGAAAGGAAAGATCGCGTCCGGGTTTAAAAGCAGCTGGCTGCGGAGCAGCCTGGTCGTCTTCCAGTTCACCATTTCCATTATGCTGATCATCGGGACCCTGGTCATCTACAACCAGTTGAAGTATATCCGCAGCCGGGAGTTGGGTTTTAACAGGGAGCAGGTGCTGGTCATCCATGGGGCCTATGAAGCCGGCGACCCGATCAAGAGCTTCCGGCAGGACCTGCTCAAGCTGTCGGGTGTCGTCGACGCCACGCTTTCCGGCGACCTGCCCACGTCAGGGGGCGGCTACAGTCAGAACGGCTGGTTCCGGGACGCTTCATTGGATGCCAGGCGGGTGACCGTGATGACCACCCTGTTCGTGGATGAGCATTATATCCCTACCCTGGGCATGAAGATGGTGAAGGGCAGGAATTTTTCGAAGGACTTTCCCACCGACTCGGTGGGGATCATCCTGAATGAATCCGCCGCTGAGCTGCTGGGCATGAAAGACCCGCTGAACGAAAAAATGTACCGGCCGAAAGATAACAACATGACGCCCCTCGCCCTGCATGTGGTGGGGGTGGTAAAAGATTTCAATTTCAACTCGATGCATGAGAAGGTGGGGCCGCTGATCATGCAGCTTGCCGATAACCGGGGGAAGATGGCTATCCGGCTGCGTCCCGGAACGGCTGCCGCCATGGTGCGCCAGGTCGAGGCCAAATGGAATACGATGGCGCATGGGCTGCCTTTCAGCTATACCTTTATGGACAACGACTTCAACAACCTGTATCATGCGGAGCAGCAGACGGGACATGTCTTTATAACGTTTGCCATCTTCGCCATACTGATCGCCTGCTTGGGGCTTTTCGGACTGGTGACCTATGCCGCGGAGCAGCGGATGAAGGAGATCGGCGTTCGCAAGGTGCTGGGCGCGAAAGTCACGGGTATCGTGGCTTTGCTGAGCAAGGACTTTACGCGGCTGGTGCTGATCTCCACGCTGATAGCTTTTCCGCTGGCCTGGTGGGGGATGAACCAGTGGCTGCAGAGTTTCGCGTATCGCATCGGGGTCAGCTGGTGGATCTTTGTGGTGGCGGGGTCGGCGGCCATGCTGATCGCGCTGTTGACAGTGAGCCTGCAGACGGTGCGTGCCGCGCTGGCGAACCCGGTGAAGAGTTTGCGCAGCGAGTGATCCTCTAAAAATAATACGAATGTCCCGGATTTTATACATTCTCCTGATCCTTACAGGAACAGCATCCCTTTCGCCGGCTCAGTCCTTCAAAAAAAAATTGATCGATGTACTCATCGTAGACGGGTTCAGCAACCATGATTGGAAACAAACCAGTTTGCTGGTGAAAAATATTCTTGAAGAAACAGGCCGCTTTCACGTTGCCGTTTCTACCGCTCCGGGCACGGCCAATGATCCGGGCTGGGCTGCATGGGACCCGGAATTCGAAAAGTATGCTGTCGTCATTCAAAATACCAACAATATCCGGGATTCGGCATTGCAATGGCCGGCAGGCATACAACGACGTCTTGAAAGATATGTCGGCTCCGGAAGAGGATTATACGTCCTGCATTCCGCCAATAATGCTTTTCCTGATTGGAAAGAATATAATAAAATGATCGGCCTGGGCTGGCGCCCCAAAGAAACGGGATTTGCATTGCAGGTCGATTCCAACGATCACATCGTCCGGATACCGCCGGGGCAGGGAGAAGCAACCAATCACGGGGCCAGGTTCGATGCGGTCATCCGTATTTTGAACCGGCATCCCATTAATGAAGGATTTCCTGAAAAGTGGAAAACGGCTTCCATGGAACTATACAGGTATGCACGAGGACCTGCAGAGGATCTCACCATCCTGTCTGTAGCTGCCGACAGCGTCACGGGAAAGATATGGCCTGTAGAATGGGTGGTAAAATACGGGAAAGGGAATGTCTATGTTTCCAGCATGGGTCATTTATGGAAGGGGGATGTATATCCCGTCAGCTACAGATGTATTGGTTTTCAAACTACACTGATCCGTGCAACCGAATGGCTGGCTACGGGGAAAGTAACCTATCCTGTTCCTGCTGACTTCCCCACAAAAGAGGCTAGTCATCTAACCCCTTTCCCTTGAGAATTTGCTTCAAATACTTCTCAATCCTTGACTCCCGGGTTTTGGCCTGCTTGGGTGCAGAAAAGTAAAGAATGTAAGCTCTTTGCCGTCCCGGCGTCAATGCCTCAAATGCAGTTCTCAAGGCAGGGGTCGCATCTAATTTATGTTGGAATTCCTCAGGAATGCTGAATTCCGCAGTCTTTTTTAAATTCACTTTCAAACCGGCTTTTTCCACTTCAATGGCTTCATAGATATAGGCTTTCAAGATGGCTTCCCTCTTAACTATTTCCCGGACATTGGTAAACCGGATCTGACGGGCCGCCTGCACATTCTCCGTTTGTTGGATCAGCATGCCATTGGCATCATGTAACAAGGCGCCTTTGAAAAACAGAAGCGCACAGTATTCTTTAAACGCATGTATCAGCACTATGTTGCTTTTCTGCAGCGTGTAACAAGGAACGCCCCACTTCAATTCTTCGGTCAGCCCGCAATCAAGAACGATCAGTCTCAATTGCTCCAGTTCTTTCTGCCATTTTTTGGCTTTACTAAAAAAGAAATCGACCTTGGGATTCATATAATTAATTTATTGATGAACCAGGATGGGTTTTCTATCCACGGGCCTGAAATACCATGACACCGCAGTCAGGGCCAGCAGTAACAAGGAAGGGAACATTTTATTCATGGGATCACCCGATGCGATCCGTGAAAATGTCGCTCCCGACATGGCAAAGAAAAAACCTGCATAAGCCCATTCCTTTAGTATAGGAAATTTAGGAATAAGCACCGCTACAGCTCCTAAAAGCTTCCAAATGCCTATTATTGTCAGAAAATAGACGGGATAACCCAATTGTGTAATGTTATCTACTTCCTCTTTCACTTTTAATAATTGTACTGTTCCGGTGGAGACCATTCCTAATGCAAGCCAGATAGTAGCAATCCAATAGATGATCTTATTTCTCTTTGTCATATTGCGTTATTTTAATTTACTGACGATGTCCTGTATCCTGTCGTGCGCCATATTTATACCTTTGGCAAAGGGTAACTGCAGCACCCCGTCTCTTTGCGCAACGGATTCATATATTACATGCATATTGAGTTTGCTGGTGTCATCAGTAAGTTTTTCAAATTCATAGAACTCAAGCTGAACACCAAAGGGGGTATTGTCCATTTCAAATGTTCGTATGATCTTCCTGTTCGGGATAAACTCATGGATCACCCCATTGAACCCGTATTTGTTTCCTTTGGGATCGGTGGTTTCGAATTGCCAGCTGCCGTGCTTCTTACATTCAAGCTTCAGCACTTTCGTTCCCATCCATTCCTCAACAATTTCGGGCTCTGCATACGCTTTAAAAAGTAATTCCAATGGCAGATCAAATTCCCTTGTGATCACTAATTCCTGTTTGCCGTCATCGGCAATTATTTTTGTTTTTTGTTCCATGTTATTTGCTTTTATATTTTTTCATTATTGCTTCTATCTTGTTGAACCGATCATCCCACATTTTGCGGAACGGCTCAATAAAGTCAGCTACCTCTTTCATTTTGTTTGGGTTAAAGTGATAGAAAATCTCCCTGCCATTCTGCTCTTGTTCAAGCAATTCGCACTCGGTGAGTATTTGCAGGTGTTTTGAAACCGTGGGTCTTGCCGTGTCAAAGTTTGCGGCTATTGCGCCCGCTGACATGGCCTGAGAGGCTACCAGCAGAAGTATAGCCCTTCTTGTAGGGTCTGCTATGGCCTGAAATACGTCTCGTCTTAAATTCATTGCGTAGCTATTTGACTACAAATATATGTGTAGCTATTTAACTACGCAAATTTTTTCTAAAAAAATTTTAAATAATCCTTAATATCAGCCTTTAAAAAATCACGATACTTTGTGGTCATGAAACGGCCGTTGTTTTTATTCATGGCGGAGGGTTTAGTGGAGGAACGGAGAAGGATTATTACGCATAAGTATTTGCAGTTCTTTGGCGAGAAGAGGATATGTCACCATTTCTATCGCATACCGGTTAGGCATTGCAGGCGGCATGATTTCTATCCTCCTGGCATATCGGCAGATCCATTTTATATAGTTTCGGGAGTGGCTCCCGCTTCACCATATGTTCCTATTTTCGGTGGGCAGGGGATCCGGCTGCGGGCTTGAGCCAAAGCTGCCGTTGACTAATTTTTTGCGGACATCACGCGTATCATAACCGGACAGTGGTTTCCCTGGGAAATATGTAATTAGATGATAGCCAATTATATAGAAGTTCGGCATTTTTATGGCAGCTGGGTTCACTGAAAATCAGCGCTATGTTTAGAAACTACTTTAAAACTGCCTTTAGAAATCTCTCGGCCAATAAAGTTTACTCTGTGATAAATGTAGCCGGTCTCGGCGTCGGCATCGCCGTTTGCCTGATCCTTTTTATCTTCATCCGGTATGAGCAGAGCTTTGACGATTACCATCGCAACAAGGCGCGGATATTCCGGGTGATGACTGTTCCGGATAAGGCTGACATCCATGCTCATCCCACTGCGGCCGTCCCCTTTCCACTGCCCACAGCGGTGGAGAACGACATGCCGGATTGGAAGACGACGGGTCTGTTCTTCATGGAAAACCTTCAGGTCATGACCATGGGCAGGGACGGGCGGCCGGAAAAAAAATTCAAAGAGAAAGAAGGCTGCTTTATGCTGGAGCCGGCCTTCTTTTCTGTTTTCGATGTTCCCTGGCTGGCAGGGGATGCGGCAAAGTCCATGGATGATCCGCATTCGGTGGTTTTAACCCGGCAGACGGCTGAAAAATATTTCGGGGACTGGCAACAGGCGATGGGGCGCACCATCAAGGTCTACAACCGCGACCTGTTCACTGTCTCCGGTGTGATAGGTGATCCCCCCACCAATACCGATCTGCGTCTGAAACTGGTATTTCCGTATAAGATGGCCGGGTTTTCCAAAGGCAATGACTGGTGGTCCATCAACAGTTCGCACGGCTGTTATGTGCTGTTGCCGGGCAGTGAGTCCGTTGCGGGCGCCAACCGGCGGCTGAGCGCTTTGTCGAAGAAATACCGTACGCCCGACAACAAGAACTCGCAGGCGCTGCAATCGCTGGCGAACGTGCATTTTGACGCTGACGGGGGCAACTACAGCGGAAAGGTCATTATTGCCGATCGTATCCGTACTTTGCGGCTGATAGCCGGCTTTATCCTTCTCATCGCCTGTGTGAACTTTATTAATATTTCCACGGCGCAGGCCGTCAACCGGGCGAGGGAAGTGGGTGTGCGCAAGGTGCTGGGCGGCCTCCGGCGGCAGTTGACCCTGCAATTCCTCCTGGAGGCCTTGTTGCTGGTGGCGGGTAGTGTGTTGTTGGCTGTGGTTTTGACGGGAGGTCTGCGGGCGCCGGTAAGCAGGATGCTGGATATGCCTTTGTCGTATAACATTTTTAGTGAAAGTTCCGTTCTTCTGTTCCTCGTTGCGATAACAGTAGTGGTAACACTGCTGGCGGGATTTTACCCGGCGCTGGTGCTCTCGTCCTTCAATCCTATTAAGGCCCTCAAGGCGAAGCTGACAGCGCGCAGCAGCAGGGGCGGCATAGCGCTTCGCCGGGGACTTGTCGTACTGCAATTTGTCATCGCCCAGGCCCTCATCATCGGAACATTGCTCATCGTCCGGCAGATGAATTATTTCGGCAATGCCGCAATGGGATTTAATAAAGAAGCAATCGTGAATGTCCCCTTTCTGGCAGACAGCGCCGGTATCAGCAAACTGGATTATCTGCGGAACAGGCTATTGGCAGTGAAGGGGATCCAACAGGTGAGTTTCAACAATACTGCTCCGGCTTCGCAGGACAATTGGTGGACCGGCTTCAATTTTGACCATGCCAAAACAGGGATCAATTTTGCGGCCATCAGCAAATTTGTGGACGCGGGTTATATTTCAACTTACTCCCTGCCGTTGGTGGCCGGTCGTAATTTCACCACGAACGACTCGGTCAGGGAATTCCTGGTCAACGAAAAGCTGGTCAAAAGACTGGGTTTCTCGGATCCGCGCGAGGTGCTGAATAAAGAGATCAATCTTTGGAATGGCTTTGCAGTAGGGCCGGTCGTCGGTGTCGTAAAGGATTTTCATCCTTCCTCATTAAAAGACTCGCTTGCGCCGGTGTTCATGCTCAATGTTAAAAAGAGATTTGACGCTGCGGGAATAAAAATGGATGGTCATAACCTGCCTGCCACCATGAGCGCGATTGAAAAGATCTGGAATGAGACCTTTCCGAATTACGTTTTTGAATACGAATTCCTGGATCAGAAGATCGCTGCCTTTTATAAAGACGAGGCCAGCCTTTCACGTATCTATATAATATTTGCGTCCATTGCCATTTTTCTCAGCTGTCTCGGATTGTATGGCCTGGCGTCGTTTATGGCGGTTCAGCGGCTTAAAGAAGTGGGCATCCGCAAGGTGCTGGGTGCTACGGCCGCCAATATTGTGTATATTTTCTCCAGGGAATTTGTGCTGCTGATCGGTATCGCGTTTTTGATCTCTACGCCGATCGCGTGGTATTTTGTGCATCAGTGGGTGCAGCAGTATGTGTACCGCATTCCTATCAGCGGGTGGGTCTTTGCGGCGGGAGGGCTGCTGGCGCTGCTGATCGCGCTGGCCACCGTGAGTTTCCAGGCGTTTCGGGCGGCGGCCGTGAATCCGGTGAAAAATTTACGGACGGAGTAATCTTGTTTTCCCCCCGGACAGGTATAGCAATTGGTCCGGCTAATACGGAAACGGTAAATAGGGGAGGTTCGAGAGTTTAAAGACTGCATTTGTGATAGGTACAATATTATTGGCCGAATCCCTTGCTGTCCCATTAAAAGTGACGAGTACCGCACCCGTCATGCTTTGAGGATGGATGTCAATCACGGCAGGCACGGTGAGGTTGTTGGCTGTAAAAGTAGCTTTCGCACCGGTGTAATTAGCGGGCGTTTTGAAAGAGAAGCTATTATAAGTGGTCGAAGTCGGGTAAGATTTCGTAGTGAAAGTTTCAAACGAAAACCAGCCGGTGTGCATGATCAATGCGGTGTCGGGGTATCCATCCATATATCCCGTAAAATCAAAGACACCGCCGGCATCAACCTTAAGGTAGTAGACCACGCCGGAACAGGAACCTCTGTAAACATGGCCCCCGGCTGTGAACTGCCAGGTATCATCCGCGATAGAAAGGCCCGCGCTGTCCCGCACAGCGATCTGGAACGAACAGAAGCTGCTGTCAAAGCTGATCTTGTAATCAAACAATCCATAGTTGGTAAAGGTACCCACTGGCTTGAGGTGCACTTTAACAAGCCCTGTATCGGTGAAGATCCCCGAGGCAGAGAATGTAACGCCATTCTGCTGATCGGAGGTGATCCGGTAAGTTCCCGGACTCGTCACATTGACCTTGATCTCCATATAGTTTGTATCCGTTGTAGCCGCAGGAATGCCATTATACCAAACCCCATGCTGCTCATAGTAATTACATAGCCCGGTCCCATGCCAATCCTGCAAGGATCCATGTGCAGACGGCAGATGCTCCTGTTTTTTGCAACCAACGAGGCCGATCAGGAATGTAAATATGAGTAGTGAGGCGCAAAAAACGACACGAAGACGGGCAGGCATACTTTTCATGAAAGGATGATTTATAACTTTAATAATCACAAATCAATATCTATGCCTGTTTCGGGTGATTCCTGCTTTACTTCCCACAACTTTGTCCGCGCATACATTCCGGCAATAACTGCGCATATATTGGCTATAACTGCAGTTTCTCTATCCATCCCAATAATCAACAATTCGCCCTGGCACAAAAGTTGCATCAAGGTTTTGACGTATCCGGGTAGTGGTTATGCGCTGTCGCAGTTTGAAGACCCTTTTTTCTGCTTATTAGAACTATAAATAAACCTACCATGAATGTTTTGCCCTCCCGGATCTTTAAGGCCCCCATTGCCTTCCTATCCCTTTTTTTATTTCTTTTCGCTATACCGGCCTGTAAAAAGGACCCGCATCAACCCAGCCGCGATCCCGCCAAAGGATCCCTGAAGACTGATGAATATGGGGATTGTTCATCCGCCAATGTTGTGCACGGCACATGGTACAATGGGTTTCCAGCTGGCACTGACACCAACTATGTGGAGATCAACGTCAATGTCACCCGTCCGGGATCTTATGATATCACCACTTACAGAAAGAATGGGGTGATGTTTTCCGCTGCAGGAAATTTCACCGATACGGGCCTGAACACTGTGCGCCTGAAAGCCACAGGAAGCTTCCTCCTTCCGGGACCAACCAGCTATCCCATTACCTTCGATTCGTCTACCTGTCAATTCACTATCCAGGTGCAGGATAGCGCCACTATGTCCATGGGAGCCAATACCTGGCAATTTACCGCCGGGGGCCATACGTACAGGGGTCATGCCTATGGACCCATCTACCAGCTCCCACAAAATGCAGGCTATTCATTCGAATTCACCGGGTCAATGGAATCCGGCTCCCCGGATACCGTACTGCAGATGAGTTTCTGGACGCAGGATATTGATACGCTCTCTCATTTAACTTCTCAGGGAGCTTATTTTGGGCTTTTACGTACCAAAGATTATAGTGCTATATACGTAGCGGATCGGGGCGCGGCCCCCGCTGACGTCGACATCCATTTCAGAAGCTTCACCTCCTTTCTCACCCCTGTCTATACGACCATTGAGACCGGCACTTTTAACGGTACCGTTCGCGATTCGGCCCGAAACATCATCCCAATTACGAATGCCAAATTCAAATTGGTTTGGTGAAGACGGCAGACACTTGAAATAAACCGGCATACACTTACATAAAATTGTATCAAATCGACCTGTTATGAAAAAGCTTCTTCCCTCCCAGTTCGGCGCTGTGCCTGTCCTGCTGCTGCTTGCCGCGGCTGTATCTCTCACCCGTTGCAAGAAAGATCACCATCCCCTGAACTTGCCGGCCGAAGGTTCTTTGCAGGATGCCAAGGGGTACTGTCTGCCCTATACGGCTCACGGCACTTTTATCAAAGGTGTGCCTTCCGGCGCCGATTCAAATTATGTAGCTATCAGCGTCGATGTTTCCCGTATCGGGACCTATACCATCAGTACGGATTCGCGCAATGGAGTCTCCTTTTCGGACTCGGGGGTTTTCACCAGGACAGGCATGAATAGCGTCCGGCTAAAACCAAAAGGAACCTTTGCTTCAGCATCCCCAACGACTTACCCCATAGTATACGGTAATACTTACTGCGAGTTCACGGTCAATGTAATAGACACATCTCTGCCGCAGGGCAAATTTCGATTCACCGGCGGAGATCAGTTTTACACCGGCTTTGCCGATTGGTTTCTGAATTTTCCGCCGGAGGGACACCCGGAACAAGGCTATTTAGTAGAAATTAACACAGGGACTACCGCCGATACTTTCATGCATTTCCGGATACCTATGCCTTACCAGTTTCCCAGCCCCACCTATGGCATTACCTATGGGACCTATTCGACAGCCAACCCGGGCACCAGTTTTGTTATGGTAGCAGGCGCCGATACTATTTACTACGCGAATCCCACAACAACGGGCAAAGCCGTCAATATTTATGCTGACACGGTGTATACTGCTTCCAGCGGGGTGCAAATCGTCTTCCAGGGGCGGTTTAGCGGGACCGCTACGAACAAGACAGGAGCGACAATACCCATCACTAACGGGGTTTTTAAGGCGTTGTATTGATCAGCCGGTGCGCTGGCATCCCCGGCCGTCCGGCTAATAGGTTTGTTTTACGCCTCCTTTGAGATAGGCGATCAATAGATCCCGGATATCGTTTTTTATACGGGTGTTCTGAAAAGAGCTGGGTTTGCAATAATCAAAGTGGCGCAGAAACTCCAGGTTCCTTTCATTACCCATGGCGACATATTCCGGCATGAGCACCTTATATGTCAGGTGATCCTGGGCCACGCCGCCATTGATGATCCATTTATCCTTTCCGAATTTGTCCTTTCCTGCGATGACAGCGTTCCGAACTTGCAGATAGCCGCCCTCGTTCTTGTTTTTTTCAGTGCCTATGTTCAGCATATTTTCCAGGACGTCACCTTTTAAGTTCATGACCACCATCGGCCCTCCAAAAGGCAGCGAACGCAGGACATCATATTCGGTGACATCGCCCATGAGCTCATCATCCACCCGCAGGGAGCCGCTGTTGTATAATGCCACATCGACCGTGGTGTCTGCATACCACAGGGCGTCGGCGATCATGCGCGTGTAATTGGTCTTGCTATTGCGGATGGAACGTTCGCGGCCGTCCAGTGGCGTTGTTGCCGTAAAGAGCACCTCGTTGGGGTGATAGCCCATCTTCATTAATATAGTATCCGCCAGCGAACCCCAATACTTTACCCTTTCGTTGACGGACTCATCGGAAGGGACGGTCTTGTCTACCATTTTCAGCTCGGACTGTATGGTGACTTTTTGCGTGGCGGGCGAAAAAGTGATCCTGTGAATATAGACCGACTTGTCATTGGCGTCAGCCTTGCAGATAACAGGATGGCCTACGGCGAACTTCATATTGGTATGTTCATGTCCCCCGATGATCAGATCGAGTCCCGGCAGTTTAGCGGCCAGCAGCGAGTCCATATCCCTGGCCAGGTGTGTCAGGCCGACAATGACATCACATTCGGAACGGATGGCTTGATATGTTTTAATGAAGCTCTCATATTGATCGCTGTATGCGATGGAGTCTGCCTTATTGAAAGGGATCGTGGCGCCGATGATGCCCAATCGAAGGGATTGGCCGCCGGGAAAGCGCATCGTATGTATGGAGAAGGACATGATGCTGTCTGCCTGCCCGTTCCGGATCTTTACAAAAGCTGATAACTCATTGGAAGGAGTCCTTCGAAGGACATTGGAATTCACCCAGGTGAAAGAGGATTCGTTTATACGCTGCTGGAGCTCTGACATTTTTATATCAAACTCATGATTTCCGAAAGTCGCATAGTCCAGTCCCATTTTGTTTAATACGTCTACCATGTGCCTGCCGGCAATCTTTTGGTCCTGCATAGTAACAGCGTCGCGGTAAGGCAGCGTACCGATGAGCGAAGGACTCACGAAGTCTCCCGCAAGCATAGTGATGGTATTGGGATTCTCCCGGAGTAATTGCTTGCGGATGGTGGCCACCCGCGCCAACCCCCCTTCATCGCTGCCCCGGAGAGGAGCAATCTCATAGATGTCATTCAGCTGAAGAATGATGAAGGAAAGATCCGGGGCGGGATGGTTCTGCGCGGGCAGGGAGGAGGGAACGATCAGCATAATAAGCATTGCCAGGTAATAATAAGAGCAGCGGGAGCAGGGGGAGTTATTGTCTCGTTTCATGATATATGTTGGTTACTATTTATCGGGTGCCCGTGTATTCAAGAACATAAATGTAGGTTTAAATAAGCAGGTTCCACAGCGTACAGTAAATGAGAAAGAAGAAAAATATAGGGTTCCTACGTAGTGGTTTTAGCTCGATAAGAAGTTGATAATCTGAGCGTACCGGATTTTACGTGTATGCTCCTAGCATTCCCCGTAAGATGTCACATAAATGATTTAAAGATGGATGCGAATTCAGCAGATGAACAACAATGCTGCGTTTCTTTGTAGTGCAAATTTCAAATCAAAAATCCACTCTAATGAAAACCATTCTACCAATTATCGTCCTGATGTTATTCTTTTTTCAGGCAAAAACACAGTCTACCACTTCGAACGAGACCCACGATTTTATCACGTATGATACGGTCTATAACTTACAACTGGATCCATGGCATACGGTGGTATACCGGCTCACCATCTCCCGTCCGGTGAATATGTTCACAGCGGGTCATCCCGATACTGCATCCCGTCCGGCGATCATCACGATGCCTGGCATCGGGGAGATGGGAACGGACCCTTCCAAAACAAAAGTATATGGACCTCATTTCTGGCTGAAGAACGGCTGGGACGGATCGGTCGCATTGGGCAACGGAAAGCATTACCCGATATTGATCACTTTGATCTGCGATCAGAGGCAGCCGTATCCCAACTGGAACCTGGCTGTTCTGAACTACCTTTTGAAGACCTATCACATCAAGCGGAATGCTGTCCACCTCGCCGGGCTTTCCCAGGGAGCTTTCACCTGGTCAGCCATGATAACCTACGAGGCGACCAAGGGAGATGAGGCAGGGATGAAAAATGTCACCAGCCTGGCGCTTCTTTCGGGAGCGGCTTCCACAACGGGCGTATTTAATTTAATGGGCCATTGGGCTAAGAAATATAAAGGCAAATTATTCGCTACGGTAAACCCGGGAGATGCCCAGAGCATCAACCCTCCGGTGGCTGCGAAATCAATGAATGATTCTTTGGCAGGGACGGCTTATTTCGCATGGAACAACCTGTCTTCCGGAACTAACGCGCATTGCTGCTGGAACTCGGTGTACGATCCTAATGTTAAGAGCTGGCAGACGATCGCTCCTTTAGGTCAATATGTAACAACCGGCCCTTCGGCCAATTCGGCAGGAACCTATAAAACGGGCTCCCTTTTTCAATGGATGCTCAGGCAGGGCGATACATCCATCGTCGGATCCGCCCCTGTAGCGACCCCTACTCCAACTCCTGCTCCTAACCAGGCGCCTGTTGTCAATGCCGGTGCGGCGCAGACCATTACGCTGCCGATCAACCAGGTTAACCTGGCTGGCAACGCCACCGATGCAGATGGCACGATTGCCGCATACGCCTGGACAAAAGTCAATGGAGGCGCTGCAACGATTGCATCTCCTTCTACTGCAGCAACTGCCATTACCGGGCTCGTTGCAGGAAATTATGTTTTCCGCCTGACGGTGACTGATAACCTGGGAAGCAAGGCTGTCTCTGATGTTACGGTGACTGTGAATGCTGCCGTCGTGACCCCGCCCGTCACCGATACGGTCGTAACATCGACAGGTCTTCGTGTCGTAAAAGTTGTCACCTGCGAATACCGGGTTGGCTTCCTTATGTCCGACGGGAAACTCTATGGGGTATGCAACATGACTCCTACGACAGTGCCTTATCCTATCGCAGCAGGAAGAAAGCTCGTTGATGGCGCCGCAGGATTTAATAAATTTAAAATGTTGGACGACCAGGGTTATGTATGGAGCAGCCGGATAGATTACACCACTAATATGGACCGTATCGATACGGATACCGCTGGCGTGGCTTTCGACGGCAATGCTTCTATCTACGCCTACGCCGCCACCACCCTTACTATTAAGAAAGACGGATCGCTCTGGTACATGGGCGACGATACGTTCCATTTATTCCATGCCACCGGCAGGGTAGAAATGCGGCCTGTTCGTCTCTCCCCTGCAGGCATGATCTGCAAGAAAGTAGATGCGGGAAGCCAGCGTATCATCGTCCTGACCACGGCAGGTGAGGTCTACGAATGGACTAAAGGCGGATCAAAAACGCCTGTATTAAAAGTGATACCCCGCCCTGCGATCGATATTTTCGGATCCCATGCTAACTATGGCGGCTGCATCATTCCCGATGCGACAGGGTCTCAGACAATGGGATATCCCTTTATATGGGGAACGAACTATGGCAACTGGGGCGGCACGGCTCCTTTCAGCCAGCCGACCTCGGTCAGGTCACTGTGGAAAATGACAGCTCCCATCAAAGAGATCTCTTCCAACTGGAATACGATCCACTACATCGATAGCATGGGCAGGCTGTTCGGCTTGGGCTTCAACGCGCAAGGTGAAGTAGGAAATGGCGAGGAGATTGTCAACAGGCACACCTATGCCACTTTCCCGGGCTATGGATGGGATTTCGGAGATGGAGAAAATAGTGTCACGACGCCTGTAGAGATCGGAAAAGGCATCAAATGGAAAAAGCTGTACTCAAATAATTTCTTCTGTTTTTACAAATATGCCCAGGATGAAAAAGATTCTATCTACTCATGGGGCAGGAATAAAGCGATGGTACTGGGCAATGGTTTCAAGAACCTGCAGGAACAATATTCACCGAATTCCATGGACGTACTGGTGCCTACTATGGTACACCCGATGACGGTGAAAACGCAGACGTATAATTTCACGGCGCCTTCTATCAATGCCGGTCCGAAAGTATCGGTGACAGCCACCACGGTCACTTTAACGGGTTCTGCAAAGGGTCCCCAGCTTATAAAGAGCACAGCTGTTGCTGCAAACGGGATCGATAAGGTTGGATTCGACATCGTATCCTACCAGTGGACGAAGATCAGTGGTCCTGATGCGGTAATTGCTACACCCAACGCCGCCACCACCATCGTCAATGGGCTGACCACGGGAACTTATGTCTTCAACCTGACGACTGTGGATGCCAACAAGGGAACGCAAAGCGCTAACGATACTGTTGTCGTAACGGCTCCCCAGTTTACGGTGAGCACCGCCACGGCAAAACTGATACCTGGAAAATTCGAAGCTGAAAATTATGATTCTGCCACCGCCGTGAAGAATGAGATCACTTCCGACGCCAGCGGTGTCCAGGATGTAACTTCCATCGACAGCGCGGATTGGATGGACTATAAAGTGAATGTAGCTGCCGCCGGGACGTACAAAGTCAGTTTCCGTGTGGCCACGCTGAACCCCAATGCCGCTTTTGTACTGAGAAGCGCTGCAGGGCGTACCCTGGCCAGCATTAAACTGATCAAACCTACAGGAGGCTACCAGGCCTGGGCGACGATCAGCACCCAAATAACTTTGCCTGCCGGGATCCAGACAATACGGCTGGTGTCTACAAGCGCAGCCGGCTGGAATATCAACTGGATGTCGTTTGAAGCAAGCGCTACGGTGGTTGCTTCCTCTTCCACTGAAAACAGCGGCAGCAGTGTTGGGATATCCACCTTCGATACGGCATCGGCGCCCGTCAGCCTGTCCAAAGTGAGCATTTATCCGAACCCTGTCAGGGATCATTTCACGGTGGATATCGACAACGATTTTGCCGGGATGATGAACATACAGGTGATAGATATCAGCGGTAAAGTAAGCCTGACACAGATGCTGGCGAAGTCCGGGCAGAGAAGCCAGGTGAATATATCTGCCTCTGCTCTTACCCCGGGGATCTATATGGTCAGGATCCAAATGGGAAGCAAGGTCGAAGTGAAAAAATTACTGAAATTATAAAAGCTGTTTCAATCAGGCGCAACGCTCTCCGGAAGAATTCTTTCCGGGGAGCGTTGTCATTATATAATCTTTTTTTTTAATGAAAAATAAGTTAACTTAACAGTACGATTGTTTTTCAAACGAGTTGCCATGGATACTGTTCGCGATATACTACAGATAAAGGGGAATTTGGTATATACAGTAAGTCCTGAAAGCTCTGTATATGAAGCACTTGAAACGTTAGAAAACAAGAATCTCGGCGCCCTCGTCGTGTTGGAAAAATGCGGGAAGCTGGATGGTATATTCACCGAACGGGACTACGCCCGTAAAGTGATCCTGAAAGGCCGCAGTTCCAAAGAGACGATGGTGCAGGACATTATGACCGAAAGCCCCATCTTTGTTACTCCAGACACCAAGATTGAAGAATGTATGCAGCTGATGACCCAAAAATTCATCCGTCATTTACCTGTAATGGACAAAGATGAATTGGTCGGTATCGTTTCCATTGGTGATATAGTTAAGCATATCATCAATCAGAAGGATTTCATTATTGAACACCTTCAACATTACATTGTCAGTTGAACATACACTTTCAGGGCCGGCGTCAGGACTCGGATAGATAGTACGTTGATGTATTGCTCATCAATGAAACAGTTGTTGTATGCCTGGAAACAACACCGATAGTATCCCCTTATGGCCCCTGCTGTTATACGCAGGTCTGGTAAGCATATTACTGGTGCTCATTCTCACCTTATCATATATCCTGGGACAGCATCATCGGGACAGGGCCACCGGCAAACCTTATGAAGGGGGGATAGAACAGACCGGATCTGCACGAATACGTTTTTCAGCACAATTTTATTTAGTAGCCATGTTGTTCGTAGTCTTTGATGTAGAGGCCGTATTTATCATGTTATGGGCCCTCGGCTTCTACGAATTGGGCTGGCCGGGATATATAGGTGTAGCCGTATTCATCGGGCAATTGGCCGTGGTATTGGTTTATGAGTGGGGCATCGGCGCGTTGAACATTGGTGCGGATGTAAAAAAGATATTGAAGGTCCATAAGATGAAGCAGCTTCAAAAAAGATAAACGCATGAATTGGTGGTTAAACAAAACAAGCGATCCGACCGGGCGTTTATCCGGCACAGGCAGCATGGAAGAAGCCGTCAGTAAAAGTATTATGCTTACCTCCGTGCAGCGCCTCGTGGCATGGGGCCGAAAGAACTCTATGTGGCCTTTCCATTTCGGGTTAAGCTGCTGTTTTGTGGAAATGGCTACCAGTATTACCAGCAAATATGACGTGGCCCGGTTCGGGGCTGAAGTGATCCGCGGTACGCCGCGCGAGGCAGATGTGATGGTCATTGCGGGAACCGTTTTTATAAAGATGGTGCCCATTATCAAACGTCTGCATGAGCAAATGATGGAACCCCGCTGGGTAATCTCCATGGGCAGCTGCGCCAACAGCGGCGGCATGTACGATATCTACAGTGTTGTGCAGGGCGTGGATAAGTTCCTGCCTGTAGACGTATATGTACCCGGTTGTCCGCCAAGACCCGATGCTTTCATGCAGGGACTGGTGCTGCTTGGTGCGTCAGTGGGAAAAGAGGCGCGTCCCCTGAGCTGGACCATCGGTGAACAGGGGGTCATTAAACCATCTCTCACTTCCATGAAGGTGGTCAAACGTGAGGAAAGGAGGAATATGGTGAGCTTCCGCGGGGTGGATGAAGTCTAATCAAGTGGACCTAAAGATATGCAGGACGCCAGCGACATACTTGAGCATCTGCAACGCACCTTCGGCGAAGCCGCCTTCCGGCAGCAGCACACTGTTGATGGTTTACTCACGTTGTGGGTGCCGGCAGGTGACTGCCTGCAGCTTATCCGGCAGCTGAAGTCGGACATCCGGAAGCCTTATACGCTCCTTTACGATCTCTGTGCGATAGACGAACGCGACAGGACCCACAAGAACGATATGCCCGCAGTTGATTTTACGGTGGTATATCATCTTTTCTCCTTTGACCGGAATGATTTTATCCGCCTGAAAGTGCCGCTGCTGGGAGAGTTTCCTTCCCTTCCATCGATCACCGCCGTATTTAAGAATGCCAACTGGTACGAACGGGAAGTATATGACATGTTCGGTATCCGCTTTGAAGGACACCCTCACCTCCAGCGTATCCTGATGCCCCTTACCTGGCAGGGACACCCGCTCCGGAAGGAACACCCCGCAAGAGCGACGGAAATGGGGCCTTTTGAATTATGGGATGAAAAGCAGGACCGCGAGCAGGAAGCACTGCGGTTCAAGCCGGAGGAATGGGGCCTGCAGGGCGAAGGAGAGGACTCGGACTTCATGTTCCTGAACATCGGTCCCCAGCATCCCGGCACACATGGGGTGCTGCGGATCATCCTGCAGCTGGACGGAGAGGACATAGTGGATGCGGTGCCCGAGATCGGATTTCATCACCGTGGGGCTGAAAAGATGGGCGAGCGGCAGAGCTGGCATACTTATATTCCCTATACGGACCGGGTGGATTATTTAGGTGGGGTGATGAATAACCTGGCCTACCTGCTGGCGGTGGAAAAGCTGGCGGGCATCGAAGTGCCCGATAGGGTGAAAGTGATCAGGGTGATGTTGTGCGAATTGTTCCGGATAGCCAGCCACCTGGTGTGGTTTGGCACCTTCGCGCAGGACCTGGGTCAGTTGTCGCCGGTGTTTTACATGTTTACCGACCGGGAAAAGATCTTCGATATCATCGAAGCCGTTTGCGGGGGCAGGATGCACCCTAACTGGTTTCGCATTGGCGGGGTGGCGCAGGATCTTCCGCGCGGCTGGGATGGATTGGTACGGAGTTTTGTCGATTACTTTCCTAAAAAATTACGTGAATATAAAAATATGGTCCTGCGCAACAGCCTGTTCAAGGCGCGTACGAAGGGGATTGGTATCTATACGCTGGAAGAAGCTATTGAATGGGGTGTTACAGGGCCTGGCCTACGGGCCTGCGGATTGGAATGGGACTTCCGGAAGCAGCGCCCTTATTCGGGGTATGAACGATTCGACTTTGATATCCCGACCGCACAGCACGGTGATTGTTTCGACCGCTCCGTGGTCAGGGTGGAAGAGATGTGGCAAAGCCTGCGGATCGTGGAGCAATGTCTTAACAATATGCCGGAAGGGAACTATAAGGCGGATCATCCACTGACCACCCCGCCAATCAAGAAATACACGATGCAGGACATAGAAACGCTGATCAACCATTTTCTCAACGTGAGCTGGGGTCCCGTGATCCCTGCCGGTGAAGCGATGAGCTGCATCGAAGCGACAAAGGGAGCGAACAGCTATTACCTGGTCAGTGATGGCAATACGGCTGCCTACCGGGTAAGGATCCGGACGCCCTCCTTTCCGCATATGCAGATGGTGCCGTATATCAGTAAGGGGTATACAGTTGCCGACCTGCTCTCCATATTGGGGAGTGTGGATTTTGTGCTGGCGGACATTGACAGATGATCATCTATCGGTAAATAATATGCTGACCGAAGCCGAAATACAAGCCATCGATCATGAGATCGGCCTGTTGCCTCACAAAAAGGCCGGGGTCATCGAAGCATTGAAGATCATCCAGCAGCACCGGGGGTGGGTCAGCGATGAGAGCGTGGACGCCATTGCCGCCTACCTGGAAATAAGTCCCGCCGAAGTGGATAGCGTTGCGACTTTTTACAACCTCATCTTCCGGAAGCCGGTCGGCAGACACGTGATCCTCCTGTGCGACAGCATTTCCTGTTATGTAATGGGCTATGATAAGCTGTATAGGGCCCTGCAGCAGCAACTGGGCATCCGGTTCGGAGAAACATCCCCGGATAATCGTTTTACCCTGCTGCCCAATGCCTGTCTGGGCTGCTGCGATCATGCCCCGGCCTTAATGATCGATGAAGACCTGTTCAGGGATGTAAAAGTGGAGATGCTGGATCAGCTGTTGTCAGGATATAAGTGAGCCTAATAAAAAAGAGTATGGAACGTCCGCTAACTGAAAATATTCAACCCGGCCGTCCACCGCTGGACCTGAAAGGGTATGAAATGACGGGTGGGTATGCTGCGGTCCGGAAGGTGCTGCAGGGCATGTCTCCGGCAGAAGCTCAGCAGCTGGTACGGGACAGTAACCTGAGGGGGCGGGGAGGTGCAGGTTTCAACACGGGCATGAAATGGAGCTTTGTCCCGATGGGCAGCGAGACGCCCGGCCCGAAATATCTCATTGCCAATGCCGACGAAATGGAGCCCGGTACATTTAAGGACAGGCTGTTGATGGAAGGCAATCCCCATCAGCTCATCGAGGGAATGATCCTTTCGGCCTATGCTATCCAGGCTACTGTATCCTATATTTTTTTACGCTGGGCCTATCGCCAGGCGGCGCAGCTGCTGCGGAAAAGCATGGAAGAGGCGTATGCGGCCGGTTATTTAGGCCGGAATATACTCGGCAGCGGCTATAACCTCGACATGTACCTGCACACCGGCGTGGGCCGGTATATGTGCGGAGAAGAGACCGCCCTGCTCAACGCGCTGGAAGGCAAACGGGCAACACCCCGGGCGAAACCTCCCTTTCCGCAAGTGAGCGGATTGTTTGGCAAGCCTACCATCGTGAACAATGTGGAGACGTTGTGCTGCATCCCGCATATCGTAAATAAGGGCGCCGCCTGGTTTAAAGGTTTGAGTCACAGCGGAGACAGCGGGGGCACCAAGATCTACGGGGTCAGCGGTAAAGTGAAAAGGCCCGGAGCCTGGGAGCTGCCGATGGGGGTTACCCTGCGGGAGCTGCTGGAGGAACACGCAGGCGGGATGAAAGATGGCTTCACCCTGAAGGGTGTGCTGCCGGGTGGCGCTTCCACCGATTTTTTAACAACAGATCACCTGGATGTAAAAATGGATTTTACGTCTGTTGCGGCGGCGGGCAGTCGTTTGGGCACCGGCACGATGGTCGTAATGGATGATGCCACCTGCCCTGTAGGATTTGTCCATAACCTGCAGCATTTTTTTGCACAGGAAAGCTGTGGCTGGTGTACCCCCTGCCGCGAAGGGCTGCCCTGGGTGGAAAAGATCCTCCTGTCCATAGAACGGGGGGAGGGCAGGGAAGAAGACATGCAGCTGCTGCAGATGCATACCCGGCTGCTTGGGCCCGGTAATACCTTTTGCGCCCTGGCGCCCGGGGCCATGGAGCCGCTGCAAAGCGCCTTAAAGTATTTCAGGGAAGATTTCGAGGATCATATAAAAAGTAAAAAATGCCCCTATTGACTCAATAGTATACTGTATGCCTACGATCTATATCGATAAGATGCCATATGCCGTCAAAGAAGGCAGGAATCTGCTGGAGACCTGTCTGGGCTTCGGATTCGATCTGCCCTATTTCTGCTGGCATCCGGCCATGGGCAGCGTAGGCGCCTGCCGGCAATGCGCCGTCAAGGTATTCAAAGACGGGCAGGATATGAAAGGCAAGCTGGTGATGAGCTGCATGGAAATCGTAAAAGAGGGAATGCTCGTGTCCATCGCCGATGAGGAAGCCGTCGCTTTCCGGAGCCAGATCATAGAATGGCTGATGACCAATCATCCCCATGATTGCCCGGTATGCGATGAAGGCGGCAGCTGCCACCTGCAGGACATGACAGTGATGACAGGACACAATTACCGTCGTTTCCAATATAAGAAACGTACGTTCCGGAATCAATACCTCGGACCCTTGATCCACCATGAAATGAACCGGTGCATACAATGTTACAGGTGCGTGCGGTTCTACCGGGACTATGCCGGCGGGAAGGACCTGAATGTCTTTTCCGCACATGATCACGTCTACTTCGGAAGGGAGAAAGATGGCGTATTGCAAAGCCCGTTCAGCGGCAACCTGGCGGAAGTCTGCCCAACGGGCGTGTTCACGGACAAGACGCTGAAAGAACACTACACCCGCAAATGGGACCTGACGACAGCCCCCTCCATTTGCCAGCATTGCAGCCTGGGATGTAATATCACACCAGGGGAACGGTATGGAACCATACGGAACATCGTCAACCGGTTCAACGGCGAGGTCAACGGCTATTTTCTATGCGACCGGGGACGGTTCGGCTATGCCTTCGTCAACAGCGTGAACAGGGTCGGCCAGCCCCTCCTGCGCAACCGTGGGGTGGAGTCCGTGGATGATGCCACGCTGATGGAAGAGCTTAAAAAACTCATGGATCATCAAAAATTAATAGGGATCGGTTCGCCGAGGGCTTCCGTTGAGAGCAACTTTGCTTTGATGCAGCTGGTAGGAAAGGAAAATTTCTACCAGGGTGTGACGGAAGAGCTGGCCTACCTGGAAAGACGGATCGTAGACGTCCTTCAGTCCGGCGCCCTTCACTGTTCCTCTCTCAAAGAAATAGAGGCGGCGGATGCAGTGGTGGTCGTAGGAGAGGACGTCTGGAATACGGCCCCTGTCATGGCGCTGGCTATCCGCCAGGCAGTGATGAAAAAAGGTTTCCTGGCCAATACCACGGTGGCTCCTTCCCCGCTGGATGAGATCAGCGCCTGCACCCTGCATGCCGCGCCGGATGATATAGCCAGGCTGGGCTTTTCCATCGCCCATCTGCTCGATCCTGCTTTGCCGGCGGTGTCCAACACCAGCGAAGAAATACAACGGACGGCGGCATCGATTGCCGATGCATTGAGAACAGCCAGGCGCCCGGTGATCATCAGCGGCGCCGCCTGTTACAATGAAGCGTTGATCCGGGCGGCTTATGCCATTGCCGCAGCGTTGAATACGACCGATAGAAAAGCGGGAATAGCCTATGTATTGCCGGAATGTAACAGCATGGGATTGGCTATGATGCGCGCTCCGTCCATTGACACGGCTGTTAAAAGGGCAGCGTTCGAACATGGTCTTACTGTTATTGTCCTGGAGAATGACCTCTACCGGATCCTGCCGGCAAAGAAAGCGGATGACTTTTTCAGGCGCTTTAAAAATAGTATCGTACTGGATTCATTGAACAACCTTACGACGGAAAAGGCGACCGTGCTGCTGCCGGCGGCTACTTTTGCCGACGGGGATGGAACGTTGGTTAACAATGAAGGACGGGCCCAGCGGTTTTACCAGGTGTTCGTGCCGGCCAACAAACATATCAAAGAGAGCTGGTGCTGGTTGTGGCGGTTATATACCCTACTGACAGCAACAAGCAACGGGCATGAATACCATCCGGATGAGCTGCTGGCCAAGCTGGAGGCGGTCCTGCCCCAGTTTGCAGGCATTTCCAGCGCCGGTCCGCCGCATGACTTTCGCATACACGGCGAGATGATCCCCCGTGAGACGCATCGTTACAGCGGCCGTACGGCCATGTCGGCTCACCTGTCGGTGAGTGAGCCTAAGCCGCGGCAGGATAGCGATTCCCCGATGACCTTCACGATGGAAGGTTACCAGGGACTTCCGCCTTCTCCTTTGATCCCCTTCTTCTGGGCGCCGGGCTGGAATTCCGTCCAATCCGTCAACAAATACCAGGAGGAGCCCGGCGGCGCTTTAAAAGGGGGTGATCCCGGCGTCCGCCTGTTTGAACAAAAGGCGGGGGTCGATGCCGTTGTTTTTAAAGATCCGCCCGATGCCTTTGTCGTCAGGGAGCAAAAATGGCTGTTGCTGCCACAGCACCATGTTTTTGGGTCGGAGGAATTAAGTGGTACTGCCAGGGCAATCGGGGAGCTTGCTCCGGCGCCTGTTATTATCCTGTCTCTCCGGGACGCCCAACAGCTGGGCGTTGCGGAAGGGGCGCCCATCAGGCTGCGAACGGGCCAGGAAGAAATTTCGCTTCCGCTGAAGATACAGGAAGGATTGTGCGCCGGGGTAGTATTGGCCCCGGCCGGATGGCCGGGGATGCCGGCATCGAATTGGGGAACATGGGTTAATATAAGCGTATGACCGTAATGCAACATATATGGATCGTCCTGGGCGTATTATTCGTCCTGCTCAATGTCGCCGCCGGGCTCATTTGGGTGGAACGCCGGCTTCTTGCGCTGTGGCAGGACAGGCTGGGGCCCAACCGCGCGGGGCCGCTGGGCATTCTGATCGTGCTGGCGGATACCCTCAAACTGTTCTTCAAGGAAGATTGGATCCCTCCGTTTGCGGATAAATGGGTGTTCATCACCGCACCGGCCATCGTAGTAGGCAGCGTACTGATGAGCTTTGTCATTATTCCTTTTGGGCCCGGTGTCGTGGTGGCGGATCTCAACGTCGGCCTGTTGTTCTTCCTGGCGATGTCTTCCCTGGGCGTATACAGCATCGTCCTGGGCGGCTGGGCGTCCAACAATAAATATGCGCTGCTGGGGGCGTTGCGCGGCGCCTCGCAAATGATCGCCTACGAGGTTTTTATGGGTCTGTCCCTGATGGGAGTGGTCATGCTGACGGGATCCTTCAATATGGGGAAGATCGTTGCGGCTCAAAAGGATCTGTGGTTCATCGTCACCCAGCCGCTGGGTTTTATCATCTTCTTTATTGCCGGGATCGCGGAAACACATCGCCTGCCCTTCGATATTCCCGAGGCGGAGAGTGAGCTGATCGCCGGCTATCATGCGGAATATTCAGGGATGAAGTTCGGGATGTTCTTCATAGGCGAATACCTTGGCATCACGCTTATCTCGGCTATGACGGTGACATTGTTCTTCGGCGGATGGCTGGGACCCGCATTCCTGCCGCCGCTGGTTTGGTTTATCCTGAAGACGATCGCGTTCATCGGTTTATTCATCTTACTGCGCGCTTCTCTCCCACGGCCCCGCTATGATCAGCTGATGGAATATGGATGGAAGGTACTGCTGCCCATCGTGTTAGCCAATCTGCTGATCACCGGAGCTATTGCCTTGTGGATAAGGAAGTGAATAGTAAAAAAATTAAATTATGTTAACTCATCTGCGCACCATGTGGCTGGTGTTCTTACACTTGTTTCACAAGAAAGTCACCATTCAATACCCGGAGGAAAAGATCCGGCTGGCGCCCCGCTGGCGTGGACGTATCGTATTGACAAAAGACCCCGATGGCGGGGAACGATGCGTAGGATGTTACCTCTGTGCCGCCGCCTGCCCGGTGGACTGCATCGCGCTCCAGGCTACGGAAGATGAGCATGGCCGCAGGTATCCCGAATTTTTCCGCATCAATTTTTCGCGATGTATTTTTTGCGGGTATTGTGAGGAAGCCTGTCCTACCTATGCCATCCAGCTGATCCCGGATTTTGAGATGGGCGAATACGTGAGGGAGAACCTGGTATTCGAGAAGGAAGATCTCCTCATCGACAGCGAAGGGAAATATCCGGGATATAACTATTACAAGGTGGCGGGACTGGATGCGGGCGTCAAGGCAAAGGGGGAAGGGGAAAAGGAAGACCCGCCGGTGGATGTCCATAGCTTATTACCATAAAATGTCAGAACTATTCTACATAGCATCCTTTGTAGCCGTATTGGCGACCATGCTGGCGCTGACCCGCTATCATCCGGTGCATGCCTTACTCTACCTGGTGGTGTCCTTTTTGGCGGTGGCGATGATCTTCCTATCCCTGGGCTCCCCCTTTGTAGCGGTGTTGGAAATTATCATCTATGCCGGCGCCATTATCGTTCTGTTCATTTTTGTGGTCATGATGCTGAACCTGGGTAAGGACACTGCGCTGCAGGAAAAAAAATGGCTGCAGCCAGGAGTATGGTTGATCCCCTCCCTCCTGACGCTGCTGTTGCTGGTGGAAATGGTGCTGCTGCTGCTGAGAGGAGATAAATTCCCCATGCAGGTGTCGGTGGTGACGCCCCGGAATGTATCGCTGTCTTTATACGGAGAATATATCATCGCCGTGGAACTGGCCGGCTTCCTGCTCATGGCGGGAGTCGTAGGCGCCGCGCATATCGGAAAACATACAAAAAAGAACCTGCACCGTTATTTACAGGGAGAGGAGGAAATTAAACAAAAATGATGCATTCCTTCGACGCCCATACCGTCCTGGTAGTTGCTGCCCTGCTTTTTGTGCTGGGGCTCACGGGTGTGCTGACGCGGAAGAACATCGTATTTATGCTCATTTCCGTGGAAGTGATGCTGAATGCCGCAGGTCTGGCATTTGTAGCCGCGGGAGCCAAATGGCATCAGCCGGACGGACAAGTGATGTTCCTGTTCATCCTGGCAATGGCCGCCGCGGAAATTTCAGTAGGACTGGCGCTGGTGCTGCAGATCTACCACCAGCATAAAACGATGGACGTGGAGGATCTCGGGGAGTTAAGGGATCAGCGTAATGAATATTAATAATCAGCTATGCTTGCATCGATCGTCGCGCTGCCTTTTTTAGGTTTCCTGCTCTTATCGCTGGCGGGCAGGGGCTTGCCCAGGATGGCTATTGCGTGGATAGGCGCCGGCTCGGTGAGCCTGGCGGCGATCCTCACCGTTCTATACGGCATTCACTTCCTTCAGCATCCCCCGGACTCCGGCGTTGACAGGCTGCTATTATGGCAATGGTTCAACGCAGGCAGCCTGTCCGTCCCCATCAGCCTGAGCGTGGATGCGCTGTCGCTGGTATTTATGTTCATCATCACTTTTGTGGGCGCGCTGATCCATATTTACTCAACCGGTTATATGCGGCAGGACCGCGACTATGCCCGCTTTTTCGCCTGCATGAACTTATTCGTAGGCGCCATGCTGGTATTGGTGATGGCAGATAACCTCGTACTCTTATATTCAGGCTGGGAAGGCGTGGGCATGTGCAGCTACCTGCTCATCGGATTCTGGTACGAATCCCCTGCCAATTGCCAGGCCGCCAATAAAGCTTTCCTGGTAACAAGGATAGGAGACACGGCGATGCTCATTGGATTGTTCCTCCTCTTTTCAGCATTACATACCTTAAACATATCGGCCATTCTCCAACGGGCTCCGGGACATTTTACACAGGGCGCCTCCCATATTACCCTCATTTCCCTTTTATTGCTGGCAGGCGGCATGGGAAAATCCGCACAGCTGCCGCTGCAGACCTGGCTGCCGGACGCCATGGCCGGCCCTTCTCCCGTCAGCGCATTGATACATGCGGCGACGATGGTCACCGCCGGGGTCTATCTCATCGCGCGAATGCACACCCTGTTCCAGCTTTCGCCGGCTGCGATGATGATCACCGCCCTTGTCGGCGGGGTGACGCTGTTCGTGGCAGGCTGCAGCGCAATGGTGCAGACGGATATCAAAAGAATACTGGCTTATTCCACGATCAGCCAGATCGGCTATATGTTCCTGGCATTGGGGCTGGGCGCCTGGAGCGCGGCCATCTTTCATTTCTTTACCCATGCTTTTTTCAAGGCGCTGTTGTTCCTCGCAGCGGGCGCCGTGATAGAGGCCTTGCACCATGAGCAGGATATTTTCAGGATGGGGGGGCTCAAAACAAGGATGCCCCTGGTCTTTTACTCCTTTCTGGCGGGAGCCGCCGCACTGTCGGCCCTGCCGTTGGTCACCGCAGGGTTCTATAGTAAGGACCCGATCCTTTGGTATGCCTGGAGCAGCCACAACGGCAATGCCTTCTTGTGGAGCCTGTCCCTGGCGGGAGCATTCATCACCGCATTTTATTGCACCCGCCTGATGCTGGTCGTCTTTGGCGGGGAGATGAAGACGCCTGTAAGCGCGCCGCCCGGAAAAGCGATGATGCTTCCGCTCGCCGTTCTTGCTGTTCTATCCCTTGTGGCGGGATGCATCGAATGGCCGCACAACCTGGTACGCCTGTCGCTGTTCTCCGATCTTATTCAAAAGGTACTGCCGGCTCCGGTCTTAAAAGAACACCTGCCGCCTGAAGGGGTCTTCCAGCTGGCGGCTGTCGTAGTGACCTTTTTGGGGATCGGCACCGGATATGTCCTTTATCACTGGAAAAAGACTGTCATAGCGCAATGGCAACGATCTCCCGGAAAAGTAATGGCCCGGAACTTCTTATTCAATGGGTGGGGATTCGACAGGCTGTATGACCTGCTGTTCGTGAAACCTTTCCTGTTCATCACCCGGGTTAACAGGACGGATGTGTTCGATCGGATATACGAAGGCGTGGCCCGGGTGAGTATAAGGTTCAACCGCCTGCTGTCGGTGACCCAGAATGGTTCGCTGCGCTGGTATATCGCAGGTGTACTCATCGGCATCCTTTTCATTATAACCTTACAATTAATCTTATGATGCTGGCAGGGATGATAATGGTATTACTGACAGGAGGCCTCCTGAGCTGGGTGGCGGCAAGATGGAACGCCGTTCTTTCAAAATGGATCGCCTTGCTGGCAGTCGTGGCCGATCTTTGCCTTGCTGGTTACTGGTGGTTTCAATTCCGGGACACTGCTCCTGCAGGCGCTTCCTGGTTCATCGATTACAAGACCTCCTGGATACCGTCATTCGGTATCGGGTTTCATGTGGCGATGGATGGGCTTAGCCTGGTATTATTACTGCTGACCTTCTTCCTGGGTATCCTGGCGGTGCTCTGCTCCTGGCAGGAGATCAAAGAGAGAACGGGTTTCTTTTACTTCAACCTGTTATGGACCCTGGCCGGCATCAGCGGTGTGTTCGTCGCAATGGACCTGTTCCTGTTCTACTTCTTCTGGGAGGTGATGCTCGTGCCCATGTTCTTTTTGATCTCCATCTGGGGTGACGCCAATCGCCGGTATGCCGCATATAAATTTTTCATTTTTACCCAGGCCGGGGGGCTGCTGATGCTGCTGGCAATTCTTGCCCTCTATTTCATCCACGGTCAGCAAACCGGGACCTACACTTTTGATTATTTCAGCCTGCTGAATACTTCTATTGCATCTTCAGTCTCCCCATGGATATTATCCGGGTTCCTGATCGCCTTTGCTATAAAATTACCGGTGGTGCCTTTTCATAACTGGCTGCCCGACGCCCACGGTGAAGCCCCGACGGCAGGCAGCCTGCTGCTGGCCGGCCTCTTGCTGAAAACCGGTGCTTACGGCATTATCCGGTTTGCGCTGCCCTTGTTTCCCCGGGAGTCGGCCGCCATTGCCTGGTGGGCCATCCTGGCCGGGGTGATAGGCATCGTATATGGCGCCCTGCTCGCCTTCGCACAAACCGACCTCAAGCGGCTGATAGCCTATACTTCGGTAAGTCATATGGGATTTGTGCTCCTGGGTATTTTCTCTTTCCGGGAAATAGCCATGCAGGGCGCCGTCATGCAGATGCTTACCCATGGTATAAGCACGGGGGCTTTGTTTGTAATGGCCGGAATGCTGAAGGAGCGGCTCCATACCAGGGATATAGAGAGGATGGGGGGATTGTGGACGTCCCTGCCTGTAATGGGTGGTGTGGCCCTGTTGTTTACCATGGCTTCACTGGGTTTGCCCATGCTTGGGAATTTCATAGCCGAATTTTTGATCCTGCTGGGCACTTTTTCAGCCAGCGCGCCCTTCGCTGTGATAGCCAGTTTTGGATTGGTATTGTCGGCTTTGTATTCATTACGGATGGTGCGGAAGGTTTTCCTGGGGCCTGCAGCCACTGATCTGCCATTGAAGGACCTTAGTGCGAGAGAGCTGCTCATACTGGCGGCGATGAGTACCGGGATCATTGCATTGGGATTATATCCACAGCCTGTGATAGATATGGTAAGAACGACAGTCCGGCAACTAGTGACCCGGTGATAACAAAAATAAGTCAGATGAGCGAAATTCAATTCGATGCGCTGCTGCCCTACACACTGCTGGCCGCCAGTTCCCTGGTGGTCATCCTGCTTATTGCCTTCCGTCTCAGCCATACCGTGATCCAGGTAACGGGGTTTGTATTGTTATGCCTGGTGATTGCAGCCTTGCTGAAAGTAAGATCCATTTTGCCTGTTGCTGTTTTACCCTTGTTCCAGATAGACGGGTTTGCCCTGCTGTTTACCGGAATGATCATTTTTTGCGTGTCGGTCATCGGGCTCTTCTCCTATATTTATTTCGAGGAACGGGAAGAGAACCCAAAAGAATATTATATCCTTTTATTCCTCGCCACACTGGGCGCCGCCATACTTACCATCAGCCGGCATTTTATTTCCCTGTTCATCGGGCTGGAATTATTGAGTGTTAGCCTGTACGCGCTTATCGCCTATCTGCGGACCCGGAATAATGCGGTGGAGGCCGGCATGAAATACCTCGTACTGGCGGCCCTTTCATCTGCCTTTCTCCTGTTTGGCATGGCTTTGATCTATATGGACACCGGAACGATGGAGTTCGCCGCTATTGCGCAAAAAACAAGCGGTTATACGGCGGCTTCTCCCCTGGTCATCATGGGGGCCGGCATTATGATCGTAGCGATAGGATTTAAGCTGGCGCTCGTGCCTTTCCATCTCTGGGCGGCCGACGTATACCAGGGAGCGCCCACTCCTGTCACCTTGTTCATCGCCACTGTTTCGAAAATAGGCGTGTTTGCAGTGTTGGTCCGGTTTGCGCTTGCCATCGATCTTCAGCATTATCCGCAGGCCAGTACTGTCTTTTCCGTCCTTGCAATAGCATCCATGATCGTGGGTAACGTGCTGGCGCTGCGGCAGCAGAATATCAAACGGCTGCTGGCTTATTCTTCCATCGCACATTTTGGTTATTTGCTGGTGGCATTTTTGACAGGTGGCGGGGGTGGTGTGGAAGCCGCTGTTTTCTATCTGCTCTCTTACAGCATTACATTGCTGTCGGCCTTTGGGGTCGTCACTTTATTGTCCACACGGCAGAGAGATGCGGAAGAGCTGACGACCTACCGGGGATTATTCCGGAAGGACCCGTTGATGGCGGCGGTATTGACTGTCGCCCTGTTCTCCCTCGCCGGCATTCCGCTGACGGCCGGTTTCCCGGCTAAATTCTTCGTGCTGACGGCAGGGGTCCGGCTGCATTTATGGCTGCCCGTAATTATCCTGGTGCTGACCAGTGTGATCGGTGTGTATTATTACCTTCGTGTCATCAGTGTATTGTTCGAAGGGCCGCTGTCTCCGGAAATAAAGGAACGAACACTGCACCCCTTTTTTTATACCACTACCTATGCTACACTGGCGGGACTCCTGCTGCTGCTCTTTCTGCTGGGGGTCTTTCCGGGCAGGATCGTTGAAGGGATACGGGAATATCTGCTGATTCATTGAGCGGGCTTATCGCCGATGCTCCTGTCGCCCTCTCTATGGAGAAAAGGTTTCAACAAGTCGATGGGGACAGGGAAGATGGTGGTGGAGTTATTCTCTGTCGCTATTTCCCGCAATGTCTGCAGGTATCGCAATGTCAATGCGCTGGGTTCGCCTGCCAGGATCTTTGCCGCGTCGGCCAGGCGCTGTGAAGCCTGGAATTCCCCTTCGGCGGCAATTATCTTACTGCGGCGCTCCCTTTCCGCCTCGGCCTGCTTGGCCATGGCGCGCTGCATTTCCTGCGGCAGATCTATCTGTTTTACTTCCACGTTGGTAACCTTTACCCCCCAGGGCTCCGTATTGGCGTCGATAATTTGTTGCAGCTTGTGGTTGATCTTGTCGCGTTGCGAGAGGAGGTCGTCCAGTTCGGATTGCCCCAGCACGCTGCGAAGCGTTGTTTGAGAAAGCTGGGAAGTAGCCATTACGTAATTTTCAACCCCGATAATGGCCTTTTGGGGCTCGATCACCCGGAAGTAGACCACGGCATTGACTTTAATGGAGACGTTGTCCTGGGTGATAACATCCTGTGTCGGCACGTCCATTACGACGGTGCGCAGGGTGACTTTCACCATTTTGTCGATGAAAGGGATCAGGAAGATGATCCCGGGGCCTCTCACTCCGTCGCGGCCCACTAAGCGACCTAGCCGGAAAACCACGGCCCGCTCGTACTCCCGGAGGATACGGATGGCATTGGCCAGAACGAGGATGATAAAAAGGATAATGATGCCGGAGACAAGGGGAAATTGCTGCATATTTTTAATTTAGCGTTAACTATGCTTTTTCAACATATAATTTGAGGTTTCTTATTTCCTTCACAAGGACTTTTTCTCCTTTTTCGATGTTCCCTTTAGTGGACTCAGCATTCCAGACCTCTCCCTGCAGTACGACTGTCCCGGAAGGATCGAGCGTGTCCAATGATAATGCGGTTGCGCCGATCAGTCCTTCCCTGCCCGTGATGACTTTTCGTCTTTGTGCGCTTACTCCTATCCCGATGATGGTGAGAAAGAATGCCGCGGTGACGGCCGTGCAGCAAATGATAACCGCTCTCGAAATGGTGACCAGCTCCAGGGAGGAAGTACTTCGGATCAGCATCATGGACCCTATCAGCAGGGAGACGGTGCCGCCGATGGCCAGCATTCCATGGCTTACTATTTTTATCTCCAGCAGGAAGAGAATAATGCCAAAAAGGATCAATGCCAGTCCTGCATAGTTGACAGGCAGCGTATGCATGGAATAAAATGCGAGGATGAGGGCAATAACGCCGACGATACCGGGCAGGATAGAGCCGGGGTTGTATAGTTCGAACATGATGCCGTAAAATCCCAGCATCAGCATAATGTAACTAATGTTGGGATCGCTGAGAATATTCAATAGCCTTTGTATAAAACCCATCCCGAAGGGTGTTATACGGGCGCCTTTCGTATGCAGCGTCACTGTGGAGGCGCCCAGCGATACCTGTTTTCCGTCGAGCTGGTTCAACAGGTCCCGGTCATCCGCTGCGATAAGATCGATGACCTTTTTATTCAGCGCTTCGTTCTCCGTGATAGACACGCTGTGCCGGACGGCTTCTTCTGCCCACTGGATATTCTTGCTGCGTTTTTCGGCGATAGCCCGGATGAATGCGGCTGCGTCATTCGTCCCTTTCTCATTCATAATGGAATCGGAGATGGGCTGGAGCCCGACAGGATGTGCTGCGCCTATATTCGTTCCCGGCGCCATCGCCGCGATGTGTGCGGACATGGTGATGAATACCCCCGCGGAGCCGGCATGGGCGCCGGCCGGGGAAATATAAACGATCACGGGCACCGGGGACTCCAGCATGCTGCTGACGATGACCCGGGTGGATTGCAGCAGTCCGCCGGGCGTGTTGAGATGAATTAGCACACATGCCGCCTGTTCGCGGGACGCTTTTGTGATGGCATCCTGAATGTATTCGGCCACTACGGGATTGATGGCGCCGTCTATCCGGAGGGAAATAACTGATTGGGCACCCAGTGCATAAGGAAAAAATAGGAGGCAATATAGTAGAATACGCTTCACATGAACAGCAATTGACAACAGGAAGCTCCGGGAAAAGGGAAAGAGCTACGCTAAGGTACGAAATTCCGGCGGGTGTCCTTGCGGAAAGGTCAATTCATGAAGTTCTCTGTTTTAGGGAAGGCGTCAAAAACATCTATCACTATTTGTGGTATGGGGGATAATAGCTTCCGCTGCCTGGTGTCGAGCCACGCGCCGTCGAGGGTCAGAATAGCGCAAATTTTATTGTCAGATGATACGAACTCGTGCTGGATCGTCCACCGGGAGGCATCTGCGTTCCGCTTTGCCAGTTTTGCATGGATCGTTATGGTGTCGGATAAACGGATCTCTTTTTTGAAAACACATTCTTCCCGGAACAGGATCGGTCCGAAATTTTGCTCCTGCATTAATCTCATGGTAAGGCCCAGGCTTTCTATGATCTCTATCCGCTGTTGGGCGCCAAAGTCGTAGTAGACGCTATGCCGCATATGAAAATTAGGATCGATGTCCGCCCAGCGGATCGAGATTGTTTTACTGAATAAGGTCATGTTTTTTTTATAAAAATATGTAACTAGCCTGAATTAAGGCCAACCGATCATAAAAAGATCGCCATCACACCGCCTTACTTAGTGTACAATTTTAAATTTGGCATTCGTAATGGGTACGATATTTTGTGCCGAGTCACGGGCCGTCCCGTTAAAGGTGCCGATAATAGTGCTCTTCGCAAGACTTCCCGGTATAAGCAGGACAGTGAAGCTCCTGAAATGGATGTCGATCACGGCGGGAACGGTATAGAGGCCGGCGGTATAAATGAGCTTCGTACCATTCCCGGTACTGAAGGCTAAACCACTGGCTCCGGAGGATGTCGGGTAAGAGATCGTATCAAAATTCACAGTCGCCGGCACCAGGACAGACATGGTCAGCGTGGAATCCGGGGAGCCGGACGTCGTTGTTCCGTTGAAGTCGAAAATGTTGCCGCTTTGTTGTGGCAGCGTGTAAAAGCCGGCAGTGGCATTGCCCTGGTAAGTATGTCCTCCGGCCGTGAACTGCCAGGTATTATCCGCAAGGGAAAGACCCATGCTGTCCTGCACATACACCTGGAACTGACAGACGGTGGTATCGAAGGTGGTAGTGAAATTGGTGGTCGCGGGGCTAATGAAGCTGCCTGTCGCTTTAAGGTTTACTCTATTCAGCCCTGTATCGGTGAAAATCCCGGAAGCGGCAAACATAACCCCATTTTGCCGGTCGGTGGTGATCCGGTAATACCCCGGACTTGTGACATTGACGCTGACTTCCACATAATTTGTGTCCGTACCCGTCGTAATGCCGTTGTACCATATACCATGGATGGTGCCGGGCATACAATTGCCATTCTCATCTTGTAAAGACCCTTTGGCAGTGGGGGTTGGGGGATGATGGTCTCCTTTTTTGCAGCCGTTGAAGGTCATCAGGACGGAAAATAACAGTACAACGGTGAAGCAGGCGCGACGCAGCCGCGTGGAGATCGCTTTCATAACAAGTTTAATTAAAGATGTAATAATTGGTAACATTGATCTATTTCAAAACCGCACATTAAAAGCTCCATTGGTGATCGCTGCCGGCTTTCCTGCGGCGTCTGAAGCAGTGCCGCTGAAGGTGCCGGAGACGGTCCTCGAGGTGACATCATTCCTTGCATTTGTGATAACGATGTCGATTACTTTGTCAGGGGTTTGCACGTTGGCATAAAAGATGGGGCCGGCAATTGAGCCGAATCCGAAGGTATTCGGGGAAGTGGACGTCCTGTAAGTACCCGTTTGAACCTCCGTTTCAGGCATCATCGCCTCCAGTGTAAGCGATGAATCCGGTGCTCCTGCAGCCGTTGTGCCGGAAACGGTAAAAGTGGAGGACGTGCTCTGTGGAATAAAATAAAGGGCTCCGGTGGCCGGACCGCTGTAAGTGTGGCTGCCGGCAGTGAACCGCCAGGTATTGAGGGGTATGGAACTGCCCCGCCCGCTGTCCTGTACGTGGATCGTGAACCCGCAGGTCATGCTATCAAAGCTGACGGTGAAATTGTTGACCATGGGGCTGATGAAAGTGCCTATTGGTTTCAGGCGCACTACCCGCAGGCCTGTACTGATGAAATCGCCGGAATCGGCAAGCATGACCCCATTCTGCAGGTCCGTGCCGATGCGGTAATACCCGGTCCGTGTGACTTCGACGCTTACTTCCACATAGTTTGTGTCCGGATCCAATGTAACGCCGTTGTACCAGGTGCCATGGACGGTGCCGGGGAGACACGCTCCACTCTCATTTTGTAAGTTCCCTTTTGCTAACCTGGAATGGCCATGGTCCTTTTTACAACCTGTGGAGGCCAACAGTACTGAAAATAAGAGTACTGTGACGGATAAGGCGCCTGGAGGGCAGGCGGGCATTCTTTTCATGGTAGGTTTATTTATGAGATCATCATAGCAACTTCTATGCCTGCCTTGAGACTAAGGGATCAACACAAGCCGGAATCCAACATGCGCACTGCGATCATCCGGGTAGCCTATGCTGCCGCCGATGACATGCATCCCGGAGGGAGCAGCGTTCCAGCTACTTCCCCGTATCACATGACCGGCACCGGATAAAGGGCCCTGAGGATTTGTTTGCGGGCCAGGGTCATAATAGGCATCGAACCAATCGTTGCACCATTCTGAAACATTGCCGGACATATCGTAAATACCAAGTTCGTTCGGCCGTTTGCGGCCTACGGGATGTGTTTGGTCGACAAACTCTCCTCCGCACCACGCGACCTCATCGATATAATTACCGCCTGCATATTTATACCTTTTGCTCTTATTCCCGCCACGCGCGGCGAATTCCCATTGCGCCGCCGTTGGCAATTGGTAATGCCTGCCGGTCTTTTCATTTAAAGTACGAATGAAGCGCTGGACATCGTTCCAGCTCACTTCTTCCACCGGGCAGCTGGCACAACCCTGATGCAGCGATTCATTAACACCCATTACCGACACCCACTCTGCCTGGGTGACCTCATATTTTCCGATCAGGAAGCTGCTTAATGTAACCTGGTGGCTATAAGACAGGGTCATGGTTCCATTGCCGCTGGAATCGGTGGCGGAGCCCATTATAAATGTCCCGCCTTCGACTAAAACCATTTCCGGGTTTGGCAAAGGGGCGATGGTGTCGGATTGCGCCTGGCAGGCATGCTGCCAAATAAAGACGGAACAGAGGGCTATCAGTTTCTTCATCATATTGTGATTTGCGTTACGATGCTAAGAAGTATTCAATTACACAAATCAGGGGGGCATTCCTGAAATATTCCTGAAAATTTGTAAATTGTTCAGTCAGATAATATATCATTAATTTATTTTATGAACCGACTTGTCCTGACCAGATCACAGGCCCGGAAGATCATTCTCCATGCGGCAGGATTATCGCGACGGGCTCAGTTTGGCAAAGGCAGAGAAGCAGTGTATAAGCTGATCGATCATCTTGGTTTTGTCCAGTTGGATACAAATTACGTGGTCGAGCGCGCGCATCACCATGCCATCGCATCGCGGGTACCTGATTATAAACTGGAATGGCTCGAGGAGCTCCAGGCAGATGGAAGGATCTTTGAATTCTTCACCTCCGACTCGGGATACATGCCCATGCACGACTTCCGCTTCTCACTGCCCGTGAAGGAAGGCTTTTCATCCGGGAGGAAGGCCCTGACGCAGGCCGAGATCAATCTCATGAACAAGGTGCTGGACAGGATCGCACGCGAAGGTCCCCTGATGGTAAAGGATTTTGATAACGATCGCCTGGAGGCAAGTTCAGGTTGGTGGGACTGGCGACCGTCTAAAATGGCGCTCGAGCGATTGTACCTGGGCGGAAGACTGATGACCACGCGAAAAAAGGATTTCCAGAAAGTATACGATCTGCCCTTGAATTTAATTCCGGATGACATTGATACGACGATGCCGACACCGGAGGAATTTGCAAGACATGTTATTCGGCGCTCATTGAGATCCATGGGTATCGCCTATGCAAAAGAGATGGCCTGGCGTGCCCGTTATGTGAAGAATAATTTAGTAAAGAAGGAGCTGGAAAAACTCGTAGAGGAGGGCGAAGTTTGCAATGTTGCGATCGAAGGCATTAAAACCGCCCCCCTCTACATGTTGCCCGGTTATAAAAACAAAAAGATCCAGCTGTCCGGTGACGCATTTATTCTTTCCCCATTCGACGCATTGAATGTTTTCAGGCATCGTTTAAGGGATTTTTTTGATTTCGACTACCAGATAGAATGTTTTGTGCCCCAGGCTAAGCGGAAATATGGATATTTTTCATTGCCCGTATTGGTGGGTGACACGTTTGTCGCCAGGATGGATTCAAAGGCCGATCGAAAGCACGGTGAATTGGCCATTCACAATCTTCACTTCGAGCCGCTGAAACTGACCAGGCCGATGATCGTCAAAATAAGTGACGCCATTAGAACCTTTGCAAAATTCAATCAATGCAAGGCAATCACCATTGCAAAATCAAATGATAAGCTGGCTTTGAAAGCTATCCGGAATGAAATAAGTTGAAATGAAAACTGTAAGATCTTAGCAGAACAAATATTCTTTCATTAAATATTCCATTGTCTGTTCGAATAACATTTTTGCAGCGTCATACTTCCCTTCTTCTATCAACTTATTACATTGGGTTACCTGGTTGTGGTAGAGACTTTGATAAATATCCTTGGCCCTGCCGGTATTCGCTATCGCTTCCGTTAAGGCGGGAGAAATATAATAATACATTTCTACCAGCGGTCCGTTGTCCGGGGTTTTCAGGAAATAATCATCCCTGTAGCCTCTGTAAATATTCAGCTCTTTCTCTTTTTCGGAGACTGGGGCCTTCCCATTTACTACAACCGTCGTTATGCAGTTCATCTCCCCATTGGGATCACCGGGTAAGTGGCAGTCCGGCGGGCAGGGAGAAGCTACATCAAAGTATACATTATACTGAGTCCCGTCGGTATGTAAGGGATTTAGGACCGCCTTATGCTGTAAAGGCGCGTCGGTAATGTTTTCATCAAACCCGAAATGATAATTGACACTATGCGCCTCCGTAACTTTCGTTAATAAGCTGGTCAATGCATCTATTCCAAAAAAAGCACCCCTGAAAATTTGTTTGAACTTTATTTCCGGCTGGAGTTTGGCGTAATGAACGGCATGGTTGTACAATAGCTCCCAGGTGCGCCGCAAACCTACTCTTTCACCTTCATTATTCAGGTATCCTTCCGGCTGTACGATCGTATTGGGGATGGACTGGTGGGTCGAAGTATTATTGCCTGGGATCAGCAGGATGACCTTCGACGCCGGGTCATCGGCCGATCCCATCCCGTACATGAACCTGATCCCCGATACGTTGGGAATGTCTTTAACACTATTGAAGATCGTTTTTGATGCAATTGGGATCACAGCAACCTCACCCGGAAAGTTTTCTTTAAATCCCCGGATCAGCTGCAATGCATAATTGCTGTCGATGATCTCGCCTACCAGTTCGGCAGGTCTTTTGGCTGATGTGCCTGAATACTGCATGGTTAAAGATTTTAATGATTGAATAAGTTACAGTTTTATAGGTGCGGTGCATTACCATTTTATAACTGCACCCTATGGGTGTTAACTGCGGCGATTGCGCAAATAACTGATGCGGGAAAGTGTGACAGGGGGATAGTATGGGGTAAGACCTAAGTAATACCCTTATTTTTCAAATATTTAAGTACCTGTCTATGAGCATTTATGATAATATAGTTATATTCTTATATAAATATTCATCTATGAAAATCGTCCAAACCCAATATTTTGGCAATCGATGGGAAACTGGTTTAGTCCCCGATGGATTCGATTTCCAGGAGGCTCAATTGGTTTTGGCCTTCGGGGATCCTTCCCTGGTGACAGATGTCAAACTATTCAGCCATATAAAGAATTTATTTCCGGGTGCTGCTATTGTGTCTTCCTCGACAGCCGGCGAAATTCTCAGGGAGAATGTATTTGACAATAGTCTTGTCGTCACGGCGATCCAATTTGAGAAAACAAAGATCAGGTGCAAGGTGAGCAACATAAAACAGCACGGTTCCAGCTATACAACGGGTATGCATCTCATGAAGGCATTGGTGGGAGAGGCGGATGACCTGATTGCCGTTTTTATCATTTCGGACGGGACCCATATCAATGGAAGTGAGCTGGTCTCCGGGTTTTCGGAAAACAACCCGAAGGGTGTTCCGGTCACCGGGGGATTGGCGGGGGATGGGGCGAGATTCAGCCGGACCTTTGCTGGACTTGACCAGGTGCCGGAAGAAGGGAATGTGGTAGCCGTCGGGTTTTATGGGGACAACCTGAAGATCGGACATGGCTCTTTCGGAGGCTGGGATGAATTTGGTCCTGAAAGGACCATTACACAGTCCGACAAAAATGTTTTATACGAGATCGACGGTAAGAATGCTTTGGACCTCTACAAGGAATACCTGGGACCTTACAGGGAGGAATTACCCGGCTCTGCTCTTTTATTCCCGCTTTCCATAAGGGAACCGGACTCTGCCGAGCACCTGGTCCGAACCATACTTAGTATTAACGAGCAGGAAAAATCCATGCTATTCGCCGGCAATATGCCTGAAGGCAGTAAGATCAGGCTGATGAAAGCCAATTTCGACCGGCTGATAGACGGGTCTTCGACGGCTGCTAGAAACTCGTTCGGATCCCTGGAAAATAGTTCTCCGCAACTGGCTTTACTGGTCAGCTGTGTGGGCCGTAAGCTGATCCTGCAGGAAAGGACGGATGAAGAAGTGCAGGCCGTAAAGCAGATATTCGGAGATCATACTTCGCTGGCGGGGTTCTATTCGTATGGAGAGATCTCACCGTTCAATCCAAATACCCGTTGTGAACTGCACAATCAGACAATGACCATTACTACCTTCTCCGAATCGTAAACCGACCGCTCAAGCCCTGATTATAGCATGTTCTCCATACTATATCATAAACTGCTGGAAAAGCAGGTAAAAAAATTCCTGACAGAAGAACAACTGGCAGATGAATCCATCCGGCAATTCCTGGATGTCGTCAACAGTTCATATACCCGTTTTGAACGTGATAAGAAAATATCGGATCATGCATTTTCCATCAGTGAGAAAGAATACCAGGAAGTGACCAGGCATCTGCAGGAACAGCATGATATCCAGCTGCAATCCATTTTTAAATTAAAGAATGCCATCCGCTCCCTGGATCCGCTGTACGATATACATTTTAATGAACCGGGCGGCGCAGATATGATCAGTGTCATATCTTTCCTGGAAGAGCAGATCCAAAAGACAAAAGAACTCGAGGTTGAGCTGATCCATGCCAAAGAGGTGGCAGAACATGCCGCAAAGGCCAAGGCAGACTTCCTTTCCGTCATGAGCCATGAGATCAGGACTCCTCTGAATGCCATCATCGGGATCGCGCACCTGTTATCGGAAGATGAGAAGCTTTCTTCACAGGTGGAGAACCTGCAGGTGCTGGGGTTTGCCGCAGATAATCTTTTCAATCTCATAAATGATGTCCTTGATTTTGGCAAGATCGACGAAGGGAAAATACTTTTCTCCGAAAAGAACATGGATATCCGGCGCCTGGTATCCCGTATAAAAATGGCCAATCGGTTGCGGGCGGAGGACAGGGGCAATATCCTGAAATTAATGATAGACGAGGACCTGCCGGCTTTTATTAAAGGGGATGATGTCCGGCTCGGTCAGGTGCTGAATAACCTGATCTCAAACGCTATCAAGTTTACGTCCAATGGGACCATCATTATCGAGGTATTGCTCAATAAGGTCCTGAAGGACCATGTGGAGGTTTATTTTTCCGTCACGGATAGTGGGATTGGCATCGAGCCCGGCAAACAGCAGTTGATCTTTGAACGATTTACCCAGGCTAATGCGGAAATCACCCGGGAGTTCGGCGGGTCGGGCCTGGGGCTGGCTATCACCAAAAAACTGCTCAATTTGCAGAATAGCGATATTCATGTGGAAAGTGAGCCGGGCAAGGGATCGAAGTTCTACTTTCTCCTGCGTTTTAAAAAGGCGGATGCAGACGCGGCGAAAAGCACCATGCAGCCCGAGAAAGGGAAAGGCAATCTCAACGGGATAAAGATCCTGCTGGTGGAAGACGTGGAGTTTAATGTTTTCGTCGCTGAAAAAATGCTGAAGAACTGGGACGCTGTAGTTGATGTAGCGGAAAATGGATTGAAAGCGGTGGAAAAAGCCAGGAGCAATGAGTATGATATTATTCTAATGGATCTTCAAATGCCGATGATGGACGGCTATACGGCTTCCAAATGCATCCGGGAATTTAACACGGCCATTCCGATCATTGCCCTCACGGCTTCTTCCTCAGTGGACATCCAGCAAAAAGTTTATGAGTTCCATATGACGGATTATATGTCCAAACCTTTCAACCCGGACGAACTGTTTGAAACGATCTATAAATACACGAGAAAATAAAGCTGCAGGAAATTGTGTCCCGGGGAACGGCCGGACCCCGGTGCATTAAGGTGAATATGGAAGGTCCTTGCACAAGTTGCCGAATTCAATCCTAAGTCTTTTTGGATCAGTCAGATGTTGAGGCTTCGTTCTCAATATATACGTATGGATCTTGCCATTCAAAGGGGGATTGTAGCAAGGGCAGAAAAGGTTCAACGTGTCGGCGGTTTGCCTGTCTATTACCAGCAATTGGTAATAAGCGCCATTTGGGATCGGGCAATTATTACAGGTGTTTTGTATGGTCAGTTCAACGACCGAATCTTTTAATGCAATGTTCTTTACCAGAAGGTTTGTACAATTCACGACCGTGGAATCGGAGTGATGATTGGCTGCACTCTTCCCGCAGCCCAGTGTTGCAAACGATAAAAAGGCTGCCAGCAACAGGCAGGGGAGTGTGACTAAAGGAAGTGAATGAGCTTTTTTCACGATCTGGTTTATACAGGATAAAGATAGCATTGTCTGTGGATTTCCGGCATTTTCACCAAAAAAAAGGACCCCGCCGAAGCGGGGTCGCCCTAATCATACCATTAACCATTAAACCTTATCCTATGTTTCATAAAAATAGATCTTTCATTTACTGGTGCAAAATACGCAAGCCCCTTTCCGGCGTTTTTACGGGATTGATACCTGTTTTGGTACAGAGATGCTTGTATTTTTGCCCGACTCCATGCGCAGCTTATGTTCCAGCCCCCAGCGCTCGAGATTTTTCCATCTTCCTTCGATCAGGTCGATCGCATAGTTAACGCCGCAGAACTCATTAAGCACTTCCCGGTTTATACTATTCGTGGAGGTTTCTTTTCTTTTTGACATCACTACCAGCGATGGCCACCGGGTGCAGGTGTCCGATCTGCACGGACAAGCATTCAGGCTTAGAAATATCTGGAATGAGGTACCCCTTAACGTTGGCAGCTATTAACTGCAGATCCAGATCAAAAACGCCCCATTTAAGGGGCGTGCGCGCATTAGGGATGAGCATATAGTTTATACACTAGTGTCCCGGATGGCGGCACACCGGGACCTCCGCCCGTGTAGCCCTCCAGGTCCAGCGTACCGTTAGCAGGATTGGTGTCATCTCCGGAGACGATTTCCGCGTTAACAAGCGTGCTCCAGGCAACAAACTGGCCGGAAGGAGTGTACCATGCGTAGTTCTGAATGGCAGCACTATAATGCTGCTTTGGTGAGAATGAACTGAATAATAACACTACAGCTAACAACGGCATTAAGAAAAGAACTTTGATCTTTTTCATTTGACAGTGTTTAATGATTTGGTAATTGAAAGGTTTCATCTTAAAGGTACAAAAAGAAATCCCTAAATTGGTAATTGGGGTTGTTACTCTCTGAGATCAGAATGTTTCGTTCAAATTCAGGAAGAACCCTTTCCTGCCAAATCTGCCAAAAGCATAGTCCAGGGCCAGGTTGGTACGTGTAGATTTGTTGAACAGCACCCGCAGACCGGCGCCGTAGCCCGGCTGGAATACCTGGAATATTTTGGTGCCGTGCTCGTCATTGGCCGTCTGTAAATTTCCGAAAACAACGCCGCTGATGAACTTATTGGCTAGAATAGGAAAGCGGAGCTCCGCTTCCGTATCATTGAATTGCGTCCCTTTAAAATATTGAGAGGTATAGCCTCTGCCGCTTCGGAAGGTCCCGTCTCTTCCAGTACCAGGTAATTCGAGATAGGGTATTGAGCCGCTGACAAGGTATGAGCCCCAGTTCCAGAGTGCAATCACTGTTTCGGGGCTGGAGGACGAGAGGCTAAAATACTTTCTGAAATCGGAGGTTATTTGGACCGAATTCTTTGTGCTTCCGATCCATCTCTGGTTGAGCCGGATACCGGCGTCGAAATAAATGCCCCGATAGGCCCGGTTAGGGTTATCGCGGGTGATATACTGCACATTAAAAAGAAACCCGTTTGCCCAGTAATGATCCTGCGGGAAACCGTGCCGGGTATTGTAAACGCTGGACGGTGTTGAATACCTGGTTGTATCCTTGTTATCAATTTTCGTCCTGATATCGAATGACAATCCTGCCCCGACGAAAAGGTTTTTCGCCACGTTCTTATAAACTTTTTCCCTGATGTTGTAATAATGGGAGCGGATCGCATATCCTTTGTGTGTCGGATCCGCGAGCACGGAATCCGGAGCGCTTTCTCCGGTGTATCCTTTCCCGATGCCCAAGCCAAAATCAGGCGTTACTGTTTTGGCGGCTACGAGATTCCCCTGGAAGTTCCATTTATTTCCGGGGGTGAAGACATTATGCGTAAAATAAAAATAGATGATCCCTTTTGTAGTGATGGAGGCGGATGTCGCCGCAGTGGAGAAGAGCGTATTGGGGTCATCGCCCAGTTTCTTGCCTGCTACAGCCTTGATGCCCAGTTGACCACCGATGGTGGGGTTGGCGGCGATATTGGGAACCACGGTGATACCCGATCTCTTATGTAAGGTATCGGCTTTCTTTTTTGGATGAAAAATATTCCGGAGCAGATCCCCGAAATCGTATTGCTTATTGATATTATCTGCAGGGATGGGGGTCTTGAAGTTCCTGAGACGTAAAGAATCCGCTTTCAGCGAATCGGCAGGCGTAATTACCTGTCCATATGCAAATCCTTGTATACTGACGAACAAAAGCAAAAATATCCATTTCGACAAAGCGTGTTTTCTAAACTGCATGATCATGGTATAGAAATTCAAGTGCCAGGAATCAGCGGTCAGCTGTGTTAAGATAGGTTTGGGGTAACCAATAAGTCATGTAATAGTTCGGGTGGCAGTCGGGCAATGTTTGAAACCTCTTTGTAAAAGCGATGATAGATAGGGGTAATGTTTTGCTATTCAATAAGATATGCGGGCTGGTCACCAGTGCTCAATATCTTTTTTTGTTTTTCTCTGGAGAAGGCGGGAAGCCTGCGCCGGAATAAGGGGGATGTCGGGCTGGGAAAAATTTTACCCATTGCCGGATGAAGCCCTTGCTATCGTATCATAGTTTGGCTATATCATATATAATTGATAACTTTTATATTGTCTAAATCCTCAAAGTGGCCAACTGGTTATGAAATACATCCCCTTCATCATCCTTATCATACTTATCGTTGCATTCATCCGCAAGGGCGCTACATTTCACCCGAAGCCGGGTGGCCCTGCTGCTCCGGCAGCAGGAACCATCATAGGGTGCGCCCCGCCGGAAGCTCAACCCGTGGCAGACAACAACGGCAAGTTTATTACCTCCCTGCCTGGTCTTGGTAAGCATGTGTACATGATCACCACGCGGACCGACAGCACGCAGTTCTATTTTAACCAGGGGATCAATTTCTACTATAGCTATCATTTACGTGAATCGCTGGCTTCCTTTAAAGAGGCGGCGCGATTCGACTCTTCCGCCGCCATGGCATACTGGGGTCAGGCATTATCGATGGGGCCTTATTTTAACGTCTATACCTATAAAATGAAGGCCGGCGTGCCTGCTGCACTGGCTGCGATGAACAGGCACCGTTCAGGTGCAACTGCAAAAGAACAGGCGCTGATGGATGCCATGCAGAAAAGGTATTCCGGCGATACGACCAATGCGGATCGTGCCCTGCTGGACAGGGCATATGCAAGCTCCTTGTCCGCCCTGGTGCAGGAATATCCGGGAGACAACGATATAAAAGCCTTGTACATAGATGCGGTGATGCTGGAACATAAATGGGATTTCTGGACCACGGACAGGACGCCGAAGCAATGGACCCCGGAACTGATAGCTTTATGTGAGCGGATCCTGAAAGATGATCCGCATCATCCGGCGGCCCTGCACTATTATATCCATCTCACCGAAGCTTCCGCGCAGCCTTCGCTTGCACTGGCAGGTGCTGAAGTGCTGCGGACCGACATGCCCGGCGCGGGACATATGGTGCATATGGCGACGCATATGCATCAGCGGAACGGACTGTTCCTGAAAGGGGTAACGGTCAATGAAGATGCCAATACGGTGTACAATACGGAAGACTCTCTTGCCCCCATGCTCGGCCTGGGGAAAAATAACGTTATACATATTTATGCCGTACAATCCTATTGCGCAATGAATGCGGGTATGTACCGCAAGGGCGGGCCCCTTTACGAGCGAGCCCGGGAGAAGGTAGTGGCCAGCAAGCCAGTGTTTGAACAGGACCCTTATGCACAGTGGGTTTATATGCTTCCTGTGCAGGCGCGGGTGAGATTGGGGAAGTGGGATGAGATATTGCAGGCCGCTGCGCCCGACAGGCGCTGGAAATATGCACAGATACTGGATCATTTCGCAAGGGGATTGGCCCATGTGCGACAGAAGAACCTCAGGGCGGCAAAGGCAGACCTGGATAGCCTGGAGGGGAACCTGCAGGACAGTCTCCTGGGCATTCGTATCATGCCTTTCAATAAGCCGGTGGAATGTGGCCGTATAGCGGCCGGGATACTGCGGGCAGAAATATTATTTGCAGAAGGCCGGCGGCAGGACGCGATGGCGGCATTCAATGCGGCCGTTGCGGGAGAGGATTCATTGATCTATCGGGAACCCCAGCAATGGCTGATCCCTGTTAGGCAATACCTGGGCGCATGTCTCTTAAAAATGAATAAGGCCCGTGAAGCGGAAAAAGTTTACAGGCAGGACCTCGACAGAAATCCCGGCAATGGGTGGTCCCTGCTGGGGCTTTATCAAAGTTTGGCGGCGCAGGGAAAGGGGGATGAGGCGGCAGGATATAAGGAGCAGTACCGCAAAGCGTTCGAGGCCTGTGATGCTGCGCCGGCGGCTTCTGTATTTTAAGAATATAGCTACTCCTTTGGGAAATCCTTCATTTGCCTGGAAAATGTCTTTGAAAATTTTCCGCTGTTGCCGACGGCCCATTCGGCCATGGCATGGAGGACGGGTCTTAAGGCTTTCCCGGATCGTGATAGCTCATACGTGACATAAGGCGGTACAACAGGTTTTGATCTTCTCACCAGCAGACCGTCATTTTCCAACTGTTTCAAATGCTGTATCAGGACTTTTTCCGTGATGGTCGGGATCGATCTTCTCAGTTCGCTATAGCGTTTGGGGCCTGATAGCAGGTTGAACAGGATGATCGGCTTCCAATACCCGCCAATTTTCTCCATGACGAAGGTCACCGGGCAGGTGACGAACGCCAGGCTTTTGTTTTCCTGGATGGTTGATGCTTCTTTTATCGATGCCATAGTATACATACTTTAGGGTAAGTACTTGTACAAAAGTAAGTACTACTTTAGATTTGTGCAATCATTTAAATTAATAAAGTATGAAAGTTACAGTTACAGGTTCTTTAGGAAATATCAGCCGGGCCCTTACGGAAAAATTAGCAGCGGCCGGCCACGAGGTCAGGGTCATCAGCTCCCAGGCCGGCAGGAAGGCAGCCATCGAAGCGCTGCAGGCAATTCCATTTATCGGTTCGGTGGAGGATGGCGATTTTCTGAAAAGTGCGTTCGAGGGGAGCGATGCGGTGTACCTGATGGTGCCGCCGGCATTTGGTGCGCCTGACTATAAACAATTTACCATCAATGCAGGACGGAACTATGCGGAGGCGGTAAAACATTCGGGGATCGGATATGTCGTGAATTTGAGCAGCTCCGGTTCGCCACTGGCCGGCAAGGCGCCGTTGCTGGATTACCAGAACCTGGAAGTGTTCCTGGATGCATTGCCGGAATTGAATGCACTGCATCTGCGGCCGGGAGGGTTTTATTCGAATTTTTATGGGAGTATCGGGATGATAAAGCATATGGGCATTATCGGGAACAATTTTTCCGGAGATGTGCAGATGATCCTGTCGCATCCGGCGGATATTGCCGATGCTGCTTTTGAGGCTTTGCATACGTTGTCTTTTAAGGGACGGAACGTGCAGTATGTAGTAAGTGATCGTAAGAATGGGAAGGAGGCTGCAGCGTTATTGGGAGCGGCCATCGGCAGGCAGGATCTGCGTTGGGTACAGTTCCCGGATGAACAGCTGCTGGAAGGACTGATGCAAAATGGTTTTTCCAGGGATGCGGCGCAGCATTATATAGTGGATATGGGGATTGCCATCAGGGAAGGTGTCCTGGAGAAGCATTACAGGGAGAACACATTCGAGGTGGTGGGCGGACGAAATTTTTCCGGGTTTGCCCATGAATTTGCGAAGGTTTATCAGTTCAGTCAGTAGTGTTTTTAGCTATGATCATTTTGCGGAGCCTGAGCTGGTTTCTCAGGTCCGCGATCAGCAGGTTTGTACGGTGGTCGACCCCGCTTTTCAGCAGGTGGTAGGGCGTATTGAAGATCAGTGAATCAGGCATCATGTACCTTTCGGGCGTCCCGAGGATGGTGAATTTGTCCTTTTGGTATAATTTCTCCACTTCTCTTATGAGGGGTTCTATATGGTGGAAGGAGATGTCCTGGAGACAAGGATAAGAGACAAGTAAGGTCGCATCCCTTTTGCTGACCTGTGCAGCGAATTTTTTAATACCGTCCGCCACCTCGGGGTTGATGTACCCGGTGGCATTCTTTTCAGTAAGAAAGAATCTTCTTTGAAGGTTCCAATGGGTATAGACGTCGCCATACCGATTGAATGAGTTGACGCTGTAAATATCGCTTTCCTCTACGTCAAAGTATTCGGAGGTCATTAGTTTCGAGAAAGCGTATTTGGGCATATAAGGGACAAGGTGTAAAAGCTGGCGCGTGTCCAGCAGCTTTAGTTTCGAAGGATTTACTTCTACCACGGAACGGAAAAGCTCTTCGGAGCCGGCATCATAGTCCCTGTTGAAATGGGCATATTCGGGTATCAGGACTACCAGGTCTCCTTTCTTTATATATTGGATAGAGTTTTCCAACATATATTTCAGGCCGAGCGAAAAGTGAACGCCTGTGTTGATGGGGTGCAGCTTTAAAGAATCCTCGACCATTTCAGAATTGAGCCCGAACGATAAATTGGACCCCCCTAAGAAAATAATACGGGGCGAGTCGACGTGCTGCAGGAGGGAATCCTTTTTGATCTCGGCAAAGAGCAGGGACTTCGACGCGCGGGGTGTGCTTGGCAAAAGCAGGCATATCACCATCAACAGGAGCAGCGGCACCAGAAAATATAGAAAATTGCGAAGGAACTTTTTCATATACCTGACAGTTAAAACTGGAAATAGATAAAGCTTGAATTGGAACTGAATTTGGACAGTATCAGGATGGCCAGCACCCAATACAGCAATTTCCGGATGACCGGGCTGCGTACCACTCTCAACTTCCTCTCATCTCTTCGCAGCCACCAATCGCCCAGCACGATGGGAATGATATAGGCAAAGGTTGTTTTTCCTTCCAGCATGGATAGTTGATGCGGCTGGCTGGCAAAGCTTTGCCCTATATGTTTCAGGTAGTTCAAAGCCAGGCTCATCGTGTCTGCGCGGAAAAAGACCCATGCCAGGGTGACAAAGGTAAAGGTGGCGCACATTTGCCATAGTTCCCTTACGCCGGGCAGCCGCCTGTTCTGGGCCACGACATCGGTGACATTCTTCCTGTTACGGTTCAATAGCAGCAGGGGCAGGAATCCCATGGCATGGATAAATCCCCAGGCGATGAAATTCCAGCTGGCGCCGTGCCAGAAGCCGCTGACGATGAAAATGATAAATGTATTCCGAACTGCCTTTGCCTTGCCTTGTTTGGACCCTCCCAATGGGATGTACAGATAGTCCCTGAACCAGGAGGAAAGCGAGATATGCCATCTTCGCCAGAACTCGGCGATATCCCGGGAGAAGTAGGGGAACCTGAAGTTGCTCAGCAACTCAAACCCGAACAGCTTAGCCGTACCGAGCGCTATGTCGGAATAGCCGCTGAAGTCGCCATAGATCTGAAAAGAAAAGGCGATGGCGCCGAGGATCAGGGACAGTCCGTTATAATGCTGATAGCTGTTGAACATCTTATCGACCGTTTCCGCCAGGCTGTCGGCGATCACGACCTTTTTAAACATTCCCCAAAGCATCAGGCGGCATCCATCCAGGGCCTGGCTATAATTGAAAACACGGTGTTTTTGGACTTGCGGCAGGAGGTGATTGGCCCTTTCGATGGGGCCCGCCACCAACAGGGGGAAGAAAGATACGAAAACGGCATAGTCGACGAAATTTGAAACGGGCTTTTGCTTTTGCCGGTAAATGTCAAAAACATAGGACATGCCATGAAAGGTATAGAAAGAGATGCCAATGGGTAAGGCGACGTTCAGCAGGAACGGGTTTGTATGGAGGCCCAGCAATGCGAATCCCTCCTGGAACTGACGGGCGAAGAAATTGTAGTATTTGAAAACTCCGAGGATACCCAGGTTATTGATGATGCTCAGCCACAAGAAAAGCTTTGCCTTTTTCCGGTTGGGCGATGCCACCTGGAAGCCGTACAGAAAGTCAAGGAGGGTACTGAGCGCTAACAGGCCCATGAAGGAGATGCTCCACCAGCCATAGAAAAAGTAGCTGGCGATCAGGATCAGGATATTCTGCCCCCGCAGGGATTTGGAAAAGACGAACCAATAAAGCGCAAAAACAACGGGCAGAAAGAGTAAAAACTCAAAAGAATTAAATAACAAGGGTCAATAGCTATTGTCCAGCCGAGCCGGGATTTAATAAATAAAGGTTGAAATCACAAGGCCAGCAAAAAGGATATAGCGGAAAATAGCAATTATGGGTCCAAAAATATATGTTTTTAGATAATCTCAATCGGGATGAAAGCGGGTAATTTTGCGCTTTTTTGCAGGAAAATGCGGCGATTATCTTAAATTCAACCTATAACTGCCTAAAAACACACCTATTTTATGAGAAAAACTGTCAAATTGAGCTGCCTGCTCCTATTATTATTTTGGGTACCGTTGAGCGTTCTCAGCCAGACGCGGGTGGTATCCGGAAAAGTCATCAACTCCCTGGGCGAGCCTGTTCCACTGGCTACCATACAGCAAAAAGGCACTTCGAAGTTTATTACGGCCGACGGTACGGGTCATTTCAGCATCACTGTTGCGGGAGCTTCTCCGGTGCTTGTGATATCGTCGACGGGTTATGCAAAACAGGAGGTGGTCATCACCGATGCCACATCTTATGATGTTCAGCTAAAAGAATCCGGCACGATGAATGAAGTGGTCGTGTCGACGGCCTTTGGGATCCGGCAAAAGAAGAAGTCATTGGGATACACCGTCCAGGAAATTGGCGCTGCCCAGCTTTCGCAGGGCAGACAGAATGACTTTATCAATGCGCTGCAGGGAAAGGTGAATAATGTCAACATCACTTCCACCGGGGGGGCGCCGGGTTCAGGAACGGACATCGTGATCAGGGGGCTGTCTTCCCTCAGTCCGGGAGCCAATAACCAGCCGCTGATCGTCATCGATGGGGTACCTGTCAACAACAGCACCAATGTCACTGCCGTCATTCCAAGTACAGGTACCGCAGGGAACCAGGCGGCCAGTAATGACCAGTTTGCTTTTGCCAACAGGGGTCTGGATATCAACCCGAACGATATCGAATCGATCTCCGTATTGAAAGGCGCAGGGGCTACTGCACTATATGGGCTGCAGGCTTCCAATGGCGTGTTGATCATCACTACGAAAAAAGGTCTGGCCGGAAGGACGAGCATCAACGTAAGCAGTTCCGTGAGCGATGATTTCCTTACCAAATGGCCCGAGATCCAAACGACTTACCGGGAGGGCTCCAACGGCCGGGTGAGCGTCAACTTTGACGGAACGCTGGGCTCCAAATTCCAGACCTTCGGGCCTGCGCGCACGGCAGCCGATCCGGTGTACAATAATTTCAAGCGTGCTTTTACCACAGGCAACCGGTATGACAATTCCATCGCTTTGCAGGGCGGGAACAGCAGGGCGACCTATTACAATTCGTTCTCCGCGCTGAACCAGAATGGGATACTGGACGGTACTGGCTATAAGCGTTATACCTTCAAGTTATCCGGCACCTACCAGGTATCCGACAAGGTGAGTGTCAACGGTTCCGCATCGTTTATTACTTCCAGGAGCAATATGCCTTCATCTGGTGACAAAGGCGTTATGACGGCGCTTTCCTATCACACCACCACCTATGATGTGAGGGATTATATTTACCCGGACGGGAGCATGAAGGTCTATTCTCCGGGCAATATCGACAACCCGCTGTATACGGCAAAATATAGCCAGCTTGTCGACAACCTGTCCCGTTTTGTAGGGAACATGGGGCTTAGCTACAGCATCATTCCGGGATTGAAATTCGACTATAAGATCGGCGCGGATATCTACGGCGACAAGCGTACCCGGATCGTTCCCGGGCCCAGGTATCCCGGCGACCCTACCACCCTGGATATCGCCATCGCCAATGGCGGCTTTATTGTGGAAGAGAGAGTGAATTTCCGGGATGTCAATAGTAATGCTTACCTGACCTGGGACCATCGCCTGGGAGATGACCTTACCCTCACCGTACTGGCGGGCAATAATATCCAGGTGACGCAAAGCGACCTGGTCAATACGCGTGGTGAGAAGTTTGCTTTGCCCGGGTTCTACGATCTGAGCAATACTACCAACCTGTATGCTTTCCGGTCCACTACCAACAGGAAGTATGCGGGCATATTCGGCAGCGCCAAGATCGGCTTTAAAGAAGCCTTGTATCTTGAGCTTACGGGCCGAAATGACTGGAGCTCCACGCTGCCTTCAAAGAATAACTCTTTCTTTTACCCGGCTGCCAGTCTGAGCTATGTGTTCACGCAGCTGCATAAAATGGATAGCAGGATCCTGAACTATGGTAAGCTCCGCCTTTCCTATTCCCAGGTGGGTAAAGATGCCTTGCCTTACAGCAATGGACCCTATTATCAATCGGTGACAGGCTTCCCCTTTCAGACATCGACAGGTACGAGCGTTCCCGGGTTTCTCAGAAATACCACCATCGGTGATCCGGACCTGAAGGCTGAGATGCAGAAGTCATTTGAAGTTGGTACCGAGCTGCATTTCCTGGGTGACAGGATCAACCTGGATGTGTCCTACTACAATAGTAAGAACGAGAACCAGATCATCCCGGTGCCTGTGTCTTACACGGGAGGCTATTCCCGTTATATCACCAATGCGGGTACGCTCCGCAATACGGGTGTGGAAGTGGAATTGAATGTCACCCCGGTAAAAATGAAAGACTTTACCTGGAACTTCATCGTGAACTGGTCACAGAACAAAAGTAAGGTACTGGCCATCAATAAGGGTATAACGGAAGTGCTGTTCTACGACGAAGGGAGGATCAACAGCAAGCTGGTAGTCGGCGGATCGGCGGGGGACCTTTATGGACAGCCTTATCAAAGGAATGCGGAAGGTAAATTACTGATCGCATCCAATCCCGCGACCACCAGCAATTATGGCCTCCCTCAGTATACCGCGAATTTTGTGAAGGTAGGAAATGCGCTGCCTGACTGGGTGGGAACGGTCAATACTTCCTTCACCTATAAACGATGGACGCTTTCCGGCTTACTGGAATACAAGAAAGGCGGCGATATGTATGATGTGACCATGCGGAACTCTATCAGGAACGGCGTATTGAAGATCACGGAGACCCGCTATAAGCAGATCATATTCGACGGTGTTAAAATGACTGACGGCAAGGTGAATGATATCCCTGTCGTCCTTGACAGGAACAATTATTACAATGCTCCCGCCGCCTTTGCCAATGTGGCTGATGTCCTTGTGCAGGATGCGAGCTGGCTGCGGCTGCGCAATGTAAGTCTTAGCTATGCGATCCCTGCGTCCTGGGTGGCGGGGACCAAGGTTATCAAAGGCGCGGCACTTGGGTTGACGGCGACCAATTTCATTTTATGGACTCCGTATAAAGGATATGATCCGCAAAGCACGGCCTATTCTTCCGGGTATAATGTGTACGGATTTACCGGCAGCAATATCCCGAACTTCAGCTCTGTCATCTTTAACCTAAACATCAATCTGTAAAATTATCAATATGCGTAATCATATTTTAAAATATATACTGATAGGTTCATGGGGTATTGCCAGTCTCACCGGATGTAAAAAGTTCGTCGAGGGGGATAATCCCAATATTAATCCTAATCAACCATCTACCCCCACGCTGAATACCTTATTGCCTGCGGTGGAATACGTCACTGCCAACAGCCAGGCGAATGTGGCTTATATTACCTCTATGCTGAGCCAGCAGATGGCCGCCTATACTTCGGGGCCTATCAGTGAGGACCAGTATCGGGAGGTGAGGATCTCGACGGGGTATTCGACCCTGTTTCTCAATGCGCTGACCAATGCCAGGCTCATGCTGGAGCTGGCCCGTTCAGTGAGTTCACCAAGGTATATGGCCATTGCACGTATACTTTTTGTAACCAATCTTTCCCTGGCCACGGATACCTGGGGGGACGTCCCGTTAACGGATGCTTTCCAATCGCCTGACGTGCTATACCCGCACTATGACAAACAGGAAGACATCTATTCCTATATGCAAAAGTACCTGGATTCCGCCATCACGGAGTTCGCACAGGCAAGCCCGGCAGCATATACGCCGGGGGTCGACGACCTGATCTATGGAGGAGCTGCGGCAAAATGGACACAAGCTGCATGGTTCCTGAAGGCCAGGCTGTATATGCATACCACCAAGAAGGGAGCGGTAGCGGCCGCTACCAATGCATTGACGGCGATAGCGAACGGTTTTACCGGCAATGCCAATGATTTCCAGCTGATCTTCAGCGATAAGAATCCCAACCCCTGGTTTACCAATGTTTCGGGGAGGATTTCCGGCAGCGCAATTTTTACCATCGCCCCTTCCAAGCGATTTATGGATGCCACCACGGGTGTAGTGTACCCCGGTTTGTTCGATCCGCGGATCGATACCCTGGTGAAAAAATCGGCTGCGGCCGCTTACGGCGGCATTGCCAATGGCGCAGGATCTGCGAGCAGCAATAACAACCTTACAGATGCGACCTACTATGCAAGGAGGATCGCTCCCCTGGTGATCGGCTCTTACAGCGAGCAGAAACTGATGGAGGCCGAAGCCAGGTTCCTGGCGAACGGAGGCACCGCTGCCTCCATAGGGTCCACACAGGAGGCATATGATGCCTATAAAGCCGGGATCATAAATAATCTCAGCAAGCTCGGTTATGGCGGCACTACCTACGCCAGCAATCCGCTGGTAGATGTCGGCCCCACAAACCTCACCCTGGAACTGATCCTGCGTGAAAAGCAGGTGGCGCTCTTCCTCAACCCCGAAGCGTGGGTCGAAGTTCGTCGCTGGGATTATGATCCGAATCTCTTTAAAGGAATGGCGTTGCCGGCAAGCATAGATGCTTCTGCCAATAACAGCTTTATCCGGCACGCCCTGTATCCAACGGATGAAATATCCAGGAACCCTAATGCGGCAAGCGCCGTGAAACCCATCACTGAAAAGGTATGGTGGGACCAGTAATCAAAATTCTATCTTATTAAATATATTCTTATGAACGCAATAGTCAAAATAACACTGGCGCTGGTGATTATCACAGGTGCAGTGGCCTGCACCAAATCCAAAGATTTCAACAAGGACAACACGACCCCTACAGGAGTTGGCTATGTTCCTGTTTCCGCCAACCCACTGCAGGATGTGACGGCTACCCCGGTGAAAACGCTGGCGACAACGTCTGGTTCCGCCACTATCTACCCGGCAGGCAGCACATTTAAAACGGAGCTGACCTTCTTTTCTCAGAGTCCCATCAAGGAGACCACGTTGTCGACAACGATCAGCGGAACAAAAACGCTGGCGGCCACCATTCCCTATGCGCCGGCGTTTTCGAAGAATAAGAGCCTGGATACTTTGCTGGTGCCGTTTACTGTTCCTGCTTTGGCGAGCGGCACGGTGATCAGGTTGGATTACCAGATAACGAATATAAATACCTTGTTTATCGTGAGGACGGTGTATGTGAAGGTGCAGTGATTTAGTGTGTCGTTTTTTTCTTCCGGATATAGGGCTGCCAATATCGTTGGAGGAAAGCTTTTTTGGAGTCGTGATAGCTGACGACGGCTCCGATGACGCTCATAAGTTTTATATAACACCAGGCGAGGTCCAGTTGATAGCGCAGAAATCCGCTGCGGGCGCTGGAGGGGTACAGGTGATGGTTGTTATGCCACTCGCCGGCTACGAAGCCTGGCCAGAGTTGATTGATAGATAGGTCTTTCCTGTTGAAATCGGCGCCATCCCTGTGCTTGTCTTTTCCTTTGCCGTGACCCTCAAAGTTGAAGGTTCGAACACCTATGGCCCAGATACCTGCAGATCCGAACAAGGCAAAGACCAACGCCGGACCCCCTATCAGATGAAACACTGTGCCCCAAAAGACCCAGTTGAAAAGCCATCCGACCGTCGACCAGGCCGGTGCGGCAACAGACCCCCATTTTTGGTATTGCGCGTAAGTATTGGCTCTTATACCACTGGTTGCCATCATCCGCATAACGCGGGCGTATTCATCCGCCGTCAAATGAGTGGAAATGGGCTGGTGGTTTACGTCCGCGAGGAAGCAATATAGAAATCCGGCACCCGCATTGTAAGGATCTCCCGGCAGGTCCGACTTGGCGTGATGGACATGGTGCGAGACGACATAGATCTCCTCAGGAACTATCTTAAGGGTAAGATTGCGTGTTACAAACCTCCAGAATTTGTTCCTGAACGTATAGGCGGCATGGGTGCAGTAACGGTGATACCAAATGGTGCCGTGTGTACCCATAATAACCATGCTGTATAAAAAACCAGCCCCTGCCAGGTAGAAGTTAAAATACCGAAAAAGGAAGATAAAGAGGCAGGATACCAGGATCACAACCTTACACCAGCTGGAAAATGAGAGCCAGTTCTTTTTAGTCTTGAAGATATTCAGCCGGAACCAGAACTCTTTTAAGATCTGCCGTGAAGAAGGAATGATCAGACGGCCTTCCGGATCCTGCCACCCGTACGCTGGGATCTCCAGCACATGATCGATAAGGTTCTCGGTCTCTTGACGCATAAAATACCACAGGAGTCTATAATCCGGCTAATACAAAGGTGGGGCGCGATGCGCCGGAAATCGTTACATCCTTCTGGAAATATCTTATATCTTTTACAGGTTTACGCTCATTTCATCCTAAGGAACCCAAACAAGCCATGTTCTTCATCCCCGGGTCCTGCTGTAAAATAGATCTTTCCCGGGTCGGACATGGGCGCTTCATTGTAGGGAAAATCAAGGGCCCAAAGACCGGGGATGACCACGGGCTGCCCATTGCTTTGCAATGCCCCTGTATAGAAGCCGGTGGAATCATAGACATTGATCCAGCCATCCCCGAAATTGCCGATGAGGATGGAATGGTAGGGCAGCCCTGAACCCGCGGGCGCCTGCGCCAGTCCCCAGGGAGAATTCAGCGCACCCCGGGAAGCGAACCGTTTTACCAGGGATCCGTCCGGGTTGAAAATATCCACGTATCCATTTCCACTGCCTGGCTGGTCGTCCTCATTCTCCGGTCCTTTGAGCAGGGCATAGGTGACATACAGGCTGCCGCCGATGTTCTGGATATTAAAAGGGCCGAAGTCCGCGGGCATGTCCGGGTCGATAAAAGGTTTTGTGGTGATGCGGGTGAAGGACCTGTCATATACATCGATCTTTTTCCCCCTGAAATCGGCGGCGTACAGGAAATTGCCCGTACCATCATTTGCAAGCGCCAGTCCCTTATAGACCGTGTTGACTGCCGACCTGTCCGCCACCGTAATCGTGGAGTCGCCTCCTGCCCAGGCGGAGACTGTGCCGTCTTCATTGACAAAAATGAACTTCGCGGTTTTCTGGTTGCATGGGATGACAAAGTCGGTAGTGGCATTGAAGACAATGCCTGTGGGCGAGCCCCCGAAATGATCGCCGTGTGAGGGGATTGCCACGGGGCCCAGCAGTGTTTTTCCTGTGGAATCATAGACGGTGGTAGTTCCCGAATGGTTGGCGGCGATCCATACGATCCCGGCAGGATTTACGGCGATACCCCATGCATTCAGGAGCATGGGGTCTGTCATGGCCGCCCCGGCACCGGCGAGATCCGCGACAAGATTGGTCTGTTGATAGTTGCCCGGACCTGAAGGTGGATAACCGGTATTATTGTTCTTGTGGCAACCGGCGACGGCCAGGCAAAGCGCGAGCAGGAAAAGATTTGTTCTCATAATATAATTTTAGATTTATGTGTAGTGGATTACGGCGGCAGGAGAGCATGCGTTGCCTGTGCGGGAGGGCGCGCCGGAGGGTATTACATCAACCAGCTGATGCCTTACATGAACCACCCGTAATCTGTGATCTTCCCATACATTATTTTATTTCTTATCTTCCCGTATGGACATCCATCATTTGCCGCAGGATATATTTTCGGACAACCAGCTGATGCCGGATGACATTATTTTTCATCCTTACAAGGCTCTTGCGCATTCTTTCAGGGGAAAATGCATTTTACACAGGAATGCCATCAGCCTGGTGTTATCCGGGGAAAAGACCATGCATTTTGCAGATAAGGCTGTCCGGATCAAAAGCGATGAGATCCATTTTCTTTCCACTGGCAATTGCATGGTGACGATGGAGCTGGCCAAGGGTGTAACCGTAGAGAGTATCCTGGTCTTTTTTGACAACAAGGTACTGGCAGATTTTCATCTGCGATTTAAGGAAAGGATCGAAGGCCTTCGAAGAAAGGTTGAAATTGGTGTCGAACCTTTCCTGGTATTTAAAAAGGATGGTTTTATCAATAGTTACATTGCATCGCTGCAGGCGCTGCTGCAATCGGGCCTGCCTGTCTCCAGTGAAATGAAGCGTTTGAAATTCGAAGAGCTGATGCTCTACCTGCTGGAAAAATATCCTTCAGGGCTGCTGGCATTTCCGTTGTCCAGGAACAGGGACCTGGAAGACCTGGAGATCAGGAAGGCGGTGGAAACGAATGTCATGACCGGTATCAGCCTGGAAGAGCTGGCTTTTATCTGTAATCTCAGCCTGTCCACGTTTAAAAGACGTTTCATGGGTATTTATGGAATAGCGCCGGGCAAGTGGTTCCTGCAGCAGCGGATGGAAATGGCGAAGGAGATGATCGTCCGGGGGGGCGAGCGGCCGGCTGACATCTATCATAAGTTCGGATATGAGACGCATTCCAGCTTTTCACAATCTTTCAAGCAATATTTTGGGGTAAGTCCCAGGGAATTGAAATATTGATCGATTGGCAACAGTTTTTGGCTGGTGAGCGCTATAGGGGACCTGCCCTTATCTTTTAATTTTGACTCATAAAATAAAAAAACCATGAGTCTTACCACAGGGCAAAACAAGCAGGTCGTACTACGTTTCAATAAAGAATGTCTCGAACAGGGGAACCCTGATGCTTTCCGGGAGCTATTGGCGCCCGATGTCATCAATCATGCCGCGCCGCCAGGAATGCCCCATGGGCCCGAAAGCTTTACGCATTTTTTGAACGAGGTTTTAAGAAAGGGTTTTCCGGGTTTACAGGTGGAGATCCTGGAGCAGGTGGCGGAAGGGGACCTGGTATGCACCCGCAAAAAGATCACGGGCAGGCATACGGGTGAGATTTTTGGCATAGCGCCGAGCAACAAGCAAGTCGTGATCAATGTAATAGATATCATCCGCGTCAAAGACGGCCGGTATGCGGAACATTGGGGGCAAAGCAATTTTACGGATGTGCTTAAAGAGATTACTTCTTAACAGCGCAGGCATATCCAAAGAGGCACCGTTCCTTTATCATCGTAGCCACTTCGGGCGGTACATACTCTTCCCATCCTTCCGCGCCCTGCTTGATCAGCTGCAGGACCTTATCCGTGTCCACCTGCAGATTGCTCTCCTTGTAATGCCGGATGTCTTCGATCTTGTTGTTGGCGATCAGGTAGCGGTAAAGGTCCACCAGCAGGGGTGGGGGGTTAAACCGCAGGCAATTGTAGATGATGCCGTTGCGTAAAGTGGGATATATGAACAGCTTGACCTTACGGCTGAACAGCGTGGCAAAAGATTCCAGGATCCCGCCGGGCAGGTCCATGTAGTGGTCTTCGGAAAAGATGTATTCGAGATTGGGAAAGCCCAGGACCATACCCATTTTCAGCTTGGTGATCTTTGACAGGTATGCCACCAGCTTATAATATTCATGGAAGTCGGAGATCAGGACGGTCTGTCCCAGCGCGCAGAGGATATCCACCCTGTCCAGGAAATCCTTTTCATCTATCTCGGCGGTGGGATCGGCGTCTCTTTCCTTCAACGCCTGTAAGGTCAGCTCCGTGATCACCACGACATTGTCCTTGTCTACGTCCGGCTCCTGGACAAATTGCTTGACGCCGGTGCTCAGCATGTCCAGGTGCACATTGATGATGGGCCGGAAACGGCCGCGCACCACCACGATATTTTTCTTATACAGCACTTCGGAAGGCTGCATATTCTTTCCATCGGGGCCAAACAAGGCTGCGTCCGAGAAGCCAAATTTTACGAGGTGAAGGCTCATCAGCCTGTTGTCTATTTTGCTGAAGCCGGGACCTTCAAAGCGGATCATATCGATCTGGATGGCGTCCCTGGAGAGGTTGTCCATCAACGACAGCAATAAGATATTCGGATGTGTGTGATAGTAGAAGCAGGCATAGATGAGGTTTACCCCGAGGGTTCCGACGGCAGACTGCTGCAGGACATTGTCGTTGTCCAATAATTTGACATGGATCACCACGTCATTGAAGGCCCCGCCCGGCTCCAGCTGGAAACGAATGCCCATCCAGCCATGTCCTTCATTTGTCTTGTGGTAATTCAGGGCCGACATCGTGTCGGAGAAAGCGAAAAAGGTCGTTTTGGCGCCCCGGTTATCCGCGAGACGCTCGATCAGCAGCCCGTATTCCTTTTCCAGCATCGCTATCAACCGGGCCTCGCTGACATAACGCCGGCCTTTTTGTGCGCCATAGATAGCGTCGGAAAAGGTCATGTCATATGCCGACATTGTTTTAGCGATCGTGCCTGACGAGGCGCCCGCCTTGAAAAAATTGGCGGCAACATCCTGCCCGGCGCCAATCTCTGCGAATGAGCCGTAAATTTGGGGATCAAGATTGATGGCAAGCGCTTTTTGTTTGGTTCCTAAATCCTTATTGTGAATGACACTCATACAATTTGTCATTTATATGTACCACCACCATTACCAACGTAAATTATGCGCTTAAAAGTGCCCAAAGATAGGACTTTTTAATGGATCAGGTGGCCGGCAATATCCGGATGAACGGGGCGCTGCCCAACATGATCCGGGCGTTCCTGGGAATAAGGGGATCATATTTATCCGGCGTCAATAACAGGACCATGAGTGTAGGGAATGAATTGAGCGCCAGCCAGCCCGTGAAGAAGATCCATGCGTCGCCGGGCCATGTACCCGTGAGGGTGAGGATAGCGCAGGTGATATAAGGGCCCAGGAAAATGATGAAGAGGGGCGTGAAGAATTGATTCCTGTTCAGCAGCAGGAGGTATTTGGGACGGGTGAGCAGGAAGCGCGTCTCCTCCTCGATCTCGGAGAGCTCTTTTTTATAGAAGGACCTGATCACCTGGAAATAATATTGTTCAAAATCCCCATCCGCCGGAAGGTTTTCTTCTATGAGGACACAGATATGGTCCAGGAGGTTTTGCTGCAGGTCTTCCAGCAGGATACCCTTTGCCCGGAGGTCATCGAGGATGAAATCCATCTGTTGGTCGGTGATGCAGTACATTTATGCTGTTTTGGGTTGAATGTCCAGCAGCAGGGCCATGGTTTGCATAAAGGAGGCCATCTCCTTAACTTTCTCCTTTGCCGTGGCTTTGCCGGCCGGGCTCAGGCTGTAATATTTTCTTATCCTTTTGCCTATGTACTCCGTTTCGGTGGTCACCAGGCCGTCCGCTTCCAGCGCATGGAGTGTGGGATACAGGGCCCCTTCCGTTATCTGGATCTTGTCTTTTGTGATCTCCTTCACCTTTTGGGTGATCTCATATCCATACATTTTTTTATTGCCGGCCAGCAGCTTTAAAATAATGGTTTTGAGCGTTCCCTTTAATAATTCGGATGAATAGTTCATGGGCAAAACGTTTCGTTCACGAATATACATAAGAAAATGATGCTTGGGGGCTTTTTTTAGCTCTTGTTCGGCCATATGGTTTCGGATGGTATATTTGGTGATGATAAGACTGGTGGAGTATTTTTTGATTGCAGCCGCTCTTTTGTCTTCCTGCTCCCTGCCTTCCCGGCGAGGCGAAAAGATATATGCCGATTTTTTTGCAGAGCCGCCAACGCATTGTGTAAAGGTACTTGAGTCGAGGGATGCAAGAGCCCTGGATGATTGCTGCGTATGGCTGCATTTTAAAACTTGCCCGAAAGAAGTCGCCAGAATATTGTCGCAGGTTCATTACACGAGGATTAAAATGGGCAAAACATCTATGGATTTGGAATATCCGGATTCGTCGACGGAAGATGATGACATAATCTCTTCAAATCCGCCGAAATGGTGGGCAATCCGACAATTGGGAGATTCCTGTATTAAATATGAATATCGTCAATCAGGAAAGGACTATATCCAAGTGGCATACGTATCAGTTGATTCTACTGATGTATATTTTCATGATATTTCCTGGTAAATAATACTCATGATCATAGATTTCCTGGAGGAGCAAAGAAAGAAATATTTAGAGGCAGTGGAACTGTCAATCAACAGACTTGCTGCCCAAGGTAGATTTGAAGGCTTTAAAGATGTGCTTGACCAGAAAAAGTTAGCGCCAGGTGAGCTTAACGATGCATTCCTGCTTCATAGACATGATATCCTGGTGCGGGATGCCGACGGCGGTTACTACGATCTTACCATCAATGTCAATCCGGTCGTTTTCAATGAGCCAATGGTTTTCCGGGAAGCGGATTCCGACATCGTCCTGCACTCTTTTGTCTGGAATGCCTGCGAGATCAGTGGAATTGATGTTGAAAAGCATCTTACTATCCTGAGGCATTGGCGTGATAAATGGATAAAAGAGGAGATAAAGGGCCTGAATGAAAACTTTGCCAATGCCATTCACAGCGCAGGTGCTGGTCCGGACGCAAATTCTTTTATCGTTGATTTTGGTAGCTGTAATGCATCCGGAGTAAACGAGCTTTTTTGTGATCTTATAGAAATGGGTGCTAAGCTGGTCATTCGTGCCGGGTATGTATAACCGGGGTTTATCCTTTCCGTGCAATATCTCTCGCTATCTTTTGTGCGTCCAGGGCGATCTCCCGGATCTGACCGGTGGGACTGATCCAATAACCGCAAAAATAAATTCCGTCCTCGCCGAAGAACTGCTGCCGGTCCACGCTGAGCCTCAGGTCTTCGAACCGGCGTTGAGGTACCCGGAGAATGGTATTACAGTCACGGTCATATCCAATGGCTGCAATAATAGCATCGAACACCTCCTGTTTGCCATCTTTGAAGTGAGTGGTATTCCCTTCGATATGGCGTATACCGTCATGAATTTTGATGTGCCCTTTGCGAATATGTTGGATAGTACCGATATCCAGTACGGGCGCCTTCCCATCCCTGCGGATCTGCTCCAGTGGGCCGTAAGGCATTTTTTTAAGGCCCAGTTTGCCGAGGTCGCCGATCAGGGAATTGACAAGCGGGGCGCTGATGGCATCGGCTATATGGGGCGGGAGGCTGCTTAGCAGCAAGCTCAGCTCCGGCACGGGTATGCCCAGCACATCCCGGGGGACGACATTCACGGGAGAACGAACGGCCATGGACGGAATGGCGCCTTGCTCGTACAGGTCGACGGCGATCTCACAGGCGGAGTTGCCAAAGCCTATCACAAGGACATTCTGACCTGTGAAGGCTGCGCCTGATTTATAGGCATAGCTGTGCAGGATCTTTCCCGGGAATGTTTTCTGGCCTGTAAAATTCAGCGGCTTCGGCTTTCCATAAGCGCCCGTGGCCATAATGAGGTATTTCGAGTGGAATGTGCCGTTGGTTGTCTCTGTGATCCAAAGATCATTTTCTTTCTTTATGGATAAGGCTTCTGTGTTAAAAATAGGATCGATGCCGAATTCTTTTTGATAGGCTTCGAGGTATCTGATCACCTGCTGTTTGTCCGGATACCGGGGATACAGGCCCGGGAACTTTCTATAAGGCAGGTTTGACAATCTTTTACTGGTGTGCAAATGCAGCCGGTCATAATGGTTACGCCAGGGCGTAGCTATCTGCGCCTGCTTTTCTATAATGGCATATGCAATTTGCTGCCGCTGCAAACAGGCGGCGGAAGCCAGTCCTGCAATGCTGGCTCCAACAATGAGTGTATGGGTTTGCTGCACGTTCAATCTACGACCAAATTACAAAAATCGGCGCTTATTCAAACCATCTCACCAGCCCGGGCCTTTTATTTTGCGCGACAAGGATCTCTGCGAGGACCACGAGCTGGCCGAGGTAAAAGTAGTTTTCGTTTTTCAGCGCGTCCTGCAATATGGATTCGAGCGCGGCATTTTTATTATTGGTCAGCAGCTGCACAATATCCGATACTGTGGGCGCAGCACGTCCGATGCGGGTAGACGTCTGTTCCGGCGAAAGCAGTTTTAGCTGCCGGCTCAGCCGGGCAATAATTTCCTGGTAGTCGGGTTGGTTGCTCATGGTTCAAAATTGTTTTAGATAAGAGATCTTGGTAATCATCTGGCGATCGGTTGTTTTAACCCCCTGCGAAACGGTGTTGTTATTAAAAACGATGTATATATAGGAAAGGGGCTTGAATTCCCAGGAGAAACGGGTATTCCAGCTTACGGAATTAGTCACGTTGGATTGCTGGAAAATGCCCGACAGCTGCAACCGGGGATTCAAGGCAATACGACCTTCGACGGTGTAAAGCGTTACGTTTTTTGTGGCGCCGTTAGCGCCCACTTTTTCCAGTTTGCCTGCTTCGATGCCCGGTGAGATAAAGATATAAGGGCTGGGCGCAAAGCTAACAGCAGCCGTGAGTGAATGATAGCTGCCATCATAGTATTGACCCAGGTTGGCCGTCAGCGTGGCGGAGATCTTTTTAGACTGGTCGCTGCTGAAGGATATTTTATGGCGGATATAAGCATAGTCGCCTTTTTTGATGGTGACGCCCAATGGTATAAAGTCATTTTCCAGGTGCTGGCGGGTGAAGACAATATACCAGGAGATGATCCCTCCGTTCTGCAGCTGGAACCACACCGGGGTGAGATTGAGGTACCTGTCGGTGAGCTGAAAGCTGGTGGCATTGTGATACATGGTGTAAGAGATGCCGGGGTTGTAAGACCTGACAAATGACGGAAGCCATTTACCTCTTTCCTGCAAGATGATCCCGGGATCGGTGACAAGGGTATTCGCACGTGCTATAAAACCCATTTGGGGATCGTATCGTTGAGTGACCACCGACTCTGTCCACCAGGCTATCCATTTGTTGGAATTATACAACAGCTGCGAGGCGGCTGCATAACCACCGCGGTTCTTAAGATCAGACGTGGATGAGCCCATCATGCTCCAGGACAGGCTTTGGTTAAAGCGAAAGAACCCGTCGATCGTGCCTGTGAAGTTCCTGGTCCCGGGGATATTAGTCCTGCTGTCTTCTGCTTTGCAGGAAAGGAGGGCGCCGATCCGGTGCTGCTTTCCGAGATTTTGGGAATACCTGCCGACGAAGAAATTGGCTGGGTTGGTATTGCTGTTGCCTTCCTGCCTGATGAAGAGCGCTCCCGCATTCCTTTTGTCAGAGCGGTAGATCAGCCTGGCGCCTGCATCGATGTTGAGGGGGGTGCCATTGGGGTCCAGTCCAATGGCTCTGCTAAAGAAGGGCTGGATCCTCGTGGAGTAATCGGCCTGGCTATTGGACAGGGGGTCTACGCCTACGCTGAACAGGCCGGCATTCTCCAGGAAGAACTGCCGTCTTTCAGGGAAGAAGACAGAGAACCGGTTGGTGTTGTTGACTTGCCTGTCCACATCGGCCTGGGCAAAATCAGTATTGAATGTCAGGTCCAGCAGCGTGTTGGGATTAATGGCCCATTTTATGTCGCCACCGGGTTTGACCGTATTCTTTGTATATACGGATTTTGTATTTTCTCTCGTCTCATTATATGCGTAAAGCATATAGGGCTGCACCCGGATATTAGTGGATGGTTTTGGGGCATTAAGATTGATCAATTTACCGGCATACGCCATGCGGAGACCGCCATAGGCTCTTGGGAATGCGGGCCAGTTGGAGAACTCGTTGGTTGTCCTTGCGATCCTTCCGAAGCTGATGCCCCATGTCTGGGACGAATCTTTCCTGTTCTTATATCGCAGGGTTTTCCAGGGCACGGCAGCTTCTGCTATCCATGCAGTGTCCGTGCGCTGTGTCCTTACCAGCCAGAGGCCGTCCCAATCCGCATCGTAGTAGTTGTCGTCAAAGGAAAGGAGGTCTCTTTGCACGCCATACGGGTTCATGCCAAACATAACGGCATTGCGTTCGTCATTATATCCGTCGATGGCAAAGGCGAAGAAATCGGCATTGCCGGCCACATAATCCCTTTTGAAATTCAGTGCCCTGTAGTTGCTCTTACCGATCGTATCATAGCAAATGACGCCTACGTACAAATATTCTTTGTTGTACAGCAGCTTTACGACCGTCTTTTTTTTCGCCGGGGCGCCCTGGTGCGGGTCCGTTTGTGTAAAATCACCGGTGGGCCTTGCCAGCATCCATTCGGGCTCATTTAACCGTCCGTCGATCTTCAGGCTGCCTGCAATGCTGGCTGCCTCCAGCTTCTTTTTAATACTATCCGGCGGGAAGATGTCCTGGCATAAGGAGCGAAGGCCGGATAGGAGGAACAAGATGATAAAAAACTTTTTCATGACCGGGGTTATTGTTTGTTTTGATCGCTGCTGAAAGAATCCCTGTACATTTTCCAGCCTTCAGGCGTCTTCTTCCACAATACGAGGTATTTGCCACTGTCGAATAGTTTGTTGCCGGCGTCGAATGATTGCCAGAAACCGATCTCTGTGACATATTCTTTACCGTCACCGAAGACGTCGATGGTGATGAATTTGCCATTCCTGAGGCCTGCCTGGTGATAAGCCGTCCTGAAGAAATCAAGCGGCGCCCCTTCACCGCACAAGGCCTGTGCGTTAGGCGCCATGATCCAGCAATCTTTTGCATAGCGGTCGATGAAGATGGAGGAATCGCCTTTTGCAAATGCCTGGAAATAGATGTCGTTGCTTTTTGCGATGGCGATCTTTGCTTCTTCCAGGCCAGGCTGCTGGGCGGACGTACTACCGTATAGTGAGAAGAAGAGCAGGGCTGCGATGAGATATTTTTTCTGTTTCATGTTTTTTATTTAAAGATGACCTGGCTTTTTATTGCCAGGTCGTTGTTATAAATGCAGGTGATGGACAGGGTTAGGCGGGCAGGCTGGTTTCTGCGCCGAAAGCGTGGTCTATGACGATCTTCCAGGCGCCATCCGGCTGCTGTCGCATTACTTCGATGCCTTTGGCGCTGATCTTTACTTCTTCGCCGTCCGTAATACTCCATTCGGACCTGCCTACGGCGATGTTGCCGGTCTGCATGCAATAGACGGTCTTTATTTCCATTTTCCCCTTGATGGATAAGATGGCTTTAATGGCGGCCTCGAATTTTTCGGCCCCGGACACGGGCTTGCCGGGTTCCGGTACGATGATGCCTGCGGTATCGTACATGCTCATGACAGTGGCGACATCTCCCGTGTTGAATGCTGCGGCCAGGGACGCATGTGCGTCTTCGGCTCTTTTTGGTAGGTTCATTTTATTTGATTTTTATTATGATGATGATACTAGTAGCTTAAAATATCCCCTACGTTCTCGTAGGCTTTACTAAATGCGAGCGGTCCCAGGCTGAGACGTGTCACACCCAATTGGCGCAAGGTGTCGATGTCGGGAAGGCCGGGCATGGCCATCACATTGAGCGGTAATTTTGTATGGCTGATCACAGCTGCAATATCCTGTTCGGCTGCGATGCAAGGCAGGAAGATCCCGTCTGCGCCCGTGGTTTCGTAGATCTTCAGTCTTCGGAAGGTCTCCTGCAGCTTATTGTCAACGTTCAGGATAAAAGTATCGCAGCGGATATTGACAAAGAGGTCCAGTCCTTCTGCGATCAGCTTGTTTTTGAGGTAGGAGATCGTTTCGGCAAAGCCGGCGGCATCTTTCAGCGTGCGGGTCGAAGCGCGGATGATGGAGTCTTCGATATTTATCCCGGCTACGCCCAGCCCGATCAGCTGTTGGATGTTGCGATAGATCTCCTCATTGGATGAACCGTAACCCATCTCTATGTCTACTGAGACGGGGACCCGGACGGCGGCCAGTATGCGCCGGATGACGAAGAGATGATCGGTAAAGGGCATTTCTTCTCCATCCCCATAACCGAGGCTGCCCGCGACAGCTGCACTGGAGGTGCCGATGGCGGCAAATCCTTTTTCCTGGAAAATGGAGGCGCTTTTTGCGTCCCAGGCATTAGGCAGCACGAATAAGCCGGCTGCGCTGTGTAAGTCTTTGAACTGTTGGAATTTTGATGACATGAGCTTTTATTTGACACAAAGCTATCATGACAAAAAGCCCTAAAATTGTACAAAACGGAACAACTTAGTTGTCGGAGAGGGCTTGTGACACGGGGTAAGCCTGGGGGGAGTAGGCGGAAGGCGGGAAACCCGTGAATGATCTGAAGTCCCGGATAAAATGGGATTGGTCGGCATATCCGCAGTCGTAGGCAATGGATGTAAGTGAAGACCCGCTTTCGGAAATGAGCTGCAGGCTGAGCTGGAAGCGGTTGATCTTGTTGTATAATTTGGGTGTAACGCCGGTGTATTGCAGGAACAGCTTGCGCAGATAGCGTGATGATATACGATGCCGGAGCGCGATGGCTTCCACATGTTCCGGCGTGTCGTTCTGCTGCATCTCTTTTATGATCTGGCCGATCATGCCGATATGATCGTTGCTGATCTTTCGTTGTTTTATGGACAGTCTTTGTATGAGGAAATCCTCGATCAGCTGAATTCTTCCGTTCAGCTCTGCCGTCTCTCTCAGCCTGTTGTGCAGGGTCCTTACCGGCGCGCCCAGCAGGTCCCGAAGGTCGGCGATCTGGTCGTTGAACTCCCATACCTCTTCGTTCAGGAAATAAGCCGCGGAATGGGCATAGAAGCGGATCCCCAGCATCCTGTTCTTTCCTACGGACTTTACGGGAATTGGCTGCGTCAGCTTGCCCCAGAGCTCAACGGGCGGAGTAGTGTGGAAGACTTCATTAACGGATGATTTCCAAATGCCTTCACCGAGATTGAAGATGATCTCCATATGACCGCCGGGGAATACGGTGTCGTCGAGCTCGACATGCGTATCCGACTCGAAAGTGTAGTAGCACTTTACGTAAGGCCTTAATCTTTCTCCCGGTATGATCTCCGTGTACTTCATGAATGATGGTACAGCTAAATTACTCAAATTGTTGAAAAGTACAAACCCGGGGTTATTGGCGAATGAGCTGTAAAGCCCTGACCAGGTCCGGATCGTTGCTTTTCACTACATCTTCCGGTGAATAGGCTATAGGGTAATCTGGCATAAGACCTCTTCCACCCGCGGGCGAAGGGGCCATGGATACTACCCGTAACCAGGGGAAGTCTATTACGATGCCGCTGTTGGGAAGGGTCAGCTGCTGCATGGCGAAACCGTTGCACCCTTCTTCCGTCCCGGCTGTTTCCCTTCCGATGAATACGACGCCCTTGCGCTGCGCTTTTAATGCAGTGGTGAACAAGGCTGCCGAGGAAAAGGTAGCGCCATCGATGAGGACGTACAGGCTGCCTTTAAACCTGTTGCGGCCGGCAACCGGGTTAGGGCCGTATGGCCGGCAAAATTCCGGGCGGACGTCCATGTGCCAGCTGTTGCCGATGTGCGTTCCGGGTACGCAGCTGCTTTTGAAGCTCACCGTCTTTTCCGGATCGAAGTATGCGATCAAGGTATTGGCCGATGGATCGGGCAGGCGGGACCGGATGTCTTTTACCATGCCGAAAGAGGTATCCGCGAGATACGATAGTAGTTTGGTGATAATGCGAAGATCGCCGCCGCCATTGTGCCGCAGGTCCAGGATAAGGTTGTGAGACCTTTCTTTTGCCACTTGTGCAAAGAGTTCAGTGTAAGTGACCGTATCCTCATATGCGAGTCCTTTGACCTCGAACAGGGCGGTGCTGCTGTCTTTTGAAAAATATAATCCCAGCTCATCTTTATTCCACGCTTTGCTCCAATTGGCATACTTGTCGAAGGGGATAACATGAGCCGCAGGTGCGATTTCGGCAGTGTCCAGGACGACTGTATTAACTGCTCCCTTGTCTGTACGGACCTTAACCCTGTACGGCGCTTTCCATTTATAATGCATATTACAGGCATCGTCGAATCCGTCATACTCGGAGAGGTACAGCTCTTTGAACGATGCCACATGACCGTCACCGGAATAGAGGGAGTAGCCGTTTCGGATGATGGCGGCGACGGGTGTATCATTGATGCTGAGGATCTCATCGTTCGTGGCCAGCTTATTCGTTTTGCGTGAGGTCACCCAGGCCCTGTCGCCGTGGACCAGCACTTCAAATGGCAGATGGGAGGTCTTAACACCTGCAGGCCGGTGATAGTTTGCGGAGTGTCTCAGCTGCGTATGTCCGCAGCCCAGGGTACATAGAAAGGGGTATATGCGGGACATGAATTCACCCTCGTACAGGGGTTCGTTAATGGCGGCCAGGATGGCATTATAGGTATTGGCAATGCTATCCGTTGACGCATAGAGGCCGTAGCCCGGATGCAGCTCCTTTACAGCCGACCATAAGATGCCGAGGTCGGCCTGCATGTCTTTGACTGATAATTTTTCACCGGACCTGTGATCGGAAATTTTCTTCGGGTCTTTTGGGCGTTGATCACAGCTGAAAATTAGGAAAATTATAACAATTAGGGGTACAGGCAGGTATTGACGCATGGAAAGGGCTTTTGTACTTTGGTTCGATGGCTAAATAAGGGGCTGGTAATTCACGCGAACTCGCGGTTATACCTGTTCCTGTACTGCAAGGGTGAAAGGCCGGTGACTTTTTTGAAGATCACCCTGAATGCCTTTGGATCGGAATAACCCACTTTATCCATGGCTTCATTCACGCCCACGCGGGAAGTTTCCAGGCTTTTCTTCACGGCCTCCATTTTTACCCGCTGGATATATTCCATTACCGAATTGCCCGTCGCTTTTTTAAAACGGCGTTCCAGGTTCCTGCGGCCCAGCGCCAGCATAGCAGCGAGATCATCCACGGAAGTTTTGGAATGAATGTTCTTTTCGATGTATTCCTGGGCGGTCCTGATCACCTCGTCTTCGTGGTCTTTCTGTCCGCTGAAGATGATAAAAGGGGATTGGCTGCTGCGCTGGAAGTCGATCTGGAAGCCTTTGGAGCAGGTGACGGCAATATCGCGGCCGGCAAACTTTTCCACCAGGTAGAGTACGAGATTGAGCCAGGAGTAAGCGCCACCGCTGGTGTAAAGGTTATTCTCATCCGTTATGATCTTGTCCTCCACGAGGTTGACGGAGGGGAACATCTTCCGGAACTCTTCGGTAAACTCCCAATGCGTGGTGCAGCTTCTCCCGTCCAGCAGGCCGGTGCCGGCCAGCAAAAAAGCCCCGATACAGAGAGAGGCGACGGCTGCCCCATTGTTATGTTGGCAGATGATCCAGGAGATCAAAGGCTGGTTGTCCTGCAGGACCTTTTCCTTGTCACCATGAACGGAGGGAATGATGATGAGATCTGTGTGGTCAATGTCCCCGATGAGCGCTTCGGGCCGGACGGAGAACAATCCGTTCTTCATTTTGGTCTCGGGCCTGGGACCTACCAGCTGAACGATGAAAAGAGGCGGCCGGCCGGCCTCTTCGAGGTAACCATTTACCCTCAGCAGGATCTGCTGGGTACCTTCGATATTGGTCATGCTGCAATCGCCATCCGGCACCACGATAGAAACGTGTTTTGTAGTCGGTCTCATGCTATAAAAGTAATAAAAAAAGCGACCCCTTATTCCGACTGCATCGACATCCAGCTGATCAGCTCATTTTTATCGATGAGGTCCCAGGTACCGGATTGACGGCGCATGTCATTGGACGTGGTATTTGTGGTGTTGCTGCTGAATACCACGAGCGATGCCTTTGTATTGCCCGCCAGCTTTTGTTCGTTGACAAAGCCGGACATATCGGGATAGTTGCTATCGTAGACACCTTTTCCCTGCGCGGAGAACCAATACCGGGTATCTGCATAGGTATATGCCCGGATCGCCAGGTCCTTGTACAATACAGGTTTTTCCATTTTTGTGTCGAAGTAGCTGTATGGTGAGAAATCGATGTATTTCTGCATATTGGTGACAGGCGTATCATGCAGGTTGCTGGCAAAAAGATACGTGATGAAATTACCTTCGAAAGTCCCGGAGGCCGTCAGGTGATCTCTCACCTGTTTTTGACATTCATACCATTGCCGTACCCAGTCAATGGCGCTTTCGCTCAAAACAACGCCTTTGATAGCGGGATGGAAAACCGACTTTCCCTTTTTGCAGTATTCGATGTATTTAAGCGCCCGGTGCCCTGACACCATCGCCCCCACCAGGAAAATATTCTTATTGGGCAAATGGTATTGGGAAAAGACATTCCTCAGCAATGAATCGACATATAGTAGGGATCGTTCGGAGAAATAGAGGTCCACGGGGATGCCGGTGGAGATATACAGGGCGGCAAAACCGTTGGCGTTTGCCTGTTGATGAATATGATTGTCCTTCAGCTGGCGGCTGGTATCACGTACATCGATCCTGTCGTCATTCAGCACGAGCACAGTGCCTTTGACCTCCTCTTTTGTCTCAGGCAGTACCAGCGTAAAGCCTTTGCTGCCGCCGGGAAAAACTTCGTTTTGGCCGGGCCCGTAATGCTGGCTTTCGTTCACACGGGTATAGCTTTCATAGATCTTTTGAGCATGGCCTTGCCGGGTAGCCAGCAAGACGAGGACGATGAAGAGGATCTTTTGCATAGGTGGTCTATTTAACTAATTTGTTTTGCTTTGTGATATCATCCAGGTCGGCGGCGTCAAACCCCATTTCTTTCAACACACCGGTGATAAACTCCGTCTTGCCGGCTACGTATGCATCTATATCGTTGGGATATTCTTTAGCCAGTCTTTTTTTCAGCTGGCCGTATGCCTGGGCTTTTTTCGGATGGCTGCGCAGGTAATTGCGTAAGGCAAGGTGATTCTTCAGGCTGATGTTGCCGGCCGTACAAACATAGAGGTGATGTGCCGGCCAGGTGCGGGATGAGCCGTCGACGGGCGTGAGGGACGATGTTCGTTTAAAGGCTTCCCTGCCCGCGATGCCCAGGTCGCCTGCATGCTGATAGCCCAGCTCCTGAAGGACGGCAATGACAGGCTTGAGCAGGACGCTGTCTTCGATGATCAGGTCGATGTCTATGACGGGCTTTGCGGGGAGACCCTCGACGGAAGTGCTGCCTACATGCTCAACGGCGGCGACATAGCTTCCCAGGCGGGATCGATATACGGATTGCAGTTGGGCAAAGGCCATGGGCCAGCCGGATGAGTATTCCTCAATGACTATATTATTATGCTGCAGCATAGGTACTTGTCCGTCATCTAAATAAATGCCATGTATGCAAGTTGCTGAAAAGCAATCATTTTTGAATTTTAAGGGCTCATAGAACTGACCGTTTTTGATACGGCTGTTGTACATTTGCGGGCATCCATGCTTTTTCGTTTTCCTCCCATACCGGTGGATCCAACTGACCCTACCTTTCTGGCCTGGGAAGCTGCCGCGTACGCCAAATATAAAGTGGAGACCCGGGCAGGCCAGCGGACGGTGTTCCTTACGGAGCATACCGTGATCTTTGTTGTCAATGGGATCAAGCTGCTTCATTTTCCTGGCCAGACGATCACGGTGCAGCCGAACAGCGTCGTCCTGCTGAAAAAAGGTATATATGTAATGGCGGAGTACATCGAAGAAGGCCTGACCTTTGAGGCGCTGATGATATTCCTGCCCCACAAGGCATTGAAAGAGTTCACAGGCAGACAGGTGTCGGCAACGCCTGCAATACAGCAGGACCTGCCTTATGTCATCTTTCCTGTCAACGACCTGCTGGAGATTTTCAAACAGCAATACCGCGGCTATTTTGGAAGGACTTTCCGGGGACAGGAGCAGCTGCTGAACCTGAAACAGCAGGAATTGTTGCTGTTGCTGCTGAGCTCCGACCACCGGCAGGAGGTGATCCGTTTTATATCTTCGGCAGTGAGCGCAGCGCCGGAAGACCTGGAATTCATCGTACGCACCTATCTGCTGCAGCCTGTTACGCTGGAAGAAATGGCCAGCCTGTCCAACCGCAGCCTTGCATCGTTTAAAAGAGATTTTCAACGGCATTATCAAAGCGCCCCCCGGCAATGGATCAACCGCCAGCGGCTGGAGCATGCACAGATGCTTTTAAACAATACGGACCGGCAGGTGTCCGACGTTGCCCTGGCATGCGGGTTTGAGAGTGTCTCTCATTTTATACGGATCTTCAGGAAAGCGTTTGGCGTCACTCCCCGGGCGCTGCGAGCCAAAAAAGCAATTTATTGAGCTTTTTGCGTCACGCTCCCACCTGACACTGATCGTAGCTTCGCAGGAAATGCACACTATGAAGATATTGATCATCGGTGGTGAGGGCACCATCGGAAAAAAGGTTGCCGCGGCCCTTGGCGTCCGGCACGACATTGTTATTGCGGGCAGGAACAGCGGGGACCTCCGGGTGGACATCAGCTCCGGGGCTTCCATTGAAACGATGTTCAAAAAGCTCGGCGGCCTGGATGCCTGTATTTGCACGGCAGGCACAGGGTACTATGGGGATTTTGCCACGATGCGGGAAGAGCATCTGCTCCCTGGCGTCCGGGGCAAGCTCCTGGGACAGATGAACCTCGTTATGATCGGCAAGGACTATCTGCAGGAAGGGGGAAGCTTTACCCTGACCTCCGGCATTGCCGCAGAGATGCCCGCACGCAATGGCACCTGCGTGGCCATGATCAATGGCGCGATCAACAGCTTTGTATTGGGCGCCGCACAGGAACTAAAGCAGGACAAACGCATCAATGCCGTCAGCCCGGGGCTCGTGGAAGATTCCATGGAACGGTATGGCCATTTGTTCCCGGGCTATAACCTTGTCCCGATGGGCAAGGTGACCAACGCCTATGTGCTGAGTGTGGAAGGGGCGGTGAATGGGCAGGTCATCAGGGCGTATTGAGCTATGTTTGGTTAGGGGTTCGCAGGCCTATGGCTGATGGAGGCTCAGGCCATTGCCGTCAGGGTCGCTGAAGTGGATGAACCTGCCCCAGGGGGTATCCGCGATCTTGCCTTCATCAATGCCTTTGAGGCTGATCATGCCCATCTCTACCCCTTTCTTTTGCAGTTCCTCCACGTCCTTTTCGATGTCGTCCGTCTGGATGATGATGCCTCTGAGGGTGCCGGGCGCCATGGCTACTTCTTTATATGGCCACCAGCTGATCAATGAAAGGCAGGCCGCCTGTCCGGGATAACCCATCTGCAGCCATGTCTGACCGTTGCCCATGGGCTGTTCGACCACGACGCCGAATCCGAGTTTTTGGTAAAATGCTTTGGCTTTTTCCTGGCTGGAGACAGGCACCGGAATGATCTCGAGTGTTCTCATTGTTAATTATTTTGTTGATCAAATCTACAGACCTTCAGGGATTTGGGCAGGGGGTGAATGCGGTGAATGAAAGGGGGTGCATGCGACAATGTGTTTGTCTATCTTTGGGTAATGAAGCGAATCTCAGTATTGGCTCCCCGGCATGCTACGTTGAGCAGTGTGGACGTACCGCATCAGATCTTCCTGCGGATAAACGATTTCTTCAGATACCGCGGTCAGCCTCCGTGCTTCGAGGTCGAGCTGGTCGGGCTGACAAAAGAGGTGCCGGTGTATAAGGGCAATTATACGATCCATGTGGACAAGACCATTGATGAGGTCGGGCAGACGGACCTGATCATCATACCCATTCTTTGCGGCCCTGCACAGGAGCTGCTATCAGGCAATGAAGATTTTGTGCCCTGGATCCGGCAGCAGCACAGTAAGGGAGCGGAGGTTGCCAGCCTCTGTGTAGGAGCTTATCTGCTGGCGCCCACTGGCTTGCTGAATGGGAAAAAATGTTCCATCCATTGGAATGCGGCGCCTGAGTTCAGAAAGATGTATCCGAAGATCCATGTGGTGGATGATAAGATCATCACGGACGAGCAGGGTGTGTATACGGGCGGCGGCGGCTTTTCCTACATGAACCTCATCTTATATCTCATCGAGAAATATACGGATCGGGAAATATGCGTCCTGGCATCGAAGATGTTCCAGATAGAGATAGATAGAACCAGTCAGGCGCCCTTTGTGATCTTTATGGGCCAGAAGGAGCATGGGGATGAGCTGGTAAAAAAGGCGCAGGAGTTTATTGAAAGTAATTACCAGGATAAAATAACAACGGAAGAATTGACTTCTCGGCTATTCACGGACAAAAGAAATTTCGAGCGCCGCTTTAAAAAGGCCACATCCAATACGGTGGGCGAGTATGTGCAGCGGGTGAGGGTAGAGGCGGTGAAGAAAGGATTGGAGACGAGCGATAAGACCATCATAGAATTGATGCATGAGGTGGGGTATTCGGATATCAAGGCTTTCAGGAGTGTGTTTAAGAAAATTACGGGTCTGGCGCCGGTGGCGTACCGGGATAAATATCGCAGCTCGTCCATAAGATTGGATGCAAATAATGTGTCCGGATAAGGTTTGCCTGTCCCCGGGGCTGCTCTATTTTTTGTTGCAGTAGCTGCCAGTGCAGGATAAAGGTGTTAAAGTGACCGAAGTGATCCGCCAGTCGCCATCCGTATACTTCCACATGATGCAATATTTTCCCTTCAGCTGAGAGGGGTCTTTATCTCCTTTTTCCGTCCACCTTTCCGTCCAGTTGCCGGTCTCAAAAGCTACATGCCATTGATCATTCACTTCGATGCCGGATGGCGAATTATACAGGAGGATGTCTGGGCGCATGGTATATAGCTTCCGGAACAGGCTTTTGCATTCCTCTTTACCGATCCTCCTTGCACCGCCTGAGATAAAAATGGCCGAAGTGTCAAAAAGTGAATAAAATGCAAGGGAGTCACGGGTATTAAAAGAAGTATTCCACAATGCGCTTTTTTGTTTTACCTCATTATACCCTGCTGATCCGGTGGGCAGACCTTGTATCACATGTGAAGCCACCGCCCGCCATACACCCTCCTTCTTTACCAGTACATCGTAAAATCTGCTTTTCCTGGTATAGGGAGTTTGATCATATTTGCCGTGTGTAATGCAAATAAACGTGGTTACAGCCGTATGGTCATAAATATTGATCAGCATCTGCTCCAATTCAAACGAATCTACTGTTTGATGACCTTTTTTCCACTCGTCGACGGCTTCATATACACCCAGGAGCTCCTGGTGACGGTCGATGACGTCTTCACCCTCAACAGATATAAAGCTCCGGTCAAGTAATTTTGCAATCGATGCAGTGTCCTGGGCAAATTCTGCTTTAATCCATTCCTGCTCGATGCGTGTTATTAATGCTTTGTCATCCCCGGTTGCCTGGGCGTCAACAGTTGTGGAAAAGATCAATTGAAAGATCCAGCATACACTGGAAATAACGGCGGTTGCTTTTTTCATGAAAATTTTATTTTATCCCACAATTTATTGGAGACCACCCGCTGGATGACCTGCTCACGATAGTTCCGGCTGATAGGGATGCGGCATGACTGGATGAAGATCTCATTTCCTTCGATGGCCTCTATCTTATCGATAGACACGATGTAGGATTTATGAACGCGTATGAAAGCGCTGCTGTCCAGGTTCTCCTCCAGGTTCTTCAGGTACAGCAAAGTGACATATTTTCCCTTGCGCGTATAGATGGTGATGTAGTTCTGCATCCCTTCCACATACAGGATATCGGCAAAATGGATCTTCTCGAATTTGCTGCCGCATTTGATAAAGAAATAATCGGCGGGCGGCTCCTCTTTGGCGGACGCAGGCCCGGGATGGTTCGCCGCCTTCATAAGGAGGTGGTGATAGTCCCGTGCTTTATTCACAGATCGTAAGAACCGGTCCAGCGTGATGGGTTTAACCAGGTAATCCAGCACGTTCAGCTGGAAGGATTCCAGGGCGTAGCTGGGAAAGGCGGTCGTGATGATGACCATCGGGGGCTTCTGCACTATTTTCAGGAATTCGATGCCGTTCATCTTCGGCGTCTGTATATCCAGGAACAGCAGGTCCACGTGATGCTGATCCATTATTTTCATCAGCTCCACGGGGTTCTCGCAGGTGTCGATGAGATGCAGGAAGTCCACTTCCATTACATATTTGGCGATACCTTCCCTGGCCAGCGGTTCGTCGTCGATAATGACACAGTTGATCATTGTATGTGCTTTAAGCGGTCCTCGTGACAGGGAATGGCATTATCAGCTCGGCAAGCTGCAGCCTTAGCCTGATCTCGAACCGGTCGTTATTATTTTGAATGTCCAGATGATATTGTCCCGGATAGATCAGGTCCAGCCTGCGCTGCACATTCTTCAGGCCAATGCCCCCGTAGTGCATCACGTCGGCAGCCGCCGTCCGGGCAGCGCTGTTGGAGACGGAAAAATCCAGGAGGGCCCCATCCAGGTGCAGCCTGATCCTTATCCAATTGGGCGTATCCGTTTCCCTGGAAACGTGCTTGAAGGCATTTTCCACAAAGGTCATTAGTATAAAGGGGGCGATGCCCAGGTCTTCATAGGAATGATCTGCCTGGAGACTGACCTCCACATTGTCGTTCTGCCTGAGCTTTTCCAATTCAATGGAATTTTCCAGGTAAGCGATCTCCTTGCTCAACAGGATCTGCCGGTCATTGCATTCATACAGCTGATGCCGCAACAGTTCCGAGAACTTTGCAAGCGAAGCCGAAGCCATGTCCGGATTCTTATGGATCAGGAAGAAGATGGAATTGATCGTGTTGAAGAGGAAGTGGGGGTTGAACTGGTGTTTCAGAAAATTCAATTCAGTTTCCAGCTTTTCTTTCTCCAGCTGCTGGTGCCTTCGCTGGGTCTGCAGCCAGTTCTTTGCCAGCTTGATGCTCATGGCTAGGGTCATGCTGGCCGTAGTGGAGGACAGGGGGCCGCCGGTGTACAGGTAGTAAAGGTTGAAGGAGTCCACGCCGTACAGCTCTTTGATGGGCTTGCCCGTGAGGATGGAGCTTAGATAATAGCCGGGCACGATACAGGCGGCGGCGCATAAAATGGTCAGGACGAGGAGGGGGATGTATTGGGTAAACCGGCTTTTCTCCAGGTATTTTGGAATGAGGTAATACAGGTTGAAATAAACGGCCAGGATCTGGAAGACGACATAAAAAAGATATTTGATGGCATAGGGCGTAGAAAAGATGGAAGCGGCTGCCTTTATGGGACTGCCGACAGTGGTGGCCCACCAAAGATAGTGGTATACCAGCCAGAAGGGGATATGGTAGAGCTTGCACCGGATGAACCAGGGTTGTCCGGGCTTGTGATATAAAGACGGTTTCATCGCCTATAAGATACATAAAAAATCAACCATTTACCTGTGCTGCTATTTGAGTACACCCGTATAATTGACCAGCTGCATCTCCTGGTATATGAAAGGCGGCAGGCGGCATTTTTTGCATTTTGTCAAATAAGTTCAACGGGTGGTCATACCTTTTTTGAGAAGCTTTTTGTGCCGCTTATTTTGGAGGCATGAAGCTATTCCTTATTTACTGCCTGCTCTTTAGCTTTTTTCAAAATGCTTTCAGCCAGGAGGCCATGAAAGACACCAGTGTGCTGAAGGAGGCTGTCATCAGGGGCAGGAAGTCCCTGGTCCAACAACGGCCGGACGGGATCGTCGTTAATGTAGAAAGCAGTCTGCTGACGAAAGGCAGCTCAGCATTGGAAGTGCTGGAACGAAGTCCCGGGATCATCATCGATAGAAGGAATAATAATATATCCTTAAATGGGAAAGACGGCGTGATGGTCATGTTCAACGGGAAGCTCATGCGTATGTCCATCGGGCAGGTGATGACCTTATTACAGGGGATCAGCGCCAATGACATCGAGAAAATAGAGCTGCTGACGACACCGCCGGCTAAGTACGATGCGGAGGGCAGCGCCGGCCTGATCAACATTGTGCTGAAGAAGAGCCAGCGTCCGGGCACACATGGTAATCTATCCCTCACGGGCGGATATGGCTGGAGAGAGAAAGGTACCGCCAGTCTTAGCCTGGCTCATAACGGACCGCGCATGGATATATATGGCACTTATACCTTTTCGCACGACAGGAGCCGGATGAGTGTTTATATCCCCGGGACAAATGATTTTCCCGCATTGGGGGGGCCAATGGAGGTGCTGTTCCTGGATACGACCAGGACCCTGCAGAACAATCATAATTTTACGGCAGGAGGAGAGCTCAGGGTAAATCCCGGGACCACAGTGGGCGCGAGCCTCATCTATGGCATCAACAGCACCGGCAATAATGCCATTAACAACGTCAGGTACAATGTGCTGCCCGATTCGTTGCTGTTCTTCAGGGGGAATGTGCATACAGCCAACCGCTGGCAAAACCTGGTGTCGTCGGTCTGGCTGGAAAAAAAGATCCGGGAAGGCGAAAAGATAACGCTTGATATGGATTATCTCCGGTACCATAACAACAATCCATCGGAAGTGCAAAGCACCTTTACAGACAAGCATGGCGCGCAGGCGGGGACCAACAATGACAGCCTCTTCTCGCCCCGCCAGCGGGGTATGGCCAGGACGACGATAGACGTGGGAGTGCTGAAACTTGACTATGAAAAACAATGGAATAAAAAGACGAGATTGGAGGCGGGCGCCAAGGGGACCTATACACGCAGTGGGAGCGTATCCGGCCTGGAAAGCGTGGTCGACGGAGAATGGGTCGCCCGCACGGAGACGTCCAATGACGTTGTGATGAAGGAGGGGATCGGGGCGGTCTATGCGTCTGTCAATACAAAGCCGGATGCTGCTGCAGATCTGACCATTGGCATGCGGTACGAGTATGCGTATACGCAGCTGCCCGGGATCCACCGGCGGCTGGGAGCGCTATTTCCGAACATCTCCTATTCACGGAAAATGGCAAAGCGATCGGAGCTGCAATTGTCGTATACCAGGAGGATCGCCCGGCCTACCTACAACGACCTGGCCTCTTTTGTAGGATATGTGGACCCTATCGCCGTCTTTACGGGCAACCCATTGTTACGGCCGACGATCACCAGCAATATAAAGCTGGGGTACAATATTGGCGATTACACTTTTTCTCTCCTGGCCAGCAGGGACGATCATCCTATTTCAGAGAGCCAATTGACAGAGAGCCCCGCGCACGACTTGCTGTATGTGTCCCCCCAGAATCTCGTTTATCGCAATAGTCTGACCTTCCAGGCCAGCCTGCCCTGGAAAGTAAACGATTGGTGGGATATGAGCTATAGCCTCACAGGCGGATGGAGGCGGTTTAAGGAGACTTATACGGCGATGCCGGCGGAAAAAAGCTATTACAGCTATTCATTCAATTTCAATCAGACTTTCAGGCTGCCCGGGAGTTTTTCCGCGGAGCTTTCGGGCTGGTGGAACTCGCCGACCTGGTGGGGTACGATCAAAGCGGAAGGGTTTGGGGCCCTGAATGCGGGTGTAAAAAAAGAATTGAAGCATGATGCGGGTACTTTTCAGCTGTCTGTTACTGACCTTCTGAGGACCACGCAGATCAGGATGCATTTCGGAGCGCTAACCCGGGAGGCTTTTGCCACCGTGAGTCATGTACAGTTCAACCCGGAGTCCAGGATCTTTCCCATCATTAAGCTGACGTATTCCAGGTCCTTCGGAACGGGCCTGAGCACGCAGCAAAAACAGCGTAAAGAGTCCCGGGATGAGATCGACAGGATCAGGAAATAACTGATCAGGAAGTGGGCGGACTTATTTTGCAGGTTTTGAGGCATTCTGAGTAAATAATTCTACAGGCATCCATCTATAAGGCTGAGTCACAGCGGTGGCATTCAATTTGAAAGTATAATGAGGAACTAAACATTCCTTTTATGCGAAGCATTTCAAATCATAATAAGCTAACCAAATTTTTTATCATTGGAGCCCTGTCGATGGGCGCTTTAGCCGCTTGCACCGACAATGCGGGAGATAAGACGGGCGATAAGAGTACGGAGGTCACGGATACTGCGGCTGCTGCAAAGGCTGCCGGCACCAGCAGCTATGACACCAAGGATGCTGCGTCGAAGACAGCCACCGCGAAGAAAAAGGGTAAGGCCACGGTAGCGATGCAGGTAAGCAACAATAATGACAAGATGGTGGCCGATAAGGAAGGGGTGTACAATAAAGCCACGGTGATGCCTCAGTTCCCTGGCGGACAGGATGCATTGGCTACTTATGTCAATAACCATGCAGCATATCCCCAGCAGGCTATCGATGACAATACGGCCGGCACAGTGAGAGTGTCTTTTGTAGTGGATGAGCATGGTAAAGTGCAGCATGCAAAAGTGATCAACGGTCAGAAAGTTGGCAATGGCCTGGATGAAGAAGCATTACGTGTAGTCAATAATATGCCTGCCTGGAAACCGGGTCAGGTGAAAGGTCACAACGTAAAAACAAGATTGGAGCTTCCGATCAACTTCCAACTGGAAGCATAGATCGGCTTTGGTTATGTACAACGCAAGGGCCATGAGTATTCCTGCTCATGGCCTTATTATTTCCATTGAAACCGTCTTACTCCGACCGGAACAGTGAATTCAGGTCGGCGTAAGGCATGGCCTCCTGCGCAAATGAAAAGGTTCCTTTCTGATAGATCTCCTGTGCCGCTGCCAGGAAGGCTCCGTAGGCTATCCGGGAAAGGGAAGACCCCAGGCTCACCCGGCGGACGCCCAGGCTCCCCAGTTCTTCGATGGTGAAAGTGCTCCGGGATAATCCCATCACTACATTTACGGGTTTTGGGGCCACAGCTTTGACGACGGCTGCGATCTCGTCCCGGGTTGTTAGTCCCGGGGCGAACAGTACGTCGGCGCCTGCTTCGGCAAAAGCCACCAGGCGCCGGATGGTATCAGGAAGGTCGGGACGGCCATGGATCAGGTTCTCGGCCCGGGCCGTCAGCATAAAAGGGAAAGGAAGGCTGCGGGCGGCCGCAGCGGCTGCCTTCACCCGTTCCACGGATAACTCAAATGGATAGATAGGATCTCTCCGCCGGCCGGTGGCATCTTCAATTGAACCGCCGACGGCACCGGCTTCGGCTGCCAATAATATGGCGGATGCACAGGCGTCAGGGGAATCTCCGTAGCCATTCTCCAGGTCCGCCGACAAGGGAAGAGAAGTGGCTGCTGCAATGGAACGGACGTTATCCACTGCTTCCTTAAGATTGACAACGCCATCTCCGTCCGGCTTGCCGATGCTGAACGATAAACCCGCGCTGGTAGTAGCGAGGGCCTTAAAGCCCAGGCTAGCCAATATTTTTGCGGAGCCGGCATCCCAGGGATTGGGTATGATGAAAATGCCGGGCGAGGCATGTAGTGTTTGCAGGGCGGCTGCCCTGTCAGACTGCAAAGAATTTGGATTCATATTATTCAGTTTTTAGGCTTATAGCCGGATTTGCCAGTGCGGCCCGGATAGCCTGAAAACTAATAGTGCAAATGGTGATCAGTATTGCCAGCGCTCCGGCCCAAACAAACATCCACAAGTTAAGACTAATCCTGTAGGCATAATCATCCAGCCAAAGGTTCATCATCCACCACGCGAGGGGACATGCCAGCAGGATGGCGAGGAATACTAATTTCAGGAAATCTGCGGAGATCAACCGTACGATGCCTGTGACGGATGCACCCAGGACCTTCCTGATCCCTATCTCTTTTGACCGTTGTTCGGCCGTGAACATCACCAGGCCCAGCAGGCCCAGACAGGAAATAAAAATAGCGAGGAAGCTGAAGGCGTGGGAGAGCCCGCTGATGACCTGTTCATTCCTGTAGAGCTTTTGATATGCCTCGTCGGAAAAGGTATAGGTGAAGGGGAAGCGGGGGTTCAGCTCTTTGCAAAGCGTTTCCAGGCTGTGTAAGGCCTCCTTTGTCTTGCCCGCCTGTGTGCGCACCAGGACATTTCCAAAGTCATCTACCCCGTGCCGGAGGATCAGGGGACGGATGGACTCATGCAGGCTCCTGAAATGAAAATCCTTCAGGACGCCGATGATGGTGTATTTCCGGCCGTTGACGTTGAGCTTCCGGCCTACCGCGGCTGTATAACCGATGGCTTGTGCTGCCGTCTCATTGATCAGGCAGGCATCCGATGAGTCGGAGGGGAATTCCCTGGAGAAATCACGGCCTTCTTTTATCCGCAATTTCATAGTAGGCACGAAGTCGTAGCCTACCTGCTGATTCTCAAAAGAGATCATGGTCTTCGGGGCTCTCCCGTCCCAGGTCACTCCATTTGTCTGGGAGTTCAGAAACAAGGGGTTATCGGAAATGGCGGAGACGCTTTGAATACCCGGCAGCATTGATGCTTCCGCTTTGAACAGCCTGTACTTTGTGACGAGGTCACCTTCGATGGGAATACTGACCAGGTTCTCCCTGTCATAACCCAGGTTCCTGTGCTGAATGAAGGTCACTTGCTTTGATACGACGATGGTGCCTGCTACCAGCACGATGGATATGACGAACTGGAAGACCACCAGCCCCTTGCGGAACCATACGACGCCCGAAGTGAGCCGGACCCCGCTTTTCAGGACTTTTATGGGGTTGAAGGAGGACAGGAAGAGGGCGGGGTAGCTGCCGGCGATCACGCCGGTGATCAGGGTGATGATGAACAGCTTTAGCCAGAAATAGATGGAGCCGAAGGGCAGCGCCATTTGTTTTTGCGTGACCTGGTTGAATAATGGCAGGGCCAATGCCATCAATAGTACGGCGATGCATACGGCCAGGGAGGTAAGGAAGAGAGATTCACCGATGAACTGGCCGATAAGGGAAGAGCGGACGGCGCCGGAAACTTTCCGTACTCCCACTTCCTTTGACCTTTTGACGGAACGGGCCGTGGTGAGGTTCATGAAATTGATGCAGGCGATCAGTAAAATAAACACCGCGATGATGCTGAACAAACGGACATATTCTATTCGTCCTCCCGCAACTTTCCCATCTTTGAACTGGCTATGCAGATACTCCTCGTCAAATTTCTGCATACCCCATTCTACGTGGTAGGCAGCGCTTTGGTCGTTCATATATTTATCCGGCAGGTGGGCCAGCTGGCTATCCAGCAGGGCCGGGTCGGCGCCGGGGCGTAATAATACATAGGTCAGGGGGCCGCTGCTGGTCCAGGAGCCTGCCCAGGGATGGTCTTCCGTCCATGCTTTCCAGCTGATGAGATAATCGAATTTCCGGGCAGCCGCAGCCGGGAGATCCTCGAATACGGCGGTGATGGTGAAATCTTTTTTATTGTCCATCCGGATGGTCTTGCCCATGGCTTCCGCCGGGCTGCCGAAGAACTGCCTGGCTGTCTTGCGGGAGATGGCCATGCTGACGGGAGCGCTCAACGCCGATGGGGGGGCGCCTTGCAGCAAGGGGTAGCCGAACATACTGAAAAAGCCCGCCCCGGCGCCACTTCCTTCCACTTTTAGCATCTTGTTACCTGTTTGCAGGACGGCCTGGTGATTTTCATCCTGGAGCATGATGGCATCCTCCACTTCGGGAAATAGCTTTTTCAGCTCATCTGCCAGCAGGCCCGGGGTGTCGTAATTGCCGTCGATATGGGTGGTGTAGTATTCCCGTTCGTAGATCTTATACAGCCGCGGTCCTTTGGGGTGAAAAGCGTCGACGTTCAGCTCGTCCTGCACCCATAAGAGGATAAGCAGGCTGCAGGCCAGCCCAACGGACAGGCCGGCGAGGTTGATGAAAGAATGGGACCGATGCCTTACGAGGTTGCGCCAGGCTGTCTTGAAATAGTTCTTCAGCATATGTGCAGCGATTTAGGATTTGACAGCCAGCATAATGCCAGAGTTATAAGAATATACTACTCAGATGATTGAAAGTTGATCCTTCTGCGGGACCGTCCGTTTTCGAGACAGGGCCTGTCCGTTTTTTCCGCAGAATGAAAAAGCTGCTGACATAGGGCTGACAGTACCCGGTAGTTCCTTTGTATCAACAACAAAACTTCAAATTATGACAAAGGAACAGATCATCGCCACCGAAAAGGCGATCTTGTCCGGAGAGACGATCGCAGACAATACTATCATTACATCCGAAGAGCTGTTACAGCACTGGCAGGGACATCGCCGCCTGACCCGCAAGATCATCGCGTCATTCCCGGCGGACAAGTTTGAAACCTATTCCATCGGGGGTATGCGAACCTGCTCCGAGCTGGCGCTGGAGCTCCTGGACATGGCCGCTCCCGGTGTCCGGGGTATTTTGACAGACAAGTGGAAGAACTTCGATGAGACGGAACATAATATTCCGGGCGCCGCCAGGCATAGCAAGGAAGAGATCCTTCGCCGCTGGGACGAGACCACAGCAGAGATCGATACCTTATGGCGGCAGATACCGCCGCAGCGATTCAGGGAGACTACCAAGGTCTTCAATGCGTATGAGGGTACGGTTTACGCACAACTGTTGTACTTCATCGACAATGAGATCCATCATCGTGGGCAGGCGTACGTGTATCTGCGTAGCCTGGGCATCGAGCCGCCTGCTTTCTGGGACAGGGCGTAGGCCTTCAGGACAAGAGAGATTGATCAATCGGTCCTGAACACCTTGTTCAGGATCCGGTTGGTTTGCTTCAGGGTGCTGGTAAGCTCTTCTGCCTGGCGATTGTCCGCCTCCGGTGGGGTCCCCTGCGGTTCGATCCGGTCACCTTCGGGTTGGCTGCTCCACTCAAGGATGCCATAAAGAAAGAAGATGGCCACTTCCGTCAACAGCCCTGCTGTCAGGGCCAGGCTGCCGTATTCTTTGTGCTCCAGCTTGGCCCAGGCGCCGAAGATCACCACTGCTGCGGCAAATGAATACACCGTGTTCATTACTTTTTCGAGGCTCATAGTTGTTTTTTTTACGGGTATTAAATGGGCGGGGAGGCTATGGTTTTATGATGTGTAGAAAAGGTTTTTTGCCACCGATCCGTATATGCGCTGCCCTGGGGATCAGGGGGCTCAGATGTTCGGGCGTAAAGTAAAGCACCAGAATGACCAGTATGGGGAACATCGACCAGGCCATGGTATCTCCCCATATGGCAATGAAAGTGTCGATGCGCGCATTCCCGGGAGCATTTTCCGGAAAGCGCACGGGCACCAACCCGCCGGGAGGAAAGCTCATATTACTGGGCCCGTTGAAGAAGAAGCTGTCCTTGCCTGCTTTAAAGCGGATCACGGGATGGGAGCTGGTGCCCAATGGCGTCAGGGTATGGCCGGTGAAGCACATACGCCCCATGGTTTTTTCGGCCCGGGCCAGCCAGCAGAGCTTGTATACCACTATCGGAAGGACGAAAATGGTCAGAAGCAGGGAGAAAAATATGTTCCTGGGCAGAAGCATAAGATAAAGATACATAAGAATTAGATGTATTTGCGAAATTTTTTTACCGCTCATTGTATCGTGATCAGGATGGAATAGAGAGGAGCGCCGCAAGCGCTCCTGCGGCCAGCGTATTTAAGAAGTTCACCATGTCATTTTTTATATAGCTTCTTCGTTCAAGGGCGGCTCCCAGGAGAGAATCGACCAGGTTGCCGATGGTGCCTGATAAGATGATGATCCAGCCATCGGCGTGCCACCCATGGCTTGCAGCAAAGAGCAGGGCAATGACGGCGGATCCCGCTACGCCGATGAGCAGTCCTTCGATGCTGACGACCCCATCCAGGCCTCGCTGGTCGGGCTTTAAGGTGAGGATGTTGTAATACCTGCGGCCATAGACCATACCCAATTCGGAACTAAGGGTATCTGCGGTTGCTGAGGCGAGACTGCCTGCCATCGCCAGTTCCAGCGGATGGCGGGCGGCGGGGAAGAAGATGATGCCCAAACCTGCCAGCGCAGCCACGCCGCCGTTGGCGAGGACCTGTGTCATCGTACGTGTCGACTGTGCCGCGGCGCCTTTTTTCTTTTTCTGCCAGCTGGTGGCTGCGGTTCCCAAGATAAAGAAGCTGGTCAGCATTACCAGCCCCGTATAACCGCCCCCGGCATAGACGAGCCAGCCGGCCACACCACCGGCGAGCGCCGCGGGTACGGTGAGCTTTTTCCACCCGATGCTAAAGACAGCGCCTGCGAGCAGGATCAGCAGAACAATAATATTGTTTAACCCTGGCATTTTGAACTGTTAAAGATAAAAAAATATACATTCGTACCTGTTAAACATCTCGCCAATGAAAACGAAGATTCACTTCATTCTGTTGTTCCTATTGCCTTTTGCACTCCATGCCCAGGACTCGCTGATGAAACTCTGGTACCTTGAGCCGGCGGGTGACAAATGGGTAAATGCGCTGCCTTTGGGTAATGGCCGCATTGGCGCCATGGTGTTTGGCAATCCGGGCGAGGAACGTATCCAGCTGAACGAATCCGCTGTTTGGACGGGCAGCCCCAATCGCAACGATAATCCCGATGCGCTGCAGGCATTGCCGGAGATCCGCCGGCTGATCTTCGAAGGCAAGGAAAAGGAGGCCCAGGCGCTGGCCAAAGAAAAGATCGAAACCCGGAAATCGAACGGTCAGATCTTTCAGCCCGTGGGTAATCTATTGCTTTCCTTTCCGGGACATGATGTGTATACGGATTATCACCGGGAGCTGGATCTCTCCACGGCCACTGCGCTTACTACTTATAAAGTTGGGGGCACTACCTTCACCCGCAAAGCGTTTACTTCGCTGAAGGACGGGGTGATGGTTATACAGCTCAGCGCGGATAAGCCGGCCGCCCTTTCATTTACGGTGCATATGAACACTGCACACCTGGCGACACAGCGTACCGCCGGCCGGAGGGAGCTTGATCTTGCGGGCGTCACCGGCGGTCATGAAGGCGTACCGGGAGGCGTAAAGTTCTTCACTGCCGTGAAGGTCGTCAATGAAGGGGGCAGGGTGAAGGCGGGAGACAGTGTGCTCACTGTCAGCAAAGCAAATAACGTGATCCTCTATCTCTCCATCGGCACCAGCTTCGTCAATTATCATGACGTGAGCGCGGATGCAAGGAAGCTTTGCAGAAAGACATTGAACGCTGCGGTTAAAAGGCCATATGGCCGCGTGCTGGATGAGCATGTACAGGCCTATCAGCAATATTTCAATCGTGTGAGCCTGAAGCTGGGCGTCGGCAATGTTCAGCTGCCCACTGATGTGCGGCTGCGCAATTTCCGGACGGGCGATGATCCGGGGTTCGTAGCGTTGTACTTCCAGTACGGTCGCTACCTGCTCATCTCTTCCTCCCAGCCGGGGGGGCAGCCTGCCAACCTGCAAGGGATCTGGAATGACAGGATGGATGCGCCCTGGGACGCGAAATATACCATCAATATCAATACTGAGATGAATTACTGGCCTGCGGAAAAGGACAATCTGCCGGAAATGCATGAGCCGCTGATCCGGATGGTGAAGGAACTGTCCGTGACAGGGCAGGAGACGGCCAGGGTGATGTATGGAGCGAGGGGTTGGATGGCCCATCATAATACGGACCTCTGGCGTATTACGGGCCCTGTCGACGGCATCTTCTGGGCCATCTGGTCCATGGGAGGGGCCTGGCTTTCGCTGCATGCCTGGGAGAAGTACATGTACAGCGGGGATACGGCTTACCTGCGCAGCGTTTACCCGGCGCTGAAAGGCGCCGCCATGTTCTTCGTGGACCATTTGGTGGAGGAGCCGTCCCATCACTGGCTGGTGAATAACCCCGGCACCTCTCCCGAGAATGCGCCGTCTATAAGGCCGGGCGTATCTTTTGCCGCCGGCGCTACGATGGATAACCAGATCATATTCGATGTATTGAGCGCTGCGGCCCGGGCGGCCCACATCCTGCGCACGGACAGCCTCTTTATGGATACGCTGCTGGCCGTCCGTCAGCGTATCCCGCCCATGCACATTGGCAGGTACGGCCAGCTGCAGGAGTGGCTGGAAGACCTCGACAACCCTGAGGACCATCACCGGCATATTTCACATCTTTATGGTCTTTTCCCTTCGGCCCAGATCTCACCTTATCGCACACCCGAATTATTTGCAGCGGCCCACACCACTATTTTGCAAAGGGGCGACATTTCCACTGGCTGGTCCATGGGTTGGAAGGTCAACTGGTGGGCCCGGTTCGGAGAGGGGGATCATGCCCTTCAGCTGATCAGGGATCAGCTTTCGCCCGTGGGCACCCATAAGGAAGGGGGCGGCACTTATCCGAATTTATTCGACGCGCATCCTCCTTTCCAGATAGACGGCAATTTCGGCTGCACATCCGGCATCACGGAAATGCTGGTGCAGAGCCATGACGGGGCCTTGCACCTGTTGCCGGCGCTTCCCGGCGCCTGGTCTTCAGGAAGCATTGCGGGGATCCGTGCCCGGGGAGGATTCGAGGTGGCATTTTTGGAGTGGAAAAATGGTCTTCCTTCCAAGCTGGTGATACGCTCTACGCTGGGCGGCAATCTGCGGCTGCGGGTGACGGATATGGTGAGCCCTGGTTTCGATGAGAAGGTACGGCCAGCCAGCGGAGACAATCCCAATAATTTTTATTACACGGAGGATATTCCGGCGCCGGTGAAGAATGGCAAGGTGGTGGAGAAAAGTATAGGCCGGACGTTGTTATACGACCGGCCTACAGAAAAAGGTGAGATCTTTATGATCCTTTTCCGACCGAAAGATGAATAAGCTTACAGGAACATGCCGCCGGAAGCTTCCAGGCGCTGGGCGGTGATCCATTTGGCGTCTTCAGAACAAAGGAAGGCCACTACGCCGCCTATGTCGTCAGGACGGCCCACCCGTCCCAGGGCGGTGTTGGAGGCGATGGCCGCATTCAGCTGGGCATTGTCCCGTACCACGCCGCCGCCGAAGTCAGTCTCGATGGCGCCGGGCGCGACGATGTTCACCCGTATACCCCTTGATCCCAATTCTTTCGCCTGGTATCTGGTAAGGGTTTCCATAGCCCCCTTCATGGAGGCATAAGCGGCATATCCCGGCGTGCTGAAGCGGGCAAGTCCGGTGGAGATATTGATGATCCCGCCGCCATCCGCGATCAGGGGCAACGCTTTCTGGGTGAGAAAAAATACTCCTTTGAACTGTACATTCAGGAGGGTATCGAACTGTTCCTCCGTGGTCTCCGCAAAAGCAGCGTGGATGCCGACACCGGCGTTGTTGACGAGGTAGTCGATCTTTTCTGCGCCGAATACGGACTTCAGGGTGCTTTTTGCTTCTTTGAAAAAGGTGTCGAAGGTCTTGAGGGAGGCCGTGTCCAGCTGCAGGGCGGCGGCTTTCTGTCCCAGCTTTTGGATCTCATCGACCACGGCCTGCGCCTCTTCTTTCCTGCTGTGATAAGTAATTAATACGTCCAGGCCTTTTTTAGCGATGTTGAGCGCCATGTCCTTCCCTAACCCCCGGCTACCACCGGTGACCAGGGCTATTTTGTTTGTCTGTGCCATATATTTAGATTTTTTAGATGACAGGACAAAGATAAACAGGGAGGGGCGCTGAAAAATGGTTAAGACTTCAGATTCCCGGACTCCTGCGATGTGAGGGTCTTGCGGAATTGCATAGGGGTGAGGCCAGACATGTGCCGGAAGAATTTAGTGAAATTGGAGGGGTCGTTCCAGCCAAGCTTTCCTCCTATATCCGCTATGGACAGACGGGTTTCCGCCAGCATCCTGTGGGCTTCCGCCATAAAGCGCTCCTCCATGACATCGCAAGGCGACTTACCCGTGGTGAGCTTTATCGTGTCTGTAAGGTGCCTGGGATGGATGAACAGCAGCCTGGCAAAATCACTGGCGGAATGCCGGCGCTCTGTCCGGCCGTGCAGGAGATCATCCATATGCTGATCCACCAGCTTTAAGAAGTCGGCCTTAATTTCTTGCTGTCGGGACATGATGCAAATATAGCTCACAGCTCTAAGTAAGAGGGCAGCTTCTGCCCGATAAGCGCAGTCCAGCCTTCGACAAAGTTCTCTTTTTTGAAATCCGCGATGTCCGGGAAGGTTTCCAGCCCTTCGTGGGTCAGCTTCAGCCTTGTCTTATCCCCTTCAGGGAACAGCTCGAAAGTGACAAAGGACAGGCCTTCATAGCCTTTGTACGCCCAGCTGTACTGCAGCTTCCTGCCCTTTACCACTTCCGTCACCCTACAGAGGTGCACATAGGTGCGGTCCTGGGGCCCGCCTTCGAACTGGAATTCAAACCCCACTTCAGGCCTGAACCCGGCAATGTCGAAATACCATTGCTTCATTTCATCTTTGTCCGTAAGGGCTTTCCAGACACGATCCACCGGCGCCTGGTAGACTCTTTCAATGACAAACGGTGCGTTTTTCATTTTTCTGCGATTTTTATGAATAAATGGTTGTCAATATTCAATAGCTATATGCGTAACGGATCGGTTACAAATGTAGACAAACCTGCCGGTTGTGCGAAATTTTTTTGCATGCACCTGCTGCTGCGCCTGTAACATCTGTCCTTCCTTCATCGTCTTAACAGTATTTTACAAAAAGGGAGTAGATATTTTATTGTATTTTGTTTTGCCCTGTCAATCCAAACTATCATGAAGCTACTCCTGACCTATGTCCTTATCCTGCTTTGCCCTGTTCTCAACGCCCAGGATACCACCCTATCAAATTATATTCCGTCCCATGCTTATACAATTGTTTACAACGAATCGCTGGCCATACTGGACGGGTGGAATGGCATGAGCGTACGGTTTGGGGCCGAGCATGCCTGGACCAGGGACTGGGCTGTCTATGGTACGGGAGGAGTGTATCTTGAACAAGGCTATATAGGCAGGATAGGAATAAAAAGATTTTGTGCACAGAAAGATAATGTCCGCTATTCCGTCGGCATGGAATATATGCATAATTGGCATATACATACTGTGCATGATTATTATCGGAAGCCCGATCCAAAAGAAGGATACGCCGAAGATGAGAGCAGACCCCTGTCCTTTACCGAGGAAAAAAATATACATGTGATCGATCTGACAGTGGGCATCGACGAATTCTGGCGGCACCATTGGTTGATCCAGTTCTATGCAGGGGTAGGCATCAAGTTCAGGAAAGCTGTCACCAGTGTGCCGGACAGTACTTTAGAGCAATTGTATCACTATCATGAATCAATGATAGAAGGTGTTAGCGCCACCCCGGGCAATTCACTCCTTCCGGATATCCGTTGGGGTATCCGCATCGGCAGGGTATTTCAAGCCCGAAGAAGAAACCCCGGTTTTTGACCCCAAACCTCCCTGTTCGGATGCAACATTCCTATTATAGGTGCGTCTTTTGTACGTCAATAAATGCAAACCATGGGTTTTAAAGCCTCGATGATCATTGTCCATCGCCCTTCCGTGCTGCTGCCTGAAGAGGTGTTGTTGAAGCATCTGGACTTTCCCGATCTGGCATTCCGGGAGACAACGATCATGGAGGACTGCATCTACCCGGGGGACAAGTCGGTCAATATCGGGTACTATAATGACAATATCGTCATATGTGAAGACTATCTCCTGACCACTTCATTGGAGGTCACCGACGACCCCGTGGCCCTGGCTGAATATGAGCAGGTGCTCTCCTCGCTTTTTCCGGGCTCCGAAGTATTGACCGTAGCCTGTCACAGCAGCGTTAATTATCATTTATATTCCCTTGTAAAAGACGGCAAACGACTACGTTTTAAAAGGATCGTCGCATCGAGTCCTGTCCTGGAGCACGGGGACCGGCTAAAAGAGGAAGAGACCATTTATGCGGCATCCAGGGTCATTGACGGCAAGCGTTTTTTTGAAAGCCGGCGGCAGAACAACACGCATGCTGTCACAGAAGATCAGCTGATGGAAGAATTTGCATTTGGGGTGGCCAAAAGGCACCTGGGCGTCAAGATCTCTTCCGGGGAAGAAAGCAAGCTGATGTTTGACACGCCCTTTAAAAAATTCGCCAGAATGCCTTCCCAGCCGCCGGTGCGAATGGCTAAAGGCGGGCGGACAAGACCCTGGTGGAAAATGTGGTGAATCCCGGACTTGGCGGGTGAAAGAAATTTAAGTATCTTAATCGCACAATGAACGTTTATTTCATCAGCGGCATGGGGGCAGACAGAAGACTCTTCAAGAATATACTTCTCCCCGAAGGATTTCAAATGAATTTTGTGGAATGGATCAGGCCGGAGGATGACGAGCCCATCCCCGCATATGCGTCCAGGTTAGCCGCACAGATAGACACTTCCCGTCCTTTTATACTGGTGGGCGTATCTCTGGGCGGGATCATGTCCGTGGAGATCGCCAAGCTTTTTCCGCCGGTGGCCACGATCATCATCGGATCGATCCCTGTGGCCCGGGACCTTCCCCGGTATTATCATACATTGGGGCAATCCTTTGGTCTGCTGAAGGTGCTGCCGGGTTCTTTCTTTAAAAAGGCGGCCTCGGCTAAAAGGTGGTTTACCCGGGAGACAAAGGCGGACAAGCGGCTGATCTGGGAGATGATCAGGGAGGCGGATGCCCGCTTTCTCGAATGGGCGATGAAGGCCGTATTGCAATGGGAGAATAAAGAGCTGCCGCAGCCGCTGTGGCATATTCATGGTACGCGGGATATTGTTTTCCCCATCCGGCTGACCCGGCCTACGCATCGGATCCGGCACGGCGATCACCTGGTGATCATGACGCGGGCGGGGGAGGTGAATGCGATTTTGCGGGAGGTGCTTACCACTTATGTCCCCGCCATCGCCACCCGATAAAATTCATACCCCATTAATATTTCCTTTCTTTCCGGCAAATATTGTTGCCTGTAATCGGCGGCGCCGCTGTCTTTTATTAACTGCATTCCAAAGCCGGCCAGGTAGGCGGGCAGCTCTTCCGGCCTGAAGCCGAAGGTCCATCGCTCTTCAATGGCCGCCAGGTCATTCAGCAATCGTTCCGCTCCGAAAAAGGCGGAGGGGTCTTCCAGCACTTTCCGGTCGACATAGGTGAAGATGATGTAAGAGCCTTTGGGCAATTTGGCCGCCAGGGTAAATACGGCGTCGATGGCTTCTTTCTGCAGATAGTTGGTGACGCCTTCCCAGATCAGGGTCGTCGGCCGGGAGAGGTCTACACGCTGGTGCCGGAAGAGGTCTTCCAGGCTTTGCCGGTCAAAATCGATGGATAGATAACGGGTATTTCCAGGCAGGGCGGGCTCATGGCGTTGTAAGATCTGCAATTTGCGATGGGCGGTGTCGGGATGGTCTATCTCGATGACGGGCAGGTCCTGCAGGTATTCCAGGCGCAGGCTGCGGGTATCAAAGCCGGCGCCCAGGATGATGAGCTGCTGCATACCCTGGCGGACAGTGGTTTCCAGCAATTCGTCTATGAGGCGGGTGCGGGCCAGCCCGGAGGCCAGGGCGCCGGGGATACGGCGCTGGATATAACGATAAAGAAGGTGTTCGGCAGGCGGAAAGGCTGCCAGGCGGCAGACGAGGCGAAGCCTGAGATCAAGAAAACGGATGGCGTAAGGGTCTGTGAAAAGGCGTTTGTTCTTTGGTCTTCTCGTCTCCATGGCACGATAAAGGGCCATGTATTGAGCCGTTTTGCTGGGGGTATTGGCTTGCATGGGGCAAAGATAGCGCGCAGCCTTGTCCGGGTCAATGAACCTGGGTTAACAAATCCTGCGCCTGATCCTGCTGAGCGCCTGGGGCGTGATCGCGATGTAGCTGGCAAGATATTTAAGGGGCACGTGCCGGAGCAGGTGCGGATAGTCGTTCATGAGACCAAGGTATCTTTGTTCGGCATCATCCTTCAGGAAAGACATTTGCCGCCTGTTCTTCCGGATATACAATTCCTCCGCCGCTTTGCGGCCGATGCGGTCGCCTACCGTTGTTTCGGCGTACATCTCCTGGAGGTCATCATAGCAGATGCTGTACAGGACGACGTCGGTCAGGGCTTCCGCCTCGTACAGTACGGGGGTGCGCGTGAGAAAGGAATCGTAGGCCGTCGCAAAGGAGTTCTCGAAAGCGATCTCGAAAGTGATGTCCTTCTCTCCTTCCCGCACGAAATAGCGGATGATGCCGCTGTCTATAAAGTTGACATAGTTCTCTATGACGCCGGCTGCGAGAATGGAAGCTTTTTTGCGAAAAGTGCGGCGCTGCACGCGGGAAATAAAGAATTCCCAATCCTTTGCCGGCAACGGGCTGTACTGCTCCATATATTTCTTTAATTTTGAGAGGTCCATAATATGCTGATGGTGGCTTCGTTGAATGTAATACAATCCCTGTAAATGGCAAATCCTTATATATCCTTGCTGAAGACAGCCTGGCGCTATGCCCGCAGGGAAAGAAAAAAATACGTTGCGGTCTACGCCATGTTCATCGGCGCCAACCTGATGTATGCCATGAACCCCATTCTGTTCGGCTGGTTCATCGGCAGGCTTCAGCAGGATACGACTCATGTGCTGCGCTATACGCTGATCTATATCGGCTGCTACATTGGCCTGAAGTTCCTTCAATGGTGTTTCCATGGGCCGGCCAGGATAATGGAACGCACGCTGGCCTTTCATCTCAGCCGCAACTTCCTCCAGGAGAAATATCACCAGCTGCTGCATCTGCCCGTGAAATGGCACCAGGACCATCACAGCGGGGCCACGATCAACCGGATCCGGAAGGCCTGGGAGGCCCTGCGTGAATTCTTCGACAGGGGCTTTATATATGTATATGCACTGGGGAAATTTGTGTTTTCCGTCATTGCCATACTTTATTTTTCACCTTTATTCGGCAGCATTGCCGTGGGCTTGGGGATTTTCATCATCTTTATTATCCGTACGTACGATAAGCCCTTTATCAAGGCGCTCGACGAGGTGAACGAGCGGGAGCACGTTGTCAGCGCTACGCTTTTCGACAGTCTTTCGAATATCATCACGGTCATAACCCTCCGACTGGAGAAAAGCATGGAGACCGGACTGCTCAATAAAGTGAGGGGTATCCTGCCGCCTTTTCGCAAAAGCTCCGTCATCAATGAATGGAAGTGGTTTACCGCCGAAATGCTGATCGTTTGTATCTACGGCATCATAGCCTTTGGGTATATCTATCAGCACTGGATACCCGGCAAGGTCTTTTATGTAGGAAGCCTCATCACCTTGCTGGCGTATGTGAACCAGTTCACCAGTGTTTTCCAGGACATCGCCTGGCAGTACACGGAGATCGTGCAGTTTCATACCTACGTGCAAACCGCCGCCAGCATCAGTGTCGCCTTCGAGGAGCAGCACCGGCCTGACCAGCCGGGTTCCTTGCCGGAGAACTGGAAAACGATACAGATTGGGGGCCTGAATTTCTCCCACCAGCCATTATATGATGCAGGGCAATATGCGCAAAGCCTCCATGACCTGCGTCTTCGGATCCAACGCGGGCACAAGATAGCCCTGATAGGAGAGAGCGGCAGCGGCAAATCCACCCTGCTGTCCTTGCTGAGAGGCCTCTATTCTCCGCAGCCGGGCATGTTATTGACGGTGGATGGGACGCCGGCGGAGATGGCAACTTTGAATGAATCGGTGACCTTATTCCCCCAGGAGCCGGAGATCTTTGAGAATACAATTGCTTACAATGTTACATTGGGGCTGCCTTTCATGGAAGAGGAGATCATGCAGGTATGTGACAGCGCTTATTTTTCCGAGGTCATCCGGCAGCTGCCGCAGGGGCTTGCTTCGGACATACGGGAGAAAGGCGTCAATCTTTCCGGAGGACAAAAACAGCGGCTGGCCCTGGCCAGGGGAATTCTTGCGGCAAGAGACAGCGACCTGGTGCTGCTGGATGAGCCCACCAGCAGCGTGGACCCGCGTACGGAAGCGCTGATCTATGAAGGGCTGTTCAAGGCCTTTGCGGACAAGGCCATCATTTCATCGATGCACCGGCTCCATCTGCTGGGCAGATTTGATTATGTATACATCCTCCACCATGGCCGGATCGTGGACGAAGGTAATTTTGAATACTTGCGCGATAACAGTCCCGTCTTCAATGAATTATGGCGGCATCAGAAGGATAATGCTTCTTTCAATGCGTAGCTGCCTGCCGGAAGCTGGTGCGTGTGCAGACATACAGCGTGGAGCGCTTGTAGGGGGTCTGGACCTTCTCAGCGGCCCGGAACCCTGCCTTTTTGAATAGCGTGTTGTCCCATTCACTTGTTATATCGATGTCTGCTATGATCCTGCCGACTTCGGGGAAAGAAAAAAAGTATTCCAGGCAGGTCCTCATAAGGAGGATCATATTTTGCTGGATGGCCAGCGGCGCCAGCACCACCTGGATGCCATAGTCGCCCGGGCGTGCATTGTAGTACAGGCTGATGGCGTCCTGCTGTGTCTTGTAGACATCCAACTGGCAGACAGGAACATCATTCACCAGGGCCATAAAAGGCTGTGCGAAGTCCGATGCTATCATGCTGGCATAGGATTCTTCCAGCTCCTGCGGGGGCTGTGCCCTGGCAAGCAGCGGCCCGGCATACTCCTGGCTCATCCATTTATACAGGATGGACACATCGGTAGCTACACAGAAGGGACGCACGGAGACCCGAAGCTTTTTGTCGGGTGTTTCTTTAAAGGCAACGCCTCTTTCAATCCCTGAGGGCAAAAGAGAAGTGCAAAGTCCGGAAGACAATTTTTCCGGCACAGCGGACTTAACAGGGGTCGAGAACAATTCGATGGATTTGGTTGACATGATCTTGACAATTTGATGATTTAAGGATCATTCTATTGCTATACATGTTCCAACCAGAGCTTATTAACGAAGACAGGCAGCAGGACGGGGCCAAGGCCCTCCTTATCAAAAAAAATTTCGGAAGTCAAACTTGGGGAAAAAAACGCAGGGCCATGCATCTTACCCGGTAAAGATTGGGAATATATGCTCATTCCCTTACACTCATTTAAAGGTAACCCCTTATGAGCCGTAAAGGCAAGCAACAAGCGAAGCTTGTTGCTTGCCCCACAGCCTGATTATACGATTCCCGCAAGCTCCAGGCTCTTTTTCTTCAGCTTGCGGATCTCCACGTCTTCGATGATCGGTTCCGGCGTCAGCACAAGGGATGTATTGTTCTCTTTCCACCAGCTGCGTTGTTCGATCTCACGGAAATGGATCACACCGATCAGGTATTTACGGTCTGTCTCTGCATGCCATTCTTCGATCCATTCGAACTTTTCGCGCGGGATGTACTTCCAGTCGTCGAAGCTCACATATATGCGCACGAAGAAGTCATTGGTCAGTTCGTGCGGCTTGTGATGATACAATTTCTTGTATTCATATTTATACTGATAACGTAAGGCGGACAGATCGCTCAGCACGGCCGAAGCGGTAGGGAATGAGCCGGCGCCCTTACCATAGAAGAATTGCTTGTCGGCAAATCCGCTTTCTATCACTACCCCATTGTATTCATTCTTTACAAATGACAGGTGATCTTCCTGTTTGACGAACTGAGGCAGAACGAAGGCGGCTACCTTGCCCGTCGCGAGCTTCTTGGCCTGGGCCACCAGTTTGATGTCGTAATGTTTTTCCCTTGCCACAGCGGCATCTCCTGCCTGTACATGCTGGATGCCATTGAACACAAGGTCCTTCGTCGCCACAATGATGCCATAGGCATGCGTCAGCAAAAAGGTCCATTTGTTGGCTGCGTCATAGCCTTCCACATCCAGGGACGGGTCGCTCTCGGCAAAGCCCAGCTGCTGGGCCAGCAGCAATGCCTCCTGGAAGCCCAGCTTGTCTTCGAACATCTTGGTGAGGATGAAGTTCGTGCTGCCATTGACAATCGCCTTGATGGAATGCAGGAGATCATTGTCATAATACTCTTCCAGGTTGCGAATGACGGGGATGGAGGCGCAGGCCGCGGACTCGTACAGGAAAGACCCTCCTGTCTCCTTCTGTAATTGCAGGAGCTCCGGCATATGCTCCGCGATCATCTTCTTACTGGCGCTGACGACGGACTTGCCGTTCTTCAAAGCCCTGGAGACGATCTCGAAAGCGGGCCCCGATTCATTGATCACCTCGACGATGACATTGATGGAAGGATCGTTCAACAATACGTCGCGGTCTGTAGTGAAGAGCTCCGCAGGAGCCTCCCTTTTCTTCCCGGGATCTTTGATACATACTTTTTTGATAGAGGCTTTTAAAGAAGGCGTTTGCTGTAATACCTTATAAAGACCTTCACCTACGACACCAAATCCGAATAACCCGATGGTTAGCTGCTTATGAGTTTCCATTTTTTTATTTCCTTGTTTTGAGGCGGACCACAAATCCTGATTGCGTCCGCGAAGTTCCGAAATTTACACCAAATCCAAGCGTTTTTCCGAGTGTTCTACATCAATACATCCCATTCATCCTCAATGCGTTGCCAGTCGTTGAATTTCTCGGGTCCCCCTCTGGCCTTCCAATCGGAGTCGATGGTGAGCTTGGAGCTGATGCCTCCTCTCGGATTGCAGACCATGACGATCCGCATTCTTTCCGGCTCATAGACGGCCATGAGATCGTCGTAGAAGATATTGATCAGCCGCTCGTACGAGACGATGGTATTGCGCAGCTGGAAAACGTAGTGCTTTAAAGATCGTAGTTCGATGACTCTTTTACCCGGATAGAAAGTGAGGTAGATGACGGCAAAATCCGGCTGTTCCTTTACTCCCAGAAATGTGAATTCGGGGATCTTTATCTTGACCTCGTAGGCTTGCCCGGATGGGTTCGGGATGCCTTGCAGCAGGGTACGGTCGATGTCCTTGAATGTTCGTAAGGTGGAGGTGGTTCCTTGCATATATATTTAATGATTGATTAATTCTCTCCGGACTGCGGGGCTTTCTGAAAGAAAGCCTTTGATCAGCTGCTCTATTTGTGTGTACTCCAGCAGGAACCCGTCATGGCCATACAGCGAAGAAATGACTTCATGATGGGCCCCTGGTATCAGCTCAGCCAGGGTCTTCTGCTCCTGGAGGGGGAAAAGAATGTCCGACTGTATACCGATCACCAGTGTTCTGGCCTTTATATGTTCCAGCGCAGCCGCCAGTCCGCCCCGCCCTCTTCCCACATCATGGGAGTCCATGCTGAGGCTCAACGCATAATAACTGAAGGCGGAAAATCGCCTGGCCAGCTTTTCCCCCTGGTAGCGCTGGTAGGATGCGGCCCCTGTCCGGATGCCGGAACCGACTCCGTGCAGACATCCCCAGCCTTCAGCCCTTTGTTCTTCACGCCGCGTCTGCAGCTGATCGTAAGCCTGATAGTCCCTGTAGGATAATAAGGCCATGGCTCTTGCAGCCTTCATTCCTTCTGCTCCTGCTCCTTCTCTTCTTTCCCTCCAGGTGCCATCCGCCTCTATAGCCATGCGCTGCGCCGTATTGAAAGCGATCCCCCAGGGCGAATGCCGGCCGTTGGTTGCGATGGGGATGATATGGCTGAACAGCTCGGGCTCTTCAATAGCCCATTCCAGCACCTGCTGTCCGCCCATGCTTCCCCCGATGCCGATGTAGATCCTGCGTATACCCAGCGACTTCCGCAGCGCCTGATAGGCCCGTATCATATCCCGTGTGGTAAACACGGGAAAATCATGATAGTAGGGCCTGTTGTTCTGCGGGTCCTTGTCGAGCGGACCGAGACTGCCGTAACAGCTTCCCGGCATGTTGACACAGACGATGTAGTATATGGCAGGGTCGAGGATCCTGCCTGCGCCCACCAAACCGGGCCACCACTCCGCGGGGTCACTGTTCGCCGTCAGCGCATGAAAAACCCAAACGACATTGTCTCCGGCCACGTTCAGGCTTCCATGCGTCGTATATTCCAGATGATATGCCGGAACCTCGAGGCCGGACTCCAGCCTCAGAGGTTGATCATGGGTGAATCGCATATAGGTGATCTCCCTTATGATACTAATGCACTGGCAAATACTTTTTCAAAGGCCTGTTCGAAGTCAGCCTTGATGTCTTCGATATGCTCGATGCCGACGCTCACGCGCACCTGGTTCGGCTGTACACCAGCGGCGATCTGCTCCTGTTCGCTCAGCTGTTCGTGCGTGGTGCTGGCAGGATGTATGATCAGTGTTTTTGCATCTCCGACATTGGCGAGGTGACTGGCCAGCTTCACCGAGTCGATGAACTTGCTGGCGTTTTCCTTCGCCTTTGACCCGGCGCCCTTGATCCCGAAATTGAGAATGCCGCCGAAGCCATTCTGCAGGTATTTGGCCGCCAGGGCATGGTAAGGGCTGCTTTTCAGTCCCGGGTATTCCACGAAATCCACCTGGGGATGCCGCTCGAGCCACTGTGCCAGTGCCAAAGCATTTTCCGTATGTCTCTGCACTCTTAATGAGAGGGTCTCCAGGCCCTGCAGGAGCAGGAAGGAGTTGAAAGGACTCTGGGAGGATCCGAAATCACGCAGACCTTCTACTCTTGCCCGGATGGCAAAGGCAATGTTGGGCAGTCCCAGCGGATTGCCTTCCCCAAACACATCCCAAAACTTCAGGCCGTGGTAGCCTTCGGAAGGTTCTGTGAACTGCGGGAACTTCCCGTTACCCCAGTTGTAATTACCGGCATCCACGATGACGCCGCCGATGGAGGTGCCATGGCCGCCGATCCATTTGGTAGCGGATTCCACAACTACGTTGGCCCCCCATTCGATGGGACGGAACAGGTACCCGCCTGTGCCGAAAGTGTTGTCTACGATCAGCGGCAGGTCATATTCTTTGGCCAGGGCAGCGAATTTTTCAAAATCGGGTATATTCAGCCGGGGATTGCCGATGGTTTCCAGGTAGATTGCCTTTGTATTTTTATCGATATGTTTTACAAAGCTTTCCGGGTCGTCCCCGTCGGCAAAACGGGCGTCGATGCCCAGGCGTTTGAAAGCTACTTTAAACTGATTGTAGGTCCCGCCATAGAGATAGGTGGTGGTGACGAAATTGTCTCCTGCCTGCAGGATATTGTTCAGTGCGAGGAACTGGGCCGCCTGACCGGAACTGGTGGCCAATGCCGCCACACCCCCTTCCAATGCCGCGATGCGCTGTTCGAATACGTCGGTGGTGGGGTTCATGACGCGGGTGTAGAGATTGCCGAACACCCTCAGCCCGAACAGATTGGCTGCATGTTCCGTACTGTCGAAGCCATAGGAGGTGGTCTGGTAAATAGGGACGGCCCTCGATTTGGTAGTGGGGTCGATTTGCTGACCCGCGTGCAATTGCAGCGTTTCAAAATGGTGTTTACTCATAAAAAATTTTTTTTGACTATGTAAAAGAATAGCCGACGAATTTAGCGGATGGTATTACGCTGAAACCGCTGCCTTTACTACCGGCTGTTTTGCACGTCCCTCCGGCTGGACAGCATGTCCTTCCGGCGTTCCTGTAACTAGTTTATCCAGGGCCTGGCGAAGATCTTCCAGCAGGTCTTCCGTGTCTTCGAGTCCCGTGGACAGGCGGATCAGGCTGTCGGCAACGCCGGCCGCCTTTCTTTTTTCGGAGGGTATAGTCTTGTGCGTCATAGTGGCCGGGTGAGAAACCAGGCTCTTGATCCCGCCCAGGCTTTCGGCCAGCTTGAACAGATCCGTGGAGGTGACGAAGTCTTTGGCTGCGGCCTGCGTGTCATCTTTCAGGGTAAAGGAAACGATCCCGCCAAAGCCTTTCGATTGTCTTGCGGCGATGTCATGTCCCGGGTGGGTAGGGAGTCCCGGATAGAACACTTTGTCAACGGCCGGATGCTGCTCCAGGAAAGCCGCGATCGCGCGGGCGCTGGCCCCGTGCTGTCGGATCCGCAGGTGCAGGGTCTCGATCCCCCTGATCAGCAGCCAGCTGTCAAAGGGACTCAGGATGGCGCCGCTGGCATTCTGCAGGAATTTGATCTTCTCGCCCAGCTCCTTGTCCTTTGTCACCACCAGACCAGCAATGAGATCGCTATGACCACCCAGGTATTTGGTGCCGGAGTGGATCACAAGATCAGCTCCCAGCGAAATAGGTTTTTGAAGGGCGGGTGAAGCAAAAGTGTTATCCACTGCAAGTAAACATCGGTGGGCACGGGCAATCTTTGCGATAGCTTCGATGTCAGTGATCTTTAAGGTTGGATTGGTCGGCGTCTCGATCCAGATCAGCTTTGTCTTGGGCGTGACGGCGTTGAATACCCGTTCCGTGTTGGTCGTATCCACGTAGGTCACGTTGATGCCGAACTTCCGGTACACCTGCTCGAAAAGACGAAAGGCGCCGCCGTAAATATCGTCTACGGCAATGATCTCGTCGCCGGACTGCAGCAGCTTGAGCACTGCATCGATGGCCGCCAGGCCGCTGCCGAAGGCCACGCCTGTATGGCCGCCTTCCAATTGTGCGATGAGGTTTTCCAACACGGTGCGGGTCGGATTGCCTGTCCGGGCATAGTCATAGCCTTTGTTCACGCCAGGCGCTTCCTGGACAAAGGTGGACGTCTGGTAAATAGGCACAGAGATGGCGCCGGTCAAAGGATCTACTGGAATACTGTGAATGAGTTGTGTTGTCGCTCCCATGATTAAACAATTTTTGATGTTGAATAATTTGTGTTCAGCGACACCACTTACCAAGAGAAATCTTCAGAGGGGCTTTCTCCTGCTCACTCCGGCCGGTGATGAGCAAAAAAAAACTCTTCTGATAGTCAGAAGAGCTTGAATATGGTGGTTAGATATTATAAGCTGGGTCTGACTTATCTGTCCCGATATTCCATCGGGATGGAGTTGGCACCTTACTTTCCGCTTATGCAGCTTCAGCAGGTTGTCAAGGCTTCATTGGGCCATTTCCCTCAGCCTTTCTTGATAAGAGATGTTTTAAGAACTAGCGCAAAGATAGGGCGGGAAATTTGATATTTCCAAATGTAGGATGGTTTTTTTAAAACAGTCTAGTTGGCGGATGGACATTGATACTCTATAAACTGTTAATTATGAGGGCGCTGGAATTACATTATTTTTACTGCATGGTACAGGTACAATTTGCACAACGGGTAGCGGCCATCGTAAAAGATGATACTGCCATAACAGGCCTGGCAGTCGGAGGCTCCTGGCTGACAAAAGAAATGGACGAATTCTCCGATCTTGATCTTATCCTGGTGACAACAAAAAAGGTGACGGATGAAACATCCAACATGCTGGCCTATGCCCGCCGGTTCGGGCAATTGCTCACGGGATTCACCGGCGACCATGTCGGCGAGCCGCGGCTCCTGATCTGCCTGTACAATGACCCGCTGCTGCATGTTGACATCAAATTCCTGACAATTGACGAGTTCCATTCACGCATTGAAACGCCCGCTATCCTATTCGACAGGGAAGGGCAATTGCGGGATTCGATCGATAAGACGGCGCCGCACTATCCCTATCCTGACTATCAATGGATCGAGGATCGTTTTTGGATCTGGGTCCACTATGCCCTCCTTAAGATCGGAAGAGGTGAATATTTTGAAGCGTTGGATTTCTTCGGGTTTATACGGGGCCGTGTCCTGGGACCACTACTTCTGATCAGGAACGGCAGCCGGCCAGGCGGCGTGAGAAGAATAGAAACGAAATTGGCCGCTGAAGACCTGATGGCGCTTAAACGAACCCTGGCAGACGATAATAAACGCTCGCTGCTGGAGGCTTTACGACATGCTGTCGCGCTCTACCGTGATCTCAGAACATCCCTGTTTGCTGACGCCGTTCACTTCCAACAGGCAACGGAAGCAAAGGTCATTGAGTTTATGAACGATGAACTTTTCCACATCTGAATTGTACAATCTTGTGGTTTACAATGAAATGGTAAAATTTATAGGCGGTATGACAGCCTGGTTAACGGATCAATAACGGGTATTGGAACAGTTTTTGGCAACCATTCGCATAACGATGCAGTATCTCTACCTATAAAACTTCACAAACATGAAAACGGTAACTAAATTGCTTGCCCCAGGCATAGCTGCTGCATTGTTCCTGTTCCTTGCCTGTAACAAGAACAATTCATCCGGATCCAATCCCAACATACCGCAGGGTAAATCGCAGGTGTCCATTTACATGATGGACGATCCCATTCAATTCTCGAAAGTATTGATCGACATCCGGCAGGTGGCGGTGCTGGTTGATACGGCGACCAAACAGACCGACAGCGATCACGTTGGTCAATGGGACGATGGCTTTTGCGGATGGCACCGGGATAAGGACAACAAGTCCGTGATCTGGGATACATTGAACATTACCCCCGGCGTATACGATCTGCTGCAGCTGCGCAACGGTGTCGATACCCTGCTGGCTTCCGGCCTGATCCCCAGCGGTAAGATCCTGAAGGTGAAGATCACGCTGGGTTCTGACAATACTATCTATACGGACAGTGTTACGCATTACCCCCTGGAGGTCTTCGGTCCGCATCCTTACTTTACGATCAATGTTCGCCGCGTGGACGTTTCAGCCATCAGCAGCAATGACTTTAAATTATGGCTGGACTTTAATCTCGAGCGGTCGGTGGTCTTCTGGAACGGTGAATTTTTGCTGAAGCCGTATATCGTGGTATTTAACGACCAGCTCAAGGCGAGGATAAAAGGGCAGGCTTTACCACGCAAAGAAGTTGCGTTGGTTACGGCGTATAACGCCACTGATACTTTGTATGCAGTGCCCAACTGGTTCGACGGGAACTATATGATCAGGAACGTGCCGGCAGGTACTTATTCCATCAATTTCAAGGGTCGCGACGACTATAAGGATACGACCATCACGAATATTACAGTGGATTCAGGCAAGGTGGTGCAAGTGCCTGATGTTACTTTACATAAATAAACGAATCATTCCATACCATTAGACACGCCTATTATCGTATTCCCCTGATCGGACATCCGGTCAGGGGATTTTTGTTTCCCTCATTTACCCAATTACCCCGATAAATCAATCGCATCTTTAACGTATTTTTAGTATAACCCCTGACCCTTTCGGTCATTCTTCAACATAAACTAAGCGAGCTCGATGTGAATGCCAATCTGAAACAGAATCAATAGTTATTTACAGGAGATCCTGGCCGCTTGCGGCCAGGATCTCATTCAACTTGTCCTTTGTGATCGGTTTTACATGATAACCCGATACAACGCTGTATTGCGAAGCCTTGTTAAGGTCCTCGGAAGTAGATGAAGAAGAAACGATGAAAATGGTCCGGCGGTAATCTCCTTTGAACGGTATCTTGATGAACTCATCCAGGAACTGCCATCCATCCATATATGGCATATTGATATCCAGGAGGATCAGTTCGGGCAGCACCTCCGTCGTCGCCTGTTTTTCCCTGAAATAGCTGAGGGCTGCTTCTCCATCATAGAATTGAAGCACTGACCCGATCATCCCCGACTGCTCAATGGTTCGTTTCATGACCAGCTGATATACCTCATCGTCATCGATAATACCGGCTACGGATAGTTTTTTGCTCATATTATATTTTTCTTCTCAAAATAAACACGGAAGAGGGTTCCTTTGTCCACTGCGCTCTCGACCTCTATCTTCCCATTGTTGGTCTCCAGCTGGTTCCTGGTGAGGAACAGACCTACCCCATTGCTGGCATATCCTTTATGGAAGACCTTTTTGTATTTGAACATATCCTGTCCGTGCTTCTGCATGTCGATGCCGATGCCATTGTCCTGTATGGTCAGCATGATATGCCTGTCCCGGGCGACTGTTGCGATGTCGATAACGGGCAATTTGCCTTCGTGGCGATACTTCAATGCATTGCTCAGTAGGTTGTAGAAGATACTATCCAGGTATGCTTTGGGAAAGCGTACCTCGTCCACATCGAATTTTGTGGTGATGACGGCGCCGGTGTTCATCAGCTCATTGTCCAGCATCTGCATGCTGGTGTGCAGGGCATCTTTAAATGTGCAGGCGGCGGATAGCTGTTCCTGGTTGAGCTGGATCTCCAGCAGCTCTTTCAGGTCGTTCAGCGTATGGATGATCAGTACAGAGGTGTCTTTTACCTTTGACAGCAGGAAATCCCTGTCCTCCTCGTTCTTATTCTTCTCCAGGTAATCTGCCATATTGATGAGGGAAGTGGCCGGGCCGCGGAGATTATGGGCTACGATCCGATTGAATTCATTGATCCTGACAATATGGGCTTCCAACTCGGCATTCTTTCTCTCTACTTCCAGCCGCAGCTGCTTTTTTGTCGAGATATCCGTCAGCTGGGAGATAAAAAAAGCGGGTTTTTCCTCCTGCCAGGTCAGGGAGACGGACAGCAGCACCCAGAGAATGGTCCCGTCCTTTCTGAAATATCTTTTTTCCATCTGGTAATGCTCCCGTTCTTTATTCAGCATCTGGGCCACGAAGGCCATGTCGGCCACCAGGTCGTCGGGGTGCGTAAGCTCCTGGAAAGAACCTTTCATAAGCTCTTCCCTGCTATATCCCAGCATGTCGCAGATGGACTGGTTGACATTGAGCCACCGGCCTTCGGGACTTACCAGGGCTACGCCTACCGCGGAATAGTCGAAGACATTTTTGAAGAGCTGTTTGCTTTCTTCCAGCAGGAGGTTCTTCACCTGCAGGTCCGATTCCGTCTTTATACGCCGCTCGATCTCCGCCTCCAGGGATTGGGGGGATTTCAGGTTGAAGGCGTAGGGCAGGAGCCGGATGAGGGAAAAGACGGTCATCCAGCTGATGACGGCCGTGATGACCTTTACCAGTGCTGACAACCTGTAGAGCGGCACCCAAAACATGACAGCGTCCAGGAAATGCGTGGCCCCGCAGGCCAGGATAAAGCCGGCAAACAGAAAATACAACCGGGAAAAGCGCTGATGACTCCGACGGCTGATAAAACGAATGATAATGATGGGAATGGCAAAATAGGCAGACCAGATGAGAAGGTCGCTGACGATGTACAGCCAACCGTGGAAATCAGTCCAATTACCGCAATGCCAACGAGGGGGCCAGTCACTGCTGTCCAGTAGTTTCAAAAAGAAGTCGAGCACATCCTTCATCAGAGTTAATATAACCTTAACCAGTCAGGCGTAAAGTAATTAAAAAGTGGCACCAAAAAAAATTAACGCTTTATGCATTAAATAATTGTTGTAGATAAATTATGCCACATATTTGTTAAACCGGCGCTGAAATGGAGTTTGCCTAATAAATTTAGCAAACTAATGCTTCATTCCGATTGTTGTACTTATCTTTAGTACTTATTTTTCACTCAATTGATATATGGAATTGGTAGAAACAAAAACAGAAACGGGCATTGCGCCCGGCGAGGAGACTATTGAGGTATTTGGGGCCAGGGTCCACAATCTGAAGAACATCGATATCCGTATTCCCAAGAATAAGCTGGTGGTTATCACGGGTATCAGCGGCAGCGGCAAATCTTCCCTTGCCTTCGACACCATCTACGCTGAAGGTCAGCGCCGCTATATGGAAAGCTTTGGAGCTTATGCCCGCCAATTCATCGGCGACATGGAGCGGCCGGATGTGGACAAGATCACCGGTCTCAGCCCTGTCATCTCCATCGAACAGAAGACCACCAATAAGAACCCCCGGAGCACGGTGGGCACGGTGACGGAGATCTATGACTTTCTCCGCCTCCTGTACGCCCGTATCGGCGAAGCCTATTCCTACAATACGGGAAAGAAGATGGTGAAATTCAGCGAGGAAGAGATCGTCGACAATGTTTTTAAGAAGTTCAGGAATAAGAAGATCTCCATTCTGGCTCCCCTGGTCCGGGGCCGTAAAGGACATTACCGGGAGCTGTTTGAAGACATCCGGAAAAGGGGTTATCTGAAAGTACGTGTGGATGGCGAGGTGAAGGACCTGGTCCCGAAGATGCAGGTGGACCGCTATAAGATCCATGACATCGAGGTGGTCATCGACCGGATGGCCGTGACGGAAGATATGAAGGTGCGCCTGAGCCAGAGCGTGCAGAAAGCGCTCCAGATGGGTAAGGATCTGCTTTTCCTCCTGTTGAATGACGATAACAAGCTGTTTCAGTACAGCAAGCAGCTGATGTGTGAGGATACGAGCATCAGCTATGAGGAGCCTTCTCCCAACAGCTTCTCCTTCAATTCACCCTATGGGGCCTGCCCCACGTGTAAGGGGCTGGGCGTCGTTTACCAGATCAGCATGGACGCCATTATCCCCGATGCCGCCAAAAGCATCAATGAAGGAGGTATCGCACCCCTGGGAGGCGAGCGGGAAGCGTATATGTTCCAGCAGGTGCAGCAGCTGGCGAAAAAGAATAAGTTCAGCCTGGACGTGGCCATTAAGGACATGCCCAAAAAAGCGCTTAACCTGGTGCTGTATGGCAACGAGACGGGGGAAACTAAGGAGATGGATTTTAGCGAGTCGGCTGCCGATAGCCAGGTCTATACGACGGAATATGAAGGGTTGGTGAATGCCCTGAAACGCTGGTTTTCCGGCGGCACTTCCGATTCCTTGCGGGAGTGGGTGGAGAAATTCATGGAGCTGAAGACCTGCGACACCTGTCACGGCGCGCGGCTCCGGAAAGAAAGCCTGTATTTCAGGGTAGGGGAGAAGAACATATCGGAGCTGAGCGCAATGAACCTCAACAAGCTGGTGGATTGGTTCTCGGGAGTGGAGAAAAAGCTGAACAATAAGCAGAACATCATCGCCAAGGATATCCTGAAGGAGATCCGCGAGCGGCTGCAGTTCCTGGCCGACGTGGGGCTGACCTACCTGACCCTGGACCGCAGCAGCCGGACCTTAAGCGGGGGCGAATCGCAGCGGATACGGCTGGCGACACAAATAGGTTCACAGCTGCAGGGCATCACGTATGTACTGGACGAACCCAGCATCGGGCTCCATCAACGGGACAATCAACGCCTGATCGAAGCTTTGAAAAATCTGCGGGACATCGGCAACAGTGTGTTGGTCGTGGAGCATGATAAGGACATTATGATGGCGGCGGACTATGTGGTGGATATTGGCCCGAAGGCGGGGTTTCATGGGGGCCGGGTGGTTGCGCAGGGGCGTCCTTCGGCCCTGCTGAAGCTGGATACGCTGACGGCGGATTATTTAAATGGGCGTCAGAAGATAGTGGTTCCCGCAGAAAGGAGAAAGGGCAATGGCAAGTTCCTGGAGCTGAAAGGGGCAAAGGGGAATAATTTGAAAAATGTGGACGTAAAATTTCCCCTGGGTAAGCTCATCGTCGTGACGGGGGTGAGCGGCAGCGGCAAGTCCACGCTTATCAATGAGACGCTGTACCCCATCCTGAGCAAGCATGCCTATGATTCGAAGATGACGCCCCTGGAATACAAGAGCATCAAAGGGCTGGAAAATATCGACAAAGTGATCGAGATCGACCAGTCGCCGATCGGGCGTACGCCGCGGAGCAACCCGGCTACGTATTGCGGATTCTTCACGGATATCCGTACGCTCTTTGCGTCGGTGCCGGAGGCCAAGATCAGGGGTTACAATGCCGGCCGTTTTTCCTTCAATGTAAAAAGCGGCCGCTGCGACGTCTGTGAAGGCGGCGGGATGCGCGTCATCGAAATGAACTTCCTCCCGGATGTCTACGTTCATTGTGAGAAATGTAATGGACGCCGCTATAACAGAGAGACCCTGGAGATCCGTTATAAAGGAAAATCCATCAGCGATGTACTGGATATGACGGTGGACGAGGCTGTGGAATTCTTCCAGAACGTACCGTTCATCTACCGTAAGATCAAGGTGCTGCAGGAAGTAGGATTGGGATATATCACGCTGGGGCAGTCGGCTGTGACGCTCAGCGGTGGCGAGGCGCAGCGTGTCAAGCTGGGAACGGAGCTGGCGAAGAAGGACACCGGTAAAACTTTCTATATCCTGGATGAACCCACCACGGGGCTTCATTTCGAAGACATACGGCACCTGCTGGATGTCCTGGACAAGCTGGTGAACAGGGGCAATAGCGTTCTGGTCATCGAGCATAATATGGATGTGGTAAAGGTCGCGGATCATATCATCGATCTGGGTCCTGAGGGCGGCGACGGCGGCGGCAGGATCCTGTTTGAAGGTCTGCCGGAAGATCTGGCAAAAAATAAGGAAAGCTTTACAGCGGCTTTTTTAAAGGAGGAATTAAAGGCATAACAAATAATATGGAAAGAATCATCATCGACATGGACGAGGTCATTGCTGACCCGATGGGAGAAATGATCGAATGGTATAAGAACGAATACGGACAGGAGGTGGACTGGGATAAGATGCTGGTGGGTTCGTGGCTAAAGGGTTTCCCGGAGGAGCACCAGGAACTGGTGATGGAAAGACTGACTTCCCCCGGCTTTTTCCGGCATCTCCCGGTGATGGAAGATGCAGTGGAGGTGCTGCGTGAGCTCAATCAACGGTATGAGGTGTTTATTGTTTCGGCTGCGATGGAGTTCCCTAATTCATTGAAGGATAAATATGACTGGCTGCAGGAACATTTCCCTTTCTTCAACTGGCGGCAGCTGACGCTTTGCGGGAGTAAAGACCTGATCTATGGGGATTATATGATCGACGATCATGTGAAGAACCTGAAGGGTTTCAAGGGGAAGCCGTATATCTTCACCACGGCCCATAACCTGGAGGTGACGGGGTATGATCGGATTAATAACTGGAAGGAGGCAAGTGAGATCTTTTTGAAGTGAGTTAGTTCTGTTTGTGTAGGGTTTGTTTAGGCGTTTGCAGGGTTTGTTTAGGTGTTCGCAGGTCTTTTTATGTTTTCGCCAGCACTGACCGTTCCGTCGCTGAGGACTTCGCCGGAGCTGCTTCGACACGCTCAGAACTTCGTCGGAACGTCGTTCCTTGTTCCTCCTCGTTCGTACCTTTCGCTTCCCTCAGGTACGTTCGTAACCTTCGCTCCGCTCGGTTATCAATCTTCGATGGGCTTTGTTGCATTTTCAGCGGGGACTAATGGCGGGCATTGGAAAATATCTCTACCGTATGAAAGGTAAGGCGACTGCACGGCCATGCATGGCTAAAGGATTGAACTTATTGACCGTGCCATTTTTGTGGGAATGAGGTAGGCGATGGCCGCCCTTGCCATTTCCGCGGGCTAGAGATCAGCTATGGCCTGGAATCGCCTTACATTGGGATAGTACATTCAGCAACAACTGTTAAATAGTATCTCTGTTCAATCGGGATCAAATGCACAATGGTACCCAATGTACAGCGATGGAAGGCTCATAGCTGTCGGGAGAAGAATCGAAGAAAAAGCCAGCGAAGGCACATAGCTGCCGGTCGTAGCAGTAAAGCAAAAAACCCGGCAACGATAGTTGCCAGGCATTATTCATCCAGATAGCCCAATTATTCCGGCGTCCTGGCCAAAGCGCTTTTGATCTCCGTTGCAGCCTGCAACATGGCAGTGCGGGTTCCGGGCACTGCAGCGAGCGGGTTCAGCAGACCCCAGTCATGGATCATACCGTTGTACCTTACTGAAGTTACTTTCACTCCTGCCTGGTCCAGCTTGCGGGCATAAGCTTCACCTTCATCACGGAGCACGTCATTTTCTGCCGTTTGCACCAGGGCCTTGGGAAGACCTTGCAGTTGATAGACTGTAGCCCGGAGAGGAGACGCATAAATATCATTCCGCTGGCTGGAGTCAGTAGTATAGTTGTCCCAGAACCATTTCATCGCGTTGGTGGTCAGGAATCTTCCTGTGGCGTACTGATCGTAGGACGCTGTTGAGAAGTTCGCATCTGTCACCGGCCAGAGCAATACCTGGAGCCTTATTTCCGGTCCTTTTTTGTCCTTTGCCATCAGGGCCACTACGGCAGCCATATTGCCGCCTACGCTGTTGCCTGCGACAGCCAGTCTTGCACCGTCCACATCAATTTCTTTTCCGTGTGCAGCTACCCATTTGGTGGCAGCATAGGCCTGGTTGATTGCTACAGGGTAATGGGCTTCCGGAGAAGGGGTATAATCCACAAAGACTGCCGTTGCACCGGAGCCTACTACCAGGTCGCGAACGAGGCGTTGGTGGGTAGGAAAGTCCCCCAGCACCCAGCCGCCGCCGTGGAAGAACATGAATACGGGCAGCACTTCTTTGACACCGGCGGGCCTTACGATATGGATGTGTACTTCCTGGCCATCCTGGCTGATGGTCCTTTCAGTGACGGTGATACCGGAAATGTCCACTTTCACGGATCGCTGCGCTCCTGTCAGCACCAGGCGGGCATCACTGGGGGACAGCTGTTCCAGGGGCTTGCCGGTGCCAGCGTTCAGCACTTGCAAAAAAGCTTTGGTATTACTTTCGATATGTGCGTCCTGTGCGGGGTCGGTCACCTGGGCAGCCACTGTTCCGGTGATACCGAGGCCTATGAATGCTGCCGAGATCTTTCTTACGATTGCTTGCGTGTTCATTTTGTTATGTTTTTATTGTTATTGCAAATTGACATAACAAAACTACCGCGCCGGAAAGGGCCATTCAATGCACGGAAAGGGACAGGAACAGGACATTTTTCCCCAGGGGTACACTGGCGGCGGACGAAAGACTATTCTGCCTGCTGGTATTGCATTCTGAAATACTGGGGCGGAACTCCGGTCTGGCTGGTAAAAAGGCGAATGAAATAGGAAGGATCATCATAACCCAGCTTGTAGGCGATCTCTTTAACGGAGAGAGAGGTGTGCACCAATAATCTTTTTGCTTCCAGGATGATCCGTTGTTTTATGAGATCGTTAGGGGAGAGGCTGCTTTTTCGTTTGATCCTTTTGTTGAGGGCTTTGGGGCTTATATTCAGCAGTGCAGCGTATTCGGCTACGGTGTGATGCCTGGTATAATGCCATTCCACCAGCTGGCTGAAGGCCCTCGTAAATTCCAGGTCCCCATGGGCTTCGGCATCTGTAACATCATGTTTGAGCTTCCAGATGCGTGTGGACCTGATGATCAGCTGTTTCAGCAGGATGCGCAACATTTCTTCCATCGAGCTGAGGTCCGTTGAGAACTCCACCTTCATTTCCCCGATGATCACCTGCATGGCCGCGGACTCCCGGGGAGACAGGAGAATGACGGGTATCTCGTAAATGTTATGGAACAGGATGCCATCACAGGCGACTTCCTTGTCATGGATCTCCACGCAATAGAAATCACGGTTGTAATAAACCACCGTGCCTGAGCAATTCTCGTCAATGCGGTGGTATTGCCCGGCGTTGATGAAGAAAAGGGCATCCTGCTTCAACTGGTAGTCTTTAAAGTCAATGGTCGCACGACCACCTGCTTTGATGAAGGCCACCTTGATAAAACTATCAAGGTTGTGATCTGCCGGTGGACCAGGCGACGCTTTGGAAAGATCGAAGATGCCGAACCTTTTGAATGCAAATTCCTTATAATGCCCCATGTATTTGAGATGAGTGAACCTGGCCCAAATATAAGACGAAAACTGCCAGGGGGCGCATGTCGACCGCGGGAGGAACTACAGCAAAACAAAAAAGCCGGCGTCAGCCGGCTTTCAAAGAGTATCGCGATATCCCAATAAGCGGTAGCAGGGAGTGATCAATAAAATCTTTGTTGCGTAAAGGGTACTAAGAATAGGGAACGGATCAGGTTTTACTTAACCTTCGGATATTAGGATTTTACCAATTTCCCTGCTTGCTTATTGGTTGTTCATTAATCAAATTTGAAAGAGCTTATTCCAACCTCAAAACTATTCCGGCACTATCTCACGACCAGATGGCCATTCTCTATCCGCTCGTCATCCGTAAAGACCTCGAACAGATAATTCCCTTCGCACAGCGTAGTCAATACGGTAGTCTCACGATTCCGGATGCTGGCCTGGTTCACCAGCCTTCCATCCATATCGAATAAATATAGTTGATAGACCCTTTTGTCCTCCCCATTGGCTGAGAAGAACAGCACCTGCTGCTTTGCATCAGGAAAGAGCCTGATCTTATTTTTTTTGCTAATCAGAGATTTGTTAACCTGGATACTGTGGACAGTATCGGAATTCCCTGTCGACAGGGAATGCACTCCGGCAGGAAGGGGAGATGCATTGGCCGGCTGCAGGACGGTCAGTGAAAGACCGATGGCTGCAACACCGGTGAAGAGACGGCATGTTTTCTGAAGGGTAGAGGTTTTACTCATAGATACCTATTGATCATTTATAATCAATAAAAAAAATAGGGTACGGATCAACAACAACTTAAAACGGGTCAGTAACAATATAAACCTAATGGTACGATCAACAACTTTAACGATGGAGCGGCTGCTCCCACTCTTCGGGTGCACAAGTTTTTTAGAACCTCAACAACGGACAGTGGGTGGAATTCCTCCAGCGCTGCTCACTGCCACCGCCGAGGCGGAACCCGATCTTAAAACCGGCTGTAAAGTAAGCGTCGTTCTGTTTGGGATTGCCCCGCTTGTCATTCACGCCATAACTCTGTGTAGCGTATCCTTTAAAGCTCTTATTAGATATTTGTTTTGCAAGTGCCGCATCATTAGGCGACAAATACTTTGTGAACAGGGAAGGGTCCACAAAACGGGTGCTCACGTCATCGATATAATCCGTAAATGTTTTACGGTGGATGATCTCAAAAGAGACATTGACATTTTCACTAAAGAAATATTTGATACCCACACCGACGGGAATGTTCAGCTGTGTAAGACTATAATTCTTGCGGTCAGGATATTCAGGAAAGCCCTCTCCTTCTGTATGCAGCGGTTTGAGGTCTGTCCATACCTGCTCGCCATAGACATTGCGGAAGCTTCCCTGGGGATTAAAGTGAAAAGCACCGATACCGATGACACCATAAGGACGGAGCCTTGCAGTGACATCATCCGGGTCCTCTTCCAGGAATACCGTGGGATAGAATTCCGCCATGATGGTACCTTCGAAGATCTTGCTTCGGAAGTCCAGGTTGCGACCCAGACGCGCCACTTCATCACCGCCTTTTGCTGTGATATGGTCGTCAGCGCCTTCTATTTTACCATAATTAAGGGAGAACCTGAATCCCAGCCACTGCGCAGGATAGGCAGTCAGATAGGCGCCAAACGCTATCTTGGTAGTATTCATATTATAGTCCTTAATGAAAGCGCTGCCCTTTCCGGCGTGACCACCTAAGTCACCTAAAAAGACCATAGGGCCAACAGTAATACCGGCTTCAGTCGTGTTTTTTAGCTCATCTTCTTGACAGTAAGAGGGAAAATGCAGGGATAGAGTCACTACCAGCAAGAACAAACACTTCCGGAACAAGGAGTGTAAACTCTGTTTCATGAATATTAGATTTTAGTTTTCCGATGGTTTGGATTCCCCCTTCAAATGAATTGACGGTGGGTTCGCTTACAAGAAACGAAATAATTGTTAATAATTGTGCATGAAAACACAAGTATTTTATCCACACGTCCCTAAACTGCGGAATTGCACTTACTCTTTCGTAAGTAAAAGCATTTCAATGTGTTCAATACCATCCTCCAGGTAAATTTCCCCTGCTTTTTCGAAGCCGAAAGACTCGTAAAAACCCCGTAAATAGTATTGTGCTCCAATGTGTATAACACCCTTTCCATGAAGGGTATACGCTAGTTGGATACCCTTATCGACCAGTACTCTTCCTATGCCCTGCCCACGTACGTCGGGTGAACTTACGATCCGCCCTATAGAAGATTCCACATAGGAAATACCCGCAGGTACGATGCGTGCATACGCTACCAACTTATTTTCCTGCCAACCCATTAAATGATGGGATACCTGGTCTTTGTTATCCATGTCGAGGAAAACGCAGTTTTGTTCCACTACGAAGACTTCGCTTCTCAGGCGCAGGATAGCATAGAGCTCTTCCGGCTTCAGGTCGCCGAATTTCTTGTCTGTCCAATGTGTCATATCAATAACCATATTTTTCTTTCCACAGTCCACGCAGGAACTTTCGCAGCTCTTCTTCGCGGGCGTTGTTGCCCGGATCATAGAATTTCGTCCCTTGCAACTCTTCAGGAAGATATTCCTGTGGAGAAAAGTTGTTGTCATAATTGTGGCTGTACTGGTAGCCTTTGCCGTAGTCCAGGTTTTTCATCAGCCGTGTCGGGGCATTCCGGATATGCAGGGGTACAGGCAGATCGCCTTGTGTGCGTACAGCGGATTGAGCGGCGCCGATGGCGATGGTGGCTGCATTGCTTTTGGGCGATGATGCGAGATAAGTGGCGCATTGGGATAAGATGAGGTTGGATTCCGGATATCCTATCTTGTTGACGGCTTCGAAACAGGCATTGGCAAGGAGGAGGGCATTAGGGTTGGCATTGCCGATGTCCTCGCTTGCAAGGATCAGCAGCCGGCGGGCGATGAATTTTACGTCTTCTCCTCCTTCTATCATACGGGCAAGCCAGTATACGGCTGCATTGGGATCGCTGCCCCGGATACTTTTGATAAAGGCGGAGATGATGTCGTAATGCTGCTCGCCTTTTTTATCGTAGAGCGCTATCCGCTGCTGGGCGATCTCCATGACCAGATCGTCTGTGATCTCGGCGCTCTTTCCGGCTGCGTCGCAGACGACTTCCAGCAAATTCAGCAGCTTGCGGGCATCGCCCCCGGAGATCCTGATGAGCGCCGCAGTTTCCTTCAGCTGAACCTGCAGGTCCTTCAGAATGACGTCATCTTTTATGGCATGCTGCAGGAGCCTGATAAGGTCCTGCTCATCCAGGGGTTTCAGCACGTACACCTGACACCGGCTGAGCAAGGCGCTGTTGACCTCGAAAGAGGGATTTTCCGTGGTAGCTCCGATGAGGGTGACGACGCCTTTTTCGACGGCTCCCAGCAAGGCGTCCTGCTGACCTTTATTGAACCGGTGGATCTCATCTATAAAGAGAATGGCTTTCGTTTTTTCACGGGCTTCCGCGATGACCTCGCGTACTTCCTTTACCCCGGCAGAGATGGCGCTCAGCGTATAAAAAGGGACCTGGAGGGAATTAGCTATGATGCCGGCAATGGTGGTCTTTCCCGTTCCCGGCGGGCCCCAGAGGATCATAGAGGGAGGTTTCCCATGCTCGATGGCAGTCCGTAAAACACTGCCCTTACCCGTCAAATGCTTTTGCCCGACCAGCTGATCGAGCGTTTGTGGCCGGAGCCGCTCGGCCAACGGAGCTTGTGGAGACAACATAATAAAATTTAAACGTCAATAGTACAACAAGTTAGCCTTTTTCCTGTTTTATTTGCAATAATGAAAGGCATCGGTAAATACCTCCTGTTGATCCTTTTACTCTTTCCCGTCGCCATCGCCTGGGGACAGAAGATCTCAGGCATGACGAACTATTCCGTCAACAGGCCGGGGGTTGTCATGATACGCACGGAATACTCTGCCAGTGTTTATGTCAATAGTATGAAGATGAATAATAAGGCTTTCAATGCCTTACTCGACTCCATACAGCGCCTGGACCAGGCCGGCGGTGTCTCCGCCGAACAGAAGCTGGACATCGTGCTCCGGGAAATGAACAACCATCCCGCCCGGTTTTTTCAGACGACCTTTGACTATATCAAACAGCCCGAGCAGATCACGGCCATCGGCACCGGCTTTTTTCTCACAGGTGACGGATATGTGGCCACTAACTGCCATCTTATTGACAGGGATAATGGCTTCATCCGCCGCCAGTTCATCCTGTCCGCCTTCCAGCAGATAACTGATGCCAGCATCGCCGCCCTGGAGAATTCCTGGGCCACTACTTTCAACGAGCAGCAGCGAAGTCTTCTATACAATACTTATGCCTCGGTGTATTCCCGCCTCTTTTCCATGATCCTCTATGGCCTTAAAAAGGATATTTATGTGGTATACCGCAGTGACAGGGAAGACAAGGGGCCCGGAACGGAAAAGAAGCTGGCTGCCATCGTCAGGAAGGGGAAGCCGATGCCCGGCAAGGACGTTGCGATCCTCAAGATCGAGACCAATGGAGAGATGCCGGTACTGCCTGTTGCTGACAACAGCCTGCCAAGAGTAGGCGAACAGCTGTTTGTCTACGGCTATCCGGGTCCTGTCACGAATAACGATTTCCTGGCCGCCGAGTCAGCCATCGAGCCAACACTCACGTCCGGGATCGTAAGCGCCGTTAAGCACTCCGTAGGAGGCTGGCCGCTGATCCAGATGGATGCCAATATCAACCATGGCAGCAGCGGGGGCCCTGTGTGCAACGAAAAGGGAGAAGTGGTCGGTCTCACCACTTTCGGCAGCCTGGAGAACACGGGGGGGCTGGCAGCGGGGCTTAATTTCGCCGTTCCTGTCGCCATCCTGGGCGAGTACCTTGATACGGCGGGTGTCATTCCCCGGCTCAGCAATGCTTCCCGCTTTTTCAGCCAGGCGGTGTCGTTCTATGACAAGGGCCATTATAAGGCGGCACTCCGGAAATTTTTAGAGGTGAAAGGACTGAATGATGCTTACCCGGGGTTGTATGTCTATATCAGTGGCTGCCGGGAAAGTATTAAGAAAGGAATGGACCATTATTCCGGGCCGGTGGAGCGTGTGCAGCTGATCTTTATCGGGCTGTTGCTGGCGGCAGGCTTGCTGGCCTGGTGGGGCCTTGGCCAGCTCAGTCGAAAGCGTTCATGACCTCGTCGATGTAGTTGCTGCGCACTAGTTTGAGGAGGCGCCAGCCTTTGAAGAAGATCAGGAGGTTCAGCACTACGGCGATCAGCAGCAATAAAAGTATTCCTGCCTGCAAATAGAATGCGCTATTGCCAACTATTAAAGGTCTGTTGTATTTGAACAGGTCGGATAGGGATGCCGCCAGCGCAAAGGCCATGAAAAGACTGAACAGGAATTGAATAATGCGGGTGATATGAAGGAAGATCCTGGCTGCCGATGTAACAGGGACATACCGGTAATATTTTTTTCGCATGAAGAGCAGCTGCGCCGGGTATGTGATGGCAATGATGATCAGAACTGTTATTATCATCATTGTTATGAACTGAAATGACTTCATCCCTGCGGGAAATCGAGAAAATTGAAGGAATAAATTGATCATCAGGGCCAACAAGGCGCCGTTGGCGATGATAGCGCCGATGGACAACCCTTTTATTCCCCGCACCTCTTTCATGGCTGATTTGTGTTGTCCCTCGACAGATAATACCATTTCAGCAATCTGAGGTTCAGCATCACATTCACCGCAACGCAGAGCCCTAATACCAGGGCCTGGACCCCATTGATGCGCAGCTGCTTTTCCCCGATGTCCTTGAACTGGGGATTGGATTGCATCATGGGGATCAGCTCACGAGCATTTTGAATGAAAGCAATTCCGAAGATAATATAGAGGGTAGCGATAAACAGGGATACAAAGCCGATAAAGCGGATACCCGTGGGCGTTTGGCTGCTCAGGGGCACGGCCGGATTACGAATGCTTTTGTGAAGCCTGAGGGCGGCGTAGCTATGCAATACGATGGCGCTGATGATAAAGCCAGCCAGCAGGAACAGCGGGTTGCCTGCCATCGCCAGCAAAAGGCAGTACAGGCAGCCCAGGCCCCAGAATACCAGGTTGATCCAGGAGAGAACTGCGGATATTTTTAATACTTTACGCATGTGTCTCTCCTTTCAATGCGATGGATAGCTCTTCCAGCTGTTTGTCATCGATCGTGCTGGGAGCGTCCAGCATTACATCCCGTCCGCTGTTGTTCTTCGGGAAGGCGATAAAGTCGCGAATGCTCTCACTCCCGCCCAGGATTGCACAGAGCCTGTCAAAGCCGAATGCTATGCCGCCATGGGGCGGGGCGCCATATTCAAAGGCTCCCAGCAGGAAGCCGAATTTATGCGAGGCTTCTTCGGAGCTCATTCCCAGGGCTGCAAACATCTTCTCCTGCAGCTCCCGCTGGTAGATCCGGATTGAGCCGCCGCCGATCTCATTCCCATTCAGCACCATGTCATAGGCATTGGCCTTGATATTGGAATAGGGGTGCTCCAGGTATCTTTCCGCATTTTCGATGACGGGGTTGTTGTCGATCATCACGCTGATGTCCGAAGGCTTCGGCGATGTGAAGGGATGGTGACGGGCTACCCAGCGATTGTCTTCCTCAGCATATTCAAAGAGCGGGAAGTCCAGCACCCAGAGGAGCTTGAATTCATTTTCCTTTCGCAGTCCCAGGCGGCGGCCCATTTCCAGCCGGAGCTCGCTGATGGCCTTCCGTGTGCGCTCTTCCCTTCCGGCCAGGATAAGGATCAGGTCGCCTGGTTTGGCGCCCGCTGCGGCTGCGATGGCTTTCAGCTTCTCCTCGTTGTAAAACTTGTCAACGCTGCTTTTCAGCGTGCCGTCTGCATTGTATTTGATAAAAACCAGGCCCTGCATACCGATCTGTGGCCGTTTGACCCATTCGGTGAGCTCGTCCGTCTGTTTGCGGGTGTATTCACTGCATCCCGGGACGGCAATGGCCAGGACGGTCTCCGCATTGTCGAATACCCCGAACCCGGCGCCGTTGATCAGCTCGCCAGTGGGAGCTATGTCGCCGTTGCTCAGTATAAAGGCGGATTTGAGGTTCAGCAGCTTCATGCCGAATCTTATGTCCGGCTTGTCATTGCCGTATTGCCACATGGCCTGCTCCCAGGTCATGCGCTCCACTTTCTCTGTATAGTCTATGTTCTTCACGGCCTTGAAGATATGTTTGATCAGGCCTTCGAACATACCGAGGATGTCTTCCTGTTCGACAAAGCTCATCTCACAGTCTATCTGTGTGAACTCGGGCTGCCTGTCGGCCCGGAGGTCCTCATCCCGGAAGCATTTGACCACCTGGTAATACCGGTCATAGCCGCTGACCATGAGCAGCTGCTTGAAGGTTTGCGGTGATTGGGGGAGGGCATAGAACTGGCCCTGGTTCATACGGGAAGGGACCACGAAGTCACGCGCCCCTTCCGGCGTGGACTTGATGAGAAAAGGCGTTTCGATATCCATGAACTGCTGCTCATGGAGGTAGTTCCTTGCGGCCCGGTTGACGGCATACCTTAATTCCAGGTTCTTTTTCACCGCATTGCGGCGAAGGTCCAGGTACCTGTATTTCATACGCAGGTCATCTCCCCCATCGGTATCATCCTGGATGGTGAAGGGAGGGGTGACTGATTTGTTCAGGGTCTTGAAGGACGTAACATTTATTTCGATGTCGCCGGTGGGTATATTAGGGTTCTTATTTGTCCGTTCGGTCACGGTGCCTTTCACCTGCAGCACGAATTCACGGCCCGGAGGATTTTCCGCCAGCTCTTTGTTCAGTTCCTCTCCAAAAAGCAATTGGGTAATGCCATAGCGGTCACGGAGGTCCACGAAAGTAATGCTCCCGAATTTACGCACTGTTTGCACCCAGCCGGCCAGGGTCACGGCGGCCCCGGCATGGTCCTTTCTTAATTCCCCGCAAGTATGAGTTCTATACATCCTGAAGTTTTTTCTTGAGGGGCAAAGGTAATTTAAAACCCTTCAGTTTTTATCCGAAAATGGCGTCCGGAACAGGGATTTGTTGCCCTGATCACAAATTTATTCACAATAGCAGCGGGAAGCCGGGCTATACAGTTGCAAAAGCGGGAAAAAACTGTATTTTTCGGACCTATGCGCATGTTGACCGAGATTGCCCTGATCATGGGCCTGGTGATAGCTGTTTTTTTAATAGCCAGGTTGAGCCGGTATATCCTCAATGGCGTCCGTGCGTTGAAGGTCACTCGGATCTATGACGACCGCCATTGGGATTTCGACCGCATCTTATCTCAGTACAACCCTTATTACAAGAGCCTGGATGACACAGTGAGAGATCGTTTTTTGCGCCGCGTGCTCCATTTTATGGAGGATAAGGAGTTTGAATACATCGACCTCGAAAAAGAGGAGAGGATGCCCTTGCTCATCAGCGCCGCAGCCGTGCAGCTGACTTTCGGTCTGGAACACTACCTGCTGGATTACTTTAAGACCATTTATATATTGCGGGAGAATTACCGCTTTGGGCTGTATAATATGCCGTTTGAAGGCCATGTCAGCGAAGACGGTATCTACCTTTCCTGGGCTAACTTTATCCGGGAGTTCACAGATTATTCCGATGGACAGAATGTCGGTCTGCATGAGATGGCCCATGCGCTTACTTATGTCAATTTCACAGTAGAGGAGGGTAAGGATGACACCTTCCATGATAAGTTCACGGATTTTTCCGAAGTGGCCCGTCCGATCTTCGAACGTATGCAGGCGGGAGAGTCCAATCTCCTGGATCCCTATGCCGCCACTAATTACCAGGAATTCTGGGCCGTCAGCATTGAGACCTTTTTCGAGCGCGCCCATGCCTTTAAAAAACAATTGCCCGAGCTGTATAGCTCCCTTTGCAGCCTCCTGAACCAGGACCCGCTGACAGCCCGTAAGATTATCGATGGCGAATTCCTGTCTGAGATGGCCGGGTCGATTGCCGGGTCTATTACGGGGCCGGTCCCGGAGGCCGCGCTTTCTCCTGAAATACTTCCGGCGCCGGAAGGTTCCCAACTTTAACGGATTTGTAATTTATTGATATTGAGAGAAGTGTGAAATATTAACGAAAACATCTTCACATAGCTTTTGATTTTTAAATATTCTTTCTATCTTGTTCGCAATCCGTAATGATTCATTTCCTCTTGATTAACCTACCTGGGTTTTCCTCTCTATTTTGATCTGAAAGCCATAGTACCGTATCCAACACCGATGTAAGGCCCGATCGTTTTGATCGTTTCTTTTGAATTACAAAGAAAAATGGAACCTTATGGAAATCGTTGTCATTATTGTATTGGTACTGGGAATACTGCTCCTCAACCGCCCGGTGACCCTGCTATTCCAGCGCTTGTATACCAAACATCAATTTAAGCGCTTTATAGCGGCGGAGACCTTTTATCATTCTGTCGTATCCCGTCATTTTAAATATTACAACCGGCTGAGCCTGGAGGAACAAAGGAAATTCCTTTTCCGCACGTATATGTTCGAGCACTCCAAGAACTTCCATTATATAGAGGTAGTACAGAATGCCGAAATGCCTATCCTGGTCAGCGCTGCTGCCGTTCAGCTCACGTTCGGGCTTGAAAAGTTCAAGCTGAGCTATTTCGACGATATCTTCATTTTAAGGGATGACTACCATTATGGGTTCTATTCCCGGCCATTTATGGGGCATGTCGACCAGACGGGGATCTATCTTTCCTGGGATAATTTTATCAAGGGGATCTCCGGTGAAACGCCCAATTGCAACGTAGGGCTGCATGAAATGGGACATGCGCTGGCGTATGTCAACTTCGTTACCCAGACGGAAGAGGACAAGCATTTTAAAAAAGAGTTCCATAATTTCTCCAAGGTGGCCCGGCCGATCTTCACGGCCATGCAGGGCGGCGTCAAAAATTTTTTGGGCGACTATGCGGCCACGAACTATCATGAGTTCTGGGCTGTGGCGATCGAGATGTTTTTTGAGAATTCGGTCCAGTTCAGGCATGAGCTGCCCGAGCTGTATGAGGCGATGATCCGTGTGCTGAACCAGGACCCGCTGAGCTTTATTACAAGCAACAGGACTATTATTCGCAGGATGGATCCTGCGGTCAGCCTGAAGAAGGCCCTGGTGAAATAGTCTGTTTATCCTCCTCGTTTTTTGAATCCGATCCTTTCGCGGTCTTCCCAATGTCTTTGAGCGGCTTTTTCGTCGAGCAGGTTCTCGATGGCGTCAAAATCCCAATCACCTACTCAAAATTTTTACAAATCTCTTTACATCCACGTCCGGCTGAATAGCCTTTCCAAGCGCAATATGCTCCACGAACTGATGAGCAAAGTACGGCGCCAGCGAGCAGCCCTTTGTACCCATGCCATTGAGGATACCGACGGCAAGGTGTAAGGGATGACAACCTACGAAAGGCCGGCGTTCAAGGGTAGCCGGGCGCACGGAGGCAATGTGTTCGACGACCCGGAAGGGGACTTTGAGCCAATTTTGTAATGCCATCATGGTCCTTTCCCGGAATGTTTCGGTGGGGTTGGTGTCGGAGAATGACCATTCGTACGATGAGCCCACCCAATACAATCCATCTTTCCAGGGGGCCAGTGTAATGCCTTTCTTGAAGACCGTTGTTTGCTGGTCGAGCCCGGGGATATCCACGATCAGCGCCTCCCCTTTATTCGGTGCAAAGGGCAGACGGGAAAAATAAGGGTTGCTGAAACTGGCGATGCCGTCGCAGAAGACGATCATGCGGGCGCTGATATCCTTGTATCGTATACCATCCGGGTGCAAGGTCAGGGCCTGCTGGTCGAAGTGCTCTTCAAGCAAAGCTCCCTGGTCCAACATCTGCCGGCGGGCGGCGGGTAACAGTTTAGGCAGATCAACAAGATAACAGGGAGCAACTTCGCCGTAGCCCAGTTCATAATGGAAGGATGTGTTCCAATCCTGTTCGTTGGCGGGAAGCCTGAGATATTGAGGGTCTTCTTTGAGCCTGTCCAGGAAGGCCAGCCGCATTTGGGCCGTGGGAAAGAAATCGATGACACGCGTGGGGCGCAGGCAGTCGATGTGCAGGGCTTCGCCGACGGTCTTGTAGGCATCCTGTGCGAAAGACAGCAGCTCATCGATCATCCATGTCTTTACGATCCGGCGACCGGTGACAGGGTTGATGAGTCCTGCTGCCGCACGGGAGGCCGTATAAGGCTGCTCTTCATCGATGACGACGAAGGATAGGCCTGCCTGCTCTAAGTACCAGCTGAGGAAGGTGCCGCAAATACCCTGGCCGACGATCAATACATCCTTCATCATGGTTTGGCCTCCTCGACATTGACCCTGATACCTTCGCTGTGGTAGCTGAACTCGGGTGCATACATACATTCGATGCTGGTGACGCCGTTGCTGAAATTTCCATTTTGTCCTACGAAGAGCGGATATTCAAAAACGAAAGTACCCCTGGGCAGGTAGGAGAAAAAGAAATCCGTGCTGGCGTCACGCGTGCTCTCATAATATCCCAGGCCTCCCTGCCATTTATAACCGCTTAGCACGTTGACGGGCTCCATACAGGCGGCGCGCATATCCTTCATGTGTACATATTCCATGCTCCGGTCCGACTGGATCTCGATCCGGACCTTTACTTTGTCGCCCGGATGCAGGACGCCATTTTCAGGCACGGGCTCCAGCACGGGACCGCGGTCTGTATTCTTTTCTCTGAACAGCTTTTTTGTCAGCTTCAGCGGGGCTTTGGCATTGGCGGCGGATGTGATCTTGTCCAGGTTCTCGAAATACTGCCAGTATACGGCTCCCCAGGCGGGTGAACCGCCGGCCGGACTTGCGGGACTGCCTGTCCCGGCAGTCTTCATCGTCACCGTGATATTACCCATGGAAGGCTGTACAAACGGCCCGTCGAAGACTTTTTTGAAATAGCCGGTGCCTGCTTCCGCATCGGCTGCATCCGAAGATGCCGTCTTGCTGCCCAGCCGGATGTCGACCTTTCTTTCCGCGCTCAGCCAGTCGCTATTGCCCATCAGCAGGGCATAACAGGCGTCAGCTGTGGCTTTCGTCGTGGTCCAGTTGTGCGTTTGTTTCTGTCGCAGCAGCCAGGTCCTCAGCGCATTCTCCACGTCGCTTGCGGGAGCGATCTCATGGAAGGCTTCCGTCAGCAGGGATTGGATCTCGATAGGTGCCTGCCACCAGTAATAGCCGCCTTCCATGCCTTTCCAGTACATGCCCCTCTCTTCGTCCCGGATGGCTGTTTCTTTCAGCGAGGCAAGGATGTTCTTTGCCGTGTAGCCATCTCCTGTGCGGAAAAGCGCCAGGGCGATCATCCCCTGCATGTATTTGCTTGTCTGCAGCCATCCATCGCGGGCCTGCTTGCGGAAATAGTTGACGGCGGGAAAGACATCTCCCGGTATGCCATAGTCGCTGAAGAAGCTGCGCATGTAAAGATATTGTACAGGCATCTCGCCGATCCAGACGGGTCCTGCGACCTTGCCGGCCGGGACGGGTGTTTTGCCTGAAGGAAGAGGTTTGTTCGACTTTTGTTGTTTCAGGATGTCTTCGTAGTCCTTCTTCAGTTTGGCGTCCAGGTAGGGCAGGGCTGTCTGCACGATGGCTTTCACCCGGGCCGCCATGGAAGGAGGGATGGCATTTAATTTCTGAAGATGGCCGATGCCTGTGAGAATGTATTGGGTGATGTAACGGTCATCAGGGCCGCCCTTGAACCATACGAACCCGCCGTTGTCGGATTGCATATCCTTCAGCTTTGCCAGGGAGGATTCCAGCTCACGGCTCATGCGCACCATGTCGAATAACAGGGCGATATGCTGTTTTTGCTGCGACTCGGTCTTGCCCTGCAGCACCCAGGGTGTCTCCTGGAGCAGCACTGATTTCAGCTCCTGGTTCTTTTCCAGGTTGCTCAGAAGGGCTGCCGTGTCTGTCGTCTTCCATTTATCGAAGATCTGTTTGATGCGTGGCGAGCTGCCGGCGATCCTGCTGGCCAGGGCATTGGCGTAAAATCGGTTAAAAGTCTGTTCGGCGCATTCATAAGGATATTCCATCAGGTAAGGGAGGGCCTGCACAGCATACCAGGCGGGATTGCTGGTGAACTCCACAGTAAGGGCATGGTGGCTGAGGGTCTCACTGCTCCCGCTTTGTAAGAGCTTGTCGAAATGAAATTCCTTTGTGCCGTCCGCGGGGAGATTGAGCGGAAGGCTTTCAGTGACAAGCATGCGGTTGCTGACCACCGGCAGTACGGCCTCTTCCCCGTCGCTGTATTCCTTGCTCCGGGCGATGATGCGATACGTGAGAGGGCGGTTATATTGATAAGGGATGTCCAGGGGGAAGCTGGCGATGGAGCTTTGGCCCGCGGCGACGGTGAAATATTGATTGGCCTGCCTGTTGCTGAACATGCCGTCGGCTGTCAATCCCGTGGTGGGGTCGATCAGCTGCAGCTCTATCTGCCCTGTCATTTCCGAATCGGTGAGGTTGACGACCTTGACGCCCAGCTCCATGCGATCGCCTTCACGGAGGAAGCGGGGCGCATTGGGCTGTACCATGAGCTTCTTTTGGGTGACAACGGTCTTTTCGGAATAGCCGAAGGAAAGGTCTTTCGTATGGGCCAGCATCATCCATTTCCATTTGGTGAGGGCTTCGGGCATAGTGAAGGAGAAGGCGATGCTGCCGGAGTCGTCGGTCTTTAGTTCGGGGAAAAAGAAAGCTGTTTCAGAAAAGTTCTTGCGGATCTGGACGGGTGCGGCCGCTGCGGGATCGGCAGGCAATTCAGGGACGATCATTGCAACACTGTCGGCCTTCAAATCGCCGTCCTTGTAAAGTGCCAGCACTCCAGGAACCCTTCTGCTGACGTTTGCGCTCATTTTTTCCGCCCGGACATACATATCACTGCCTTTTACTGCCACGTTTAGCATTGCGCCGGGCTGTCCCGGCGCCATCGTACGAGCGCCCCGTATACGGATCTGCTGCCCATACCTATTGCCGCCATCGAAGGTCATCAACTCATCATATTGCTTGAGAAAGGATGGATAATCCCATTCCTGTATGTAACGTGGCATTGCGGTGGCGGAGGCGAAGTTACCTGCGCTCTTCCAGGGCATACCGGAACTGAATATGGGGTATAGATCGGGAACAGACCAACCGTGATATTTGAACTGATCCAGCGAAGCGTCATACATGCCGGCCAGGGCCTCGGCGGCCACTTTGTCCGCCTGGTGGCCCTTGATGGTGACCTTCCATTTTTCTTCACTGCCCGGCAGGACCTTGTCCCTGTAAGTGTCATAGTGTATGCTGAGCTCTTTATTGGTCCAGGGCACATGGACGGTGAACGTTCTGGTATAGATACGGTTGTCCTTTACAAAAACATCCGAAATGCCGAAGCCGCCCCGGTGGGTCTCTGTCACGGGGAAGGTTGTGCTTTTCTTTCCCTTATCCAGCGTTAGGAAGGCCAAAAGGCTGTCGGAACCGGGGGTAGATAATTTCCTGATGACAAAGACATTTTCAGCCGAAGAGCCGATGTCCACGGTGGCCTTGCCTCCGGGCTCTACTGTCTCCTCATCCTGTAAAGACCAGGCGTATTGAGGAGTGGCGGGCTTGCCCGTGCCTGCTTCAAAAAGGCTGATATAGCGAATGACCTTCACCGGCTGGCCGAATTTGTCTTTGGAGCGGGCTTCGATGACATACCAGCCGGGGGATAAGCTTTTGCCGATGTTCAGGCTTTTGCCGGCGGAATCACTGATCTGCCATATCTGCGTTCCTTTTTCCCAATTTGCAGCATTAGTTTCATTGCTGTACTCGTCGTGGGGGAAATTGCGGAGGTATTCCTCTTTTGACAGAATGAACTGATCCGGCTCGTCCCAATACCGTTTCCGTATGAGGCGGTCGGGAGCTTTCAGGGCATACATGACTATATCTACGGACGCAGGTTCGGGTGCATCATTGAGGTTGCGGGCGCTGACGACCAGGCTTTTGAGGCTGTCGGAGGGCATTGCGTCATCTGAAGGACGGGCGATGGTCAGCTGCAAGGTCTTATAGCCGGCTTTTACAACGGTGCTTTCGCTGCGTGTTTCTCCATTGAGATCCGTAACATCGGCGGCTACCGTGTATTCGAATACGGGATCTGTCGCTTTGTTGACTGTCCGGTCAGGAGTTGCCGCAAAACTGATCGTAAACCTGCCTTGGGCGTCGGTCATGGCGGTGCCATGGGCGATCTCCTGTACGTTGTTACGGCCGGGCAGGAACCGCCCTGCCATGGGCCAGCAATCGAAGCAGGGAACTCTTGCCTGCCGTCTGACGGTGTATTTGACCATAGCGCCGTCAATGACATTGCCTGCGTAGGCTTTGGCCGATCCGCGTACACGGATGGTATCGCCTACCCGGTAGGTTCCTTTCAGCGTGTCATAGGAGACGAAGAAAAGGGGACGTTTGTATTCTTCGACGGCAAAGGACTGTTGTGTGCCGGAGGAGTCATCCCTGATGGTGAACGCTCCGTTCAACAGGTGCTCCGGCAGACGGAACTGACCGTGATAAGATCCAAAGTCATTGGTAGTAACGGACAGCGAGTCGACCTTGCTGTCATTCACATCATAGAGGATGACCTTAGTGCGGAACTGCGGCAGTATGCTGGCTTTGTGTGTATCGAAGTCCCGGGTTTGCACTATGCCTTTGAAATAAACGGTCTGCCCGGGCCGGTAGATGGATCTGTCGGTGAAGAACCATGTACGTAAATAATCTTTCTCATATTTTGTCTTGTCACGCGCACTTCCTTCCTCCGGCCGGGACTGTTCATAGTAAAGATTGAATGTCTCGTCCATGAAAAGATGATCCGATCCAGCTGTGATCTCCAGGGCAACAGGTGTATTGCTCGTATTAATATCGCGCTTTTTCATCCGGAAATGGCCATGTTCGTCCGTTTGATAGGATTCCGCCCGGATGAAGGTTTCGCCACGGGCCTTACGATCATAGGTCCGGGCCCAGACCTGTATGGCAGCCCCGGATAAAGGTTGGCCGCTCTCGCGGTCCAGGACAAAATAATCCCGGTCATTATTGATATAGGCGATCTTGCTGACAAAGAAATATGCAACTGACAGGAGATGCCTGCCCAGGCCGAAGGCAGAATCGTCTCCGGCAATCAAGGCATATGATCCAATAGGTAAGGCGTCGACATTGATCTCGACCTGATGCTGCTGATAATCGTCCGTTCCCGGCAATGCCCGGGTAAAGGTCTGCTGTACGGGCAGCTTTAATAGTTTCTGCCAATATTCATCCTGGTAATAATTATCTCCCAGGTTAATGCGTTCGTCGCGGCTGATGCGTACGATCCTGCCATGCAATCGCGAAAAATTTCGCCAGCTCACCAGGCTGCGGAAAGGCTGGCCGGGAATGTTGACATTTTCAATTTGCAGCTGCAGCGATTTAACGAGGATCTGCCGGAGCAGCTGCGTGCAATGTACTTTGCCTTCGCTGCTGTCCTTTTGGGCAATAATTTTATCACATATGGATTTCGCAGCTACATATTCATAGCGACCGCTGGTGTCTTTGGGTGGATTGTAGCTGCTCCCTTTATTGACATGCTCCAATGCCTGCAGGTACCATGCTTCGCTGGCGGCGGGCTCATTGGACCAGCGATCTGTAATACGGGCGAGTGCAGCGGTATACAGCTCGTCTTTATTCTCCATCACCGCATAATTGTGTGCGAAACTCATTCTTTCGATATCTACATCCAGCAAGGCGTCGGGTTTTGCGTCTGCGAGATGGAGGCTGATCAGCCGTTGAAAGAGGAGCAGGGCTTTATGGTGCAGGGATGAGGAGTCGGATGTTTTAAAAGTGTGACGGGTGAAAATGGCCGCGTCCGAGAAGACGGCGGGATCGTCGATCTCGAAGGCATAGGTGGGTTTGGTCACATCGCGCTCATCGGATTTGAAGTAATTCAGGGCCCGATGGGCCAGCAGATCGAACAGGCTAGGACGTAGGGCGCGTACATTGCCTTTGATAATAATGGGATCATAGGCGTCCAGGAGAGTAGCCTGCAGCAGCTTTTCTTCCTGCAGGGAGGCGAGGAACAGCTGGCCTGTCTTTTTATGGAAGTCCTCCGCACCCCAGGTGGCGATGCTGTCCTTTTGAAAATTCTCTGTTTTGGTGCGGTTGTAGAACTGGTAACGATGCTGCTGAAAATAGTTCCAGTATAGGCTGGCCAGTAAATTCTGCAGGATGGAGCGTGCTGGCTGCGTCGTGCCGGGGATCTCTTTTCCCAGGTCGGAGATGGCCTTTATGCCGGCATCCTCCTGGTTGCCATTTTGCAACTGGATGCGATAGATCAATGCCTTTAATAACTGGGGCTCATTTTTTTCCTGTTGTGCACGTGTGTAGATCTGGTTGACCTGGGTAAGCGCAGATTGCGGCAGGCCCTTTATATTGATCAATGTGTCTACTTTTCTCCAGGCGGCGGCATAGCTATCAGGCTTTACCTGGGCGATGGATAGAAAGGGTGAAAGACATAGGCAGGCGATGATCCGGATACGCAACTTGAAGGTCATAGGAGAAAACTTTTTTAAAGATACTTGATTTAATCTTGTTATCAACATACAGAAGATGCGGGAAATAAAGGGTTTACATAAGGTAGAATGCATTTAACGAAGTTCTAACGTATGGGGTTTAAACAGGACTTTCCTGTATCCTTCTTATATACAGGTACAATAAGTACAAAACAATCAAAAAGAAGATTATGAACACCAGGTTTACAATACTCGTCGCTGCCGGCCTCCTATTTGCCGGTGTCAGCCAGGCTCAGAATGCCGTTGCCGTGAATAGAGTAGATTTCAATAATCCCCGTCATGCGGTGATGGTACGTGAGCACAGGGAAATATTAAACGACCGTCACGAGATCCGGCAGGACCGTCATGAGATCCGGAAGGACAAGAGGGAGATAAAGCACAATCGTCATAAGGTCCATCACCATCATAAAGTGGTGAAGCATCATCACAGAAAGTTCTAGGCCATCGATAAAATGAAGAACGGCCCGCGAGAGCGGGCCGTTCTTACGTATGGGAAGTTTACTTGATCACTTTTGCCATGGTGGCCCCGATGTCGGCCGGGCTCTGCACTACGTGGATACCGCACTCGGCCATGATCTTCATCTTGGCGGCAGCTGTATCATCCGCACCGCCGATGATGGCGCCGGCATGTCCCATCCTTCTTCCGGGAGGCGCTGTCTGGCCGGCGATGAAGCCTACGACGGGCTTTTTGTTGTTGGCCTTGATCCACTGGGCGGCTTCAGCTTCCATGCTGCCCCCAATTTCTCCGATCATGACGATACCTTCCGTTCCGGGGTCGTTCATCAGCAACTCCACTGCGTCTTTGGTGGGCGTACCGATGATGGGGTCGCCGCCGATGCCTACTGCCGTGGAAATGCCCAATCCCGCCTTGGCCACCTGGTCGGCCGCTTCGTAGGTCAGGGTACCGGATTTGGAGACGATGCCGATATTGCCTTTTTTGAAGACAAAACCCGGCATGATACCTACCTTACATTCTCCGGCCGTGATCACACCCGGGCAGTTGGGGCCGATGAGGCGCGTCTTTTTGCCTTGCAGATAGTTCTTAGCCCTCACCATGTCCTGAACAGGAATACCTTCGGTGATACAGACCACCAGCTCGATACCCGCTTCCGTAGCCTCCATGATCGCATCGGCGGCAAATGCCGGCGGCACGAAGATGATGGATACATTGGCCTGGGTCGCCTTGACGGCGTCGGACACCGTGTTGAACACGGGGCGGTCGATATGGGTGCTGCCGCCTTTGCCGGGCGTCACACCGCCGACCACCTGGGTGCCATAATCCACCATTTGCGTAGCGTGGAAAGTTCCTTCTGTTCCTGTAAAGCCCTGTACGATGATCCTGGAATTTTTATTAACTAAGATTGCCATGGAGAATAGATTGGTATTGGTGCGCAAATTTAAGGGAAAAATCCTTATTTCAAGGGGTCGCTGTTTTTCAACAGATCGTCCATATTCCTGTTGTTGTCGATCTTACCTTTCATTTCCAGCATCCGCATATCCTTGGCGTCCTGGAGGAACTCGGAGGCGAAGATAAAGTCATTCAGCCGCTGGTTTTTACTGAATATGATCTCCTTATTGCTGCCTTCCCACTCTTTCAGCCCCTGGTACATATAAATGATATGATCGCCTACTTCCATCACACTGTTCATATCATGCGTGTTGACCACTGTAGTGATGTTGTATTCTATCGTGATCTCCTTGATCAGTTTGTCTATAAGCAGGGAGGTCTGGGGGTCGAGGCCGGAGTTGGGTTCGTCACAGAAAAGGTATTTGGGGTTTAGCACGATAGCGCGTGCAATGCCCACCCTTTTCTTCATGCCGCCGGAGATCTCGGCGGGAAATTTTTTATTGGCGTCCTTCAGGTTCACCCGGTCGAGGACCTCATTGACACGCTTCAGCTTCTCGGCATAGGTGCTTTTGGCGAACATGTCCAGGGGGAACATGACATTCTGCTCCACCGTCATGCTGTCGAAGAGGGCCGATCCCTGAAAAAGCATGCCTATGCGCCGGCGCAGCTCCTTGCGGTGCTCTTCCGTCATTTCGGAAAAGGATTGATCGTCATATTTGATGTCGCCGCTGTCCGGCTCGAAAAGGCCGACCAGGCATTTCATCAGTACGGTCTTGCCACTGCCGCTGGTGCCGATGATCAGGTTGCATTTACCCGTCTGGAAGACGGCGCTGACGTCGTTGATGACTATTTTATCGCCGAAACCTTTCTTTATGTTCTTTACCTCTATCATTATCTTGTTTTAAGGAACTAGAGCAGCAATGCCGCCAGCAGATAGTCCGCGAAAAGGACGAGTACGCAGCTGACCACTACGGATTTGGTGCTGGCCCTTCCGATCTCCAGCGCTCCCCCCTGCACATAGTAGCCATAGTAAGCGGGAATGCTGGAGATGATGAATGCAAATGTGTATGCTTTGGCCAGCGCGAAAAAAACATTGTATGGTTTGAAGAACTGGTGAAGGCCCTTATCGAAGGCAGCTCCCGAGAGGATGCCCGTCGCCGTGCCAGCCATGCGCCCGCCCCAGATGCCCAGTACGGCGGAAATGACCACCAGCATGGGGATGACGACGATGGCCGCCAGTATCTTGGGAAGGATCAGGTAGGTCTTGGTATTGATGCCCATGATCTCCTGCGCATCGATCTGCTCGCTCACCCGCATATTGCCCAGCTCGCTGGCGATCTTGCTGCCGACGACGCCGGCCAGCACGATACAGACAAGCGTTGGAGAGAACTCCAGGATCACCGTATCCCGAACGATCTGTGCAATGGTGGATAGGGGAATAAAGGGGCTCACCAGCTGATAAGCAGTCTGAAGGGTGGATACCGCACCCATAAAAATGGAAATGATCACCACGATGCCCAGCGAGCCGATGCCGATCTCCGAACATTGATGCATGAATTCCTTCCAGTACATCTTTCCGTTCTCAGGCTTGGAGAACATTCCTTTCAGCATCAGTAGGTATCGGCCGAATTCTGTAAAAAAGCTCATGAGTGAAAATATAAATTATTTATCGTTTAGTCCGCTTCCACCAGGGCGCTTTTTTCATCTCCTCCTCTGCCGTCACCGGCCCCTTGCATTTGATCTGCGCGTCGACGACGGCCACCAGGGCCATATTATAGATGCTCCTTACCGAGCTGCCTAACTGCAATACGTGTACCGGCTTTTTCAACCCCAGCAGGATGGGACCGATGGCATCGGCGCCACCGACCTCTTTCAGCAAGTTGTAAGCCACGTTGCCTGCCGCCAGGTTGGGGAAGATGAGCGTATTTACTTCCTGGTCCACCAACTCGCTGAAAGGATAGTTTTCCTTCAGCAGCTCGTTGTTCAGGGCGACGCTGGCCTGCATTTCCCCGTCCACGACGAGGGAAGGATTGCGTTCCTTCACGATCCTCCTTGCTTCCGCCACCAATCTTGCTTCGGGCGAATCGCTGGTGCCGAAGTTGGAGTAGCTCAGCATGGCTATACGGGGGGTGAGGTTGAAATTCTGCACCGCCTTGGCCGTCAGCAAGGTGATATCCGCCAGCTCTTCCGCCGTGGGATTGAAATTGACGGTCGTGTCGGCCATGAACAATGGGCCTTTTTTCGTCAGCAGCAGGTACATCCCTGCAATCTTCTGCACTCCCTCTTCCGTGCCGATGGCCTGGAGCGCGGGCCGGATCGTGTCGGGGTAGTTCTTGGTAAGGCCGGAGATCATGGCGTCGGCCTCGCCCGTCTCCACCATCATGCATCCGAAATAGTTCCGGTCACGCATGACTTTCATGGACTCATATTTATTGAATCCCCTGCGACCGCGCTTCTGGAAGAATATTTCGCTGAAACGTTTGCGCATTTCCTCATACTGATCGCTGTGCGGGTTGATGATGGGCATTCCCTCCAGGTCGATCTGGTTGGCGGCGGCCATATGGCGGATCTTTTTCTCATCGCCCAGCAGCATGGGAAAGGCGACGCCTTCGTCGTTGAGGATCTGCGCCACTTTCAGGATCTTCAGGTTGTCCGCCTCCGCGAATACCAGGCGTTTCGGCTCGTTACGGGCCTTGCTGCCCAGCACCCGCACCAGCTGGTTGTCCAGCCCCAGGCGCCTGTTCAGCTCGATCGCATAAGCTTCCCAGTTTTCGATGGAGCTCTGTGCAACGCCGCTGTCTATGGCCGCGCGGGCCACAGCGGGCGCCACGGTGGACAGCAGCCGGGGGTCCAGCGGTTTGGGAATGATATAGGTGGGTCCGAATACGATGTTCTTCTCATTATACGCCATGTTCACGATGTCCGGGACAGCCGTTTTGGCCAGGTCGGCCAGCGCATGTACGGCAGCCAGCTTCATGGCCTCGTTGATCTGGGTGGCGCGGACGTCGAGGGCGCCCCGGAAGATGAAGGGGAAGCCCAGTACATTGTTCACCTGGTTGGGGTAATCACTGCGGCCCGTGGCCATGATAAGATCGTCCCTGACCTCTGTAGCTGTTTCATAGCTTATTTCCGGGTCGGGGTTGGCCAGGGCGAAAATGATCGGCCTTTTGGCCATGACCTTCACCATTTCAGCCGTCACCACATTGCCGATGCTAAGTCCTACGAGCACATCTGCATCTTTCAGGGCCTTTTCCAGGGTCCAATCGGCCGCCTTGACAGCAAATTTCTTCTTTTGCTCGTCCAGGTCCGTCCGGTTCTCATGGATCACTCCATCCTTGTCGAATAGAATAAAATTTTCATATTTGGCGCCCAGCGCTACATATAGTTTTGTGCAGGCCATGGCTGCGGCCCCCGCTCCGTTGACGACAAACTTCACTTTGTCGATCTTCTTTTTCTGCAGTTCCAGGGCATTCAGCAGGGCAGCGCTGCTGATGATGGCCGTCCCGTGCTGGTCGTCATGCATGACCGGGATCTTCAGGGAGTCACGCAATTGCTGCTCGATGAAAAAACATTCCGGAGCTTTTATATCTTCCAGGTTGATGCCCCCGAAAGTAGGCTCCAGGGCTTTGACGATCTGCACGAATTTCTCCGGGTCTTTTTCATTGATCTCGATGTCGAAGACATCGATGTCGGCAAAGATCTTGAACAATACACCTTTACCCTCCATGACGGGTTTTGACGCTTCGGGGCCGATGTCCCCCAGTCCCAGCACGGCCGTGCCGTTGCTGATCACGGCCACCAGGTTGCCTTTGGCAGTGTATTTATAAACATCATCGGGGTTCCTGAAGATCTCTTTACAGGGCTCTGCCACGCCAGGAGAATATGCCAGGGATAGGTCCCGTTGGGTCTTTGCCTCTTTGGTCGGCACGACCTCGATCTTGCCCGGTCGTCCTTTGGAATGGTATTCAAGCGCCTGCTCTTTGCGGAGCTGTTTTTTTTGCATATTGGAAATTTATCCGCGGGCCGGGTCATGCCGCCAGCCGAAAACCGGTGCAAAATACGAAAATGCCGCTAATCACGGTTTTAGCCCCTGAATGCCACCTGGCTCCCCAGCCAGGCCATCATTCCTACTCCGATGCCTATGGCAGACTCATCGATATTAAAAGTGGGCGTGTGCACGCCTGAAGTGATGCCTTTTTCAACGTTCATTACTCCCAGCCTGTAAAGCA